>Ga0233429_1000011_pt1 | contig 450231 bp, 399 predicted proteins | sample SI_118_April2016_3_FD_179879 | JGI IMG/M metagenome (GOLD analysis project Ga0233429, IMG submission 179879) | Seawater microbial communities from Saanich Inlet, British Columbia, Canada - SI_118_April2016_135_MG | ecosystem: Environmental > Aquatic > Marine > Inlet | place: Canada: British...
TGATAAACTTTCTTTTTTATTTTAATGCAGTTTCTTCATTCATTAATTGCAAAAAAACATCTTCCAAATTACTTTTTTTATAAACTTTCATCATATTTTCAGGCGTATCAATTAACTTGATCTTACCGCTATCCAAAATGCAAATTCTGTCTGAAAGCACCTCCGCCTCATCAAGATAGTGAGTTGTTAAAACAACAGTAACTCCAGCTTTTTTTAAATCTTGAATTGTTACCCAAAGCTGCTGCCGAATATGAGGATCCAAACCAACTGTTGGTTCATCTAAAATAAGTAATTTTGGTTTATGCACCATGGAACGTGCAATTAAAACTCTATGATTATAACCACCCGAAAGTTCATCCATTTTGGAATTTCGATATTTTTCTAGATCATACTTTGCAACAAGTTCTTCCATTCGCTCACAAGCTTGACACTTTGTCATACCAAAATATCTGCCTGCCATCTCAAGATTTTGCTGCACAGTTAAATCTTTGATTAGATTCGGCTTCTGTGGGCAAAAACCTATAATTCTACGAAATGTATTTATATCTTTGTAAATTGATTTACCATCAAAAAGAATATCCCCACTTGTTGGGGGATGAAGTGCTGCAATGATTGAAGAAAGAGTTGTTTTCCCAGCGCCGTTCACGCCAAGCAAACCTATGATTTCACCTTTGTATATATCAAGAGAAATATCATCTAGCGCTTTTGTGGCTTGACCACCATTTTTATAATATTTTTTTAGATTACGAATCTGAATAAGACACTTTTCCATAAAAAACTTCTTCCGTCTATAAATAAAAAATAGAGTTATGATTATTTTTAAAAAACAGAAACAAGCTAACCAGTAGCATTGTTAACAAATAAGAAAATAAAGATAAGAAACAAAATCTACGTGTGGTTCAAGCTAAATAAAATAAAGATATAATTAATTGTCATTATAACACCCTCTTTTCAAGATATAACGAACTTCATTTTATTTAACAAGGATTACCAAGTCAATAACCAAAAAAATATTTAATAGCTAAAAACAAAAAAGGCCCTGGAAAAACCAGAACCTTTTTTTAACTTATTTAAAATCTTATCCAACAATTTGATTGTTCTTAACAAGACTGTTGTATTTTTTGCTAACTAATAGCGCAGCAACAATCCAAAAACCAATTAAACCCATAGAAATCAAAGTTCCTGTAGTAAGTAACAACATTGGTGAAGCCTTTAGGAAATTGTTAAATCCAGAACCTAAAGCTTTTGAACTTCTGCTACCAAACATGTCAATCCAACCCTTAGCTTTAAACTTAGCATCTTTACTTGTTGGAACATACATCATTTCTTTTGCAGGATTATTAAGAGCATAACTTAGTCCTTTGGCAATCATCATAACACCAAATGTTATCCAAAGAAGTGTTCCTGGATCCATAGAACCAAATTTTACAAAAGAATATAAACCAGCAATTGCCATTCCTAAACAAACGGGGAATGTTAGTAAACAAAAAGTTAATCCAAATCTTTTCATTAAGTATGCTGTACCAAACAAAGCCAAAACTAAAGCAAGACCGTTAGCTGCCATACCAAATAAACCCATAAATGATGTTAAAGATTCTTGTGTTGTATAAATTGCTTTTGCTTGCATCTTCATTTGATAATCAACAATTGTTCCAACAATTTCATAAATAGAAACAACCATCAAAATTCCAAAAAGATAAGGTTTGGTTAATATTAATTTTATACCTTCTAAAAAACCTGTTTTTGGTTTAGTTCTTGTAGCAGCTGCTTCTTTATCACCAACTTGTTCTTTGGATGGAATAACTTTCATAAATCTTTTTATGGTAAAAAGAAGACAGATAATTGATAGTGCGCCAATAACAAACAAACAAGGCAAACCTAAACGTTCTGCGTGGTGCCATGCAACATAAGGACCAACAATTGCACCAACTTGGGCTCCTGCAATAACCAAAGGAAAGGCTTTTTTAGAAGATTCCGGATCACTAACACTTGATGTAAATGACCAAAAAAGTGCAACAACAATGGAACCAAAACTTTCAATGATTAAATATGTTGACCAACCAATCCCTTTTAAAAAAGTAGGAGAAATTAATTCTGGATAATTTTTAGACAAACTAATTGAAACTGCTATAGCAGTAAAAAGAACGGTGTAAATTGAGCCAATAATGTAGAAAAGTTTATGTTTTTCTACCATGTCAACCAACTTGGAGTAGACAATAACCAGAAATCCAACAACAAAAACAGAAAGTATTTTTGCCATAGGCTGATATTCTCCACCAACTACATTAAAAAACAAACCATCTTTAAGTGGTCTTAAAAGCCAGTAAGCTCCAATTGTGAAAAAGAAAGCTAAAGCCAATAAACCATATTTTTTGATCTCTTCACCAGATAATGCTGGCCAAAAAAATTTGATAATTCTAGAAACCATCTATTACTCCTTACGTAAAAAATAAAAAAAATAAAAAATATTGTGGCAAATATTTAACCACAATATTCTAAAAACTCTATTCATATATGGAAAAACCTTGGACAGACGCCCAGATGCCCCCCAACTATTCTTCTATTTTACACAAAAATTTGAAGAAGGAGAAATATTCTAAATTTTTATTTGATTTATTGCAATAATGAAAATAAAACCTATAAAAAAAGACAATTTCGCAAAAACCCACCCTTTTTTAGTCAAAATTAATTATCCAATATCAAAATCGCGTAATTATCCTTAACTTTTATTATTCCACCATCAAAAACATCTATTTTTTCTTCTTGTTCGCCCTCCAACTTCAAAACTATTTTACTTTGAGGTCTTAGGGTTGATAGTAAAGGACTATGATTATAACCAATTAAAAAGTTTCCACTCAAACCATCAACATCAATCCATAAAACAGAAAATGTTTCAGATTTTGTAGGTCGAATTACTTCTAACTTAAAACTAGTCTTTTCTGCCATATTTACCTTAATTACATTTTTTTACTTTTAGCAATAGCCTCATCCAAAGTGCCAACCATATAAAATGCTTGTTCTGGCAATTTATCACATTCACCATCAATAATTTTTGCAAAATCATCTACCGTTTGTTCACGATTAACAAATGTTCCTGGAATATTACTAAGAGGCTCTGCAACAAATAATGGTTGTGTTAAAAATTTCTCTATTTTTTTTGCACGATAAACAATAATTTTATCCTCATCTGAAAGTTCATCCATCCCCAAAATGGCAATTATATCTTGTAATTCTTTATATTTTTGAAGAATTTGCAAAACAGAATGAGCAACATCGTAATGTTTTTGTCCAACTATTTCTATTTTTAATCCGTTAGAAGAAGACTCAAGAGGATCAACAGCTGGGTACAAACCAGCTTGTGCAATTTTTCTAGAAAGAACTGTACTAGAATCTAAGTGTTGAAATGTTGTTGCCGGAGCAGGGTCAGTATAATCATCTGCAGGAACATAAACGGCCTGAACAGAAGTAATGGACCCATTTTGTGTTGTTGTAATGCGTTCTTGAAGGGTTCCCATCTCTGAGGCTAGGGTTGGTTGGTAACCAACAGCAGATGGCATTCTGCCCAAAAGAGCAGAAGTTTCTGCACCAGCTTGCACAAACCTAAAAATATTATCTATAAAAAGCAAAGTGTCTTTTTTTTCTTCATCTCTAAAATACTCTGCCATTGTTAAACCAGTTAAACCAACACGCAAACGCGCGCCCGGCATTTCTCCCATTTGACCAAATACAAGAGCGGTTTTATCTATAACTCCAGTCGCTTTCATGTCTAGCCATAAATCATTTCCCTCTCTTGTTCGCTCACCAATACCAACAAAAACAGAATATCCTCCGTGTTCTATTGCAACGTTTCGGATTAATTCTTGAACCAATATGGTTTTCCCAACACCAGCGCCGCCAAACAAACCAATTTTAGAACCTTTTAGGTATGGACAAATTAAATCAATAACCTTAATGCCTGTCTCTAAAATTTCATCTGTAACTTTTTGCTCAATGAGTTCAGGCGCAGACCTGTGAATAGACCAATAATGTTTGGCATCCACCGGGCCTTCTTCATCTATAGGCTGCCCCAAAACATTAAAAACTCTACCTAAAACCTTGTCTCCAACAGGTGCTTTAATGGGCGCACCAGTATCTATTACTTTAATACCACGACCAACACCATCTAGAGATTCTAAAGCAACACAACGAGCAACCCCATCACCAAGATGTTGCTCAACTTCTAAACATATATGTTTTGGGTTATCTTCATTTTGAACTTCTGAAGCAATGATTAACTTGTTAAAAATATCAGGAACTCTATTTTGATCAAATTTTACATCAACAATAGTGCTACTAACACGCAGTATTGTTCCTATATTTTTACCCTCACCAGAAATATTAAAATCTTGTTTGGATTTTTTTTTATCGGCCTGCATAAAACGCCTCTATTGATAATTAAATATCAAAAAAATTTACCTTGATATTTGCTAAGCTATTCTAAACACCTATTTTTGTAAAGTAACTACAAAAAAGTATTTATCTGCCTTTTTATTACGCACTTAACACAACAATAATAATAAAAAAAATTATATTTTTAACATAAATATTCATATAACCTTGAAAAAGATGTTAGACAAAAAATACATTTACCCTTTTAATATTTGTTTGCCCATAAAATTTATAAAGTAATAATTATTATGAAGAAAAAAAAAGAAACCAAAAATAAAGAACATGTCTTAACAATATTTATACACGGAACAATACTCCCCACAAATTTGCCTAAAAACATAAAAAAAATCTCTAATGAAGTTAAATCTTTTATAAAAGATGAGGGCTACCAAAAATACCTGGACAATCTAAGAGTTAATTCTGTACTTAAAAATCAAGCTATTGGCCCAAAAGGTTTATTTAATGTTGAAGACATAGAAAATCAAATAGCTAAAGACACAAAAATAATTGTATCTGCCTATAAACACGCATTAGAAGCAACCCATAATGGAAATAAAATAAATTCTTTTTATTTGTTTGGCTGGAGTGGGCAACTAAGCCATGCCAAAAGAGTTGAAGCCGCACATGAACTTTATGAGCAAATACAAAAAGAAATATCAAAAATAAAACATGAAAACATAAAAATAGAAATTTGTGCGCACAGCCACGGAGGAAATGTTGCACTTAATCTAGAAACGGCTGAAAAAGCATTAAACCAAGGCCTACAAATTGAAAAACTTTTTCTTTTTGGAACACCAATTCAAGATGAAACAAAAGATTTTGTATATTCTGACGTTTTCAAAAAGATATACAATTTTTACTCAACAGGGGATGTTGTTCAAACTTTAGATGTTATATCAACATCTGCCCATAAAGTTCACAGAAAGTTTAATTTGCCACAACTTCAATATAAAATTAAAGAAATAGAAGTTCGCGTTGACAAAAAAAAACCCCTACATAATGAATTTTGGTTAAGCGGAAACTACACGCTTTACCGGAAAAATTTTCTACTTTATCCTTTTCCTATTGTAGTATTTACTCCTTATATGGAAAAAGCCATAGATGACGCTTATTCATCTATAGAAAACATACAAAACTTTCTTTTGAGAATCCATAAAGAAAATGTACTACTAATCTTTATAGCAATAAATAAATCTAGATTGTTTTTTAGAAGTAAGATCATTTCCCAATTAAAAATTGAAAATATCCAATACTTAAAAAAACTGCAAAAACAGTTTACAGATGAACCTCACTAAAAATTTTTTTTATGGTAAAATGAAAAAGTTTTAATAAATTAAAATTAAATTGTTTCTTTTTTGTTACTATTTTTCAAATTTTTATAAAAAGTGAGTAATTTTATGATTACAAATATAATCGCCAAAGTATTTGGAACAAAAAATGATAGGGAATTAAAAAGACTTCAACCTGTTGTTCATAGAATTAATCAACTTGAAAATTCAATCATGCAACTCTCCGATGCTGAACTTACAGCAAAAACTACCGAATTTAGGGAAAGAATACAAAGAGGCGAAACACTAAAAAGCATTTTACCTGAAGCTTTTGCAGTTGTGCGTGAAACAAGCAAACGAAAACTCCAAATGCGCCCTTTTGATGTCCAACTTATGGGGGGCATAGCTCTACACGAAGGCACTATTGCCGAAATGAAAACAGGTGAAGGTAAAACCCTTGTTGCAACACTCGCCCTATATCTTAATGCACTAAGCGGAAAAGGCGCTCACCTTGTTACGGTTAATGATTATCTTGCAAGACGTGATGCAGAATGGATGGGACCAATTTTTAATCATTTAGGACTAGAAGTTGGTATTTTACAAAATGAACTCAATGATGAGTCTCGCAAAAAAGTTTATAACGCAGACATCACATATGGAACCAATAATGAATTTGGTTTTGACTACCTTCGCGACAACATGAAATTTAACTTAGACGACTATGTTCAACGCAAATTAAATTATGCAATAGTTGATGAAGTTGATTCTATCTTAATTGATGAGGCAAGAACTCCCCTCATTATTTCCGGTTCTGCAGAAAAAGGGGCCGATCTTTACATAAAAGCAAACAAAGCTGTTCTTTATTTAAAAAAAGATGAGGACTATGAGGTAGATGAAAAATCAAGGTCTGTACATTTAACAGAAAATGGTAATGACAAGCTTGAACCACTAATGGGAGTTGGAAATCTTTACGCACCAGAAAACATTCTCAGTCTTCACCATGCAACTCAAGCACTAAAAGCACAATCATTATTTAAACGAGATGTTGATTATGTTATTAAAGATAATCAAGTTTTAATTGTTGATGAATTTACAGGAAGAGTCTTAGGTGGCCGCAGATACAGTGACGGTTTGCACCAAGCACTTGAAGCAAAAGAAGGTGTAGAAATTGAACGTGAAAATCAAACATTAGCTTCAATCACATTGCAAAATTATTTCAGACTGTATGAAAAGCTTGCAGGGATGACAGGAACAGCAGCAACAGAAGCTGTGGAATTTCACAACATATACAAACTTGGCGTAACCATAATCCCAACTCACAAAAAAATGATTCGTGATGATCAGCCAGACGCTATTTATTTGGACAAAGAAGATAAATTTAAGGCTGTAATAGAAGATATAAAAGCTTGTCATAAAAAAGGCACCCCAGTTCTTGTTGGTACAATTGCTGTTGAAACATCTGAATACTTAAGTTACTTGTTAAACGCAGAAAGAGTTCCTCACAATGTTTTAAATGCAAAACAACATGAAAGAGAAGCAGAAATTGTTAAAGAAGCTGGTGAGCCAGGAAAAATTACAATTGCCACAAATATGGCTGGCCGTGGAACAGATATAAAAATTGACCATGACGTAGTAATGAAAGGCGGACTGAGAATCATAGGAACAGAAAGACACGAAAGTAGACGAATTGACAACCAACTTCGTGGACGAGCGGGCCGTCAAGGAGATCCAGGTTCTTCAAAATTTTATCTAAGTCTTGATGATGATTTAATGCGAATTTTTGCCGGTGAAAAATTAAAACGCACTATGACGCGCATAGGAATGAAAAAAGGTGAAAGCATTGAACATTCAATGATATCTAAAAGCATTGAACGCGCACAAGAAAAAGTTGAAAAACAAAATTATTCAATAAGGAAAAATCTTATTGAATATGATGACGTCTTAAATCAACAAAGAAAAGTTATCTATGATTACAGACGAAGTATCTTAGAAGGCACAGATAAAATTCATGAACTTATTAAAGAAATCATTGTAGGAATAATTGCTGATACAATCGCCATATATTGTCCACAAAAAAAATGCTCCACAGAATCTATTGCCGAACTTTTTAAAGCTTTAGAAAAACTTACAGGCCTTTCAAAAGAAATTTTTGATAAAGCACAAAAAATTAAAACTGAAGATAACGAACAATTACAAAGAAGCCTCATAGATTTTCTTCTATACGAATATGAACAATACAGAAACAAACTACCTGAAGATATAATTAATGAAGCTGAAAAATGGATAATGCTTGAAACAACAGATCAATATTGGCGTCTACACCTACAAACATTAGACAGATTAAAAGAAGGAATTCACCTAAGAGGTTACGCACAAAAAAATCCTGTCATTGAATACAAAAAAGAAGCTTTTGCTGAGTTTGAAAAAATGATGCATCAAATAAAATGGGATATTATACAAAGAATATTCAGACTAAGACCTGAAAACTTTACAGCATCACATATCTCAGAAATTGAACATGAAAGAAAGAAAGAACTTTCAGAAGTTCAAGCTTCACACAGCGACGGAGAAAAAAAACCAAAACAAAAAACTGTCAAACGCGAAACACAAAAAGTAGGCCGTAATGAACCGTGTCCTTGTGATTCTGGAAAAAAATATAAACATTGTTGCGGAAAATAAAAAAAAAGGGCCGGCAATTGAGCCGGCCCTTTTTTTTAACTGCTAATCTAGATTAATCCTACTCGTCGTCCTCTTCGTCCTCTTCGTCCTCTTCTTCTTCTTCTTCCTCATATTTATACTCTTTTGCTGTCTTTGTTATGATTTTTTTTGGCAAACCAACAACTTCCAAATCTCTTAATCTATCAATAAGAGATTCTGTCCAGTCATTAAGACAGCCAGCCTTTTTAAAGTTAGCTCCGCGAACCTTTGTATTATCACTGTGTGACAAAGAAAAGACTTCTAAGCTAACTCTCCCTTTAGAATAACTAAAATCGGCTTTTTTTATATCTGCTCCATTATTAAACTCTGCCCCGCCTACTCCAAAAACTGCATCCGTAAAGATTGCTCCTTCTAAATCTGAACCATTAAACCTTGAACCTTTAAGGATTGATTCATTCCACATTGATCCATCCAGTTTACTTCCAGAAAAATCAAACCCTGATAAATTCATTTCTTTAAAATCAGAATTTATGGGAAATGTAAGATTTTGAAAATCTTTATTTTCTCCTGTTTTTACAGCCTTAAGAACATTTTGATAATTTTCTTTGGCAACCTTTGCTTCATCAATCTCTTCTTTTGTTAATTCAACTTCTTTTGTAGCTGGTTTACCGTTATCACCATTTTCATTTTTTGTTTCTTGATTGTTATTTTTATCTTGAAGATCTTCTGTATTATTGTTTTGATTACCATTCCCTTCGGTCAATTCAACTTTTTCAGGAATATCTTCTTTGTCTGCAACTGGTTCTACAACCGGATTCTCTACAACTTGTATTTGAGATTGTTGTGCACGAACTCTTAATTTCAAACCAAACCAAATTACGCATAATCCAAACGAAACTGTTCCTACACCTAACCAAAACTTCCTATTATTCATAAATAATTCCTAACTAATTAAAAACTTTTCGTCTTTTAGAGAAAGTTTAAATTGTTTTTTCTCTGGATGTTTTAAAATTTCTACCGAAAGTGGTGTTAATACATAATGTTGTATTTCTCTTTTAACAGGGCGAGCTCCAAATTCTTTTGAATAACCAATTTTAGCAAGTTGGTCTATTGCTTCTTTACTGACTGTTAATTTAACTTTTTGCATTTCCAAAATTTTTGAGAGTCTATCAAGCTGAATTTGTACAATTTCTTTTATATGTTCTTTTTCAAGAGACTTAAAGTAAACAATTTCATCTATTCTATTTAAAAATTCAGGCCTAAACGTTCGCATTAAAAGTTCATCTATTTCAATACAAACCTTCTCTGTTAAATTTCCAGCCTTAAGAATAATTTGAGAACCCAAATTTGAAGTCATAATGATAATGCAATTCTTAAATGAAACTCTTCTTCCTTGAGCATCCGTTAAGTGTCCTTCATCCAACAATTGCAGCAAAATGTTAAAAACATCATGATGTGCTTTTTCTATCTCATCAAAAAGAATAACACTGTAAGGGTGAGCGCGTACTTGCTCTGTTAGCTGTCCGCCTTCTTCATATCCAACATAACCAGGAGGAGAACCAATCAATTTAGCAACTGAATGTTTTTCCATATACTCAGTCATATCAATTCGTATCATTTTATGTTCATCATTAAACAAATAGTCTGCCAAAGCTTTTGCAACTTCAGTTTTACCAACTCCTGTTGGCCCCAAAAATAAAAAAGAACCTATTGGTTTATTTGGGTCTGAGATTCCTGCTCTGTGCATACGGATTGTATTTGCAATTTTTGTTATGGCCTCATTTTGATTAACAACACGCTGATGAAGCTCTTCTTCCATTTTTATTAATTTTTCACCTTCATCTGCTTTAAGTTTCTCTACGGGAACTTTTATCCAACGAGAAAGAACTAAAGCAATATCATCTTCATCTACTTCTTCTTTTATAAATTCAGGGTGTGTTTTTTTTAGTTTTTCTTCTTGTGTTGCAAGCTTTTTTTCCAGTTCTGCTAGTTTGCCATATTTTATCATAGACGCTTTATTATAATCTCCTTCTCGTTCCGCACGTACAAATTCAATTTTTTGTTTTTCAATTTCTTCTTTTAGTTTAACAATTTGCTCAAGTGGTTTTCTCTCTGCTTCCCATTTTGCTAAAACCTTTTTATTTTCTTCTTTAATATTTGCTAGTTCTTTTGCTAATTCTTTTAATCGTTTTTTAGAATCTTCATCTTTTTCTTTTTCAAGAGCAACTTTTTCAATTTCAAGTTGTGCAATTTTTCTCTCAAGTTTATCGATTTCTTCTGGCCGCGAATCAATCGCCATTCGCACCATAGTTGCAGCTTCATCCACAAGATCAATTGCTTTATCTGGAAGAAATCGCCCTTCTATCATCCGTGAAGAAAGTTCCACCGCTTTTACTAAAGCCTGATCTTTTATATGAATACCATGATGTAATTCATACTTTTCTTTAAGCCCACGTAAAATTGAAATTGCATCAGCAATATTTGGCTCTTCAACTAAAACTTTTTGAAATCTTCTCTCAAGTGCAGCATCTTTTTCAATATATTTTTTGTACTCAACCATTGTTGTTGCACCAATACAATGCAAAGCACCTCTAGCAAGTGCCGGTTTTAATAAATTTGAAGCATCCATCCCCCCGCCAGTTCTTCCAGCGCCAACAAGCATATGAAGTTCATCAATAAATAAAAATATATTACCTTCAGATTTTTCTATTGCATTTAAGACAGCTTTTATCCTAGACTCAAATTCACCTTGATATTTTGTTCCAGCAATTAATGCACCCAAATCTAATGCCAAAACTTTTTTACCTCTAAGGCTTTCTGGAACATCTTCATTTACAATTCTTTGAGCAATTCCCTCAACAATTGCTGTTTTTCCAACACCTGGCTCACCAACAAGAACAGGATTATTTTTTGTTCTTCTTGAAAGAATTTGCATTACGCGGCGAACTTCATCATGACGCCCAATCACAGGATCCAATTTTCCTTCTGCCGCCATCGTTGTTAAATCTTGACAATATTTTTCAAGAACATGATATTGATTTTCAGCATTTTTACTTTTCACACTTTCCCCATCTCGTAAACCTTTAACTATGCTTAAAACAGCATCAAAACTAAAACCTTCTTCTTTTAAAAAATCACAAATTTCTTCTGGTAGTGTTTTAGTTTTTGCAAAAACTAACATAGCAACATCAAGACTAATATATTCATCGCCCAATGATTTAGACTGTTTGTCACACTCATCTAAAAAAGTTTGCATAGAATAATCAGCAGAAATCTGGCCCCCACTAATTTTAGATACACTTGCAAAATATTGATCTATCAAATGTGCAAACGCTTCAAGGTCAACTTGCAATTGATTAAAAATATATCTACAAAAATCATTTTGAGTTGCAGCATAAAGAATATGTAATGGTTGAAATACTGAATGTCTTTCTCGTTGCGCAAAAACCACCGCCGACTGTAGAAGCTCTTGAAAAGCCTCTGTATATTTTTCTGAATTCATAACTTAATTCCTCCAAAAACAATACTTTTATAAATGTTTTATTAATAAATCAATATAAAATAATTCTGTGGGATTCTACAAACAAAAAGAATAAATGTTACAAATAGGTTAAATCTTAAAGGAAAACTTATACAAAAAATATTTAATTGTTTTTTAAAAACTTCCCAATATTCATTTTTTGTAAAAAAACCAAACCTTCTGCATTTCTAAGACGAAAATCACTATGATTTTTAAAAAACTTTTCACCTAAAAGTTTTTTTATCATAGATAACTGATCTCTTTTTATATTACAAGAAAGCTCTGAAAATGGTCCGTCAAACTTTGGAGAAGGAAAAGATGCACAAACTTGTGTTGAAAAACAATAATGAAAAATTTTATTTAATTGCAACAATTCTTGTTTAGAAACAGGAATTATTGCATTCACCATGCTAGGCTTAAAAGGTTTCCATACGTTTCTATATCCCCAAATTGCTGATAAATTTAAATTGCTTTTTGTTTTAGAAGCCGCAGATCTTATTATTTGCAAAACTTTATGATGTGTATCTGGTGCTCTACCTGGAGGATCAATGGCAACAGTAATAACATGTGGATTTAATTTTTCAATTAACTTAGTAACTGTTTTTATATCTAAATCAAAATTTTTATTCTTTGCAAATGAATCTGAATCATAAAACTTCGAGTCTAGGTGGAAAATATTATCATTGGAAACTTTTTTAATAGCCCACAAACGATCAACTTCTGATTCTCTAATTTTTCCTTTTAATTTTTTAATTATCTCTAAATCATGCTGCCCAGGATATTGTTTTGGTAAATACTCTTTTTCCAACCATTTAAGCTTTAAAGCAAGATCTTCCAGATTTGAAAGTTCAAACACAGAAACAACAAGCCGCAAAAATAAACTTTTTTCTATTTTTTCCATCTTACCTAAATTGCTATTTTTGTAAGCATCTAGGAATTTTTCTAAAATTTCTTCATAACTTGCAAGCAAAATATCTTGCTTATTTTTATTGAGAAAATTTTGATCAATTGATTTTAATATATCTTGAATATAACTATTGGAAACAGCATGAAACCCATTGGTTAAATAAACAAAAAAATTATCATTTTTAGAAATTAGATCATCAGTATAAGAACAATACGAAAGCATAATATCATCTGGGTGAGGCGCCGTATGCATTATTTTTAAATTTTTTGGGGAAAGAAACCCACTCTCCATTTTATCTATCAATCTTCTTTGAGCCTTCGCTGTAACTTCCAAAATATCTTTTTTAATTTTTCCCAACAAAACGCTACCGACTTGAGATTTTTTAAAATCTGATTTATTTAGTTGCGCAACGGTTTTTTTTGACTCCAATGCAACTTCATAAATAATTTCATCCACAGAATCTGTTAATTCTTCTAGGTTTTCAATAGCTGACAACGCCTTAACTCGTCTTGATAAAAGTTTTTCTGAAGCATCTGTTGTTAAATAAAAACGCGCATTAACATTACCATGCAATATAGAAGAAGGAATCTCTTCGCTTTTTTCACCCTCTATAGCTTTTGCCACAACAAATGCCTTTGCTACACCAGATGCCATGATAATAATAGTTGCATCACTTTTAGATGTTATTGTTTTTAAACCTATAGAAATTGCGGTTTTGTCCCTTGAAAATTCTACCCCGCCCCAATCTTTTGCTGCGGCAACAGCGCTTTCATAATTTAATTTAACAAGTCTTGTCACGCTTTGGAAAGATGAACCTTTCATGTTAAATGCTATATGTCCATCTGGCCCTATTCCACCAAGCAAAAAACCTATTCCTCCAAATTGTTGGATGCGCTCTTCGTATTTTTTACAATTTTTTTCAACTTCACAAAGGACTTCTTTTTGTTTTTTTTCAAGTTCATTTTCAGGGTTACGCTCCAAGAGAGAAAGGTCTGCTTTATCTTCTGGAAATAAATTTTTTAACTCTTTATAACTTAACGAGCTAAAATCATCCATCATTAAAACATTTTCTTCTTTTATACCTAAAACAGACAAGTAATAAGTTTTAACATAATGAAAAAAACTATTTTTTTGCGTAAAATCTACTGGAAAAAATTCGTCTATCTGTACAAATTTTAAATTTGAAGTATCTGGAAAGTTTTCTGATTCAATTCCAAATTGCTTTAGCTCTTCTTGAATTTTTGACTCATTCCAAGATGTTTTGTAAATATTCAATTGTTTTATAAAATGCTCAGGAGTTTTTCCCGTAGGGAGACCAACCATGCCTTTTGGATTTTTTAATACCCATTCTAAAAACCTTAAGGCAACAAGCTTTCCTAATTGATTTTTATTTTCAACCTCTATTATTGGAATATTTTCACCATTGCAAATAAAATCTTTTTTACTTACATCTAAAAATTTTTTTTCAACAAAGCTTAAATTTGAAATCATAAACAACGGCCCCCAAAAAAATAAACCCTTAACAACCTAATCAAAATACACAAAAAAAATAAAATCCCAAGTTAGTAAAATTATTTAGCTTGCAAGTCGGTCGTTAAAAACTGCTTTAAAAATGTGTTTCGCTCCACGCTTTTATTATTCTTTATCCCTATAGAAATGGCTCTTGGCTGGCCAATAAAATAACACAGCTTTTTTGCACGCGTTATAGCCGTGTAAATTAAGTTTCTCTGTAGCATAATAAAATGCTGCATAAAAACTGGCACAATCACAGCTTTAAACTCAGAACCTTGGCTTTTGTGAATTGAGATGGCATATGAAAGAGTAAGTTCATTAAGTTCTGCAAAATCATATTCTAAAATTCTCTCTGAAAATCTAACTCGTATAGATTGGTTTGATTTATCAATGCCTACAATTTCTCCCATGTCACCATTAAATACAAATCTGTTGTAATTGTTTCTAATTTGCATCACCCGATCACCAATTCTGTACGCCTGACCAAAACGCATAATTTGTTCATCGTCATTTTGTGGTGGATTTAAAATTGCTTGCAACTCTTGGTTTAATCTGTTTGTTCCAACAATTCCACGATTCATAGGACACAAAACAACTGCATCTTTGGCTGATATTCCGTGATCAACTAATAATTTAGAATAAATTAACTTTAGACGACCAAATATATTTTCTGCAACTTCTTCTTTTATAAAACGAAAATCTTTTTTTCCACCTTGAGATGAAGATGTTGGAAATTCACCATTATTAATTTTATGCGCATTAATAATGATCATACTATCTTGAGCCTGCCTAAAAATTTGAGCTAAACGCACAACATCAACTTCATTTGATTTAATTAAATCATTTAAAATATCTCCAGCGCCAACTGAAGGTAACTGGTCCACATCACCTATTAAAACCAAATGTGCATTTAATGGTAAAGCTCGCAAAATTGAATTCATCAAAAAAACATCTATCATTGATGCCTCATCAACAATTAAAAAATCAATCGGCAAAACATTTTCTTCATTTTTTACAAAACTCATTGAAGCTGGACTAAATTCAAGAAGCCGGTGCAAGGTTTCTGCATTTCTTCCCGTTCCTTCAAACATCCTTTTTGATGCCCTTCCAGTTGGGGCAGAAAGTCTGTAGCGAAAATAATTTGCCTCCAAAACCTCTACAAGTCTTTTTATCAGAGTGGTTTTTCCTGTTCCTGGGCCGCCAGTAATTATGGTTATTTTATTTTGTAAACAAGTTATAATTCCTTTTTGTTGGTCTTCATTTAGAGATAAACCAAATAAATCTGGCTTTCTTATGTAATCGTAAATTTGGTCAAAATTTAAATCTCTTTTAATCGATCTAGTTTTTTTTAATTGCAAAATTTTACTAGCAATCCCTTTTTCTGAAAAATAATATTGAGGCAGAGAAAGATAATATTTTTCTTCATAAAATATTATCTTTATTTTTTCTTTCACAAAAAGTCCTCGCAAGGCCATCTTTACTAACTTTTCGCTTTCGTTATTTTTTTCTAACTCAAGTAATTTTAGAACATCACGTTTTAATTCTTCAACATCAACATAAAGGTGTCCACTACTTGTAATATCAAGGGCTAAATGCAAAATAGCAGCCTTAATTCTAAAAATAGAATTTTTCTCAAAACCAATACTTAAAGCCACTTTATCTGCAGACTTAAAACCAACGCCCCAAATATCTTCTGCTAAACGATAAGGATTTTCTTGAATTTTAGTTATTGATTCTTGCCCATAAACTTTGAAGATTTTGCTAGCAAAATCTGGCGTAACGCCTTTATCTTGCAAAAATACCATTACGTGTGAAATTTCTTTTTGATCTTGCCAAGCATCAATTATTAATTCAACTCTTTTTGCACCGATACCACCAACTTCAAAAAGACGTTGAGGAAATTCATCAATAATTTCCAGTGTTCTTTCTTTAAAATGATTAACTAATTTTTCAGCATATTTTGGACCAATGCCTTTTATAAGACCAGAGCTTAAATATTTTTTTATTCCGTTAACACTAGAAGGAAGCTTAGACGTAAACTCTTTAGCTTCAAATTGTTGCCCAAACTTTGGGTGCTTAACCCAGCTACCACGAAACGTTACAACTTCACCATGTTGTAACATTGGAAAATTTCCACGAATAGTTACAGATTCTCTTGAATTAATTTTTAAAACAAAAACACAAAATCCCGTTTCTTCACTTTTAAATAATGTTTTTTCTAACGTTCCACAAAGTTCAACTAATTCAATCATAAATATCTAAATGCCTAAAAAATAAAAAGAGCTGGTAAAACTACCAGCTCTTTTTTATTGATAATAATAAATTTTAATTTGCTTCTTCTTGCTCTTGTTCTTTCAACCAGACTTTCCAAAGAACTTTCAACTCATTATTCATGCTTTGCCATAAGTCTATACAAAATTGATGAAGTTCAACACATGTTACACGAAGAATATCCATATCGTTAATATTGTCTTGAAAGAATGTATCAATTTCAGATTTTTTAAGAGATAAAAATTGCACCACTAATGAATCTTCTCTATATATACCTGCATGATCAAAGCTCTGTTTAATAAGAGGTCTTAAAATCAACGCATATTTATAAAATAAATCTAAAAAACTAGTTCTATCTGAAGTTATTAACTCATTTTTCCATTCTTCAAATTTTTGTTGTTCTTTATTTTTATCTTCTTGTGTAATATTATCTTCGTTTTTCACTTTCTTGCTTTTAAACTCATCAATCTTTTTTATTATATCTCCAGCACAAATCCCTCCGTCACGAATAGCACCGACAAACTCTCCACATCTTCCATCTTTCTCGTTCTTAATATTTTGATTAACAATGTTCATAAAAGAATGTGTAAGTTTTGTACATTGCAATGAAGATAAACAAATGCTTACGAATAACATTATGCTTGCCGAAACCTTTTTGGATATCATTTTTTTCCTTTTTATATTCTTAATTAAAAAAACAAATTATAGTAACAAAAGTTTATATAGCTTTTCAAAAAATTTACATAACATCAAGCTTACAATAAATAGATAAAAAATTAGACAAAACAAAAATCCAATTAAATTAAAAATCGAAGCCTATTTTTGAATAAATAGTCCAAGCGCTACCCAAGTTACGATGTGCCATAGTAGCCTCACAACCAAGTCCAATATAAAATTTAGAATTTTTACGACCTGTCTCATAATTCAATTCTGCGGTAAGTTTATGTTGGAATGCCCTGTCAACAACTGCATCAGTAACCCTTAGTGAATTCATACTCACATTATCATCATAAAGTCTTTCAAAAACCTCACGTTGCTTAAAGTAATAATCATAACCAACACCAACAGAAAATCCGCCCCACTTAAAATCTGCCATTAACGCAATATTAAAAACACCACCAGGATTTACGGCAACTCCATATGATTGTGGCGTAACATATTGATCTCTAAATTCCTCAAACTCTTCATCTGTTGCTCCACCCTGAGCTATAATCCTAGCACTTTCTAATGTTTTTTTAGACATGATTAATCTATGTTCTTTTGCGGTAAATAAATCTTCATAAGAAAAACGCCCCCACAAACTTATTACATCACTAGCTAAATTTAATTTACTTTCTAAATAAATTCCCAATCCAAAGTGCCCATTATTTCCCAATTCAGGATCTAACAATGTTTTCCTTGCATTGTTTAACATACCAACCAAAGAATCATCTATTTCATATTCTTCTATAGGATGTTTGAATTTACCATCAAGCAAAAGACCTACTGCTGTGGGAATAATAGTAGAAACACCCCCACAAACTATAAATTTTTTATGATTTTGGAAATTAACACCAAACCTTGTCCTGAGATCTCCTATTCCTATTCTTATTCTTGCAAACTCACGTTCTTTATTAAGGCCAGTATCAAATGTTCCAAAGTTTTCTTCTATTAATTGATTAATTCTATTTTGAGCTGATTTTGATGTCATAAGATTTCGCTCAGAAAGGAGAACGGGCAACTCAAACCTTAAGGAAAATGGCTTATTGTATAGTGATAGTTTAGTTAAAATTCCAAATTTTCTTTCTTGAACCCAAAGATTTTCAAACATTGGCATTAGTGTTGCAATATCATCAGAGTCAGCATCTACACCATTATTAGCTTTAGCAATAGCCGCAAGTGTCGTAAAAAAAGAATCCTCTTGCTGCTGAGTATTAAAATTTAAACTAAAGGCATCGCCCAACGATGTAGGCATTTTGTTTGTAAAATTATAAAATATATTTAAATATAATCCTCTAAAGGTTGGATCTCTAAGAGAACTTGTCATTAAATATAGAGGATCCCGGCCCCTTGTAGGCCTAGTCTGATTCCAGATAGGTTCTTGTTGTGTCTCCGCCAAAATTGCAAGAAACTGTACTTCTTCTGATGAAATATTATTTTTAACTGAATCATCAATGCCCGGATCATCATCTATAACAAAATCTTCATCAAAATCAAAATCAAAATCATCGGCTAAAGCCGACGGAATAAACGAATTAAATAAAATAAAAAAATATAAAATCTTTTTAAAACTTTCTAACATAAAAAATAAGGCCTCAAATCATGAACAAATTTAAAACTTTCCCTAATTTCCCCCTATTAAAGACTCCACTCTCCGTTACAACCATTTTTTTGTTTTTCTAAAAAATCTGCACAATAAAAAAGAATCTAAGAATGCTAATTCGAATGACTAAGATAACAATTTAATACAAAACATGATATAAAATGTCAATTTCTATGAGCTATGATATCATTTTAATAGCTTTTTATAAAAACTTTTTAATACAAAAAGACAAATAGAAAGATTTAAAAAAAATATTATCAAATATTAGATAGTTTACTAGACTTTATGTTTCCCATAAATTTTCTATTTATTAAAATTTAAATTCATTGGTGGGGATGCTCTTGCAAAAATTATATAACGTTATAACAATCTAGGAGACTTGGTGGAAAACAAAACAAACAAAATCATACTGATCTTAGAAGGCAATATTGCTGCAGGGAAATCAACATTTTTAAATATCATCAAAGACAAACTTCCTGAAATTGAAACAGTTCTTGAACCAACTGATAAATGGCAAAAACTAGAACATGGGAGTAATTTGCTAGATTTATTCTACAAAGACACTCCAAGATGGGCATATACATTTCAATCATATGCATTCATTAGCCGTATACAAACACAACGAGAAAGTATACTGAAGCACTCAGATAAAAAAATTCAACTACTAGAAAGATCTGTTTATTGTGATAGATACTGTTTTGCAAAAAACTGTTTTGAATCTGGGCTAATGTCACAACTTGAATGGACAATTTACAAAGAATGGTTTTCTTGGCTTGCTGAAAATTACACAATTCAACCAAATGGATTTATTTATTTGCAAGTGCAACCACAAACTTGTTTTGAAAGGCTTCACGAACGCTGCAGAGAAGAAGAAGCAAAAATTCCACTTTCATATCTAGAATCACTACACCAAAAGCATGAGAACTGGTTAATCAACAAAACAAACGTAAAAGGTATTATTAAAAATATTCCGGTATTGGTTTTAGACGGAAACAAAAATTTTAGAGATAACGCAGATGTTCAACAAGAATTCATAGACAAAATAAAGAATTTTACTTTTGAATTAAGCTCCTTAAATAAACAAATAATATCCAAAACAAAAAATACTCAGAAAAGTCTTTAAAAAAAAGGGGATTCAAAAAAAATTTGAATCCCCTTTTTAATTTATTAAAAATAATTTTTATTTAACTTAATGAATTTATAAAAGTAGCCATTAGATTAGCTTTAATCATGTATATTTTTTCAGCAGCAACATTTTTAAATAAATTTATAAATTTTTCGATATCACCATGCAATCTATTTAAAAGCTGCATAAAGGATATAATCAATTCTTGATTTAGTTTCGCCAAGCTACCGCTACCATTTTTGACAAGATTTTTAATAGAAAGCATTGTAACCAAAACCTGCATCGGCTTAACATTATTTTGCGAAAATAACTCAATTATTTTACCACACGCCTCTTTACAAATTGATGAATCCAACATTCCTTGCATTTCTCCAAGGGCACTAACAATTCCTGCTCTTGTATTAATATTAAATGTTTTTTCTGTTGTATTGTTCTCAAATTTAGAAATAGAAATTTGAGAAGTATTCGAACTACAAAAAGTAACTACAGAATTACTTAATAAAATAAACGTTAAAAATAATTTAATTTTCATATTTGTCCCACCCTAAAAATAATTAAACCTCTTAGTTATAATTTGATTCCCTAAAATCAAAAAATAATCTTTATTACATTCTTTATCTACTTTATAAAAAGGATTAAATACAGTCAAAAGGGGTAGACCTAATTTCCCACTAAATTGATGTTTTTTGAAAAAAAGAAATCTTTTTTAAGAATATTGACCACTTTTTTTGGAAAATTACAAAAGGAAATATGTTTATTATAAACAAAAAATAAGTTATTTTACTCTTTATAATTGACAAAAAACTCAATAAAGATTCATAATATATCGTTAGATTAAGAAATTGTTTTTAAATCGATTAAATTTTAAATTAAAAAATAGAGGGAGCTAAATTATGGCTGGACCAATTCCAACGACAGATTACGCAAGAATGGCAGCTCTTTTGGGCGCTGGAATATGTATGGGGTTTGGTGCATTGGGGCCTGCTCTTGGGCAAGGGATTACAGGGGCCAAAGCATGTGAGGCTATTAGCAAAAAACCTGAAGAAGCTGGTTTAATTATGAGAACCATGATGGCAGCAATGGGTTTTACAGAATCTTCAGCTGTTTATTGCTTTGTTATTGCAATACTTTTGATACTTTGGAAGTAAACTCATAATTAACTTTAAAACTAATTCAACAACTCAAATAAAGGTAATGTATGAAAATTAATATTACATTTTTCATACAAATTATTAATTTTACAATAACTTATTTTGTCCTAAAAAAGCTTATCTTTGGGCCTGTAATTAAATCTATAAACCAAAAAAATAAAGAAAAGGAATTATTTTTAAATTTTTTAAAACAAGAAGAAATACAACTATTAGAAGCTCAAAAGCAAGAAAATGATCAATTAATAGATTTTCAAGAACGAATGAGCCAACTCTACAAAAAACCCAAAACAAAACCTATTAAAGTTGATTTAGATATTACATATCAACGAAATGAACTTGAGGTACAACAATTAGTAGCAAAAATTAAAGATTCGCTAATAGAAGAGGTGCCTCGTGTTCGTTAAAATTGATCATATTCTTTATATAGTTTTTGAATTAACACTATTCTTTTTGCTTTTCATAATTCTTGGCAACTTATTCAAAAAAATGGTTCTCCCTGCCCTGCATGGCTACATAGAAAAAATTAAAAAAGAATGGGAACACCTTAAAACAAAAAGATTTTTGCTAAAAAAACTAAAATCAAAAGTTAAAAGTGATATTGAAAAACAAACTATAACATTTGATGTAGTAGAAAAAAAAATAACACAATGGCATCAATCAATGCTAGATAATGAAAAAAATGGTATTTTAGAAAAAAAGAAATTAGTAAAAAAATTACTAGAAAAAAAAGAATTTCAAAAACGACAACTACATATAATTAAATTACAACAAGAAGTAATCCCCAAAGCTGCAAAACTAGCTCATCAAGAATTACAAAAAAAATTCTCTGATAAAAAGGGAGCTATTTTGCTGGATAAGTTGATGCTAAGGCTAAAAGAACAACTTTAGAGGTAAAAAATTATGCATGAAAACGAAAACGTAATAGCAAAAAAATATGCTATTGCTTTTTTGAATCTATTTGGTAATTACTGTTCAATAGAAGAAATGGAAAAAATCCTCATATTAAAAGATTTTTTCAAGAAAAATAATTACTTCTATGTTTCATTGCGAATATCTAATATTCCAATCAAAAAAAAAGAGGATGTATTAAACCAAATCATAAAAACCTACAAAATAAATTGTCCTCTTCAAAAACTAACAAATTTACTCCTTAAACAAAAACGAATTGCAATCCTTGATACGGTACTTAGTTGCATGTGGAATGAATATAAAAAGATACACAACATAAAAGACTTTACAATCTCTTCTTCCCAACATTTAAGTAAAGAGAACAAAAGAGTTGCTATTGAATTAATAACAAACAAGTTTTTAAAATCAATAAAAAAAAATCACCTAATAACACACTTCACAATAAACCCATCATTAATAGTAGGACTTAGAATAGAAAGCCCTACTCTTTTATGGGAAAGATCAATAAGAAAAGAACTAAAGATTGTTAGTAAATCCATTGCGAAAAAAGGCATACCATGCGAATAAAAGATACAGATCTCATATCTTTGTTTGAAAAATCACTAAAAGAATCTCAAGAAAATTTAGATGAAATTGGCCGCGTTATAAAAGTTGGCGATGGCATAACAAAAATTTTTGGTTTAACAAATGCAGTATATGGCGAATTAATAAAATTTGAAGGCGGAAACAAGGGCATCGTTCTAGACTTAGATGAAGATTATGTATCTGTAGTTTTGCTAGATAACAAAGTTACCGTGGTTGAAGAAGAAATTGCAAAACGCACTGGAGACGTCCTGCGAGTTCCTGTCGGCGAAGAACTAATAGGAAGAGTAGTAAGCGCAACAGGGGAGCCCCTAGATGCGCTTGGTCCAATTAAAACAAACAAGAAAATGCCTACAGAAAGAATTGCTCCTAGTATCGTAGACAGAGTACCAGTATCTCAACCTCTTGAAACTGGTATTATAGTAATTGATAGCTTGATTCCGATAGGCAAAGGACAACGTGAATTATTGATTGGCAATAGAAGCACCGGAAAAACCTCAATTGCAATAGATGCAATACTAAATCAAAAAGATAAAAATGTAATTTGTATTTATGTAACAATTGGTCACAAACAATCTAACACCGCAAAAATAATAAATCTTTTAGAAAAACATGATGCAATGAAATATACAATCATTGTAGATGCAGATGCAAAGGAATCTGCAATTGACCAATATATTGCTCCTTATACAGGATGTACAATTGGTGAATATTTGTTACATAAAGGAAAGGATGTTCTTATTATTTACGATTCACTAACAAACCACGCAGTAGCATACAGAGAGCTTTCGCTCCTTTTACGCAAACCACCTGGGCGCGAAGCTTACCCTGGAGATATATTTTATATTCACTCACGTCTGCTTGAGCGTGCATGTAAACTTTCTGATAAATTAGGTGGCGGTTCTATTACTGCAATACCAATAATTCAAACTCAAGGCGATGATCTTACTGCATACATACCTACAAATTTAATTTCAATAACTGATGGGCAAATTTTTCTGGACACAAAATTATTTAATACAGGAATAAGACCTGCCGTAAATATAGGACTTTCTGTCTCTCGAGTTGGCAGTGCCGCACAAACTAATGCAATGAAAAAAGTTTCTGGCACACTAAAATTAGAACAAGCACAATATGAGTCTCTTGTTGGATTTGCACAGTTTGGTTCTGAATTAGATATGGCAAGTCAAAAAATTTTAGACCGCGGGAAAAGAGCCATTGAGATATTAAAACAACCAACTCTAGAAATTTATTCTTTTGTTAGCGAAACAATACAATTATTCTTACTAAAAGCTGACTATTTAGACAGTTTAGAAATTGAAGATATAAAAAGTTTTGCCACAAAATTTGCAAGTTATATAAAAGAAATTTATCCACAAATTTATAATAATATTCTAGAAACAAAAAATTTAGATGACTCTACTTGTGATAAATTAAAGGCTTGTGCTGACGAATTTAAAATAGCATTTTTAAAAAGCAACAAATAAACAATATAAATTATACTACATGATAAAAACAAAAAAAATTAACTACATTGTCAAATTTTTTTACCTAATTTGCCTTCTTATCTTGTTTTCCAATTGCGGACGCAAACCAAGAAATATTTTTTTGTTTGACGAGCAAAAATATACTTTTAGAATAAACAGACTTTCGTTTCCTGCTGTTAAAAATTTACGCCTAGATACAACAAAAAATCGTCTTTGTTGGGATGCAATAACTCAAACAAAAATTGAATTAACACCACAAACTACTAAAAAATGCCAAGATAAAGGGAATAAGCCAAGGTCTAAATTCATAGGATACAACGTATACCGTTTTGCACATATAGCCTTTATTCCAAATGACCCTAGAAATCTAAAACCAATTAAAAAAACTCACTATAAGGTTAAGCCATCAAAAAAATACAGATGGTGTTATGTTGTTATGGGTGTTTTTGAATGTCAGGGAAGAAGATTTGAAGGCCCAGCAAGCCAAATTATTTGTGATAAATCTAAATAAAAAAAACTTTTTCTAAAATTTTTTCTAAAAAATTCCCTCCAACTCAGAACAAGTCGGAGGGTTGGGGGGGCGAACAATACATTAAAGTATTGTTCATTTAGGGACGTTTTACACTTTATTACCAAATCTTGGTCGAGAGTAACAACCTCGCAATTCTATGTCAAGAAAAAAACTCTTCTAAATTTTTAGTAAATTAATTGTAAAATTTTATAATTAAAATATGCGCCTAAAACAAACGAATAAACTATCTTTTGTTATTTTTAAAAAGATAGTTTATAAAAATAAAAACTAAAAAATTTTAGAATATAAACAAAAAAAGAAGGCGGAAATTAATTCCCGCCTTCTTTTAAAATTAGATTATTTATTTTTTTAGCTTAAGATAAAGCCCATCTTGCATCTTCAAGGATAGGAGCATCGCTTCCTACTGTCCTACAAAAAGGACATGGTATTCTTTGAAAGCGTAAATTCTCAGGCTTATTGTATCTCACAACAACCCATTCGTCACCTTCTTGTTCATACCTTATGTCATAACTTAGATGTAACACTGAACCACTGGTACGGTAAGAATATACAGCTAATTCACGACTTCGAAAAATTGCATGATCACTGCTAAAAAAAGATCTTAATACATATGTTCTATTTCCGGCCAAAGTTCGCAAACAATCTTTACAAATTGACTGTTTACCGCCGCAACAAGAAGGATGTCTCATTTCTAAAGGATTACCATCTTCATCAAAATCACCATAACAAATTCCACATTCTACTACTTCTTCTTGTTGTGCTTGCGTTCGTGTTTCTTCCTCAGGTAATTCAACAGTTTCTACTGGCGTTGGGGATGGTGCTTGAATCGGAGTAACAGGCATTGGCGCTGGAGCTTCTTCTTGAATTTCAGGCTCAAGTTCTTGCTCTGGCTGAGGTTCAACCTCATCAATTCTGTCATTTCTTATTATTACCAATGCTCCGCCGTTATTTCTTATTATTACACTTTCTCCGTCTGGACTAAATAATTCAATATTCGTTTCTGGCATTGGAGATGGCGCTTCTTCTTGAACAAGTGGTAACGGTTGCCCTGTTTCTGTAACTTCAGTAGAACTAATATATTCAACCAAAGCACGCATGTTGTTCTCAAGCTTTCTAATTGTTTTTAAAGAAGATCTATCCTGTGATTGACCAACTGCGTCCCTAAATTGCGAAATAGCGTTATCTGTTTGTGCCAACAAATCCCGGAGATCGCCTAAAGTTCTAGCAGAAAAATTACTACGAATGCTACTAAATTGTCTTTCTAATGGCCGAACGGTGCTCATATAAACATCACCTATGAGATCAGCACGCATATTGCCAACACAAAAACTTAAGAGCGTTAGTGCTAAAAATGCTTTAATCTTATTTCTTAATTTATTCATTTTATTTCCTCCATTAATTAAACTTCATTTAAAAATTATCCATGATGATAGTTTAATTTTAAACGAAATTTTCCATCTGTCAATTTTAATTGGAAATAATTGCATATACTGGAAAAACAACGAAAACCCCACGAAGAAAGCTAATTAATTAGAAAACATGCTTAAAATGTTTAATTAAAGTTTCAAAATGAAAATATCTTAATATTTTAGTAATTTTTTGCTTTTTCTGCGCAAAAACCAATCTTTTGTTAATTCAATGCAGGTTATCTTGATTAAAGAAAGCGCTAAAATTATCCCCCATTCTAAAAAACTAAGCGAAACCGTGGAAAATAAACACTGTAAGCTTGGAACATAAATTGCAGCTAATTGTACTAAAAATCCCAAAATTACTGCAAAATTCAACCATTTATTACGAAAAGGGTTTACCCTAAAAATAGAAGATTTCATGCTTCTAACTGAAAAAACATACAGAAGTGAATCTACAGCTAAGGCTGTAAATATTATTGTACGCAAATGAAGCAAATCAAACTGCATTTTGCGAAAAATTAAATATATAGCAAACAAACCTATATCTGTAATAATTCCAATCAGAAAAATCATAACTTTCATTTCTTTATTCACAATAGGTTCATTTTTGTGCCTTGGTTTTTGTTTCATAATCCCAGGTTCTGCAGGCTCCATTGTAAGTGCCATATCTGGAAACCCATCTGAAACCAAATTAATCCATAAAATTTGAATGGCACTCAAAGGAGAAGGGAGGCCTATCAAAACAGCTGCCCCAATTAAAACAACCTCGCTAAAACTATCTACAAGCAAATAAACAACAACCTTGCGAATATTATCAAAAATAATACGCCCTTCTCTAACTGCCGCTGCAACTACAGAAAGATTATCATCAAGCAACACCATGTCTGCTATCTCATGTGTTAAATCAGAACCAGACCCTAAGGCAATCCCAATATCGGCCGCTTTTAAAGCCGGAGCGTCATTAACTCCATCCCCTGTCATTGCTACACACTTATCATGAGATTGCCATGCTTTTATAATTCTTACTTTATCTTTTGGCTCAACACGTGCGAAAACGTCTATATTCTCAATTTTTTCAGCTAACTGCGCATCACTAGTTTCATCTAATTGCATACCTGTCATAACGCCATCTTCCCGAACATCCACACCAGCACTTTTGGCTATATTTACAGCTGTTTTTGTATGATCTCCTGTTACAACAACTGTTTTTATACCTGCACTTTCCAAAGATTTTACAGTATCAAAAGCAGTTTCACGCAAAGCATCTTGCATCCCAACTAAACCAGCAAATGTTAAATGTTTTATATCATTCTCAATATTAATTTTATCTTTATCTAAAAAAGCAAAAGATAAAATACGCAATCCTTCTTCACTCATTTCATTTGCAAAATGTTCAAATTTCTTTTTATCTTCAGCGTTCACCGAACACATATCAAATACAACTTCAGGTGCACCTTTAACAATTAAACGCTCATTTTTTTCACCATGGTGAACTGTTGCCATATATTTTAGATCAGAAGAAAATGGAATCTCTCGTATGCGTTTAAATATTGATTTTTTTTGTGAAACATCAATATTTGCATTTAAAGCAGATTCCATTAGAGCAACCTCTGTTGGTTGCCCAACTCTACTACCAGATTTCATATAAACTGAAGCATTATTATTTAACACAGCCATTACAAGCAAGTCATAAACTTCATCACCAATACGATCACCAATATTAAAATCTGAATTTGGAGTAATTATTTTCACAACACTAAGTTGGCCTTTTGTCAGAGTTCCTGTTTTGTCTGTACAAATTACAGATACACTACCTAGGGTTTCTGCTGCTATAAGTTTTTTAACTAATGCCTTGCGTTTCAACATACGCTGCATTCCAATAGCCAAAACAATAGTAACACCAACTAGAAGACCTTCTGGCACAGCCGCAACAGCTAAAGCTATAGATATGGAAATTATTTCTTTAAAATTAAAATTACGCAAAAACCCAACTACAAAAATTGCCGTAGTTACAAAAAGCATCATCAAACCCAAAAGCCAGCTAAAACGTTTTAGCTGAATTTGAATTGGCGTTGGTTTATCTTTTGAAACCAAAACAAGCCGTGCTATTTCGCCAAGCTGAGTGGACATTCCTGTTTTAACAACAATCCCTTCAGCGCGACCATGTAAAACAAATGTTCCCATAAAGGCCATATTTTCTCTGTCCCCCACCGGAACCTTGCCCTCAAGTTGTTCAGTATGTTTAGAAGAAGTAGCAGACTCACCTGTAAGCAAAGCTTCTTGAACCTGAAAATCTACAACCCTAACAAGGCGTACATCAGCCGGAACCTTATTTCCTGCTGAAAGAAAAACAATATCACCAGGAACCAAATTTTTTGTTTCTATAGAAATTGTTTGTCCATCTCTGCGAACTTGGCAACGATCAACTTCAAAAGTTCTAAGTTTTTCTGCTGCTTTTTCTGCTTTCCACTCTTGAATAAACCCTAAAACCACATTAATTAAAACTGCAATTCCTATTACAATTGCATCGCCCAGCTCTTTTATGATAATACTTGCAACCACAGCCACCAAAAGAATCAACATCAAAGGACTTAAAAATTGGTTAATTAAAACCCTAAATGCTGTAGTTCTACTTTTGTTAGGTAATTGATTTGGCCCATATTCTTTTAAATAAGAATGTGAGGCTTTTGAAGTTAAACCACTTCGTATATTTGTTTTAAAATGATCAACAACTTGTTCAATACCCATTTGATAAAAATTTATTTTATTCATTTTTATTCTTTTATTTTTTATAAAAACAATACATACACAACAACTCAAAAATCTTAAATATCGGCAAAACTAGATAAATAATTTATAAATATGTTATATAGTAAAAAACAAAGGTAATTTTCAAGTAAAATAAATCTAAGTTAATTAACTGTTATAAAAAGGATAGAAATGAATAAAATAAAAAATAATAATTTCTACATTCCACTAGATGTTCCTTCAAACAAAAAATCTACTTACAAAAAAAATTATCTATCTGCTACCAAAGAATCAGGAAATCTTTTTTTATTTGCTGGAGATCAAAAAATTGAACATTTAAATCAAGATTTTTTTGGACTTAATATTCCACCAGAATGTAATAACCCAGAATATTTATTTTTAATTGCAGAAAAAGGAAATGTTGGCGTATTTGCAACACAATTGGGTTTGATTTCTAAATATGGCGAAGATTACAAAGATCTTAACTACATTGTAAAACTAAATTCCAAAACAAATATTGTTGATACAGAGCTTTCTGATCCTATTAGCCTTTTTTTAAATACCCCACAAGAAGCCGTAGAGTTCCAAAAAAATTCAAAACTAAAAATCGCCGGACTTGGTTATACAATTTATTTAGGCAGCAAGTATGAAGCACAAATGCTACGTCAAGCAGCACAAACAGTTTTTGAAGCACACAAAAATGGAATGCTTGCTGTTCTTTGGATCTATCCAAGAGGAAAAGCTGTAACAAATGAAAAAGACATCAAATTTATAGAAGGTGCTGCAGGTGTTGGCGCATGTTTGGGCGCAGATTTTATAAAAGTAAATCCACCGCAAGCAGAGAGCGTAGAAGAATCTGCAAGAATTTTAAAAATAGCTACAGAGGCAGCAGGAAGAAGTAAAGTCATTTGTGCCGGCGGAAAACGAAAATATGAAAAAGAATTTTTAGAAGAATTATACTTGCAACTATCAATAGGAAAAACTTCTGGATGTGCAATAGGAAGAAATGTTTATCAAAAAGATCCTAAGTATTCTGCAAGTTTTTGCAAAGCTATTAATTCGCTGGTAGTAGAAAGCAGCAGTTTGAAGAAAGCTTTAAAATTTTTAAAGTAAAAAGTACTTAAAACCAAGGCGCTTTACAAGGCAAAATTTACATATAACATAGTATAAACCGCAAAAACATCGACTCATAACATATGGGAAATACTATGAAAAAAATATGTAAAATCTTTGCTCTTAACTTGTTAGCTTTAATTAATCTACAAAAAATAAAATGTAATGTTTCAAAAACAAAAATCACAGCAAGCGCCGCCGCAACTGTTTTTGTCATCGGCAATATTAACAAAAGTCGCCAGCTCTTAAAAAACAACCTTTTTCTAGATGAAACATATTTATTAAAAAAAGAAAAAGGCAAAAAGATCTGGAATGTAAAAACAAACGAATGGTCAACAACGGGAAACTCGCAAGAAAAAATTTTGGAGATAGCAAGGTCTTGGAGTGATAACGCAGAATATGCAACTTCTCCAATTTATTTAATCACTTTTGTAGAAAAAATTTGCAGGGAACTTGAAATTTTAGACAACCTAGAAGAAAGACTGACAGGCCCTGCCTTTTTGATAACACAATATAAATCGTTTTTAAAAAACAGCCTATTCATTCTGCTAAAAAAACAAATCAATAACCAAATACAAAAAATAAACAATCTACACAAAAATTTAGAATTTATACTTAAATCAATTCAAGAAACAAATGAATTTAAACAACAAAGTTATCAAAAAGTTGCAAACAGAATCAGCGTTTGTTCACAAATAATATGATTTAACTTTATTCAAATTTGCCTATAAAAATATTTTCACCAGACAAAAAATGCCAATGCATGTGAAATATTGTTTGACCTGCTGCAGAACCATTATTAGACATGATATTAAAAGCTTTAGGGTCATCCAACTCTGCGGCTAGGGTCTTAACCATCTTGTTCATTTCCCATAAAATTTCTTTATCATCTTCTGTTATGTCTGACATATCATTTATGTGTTTCTTTGGAATAATTAAGTTATGAACTGGCGCCTTAGGGTGCAAATCCTTAATCACCATAAGGTGTTCATTTTCTTTTATTATTATGGAAGGAATTTCCTTGCGTATAATTTTGCAAAAAATACAATCTAAAATTCCCATAGAATCTCCTTAAAAAAAACCTTTTTTGGTGCCGAAGGTCGGAGTCGAACCGACACGGTGTCACCACCACGAGATTTTGAGTCTCGCGCGTCTACCAGTTCCGCCACTCCGGCTTAAAAATTATTGAATAACGTATGCTATCATATACAAAATTCCTTAGCAAGACCCTAGAAATAAACTGTAAAAAAATCTATATTGAGCTCGCTAGGTTGAAAATTGGCAAATATACAGAAATCAAAATAAAAGCGATTATAATACCTACAAATATTATCAAAACTGGCTGGAAAATAGATACTAAAAAATTGATTCTTTTTTGAAGATCACATTTAAATAAATCTAAAATTCTTTTCAACATCAGCGTTAAATTCCCAGAATTCTCACCAATCGCAACTACAGAAATAAATTCTAGGGGAAAATATTTACTCCCAACCAACTCCATTGAACTTGAAAAAGACTTTCCCTTATTCAAATATTGGGAAACCAATTCTATTTTATTTTTTAAAATAACATTAGATACAATTAGCCTTGCATGTAAAACTGCATTATAAAGTCTTACTCCAGACGAAAGTTCCATCACTAACGCCTGAATAAAAAAAATTAAATTAGATAAAAGAACAAAATGGCGAACATAGTAAATTTTAAGAAATAAACGATCATTGAAATTTTTAATGCCTGTGTTTTTAAATACAAACTTAAACACAAAAATTAAGCCTAAAATTAAAATCAGAACAGCCAATGGCCACCAAGAACGCATAAATCCACTAATCTTAAAAACCATCTTTGTTAAATTTGGTATTGGTTTGTCAAAATCCATAAATAAACTTTTAAATCTAGGAACAATAAAAATTAAAATTGATAGCACCACAAAAAATGCAAAAATCAATGTGATACAAGGCAGCATGGCTGCTTTTTTTATAGTGTTTCTAATTTCTAAATTATCTTGCAATTGCTTTGCGGCTAAGTCACAAACTTCTCCAAGCCGTCCGCTACTCTCACCAACAGAGATAATATTAGTTATCATGGTGCTAAAAACTTTTTTGTGGTTTTTTAGAGCATCCGAAAAAGTTAAACCTCTTTTTAAATCTAAAATTAAAAGTTCAATTATATTTTTAAAACTTGCAGATTTGGCATTATGTAAAATAATTTTTAAACAAGAAGTAATATCTACCCCACTTTCAATCAACATAGCAAGAGAGCTAAAAAGATAAATAACGTCATCTGATTTAACTTTGTTATAGAAAAAACCTGATATCATTTGAAAAAAATTAACTTTTTTTGTTTTAATAGAATGTGCTTGAATTAAAGCAATATTTTTTCCAAACAAAATTTGTTTTAATTCTTCGCTAGATGATGCCTCACATTTCCCCTTGCAAACATTACCAGCTATATCTATTCCTCTCCAAGAATAAAACGCCATGGAAATACTCCGCTAAATTGTTAACTGCTTAATGTAAATCCCTAAACTGTGTAAAAGTTGATCAAACGATATGTCTTTTTCTATTTTTAAACGTTTTTTTCTGGATATAAGGCCACTTTGTATAGATATTGCACTTTTGGGTACTTTGAGGGCAGAAGAAAACATTTTAATGAGTTCCGCATTTGCCTTCCCTTTTTCTGGCAAACTTTTTATATAACATTTTAGTTGACCAGACTTGTCCAGAATACACTTTTGCCTTCCTGCATTGGGAACTACCTTAACTTCAACAAAAAAACTCATAACTTAACCCCTGATTTTACTTAAAAACTACACTTTGATATAATCGCATGCACTAATAAATTATAACAAAGTAAATGAAACAAATTATTTAATTTATTTCATTTTTTTATATTTTCTTTAGAATTAAGTAATTATTGCGCCCATAGCTCAACTGGATAGAGTACCAGACTACGAATCTGGCGGTTAGAGGTTCGACTCCTCTTGGGCGCACCAAAAAACAAAACTTTGAAATATTTTATTTACGGAGAGATGGCTGAGTGGTTGAAAGCGCGCGCCTGCTAAGTGCGTATACAGAGAAATCTGTATCGAGGGTTCGAATCCCTCTCTCTCCACCAGCTTTCGCCAAGGCTTCAGCTGGCATGCCATCTTTTTAAAGGATTATCTTAAGATTTTAAATAAACCTTTAATGAAACAAGCGAAAGATGAAAGTAAATAAAATAAAAATATCTAAAACAAATTCAAAACAAGATCTCAAATTGGAGAGGTGGCAGAGCGGTTGAATGCGGCGGTCTTGAAAACCGTTATGCCGAGTGATCGGCATCGGGGGTTCGAATCCCTCCCTCTCCACCAGCTTTCGCCAACCTGTCCGCCAAAGCCTTGGCGACGGAGGAAGGCTTCAGCTGGCAAGCCATCTTTTTAAAGGATTGACTTTGAATTAAAAAATACAAAGGGCAGCTAATTTATCTAAAATTAGCTGCCCTGTTTTAAATTATCAATGTATCAATTTATGCAGACTTTGATTGTCTAGTTTTACCAAACAAAGAATTAAAACTTGTTTTTAAATAGTTAAATGCTCGCACAAAAACCGATGGCTTTGAAAAACTTCCAACTTTATTGTCTAAATTTAAACTGGACTGTAATTGCTCTTGTAATTTTTCTGAATTTGCATCAAATAGATTACGACATTTTTCAAAATTCGCAGAAGAAATTGTCGTCAATATACCGAACCAGAATTGCAACATCCATGACTTCTTATCTATTCCATCAACCTCAAAATAAATTATTCTTTCTTTACCTTCAACTTTAGCAGATACAACAACATTTTTTAAAATAATTGGCTTAGAAGAATACGTTGTATCATTTAATTTTGGATTTAAAGCTCGTTCTAGCAATGAGCGCTTTGTTAAATCAGATGCTTGTTTATCTGAAAAATCACCCTCATCCATATCTATTTTTAGCCTGTCATATTCCAACAATAATCCCAAATCATTAAACCCTTTAAGTTCCTTAATATAAAAAGCATTTTTTAATGGCAATAAAACATTGCTAATAAAATACATAACCCCATAACCATTCCTCTTGTAATCATCAACCTCTACTAAGTCAATCTTTCTAAAATACACTCCAGGAGAAGAACCCTTAAGTATAAATCGCGGATAGATGAACTTGGATAATTTAAAATTAGAAATTTTTTTATCATTTAAAACAAATTCACCTGTTGGCTTTTTAATAATATATTCATTAATTGATAAAAAATTAATTAAACCAGGGTAATATTTAAGTAGACTCTTACCTGAGTTTTTAGTCTTATATCGGAAGTCTTCTTTAAATGCATTACTACATTCATCCAAAAAATATTTCATAGAAGGTTCACCCAAAAATTCTTGTTCCTCCTTCTGCTCCAATTCTTTCATAATCAAATTAAGTGGTACATCAATATAAATTGGGTAAATCATCAAGGCTATTCTTCCTTTTAAATTCCCATCTTTTTTGTCTTTATACCAGACATTAATAGGAGCTTTTGATAATTTGCGAGCAGTTAGAATTACATTTGTTATAACCTGAACATCCGCACTAATTTTACTAACTTGAAAAACTGGTACATTTGGATACCGTACTAGAGGAATATTAGCTGACATCTCACCAGAACCTAATGACGAAAACTTTCTACTAACATCAGTATCTGTAACACCTAAAAGTATATTCTCCAAAGTTGTAGAATTTGCGCTCCTCATATTATCCAAACCGCCAAAAAAATCATTAATATGAAACGTGGTATTTTTTATTTTTCCATCAACCAACCTTATAGCGCTATCGCCAATATCCACAGTAACCGTTTCATCAGTCGACGATCCTACTACAACGGTATAATTAAAAACATCGCCAGTGTCAAAACCTTCAGAGTAGACAGTTTTTACATTTTTACCCCCGGCGTAACAAGAAACGTAATAAAACAAATTTGTCCTGATCTTGTTATTAAAAAATTTTAATACTTTCTTGAATTCATCTATAGACAAACCACAGATATAACCACCAATAGACCCATGCCCACTCAAGAATATATTCCAAGGCTCATAACTGGTTTTTTTTGATTTTTTTTCATTTGTCTTTGGTGTAACAAAAATCTTATTCCAATCTTCAACAACTTCTGAATTGCTTGACTTTTCAAGACCACTAACCCATTCAATTAAGCTGAAATTACTTACAGTTTTTGAAGAAGGTAATGTTTTTCTTTCTAATTTAGTTAACTGCAATCCCAGTTTTTCATCTTTCTTTTGACTTAGCGGTAAAGAAATACCTTTTAACTTTAGATATTTTTTAGGAACAAGAACAATCCATTTAGTATTGGGAACATGAAATAATAGCCAATTTTTATCTAAAAAAGGCGTTTGCAAAAATGTAACAATATTCATTAAGCATAGTCTTCGTTCTTTATTACTTAATTTTTTATCTATACTCAACCTACCCAAAATTGCATCAAACCCATATTGTTCTTCTTGAGGTTTAATTGCACTATTAATTAATTTAAAATACTCATCTATGAGCGGTTGAGAGAAAAGTGATGTACGAAAAGCGTCTTTAAATTCTTTTCTTTTATGCAATTCTACTAATTGACTAATTGAGCTATCAGAATTAATTAGTTGTTCTTGAGCCGCATTCCTTAAAAGTAAATAATTGTTTAACAAATATGCATTTATCAAAATAGGACATGCTTCTTGATCTATAACTGCACCAAGCTCCGTAGAAAGAATATCAATTGGATCTTCTTGATCATCTACCGCTATATACATTCTAGAATAATGAAATTTAGGTTTTGCAAAACCAGAAAATACTTTTTGGGAAACAATAAAAAATAAACCAAAAACTACCCACAAATTACGTAATATTCTCATGCCCTCTCCTTTTTATAAAAACAACAAAACTTATACGTTTTGCAACTTAGCAAAATTCTTCATCCAAAAACAAGATAATGCAAAAAAAAAAGGCTTTCTCGTAAAACAAAGGCTTTTTTACAATCCATTTTTTAAAAAAATATTTTCTGAATAATTAGCTAAAAAAAAATACCCAACTATTTCTTAACCTAATGTTATCAAGAAATAGTTGGGGATTTTAATAATCTAAGTTTTGATTATTTTGATTTTAACTACATTTTTTTTGCAGAACTATCACATGATTTATGATATCTAACACAAAGAATTGTAGTATATAAAGCAGCCAAACCAACTAAAATGTAAACTATAGTCTCAATAAGTGGCAACCTACCAAAAATCAAATTAACTAAATTCCAATTTCTAGGCAGCAAATTACCTATTCCTATTAAACCCCAATTCAAACCACCAATAAGTGTAAGAATTATGGATAAACAATTCCATGGTTTTTTTTGACATAGACACATAACTAACCCTCTCCTTTAAAAAAAACAATTAATACAACTATTAGTGAGTATAATAAATACCAATTATAAAAAAAAAGCTTTTTGAAAAAAAAGTAAAAAAAGGTCGGCAAATAAAGAAATATCTGTTAGCTTTTCAAAGCAAAAAGTAAATTGCCATCCATGTTGATAATTTTTTAACCAATAATAAAGAAGGAATAACAATGAAAACAAAATATATTTTTTATCTTTTCGGTATAGTTTTTGTTATCGGAAGTTTTGCATGGATAGGCATAAATAGACTAAGCGATGAAGACCTAAATCCAAGCACAAACCTAAAAGCTGAAAACGCTAAACCAATTGATGTCCTTCTTTTATTTGCACTTCCAGCTTCTGGAAAATCTGAAGTTTGCCGTTATCTTGAAAATCTAAGCGCAAAAGAAAGCAAAGACAATTTTGGCATAGGCAAAACTGTTCACCTTGATGACTTCCCTTATGTTCATATAATGCGGAGAATAAGCGCAGAATTAATAAAACACGGACAAAAAGGAACCTTCTTTTTAGCAGAAAACCTTCCTTTTAAAAATCCAAAAGATTGGGGTACATTAATTAATTTAGTCAACGAAGATTATTTAGATCTTGTAAATCAAAACAAACCAGCTCCAAAATCTGCTGCAAAATGGGTAATGAATCGCTTGGACGCAGCACGCACCAAAGTTGGCGCAGAACCAGAATTGGGAAAACTACCTAAAACATTGCGTAATAAAATTGCTAATGCAATAGAAGATGATGCTGCTAAATTACTTAAAAATAAAGTTTCAAAACTCACCAGCAACCTTGAAGGCAAAACAGTTGTAATAGAATTTTCAAGAGGCGGCGCTGAAAACGCACAAATGCCACTTCAAGCACCTTGTGGATATCAATATTCACTTTCACAACTTTGCCCAGAAATCCTAGAAAAAGCTTCTGTTTTATATATTTGGGTAACTCCAGAAGAATCTCGTCGCAAAAATGAAGCCCGGGCAAAACCAGATGAAAAAGGTTCAAACTTACACCACTGCGTTCCTAAAATAGTTATGAGAAATGATTATGGTTGTGATGACATAGATTGGATGCTTAAAGTTTCTGGCAAACCAAACACTGTAAAAATAGAAGCACACGGAAATGTTTACCATTTACCTCTAGGAAGATTTGACAACAGAGTAGATAAAACAACATTTACTCACAAAGATAAATCTGAGTGGACAAAAGAAAATGTTACAGATTTGCGCAAATCGCTAGAAGTTGCTTTTGCCCCTCTAACAAACAGTCAAGCATAATTAGAATATTCTTTTAAAATCACAAAAAAAGGCTGGAGAAATTCTCCAGCCTTTTTTACTATTTTGATGGCCGCATTGGCCCTTCGGGCAACCCTTCGAGACGATTTGCAAAGCAAATCCCTCAGGGCGAACGGCCTTGTGTAAAAGCAACTTAGGTTTTGAAATATAAAAAAATTATTATCCTCTCCGTTCGTCCTGAGGGCGAGCATAGCGAGCGTCTCGAAGGATTTGAACGGTCACTTTATCTTTCTGGAGTACCAAAATATCTATCACCAAAATCACCCAACCCAGGAACAATAAATTTTTTATCATTAAGTTTTTCATCAATTTGAGCAATTACTAAATTAATTTTAGGAAATTCCTTTCTTACAGCTTCAACCCCTTCTTGTGCTGCAATGATAGCAACAAAAGTAATTTTTTCTTCATTAACGCCGGCATCTCTTAATAGTTTTAGTGCGTCGATCCCACTTCCACCGGTTGCAATCATAGGGTCTAAAAGTAAAACTTCAGTGTTTTTAGAAATGTGCGGCAATTTACAATAATACTGTTCTGCAATTGCGGTAACTTCATCTCTTTTTAGCCCAACAAAACCAACATTTGCTTTTTGGTAAAACTTTAAAAAAACAGATAGCAGCGCAATTCCAGATCTCAAAATTGGTACCAAAACTAAATCATCATTTAATTCACAGCCTTCAGTTTTTGCAAGAGGGGTTTTGATTTTAATGTCTTTTTTTTGTAAAAATTCTGCTGCCTCTCCTGCCAAAATTGCGGCCAATTTTTCTGAGACACTCCTAAACTCTTCTGTGCTTGTATTTTTATCTCTGAGTTTTGAAATCAAAAAACTTTTCATATCATTCACCATTTTAAAAACAACAAAATACTTAACTAATATTAAGAAACTTGATATAGCAAAGTCAATGCTTAAAAATTATTTCACAAAAAGGAGAAAAATATGCTTTTTTTAAACAGACGCGATGCAGCTCAAAAATTAATACACAGACTAAAAAAATATCAAGAGAACAAAGATGTTGTAATTTTAGGACTTCCTAGAGGCGGCGTGGTTTTAGCAGCAGAAATAGCAAATGACCTAAATGTTCCTCTAGACATAATTGTAAGTAGAAAAATTGGAGCACCACAAAACCCTGAACTTGCAATTGGCTCACTAACACAAGAAGGAAACACAATTTTAAATGAAGAACTTGTAGCTACTTTAAATATCCCACAATCTTATATAGACCAAAAAGTTCAAGAAGAAATACATGAAATACACCGCAGACTAAAACTGTATAGAAATGGCAAAAACGAGCTGGATTTAAAGGGCAAAATTGCAATTTTAGTTGATGACGGAATAGCAACTGGGTCAACCATGTTTGCTGCCATAAAATCAACAAAAGCAAAAGATGCAAAAAAAATAATAGTTGCCGTCCCCGTTGCTTCTTTAGAAACAATCAAAAAAATTGAACACGAAGTTGATGAAGTTATTTGTCTTTATACACCAGAAAATTTTATGTCCATAGGAAGTTTTTACGAATTTTTTGACCAAGTAGATGACGCAAAAGTAATTGAACTTATGAAAAAAAATAAATAAAAACAATCAAAAAAACATTTTAGAAATGGGAAAATATGACAAAGAAACTAAAATTCTTGTTTTAGAATGTTTTATTTTGATACCTTTCATTTATCTCTGAGGAAATAATTTTGTTCTTTAAAAAAAGGTGATTATATGAAAAAAAATGAAAATATATTTTTTTCACTACTAAAAATAAGCGTTTTATCGATTGCGGCATTTGCATTTATTAATATGGGTGGTGGCTCAAATCAAAACACAACACCAGAACCACAGTTTGCATCACTAGAAGACGACCAAACAAATTATATAGCACAAATTATAGATGAAGGAAAAACAACAAAAGTTAGCGATATCTCTTTTAGTGGAAATACAGAAATTGGTGGAATAAAAAGAGAAAGTGACAGTGCATACATAGAACTTGATTTTAAAGATATAAAAGAATTAACCGTAGTAAAAAGAAGTTATTACAGCCCAAAATTTGGAGATCAAGAATTTATTTTGGTAAACATTGTTAATCCAAAAAATGAAAAAATTAGCAATCTCCTCTTCCCTAGAAATATTGTAATTTGCGGAAAAAGTCTGAATGCAAATGAAAAAGACTTTAAATTCTCTTGGTATCTACGCGACATTAACAAAATCGTCGTTGAAGGTTCAAAATATACAGTTGGGAAAACCAATACGGTTGATAAAACCAACTAGAAATCTTAAAAAAACAACGTCAAAAGAAGGACGGCTACGGAGCTGTCCTTCTTTTTGTTCAAAATCTAAAACAAGTCTTTTAAGCAATTAAATAAAATATATCCACATGAAACTAAACTCAAAATAGTAACAACGCGTGGAAGAGTAATTTGATCTTTTTTATCTTTATAAAGTTTTAAAAGAGAAACAGTAGATAGTATATAACTTATTACAACACCAAACACTGTTATAAAAGTCATTGCAATTATATTCATATTCATAGAAAGGAAGAAAAATATTAATAAGAATTGTAATAAAACAGAATATATTGGAATTCCGTGGCTATTTAACTTATTAAAAAATTTAACGTCTGCATCTTTGGTAATTATGTACGCATTCCAACTATTACTAAAAATCATTCCATAACATGCGCCAATGATTGAAAACATAACAAATAAACTTAGAATTTTTGATATGTAATATTGTAAAAAAGGAGAATTTCCAAACAGCCTAACAAAAAATAAACCCATAGGGGTTTTTGCCATTAACAATCCTTTACCAACTCCACCAAAAAGCATTCCTTGAAACGACATATAAATAATCGCTACAACAAAAAATGAACTTATTACTGCTCTAGACATGTTTTTTTCTGGTGATTTAACAGCATGACCAATAGCACAACATGTTTCAAAACCAATTAATGCGTATAAAGCAATAGGCAAACTTGCGCTAAAATTAGAAAGTGAAAAATCTCCAAGTGAAAAATATTTAAAATTAAATATAAAAAAACCGCTAATAACAACCAAAACAATTGGCATTATTTTTATAATAACAAATCCAAGCTGAACCTTGCTACCAAAACGAAGACCTAAAAGATTTAACCATATCAAAAAGACAAGAACAAAAAACCTAAAATGACTTACTGGAATAGATTCAAGTGCAGGAATAATGCTATATAAATATACAACTATTGTATTAATCAAAATACAAGAAGATACAGTTTTTGCTAAAAAATAACTTAACGAGCTCACAATTGCTGCATTTTTGCCTAATCCTTCTTTACTATAAACATAAAGACCGCCTTCTGTATCTGAATATAATTTGCCAAATTGCGCAACTACCAAAACAAGAGGAAGAATAACACAGGCAACAGCAAAATAACTTAAAAAGCCAAATGAGCCTGCTAATTCTGTTAATGGTACAATATTCACAAATATACCGGCACCTATCATTACATTTAAGTTCATAATGATCACAAGCCAAAGAGGAAAATTAGAATCTTTCATATATCCCCACAATTTTAATTTTTTTTATTTTAAAACTTACTTACATTGCACAAAAAACAACTAATTTAATATTAACTGTTGATATGTTTCAGTAATTCTCTATATGTTACTGATCAAGATTAAGATAATGCCCCCATCTTTCTCTAGAAAAAAGACCATAACTTATAATCAAGTTATCGCTAGAAAAGGATTTAAATTTATGATGAATAGCAATAATAACAAAAATTCTTATAGAATGGCAAAAAAAATTATCGGGATCTTGTTAATAATCCTTGGAACTATCGGTCTTTTCTTGCCTTTTCTCCAAGGCATTGCACTAATAATTGTTGGCGCAATGTTACTTGGAAATAAGTGGCTTTTAAAAAAATTAAAAAAACTCAAAAAATATTTCCAAAGAAAAACAACAAAATCCCGAAAAAAATAATTTCTAATCTTCTACTTCTACAACTTCCTCTTTTTCAAGATCTTTTATTTCTTCTAAAATTTCTTCTTCGCTCATTTCTTCTAAGCTGTTAAGAATTATCTCTAAAGCTTTCGCTAAATCTTCTTCACTCCAAGTTTGTACTTCTTCTGTTTTTTGCTCACTTACTTCTTTTTTTCTAAGAAGTTTATTTTTGGTACCAGTAATAACTTTCTGACCTGTGCGCAATGTCCCTCTTGCTGCTTTACCAGCACCCGCAAGGAAAGTTGTTGTAAGCGCTCCGCCATTGAAAATTTGATCTACACCATACGTTATGGCAACTAGCCCAGCAATAGCAACTTTTACTTTTGTCTTTTTAGAATCTTTAAGTGCTTGCCTAAGCTTGGCAATCAAGTTCATTTCTTCTGATGATTCATCTGAAGAAAAAATATTAATTATTGAAGACAAAATATTAGACAAAAAAGGTGCTTGCGCCTCTGCTGTTTGAGTTCCTTCTGTAGCAGCTTGTGCCAATGTAGACAAATCACCTTCGCTATAACTTCTTTTTAGAGTGAAACCACATAGAGATGTCACAGAACCAACTACAAAGAAAAACAAAGATGTTAAACATACCTTTTTTAGCATTGTGCTTTTCATATTCTTCTCCTTGTTAAAAATTAAAATTACTACGTTACAAATAACCGCCATTTTTTTGTCCAAAAGATTGTAACTCAAATTTTAATTTTTTAGCAAGAAAATAGATAAAACAAAGGCCCCTCATAAAATGAAGAGCCTTTGAATATTTTGCATCAGAGATAAGTTTCTAAACTTTCGTATAAAAAATTATCTCTGATATTCGCCCCAAATTTTTAACAATAAAAAATTTTAAGCTTGTTCTGTTTTAGAAAGCTTAGCCTTTAAAGCACTATAAGCTCTTTTAATAGCTTCTAAAGCTTTACCGCCATTGAATCTTTGATCAGCAACGTTTCCTGCAACAACAGCAACAGTTACGCCACCAACAACAGCAACAGGAACTAAAACATTTCTCAAAGTAGAAGTTGAAGCAACTTCAGTAGGAGCAGCAACTTCATCAAGCGGTGAGCATGATTCTACTGCATGATTCATTGGAAACCCAGCTTTAAGATTTAATGACATACCAGCAACACTGGCACCTAAAACAAGTAACGCTATTTTTTTACTTAATTTATTCATAATAATTATCCCCCAATACATTCGGTTAATAATAACTCAACTAACAATACAATGTTCATTACTGTAAATATCAAGAATTAAACATTTATGATTTCACAAAAAATTTAATACTTAATATTTCACTCCAATTTATTTTTTAATTTTTATTTTTCTTAACTAAAAAAAGATACTAAAAGCTTAAGCTTGCTTCTTTTTTGGAAAAGAAAAGCCTTTAATTCTTCCTGCAAAAGCTCTTGCTTTTTGTGAAATATCTTGTGCTCTTGAAGAATTTTTAGCTCTAGAAAGTTTATCCTGCAAAGATCTATAAGCTCTTTTCATAGCCTCTAAACCTTTACCATCATTTAATTTTTTATCAGCAACACTTCCTGCAACAACCGCAATGGTTAAGCCACCAACAACAGCAATAGGTTTCAAAATTGCACAAGCCGCGCGACGACCCATTCCTTCGAAAGCTGTGTCTATAGCGCCATCCAATGAATCAACTTTAGGAGTATCAACTACAGGAGTTTCAACAGTATCAACTACAGGAACTTCTTCTTGACCTTCATCAGCATCTTGTTCTGATTCAGTAATTTCATCAGACTGAGAACTACGACCAAAAAATCCAGTGACTCTTCTTAATACAGAAAATCTCCTTGATGCCTCTTCTTCACGTTGTTGTTCTGTAGTTTCAGTTATTGCTAACATATCTTCTACTGTTTCTGCTATTACAGCTGCTTCACGTTCCGCTGCTATTCTCGCTGCTTCTAATGCTTCACGTTCTGCCTCTTCACGTTCTTCAGCTATTCTTGCTGTTTCACGGTCTTCCATCATTTTTATTAATGCTTCACGTTTTTTAACAAGTTTACTTAGAGTCTTTTTGCTAGAACGATCTTCTGAGTCCGCAATTGCTGAACTAAATGCATTAATAGCAACATCTATTTCTGACAACAAAGATTGTGCTTCTTGCAAAGATGTAAATTTTGAAATGTCAGCTCCTTCTACTGGCCGAACTGTGTTCATATAAACATCATCAATTGTATTCGCATTCACATTACCAACCAAAAAACTGAACATAGTTAAAACTAAAAACGATTTAAGTGTATTATTGATTTTATTCATGGATATTAATCCCCCACTAAAAAAACTAATTTTACTAAACACTTGGTTTAACAAATTGAGTTTTACACAAAACCCCACCAAGAAGAAAACCAAAAATGCTTTAAGTTTTCCCTAGAAACAAAAAGCTTTTTCAAAACTGAAAATCTTGATTTTCTTACTTACCATCCTAAAGAGAACAATTTGAGTGTCAACAGCCCTTCTTTGGTTGATAAAAACTTAAAATAAGTTGGTATTTTTTGAATAAGTCTCTATTTAATTTGAAAATTTTACAGCACGCCATTTTAAAAAAGATAAAAAAGATGAGTATTTATAGAAAATAGTCTTAAAAAGTGAAATATTTGGTTTTTTACAAATTGATATTTTTAAAATAAAAAGAAATGTAAGCACAACTATATTTAAAAGAAAAATTTGTTTGTTTTTGATTGTTTTTATCCCAATCTACGCCTTTTCACAACTATTAAAAGCAAACCCTTTGCAAATAGGTATCACATATATTAACCTTACATAAAGTGAAAAATTGAAAAAAATCTTGGGGGAAACAAGATGAAAGAAATAAAAAAGAACAAAAACAAAAAATTTACAAAGTACATAATTACTCTAGCAATTATTTTTACAGTAACTTTATGTACCATATTCATTTTAAATAAAAAATTTCCATCCATTCGCACAAAAATATTCAAAACTAAAAATCAAATTGTTTCTATCTTTGATAAAAGAGAAAAATGGATTACCGTTTTTGTTCACGGAAGCTTTAATAGTAGCCTAGGCTTATTAAGTTTTCGTAAAGTACTTAAAGATGATTTGTCCGGATCTGAATATTCAAAAATGGTAAAAAATTTAAGGAAAGACAAATTCTTCTACCAACAACAACCAATACTACAAAGAGGACTTATTAAAGTAGTACCTTCTTTTAATGGTTTTAACAAAGATAAAATAAAACTCGCCGCCTATCCAATAATTGCTGGTTATGAAGAAATATTGAACAATGTAAATCCCAAAAAAGAAAAAAATGATTTCTTCACATTCGGCTGGAGTGGAATTTTAAGCCAAAATGAAAGACGCAAAGAATCTTTGAGATTATACAATGTACTATGTGAAAAAATAGAGGAATATAAAAACCAAGGAATAAACCCCAAGATTAGAATTCTTGCTCATAGCCACGGCGGGAACGTATCACTTAATCTAGCCGCAATCAATGAAGCTTCAAATATATTAAAAAAGAATCTTGATGAAAAAAATCAAACAAAAAATATTCACAAAACAATAAAATACCTAAAAAAACTTTCCTCCAAAAAAGAATGTCAAAAGAACAATGGTCAAAAAAAATTCGACTATTGTCCACAAAATATTGATCTCAAAATAGACGAACTTATACTTATGGGATCGCCAGTACAACAAGAGACAGAAACTCTTGTTTATTCAGATATTTTCAAACAAGTATATTCACTTTATTCAGAGCAAGATGTCATACAATCTATGGATGTATTTTCTACAAAACAAAGGTCTAGCAAACAAAGATTTGATTTAGAAAAAACCCATCCAAATGCATCAAGATTTTTCCAAGCTAAAATTATGATTGATAGACAACTAAAAGATCTTGCAAAAAAAGCAACCGGTAAAGAATCTTTGTGGGAAAAATTATTTCCTAAAAAAAGCAAGGATCCTACACATAAAGACCTTTGGCTTTTGGCATGGAGCAAACAATTTTCTCAGCCTGACTTTCCGCTCAGCCCACTTCCTGTGGTAATATTAGTACCTTTAATTGTAAAAATAATAAATGAAAATATTAATCTAAATGACATAGACATAAATCTTTGTTTTGAAAATAAAGATAAAATTAATTTTTTTGTTTTAGAACATAATAAAAGTGAAATAAAATCTCAAAGTTTTCTTGCTAAAAAACTAATTGATAAGATAAAAAAGAAAACAATGCGCTGGAAACCAAACAATTTATACCGAAACACAACCTACAAAAAGATACGTGCTAGCGTTAAATAAATAATTTTAATTTTCACCAAAACATCCAAAAAAGTAGCTTTTTTCTCCTAAGGCTGTATTCTATTTTTTTGCCACTATGACAACTCTGTTCGCTTTTGGAGAAATAATAATGAGCCTTAAGGTGAAAACATTTTGCAAAATTAATTATAAACTTATAATCATCCTCTTTTTCATATTTTGTAGCACTCTTTTACCCGAATCTGATGTAGAATATACAGACTACAGCCCTTCTGTAACTCAATCAGATGAGGAAGTAGATAAAATTGAATCTACTCAAACTCAACCATCAGAAAAACCAAGAAAAATTCGTAAAATAATAATAGAAGGCAATAAGCATTTAAATTCAAGTGCCATAATTGCCAAACTCCCTTATCACGAAAATAATATTTTTGATCCCGAACTTAGTAGTGAGGCAATTGGACATATTTATTCATTAGGATTTTTTAATCAAGTAATAATTGAAAGTGAAAATATTGGAGAAGACCAAATAGATCTTTATTTCACTCTCAAAGAAAATCCACTGTTAGAAAAAGTTGAATTTGTTGGTAACAAATCTATCAAAAAGAAAAAATTCATAGAGCGACTCAATCTAGATAAAGTAGAAACATTTAACCAAGAACATTTGGATCAATCAATTTCTATCATAAAATCAATGTATGAAAATGAAGGTTTTTATCATTCAAAAATTAGTGGCGAAATCATTAGAGACAAAAAAACTCCTGATAAAGTTTCAGTAAAATTCAATATCGTAGAAAATGTTAAATCAAGAGTTATACGAATAGACTTTCGTGGAAATAAAACAATTCCAGGAAGAAAACTAAAACGTATTATTCATACCAAAGAGGCATGGGTACTAGGAGTTCTAACAGGTGCCGGCAAATACATTCCAGACGTCGTAGACATAGACAAACGAATGATTGAAAGATACTACCAAGATAGCGGATACCTTTTAGCTAAAGTAACAAATGTAGATGTGAAATTTTCACGCAACGAAAAAGATATCCATCTCACATATAATGTAGAAGAAGGAAAATGTTTTACAGTGCGAAAAATCTCTGCTCCTGGTGATGAAATCTTTTTAGAAAGTGAACTTTTAAAACATATATCAGTTGAAGAAGGCAAGCACTACAATGCTGGAAATGTTGCTATGTCTATTGAAAAATTAAAAAGTCTCTGGGGAGAAAAGGGATACATTAATGCTGACGTTTACCCACAAATCATGCCAGACGAAACTACAAACGAAGTTGATATAACTTTTTATGCCGAACGTGGAAAGAAAATTTATGTTAACAGAATAGAAATAAGCGGCAATGAATATACAAAAGATAAAGTTATTAGACATTCCATAGACATTGAAGAAGGCGACCTTCTTACCACAAAAAAACTTGCGCATTCAGAAAATGATGTAGAAAGATTAAGCTACTTTGAACGTGGTGGAGTTAACTGGAAAATCCACCGAATAAATGATGAGTTAGTAGATCTTGAAATGAATGTTAAAGAAACAAAAACTGGCCATTTAGCTTTTAACGTAAGTGTTGGTAGTCAAGAAAATTCAAATAAACGTGCAATGCGCGCAGGCGTAACAATGGACAAAAACAATTGGATGGGAACCGGAGTTGATGTTGGTCTCCAAACCAGTATTCAGCTAGCAAAAGATGGTAGTCAAGTCTACGAAGGACACATTGTTGATAGACATCTTTTTGATACAGATATCATAGGCGCTCTTTCTGGATATCATAGAAAAGAAGACTTTGATGAATGGGTAGACGTAACAACGGCACCAGAAATTACAGAAAGTGGCGCAATTGCAAAATTAGGATTTTTACCAATACCAAAAATAGATAAACATGTTCAAGCAGACTTTGTAGTTGGTTACGAATATCTAAACAGCAATGCACCAAATGCAAGACTCGAAGGTGAATCGTTAACCGATCATCAGATGCGGCAATCTGGCAAACTTTGGGCAAGAGGCGGAACCCCAAAAGAAAATGCTGCTCTTCAAATAATTTTAGATGATGCATTTATGTCAAGTGGAATACAATGGTTTTCTCTTAATTTTGAAAAAGATACAAGAAACCATATGATTTATCCTAGCCGCGGACATAGATTGGCCTGGGATAACAAACTTGCACTTCCAGGAATTAACAAACATTATGCTTTTATTAAAACAGTTCTTGAAGCTAGTTATTACACTCCGCTTATAGAAGAAGATAAACTTGTTTTAATGCTCCATGCTAAATTAGGAACAGTACGCGCTCTTGGACAAGCAAAAGATATTCCATATAAAGAACTCTTTCATATTGGTAGTCAAACAACCGTTCGTGGATTCAGGTTTGGTAGTATTGGACCAGCGTGGAGAAATAGAGATCCACTTGGCGGAAGAAACGCTTTAATCTTTAATGCAGAGCTTATCTTCCCTCTAATACCAGATTACTCCATGAAAGGCCATGTATTCTATGATGCTGGTGCCGGTTGGAGCACACCAAAAAGAGGTACAACAATGCCTAGTTTAATAACAAGAAATAATTTTAACATCAGACAATCAGTTGGATTTGGATTTAACTTACTTGCTCCACAACCTATCAAAATTGATTGGGGATATAAATTAGATAAAAGACCTGGTGAAAGTGCGCATGAACTTCACTTAAATGCAAATTTTGCTTTCTAAATATATATCCATCACACATTTATGTTATAATTCACTACAATGAATCAAAAAACCTTTATAAACCTAATGAATTTATAAAAAATATGAGATGGATCCTACTTGTAGTATTTTTTCTGACACTGCTTAGTTCCAGAATTTTGGGAACGGCAGAAGTTAATCCTCTATCAAAAATTACCATTACAAGCAATAAGGCTGTTTGTGAAAAAGACAAAAAAAATGGTGAGATTCTAATTCATTACAAAGAAAACACATTGGTAACCCTAGCAGATGGAAGCACAATAAAAGCTGACATACTAACAATTATTATCAAAGAGTTACCAATTGGTAAAAAAGAAAACGAAAAAAAAGAAGAGGCAACGCTATCAAACTTTAAAAAAGTAATTTTAAAAGGAAATGTTCTAATAAAACAAAACAATAGAACAATCACCGCAGATCAAATAGAAGTTTTTCCACAAACAAAGAAATGTTTAATCTCTGGCAATATAAAAGTAGAACAAAAAAAAGAAGACGCAAAAGACATTCCCATAATTGCGGAAAGCAGCAAGGCAATAGTTGATCTTGAAAACCAAGAAATAACATTTTTAGGAACAAAACAAAAACCTGTTACCACAACAATAGTTATTGAAGGCTACCCAGGTTTGATGAAAAAAATAAAAACAAAAGAAGAAAAAGCAGAAGAAAAAAAAGCGAAAAAGATTGCAAGTCTAGAAAAACGCAGAATACAAAAAAAATCAAAAAAAAAACGACGTGCTTAAATGAATAAAATTAAAATTTTACCAAATCAAGAAGCTCAAAAAATTGCTGCTGGCGAAGTTATAGAAAGACCTTCTAGTGCATTAAAAGAAATTTTAGAAAATTCAATTGATGCACAATCAACATCTATAATAATTCATATTAACCAAGCCGGAAAAAAACTTATTAGAATAATTGACAATGGCATTGGAATGTCCTCCAAAGATGCAAAAAATTGTTTTTTACCTCATGCAACAAGCAAAATAACCTGCCTTGATGATTTAGAAAAAATTAACACATTTGGTTTTCGCGGAGAAGCGCTAGCATCTATTTCTGCTGTAAGCAAAATAACATTAACAACAAAAGAAAAAGAATCTCCAGAAACATTAGGTACATACATTGAATACGAAAACAGCAAGTTTACAAAAACAGACAAAGTTTCTTGTAATAGCGGGGTTGATCTTCAAATTTCTGAATTGTTTTATAACACTCCCGCTAGAAAAAAATTTTTAAAACGAGATGAAACAGAATGGAACCAAATACAAAATATTGTTCATGCATTTTGTTTAAGCAATTTAAATATTCATTTTAAACTTTACCGAGATGGTAAAGAAATACTAAACACTCCAGCAGCATTGACGCTCAAAGACCGTATCAGTCAAATATGGGGGCACAATTTTGCCACAAATTTACTAGAATTAAAAAGCACAAAAACGCATAATTCTATAGTAAATATAAGCGGACAAATATCTAACCACAATTTCTGGCGATACGGCCGCAGTGATATTTTCTTTTTTGTTAACAACAGATACGTCAAAAATCAAAATCTAAGCAAAGGATTACTTAAGGGTTATTTAAATGTATTACCTCCTGCAAAATTTCCTGCGTCATTTATTTTTATAAACCTAGATCCAACACTGATTGACGTTAATGTTCATCCTAGAAAAGAAGAAGTAGCGTTTTCTAAACCCGAAACAATTAAAAATGCAATATCAACTTCCGTAAAACAAACTCTTGAAAATTATGTAAGTGAAAAACTTTCATATCAAAAAAATCAAACGGAACCTTATGAATTTAATTTTAACACTTCGCCATTTACAAACAACTTACCTGCTCAACAACCAAATATCGCAAACCAATTTTCTGAAAAAAATGTTAATCCTTTGTTAGAAAATTCAACAACACAAATTCAACCTAAGAAAATATTTTTTGAACAAACAACAAATGACAAACAAAGTAACTTTTCAAATAAATCTGAACCTAAATATGTAGAACAACAAACAACAACATATTATCATGGCAACAAAATTATAGGCCAACTTTTCAATACTTATATTTTAATAGACCAAGAAGATTCGCTTGTTGTTATTGACCAACATGCAGCACATGAGAGAATTCTCTATGAACAATTTGATACCTATTTTAAACAAAAAGAAGGTATACAACTTTTATTTCCTGAAATTTTAAAGCTAAACGAAAATCAAATAGATATTGTTTTGAATCAAAAAGAATTTTTTCAAAATCAAGGAATTGAAATAGAACAACTAGGCAAAACCGAAATTGCCATTAAAACTTCGCCACCTAAAATTCAAAGCCAAAACTTAAAAGAATTAATTTTTGAACTAGTTGATTTCATGCAAGAGCATGAAACTTTAGAAAAAGAAGAATTTTATAAAAAACTCAATAAACACACACATACACAAATGGCCTGCAAGGCTGCAATAAAAGCAGGAGACATTCTTAGCAACCTAGAAATGGAAAAACTCATAGAAGATCTTCAGAAAACAAATAACAAATTAATATGCGCACACGGAAGACCAACAACTTGGATAATCTCTAAAAATGAAATTGAAAAAAATTTTAAAAGAAAAAAGTGAGGAAAAATTATGTTTAAGCGCGTACGAGGAACAGAAGATATTTTAGATCTAGCATTACACAATTTCATATTAGAAACATTCAAAAAACACATAAATGCATACAATTTTTCACAAATACAAACTCCAATCCTAGAACCTACTAATTTATTTATTCGCTCACTTGGAGAAGAAACAGATGTTGTTACAAAAGAAATGTATACGTTTCAAACAAGTACAGATGAAAGTATTTGTTTACGCCCAGAAGCTACTGCGTCAACAATGCGTGCATTTATAGAAGCTAAACCAACTCCACTCCCCTGGAAGGTTTTCAGTTATGGTCCAATGTTCCGCCACGAACGCCCACAAAAAGGAAGATGGCGACAATTTTCACAAATAAACATGGAAATTATAGGATCCAACGCAATTGCCCAAGATGCTAATTTTATAAAAATGATAGACCATTTTTTTAATGAAAAATTAAATCTTGAAAATTATATTTTGAAAATTAATTTCTTAGGAACAAAAAACGACCGAGAGGTCTACAAAAAAAAACTTTACACCTTTCTAAAAAAAGTAGACAAAAGCATTTGTAATACATGTAAAATCAGAAAAGAAAAAAATATTTTACGCGTTTTTGACTGCAAAAAGAAAGAATGCAAAGAAGCTTACCTCAAAGCACCAAAAATAATTGATTCATTATCTAAAACTTCAACCCAAGAATGGGAAAATTTGCAGGATTTACTGGCAATTTTGTCTGTAAACTTTGTAGTTGACCCAACTCTTGTTAGAGGGCTAGATTATTACAATAAAACAGTTTTTGAATTTTCTTCAAATGAGTTAGGCGCCCAAGACGCATTTTGTGGTGGTGGGCGCTATGATGATTTGGCAGAAGAGTTGGGGTCCAAAGAAAAGTTTCCTTCAATTGGTGCATCAATTGGCATGGGAAGACTTCTTATGCTCATAGAAAAAATGAAAGATAAACTTCCTCTTAGCCAAAAACCAGCCCTTCATGTCATTATCCCTATGAGCGAACAACAACAATCTCTTGCCCTACTTTTGGCAGACAACATGCAAGCAGAAAATATTTGCACTGACGTAATCCTTGATGAAGGGTCAATGAAAAGTATGATGCGAAAAGCAAATAAAATGCAGGCGAATTTTGTTTTGATATTAGGAGAAGAAGAACAAAAAACCAATACTGTTACAATTAAAGATATGCAAACAGGTGAAAGTCAAAATATCAAACAAGCAAAAGTTGTTTCTTTTTTGAAAAAATAAATTAAATCAAATCATCAAAATATAGAAAGTATAAGGAACAACCACAAAAAAAACAGAATCAAAACGGTCCAGCAAACCACCATGTCCTGGGAGCAAACCGCCGATATCTTTTAAGTCTGATTTTCGCTTCCAAAAGGAAATAAAAATATCCCCTAAAAAAGCAACAAAACTTAACGCTGCTGAAATTAAAAGTATTTTCCACCACACTAAATTAGGCAAAAAATATTTATTAAAAGCAACCAATGCTAAAAACCCACCAAAAACACCCTCCCAAGATTTACCAGGACTAATTGACGGACAAACTTTGTGTTTACCAAATGTTTTTCCAGCAAGATAAGAGCCGGTATCAAAAATCCATGAAACAAAAAATGGGTACAGTGGAATTAAATAATTTACGTTGTAATAGTTGTGCCATAAATAAAGCAAACAAAAAACAGGAAGAATAGGATAAAAAGGAGTTATGATCCAAAATTTTAAGGTTTTAACACTAACAAGTTTTGGCCATTCAAAAATCAAAACAAAAACTAAAATCAAAATAAGTATCAAGGCAAACATCTTTGGATAATAAAAATAAGAACCAAAAAAAAGTGTTCCCAGAATTATGGCCGTAACAACACGCTTTAAAAAATTGATCATTCTTCTCCTTTTTCACTATTGTTTTCATAAATTATTTTTCGCAAAAACAAGCCTTTTGCTTCTGCTTTTAATAATGTTTGAATAGGTGAAGGATTATCTAAAATATTTTTTAGGTAATCCACAGATAAGTTAGGCCTTCTTGCAACATCAAGTGCATAGCCAATCATACGCCTAATTTGAAACCTCAAAAACCCTTTTCCCTTAATAACAATTTGTATGCAATTAAACCTAGAAAGTGTATTTAAATTGATGCTATCGATTTTTCTAATTGTAGAAATTGAAGAATCTTCAACTTTACAAAAAGACCTAAAATCATGTTCGCCAATAAATAATTGTAATGCTTTGTTAAACTTTTCCCAATCTACAATATTTATACATCCATAAAACCAACCGTATCTTGCAATAAACGGAAGAGGCCGACTCAGAAAAAGATGGTAATAATAAGTTTTTTGCTTAACCCCAGAAAGACAATTAAAGGAATCATCTACTTTTTGTAATGCGCGAATCAAAATATCATCTGGCAAAATATTATTCCACCCAATCATCATAGATTTTTCATCAATTTTTAAATCTGTCTTAAATTGCGCAACTTGGCCTAGAGCATGAACGCCAGAATCTGTTCTGGATGCTCCTAAGATTTTTATAGATTTACCAAAAACTTTACGGAATGAATCCTGCAGAAAATTTGCTATGGTTTTTTTATGTGGCTGAGATTGCCAACCTTGATAGTTGGTTCCATCATAAGAAACAATTATTTTAAATTTTTGCATAATTTTTCACAACAAGCTGAATATAAAAAACCCCTATCCAGACTTAACGTCATGGACAGGGGAAATGGAGGTTATCTAAATAATAATAAGATTTTATAGCATATTTTCATTCAAATCAAATCTTTTTTTTAAAAACACAAACAAAAAGCTTACTTATTGCAAACTGAAATAGTTTTAGCATATAAATCACTATATGAATTCGCTATTTTTCTAATATTAAAATTATTTCTAGCTAGATTAATATTGGCATTTTTCATTTCGGCTACCATTTTTGAGTCAAAATACAGTTTTTTCATGGCTAAACAAAGACTTTCTTCATCTTCAACAGGTGTCAAAAATCCATTTTTGCCATCCACTATAACATCATGATCTGCTGATAAATGTGTACTAATTAAGGGCAAACCAAACGATAACGCCTCAAGAAGGGCAATTGAAAGTCCCTCACTCTTAGATGAAAGCACAAAGCAGTCAAATATCGAATAAAACTTATATGTATCAGATTGCCAACCAACAAACTTAACATGCGAATTTATGCCTAAATCGTTCGCGAGACGCACTAGTTTGTTTTTTTGTGAGCCATCACCCACTAAACACAATTTAGGTTTTCTAAAATTTTCTTTATTTGATGTAATTTCACTCAAAAATAACGAAAATGCTTTAATCAAAACATCATAAGACTTAATCTCTTCAAGTCTGCCAACTGAACCTACAATAAAATCATCATCACAAAAACCTAAATCTTGCCTTAATGTTTGTTCATTTTTTTGTTTGTTGATCAGAAAATCTACATCAACTCCGTTTTGAATTAACGAAATTTTAGATTTTAATAATTCACGCTTTTTTGGATTTTTTATTTTTGAAATAATATTGTCTTCTAGTGCTTTTTTAACAGATTTAGAAACAACAACAATATTTTTGGGAATCAAGATAGTCATCTTTTCCAAAAGATTTCTAAACTTCCCTTGAAAAAAAACATCTCCATGAATATCACAAATTATGGGAATATTAAAAATTTTTGAGACTAATCTGCCCATAATATTTGCAGACCATAAAGAAGAATGAATGATATCGGGAGATATTTTTTTAATTAGTTTACAAAATCGGAACCAAGCAAGTGGATCATAATTAGAAAATAATCCGTTAATTTTATATGTTTTTATGCCTAGACTTTCTATTTTTGAAACAATTGGACCATCATAAAAATAAATACCAAAATGTTCTTGTTTGCCATCTTTTAAATGTTTTAAAAGATTATAAAGCCCAACTTCTGCTCCACCAACTTTTAAGCTAGTAATAAAATGAGCAACTTTCATACAAAACTATTCTGTATCTTCCACCGCTGAAATATCAACTTCTTTTTCAATAAAACTGTGTAGCTTCTTGCTTCTAGAAGGATGTCGTAATTTCCTGAGAGCCTTAACTTCAATCTGTCTAATACGCTCACGAGTCACAGAGAAATCTTTTCCTACTTCTTCTAGAGTATGCTCAGATGCAACGTCTATTCCAAAACGCATTTTTAGAACTTTTTCTTCTCTTGGTGTAAGAGATTTTAAAACCTCTCTAAGCCTCTCTTTTAGATCTGAACTTACAACAGCGTCTACAGGTGAATATTCATTTTCATCTTCAATAAAATCTTTAAGATAAGTATCATCACTATCGCCAACTGGCGTTTCTAGAGATACTGGGACCTGAGAAATTTTTACAATATTTTTTATTTTTTTCTCATCAAGATTTAAATCTTTAGATAGTTCTTGGAAACTTGGCTCTCTTCCATGCTCTTGAACATACGAACGCGTAATCTTATTAATTTTATTAAGAGTTTCAACCATATGAACAGGTACACGAATAGTTCTTGACTGATCTGCTATTGCTCTTGTAATTGCTTGACGAATCCACCATGTTGCATATGTAGAAAATTTAAATCCTCTTTCAAATTCAAACTTTTCAACAGCCTTAAGCAAACCAATATTGCCTTCTTGAATTAAATCAAGAAAATGCAATCCGCGATTTATATATTTTTTTGCTATATTTACAACAAGTCGCAAGTTTGCACGTGCAAGATCATCTTTTGCTTCTTTATCTTTCTTTCTTCCAGAAATAAACCGTCCATAAAGACGCATGATTTTGTCTTTTGGCAATCCTGCCTCGCCCTCTGTTTTTTTGATCAACTTGCTAGCCATTCTAACATTTTTTTCAAGTTGCTCTATTTGAATTACATCGTCTTCTTTTGGCTTTTTGATGCCCCTAAAGAACTTTAATTTTTCATCTGCAACACAAATTTCATTTTCTTTTTCTCGAATTTTATTAACAAACTTTTCAATTTTTTTACCAAAGCGACGAATTTGTTTATTTGAATAAGGAATACTCTTAACAACTTCAATTATACGTTCACGATTTTCTTTAACCTTGCCCAGCATCTCTTCTTTTTTTGCCTGGCTATCAAGCTTTCCACGATAAAGTCTATAAATCTTATCTTCGTTGCTAATTAATTTTTTTATCTTATCTATTATTAAAAGAAATTTTACTCTTTCCTCTTCAAATTTAGGAATATTGTCTTCATCAAATTCAGAAAATTGAACAATATCTTTAAGAAAAACAGGATCTTTTTTTACTTTATCACTAATCAAAATAAGATCTTTATGAATGAAAGGAAACTTAGCTGTTGCATCAACAGAATCTCGCTTACCTGCAACAATTTTGTCTGAAATAACTTTTTCTGTTTTTTTGTTAAGAAGTGGAATTTTGCCTATTTCTTTTAGATACAATTTAACCGGATCACTAAGTTGAACAGGCTCAACAAGATATTTGATCCGTGCAATTTCTTTTTTACCAGTATCTTCTTCCTCTTCGTCATCTGACTTCTCTAATTTTTCTAATTCAGCATCACTCAACGAACGCTCTATGCTAACCTTAAGAGTATCAAAAGAAACAAGATCGTCATCCTTACCCGTTGTTTTATAATCAGAAGGAACACTTTCAAGTTCGTCTTGAGAAATTAAATCTATTTCTTCTTTTGTAATGATACGAAGAAGTTCACCTGCATCTTCATCTAAAAATTTGTGTCCCCTGCAAAAAGATGCAATTTCTTCATATGTTAATACGCCTTCGCTTTTACCTCTTTCAAGCAAAACATTAACATCTTCTTTAACACTTTTAAGAAGGAGCCTTTTAGGTTTAGCTTTTTCTGATTTTTTTGAAGATCCACGCTTCGACTTTTTTGGCCCAACTTTCACTTCTGGTATAATTTCTTCAATTTCAACTTCTTCTAAAAGCTCATTTTTTTCTTCAAAACCTTTTGGCATTACTAGCCGCTCTATCTTTTTTTTAATTTTTTTCTTTGGGCCTGAATCTTTAAGCTTTTTTTCTTTAATAACCTTTTTTACCTGTTTTTCTATTTTTTTTGCTGCCACTTGTGTCAAAGTTTTTTTAACAGCATTCTTCTTTGTTGGTTTTTTAGCAATAGAAGTTGTTTTAATTTTCTTAGCAGGCTTTTTTGTCACTTTTTTCTCTGCAGTTTTTTTGACTAATTTTTTCTTAATAGGTTTTTTAGTTGTTTTTTTTGCAGCTTTTTTCTTAACGGCTGCAGATTTTGAAACAGGCTTAGTAATTTTCTTTACAGATTTCTTAGTAATCTTTTTTTTAGGAGAAGCTTTTTTAGTAACTTTCTTTTTTGCGGCTTTTTTCTTAGCCGCTGAAGATTTTGTAACTAGCTTAGTAATTTTCTTTTTTGGCTTTACGATTTTTGTTGTTTTTTTCTTTGCAGATTTTTTAGGAGAAGCTTTTTTTACAGCTTTTTTATTTGAACTTTTTTTTATTGTCATAATATCCCCTTACCCTTCATATCCAGTTTTAGCTTTAAAAATTTTTGAGATAGCTTTTTAAACTTCACAATATCATTCTTATTTTTAGCTTCCAATATTTCCCGCTTGGCATTCCTAACAACAGACTTCCAACATTGCTTTTGAAACTGAAAAATCAATTGCGAAAATAAGCTAGCACCTATAATCTGATCATATTTCAGACTATAATAGCTCACCCAAGCTCGCTGGTCTTCATCCAAGCTATCAAAAAATTCAGTAAAACGATTTTCGGCCGGTATATTTCTGACAGCACCAACTTTATCTAGAAAGAATCGCATTTGCTTAGAAAAATACTCCAAGATATCGTTATTAATAACATATTCATCTTGATTTTTGTCGACATTGTTTATTATAGCGAAAAGAATCTTTTTTTCCAGATGTGAAATTTCGTCAGAAAAGCCCCTTTTTATTGTTTTTTCGCTAGTATTTGGAGATTTTGTATTTATTCTAGCCTCATCATAATTATCCATTTCAACCAAATTATGCTCATTCAAGTAATCTTTAAGAGAAGAAAGAGAAACTTGCATCACAACTGACGCCCGCTGCAAAAGTAAATCTCTTTTTAATTCGTCATCAATTCTTGCAATAGAGCTTATAATTTTTTTACCAAGATTAAGCTTTTCACCAAGAGACTTAGACAAAAAAGCCGCTCCCAAAGAATCTATATAAAACGGTAATATATCTTTTGATTGCCCTATCAATAATTTTAGATCTTCCCCTTTTTCTAAATATGAAGCAGGATCGTCTCCCTCTGGAAGGTGAACTATTTTAAGATCTAAATTAACCCCCCAGCAAAGCTCAACAAGTCGCAAAATTGCTTTTTGGCCAGCCTGATCTCCATCATAAAGGACATAAAGAGTATTTATATATCTTGCAAGAATTTTTAAATGTTCCTGTCTGCAAGCCGTGCCAAGAGTAGCAACTACATTTTTATAACCATGTTTTGCCATAGAAACGCAGTCTGTATACCCTTCTACCAAAAAGGCAAACCCTTCATCTCTCATTTGCGCTTTTGCTAAATCTAAACCAAATAAAAGATTCCCTTTTTGAAAAAACTTAGAATCCTTACTGTTATAATATTTCGCACGCTGGTCAGTTTTTTTAAAAACCCTACCACCAAATCCCACAATGCGTCCCAAAATATCTTTTATGGGGAAAATTATACGTTCCTCAAAAGGAGAATATGTATTATTGCTACTTTGAGCTAAAAACCCAAAATCTAATAATTCATGTAACAATATATTTTTCCTTTGCATGGCTTTTACAAAAATATCTACATTTCTAAAGCCACCAGGAAGATATCCTAAGTCAAAATAATTAATTTCATCAACATCTATAGATCTTTTAGATAGATAATTCATAGCTTCTTTGCGTGCCAAAAGCTTTTCGCCTGTCCACTCAACTATTGCACTACAAATTAGCGAATGCCTACCTTTTTCATCTGCGCTTTCTTGAGAATTAGAAAATTCTTTTTCTAAATTTTTGGGAACTTTTAGCTTGAAACGGTCTACAAGATGACGTGCCGCTTCTAGTTGTGAAATATTTTCTGCTTTTGCCACAAATGCAATAGAGTCACCACCGGCATGACAACCAAAACAATAAAAAATTCCCTTATCTGGACTTACAGTAAAAGAACCTTCTTTTTCTGAATGAAAAGGACACGCGCCCTTCCAATAATTTCCAGCTTGTTTGAGTTGTACATACTCTAAAATGACGTCAAGAATAGATAAATTAGATTTGATGTAACTAAATAAAGTCATAAACACTTGCAGTTAAAAACTTGTGGTTCAAAAGATTAATATTTATTTAATTTACAACAATTTTAAAAAAGATTGAATCTAAAACAATTTACTAAGAGCTAGTTTTTACTCCAGAAGGCCCTGCAATAGAAGATGGTAAATAAATTGGTTGTAAAACAGTAAATGGCTTTCTGCTTCTTCTAAAGTTTCTTTTTAATAATTTTACTGCCACACAAGCCCCAAGAGATGCATACATAACTTTTTTTCTATTCTTCCACATCCATTTAACAGCAGGAAGAGGTTTAAAACGTGGAAGGCTACTTCTAATTCTAGTTCCCAAGTTTCTAATCCTATCGCCAAACTTTCTATCAAGCCGCTGGGATATTGTGCCTAGTTGTTCATTCATACCTTCTAGATTTGTTTGGATTCCTGCTATTTCAGTTTCGAGTTGCCTTATTCTATCATTAAGACCAGCATTACCTTCTAATTGTTGACGCTGAAGATCTTCTAGTTGACGTCGAAGACCAGCTAAACTACCATTTAATTCTACTGCGTACGCTCTGAAGTCTCCGGTAATTTCTGCTGTTTGCTCACCCAAAAGATCTCTTACTACTCGAACCTGATCTTGCGGTTGAGCAGGAACAAACAAACGTAAACCACGCGGTTGCCGCTCGGCTTCACCTTCTTGCCCACCGGCAGCAAAAACAAAATTTGAGCAAAAAATTAAACTGAAAAATCCTAAGAATTTTAAAATATTTATCTTCATGAAATAACCCCCGAAAAATTAAACCTATATAAACTCCAAAATTATATATTAAAGCTACATCTCAAATAAAATATTGTAAAAAGGGTCAACCCCAAATTTGGGAGAAAGGGATAGTAATTAAGAAAAATCGACGTTTTTTGACTTTTTCATTCTACAAATTATCACTATTTCTTTTGCCTTTTATGCTGATCAGAACCAAAACAAAGACAGATATTAGAAATAAAATAACGGCAATAAGTTGATAAAAAGTAAAAATATTCTTCAAAGATTTTATACCAAGGTTTATAAAATCTCTATCTCCGCGCCAAAAATCTACTGTGAATCTAGCTAAACTTTCTAGCAACAAATATGAAAAAACTATCTGTCCTGAAATTTTAGCTTTTTTTGAAACAATAAAACGAATAATTAGAAAAATAGAAAATGAAGCCAAACTTGAATAAAGCTGAGTTGGATGCAATGCAATATTTAGCGGCGCCAAACAATTATGATTTTTATACACTATGGCCCACTTTAAAGTTGTACACGCTTGTCCATAGCAACAACCGGCCAAAAAACACCCTATTCTTGAAATGGATTGCAAAAGCGGTGCATAAATAGAACATAAATCTAAAAAGGGGAAAACGGCAATTTTGCGGCTTCGCAAATAAATGGGCATCACAATCAAAATTCCAATTATTGTTCCTAAAATACTAAAGCCACCAATCCAAGGATAAAAACATTCTAGCCAATTTGATTTAAAAGAATTCAAATTTTCAAAAACAAATAACAAGCGCCCACCAATTACGCCACAGACAAGGCCCACAAATAAAGCATCAAGAAAATCTGATTTAGAAACCAATTTTTTACGCAGAGGATGGCTAATAGTTAAATACAAAAATAATATAAAACCTATAGCAATCATAAATCCATAGCTATTTATCCATATAGGACCATAAATATGTAAAATTTTAGGGAACATAATTGTAAACTTCCTTTTTTTTAATTTTTGATTGTTTGAGATGCAAGTTTGGTTTGAAAAATCAAAAGAGAAATTGCAGCCGGCGTCATACCAGGTATCAGCTGTGCCTGTTCTATATTTTTAGGTTTTAGTCTTGTTAATTTCTCTTGAAGCTCAATGCTAAGACCAGGCATTTTTTTATATTGGAAATTATTTGGAATTTCAAGACTTTTGTATTTTTTTGTTTTTTGAATTTCACGCAATTCTCTTTGCAAGTAACCAGAATACTTTATTGCGGCATGTACACCCAAAAGAACTCGTGAAGAAATTAATTTTTCAAGTTCACCATTTTCAAATAAATGTGAATATTTATCTTCTTGCCATTTTAACAGCAAAAGCTCTTTTGCCTTATCTCTAATCTCATTGGTAAACTCTATTGATGCAAACAATTTAAATAACTCATCACTTTTTTTAGATTTTTCAACAAGCTCCACAGATTTTTCTAAAACATTTTTTTCTTGCAAAAAATTTTCATAAGTTGACTCTGAGATTAAACCCAATTTTTGCGCGTATGGCATTAGACGTAAAAAAGTATTGTCTTGCCGCAAAAGCAATCTGCGTTCCGCTCTAGAAGTAAACATCCGGTATGGTTCATCAACACCAATAGTAACTAAATCGTCAATCATTATTCCTATGTAACTTTCATAGCGACTAAGAATAAAAGGTTCTTTGTTTTGCCATTTTAAAGATGCATTTATTCCTGCAATCAAACCTTGCCCTGCAGCTTCTTCATAACCTGTTGTCCCGTTCACCTGTCCTGCAAAAAACAAACCTTCTAAATTTTTTGTTTCAAGAGAATGTTTTAGGTGTGTTGGTTGCAAAAAATCATATTCAATTGCATAACCAGGTTTTGTTATCACTGCTTTTTCTAAACCTTTAATGCTACGTACATAATCATTTTGCACATCAATTGGAAGAGAAGTTGAAATTCCGGAAGGATAAACTTCATCTGCCCACTCACCTTCTGGCTCTATAAAAACATGGTGCAGCGCCCTGTCTGGAAACCTTTCAATTTTTAATTCTATAGACGGGCAATAGCGTGGACCTGTGCCAATAATATTTCCACCAAACAAAGCAGAACGAGAAAAGTTATCTTTAATTATTTTATGAGTTTTTTCATTTGTATTTGTAATATAGCAAGGTATTTTTTCTTGAGCTTGAACAGGCTCAAATTCATATAAAAAATCTAAACTATGTGAAACTTGTTTTTCTAGTTTTGCGTAATCAACAGAATTTTTGAGAATTCGCGGCGGGGTTCCTGTTTTCAGTCTGCCCAGTTTTACACCTAAAACTTTTTCTAGTGACTCACTCAGACCAACACAAGCTTCTTCACCATTTCTTCCACCTGGCCAATTTTCCATCCCAACATGAATCAAACCATTCAAAAAGGTTCCTGCTGTAATTACCAAGCAAGTTGTAGAAAACCTTTCCCCACACTTTGTGCCAACTCCAGAAATAACATTTTTCCCTTCTGAGTTTTTTGTTGTAAATACTTGGGTTACCATTCCTTCAAAAATTTCTAGATTCGGTATTTTAGAAAGTATCTGTTTTGCAACTTTAGGATATTTATATTTATCAATCTGAATGCGCAAGCCTTGAACGGCTGGCCCTTTTTTGGTATTTAGCATACGCGCTTGAAGACAAGTTTGTGAGCAAATTTTGGGCATTATGCCACTAAACGCTGCAATTTCGTATACAATGTGCCCCTTGCCAAGTCCACCTATAGATGGGTTGCAAGACGCCATGGCAAGTTTGTCATTATCTAATGTAATCAAAAGAGTTTTGGATCCTAAATTTGCTGCAGCATATGCGGCCTCTATGCCGGCATGCCCACCGCCAATCACAATAACATCAAATTTAGAATTTTTGCTCTGCGCTAAATCAGCAGACTTATTTTTTGAATTCATCATATTTTCATCATAACAAACTAGAACATTCCCCCAAATAGATTAATTTTAAGCCTTTAATTTACGGCAATTTCAAAGTTTTAACAATCTAGCTCCATTTTTAGGAAAAAATTTAAATTATTGACTATTTTTCGCTAATAATTCTATTTTCTTAATTAAGTCTAATTTTCAAGCCAAGGAGAAGTAATGAAAGTAAAAAATATTTTTTTAAAATTAACAGCAATTGCATTTTTAGGTGCATTTTCACTCAAAGCAGAAATTCCGGTAACACAAATCAGAGGCCTTGCATCTATTTTAAACCAAGACAAACAATACTTGTCACCTGTTTGGGGAGCTGTTTTGTGGAACAGTCCGTATGTTGAAAACCTATATCTCTTTGGTTTACCAACTTCAGCCACAGTCAAACTTGCAAGATCCATTTTCTTTGTTCATCACGATGAGGTCACTTTTGATGTCACTTCACTTCCAACAAAAATCGCAAATTATTTCACGCCATATCTTATTGGCCAACTTGTAGGATTAATTGATAATTTTTACAATCCCCCAGAAAATCCTGAAATAGCCAAAACCCAACAAGAACTTGACGCAAAAAAAGAAGAAATAAAACAAAAAACCATAGAATTGAGAGAACAAAAATTAAGCAAAAGAGAATTTCAAAGAAAATTATTTTCACAAAACCAAGAATTATTTGCACAAATTAGAGATCTTAATTCACAGTTAAACACGTTAAAAAAAACTCAAAATCCAATAGCAAAATTTAAAGAAGAATTAGAAAATTGCGTAACGGCTTTTGAAATAGAAAACCAAGATAGAATACAAGAAAAAATCAAAATATATTATGAAGAAAAATATATACCGAAAATAAGCAGATCTATCAAAAATATAGAAAACAATATCACTAAGGCAAAACAGGAGCTACAAAAGAAAGAGGAGAGGGGATATTTAACCACACGTGAATATGAAAAAATGCAACAAAAGAGAAAATATCTCAAACAATTAGAAGAATCAAAAATACCACATATTCACAAACTACAAATAGCCCGTAATCAAATAAATTTAGGAATAAAATGCCCTGCCTACAAACAATATAAAGACGAGTTTTTAAACCATCTTGTCAAATCTCTTAATGAAACAAATCTTTTTATTCCAAACAACACAATTTTTTTACTCTTAAGCTCTCTTTGGAAAACGGCAAATACTAAAGATGACTTTTTACAATATTTCAAAGGACTTCATAACAAAAGCAACAAAAAAGAAAAACTTTTTAACAATCAAAAATTTATAGAAGATGGATTTGATCAAGATTTTTTTGAATATCATGACGATTACTACATAAAATTAAAAGATGCAAAACAAGAAGATGTAAAAACAAAATACATTAATAACATAGAAGCACTTGCAACTTTATATTTAGGCTACAACTTATTTGACAATCCACTGCCCCCTGAGGTTCCAATGATAGGCGGAGTAAAATATAAACGATTTTCATTTCCTGATTGCGGAAGTACATCTTTGCGCAATTTTTTTAATGCTATTTTATATAACCCAAAAACAAAAGAATTTGATTTAGGATATCTCAAAGGTTTTGATGTAAATCCAAAATTCAAAGATTTTTATACTCAAAAATATAAAGACGTAAAAAAAATAAAAACCAAACAAGCACATGACGATTGGGCATCTGTAACCTCATGCCTGCCTGGAGTTTCATATCTTAAGGGAGAAATTTGTGAAATTAGTGCCGGCATTAAAAACATGCAAAAAGTTATTCAAAATTTGGTTGGAACAAAAACATTTGAAAAATTAGCTGAAAAGTTAACCCAAAATAAAATTGAATTAAAAATAAAATATAAAAACAATAAAGTTCTTGATAAAAATAATAAAGTTACTTTTAATATCAAACAACCACTACAAAGCTTTGAAATAATATGGTCTTTTTTCCCAGGTCACTTTCACACTAAAGTTTCATTAAAAGACGGTACTCGTTATCAATATTATGAAAACGAATTAAAAAATTTGACAGGATTAAACAATTACGACACTGAAAAACAAATTATTTTTTTTGATCTTTTTTCATTAGAATTTACTGAAATCCTAGAAACAATAAACGAGAAAATAAATAGTGATTTATTAATTCCCTATACATATTTTACAATTCTTATTCAAAATATGTATACTCCTGAAAAAATTCTCTCTTTATTAAATAAAATAATTGAAAATAAAATCCTAGATCAAAATCCCAAATTGCTTATAGAATTTGCAAGATCCACTTATAATCGCATCCCTTTTGATGAGCATATTCAAGAAAGTTATTTTAGTGCGATTTTCAGATCTAAATTAAAAATATTTGACCCAACTAAAAAGCCATTTAATGAATTACGTGAATACAATAAATATGCAGCAATGCGAAAATTTTTAGATCTTGCATTTTATGGCATTGCACCAGAAAATCAAATTTTAATAGAATGGATTCAAGTAAACCTTCCACCAGAAAGGGAAGATTTACAAGGAACCCAAGAAAGTTATTATAATTTAGAAAAAAGAAAAATGATGAGAAGCATTTTAAATAGCAGTGCTAAAGATAAAAAGTTAATATCTTGGGTCAAAGAAAATCTTGATAAAGTCAATGCGGATCCTGACTATTTTCAAATTTTAATACAATCTATTTTAAAAAAACATAATGATAGTATTGATTTAATTTACTGGGTCAAAGATAAGTTAAATTACATGGAACAAAAAAACAGCGCTGAAGGATTATTAATAAAAGTAATCTTAGATAAATATTCTGATAAGCAAGATTTAATGGAATATGCAAAAAAAACTCTTCCTACCATAACAGATTTTTATGAAATTCCAGACATCACAAAATTAATCTTAGATAAACATTCTAAAAACAAAGACTTAACCGAAGCAATTAAGAACATTTTTCCACAAATAGAATACGGCAACACAAAATATGAGATCATTGAAGTAATTTCAGATAAAAACATCACAAACACAAACGTTGATCTTGAAACTTTATTAGATGTAGCAAAAAACGCCAAAAAAGCTTTTAGGTGGTATTTACTTAATCTCCATAAAGTAAGAAGAGGACTTAGAAGAAAATTAAACCATAAAATACGCGACATTGAAGCTGAAATTCAAAGAAGAAAAGAAGCAGAAGAAGCTGTAACAACACTTGGTTTTTTGTCTAAAGTAAAACAATTTTGGAATAAACTAACTTTAAAAAAGCAAACCCCAACAATCATAAAATCGGCTTAAAAAAATAAAAAAAAGAGAGAAGTAATGAAAGTAAAAAATATTTTTTTAAAACTAACAGCAATTGCATTTTTAGGTGATTTTTCACTAAAAGCAGAAATTCCTGTTCCGCAAACCAGAGGACTTGCATCTGTTTTAAACCAAGATAAACAATATTTATCACCTGTTTGGGGCGCTGTTTTGTGGAATAGTCCGTATGTTGAAAACCTTTATCGCTTTGGTTTGCCAACTTCAGCCACAGTCAAGCTTGCAAGATCAATTTTCTTTGTTCATCACGATCAAGTTACTTTTGACACTACATACCTTGCTACCAGAATTGCAACATACTTTACACCATATCTCGTTGGTCAACTTGTTGCTTTGATTGATAATTATCAAATGAATTTAGAAGCACTTGCCAAATGCAAAGCAGAACTTGCGCAAAAAAGAAAACTGATGCTAGAAAAAACACCTGGTCTTTCTGGTAAAATTTTGGGCAATGCGCTAAAAGAACAAATGCCAGAATTAACTAAACAAATCCAAAATTTATCTACTAATATAAGACATACACCTAAAGAGATAAAAGACCTCATAAATGCTTTTGAAATAGAAAACAAAGAAATAATCAAAGAAAAAATAAATACCTATTTTGAAGAAAAATATATTCCCAAACTCAAAGCAGACTTAGAAAAAGATCCAGAGAATAAAAAACTACTGCTGCAACTACAAAAAGCAAAAGATAATAAAGATTTAGGAATAGAAAATTCTACTTATCTGCAATACAAAGATGAATTTTTAAACTTACTTTTGAAATCACTTAACGAAACAAATTTATTTATACCAAATAATACAATCTTTTTACTTTTAAGTTCTCTTTGGAAAAAAGCTAATGATAAAAATGAATTTCTTGCTTATTTCCAAGGGCTAAAAGATAAACACAATAACAAAGAAGAATTATTTAGCAATACAGAATTTATAGCAAATGGATTTGATCAAGACTCTTTTGAATATACAGAAGCATATTACGAGAATTTAAAAGATGCTGGCGAAGAAGAAATAAAAACAAATTATATTAACGATATAGCAACCCTTGCATTTTTATATTTAGGCTACAACTTATTTGACAATCCCATTCCTCCTGAAATCGGAATGTTAGACAGTGTAAAATACAAGGAATACGCGTTTCCAGATTGTGGTAGCACATCACTTAGAAATTTTTTTAATGTAATTTTATATGATAAAGACAAGCAAGAATTTAACCTTGAATATCTCAAAAGTTTTGATGTAAATCCAAAACTTACATCTTTTTATACCAAATACAAAAAGCCAACAAAAATAATAACACGCCAAGCTCATGATGATTGGGCTGTGGTCACTTCTGAACTTGAAGGAGTTTCGTACATAAAAGGAGGTATTTGTGAAATTAATACTGGTATTAAAAATATGCTTAGGATTATTGAAAAACTAGTTGGAACAAAATCTTTTGAAGAATTAGCAGAAAAATTAAACGCAAATAACATTGAAGTAGAAATTGAATACCTGCATGAAAACAAACCTGAATTTAATAAAAATAATAGAATCAATTTTTATATTAAAAAACCAAACACTAATTCTTTTGAAATAGACTGGGCTTTTAGTCCAAATCATTTTCAACTCAGCCTTCCATCCTTAAACAAATTCACACTTATACATTACATAGTATGTCTTAAAAATCTGATTGGATTAAATAAATACAACATAGAAAAACAAATTATTTTTTTGGATCTTTTTGCAGCTTTCAAAGCAAATACAAACACAATAAAGGAAAGTATAAATAAAAATCTAAGCACACAATACTTATATTTCACAATCCTAATTCAAGATATTTTGGAAACTGAACACGCTATGTTCCTTTTAAGAGATATTTTTGACAATAAAATTCTTTATGAAAACAAAAAACTAATCATTGAATTTGCAAGGTCTTTATACCCCACAATACCAGAAGATAACCAGCCACAAAGTACATATTTTCATACAATATTTCAGTATTTACCAGAAATTTTTGACCCAACACGCAAACCTTTTAATAATTTATCAGAAATTAAAATGGCAAACGCTATTAATTTTGTTTTTTGTTCTAAAAATGTCAGCCAAAATGTAATAGAATGGGCAAAATCTTCTTTAGAAAAAATTAAAAGCGAAGATGGAATAAGCATTATAACAAGAAGCATTTTCAATCTGTACAGGAATCTTTATACAAATGACTCCTTAACACAATTTGTAGAAAAAAATATCGACAATATACAATCAGAAGAAATAAAAACTAATATAATTTGCAGTATCTTAATGTATTTCAACCAACTTACTCCTACAAATGAACCATTTAGTAGATTTATACTTGAATGGATTAAAAATAATATAACAACCATAAAAGATGATTACACTATAGATTGCATAATACGATACATATTAGAAGGTAACATTCAAGATCCAGAATTAATTAAATGGGCAGAAGAAAAATATTCAAGGTCAGAAATTTTTGAAGAAGATGAAGAAGATTCAGCAATAATCAATGCTATATTTAAAAATTACCGATCAAATAAAATTTTGATGCGTGAAGCAAAAAAACACCTCCACGGCTTAGACATAAATGAAACTTGGAAAACTCAAATTATTAAAACAATTTTAGAAAATATCACAGATCCCGAAATAACAAAATGGGCCAAAGATCAAACTTATACAATACAAAACAACTTTCAGAAAGATGATTTAATTCAATTCATCCTAGCAAAAGATACTCAAGATGCCTTTTACACGAAATGGGTAAAAGAAACTCTCCCCAATATAGAAAACAATTTCTTTGCAAATAACATTATTAAAATTATCTTAGAAAAATACTCTCAAGACGCAGATCTAACAGGATGGGTTAAAAATTATATATCCAATAATGTTGTAGACGAACATGAAGCATCCATAATATCCAGCATATTAGAAAAACATTCACAAGATCCTATACTTATGAAATGGGCAATAGATAATATAATGCACCTAGAAAACAACCAAGTTATTGAAATTATCCCAGTTATTTTAGAAAAGCACTCTCAAGATCCATATCTAATTAATAAAGCTATAAACGCTATAGTAAATTTAGAAACTCAAGAGTTACAAGATTTAAACAAAGCCTTAGTAATTACCAAACAAATTATAGGTAAGATTTCACAGCAAAGCAAAAAAACACGTGCTATAGATACTCATTTGCGCAGACTAAACCAAAAAACACAAGAACTTGAAGCTGAAATACAAAGAAGAGAACCCGCAGAAGCTGCTCCGGCAATATTAGGCTTTATGTCTAAAGTAAAACAATTTTGGCAAAAACTAACTTTTAAAAAACAAAACCCAACAATTATAAAAGCGGCTTAAAATAAAAGGGAAAAATAAAATAATATAAAATATTTTTTACATCTTCTCACAAAGATTTATTCTTAAAGAATAATCTAAGTTGTGTTTTTGAAGTTGTTTGATTGATACAATATAAAAGTTGATATCCCGGCCGTTCGCCCTGAGGGATTTGTTTTGCAAATCGTCTCGAAGGGTTACACGAATGGCCGACTCAAACATTTTTTTACTAATAGCCGTTCAAATCCTTCGAGACGCTCACACTTTGTGTTCGCCCTCAGGACGAACGGCCAGGAAATATTAATTTTAATAGAAACACAATATTAGCTTAAAGAATAATCTAAAAAATCAATATATTTAGCTGTAAATAAAAAAAGGGAAAAATTTGATTTATTTACTTTCAACTTATCTAAAAAAATCTATTAAATTCTTCAACATATTTAGCTACGTTAGTGTTAGATCCATATTCGCCCTTTTAACCTCCATAATTCTCGCATTCATTTTAGGCGAATGGTTCGTTAAAAAATTTCAAAATAAATTCCAATCAAAAGTCCGTGAAGATACTCCTCAAAAACATCAGAAAAAAAATTCAACTCCTACAATGGGGGGACTTTTGGTCTTGCTTGTTTTTTTCATAAACACCCTGCTTTGGAATAATCTTTCTAAAATAAATGTTTGGATTTTTACACTGTGTTTGGCAGGTTTTGGCTTGATTGGTTTTCTAGATGATTGGAGCAAGATTTGCAAAGATATTGGAATAAAAGCAAAACTCAAATTTAACCTTCAAATAACTTTTGCAACCGTAATTATGGTTTTATGGTATTTTTTGGCAAAACCAAATACCGAGCTTTGTATTCCCTTCTTTAAAAATTTCACACCCGTTCTTGGTTGGCTTGTCATCCCATGGGGAGTTTTTGTAATAGTTAGCCTAAGCAATGCCGTAAATTTAACTGACGGACTAGACGGTTTAGCAACAGGGCCACTCATTTCTAACTTTTCAGCGTTTTCTATTATTGCATATCTTGCAGGCCATAAGTTTTTTGCAGATTACTTGTATATTCCATTTGCAAATAGTTCCGAGCTTGCAATTATTGGAGCAACGCTGATTGGAACATTAATAGTCTTTTTATGGTATAATACATATCCAGCACAAATATTCATGGGAGACGTTGGGTCATTGGCTCTTGGGGCAGGACTGGCGCTCATGGCAATAATGGCAAGGCAAGAATTGCTACTTTTAATTGCTGGTGGTTTATTTGTATTTGAAACATTATCTGTTGTTATACAAGTTCTCTATTTTAAGAAGACAGGTAAAAGAATATTTAAGATGGCACCAATTCATCACCACTATGAACTTTTAGGCTGGAGCGAACCAAAAATAACAATTAGGTTTTGGATCATATCACTAATTTTATCCATTCTTGCGTTGTTAACATTGAAAATTAGATAAATATTATTTGGTTAAAAATGACAAAAGAAATTTCCCTTTTATCTCTAAAAACAAATCAAGAAGCCAAGATTGTAAAAATTAATGGCGGCTCTGAAGCTATCAAAAGACTCTCAGATTTAGGATTAACCCCTAACACAAAAATCAAAATATTAAGAAAAGCAATCTTTGGCGGACCAATAGAAGTTGAAGTTAGAAGATCCAGATTTTCTCTAGGAAGAGGTTTGGCATTAAAAATTTTGGTAGAGGTTGAATGATAAAAAAAAGATTAAACATAGCGCTTGCAGGACAAGCAAATGTTGGAAAATCAGTTTTTTTTAATCAGCTAACCGGCATACACCAACACATTGGTAACTGGCCCGGCAAAACAATAGAAAAATCTGAGGGAACTCTTTTTTACAAAAGCTACACAATTGACGTTGTAGATCTTCCAGGAATCTATTCACTTTCTACATACACAATAGAAGAAATTGTCTCAAGAGAATTTATCATAAATCAAGATCCAGATTTTGTAATTAATGTAGTTGATAGTAGCAACCTAGAAAGAAATTTAATATTCACTCTACAACTTTTGGAATTAGAACAGCCAATGGTTCTTGCCTTGAATATGGCAGATATTGCCAAGAAAAAAGGCTTTAATATAGATAATGAAAAACTAGGCGAAATTTTAGGCATTCCGGTGGTTTCTTGTGTCGCCAGCAAAAGAGAAGGCGTAACAAATGTTTTAGATGAAGGGATTAAACTTCTTTGTCAAAAAACAAAACCCAAAATCTTTAAATTCAAAAAAGAAATCGAAACCAAAATAGAAGAGTTAGAAAAAGATTTAAAAAATATACATTTAAACTATCCAACGCGTTGGCTTGCTATAAGACTTTTGGAACAAGATAGTGAAGTTGAAAAATTAGTTGAAAAACAAAATAAACAAATTTTAGAAAAAGCAAAAAACTTTTCAGATCAATTAGAAAAAGCATATGGGCACCCAACAACAGTTTTAATTTCAAATGAACGTTGTCTTCAAGTTTCACGCATTATAAAAGAAACTACAGAAATTACAGAGTCACCAAAAATTTCAATAGAAGAAAAATTACACAATCTAACTTGCCACAAAATTTTGGGCTACCCTATAATGATTCTAGTTTTGGGATTAATTTTTTTTGGCATATTCAGTTTTGGAACCTGCGCCTCATCTCTTCTAGAAAAATTAACCTCAAATTGGCACACATATTTTAATAATTTTTTTGGTAGCGGAATTTTTGCATCCATCTCCTGGGCAATAATAGAAAGCATAATGGCCCTAATAGACCTCGCTGTTCCATATTTAATTCCTTTTTATATTCTTTTATTCACGCTAGAAAATTCTGGGTACCTGGCAAGAGTTGCTTTTTTACTAGATAATTTAATGCACAAAATGGGAATACATGGAAAAGGCGCAATCCCATTAATTTTAAGTTTTGGTTGCAACGTCCCGGCATGTCTTTCTTGTAGAATTATGGAAACAAAAAGAGAAAGATTTATCACTGGTTTTTTAACAGCCATGGTACCATGCTCTGCTGTAACAATAATTGTTATGAAATTAGTAGGTGAAAATTTAGGACTTAGTTGGGTAGTTGGGTTATATATATTTGCACTACTAGTTATTTTTTCTGTTGGATTTGTATCTTCTAAAATTTTACCAGGAGAGCCAACCGAACTTCTAATGGAAATGCCTGACTATAAATTCCCTTCCCTAAAAGCAATTTTAATTCAAACTTGGTTCAAATTAAAAAACTTCATATTTATGGCTGCACCACTTGTAATTATTTCTGGCGTAATTATAAAAAGTATTTATCTTCTTGGATGGTTTCCTGCAATTGCTAATTTCCTAAGCCCAATAACCACACAATGGTTGGGACTGCCCGCAATAAGTGGGATTTTATTAATTTTTGGACTTTTAAGAAAAGAATTAATTTTACTAATGCTTGCAACTCTTCTAAACACATCAAACTTTGCAGCAGTCCTAACACCAGTTCAAATGATTGTTTTAGCTTTGGTAAGTATGTTTTATGTTCCATGCATAGGAACAATTGCTGCGTTAAACAAAGAATTTGGTTGGAAAAAATCTTTAGGTATTTCTTTTTTTCAAATAAGCCTGGCTTTAATTCTGGGCGGACTGGGATTTAGAATTCTTAGCCTATTAAATATTTAAACTTGTTAAACTAAATGCCGCTCAAATCCTTCGAGACGATTTATTCGTAGATAAATCTACTCATAAATCCCTCAGGACGAACGGCCAGGAAAACATACCTCTGATTTAAACAACCATAGAATATTAAGTTGTATAAAAATATAAATTTAGTTTATTTAGTATAAAAGATTCACTCACATCCGTTCGTCCTGAGGGATTTGCCTTGCAAATCGTCTCGAAGGATTTGAACGGACAACAACTTACTCATCAGACAAATCGCCGCACTGACAACTAGAAGAATCAGAAGACAAGCGCGGACATTGTTCAAGCGGAACTTTGCCATCCAAAACAGACCGAATAAATTCATTGCACGTTTTAAAACCGCATATGCCACAATTTGTATTCTTAATTTTATTTTTTATTTCTTTGCCTGCCACAAATCTATCATAAGTAGCTTTTGCACTAACAACTCTATTACCATAACAATAACCACAAATCGCAGAAGGCATAGAATGCTTTAAGTTTAAACTTTTGCCTTTAATGTCAATTGACTCTTTTATATATTTTACAAGATCAAGAGAACCCTCTCCGCTCAAACCATTTATCTCTGCAATATTTGCATTTGGATTTACTGCTAAAATTTTTGTCCTAAAAATTTCTCGCTCAGCTTGTGAAATTAAATCTCCCTTGCTAATTGCAACAACATCTGCCTGAGTTAAAATTGGGCCATAACGTTTTGGGTCACCAGTAGTTACATCTAAAACATTAATTCCCAAACTTTCTTTTAGATACGGAGAACACCGCAAACACAAACCAGCTGTTTCAATGATGATTACATCTTTATCACTATTTCGATTAATAATTTTAGGAAGCTCTAAGGCTGTATAATGATCCGGACAAATTTCTTCTGCTAATTTTTTCAGAGTCGAAATGCCATATTTTTGGGCTATAATTTCATCATCATCTGTTTGCAAACAATCAAATTTGGCAAAAAGTAATTTGTAATCTTTTTTTAATTCTTCAACTACATGTTTTATAATACTTGTTTTGCCACTTCCTGGGGTCCCTGCAAAAATTATTAATTTCATAGACTTACTCCACTTCTCTACAATTTAATCTTACATATTCAACATGTAACCCACTTCTAATCTTTTCTCTAATTTTTAAATTAGAATTTTCAATGCAATCCAAATAGTGTGCAATTTCTTTTTCCTTTTTGGTGGTCTCTAATATTTTTACAATTCCACCCTCTTGAATTATTAATCTTTTGCTTGCACTCAAAGCCAAAATTGGGTCATGAGTTACTATTAAAACTATTTTTCCTTCTTTAATTAAAATTTCCAGCGCTTTTTCTTTGCGTATCCCTGCATTTTCAATTTCATCAATTAGAATAATTGGCGAAGCACTAATATTTGCAATATCAGAAACCATTAAAGCTCTAGTTTGTCCGCCAGACAAATTTAAAAGATTCGTTTGTGGCAAAATAGGCTCACCTGTAATTTCATTCGCCTCAGAAATAACGCGATCAACCAAGGTTGTGCTTTCTTTTTTACCCCTTGCTTGAATATGTAATTTTAAAAAATCTTCAACCGAAAGATCTGTTAAGAAGTTCATTGACTGAGAAAGAGACGCGATTAGCTTTTTTGATGGATCAAATCTAAAATCTTTATGTGGAACTTTATTGTTAACTAAGACTTTTCTTCTACTTTTAGTGTCTGACTGTGCCAATTTTTCAATATCGTAAAGAAGCTGGCTTTTCCCAGAACCACTAACACCAACAATGGCAATAGTTTCGCCTTGTTTAATTTCTATTTTTTCAAAAACTTCTTTTTTGCCAAACTTGTTTGTACCAGGAAAAATCGTAATTTTATCAATCTCTTTATTCATAATTTCCTATTATCTTTACAAACCAACCCCAAAATTGTTTGAATTTATCCATCAATAACAATTTAGTATTTTATATAAAAAATTAACCAGAGGCTAAAAAGTTAAAAATTAGCCCCTATAAGGTGAAAAATATGAAAAATTTAAGGATTTATTGTTGTTTTTTATTTATTTGCTTCTCTCTGACTCAAAAAGTACTTTGTAGCAAGTTGCTACTCATAGACACACAACAAGAAGATGCATACAAATACCAGGTATTTTCTGACATTGCAAAATCCATTGGTTTTGAAATCAGTTACCTGCCAATTGCAAAAATAGTAGACCAAACCTTAAGCAATGAAGAACTGAAAAATTTAGACGCTATATTTTTCTTGTTTAGTGGTGAATACCTATCTGCAAAACAATCAGAAATCCCAACAAAAATTCTAGATATTCTGCATAGATTTTCACAAGAAGAAAATAAATTAATTGGATTATTGCTGCCGCCACAACTAAGAAACCCACAAAAATTACTGCCTGTTTTAGAACAAATAGGATTAAGCGAATCAAATATACGACAAAAAAGAAAACAAAGAAGAAAAAATCTATCTCTAAGAAATTTAAAAAATTTAGATGCATTTACAATTTTATTACAACGATATATCTCTACACCTCTGCAATACAGAACAACAACTTTTCATACAACGCTTTCTCCACCAATGAAAAAACGAAAATTTGGGATTAAAATAAAAAATGCTAAATACAATAATCTTGAACTTCTTCCTATAAAAACACAAAAAAAAGACAAAACACTAACGCTAATGCCATACGGAATATATTGGTACAATCCTATAAACAAAAATCATATTTTTGTGGGTAGTACAACTTCACTAACTTTTGCAGGAATTTGTGAAAGCTTTCGCATTTGCCCAACCAACTACATCTATAGAAAAGCATTACTTGAAAATCTACAAGAAACATTCTGGGAACTAAAACAACTTACGGCATCACATAACATGAAACAAAAACTCTTTTTAAAACATTTAAAAAACAACACCAAACCTCAGCTTCCAGCATCTTTTGATTATCTAAATCAAGAAAAACAACACAAAACAAAACCTACAAAAATTGCATGGATGGAAATAAACATCTTTGGGAAACAAAAAGAAAAAAATAAACAAAATTCTTTAATTGAATACGTCTATGCATCCGAACTAGATTATTTATGGATAAGCATTTCCCCAAACATGTACTATAGCCCCATAGCAAAACTTGCAAACAAAAAAGATGATCTTCTAAAAACAATTTCAAACTTTACACAAAAATTAAAAACAAAATCTGAAAAATTAAAAACAAAACCTCCAAAAATTTTAGTTGGAATTGAAATAGCAAATAATCTTTACAAACCAAATCTGCCAAAATTGACAGCCAAAGACCTCTATGGAGAAAATTACTTTGATATTCCTTCACCTCTAAATAAAGACTTTTGGAACAACGAAATAATTCAACCAGTTAAACTGTTAGTAGAAGACTGGAATAAACAAAAGATATCAAATGGAATCAAAATTGATGGAATCATTATTGACCTGGAAATGTATTGCCGCAAAACCGTTGGTAGTTTTTTGTCCACCATGGGATTTAACCCACAAGTGCGGAAACAATACGTTTTCACAAAAATTAAGAATAAAAAAAGGCGAAAAAAAGTAGATACGCTTTCTTATTTGCTAGAAAACAAAGACCTACAAAATTATTTTGCATTCCTGAGACACAATGCAATAAATTTAGGTAGAAAAATAAGAAAATCTTTTGATAAAGATATCCCCAATTGCACAATCGGCTGTTATGCACCAAATATTTCAACAAATTGGTTTTACAAAGGTTTTTACCAAGGACTTTGTTATCAAAAAACAAATAAGCCACTCCTTCTTTTAACTTTTAATAATGAATTTGAAATTCATAAACCTTGGTTTAGACACAACAACATAAATGCAAAACACGCTAGTGTGTTAATGCTTTCAAAAATTAAATCAAAAAAAGATTTTTACCGCGCAAATATAGGAAATATTTGGTTAAACAGATTTTCACGTTTCATAGATAAATATAATAAAAAAGAATGGTATGCAAATGAGCAAAGCCCCATACAAAAAAAGAAAAAAGTATTAGAGTTTTTAGATTATGTAAAAAAAATGTAATTAATTAAATTTTTGTTTTAAATATAATGTTTATCTTTAAAATACAAATGCTGTTACACTAGAAAATCAACTCCTAAATAAAATGAAAGGGAAAAAATGGCTATAGATATAACAAAAGAAAACTTTGAAAAAGAGGTTCAACAATCAACACTTCCTGTTGTTATTGATGTTTACGCAGACTGGTGCGGACCTTGTCAACAAATGAAACCTATATTTGAAGAATTAGCAAAAGAATTAATAAAAAAATATAAATTAGTAAAATTAAATATAGATGAAGCCCGTGAGATTGCAGTTCAGTTTAATGTATCATCTATCCCAACATTTGTTTTTTTAAAAGACGGTAAAATTGTAGGAAAAGAAACTGGTTATATAGGCAAAGATGTTTTAAAAGAAAAGATTGAAAGTCTTTTGGGCTAAAGAAAACTTAAGATTGCGGTACTTCAACTGATGTAAAATACGCTATGCCTTGATGTGGAAAAACAACCTGCAATTTATAATGCTTGCCCCAGTATTCATATATCTTTTGAGAAATACTGCCTGCACATTTTTTTTTCAAAATATATGTTTCTCCGCGCTTCAAACAAAGTAGTGGATCTAAATTTTTATAACCATCAAGTTTTTGTAGCTTCCATACTTTAGCATCTTTTACCGAAGAAGTAAGAAGCAATACATGACCTTTTTCTACATTTAAACTACAACGAATAACTGTACTGCCATGATCTACAATATACTCAAGCCGGCTTCCTACATAAACCAAAATATGACTAGAATCATCTTCCAAAGAAGTCATTTTGTACCCTGAAAGTTCTAAAAAAACTTTAGGCTCGTCATCTTTGAGTTTGGAACCAAAATTACCTGCAACTAAATTTGTCACAAAAAGTAAGAAAAATAATGTAATTAAAAAATGCTTTTTATATACCATAAATCGATTAAGTTAAAACTCGCATATTAAGTTGTAGTTATCTTCTTACAAGAGAGCCTTCCATCTGAACGAAAACAAACTCTAATATTATAACCAATCCATTCATTTCCTGGAAATAATTTTACTAAAATTTCATTAGAGGAATCTAAAGAATCATCTAACAAATAATTTATCTTCCAAACCTTTGCAAATCTTCTTGATACAGTAATAACTATTGTAAAACCATCAAATTCTATCAATAAATAATCATAAACGTATTTATGTGGAAGAATATATACATTATCTTCTTCCTGCATATGTAAAATAACATCCCGTTTACAAATTTGGACAATAGTAGGCTCTCTCACCACTTGTTCTTTTGGACTAGAACAAACAGCACCTGAAAATAAATTTGACCTAAACAAAAAGAATAACAAGATTAAAATCTTCTTTTTATTTGACATAAATCATGTTGTAGCAATTAACTCAAACATCGGATTGTTATCTCTAGAAAAAACAACTTTCACTCTGAATAAAACACCTCTAATCTCAAATTTTTCAGGGAAAGCAAATATTTGTCCTCGCCATAAAGAAGTTACATGATACTTACAAGATGGGGAATAACCAATCTTCCAAACTTTTGTAAAATCATCCGAGGCTGTAATAACTATCAAGTTGTCAGAAGTTTTTATACAATCACAATAAACTACACGATTGCCGTGATCAAGAATGTGCGTAAATGCACATTCTTCTCTCATACAAACTTTCGTATTATCTTCACCAAGGAACGAGAATACACAGCTTCCTTTTTCTAAAATAATCTCTTGTGGATCCTCAAATCTAGAGCTATGACAACCAGCAACTAAATTTGTACAACAAGAAAAAATCGAAATAAATAGTACAATTGAAATATTTATTTTATTAAACATTTTTAAACCTTCTGATCTTGAGCCTCAATCCCCATTTCTTTAAGCTTGCCACGTATTTCATCTGCTTTTTTCCAGTTTTTTTCCACCCTTGCTTGATTGCGTTCTTCAATAAGTTTTTTAATTTCTGGAGTTATAACTATTTCTTCAGCTTCTATGGCCTCAAATGTTAAACCAGTAGTTGTTGTTAGAAAATTTTTAATTTCTCTTTTTCGGCTTTCATCATCTATTTTTTGAATATTCTCAAAAAGAATTCCTAATAATTTTGGCATATTAAGATTGTCACAAAGAGCGCCAATCATTTCTAGAATCAAAGGATTTTTTTCACTTTCACTAAATTTATAATCTGCCTCTACATCAATGTCTGCAAATAAATTAACTAATTTTTTGTACGCCTTAGAAGAAGCTTCCAAATATTCAAACGAAAAATCTATCGGTGTTTTAAAATGGTGTTGTAAAAAATAAAAACGTAAAATCATAGGATCAAATTTTTCAAAAATATCTTTTAGACTAAAAACATTCCCTAAAGATTTTGACATCTTTTCTTTGTTAAGATTCACAAATGCGTTATGAATCCAAAAGCGCGAAAACTCTTTGCCGTGTAAACTCTCAGACTGCGCTATCTCATTTTCATGATGTGGGAAAATAAGATCCATGCCACCACCATGAATATCAATAACATCACCAAGATATTTTTGAGCTAATACTGAACACTCAATATGCCACCCCGGCCTACCATGCCCCCAAGGGGCCTTCCAAAATAAATTCTCTTTATTTCCTTTCCACAAAACAAAGTCTGCTGGATTTCTTTTTTCACTACTCGCTTCCACGCGAGCACCAACAAGCAAATCTTCAACTTTGCGGTTTGAAAGTTTTCCATAATCTGGAAAAGACGAAATATCAAAATAAACATCATGCCCAACAACATAAGCTTTATTTTTTTTAATAAGTTCTTCAATGAATTTTATTATTTGTGGAACATTCTCGCTAACCTTAGGTTCATGCGAAGGTTTTAGGCAACCCAAGGATTGCATATCTTTGTGATATGCATCAATAAACCTAGAAGCAATTTTTGCATAATCTGAAATATCACCAAACTCTTCTTTTGTTTTATTTAAAATTTTATCATCTATATCTGTAAAATTACGAACATAATTAACTTCATACCCTAAAATTTTAAAAAGTCGTAAAAGAATATCGTAGACCACATAGCAGCGACCGTGACCAATGTGAGAATGATCATATGGAGTAATCCCACACACATACATTGAAACTTTTTTATCTTTTATTGGTACAAAAACTTCTTCTTTTTTGCTTAGTGTATTTGTTAATTTAATTTTCATAACATATCCATATTAATTTTTATCAACCCCAATTTCTGAATGCAAAAACTTTGCTTTTTCCAAAAGTTGTAATTTGTTTTCTTTATACTCTTCTTTAGATTCTAAATAGTTATCAACTAAAGAAATAAAATCCATATCAACTTTTAAATTTAATCTTTTTTCACGCTTAACAATAGACTGCACAGGAATAATTCCTGCAACTTGCATTGCACTGCTACATTCACGATGAAGTGCATTTAAGTCTACTTTATCATGTTTGCCATCCGGCAAATAATAAATAATTTTTACAAACGAATTTACAATATCATGTTTTTTTATTTCATCTATTATTTGTTGTGTAAAATCTATTCCACTTTCTAGCTTCACCTCAATCTGCAAAAAAGGTCGTGTTGAAATTTCAACAAATTCAAAAGTAGCACGCTTATCTTTTTTTAATTTATTATCAACCGACACCCTACAAAAACCCTTTTTTTCTTTTCTCTCACCAAAATCAACACGATCAAACGAGCCGCTATAAACAATAGCTGGATACCCACTTGAATTTAAATTTTGATGCCGATGCAAATGCCCCAAAGCAACATAATCTAATTGCGGCAATGCTAATTGTGAAGGCAACAATGTGGGATCACTGCCAAAAACTGCACGTTTTTCACTACCAGAAAAAACACCGTTGCTTACTGTTAAATGTCCTGCAAGAATTGCAGGAATTTCTGTGTTAATTTTAGAAGCTAAAACATCTATGATTTCGCCTACTTTTGCTGAAAGGTACTCAGTAACTTCAGATGTTTTTTTTTGTCTGTGTTCTTCACGTGCTATAAGATTGTTTCTTGTAGGCCAAGGAACTCCAAGAATTTGGACTGGCCCATTTTTGGTTTCAAGAATAAATAATTCTGGTTTGGAAAAAATATGGAATCCATCAATAGGCAAATCTGCAAATACATCAAGAGCATTCGCTTTACCATAACTTAATGGATGATCATGATTTCCAACAATAATAACAACTGGAATTTTTGCTTTTTGTAATTTGAATAAACCATCCATTAATAATTTTTGTTGAGTCGGAGTAGGATAAGCAGTTTTGTATGCGTCACCACAAAATAAAAAAAAATCTATATTTTCTTCTATTGCTTTTTGAACACATTCATCAAAACTTTTTTTAAAATCTAGCAACCTAGAATGAATTCCAACCTCAGAATTCATTCTGCCATAATTTTCAACCCCAAAATGCAAATCTGCTGTGTGGAAAAATGTAATCATAAAGTTTTGTTCGAAGCTGTTTTAACTTTTATTGCGCCTAAAAAATGGTTTTCTAAATCAGTATTTTCTTCTTTTTTTTTATCAGTTTTTGTTTCTACTGCTTCTTTTTGTTCTTTCTGCTTGCGTAACTTACAAGCATAACCTTCTTTATTTTCCTGCCTAGATCTACCAATGGCTAAATCCCCTTCAGGAACATCTCGTGTTATTGTTGAACCTGCTGCAGTAAAAGCATTTTTAGAAACCGTTAGAGGAGCAACTAGTGTATTATTGCTTCCAATATATGCATTATCTTCAATAATAGTTTTATTTCTTTTTACACCATCGTGATTACAAGTAATAGTCCCGGCACCAATATTTGCATTTGAACCAATTGTTGCATCACCTAAATATGCAAGATGTTTTGCTTTTGTTCCGCTCTCAATAGTACTATTTTTAATTTCAACAAAATTTCCAATATTACAACCATCTTTTAAAACAACATTATTTCTAAGACGTGCAAATGGGCCCACATGTATATTTTTACCTATTTTACTATCTTGAATTACAGAGTGAGAATGAACACGAGTATTATCACCAACCGTAGTATTTTCAATGATTGTAAAAGCGCTTATAAAACAATTTTCACCTATAGTTGTATCTTGCAGTAAATGAACGCCTGTTCCAATAAAAGAACCTCTCCCTATTTTTACACTAAGATCAACATGAATGCTTTGTGCCAGCTCAAAACGAACCCCCTTGCTCATCCAATAATCAATGATTTCTGATCTCTTAATTTGTTCAACTTCCCAAAGATCTCTTAATGTATTTACACCGCGAACATTGTCATATGGAACTGAAATCGTATTAATTGTTAAGCCTTTTTCGCTTGCCATTATAACAATATCTGTAAAATGGTATTCGCCAGTTACTTTATTTTTTTTAATAATTTCAATATTTTTTTCTAAAAATTTTCTTTTAATTAAATAAATACCAGCATTTATACAATTAACATCACGCTGCTGCTTATTACATGCTTTCTCTTCAATTATGCTAACCCGTCCATTTGAATCTATTACTCTACCGTAACCATGTGGATTTAAAACATAACTTGTAAAAAATGAAATTGAAGCGTCGTCTTTGACATGTTTTGTACACAACCTCTTTAACATATCAGAAGTTATTAGCGGAAGATCTCCATTTACTATCAAAATATTATCGCGCTTCCACTTTGGCATAGAAGACAAAACGGCACCACCGGTACCATTTAGTTCTTTTTGTTCTATAAAATCAACATCACTTATGCCAGAAGATTTAATTTCATCGCTAATTTCTTCAGATTGTTTGCCTATAACTACAGTTTTGGGAATTTTTAAAACATCTAAAGCCTTAAGCGGATAAAGAATCATTGGCCTGCCACAAATATGAACAAGTTGTTTGGACTTTCCTGTATTAAACCTTGTAGACTTTCCTGCGGCTAAAATAATTGCTTGAATCTTATCACTAATCATCTATTTACTCCTAAAAATTTCTATTAAATTCAAATTTATATTTTGAATTGATTTTTATTTGTTAATTAGTCCACCATTTTCAAATAAACCAAAAAATTTTCTTGGTTTCAATAAATACTAATAACTTCCATTTTTTAATTCAATAGATTAGAAAAAGACTTTTGTAAATGCGCTATTTAAGCTAATAAATCTAATAATTTTTAAGAAATTTACTTATTAGAAAACCTATATTAAATTAAAAATCGATTTCTTTCCAATTAAGTCGGGGGAAATACAAAAAACAATTGTTTAAGACAAAAAATTTGATTTTGACGGAGAGATGGCTGAGTGGTCGAAGGCGGCCGCCTCGAAAGCGGTTATTCTGTGTAAACAGAATCGTGGGTTCGAATCCCACTCTCTCCACCAGTCTTCGCTCTAACGAGCTACGCCTGGCAGGCCAGTTTGAAATTTAGGATTTTTTACAAAAGAACAGTTAAGCGAAGAATGTCCTGACCGGCGAAGCCATCTTGGCGAAGAGGGTCCGGCGAAACATTCTTGTCCGGCGAAACTTTTTGTGAAGACGGATGTAAAGACGGACCTTTACTACAACACAACGCTCTTTAAAATTTCTTCGACAACCCGTCCTTCTTGGAACAAACAAGGGCATAAAATTATTAAAAATAATAAATACTTGCCATAAATAATCTCTAATTGTTATTAATCAGTTTAAATAAATGAATTTTGCATTTATAGAATAAGAAAGGAATAAATGTCACAGGCTAAACTAAACGATAAAGTTAAAGTTCATTACACAGGTAAGCTAGAAGATGGATTTGTGTTTGATACTTCTGCAAACAAAAATCCTCTGGAATTTGTAATAGGAGAAAAAAAAGTAATTCCAGGATTTGAAGACGCCATAATTGGAATGGCCCAAGGAGAAAAGAAAACAATCAAAATTGAGGCTGAAAAAGCTTACGGGCCATATCGTAAAGAATTAGAAATAGTTGTTAAAAAAGATCAACTACCACCAGAAGTAAAACCTGAAATTGGTCAACAATTACAAATAAAACAAAAAGATAATCAAAATGTTATTGTAATGATCACAAAAATAAACGGTGATGATATAACTATTGATGCAAACCATCCACTTGCAGGAAAAGATTTAACATTTGAAGTTGAATTAGTAGAAATAGTATAATTTATTTAACTAGGCAGAGTTTTTACTCTGCCTAGTTTTTTTTAAATATTAAAAGAAAAAAATATGGTAATGATTTTTTTAGTTGCTATTGGTGGGGCTATAGGAACATTAATTCGTTATTTAATATTTAATTTTACAAGTTTGACACTCACAGGAACACTACTAGTTAACGGTATTGGCTGCTTCGGTGCAGGCTTCTTTTATAGATTGCTACAAATCAAAAACATTTCCCCTGAATATAAAATGTTTATCCTAATAGGATTTATAGGTTCATTTACAACATTTTCTGCTTTTATTATTGAAACATTTGTCCTTTTAGAAGAAAATAAAATATTTTCCGCTATTTCTAGTATTTTTCTAAACAATATAATTGGATTTTTAGCATTTTTTATTGGAATCCTTTTGGCAAAATTATTTTTTTACTAAAATTTAAAATAGGATAAAAATGATTAATAAAAAATTTATGGAACTAGCAATACAAAAAGCATATGATGGCATCAAAGATGGGCAAACACCTTTTGGTGCATGCATTGTAAAAAATAATGAAGTAATAAGCTGTGAACACAATGTTGTCTGGAAAACAACAGACATCACAGCTCATGCAGAAATACATGCAATTCGTAAAGCCTGTAAAAATTTAAATTCCATAGATTTGTCTAGTTGCACAATTTATTCTACATGTGAACCATGTCCAATGTGTTTTTCTGCATGTCATTGGTCAAAAATAGAAAAAATTATATTTGGCACAAATATATCTGATGCAAAAAATGCCGGTTTTCATGAACTTACTATTTCCAATACAACCATGAAAAAAGAAGGCCGCAGCAAAATTGAAATAGTGGAAAACTTTATGAGAGAAGAAAATTTAAAGCTTTTTAAAAATTGGAAAAATCTAAATAACAAAACAAATTATTAAAATCTAATCATCTTGAAATGCATTATCAATGTACTCAATAGAATGATTTTCTTCATTAAAAACAACTGTCGCAACATCAAAGCGACAAATCTTATCCTCAATGCCATTTTGAACTATAAAAAGATGTGCTGTTAAAATAATTTTACGTTGTTTGCTAGGATTAACAACGCTAGAAATAGGAAAATAAGTTTTTTTACGCGCCTTAACCTCAACAAAAACAATAAGGTTTTCTTTTTGGGCAATTATATCAATTTCGCCAATCTTTGAAGTAAAGTTTTTTTCTAAAATCTTAAATTTTTTTCTTTTAAGATAATCTTCAACTAAATCTTCTCCTGCTTGGCCAAGAAGCTTTCTTTTTCCCATGTTTAAAGCCAAAAACCTAATTTACGTTTTTCAAGCAAATGCTTTGTCATATCTCCAAAGTGAGAGTCTGGATAGTTTTTAGCCAAAATTTGAGCATTTTGTTTCACGACATCATCTTGTTTTTGGATTTTTGCAAGCTTGGATTCAAGATACAATATTTGTGGTTCCATGTGAGGATATTTAGAACTAAATTCTTCACGAATATACTTTAAGCGATTTTTAGCTGATTTATATTTCTTCTTACGTAGATAAAAATTAAAAATATAAATTTCTCTATCTACCAACATTTTATTACACGTATATTTTATATCTTTTATTTCACGGTCATATTTAGTATCAAGAAAATTATTTTCAGCTAAGTGTTTTTCGCAACGCTTTATTGTTTTTTTAATATTTGTTGGATCTCGTTTAATACCAAAGGTTTGGTAAAACTTGCACAAAACACTGCGATAAGAAGCATAATCTGCCTTAGGATCTGATGGGTTTTTTTTATAAAAATTTCTGTAACAATTATATGCAGAAGCATACTCTTTTTTTGCAAAATAAAGATCTGCAAGAGATAAACGATGTTTTGAAATTTCAGAATTTTCCGGATACATCTCCATCATTTTTTCTAATGACTGAACAGCAAGTGGCTTTTTATTTTTATCTAGATACCCTTCTGCCTGTGACCTCAACCCCTCAAAAGAGTCATCATCTTTTTTTCTTTGCGGCGTATCTTTTGCGCAAGAAATAAATAAAACAAATAAAAAAGGGAAAACTAAAATACGTGATTTTAAAATCTTTTTAATCATAAAAATTCTCCGCCATAAACTCTATAAATTTAAGATGCAACGTCTATATTAACACATTAAAAAAATCTATAAAGTAGTCATAAATTTAATTTATATTAGGCAACAAATATTAAACATTTATCCAAATCATTGATCCCTTATATGAGCTTTGTTATGATCAAATCAAACTTATAAAAAATTAAAGACTTATTGTAGCCTTTAAGGGAGTATCAGATGGTAAGAAAAAGAATCGGCCAAATTCTAATAGACATGGATTTTATAACAGAAGAACAATATCTAGAATGCCAACATGAACAAAAAAATTCTGACAACCCAATAGAGCAAATACTCTTAGATAAAGGTTTTATATCCAAAAAACAGCTTGCTCAAGCTCTTGCAGAACAAATGTCTGTACCATATGTTGAAAAAATTACTGAAAAAATGGCTATTCCTGAAATTTTAGGAAAAATTCCTTTAAAATTTTTACGCCAACACGTTGTAATGCCAATAAATCTAAACGGCCAAAATACTATTCTTACTTCAAACCCACAAGATCTACAACCAATAGATGACCTATCTTTACTATTAAAAGGAGAAGTTGGTTACGCCATAGCAACAAAAGAAACAATCATAGATGGTATAAATAAATATTACCCACTAGAAACCAGCGCAGAAATGATGGACGAATTAAAAGCGGATGAAAAAGAAGAGATTGAGCTGGGAGTAATAGAAGAAAAAGACATCTTAGAAATGGCAAATGAGGCGCCAATAATAAAACTTGTAAATCATATTTTATACCAAGCTGTAAAAGAAAATGCTTCTGATGTCCACATAGAACCACTTGAAAAAGAACTAAAAGTCAGATATCGAATTGACGGAGTTTTGTATCAAAAAGTTTTGCCTCCAAAACGTTATCAATCCGCCATTATTTCAAGAATTAAAATTATGGCAAATTTAAACATTGCAGAAAAAAGACTCCCACAAGATGGTAGAATTCTCATAAAAATAGCCGACCGGCCAATAGACATTCGTGTTTCAATTTTACCTTGCAATTATGGCGAGCGCGTAACTATGCGTTTACTAGATAAAACAAAAGAAACTTTTGAACTTGCAAAGCTTGGAATGAGTAAGGAAAATTTTGCAATATTAAGCAATGTTATTAAAAGCCCAAACGGAATTATTTTTGTAACTGGACCTACAGGATCTGGAAAAACAAGTACTCTTTATGCAATTTTAAATACACTAAATCAACCTGAAGTAAATATCATAACCGTAGAAGATCCTGTTGAATACACAATAAGCGGAGTAAACCAAGTACAAGTTAATGCAAAAATAGGTTTAACATTTGCAAAATCTCTAAGATCTATTCTGCGTCAAGATCCAGACATAGTTTTAATTGGTGAAATTCGTGATGGTGAGACTGCGCAAATTGCAATTCAAGCATCTTTAACCGGTCACTTGGTTTTAAGTACCATACACACAAATAATGCACCATCTACAATCACACGTTTAGTAGATATGGGAATAGAAGCATATCTTATATCATCATCAGTAATTTGTATTATGGCACAAAGACTGGTCAGGAAACTTTGTGATAAGTGCAAAAAACCATTTAAGCCAGAAGATGATTTACTTAAAAGCCTTGGAATAACAAAAACAGAAGCAAAAAGTATAACCTTCTATGAAGCTGTTGGTTGTGATGAATGTTTTCAAACTGGATTCAAGGGAAGAATCGCAATATTTGAAGTAATGGAAATTAATGACCGAATAAGAAAATTAATAACAGAAAATGCAAATGCTTCAGAAATCAGACACGTTGCACAAAAAACTTCTCACTACAAAATACTACTTCAAGATGGCATAAGAAGAATAAAAGAAGGCTTCACTACAATAGAAGAGGTTTTAAGTGTTGCCAGCATTGAAGAAACCGGAGAAGAATAACAAAAAAGCCTTTTCTTTAATTGAACTTTTTATTGTTTTTACGCTAATTTTTTTAACATTAAGCATTTCAATACCAAATATTGGTTTTTTTGAAAAACAAACGCTAAAAAGAGAAACTCAAAAACTTTTTAGTGTCCTTGAATTTTTAAGAAAAAAAGCAATAGCAACAAACAAAAATCAAAGTTTAATTTTAGATATTGAACAAAATAAATACACATACAAGCGTACAAAAAATGGTTTTGCTCAAAACAAATTATCAACAAATATTATTTTTGGTTTTTTAGAAAACATTAAAGGACCACCTTCATCCCCAAAGAAAATAATAAAAAAAGCCACAACTTTTCCAAAAATAAAAGATTCTGTTGCCAAATATATAATTACATTTTTTAATGATGGAAAAATAAGCTGCGGAACTTTGTACTTAACAAATAAAAAGAAAACATTTATGAAAGCAATAACTTGTCCAATTTCGCAAGTTAGCTTAATCCGAAAATATCAATTAGTTGAAAATAGCAAATGGGCTCTGCAATAAAGCAATGCCCATTTGTTTATAAATAAAAAAATCATGAAAGTTGTTTTTACACTCTTTTATGCCTGGAAGAATTGGAAGATTTGCTATAGATAACTTTATCGCCTTCATTTTTCTTGCCACCATTTTTCTCTGAGGCTAAATCTCCATTTTTACTTAAGGTGTTTTCAAGCTCTTTAACTTTAGTCATATATTCTTTTTCTTTTAAATCAGATTCGTCTTTCTTTCTCGCCAATTCTGTTTTTTCTTTTTGGAGATTTTCAACTTGCTTCTGAGTTTGAGAATTTCTACTAATTTCACCGTCAAGCTTATATTTCATCCTAGAAACTTCTGTTTTTAATTGGTCTTTTTCTTTTTCTAAGGATAAACGCAATCTTTTATCTTCACGCATCGCAAGTTTTAATTTTTTTTGCTGTCTAAGCGAATCTGTAGAAAATCTATACAACTTGCTTACCTGATCTAATAAGGAATATATAGATGACTGTAAAGTAGGGTTTTCTCTGCGAATCTGAACTAGATTCTTACCTATTTCACGATGAAGTTTTTGCACTGATTGCTCAGAATTTTCTGCTCTTAAAAAACACACAAACGTCAGAAAACCAAATAAAAACAATCTTCCATAAAACATAAATTTCATTAGTTCTCTCCCTGGCTTCAAAACTAATTCAACTAAACAATAAACTTATATAATTTTTTATATAAATTAAGGAAAATAAAAAAATATTTTCAAGGCTCTATTTAAAAAGGAGAGTATTGTGCCTAAAACAAGTTGTTTTTCCAAGATTTTCATATCATTAAGTTTTATTTTTTATTTATATTCAACAAAAATTAATCCCAAATCGTTAGCATTTTTTTCTCCAGATGATGACCCACAAAGCAAACTTGTTAATCTTATAAACCAAACAAAGTATAAAATCCAAGTGGCAATCTACGCTTTAACAAACAAAAAAATAGCTCAAGCTTTAATTGAAGCAACAAAAAGAGGTGTAAAAATTGAGCTCATAACAGACCAATCTGCGTTTAATATGAGAACAGAAAAAATTTCTAGCTTTAAAAATAGCGGAATAGAGGTTTTTGTTTTTTCACAAGGCTTAACAAAAAAAATGAGACCACTAATGCACAACAAATTTGCAATATTTGAACTAGACGACAAAGAAGAAAACAAAAATATTAACAAATGGATTTGGACAGGTTCTTTTAATTGGACAGTTTCGGCAAATAGAATGAACCAAGAAAATGTGATACTTACAAGCAATAAAAAAATTTACGCAAAATATAAAAAACAATTTGAAATACTAAAAAGACGCTGTGTATTAAAAAACAGACTAACATCAAAAAAAGTAATGAAAAAAAATCAAAAAGTAGAAAACACAAAAGAAGAAGATAGTGAATTAATAGAGAACGTTAAAAAAATATTTTATGCAATCAAAGAACATTTCAAAAACTAAAAATATTTAACTTTACCAACAGGACAAAGAAAAGGGCATAAAAAACCTTTTATTCAACTTCATTACTACACCCCTTTCTAGCCCAAAAAACTATAATAGTTCAGCTTGAAAAAATTTCAAGTCATTTTTTATTTTTTACTATGTTGTTAGAAAAAAAATTTAAAAATGATACAAGACAAATTTTTAAATTTACCTTTCTAATCTTTAATTTTTTCTAATAACAACTTAAAATCTTGTAGCAAATCTGCTTTGTAAGAATATTTTTTCCCGTCTAGCTCAAATTCCAATTCCTGAGCATGCAAAGCTTGACGTTCAATAAGTTTTGAAGATTTTCCATAAACAATATCTGCTAAAACCGAATGGCCAATTGCAGAAAAATGTACTCTAATCTGATGCGTTCTACCTGTAAATATCTGAACCTCAACAAGCGCGCAATCTTTAAAATACTCTAAAACCTTATAGCGTGTTAACGCTGGCCTGGAATTAAAACCAAGATGAGACATTTTATATGAAAGCTTAGGATGACGACCTATAGAAAAATCTATTTTTCCTGTTTTTTGTGGATGACCTTCAACTAAGGCAAGATATATTTTTTTTACTTTTCTATCTTTAAACGCGGCAGCTAATTTAATTTGGGCAGGAATATTTCTTGCAACAACCATTACGCCAGACGTATCTTTGTCTAGACGGTGAACAATTCCTGGTCGTTCTATATTTTCAAAATTTGATAACTCTTTAAATTTGTAGAGCAAACCATGAACTAAAGTAATTTGGTCTTTAGCGCTTGCTGCCGGATGAACCATTAATCCTGGTGGTTTATTTATAACAACAAAGTCATCTTGAATATCAATCACTTCAAAATCTACCTTAGTAGGAGTTAAGTCAAATTGCTTAACTGGTGGGAACTCTACAGATACACTATCCCCCTCTTTTAGTAAAAAACTTGATTTTTTTATAATTGAGTCATTAACTTTAATAAAACCATCTTTGATTAGTTTTTGAAAATAAGTACGCGAATAGTCTGAAAACTTAATTGTTAAAAAATTATCTAAACGACTATTTGTAGAAGAAATTTCATCACCACAAACAAATTTAATAATTTCATTCATTTAAAAACACCTAATTTAACGGGAAAAAGCTAAGTTTTAAACCGATTTTCATTTTTTAGTTTATTTTGTAGTAGAATGAAAATCAAATGGTATCGTCCTAAAACCATATAAATACAAGGAGTAGGGCCATTTTAAGAACTAAAAAAATCCTATTTCAAATCGAAAACAATATCAAAGAAGTAATTAACGAACGCAGCGCAATTGGAAAAGATCTGCTTGAGTTACTTGAAAAACAACATCCAGCAGATATTGCAACACTCATAGGCAGGCTTGAAAAAAACAACCAAATTGCTTTGTTTAAAATGCTAACTCCAGATATTGCTTCAAGCGTTTTTGAAAAATTGCCAGATAATTTACAAGCATATCTACTTGTAAAATTAGACAAAAAAGAAGCACGGCTAATTCTAAAAAAAATGTCTGCTGATAAAGTTACAGATTTATTTGACCATCTCAGCGACGAACCTCTTAAAAAATACCTTAACCTGTTACAAAAAGATCACCGGAAAAATGTTATATCTTTGCTTCATTTTGACCCAAAATCTGCCGGCGGAATAATGAATAGTGAAGTTTTAACACTTCCTAAAAACATAAATATTAAAAATAGCATCAGCCTTCTGCAAAGATTAAAGCCTCAAAAAAAACATCTACAACAAATATACGTAACTGATCCTGAAAATAAACTTGTAGGGTATATAAACGTAGATGAATTACTTTTAAACAAACCAGACACAACTATCGGCAATATTCTTCACAAACCTGTATTAGTAATAGATGTAAATGAAGATCAAGAAGAAGTTGCTCAACAAATGCGACATTACAGCTTGCTCTCTGCTCCGGTTGTAGACAAACAACATCACTTTTTGGGTCTTATTTCTGCTGATGAAATTTTTAATATTTTTCAAGAAGAAGCAAGTGAGGACGTCTACAAAATATCTGGATTAAGCCCAACAGAATATCCATATTTTCAAACACCATTTTGGAAACTAATTTGGCAAAGAAGCGCATGGCTAGCTCCGCTATTGCTATTTCAAAGTGTCTCAAGTTTTGTACTTTCTAGATACCAATTTCTCCTTGCAAACTTTACAATCTTAATTTTCTTCATAAATATGCTAATTGGAACTGGCGGAAACGCTGGTAACCAATCTGGAGCTTTGGTTATTCGCGGACTTGCAACCGGAGAAATAAATAGAAAAAATAGCCTGAAATTGTTTTTTAGAGAGTTTAAAGCCTCTATTATAATATCAATAATACTAGCATTAATAAGCTTTGTGAGAGTCTGCTATACACCAGGTTCCACTATCCCTGCCGCAATAGCAATAAGTATATCTCTTTCTCTTATTGTCATAGTTTCTATGTCAATAGGAACGCTTTTGCCAATTATTTTTGAACGCTTAAATATAGACCCTGCCCACTCAGCAGCACCATTCCTAGCAACATTGATGGATATAATAGGAATTATCATTTATTGCACCGTGTCTGCAAAAATATTGGGATAAAAAAATAAAGATAAACCGCTACTTGACAGGCGAATAGATATACGGTAGCATTTTATTTCCCTAAAAGTTCTTTGATTCTTCTAAATATAAATTTTAGTGGGCCGCTAGCTCAGTCGGTAGAGCAACAGCCTTTTAAGCTGTGGGTCGCAGGTTCGATCCCTGCGCGGCTCACCATTTTAATTTATGTGTCCCCATCGTCTAATGGTTAGGACCCAGGATTTTCATTCCTGTAACAGGGGTTCGACTCCCCTTGGGGATACCAGCTTTCGCTAACCTGTCCGCCATAGCCTTGGCAACGGCGGAAATACCCAACTGTTAATCCAATTTATCAAAAAAACTACATAGACATTGACAGTTACTTCAAAAAGTAAAAAAAGCACGCAAGTTTACAAACTTGCGTGCTTTTTTTATTAGAATGTTTTCAACTATGCTTTTCTTTGGAATAACTTTCTAAATGCAAACTTTATTTTACTCCCTAATTTTTGTAAAAAAGAAACAGGCCCCATTTCAACGTCTGTCGCTGGAGCTTGTTCCATTTCTTCATCTGGCTTAGAAGTTGTAGAATCCTCTTTTTTTTGCTTAATTTTTTGTTTATAAGCATCCTCTGTAATTCTTATCGCTTTGTAGAATTCTGTAGCTTCTGTTTGTGATTTTTTCATCCTATCTTCTATAAATTTTCTTTCTTCCTCTGTATAATTTATGAATTTTTTTTCTTTACGACTATAAAAATTAGGGCCAGATGAAATAAAACGTCCATTATCAAAGATATACTTAGAAAAAAGTTCTGCATGCCTCATCGGATTTCTTGTAATTAAAATAACTCCAGTCGGATCTTTTATTAATAGCTTGTTGCCTTGCCATATTCCATATATATGAACTGGAATCCCCTCCTTAAAAATAATAGCTGCTTTTGTTCTAGGGTGAAAAAATTCACCTCTTTGAAAAAGTGCACAAATGGGAGAAATAGAAGGAATAAAAAATAAATTATTACATTGATGCTCAATGTAATCTATTTTATTAATGAAAAGAGAATATCCTTCCCCTCGGCCAATAATACACATATAAACAGTTGCACTATTATCAGGCCGTGATTCAGTAATTATTCCTGCAAAAAGCGAATTCCCAAAAGATATCGAATAAGGATCTTTTGAGGATGTACGTAAAGTAGATCCAAACAATTGTTCCCTGCTACTTTCTCCTATTCTGATATTAAAATTTCCACGAAAAATTAATGCCTTATTAAGTCCTCTTGCTTTGTATTCTAACGACAAAACTTGAGAAACTATTTTATGTTCAGAGAGTTCTTTTTCTAAATAGCGCTTAATGTGAATAACAGAACCAACCTCTAATTTCTGCATCATTTCTTTGCCAATATTAACTTTGCCAGCAAGTTTTAAAATTTCATCTAAATCAACAATTTGCTCTTTACTTGACTTTAATATTTCTGTAATAAAATATGCTGCGATACCGTTAGATTTACCTTTGATTCTTTCAGACAATTTTAATCCATCATCACAATCTTTAAAATCTGGAAAATTATCTAATATTTTTTTTGTAATTACATTATTTATGTATAAAAAAGCACTTTGGTCTCCGTTGTTATAATAAAAAACATTATTACAATCAACATACATATCATAAATTTCTTTGCGTATTGCATGTGCTGACTTACTACTATTTATTATATCTATAATATCAAGGTGGTTTATTTTTTTTATAGCTGAAACCAACGTTTCCCTTGCTGCTTTTATAAAAGGATTCATAACTTCTGAATCCCAAGCAATGGCTTGCTCTATACAAAATAGTTCATATAAAACAGTTGGAATAAAAACAACTGAATATTGATGTGGTTGATTTGGTAAAGCTTCTCTTATTTTTTTTTGTATAAAAAGTTCTTCAGCATATGGTTTGTTTGGGGCAAGAAGCTCTCTTTTTTCTTCATCGGTAAAATGCTCGTTAGCAATGCACATTGGCCATTCATATTTTAGCAAGATATCTGCTATCGCCTTTCCATTCTTGTCATCGCTTGAATCTAATGGTACAAAAACATTGTCAACTTTTTTAACAATCAACAATTCAGCACGTAAGCTCGTGTGCAATGTGAACAAAACTAACAACATCAAAAATAATAGACCTAACTTATTCACAAACTTTCTCCTTTTTGCAAACAAAAACACAACACAAAATTTCTACCTTTTGCATGTTAACAAATCAATTTCCCCAAAAGCAAGATAAGGCAAAAAAAAAGGTTAATTCGCAAAACAAAGGCTTTTTTATCTTCAATTTTTTTAATATTGTTCCGGTCAAACACTTAGAGACGATTTGCAAAGCAAATCCCTCAGTGCGAACGGATGTAAGGTTTATTCGTAAAATAAATCTGTTTTAAAATTATATTCCGGCTACAAACAAAAAATTAAGGCTGCAAATTTATAAAAAACTAGCATTCTTTTTTTTAACTCATTATTCGTGGGATTTTCTAGAACCGGCGCATCGAGTTAGAACATTTTTGCGACGTGTTTACAAGGCGCAAATGTTATCGTTTGAGATGTGCCGATATTTATTCTGTATAGAAAACTAAAAGCACACGATTGTTTGGGATACATAAGGTCTCCTTATGTGCCAAGGGGTCGTAGGGGATTTGGCAAGAAATCCCCTAAAAAACGTTTGATTTTCTAAAGAATAAATAAATTCTAAGTCGCATGATGGCATGCTAATGCCTATAAAAAACATATAAATTCTATGCTTTTCTTTGGAACAATCTATAATAGAAAACTGTTGATAACAAAGAAAAAAATAGGAAAAATTAAAAATGAATGAAAAAATCAAAAGCTTTATATTTATTTTTTTGGGAATATTTTTTTTATTTATCTCTTTCAATTTCTTACTTCAATTACTTATTATTCTAACCGGTCTCTATTTTTTATATCTCGGCTTATCGCTGAGAAGATCTACAAACATTCTATTTTATTGCAGAAGATTTACTGATCGCTTCACAAAATTTTAACCTTTTTTAAAGCCTTTTTTTTATTTTATATAATTATTCTTGTCTTTTAACAAAAAGCTCTGCTAACATTTTAGCCAACATGGTTAGCGTATTAACTAAATCAAATTAATAAAAAATTTGATCCTTAAAAAGGAGAGCTGATGAAAGGAATAGATAAAATCAAAAAAAACACAGACGAATACGTCAATTGGGCAAAAAAAAATTCCCGTATCTTGTGGGGCGTTCTTGCTTTAGTAATAGGATTTATATTAATAATTCAAGCTAGAGAAATTATTGGGAATTTAATTTTACTAATAATTGGATTATTTGTTATTTATTACGCTCTGTATCTTCTAAAACTAAACAAAATAACAGATTTTGTAGACGGCGTAGTAGAAAAAGTTAAAAAATTATATAAATCAAATTAAAAACGAACAAAAAAGCCCTGCCTAAGTTTTTAGGCAGGGCTTTTTTTATTTTCCTTATTTCTCGTCAAAATTTATAGCAATAGGACTCTGTATCTTCCCATCTTTATTTTCAAACTTAAGAGTTGTGTGTGGATAAGGAATTGTAATATTATTTTCTTTAAATTCTTTTAGAATATTAACTCTAAAACTTGCTGCAATATCCCATTTATCCCTAACTCTACGTGAACTAGTAAATGCCCTAACTAAAAATTCATAACCACTTTTTTGAAAATCATCTACACGAAAAACAGGCGCCGGAGAATGTAGAATTCTATTATCACTTCTTACTATTTTCATCAAAATTTCTTTTACCAAATTAGGGTCATCAGCATAATGAATACTAATTCTTATATCAAAACCAACATTTGTTCTTCCGTAATTCCAGTTAACGATATGCTTATTAATTAAATCTTTATTTGGAATAATAATGGTACGCTGAGTTGCGCTTTTAACAATAGTAGCTCTTGGTGATATTTTTCTAACTGTTCCAATTATGTTATCCAGCTCAATGAAGCTACCTATTTCAATTGGACGCTCAATTAATATCCAAAAACCTGCTATCAAATCTACCAAAATATCTTTAAATGCAAAACCAATACCCAAAATAGCTGCCGTACTTATCAAGCCAATATATCGACCAAGGTTTACAGCGGTAAGGCCAATAACTATGACAATGTAAATAATGATATACCGCAAAATACTAGAAATAGTATTTCTAACACCAAAGTCCATTCTTAAAACATCAAAAATCTTACTTAGTACGAATTTGTCAATCAAAGTTGCAGTTAAAAAGCCACCAGCAATAAACAAAACCAAAACAAAAAATTGTACGAATCCAAATTTGTATCCTTCACCAATGTCAATGGTCCACTTGTTTTGCAAAAGTCCAGAGATAAGCTCCACAGGATTTGTAGAACCCCAAATTTTGGCTACTAAAACAATTCCCACAAATATTAAAAGTAAAAAAGTTAAGATTACAAATATTCCATAATATGCTTTTGCGTGTTCAAATCTGTCTATAACTTCATCGTCTTCTTCTCTGATAAACCATAGCGCAGAATATTTACGTATAACAAAATGAAGAAAGAATAACCCTGAAAAAATCAAGATAGTAAGCGGAACTGCATGCAAAAGCAAAAATGCTAAATTGCGATATCCTACATATGGATTAGATAAAATCATTAAACTCATTAAAAATAAAAGAATCCAATAATAATATTTATCTAAAATATGCCAAAACCATTTAGAAATTGCATGTTTTGGCTTAAACAAACTCAATAAATCTGATTTATGAACAATAAATAATATTATTCCAATTATTTCCAATACAGAAATATAAATACCCAAAATAACATCCGGAAGCCTAGAACTTTTGTCCACAAAGAATGAAAATGCTTTTTGCAAAGGTAGCAAGATTGCAGACGAATAAAATAAAAACTTAAGAATTAAAACATATTTTTCTACAAACGCTTTAGAAATAAATGAATAATCCATTCTCTCATTTATATTTTTTAGTCCAGATACCAACTTGGATGATAAATAAAGCAATAAAATAATTGAAAAAATAAAGAAATATATTTTAAGTATTGCACTGTCTGTATATGTTAAAAATCTACCAGCATTACCAATAAAATGTTTAAAATTAAACGTCATATCCAAAAGAATGAAAAGCCATACAGAAAACAAAATATAAGATTTATAAACAACATCTAAGACAACATATAAAATTGACAGCAAAAATTGTTTTAATCCGTGAGTCCTGGAAAGACGCTCTCCAATCTTGCGGCGTGAAAAATAAACACCAAAACGCAATAATAAAAAGTATAAAACAAAACATGCTAATAAAATTATCCAACCAATATAATCACGCAATCTTAGTTTTTTGAGGAATCTAAACCAAGAAATCGGGTTTAGAATAAGTGGTAAATTCCAAACAAACTCTCTTGCGAAATGCTCAATTCTATTTAAAGATTTTACAAAATTATCCCAAGATATTGCTTTACTTGAACGTCTCCAAATATCAAATAATTTTTTTTCACCCAATGTTTTTAAAATTAATTGATATTGATTAATAATGCTTACCTTAAATCTTATAAGTTCAGAAATTAAAGCTGACGTCTCAAGACTCATTCCTGATTGCTTTTTAACGTGTGTCATGGCTTCTTCTAGTGCGTCAATAGAATCTTTGTAAGCTTTTTCATTATCTTTGAATATCAGATCTTTTTGTTCTTGAAATTTTTCTATTGTTGCTTTTATGTTCTCAATTTTCAACTTGGTACTTATTATAAAATTATTTATTTCAATCTTTCTGCCATCCAAAGCAACAATTTGTTCTTCTTCACGCCTTGAAGCGTTATAAAATTCATTAGACCATTTTTCTATATCGCCTTTATCATAATCTCTTAAATATAAGCGTCTCCTTATGTTGGTTAATTTTAATTCAAGTTTTTTTAGATTGAGCTTCTCATCTCCAAGTTCAATTTTGGTATCAAGATAATCAAGATTTCTATCCAAAAACAAAACTATATCTTCAAGTTTTTTGTATCTAGCATCTAAAAAATATCTATCAGGGTCGACTTCTTTAAATAGTTTTCTTTTTTTTTCTAACTTAACTAACCGTGATTGATAGTTTTTCTTATTAGTTTTTTTTGACTCTTTCGTGCGATTAGACCTATTCCTAACATCACTTATTACTTTTTCTTCTTTAGCTACATCTTCCTCTAATGCTTTAATGTCTGATTGATCTATAAAAAGACGTTCATTTAAGAGCGTTGCCCCTTTATTAAGCTCTAACAGCTCCCTCTCTAAAACATTAAGCTCTACGTCTTTATAATTTATTTCCAAATTTAATTTATTTATAATTTCTTCTGCTAGCTCTTTTTTTTCATTCATCAAAAAAATTGACTTTTCAAGTAATTTTGCTTTTTGTTTTAATTCTTTTTCAGCCTCAAGCCCTTGTTCTTTTTCTATAGGAACAACTTCTTCAACAAGCTTTTTTTGCTCTTTCTGTTTTGTTTCTATTTCTTTTTGCCAGTAAACTACAGTGCCTGCTTCCGTCTTTTTTTGTTGATACAAAGAATCTCTAGCGGAATTTTCTGCACTAATTTTATGTTCAAGTGTAGTTATTGTCTTTTGTATCTCGTTAAAATCTGAAAATGAATAAAATGGTTTATATTCAACATAATCTTTTATTTTTTTTAGACGATCAATTTCTTTTGCAATAATCTTAATATGTTTTTGGATAACTTCTTCTGAGGCAACTCTAGTATCTTTAATGTTAATTAAAACCTGTTTTCTCTCATTCAATTTTGCAAGTTCATCATGATAAAATTTTTCATCTTCTTTGCTTGATACTTTCTTAGCTAAAATTTCATTTTCAGAAATTTCACGCCCAACCCCTGCTATCCTATGATCAAATCCACCCTCTTTAAATTTCTTTTTAAATTCTTTTAAAAAAACCCTAAGCTCTTTTTGTTGTTTTTCCTTAGTGTCTAGAGGATCTGAAAATAAATCATTTTTAGCCGAATCTTTATTTTGAAGAATGCTAAGATCCAACAATTTGCAACCAGAAAAAGTAACAAGAAAGCCTAAAACAAAGAAATGTTTTATTTTTTTCACCAAAAACTCTTTTTTCATACTACCTTCCTTAACCGCTTAAATTTATAAAACGCATAGTTTTAAAATAAGAAACATTTGGATGTGACCTAATACACACCAAAATCCAATTATCTATCATCTCCACAACATTAGAATCAATATTATCCAATATAACTTTTAAGGATTTTATAATTACCACACTTTGAAAGTCAACAGATGAAAAAACCAATTTTCTAAAAGGTTGAATAAACCGCATAAATTGATTGTCAATTTCAAAATCAAATTCACAAAGCAAACTCACAATAAATAACTTTTTAACTAATTCAAAAGAATCTAACAATTTTGATTTTAAAGTTAAAAAATAAATAGATCTAAAAATACAATTAAAAGCATATTCATTAGGGTTGTGTAGTAATAAAAAGAAATAACAATACTCAAACATTTGATGTAACCAACAAAGATCCCTTTCGTCAATATTAGTTGGAGACATCAATATTTCTACATTGTTTGCAAAATAAATTTTTGAATTTGAATGATCAAAAGAAAAAGAAATCAACATCCCCGGGCACAGTCTTTGGGCTAATTGCTGAGAAGAAACAAATAAATTAATTTTACCAAAAGAACGGCTAACTATTGAAAATTTTTGTTTTTTACCAATAAAACGTTTAATTATAAAACCAAGTTCTTGCATTACTACATGTTCCTAATATAGGATGTTGTTATCAAAATTTCTGATACAAATTTACACTAAAAACACTAATAGTGTGTTATATAGAATAAAAAAAATGAAGTAATAAAAGAATAAAAAGGAATAGTATATGAAAACAACAAAACAAATGATTTTTGTGTTTCTTGCATTTTTTGCTTACTCACAAACCATAAATTGCAAAACAAAAATTTTCAAACTTCAACAATCCCCTTTCTCAAAAAAGGAACTTTTAATCACAAACCCGCGCAATTTGCTTACTGTTGCAAAAAGCACTCTGCAAAATCTAAAAAATTATAAATATTACAAAGATTCAGATATTGAAATAAATTCAAAACTATTTAGATCAAAAAAAACGTATATACAACATACAAAAAAAACCTTAAGTCAATTAATAAAAACCTTAAGCAGTAAACAAAAAATAGATTATGATTACCTAAACAAGAATTTTCATTGCATAAATTGGTCCGCCGATACTCAATCCGCCAAAAAACACAACGTAAATATCCCAAATGGTAAAATTCGTCTAACCAAATATCTAATCTATAAATTTAAAGGAAGCTACACAAAAACAGCAGAATACCCATATGCACTATACAAATTACCAAAGGACGAACACAAACTTTCTGAAAAACAAGCTGAAAGAAAAAAAGATAAATTAATAAGGTTTAGATATACAAAACAAGATATAGTAAATGGCGCGCTAGAAACAAAAAGAAATACCAAAAAAGTTAACCCTCTTGTTTGGTTGTCTAGAAGCGGATTAGAAGAAGCGCTTATGCAGGGAACAATAATAGTAGAAATGCCAGACAAAAAATATAACGCTTTTAATGTTCATAAAAATAACGGAATTGACTATGATAAAACATTAAAAAATAAGCGCCTTCAAAAACGATATTGGTATTTCCGAGAAATAACAGATGTTAAAGGTTATGGCAAAAATGCTTCTTCAAAAATAAAAATAAGACCTAAGGTTACTTTTGCAGGAGATGTTTCTAATATTGGCTTAGGTCAGTTAGTTGCAATTAGATACACAAACCGCATAACTAAAAAGCCTGAAATTAGATTAGGAATTATAGCTGATACAGGTGGAGCATTCACAGACAATATGTATCAATTAGACTATTTTGTTGGTGCCTTCAACACCAAAAAATCATTTAAGAAATATATTCAAAAACTCCCTGATGCGCCTCAAGCATTTATATTGGTATCAAAGTAAAATACCGTTTTTTATAAACTCTTGAAATTTAAAGTAAAAAAAACTAAAACTAGTAATATCATCATATGAAAAGACATAAAAAAATGAATGTTTAAACCCGAATTAGGAGAGTATTTATGAAAAAAATAACATTATTTTTGTTAACTTTTTTCTTAATAATAGGGCAAGCTCAAAGTGGTGATTTTTCAGACCCTGGAAACTTTACGGTGCCGCCAAATCCTATCGGGTCACCAAGCGATACTCCAGTAGAAGTAGTTTTAGGGCCAGGAGAACTCCCAGAAGAAACCCATCCACAAGCCCTACAACCTCCTGACTATCCTCAGCCAGTAATTACCACTACGCAAGACAGAGGGGCAATCAAAACTATAATGAATAGAACTGGGAAAGTTGTAATAATTAAAGTTGTAGATGATGTAAATCCAACGCAAAATACTCGGTATTTTACTGTTGAACAAGGCAGAAACATAAGAGTAACCACAACCGGAAGGTTTATATCAATTGAATGTTTTACGCTTCACTCAACCTTAAACGCAAACGCTCCAGGCGGGAATGTAAGCAGAGATTTCCAAGATAATAACAAAACAAAAATCAAACTTGAACCACGAAGACAAGTTATTAAAATCTGGTAATATAAAAAATCATACAAAAAAAAGGCGAAGAAAAATTTCTTCGCCTTTTTTTATATAGCTTCAATCAACTATAGAGTTGCAATCAACAATGCAATAATAGACATTAATTTGATTAAAATATTCAAAGATGGGCCAGAAGTATCTTTAAATGGATCTCCTACTGTATCGCCTATAACAGCAGATTTATGTGCCTCTGATCCTTTTCCTCCTAATTTTCCAGTTTCAATATACTTTTTAGCGTTATCCCATGCTCCTCCAGCATTGGCCATCATTAAGGCCAACAAAACGCCTGCCAAAGTTGCACCTGCTAAAAACCCACCCAATGCAATTTTGCCTGAAGCACCAAAAGCATAACGAATAATGATTGGAGCAAGTACTGTAATAAGACCAACTGGAATCATTTCATATAAAGCTGAAGATGTGCTTATGCTAACACAACGCTCATAATCTGGCTCTGCCTTGCCTTCAAGTAAACCTTTAATATTTTTAAATTGTCTGCGAACCTCTTCTACCATTTTCCAAGCCGCTTTACCAACAGAACGCATAGTCATAGCAGAAATCAAAAATGGCATTGAGCCACCAATAAATAACCCTGTAATAACAAGAGGGTCCATAAGACTTAAACTTGTAATACCTGAAGCTTTACAATATGCGGAAAACATTGCAAGAGAAGTTAGTGCGGCTGAACCAATAGCAAAACCTTTTCCAAGAGCTGCGGTCATATTCCCAAGAGAATCAAGTTTATCTGTAATTTTTCTCACCTTTTGACCGAAGCCAGCCATTTCTGAAATGCCACCAGCATTATCAGCAATGGGCCCATAAGCATCAACAGACATTGTTATTCCAACAGTTGCAAGCATGGACACTGCAGTCAAAGCAACACCAAACAAGCCCCCGCAAAAAATAAATGCTGCAAAAATAACCAATGCAATTACAATAACCGGAGCAACTGTAGATTCAAAACCCAAAGAAAGACCATAAATTAAATTTGTTGCTGCGCCAGCTTTTGAAACTTCTGCTAATTTTTTAATAGGATTACCACTAGTGTAATAATTTGTTATTAAACCAATAACAACACCAAGTAATCCTCCCAAAACAATTGCTCCAAATAATTTCATACTCAGGCCCATAAAATGAAGATACCCAAATGATCCCGCAAAAAAGAAAGCTATTGCAACATAAGTTGCATTATGAAGCATGGAGCTAATGCTAGATCTAAATAAAAAAACTGAAAACAAACCTAAAACAGATGCAACTAAGCCTATCGCAGAAAGCATTATAGGAAGAGCAATGTATGCTACATTTCCAGCATAAGCAAGAAATGCAAGTTCCATTGCGGCAATAGAAGAACCAACATAAGATTCAAAAATATCTGCGCCCATACCAGCAGTATCACCAACACAATCACCAACATTGTCTGCAATAACCGCAGGATTTCTGGGATCATCTTCAGGTATTCCCATTTCAACTTTTCCAACCATATCTGCACCTACATCAGCAGCTTTTGTATAAATTCCACCACCAACACGTGCAAATAATGCAATTGAACTTGCTCCAAAACCAAATGAAATTATAATGCTAGAAAAATTAGGACTGCCTACAAACAAACAAAACAAAGACCCTAATCCTATTAAACCAAAACTTGCTACAATGAACCCCATAACAGAACCACCAAACAATGCTGTCAAAAAAGCTGGTCGCTCGCCACCTTCTTTTGCAGCCATTGTTGTTCTTACGTTAGCAGAGGTTGCTGCACGCATTCCAATGAATCCTGCAAGCATAGAAAAAACAGCCCCACAAAAATACGAAATTGCTGCAAAAATATTAAAAAATATAGCCAAGACAGAAAAGACAATAATTATAACCACAGCTAAAATTGAGTATTCTTTTCTTAAGAAAGTCATAGCCCCACGACGAATTAGGCTAGCAATATGTAAAGCTTTTTTATTATCAACTTTTATCTTTGAAATAAATTTAAACAAAAGAATTGTAATCGCAATACCAAGAGCAGATACTAAACCAAATATCAACGCATATTGTGATAATTCCATAAAAAACTCCTATCAAGAAATACATATAAACCAATTAAAAAAACACGAGTTAAGATTTTAAAATTTAGAAATAATTTTGTAAAGAAGGCGCTGTAATATCTAATAATATTTCAATTTTTTTTTAATTTAATTTTTTTAAGCTTATTCCAATATTCAATTCTTTTCTTTATATCCCTCTCAAAGCCATATTCTCCTGGAATATAAAATTTTATATCTCCTAAAGATTTCGGCAAAAAATTTTGAGCTGTGAAACAATTCTCTGCATCATGATCATATTGATAATTTTTACCATACCCCTGTTTCTTCATAAATTTAGTAGGCGCATTACGTATATTCAAAGGAACGGGTTCGTTGCTTGTTTCTTTTACAGAATTTTTCGCACTTTTTATGGCCTCATATGATTTATTTGATTTAGGCGCGGTAGCTAAATAAATCACACATTGTGCAAGAACGGTGTCACATTCTGGATAACCTAAAAAATGAACTGCTTCTTTTGCTGTAATAGCTTGGTTAAGTGCTTGAGGATCAGCAAGGCCTATATCTTCAGACGCAAAACGCACTAATCTGCGCGAAACGTATAGCGGATCTGCTCCGCCTTCAATCATTCTTGCAAGCCAATATAGTGCTGCTTGTACATCTGAGCCACGCATTGATTTGTGCAACGCAGAAATTAAATTGTAGTATTCTTCGCCTTGTTTGTCATATGAAATTCTGCGACTAGTTATTGCTTTTTGTATAATTTTTTTTGTTATAACTTTTTTTTCAAAATTATTTTTTTGGCCTGTAGTTTGCACTGCATTTTCTAATGCATTAAGTGCAACACGCGCGTCTCCATTGGAATAATTTGTTAAAAAATCTTTGGCATTATCTTCAAGACAAATATCAACATTACCAAACCCATTTCTTTTATCCTCAAGAGTTCGCTCAACAATTTGCGCAATATGGTTGCTTTCCAACATATTTAAAACATAAATAGCACAACGACTAAGTAAGGCAGAGTTCATTTCAAATGAAGGATTTTCTGTAGTCGCACCAATTAAAATAATTATTCCATTTTCTATTGGATGCAAAAAAGAATCTTGCTGTGCTTTGTTAAAACGATGAATTTCATCTACAAATAAAACAGTACTTCGCCCTCCACCAGAAATACGCTTTTTAGCCTCATCAATTATTTGTCGCAAATCTTTTACGCCTTGAAAAACAGCGTTAAATGAAACAAAAACTCGCTGTGTTGTAGATGCAATAACTTTTGCAAGTGAAGTTTTTCCGCTCCCTGGAGGCCCCCAAAAAAGACAACTTCCAAAACTATCTTTTTCTATTGCTTTATAAAAAAATTGATTTTCTTCTAATAAATGCTCTTGCCCTACAAAATCTTTTAAATTTTTAGGACGCATTCGTTCTGCAAGCGGTGGAATGTGTTTATTTAGAAAGCTTTCTTGTTGCATTATTTTTAAGTTAAAATTTACTTATCTCTTCGTAATCATCAAAATAAAATTTCTTGTCCCCAACCAAATAATAATTCTCATGCCCCTTTCCAAGCAGTGCAATAATAGATCCTTTTTTAGATAATTCAACAGCCATTGATATTGCATCTTTTCTATTCATTTCTACATAAGTAAATTCTTTTTTAGAAGGCAAAATACCACAAAGAATATCACTGATAATTAATTTAGGATCTTCGTTTCTTGGATTATCATTTGAAATAATAATTTTATCACCATATAAAGATGCAATTTTTCCCATAAATGGCCTCTTAGTTTTGTCCCTGTCCCCTCCACAACCAAAAACAACAATCAAATTATTTGAAAATACACTTAAAGGTCTAAGCACAGCTTCAAACGAAGAAGGATTGTGAGCATAATCTACAAAAGCATATGCGCCATTTTTTAATTTATGTTTCTGAATACGGCCTGGAATGCCTGGAAATTTTGAAACGTTTTTTAGCATCAAATTATTGTCTATCCCTAAAGATTTACATACAAAAAATGCCATAGATAAATTATGCGCATTAAACTCTCCAAACAAAGAAGATCCTAATTTAAACGTTTTGCCATCAGATAATATTTCTATATTTAAACCAGATAGATCGTTTTTTTTAATAAAAACATTTCTATTCTTACCAAAAGAAATTAATTTAAGGTTTTTGCGCTTGAGGCTAGCTTTAAGCTTCTTGCCCCACTCATCATCAACATTTATAATAGCCATTCCGCATTGTTTTATTTGAGAAAACAAAATACTTTTAGCCTCAAAATAGCTTTCTAAATCTTCATAAAAATCCATATGTTCTGCAGCCAAATTAGTAAAACAAGCAATATCAAACTCAAAACCATAAACACGTTCTAACGACAAAGCATGAGAAGAAACCTCCATGACAACGTACTCAACTCCAGCCTTTACACACTCATTAAAAAAAACATGAAGCCAATCAGAACCCATAGTTGTTTGAGAACTCTCTATTTCTTGGTCTAATATTGTATTTTTTATTGTTCCTAAAAGTGCTGTTTTATGGCCCGCTTTTTGAAGCAAGTATTCTATTAAGAATGTTGTGGAAGTTTTCCCTTTTGTTCCTGTTACGCCAATTATTTTTAATTTTGAAACAGGGAGATTTAATTTTTTAGCAGCTAAAATGGCTAAAGATTTACGAGTATTTTCAACTAATGTAAATTTTATATTTGGATATTTTGGAATTAAGGCTGAAATATTTGCATCTTTATGAAGAACTACCCTCACCGCCCCACGCTTTATAGCCAAGTCAATAAAATCAAAGCCATTTTGCTTATATCCGTCAATTGCAACAAAAATAGACCCTGAGGTTATATTGTCTGTATGAGATGCTACAGGAAAACTTTTAGGTAAAAACAATTTAGAAATACTCATAAAACCAAACTAAAAACTCTTATTTTTAAATTATGTTATACTATTTATGTTTGTAAAATTCAAATATAAAAATAAGGAAATATGAAAATATTATCTTTGGACCTTGGTGATAAATGGACGGGCTCTGCTTTATCAGACGCACTACATATTAGCTGCAAACCATATAAAACCATAGAAACAGAAAATCTCGAATCATCGTTAAAAACAATATTAACCCAAGAAAATATCGATACTGTAGTTGTTGGTTATCCTAAAACCCTAAAAGGAAAAGAAAGTCAGCAAACAAAAAAAGTAATTGACATCAAAGAAAGACTTGATAACCTTTTTGGAATAATCGACAATAAAAAAATTTCATGGATATTATGGGATGAGCGGCTAAGCAGCAAAAGAGCACAAACCAAAATTCCTCCCCATAGTTCACGCGAAACAAAACTAAAAGAGCATTCAATTGCTGCTGCATTTATTTTACAATCGTACCTTGACTATAAGGCTCTAAATAAATAAATAATTACAATAAACCCATTACTGTTTATCATTCAAAGTATTTTTATCGTCGATTTTAAGTTATTAATTAAAAACAATCAAAATCAGGAGCATTGATAAAAAAGCTAAGGAGTAGCGGCAGACCAGATTAAGGAGAAAAGAGTAGTATGAAGTGTCCCAAATGTGGTGGTTTAATCATCATACAGTCATTCTTTAATCATTTTATCAACTTCGAAGGCTGGCGATGTTTAAATTGTGGAAAAATAATAGAAAAAAAAGAGAAAACATTAAAAGATGATGCTTTTAGCTTATTCTATCAACGTCAAAAAACAAAATATCGTGGTGACTAAAATTTATGAACCATACATTTATTAGCATCCAAGGAAGCTACAAATCCACTCAGATTGCCATCTTTAAAAAATCAAAATATATCTCATCTACAACCATGGAAAGCAAAAAAGCTAGCTCACATCTTGTGCCAACCTTAGATAAAATATTAAAAGAAAATGCACTTTCTGTTTCCGATTTAGATTTTATAGCAACAAATCAAGGACCAGGATCTTTTACTTCTTTGCGTGTATTAATTAGCACATTAAATGCTATTGCATATACTGGTAAAATTACACTAATTGGAGTTGATGGACTTGACGCTCTCGCTTTTGAGGTTTTAGAGAAAACAAAAATGGAAAACGGAATTATTATTTCCCTTTTAAATGCATTTAACAAAGATGTATTTTTTGGCGTATTTAATATTGAAAACCAAAAATTCAATTTAATAATTCCCAAAGGCTACAAAAATATAAGTATTTTTTTGGCAGAAATCAAAACAAAATATCCAAATCAAAACATTACGTTTTGCGGAAATGCCTCTCTGTTATTTAAAAATTTAATCCAAGAAACCCTTAATGCCAAAGCAATTATCCCAGACAATCTTCCAACAATATCTTCTGCTAAACAAATAGGTTTACTAGCTATTAAAAGATGGGAAAATAAAAAAAATATCTCGTCTCAGCTAAAGCCAACATATTTAAAAATTCAAAAATACAAACCTAAGTATTCATCAGATCAATAAATTTAGGTTTTTTGTATTTATATTGTTTAGACAGTCTTTCTTCATCCTCCAAAACCTTATCAATAGAAAGAACAGTAAAAATTTCACTACCTGTTTTTAGAGTTGCAAATCCGTTTTTTTGTTTTTTAACAACAGCTTTTCTAAAATCATCTACATTAGATACGGCTATTCCATTAACTTCTGCTAAAATATCCCCCGGTAAAACACTATGTGATTGTTGTGCTTGAGAATCTAGTAAAATATTTGTAACTACCAACCGAGATTTTTGTTGATTATCTGCTAGATAGAAACCAGAAAAAAGAGGGTTTTTCTCCGCAAAAATACCTACATGATTCAAAGTCAAATTCATAAGAACAATGCCACCGAAAACTTCATAATCAATTTCTTCATACTTTGGATATACAAATCTTATAGGTATCATTAAACCTCGTTCAAATTTAAAATTACATTCTTTTTTTTCACCTTTCCTATAAAGAACCAAAGACATTTTATCCCCAACATGTTGACGATTAAGAAAGTCGAATATAGAAATTTTATCTTCACTCCAAGGAGCAGAAATTTCACCATATCTATCTACATGATGACCGTTAATCTCATAAATCATATCCCCTTCTTTTACCCCTGTTCTATCTAAAATTGATTTGGGAAAAACTTTTGCAATATAAAAACCACCGTCATCTGGATTACCTAAAAATCTTACCATATCAATATTAGATATAGAAAAAATTCCACCAAGATAGGGCCGCCTTAAAAGTTTTAACTTTTGTAAATCTTTAATAGCATACTTAACTTCATTAATCGGAATAATGTATCCAACGTTTTGCGCAGACAAAACGCCTGCAAAATTTATACCAATAACCTCTCCATCCTTATTTATCGAAGGCCCTCCTGAATTGCCTGGATTTAGAGGTGCTGTCATTTGAATATAGGAAATCATCTGCATTTTTTCTCTACCACTAACTATTCCTTGCGTACTCTTTAAGCTTTCCTGCCCCAAAGGATATCCTAAAGCCAAAATTTCCTGTGTTCTAAAAACATCATCTGAATTCCCAAATTCCAAAAATGTAATGTCCCCTATTAATTCTTCAACTTGTTTTTTGTCTTTGTCTTTCAATTTCAATAAGGCAATATCCATCTCAGGATAAACACCAACAACCTCTACCTCAAATTTTTGCTTTCCAAGTGAAGGAATTTGAATTTTAATATTTATTGCTTCATCAATAACATGAAAGTTGGTCACTAAATAACCTTCTTTACTTATAAAGAAACCCGTACCAAAAGCCATAGACTGTTGTGGTGTTCTATATGGTTCCAACCAGTTAAAATTTAAAATCTGAGAAAAAATTTGAACTACAGTGTCTTTTGATTTTTTTTGTACATCTAGCCAACGGCTCATTTCGCTCAATCTGCTTTTAACTACCATTTACATTCCTATTTATTTTATAATTTTCACTCAAATATTTAACTAACTCAGATTTTTTGAAAACATATTCTTTTGCAAGCTTATCTTCTTCTTTTATAATTTTCTCAACGGCTAAAACCATAAAGCTTTTACTCTTAGTTTTAACCGAAAGGAATCCATCTCCCGTGCTTTTTTTTACAGCTGTACGAAAACCATCAAGCGTATTAATAGATTTTCCATTAACTTCATCTAACAATTCACCACAGCACAAAGTTCTAGATTTTTGAGTTTGTGAATTAGGAATGATATGTGTCAAAATTAATCTTGGCTTATATTGTTTTTCACGTTTGTAATATTTTACCAAGTAAGGGTTCTCGTCTAACAAATAACCAACATGGTTTAAAGTTAACTCCATCACAACCATGCCTCCAATTATTTCGTACTTAACTTTTTCATACTCGGAATATATTGTTCTAATAGGAAGAGGCTTGCAATTATTAAGTTTGAAGTTGATTCTTTTTTCTTCTCCATTTCTATAAATAACTATTTTTATTTCTTCATTTGAAGCCAAACGATTAAGAAAATCAAAAAGAGAAACTTTCCCCTCGCTCCAGTCAACATCAATTTCGCCAAACATATCAACTTTGTAGCCATTAAATTCAGAAAGAATATCCCCCTCGTTAACACCGGCCTTTTGAAGAATAGTATCTTTATAGACACGAGAAACATACCAGCCTTTTATATTTTTATTTTTCAAAAAATTAACAATATCACCACTTGCATTTCCAAACTTAACACCAAGAAAAGGTTTACGTTTAAGCTTAACTGTTTTCAGCTCTGATATTACATTTTTTACATCATTTATTGGTATGATATAGCCAACATTTTCTGCTCTAGAATAAGAAGCAGTATTAATTCCAATAACTTCTCCCTTGCTATTTAAACAAGGACCGCCTGAATTTCCTGAATTAATAGCAGCATCAATTTGAATATAAGAATCCCCTTGGGTAAATGGATCATCAGAAAGAAATTCCCTACCGCTTACTATCCCTTTAGTTATTTTTAACTTTTCTTGACCTAGCGGATAACCAAGAACCAATACGTCAGAAACACTAAGAACTTCGTCAGAATTACCTAGTTTTAAAGAAGGAAGACTCCCCAACTTTTTAACAATAGTATCAAAAGATTTTTTATTTAATTTTAAAAGTGCAATATCTCTTTGAGGACAAACACCAACAACGTCTACATCAAATCTTTTTTTTCCAAAAGATGATATCTGAATTTGTACCCCGCTTTTCTCTTCAACCACGTGATAATTAGAAATCAGATATCCTTCGTTGTCAATAAAAAACCCTGTACCAGAAGCCTCATACTGACGAGGAGACTTAAAAGGTTCTGTCCAGTTAAACTCAGATACTTGAACAAATAATTGGACCACACAGTCTTTGCAATTTTCACGAATACTAGACCAAATTAATAAATCATTATTCAAGTTCGAAATGCTTTTGGTTTTAGTTTTTAGATTTAATTTACTATTTTCATGTATTAATTTACTTTCTGCACTCAAAACAACACAGGAAAATAAAAAGAATAAGCTAAAAAACTTTTTTGATGCCTTTTTATTATTCATACCACAACCTCTTTATTCTTTTAATTAATATACATAAAGAAATTTAACACACATCTTACACATAAAACTAGATTCAATTATTTTTATTTAAAATAGCTTTAAACTCAAACAAATTTCTACTAAAAAATAAAAAAAACTTTAATAAATACAAAAAAAACTTTACAACTATTTCTTTTTTACACTAAAGTTAATTTTCTTCATAAAAAAGGAATTATTTAAATGATAGATTATGTAATTGGAATAGTAAAAAAAGTTCAAGATTTATCTTTAACCATTTTGGTTAACGGGCTTGGATTATCTTTTAAAATACCTCAAACACAAAATATAAAAGAAGGCGAAAAAATAGAACTTTACACATTCTTTTATTGGAATAGCGAAAAAGGACCAAGCCTTTTTGCTTTTCAGAGCGAATTAGAACGAACTGTTTTTTTAATGATAATTGATTGCCCCAAAATTGGTCCCAAAATAGCTCTAAGTATATTATCCCAAATGAATGCTGATAAATTCCTTGAAGCAATCTCTGCTCATGATGAAAAAAGATTAAGTACCATAAACGGAATAGGAAACAAAAAAGCTGAACAAATTATAATACAACTCAAAGACAAAGTTTCTAAGTTAATTTCATTGGGACAATTACAAATAAATGAAAATGAAGAGTTATCACATTGGCAAAATTTAAACGATGCGCTAGTATCCCTTGGTTACACAAGGTCTGAAATAACTAACGCCATAAAACATTTAGGTGTATTGAAATTAGAAAATGTCTCTTTTGATAGTCTTCTGAGAAAATCACTTAGTTTTTTATCTAAACAAGCTTAAAATCCTTTTCTTTAATTTCTTTTATTAATTCAATGTCTTGCTTGTGATTATCAAAACCTAAATCAACGATTTTATCTATAAATTTCATCGGCGTAATTTTCACTTCTGATGCTTGATGGAAAATACATGTCGCAGGACTTAGAGCAGGAAGAGTATTAATCTCCAATATAATAACGCGCTCTTTACCGGTTTTACTTTTGTAAGCATCTTGGTAAAAACAATCAATCCGCGCATATCCCTTGCAACCAATACATCTATAAACTTGCTCCATTGTTTTCATAACAAATCGCAAAGCCTTTTCTGGTAAATTTGCAGGCGTTTGATTTTCTCCTGCTCCTGGCAAAAACTTTTCTTCAATAGATAAAACATCTCCTCTAGCTGCCGGATGGCTTGGAGGAAAGGCAACAATTTTTTCATTCCCAATAACCCCACAAGTTAACTCATAGCCAACTATTAATTCTTCAATCATGGCTACAGATTTTTCTGACTCAAAATATAAATCTAACTCTAAACTTAAATCTTCTATATTTTTGATTTTTTTAACAAAAAAACTGCACCCATCGTCGTGAGGCTTTAAAATAAGCGGGAAATCTATACCAACAATTAAATCCCTTAAATATTTACTTTTTTTATTTTTACCACGAAGTGAATTCCAATATTCTTTTTCAACTAAAACAGAATATGTAACATCAAATCCATGATCTTTTAGAAAGAAATTCGCTTTATGTTTATCCATACAAAGAGAACTGGCAAAAACCCCTGCCCCGTTGTACGGCAAACCAAACATTTCTAAGGCTCCTTGTACACAGCCGCCTTCGCCTTTCCCCCCATGCAGAGCAATAAATACAAAATCACAAAGCTTAGTTAGGTCTGACCATTTAATTTTAATATCCGAAGTCAACAACTCAGAAATTTCTCTGGTTGAATTTTTTACAAGAAACTTTTGAGAAAGCCTAAAAAGTTCCATTTTTTCATCCACAAAAACTGGTATAACCTCGTATTTATTAGGCGAAAGCTTATAGCAAACATTACGTCCCGACTCTAATGAAATTTCTCTTTCTCTAGACTCCCCTCCCAACAAAACAACTACCTTTATCTTTAAATTATCAGACACCCCTAAATGATCTAACATCTCTTTTTTTTCAATCCCATTTTTTAAATTAGTCATATTATCTATTAAACCATAATTTCTTAAATCAGTTTTTATTAAATGATTAATTAATTCTGTGTGACTTATGCCAATTTCTGCAGCCTGATGAAAAATGAATGTAGACGGCCCCATACCAGTAATTGTATTAATATCTGTTATAATAACTTCACTATCTTTTTTTAAAAAACCATCAATACGTGATAATGTAGAAAAACCCAAGATTTCAGAGGAATCTAAACATATCTTTTTTATTTTTTCTTCTTCATCTTTACTGCAACGAGCTGGTACAATTTTTTTTGCTCTTCCTGGCATATATTTTTGTTCATAGTCAAAAAATCGAGCCTCTCCTTCTGGAACAATTTCTGTAATTGGAAACCCTAACCACTTTCTATTCCCAACACCATCTTTTTCTTTTAGAGAATTGCTTGTTTGTTCTATATGCATACAAACAAATTCCATACCTTCAATCTTTTCTTCAACTAAAACAGTTTGAACGATTCGAGAATCACAAATAGCAGCTTTTTTTATGGCAGGGAAAAGATCTTCTTGAGAAAAAACTACACTTATTCCAAAACTAGAACCCTCGCTAGAAGGTTTAACAATATAAGGGAAATTTATTTTTTCTACCTTTAATTTATCTAAAATATTCTTAATAATTTTTTCAGAATCTAAGGTTAGTAACTTTTTGATATATACAGGTTCTAGAATTATTCCACCCGGAACTTTCATGCCTCTCTTTTTTAAATATTCTTTTTGTTTAGCTTTGCTCATACATAGCGAACTAGTAAAGATACCAGCACCTAAATATGGCACATTTAAAACATCAAGCATTCCTTGAATTGTTCCGTCTTCTGCATAGCGGCCATGAACCGCAAGATATGCAAAATCAACTAAATTTTTTAAATCATCCCAAAAAACTTTTTTAGCTTCATTAGTTAGTCGATGGCGAAAATCTAAAGTTTTACCCCTATGCAAAAATTTATAAGGCAAAATATAAAGATCCCCATCAATTGTTTGATAAATTGGAACAACCACAAACATTTCTGTATCTAAATGATCACAAATAGTGCGTGCAGAATTAAAAGAAACTTCATGTTCAATGGATTTACCACCCATAAAAACGCCGACACGTAATTTTGTTTTAATTGATTTATAAGCCATTATTATATTTTTTTAATTAATTATTATTTAGTATTTCTATAAAGAGTTTTTAAGTTTTCAACAGGATTGCCTTTAGTAAAAACAGATGAAGCAACCCCTATTCGCTCAACTCCAATTTCTGAAAGCCTTCTTACATTATCTATGCCAATTCCCCCATCCATACAAATTTTCAAAGTAAAACTTTTTTTATTTTTTATATTTGAAAGATCTTCAACTTTTTTAATAACAGAATCTATAAATTTTTGGCCTGAAAAACCTGGCTCAACAGACATTATTAAAACTTGGCTTAGTAACGGTAAAAAATTTTCAATTTTTTCAACGCTAGTTTTTGGATTAATCGCGATTCCAAACTTCCACTCTTTTTTTTGCAAAACTTTTATCAAGTGATTTATTTCGTTTATATCATTAAATGATTCATAGTGAAAAATAAATGTATCAATATCACGTAACTCAAATTTATCAATCCAATCAATAGTATCATCAACCATCAAATGAACATCTAATGGCAACTGAATAACTTTTAAAAATCTTTTAATAAAAGCTGAACCCCATGTTAAATTTGGAACAAAATGATTATCCATTACATCAATATGGTAACCATCACAATGATCATCTAAAGTTTTTATAACATTTTCTAAATTAAGAATATCTGAAGATATTAAAGAAGGATAAATTTCCACAAAACCCCTTTCATTAAGTAAGCCTTTTTCTGGCAACAACCTCTCCAAATTGAACAACAGTTTCATAATCCTCTAACGAGTGCTTTATTATTTCATCTTCACAAGAAATAAGACCTTCCTTAAAAAGCAAAACAATTGAAGATGCCCCAAAAGAAAAATACCCAACTTCGTCACCCTTGCAGCACTGCGTATTTGGTTTATAAGTTTCAACTATTTTACCCACACAACGTGCACCAACAACAACCATAATAACTTCGCTAAATTTTTCGGTTTTTAAAGTTATTAAATGTCTTTCGTTTTCTGTTAAGGGTTGATATCCAGCCCTATACACTATTGGATTAACTGAATTATAAATTCCATTGATTACCTTATATTCTGACGGAATACAATCAACTGGAAAATGAATTCTATGATAATCATAAGGAGCAAGCCGAAACAACATTAAGGGACCATTTGTATAAACTGATGCTAAATTTTTATCTTGAAGAAAACTTTCTAATACAAAAGAATTATTTTTAACAAAAAAACTATCCTGTTGTTTTATATTTTTAATAAAGAAAGCCTTGCTATCACAAGGAGAAATTACAACATCTGGATCACGTTTTATTACTCGAGCCGTTGTTTTTAGTTTGCGAATAAAAAAATCATTAAAATTTTTAAATTCAAACACCTCTTTTTCAGACTCAGAAACATTAATGTTATACTTTTTTATAAATTTCTTGATACTAAACTTGCTAATAGATGAATCTGCCCAAACGCCAACAAGCCAACTAAACCAACTTTGATTCAAAAACCAACCAATCAATTTCCCAACAGGATTAATACATAAAAACTTCAGAGCTTTTTGTTTATCTATTTTCTCTTCTACAAGTTCGCCCTTAGAATAAATTTTTACTCCATTATTAGGATTTTTTTTATTTTCACTCATTTATTTCCCCGCCAAATTTTTATTCACCATCAATGACAGTTTCAACCACAACCTCTATCTTATCATCAAAATCCAATAATTTTCCAAACTCTATTTTTAAATCTTCCGGCAATAATGTTGCTAACAAATCAAAAAACTCATACAAAAAGTCTTCAAAAATATCGTCATTTGAACAAATATACAAAATAAAATTATGTTTTTCATCTTCATCTGAAAGATCAAACAATTTATTCATATAAGTATTTTGAGTTTCAACATTGACAGCCAATTGTTCTTTTATAATTTTTTGTAAATTATTCACAAATTCTATTTGTTCTTGTAGATAAATATCTTCTTGTGAGGGCCCTTTTATTTTGAGATCAAGACTTTCAATAAATTTTGGAACTTGCCTTACAAGGTGCTCAATTTCCTCATTAATTATTTTTTTTACAGATTTTTCTAAAAACCGAACGGCTTCACTTAGGATTCTTCTTATTCCGTGCTTCTTCTTATGATGAGATTTTAAATTTACCAACAAACCGCGATTTTCTGGCGTTATTTCTAAATCAACAATGCTGGCATAACACAAAATAAAATTAAATGTCAAAATTAAAATTACAATCAATAAACTCTTATTCATAACCAATCTCCTCCTTCATAAAACCAATAGTCGTCCACCCGCAAGAAAAATCAAGATGATCATCTTCTAAAATCAAATTATTAACCAGAAAAAAAACTGTATTAAATTGCAAATCTAATTCTCTTATTGTTTTTATTAAACTCTCAACAACAAGCCACTTTTTAAAAATTGACCAATTTGATGATAAAAAAGAAAAATCAAAGGATAAATAAATGTCTAGCCCACTTTGAGAAATTGCAACAGATTTTAAAGCAACTTTTTTATTTATAATTTGTTCTTGATATATCAAACTTAGCCAATGATTAACTAAATTACTTACATTTACACTTATATTGGCGCCCCAAACAATTGATCTTTTGTCTGGCTTTAAGACACCGTCAGCCTCAAAATATAATGTAATATTTTTTATAATTGTACGCTTGTCTTTCAAATGACTATTTAAAACTTTATTATTTTTTATACCTGGCCTATTGCATAAAACAATAATTACTTTTTGATGTATTAAAAAATAAAAACAACCAAGAAAAAAAAACACTACTATAAAAAAATAAAGTTTCCTCAAAAACTCTTCTCTCTACAAAGGTAAATCTAATGTAGACAAATCGACTTTTCCACTTGGCTGCGTTCTATATGAGTCAGAATCCATATGAAATGTTGAAAATTCTATAATTTCAGAATCTTCTAATGCCGTAAAACGATGCAACATGCCAATTTTAATATGTACAATGTCTCCAGCATTTACAATTTTATTAGTTTTTTTACCTTCAAACTCTGTTTCAAGAAGCATTTTACCAGATAAAAAATAAAAGGTTTCATCTTTTACTTTGTGGTAATGCATAGAACAACGACAACCTTTTGTAACGCAAAGTTTTTTACCACAATATTTTTCATTATTAACAATCCACTCTTCGTGACCCCAAACTTTATTTACAAAATTAACCAGCTGCTCTTTCTGATATTTTACATTTTCTTTTATTGGCATAGCGCACATAAACAAAACCCTAACAAAAATGTTGAATAATAATACTGTTGAACAAAAAAATTAACCTCTGCAGTATAATAGTCAATACTCACAATGTAGCAAATATAATATTAAACATAATATAAAATAAAAAAATCCTTAAAATTTTAAGGATTTTTTTATTGGCTAGAAAGGGATGTAGCAAACCCCAACTCTTACTTTGATTATTATCCTTTAACAGTTGCTTATACTTTATAATCACACAAAGAGACACAAGGAGTTATACCAACATTGATAAAAGTTTGTACCAAAATTAAACTAAAACAATTTTATTTTCAAACAGATAACCCAACGCAACACAAAAAACCCCAAAACGTGCACTTTAAACACTCCAGCCAGCTACACAGATTTTTAAAAATATTTTTTGCAACAACAACCCGTAACAACAAAATTATGCGGGCAATTTGGGCCCTCAAAAAATAAATACTAAATAAATCCAAATTATTAATAAAAATAAAAGGCTAAATAATACGTGCCAAAAACTTATGATTTTAAAAAGAAACAATATTGAAATTAAAGACAAAAAAAACGAAACAAGACCTACAAAAAACAAAATTATTCGTTTTCTCCAGCCCTTTAATAAAAGATAGCTAGAAAAATGATGAGGGCTCCCAATATAAAATGGTAACCTTTTGGCCGATCTTATAATAAATAACATTACTACTTCTAACAGAGGAACCCCTAAAATTATAACCGGTACTAAATAACCCAAAGGATTTTGGTAACTCCAAGAAAAAAGCAATGGCACAGCAGCAACAAACCCTCCAACAAATAAAGCTCCACAGTCACCTAAATAAATTTTAGCCGGCGGCTTGTTGTAAAAGAAAAAAATAATTAAAGGTGTAAAAAAGGTTAAAAGCAATAAACTCAAATAATAATTTTTAGTTAATATTGCAACAATAAAAAATGAAACGGATGTTATAATAGCAATCATTGAAGATAAACCATCCATGACATCTATTAAATTAAATGCATTAATAACAAAAAGCATCCAAAAAACTGTTATAAATATATTTAAAGGTCCTGAAAAAAAATCTGTCCTTAACGCAAACCCTCCTCTTAAAAAAGATACAATCGCAATCATTTGGCCCAACAATTTTTGCCAATACTTTAAAACAATTAAATCATCAATAAGGCCAACAAATAACAAAAGCGTACATCCTAACAAAAGCCATAACAAAGAATTTTGAAAAGGGTAAGCCAAAGACAGCACAGCAACAAACGAAATAAATACAGCCAATCCACCTAAATACGGAACCCCCTTTTTATGCGTCTTAATTTTACCATCAGGAAAATCTAGAATTTTAAATTTATTAGCAATTTTAGAAACTAAAATAATCAAATAAAAAGAAAGAAATATTGAAAATATAAATGAAAAACAATGCCTCAATACTACTAATGTCATAACATTCCTTTTGTTTTTTATCTAAACATTTTTTATTTTAACATTGGTACCAATAAATTAAAAAAATTACAATGATTATCTTTATATAAAAATTCAAAATCTATGTCTAAACTATAAAAATATAATTTTTTATCTTCAAATTTTGAAATTAACGATGATATCTTATGCCAATCTTTTTGTGTAGTCAAAATACTATCTGCACCACAACGCTCAAAGCATTTAATAATATACTCTATATCTTCAATGGTATAAGAATGATGATTTGGGTAAGAAATAGGAAAAACAATATTAATACCTATGTTTTTAGCTGTATCAAAAAAACTACTAAACGATCCTATGCCAGCAAAAATAAGAACTTTTTTTTTCTTGAAAGTATATTTAGAAACCTTATTTAAATCACTATCTAAAAATGATTTACAAACGTGTTTACCAAAAAATACAGGTTTGCGAAAATTTTTTTTAAATATTAATTTTTGTATTTCTAATAATTTTGATTTATTTACTTCGTCAGAATGAGTAAAAACAATCAGATTCGCTCTAGACAAATCTTTTTCTCGCAAAGGACCCGCAGGTATACAATGCTCATTCCCAAAAGGACGCCGTGCGTCTAAAAGTAAAATTTCGGCATCTTTTTTTATGTAACTAGATTGATATCCATCATCCAAAATTACACAATCAATTTTTTTTTCTCTTTTTCTGGAAAAATCAACAAGCAGTTCACAAGATAAATTTTTAGATGCGCCAATCACCACAGGAACTTTTAATAATGAACAAAACATAAACGCCTCGTCGCCAGCGAAATTAACGTCACAAAAAACGTTTTGCCCATCAGAAACTAAAAAACTTCTTTTGTTTTTTTCATTCTTGCCTCTATAGCCACGCAAAACTATAGAGCTAGCTAAATCTAAATTTTCAACTAAAAATCTCACAAAAACAGATTTGCCAACCCCGCCAGTTGAAAGATTGCCAACTGAAATGATCTTTAAAGGAAATTGGCTTACCCTGCGCTTTTTTAATAATTGATCAATCCGAAAACCAATTAAATAAAATTTTTCACAAGCACATAAAAAAAGAAAAATTATTTTTTGAAGCAAGGAAAAAGAAAAAAAACTATCTCTTTTCCATAAACCATTAAGAAAAGATAAATATTTAGAATTAATATATCTCTTAAGATTTGTTTTCTTTAGTTTCCAGCGAACATTCAACGATGTCATCTACTTGCCAATCTTGAAAAGAATCACAGAAAAATGCAAACTCAGAGCCTTTATGAATTTCTTTAGCCACCTTCTTTGCTTTTTGCAAACTAGCTATTTTTCCACCGCCGATTGCTTTGCCGCCACGAATACAAGTAACTTTGCCTTCTTTTGAAAAAATACCTTCTTTAACGACACCTCCAGCAACAACTCCCTTACCCTTAATATCAAATATTTTTAATACTAAGCCCTCTCCTATTTTCTTTTCAATAATTTTGGGTTCTTTTTTCTTTTCTAAAAGAATGTCTAAAAATTCTATTAGTTTATAAATAATTTGATGCAATGAAATATTAACATTAAGGTCTTTGGCAAGAAGCGCGGCATTTTTTTCTGCTTTGACATTCATACCCAAAATTAAAGCGCTTGAACCTGATGCAAAAGTTACGTCACTCTCAGAAATATCACCAATACCAGAATTAATAATTTTAAACCCAAGGGCCTCATCTTTATATTTATTAGAAAGTTGCTTAATAGAATCAACAACGGCTTCGCTTGTACCAAAAGTATCGCTCTTTAAAATTATATTTACAATATTGCCTTCAACTCCTAATTCAAAACCAGAAAAATATGTTTGTGGCCTTTTTAGCCCCATTTGTTTTTCTTTTTGATACACTTCAGCAGAAACAACCTCAAACCAGTCTCCAGAAGAAGGAAGAGAATCAAAACCTATTATTTTTACAGGAACAGCGGGTCCAATTTTTTCAACTCGCTCGCCTGATGAATCAACCAAAAGACGTACCCTGCCAGAAGATTTTCCACAAACAAAATAGTCGCCCTTTTTAATGCTCCCCTCAAGACAAATTACCGTTGCAACAGGACCATGACCAATTTCCATATTAGATTCTAAAATAAAAGCTTTTGCCGGGCGGGAAGGATGTGCCTTCAACTCCATAAGCTCTGCTTGCAAAACAACCATCTCAAGCAACTCATTAACACCTTCTCCGGTCTGCGCAGAAACAGGAACACAGATTACATCTCCTCCCCAATCTTCAGGCATTAAATCTTGTTGTGCCAATTGTCGCTTAATATCTTCTAAAACAACCGTACGGTCAGAAGAAGGAATTTTGTCGATTTTGTTAATTGCAACAATAACAGGAACTTTAACCGCTTTGGCACATTTTATAACCTCTACAGTTTGTGGCATAATTCCATCATCGGCTGCCACCACCAAAATAACAATGTCTGTAACTTTTGCGCCACGACTTCTCATATTAGAAAATGCGGCATGCCCTGGAGTATCAAGAAACACAATCTTCCCATGATCAGAATTAACTTCATAGGCGCCAATATGCTGGGTTATACCACCCTTCTCTTTTGCAACAACTCTTGTTTTTCTAACAAAATCAAGCAAGGTTGTTTTACCATGATCTACGTGCCCCATAACAACAACAATCGGCCAACGCAACTCTCCGCCTTCTTTAATAATGTCTTTATATTTTTCTTCTTTCTTTACGACAGACAAAGAAAGCCCGTAATCTTTTGCAAGCAGCGCTATGGTGTCAACAGAAAGAACCTTATTTCTATTGCACACCATTCCCTTCTTAATTAAATCAAGAATAACCTCGCCTACATTTTTTTCCATCAAAGCAGCAACCTCAAAAAGATGCATTTCGCCTTTTATAGAAACTTGAGAAGAATCTTGTTGTTCTGCAGTCTCGTCTTTAACAGCAAGCTTTTCGCCAGACAACGACTTTTCTACAACTTCTTCTTTAGGAATATCTTTTTTGACCTTCTGAGCAACCTTCACTTCTTTTTTTTCATCTTTTAACTTAGAAGAAACAGGCTTAGATTCTTTTTTTTGAGAACTAAAAAATTTATTTAAATAATCAATGGCATCTTCTTTTAAAACAGAGATAGGGGCATATTTATCAAAACCGCCCTTTTTGAGGATATCTACAACCTCTTTACTTGTAAGCTTTTGTTGTTTGGCGATTTCATAAACACGCATTAAAAACCTCTAAAAATTGTTTTGAAAATATATAGCACAACTATATAAAATATTTAACATCGAACAACTAGCATCAAAAACACTAGATCATTATTCTTTTTCTTCTTCTTCCTCTAAAGACTCAAGCTCCGGAGCCTCAACGCCGTGGCCAGACGTAACCTCTTGTAAATTAATTTCTATTCCAGTCAGCTTAGAAGCAAGAAGAATATTTCTTCCCATTTTCCCAATTGCACGCGAACGCTGATCTTTTGCCAACCAAACCATAGCTCTTTTATCATCAACTGTTTCAACTTTGTCTATTTCCGCAGGCTTAAGAGAATTTTTAACAAAAGATTCTAACGATTCAGACCACCCTATTACATCTATTTTTTCGCCACCTAGCTCTCGCAAAATTGGCTTAATCCTAACCCCATCAACACCAATACACGTTCCAACCGGATCAATGTCTTTGCTTGCAGAAACAACAGCCACCTTGGTTTTATAGCCAGAAGAACGTACAATTTTTTTTATTTCAACAATCCCCTCAAAAACTTCAGGAATTTCCAACTCTATAAGTTTTTTAACAAATTCGGCAGAAGCCCTATCTAAAATAAGCTGATAGTCTCCCTTGGGCTCAGAAAGAACCTGTACTAATAACGCCCTAACGGGACCGCCAATGCGAATATTTTCTCCGGAAATACAATTTGCGCTAGGAAGCAAGGCCATAGCCTCGCCAAGCTGAACAACATAACCCGCACGCTCTTTTTTGTGAACATTGCCAGTTACAATAGTGCCTTCTTTGTCTTCAAACTCCGCAAAAACAGCTGCCTGCTCAATGGTACGTATTTTGTTTGCAATAACTTGCTTAGCCACCAACACCTCAACTCTGCCAATACCGCCACCAAACAGCACATCTATAACATCGTCAACCTTTGCGCCAGGCACGGTGCTATGAGATTTTTTTAGAGATATCTCAGAATCTTCTTCAGCAACCCTTGACACAACTTTTTTCTTAACAAAAACTTGCGCCTCTCCAGTTTTGTTGTCAAAAACAACCGAAAAGTCTGTATCTGGGTATTTTCTAGAATAAGCAGCTAATACGCCATCGCACACAGCAGAGATGACTTTATCTTTTTCAAGCCCTCTCTCCTCAACAAGGTCTTCTATAACATCAGTTAGATTCACGCTAAATTCTCATCTTTAAAATAAAACAACTAAACAAATTTATAATTAGCCTAAGGACTCTTAAAGTGTAGTGTAAAAATAAAAAAAGTGAAGTCGGCTTCTTTTAATATAACCCAAAGAACAAAACATTTTTTCTTAAAATCTCTTCTTACAAAAAAAACATAGTGTTTGTTGTTAAAAAAAGATACCACATAAAAAATAATTGCTTCATAGAAATGTCGCGAAAGGCCTATATTACTAATTGAAATTACAACCGTCTCTTTATGGTCTTATTATTATTATTATATATATATATAAGTATTAATAGTAATAGATAGGGTGGTTTTTTGTGGATAACTTGCTAAAAAAGTGCAATATCGGCTTTGTTTTTCGCCCTTTTCGCGATTGCTCAAATTGTGGATAACTTGTGGATAACTGTGGATAACTTGTGGATAACTTTTTTTGCATCTTCGGATGTTTGCTTATGTTCTGCCTCTTGGGAGGCGCCACCTTGTATTTGTTGACTTGGTGAAGTCTTTCGGAAATGAAGCATTGAGTTATCCACAAGTTATCCACAAGTTATCCACAAGTTATCCACAAGTTATCTCAATAGAAATATCTTGACAAACAGGGTTTTGTGGTGTTTCGTTTTGAATAGAAAAAGTAAATAGCGAGGTTTTTTGAATTTTTTGGAGTAAATATTTTTCTATTTATATATTTTTGGTGAAGGGCTTTTCTTGCAAAAAGATTATGCTGCTTCTGATAATTTTTGAATTATTTTTTTCATATCTTCCCAAACCTTACTTTTTTCTGTTGGGCTGCGAAGCAGGTAGGCCGGGTGATATGTTGGCATGACCAAATATTTCCCTAATTTACTAAATTTGCCTCTGGATTCTGATATTTTTATTTCATTTCCTAGTAGTGCTTTTGTTGCGCATGCTCCTAGTGTGCAAATTATTTTTGGTTGAATAGTTGCGATTTCCTTTTTTAGGAAAAGGTTTTTGCAAGTTTCGCTTTCTTCTGGGAGGGGTGTTCTGTTGCTTGGTGGGCGGCATTTTACAACGTTTGAGATATAAACATCTTCGCGTTTTAATTTCATTGCTTCAATTATTTTTGTAAGGAGTTTGCCTGCGCGGCCAACAAAGGCTCTTCCCTGTGCATCTTCGTCTCTTCCGGGGGCTTCGCCTATAAACATTAGTTTTGTGTTGTTGTTTCCGTTGCCAAAGACTGTTTGTTTTCTGCCTTGGGTGGCCAGAGGGCAGGCGTGGCATTTGGAGCATTTTTGGCTTAATTTTTCAAGAATCGCTTTTTTATCTTTTTTTTCCCCTTTGTATGCGTAGCCAGAGGGTTGTGATTTTATGTATTTTACAAATTCGGCAAGTTGTTGATTTTGGTTGTTTTTTGGCATATTTTTTCCTTGTTTTTGTTTGAGACAAAATCAAATTTTTCTTTTTATATTTTATACCTAGTTTAGATAAAAATCTTCATAAAATATGTAAGCGCAAACGTTAGGGAAAAGCTAAGTTGAAAGTCTAAAAAGAAAAGCTGCATAGGGTTTAGTATTAAAATAGATATGCATGTTATTGTAAGGATGTGTATCAAGCTTGTTTGTCTGTTGATTAGTTTTGCTATTGTATAGGCTAAAAAAATAGTTACAGCTCTTAAAAATGAAATACTGGACCATGAAAGAAGTATGTAAAAAATAAATAATAATAATAAGAAAATGTGTTTTGTTAAAAAAGGAAATGGCAAAAAGTTTAAAAAAAATTTCCATACTATAATCAACAAAACCACATGGATTCCAGATCTTGCAAGGAAATGAGAGATTCCCCAATAATTAAACAGATTTTTTTTTCTTTTTAGTAGGGTTTGTTTTTTGTTGCCTAAAAACATGCATGAAAAAAGAGAGAAAGCTTGGGGTGTTAGTTTGTTTTTTAGTGTAGACAAAACGGTTTCTCTTTTTTGTTGAAACCATCTCTTGGTTGAGTTTTTTGGGCGTGTAAGTTTTTGATAAACAATTCTTTTTGAAAAAATACTTCCTGCGATGTTTTCTTTTATTAGATAGTCTTGAAAGTTTTTATTGTTTAGGGAGTTTTTTTTATGTTTTGGTGTATTTATATGAATATTTTTTAATTCTATTTCGTCGTCTATTTCTAGATTGCTTGTTTGGTATAAATAAAAAAGGATATTTATATTGCTGTTTTTATAAGTTGAGCTATTACTTTCTTTTATTGATTTTATTTTTAAATTTAGAATCTCTTTAATTTTTTGGTTAGGGTTATTATCCTTTTTTGATATGACACCTTTTATGTCTAAGTTTTTGTTTTTAAGTGTGTTGTAAATACTAAGCGCTTTGTTTTGCTGAATATGCAATGCGAAAAGGCCAACAATAAAAGAGATTATTAGTATTGATATTATGCTTGTTATGTTGGTTAATTTTTTTAGTGTTATAAATATTAAAAGAGAGATGCTGGTAATAATTGTAGTTATTATTAATGTTATTAAGTTAAAAGGGTAATTTTTTTGAGTATAAATACCCAGAATGATTCCTAAAAGAATTATCAATATTTTAATAGAGTGGCGAGTGTAAATTTTTTTATCTATATTTTTTATAAATAGATAAATGTTTTTTCTTTGTTGTGTGTTTTGGCTCATTAATATGTGTTTTGGTTTGTGTGTAGAATTTAATTTTGTATTGTTGATGTTTTATTATATCAGGGTTTTAAACAATAAAAAGGTGGCTGTATGAAAATAAAAAAAGTTTTAGGAAGGGAGATTCTTGATTCTAGGGGTTTGCCAACACTTCAATGTGAAATTTATCTTGAAGATAATCATTGTGCTGTTTCTTCTGTTCCTTCTGGGCTTTCAACAGGTAAGTTTGAAGCGTTAGAGCTGCGAGACAAAGAAAAAAAAAGATTTTTTGGCAACGGAGTTTTAATGGCAATTGAAAATTTAGAAAAAAAGATTGCCCCCTTGCTTGTTGGAAGGCGTCCAGATCTTTTATTGATGGACAAAGAAATTATTGAATTAGATGGTACAGAAAATAAGTCCAGTCTAGGAGCAAACGCAACCCTTGCAGCAAGTATCGCCATTGCGAGAGCGCAAGCTTATGTTGAAAAAAAGCAACTTTTTGAATTTCTTGCAGAATTTTGTGGGTATCAAACTAAATTTTTAGATATGCCAACCGTTATGTTTAACATTTTAAATGGCGGGGCTCATGCTAGTAATGATTTATTAATTCAAGAATTTATGATTATGCCCAAAGTGGCTAATTCTTTTATCAATTATCTTGAAATGGCTGTCAGGGTTTATAGAAACTTGAAGCAACTTTTGTTGGATGAAGGTTTAAGCGTAAGTGTTGGAGATGAAGGCGGTTTTGCGCCAGTTTTTAAAAAGGGAAAAGAGCTCCCAGAAAAAGTAGCATTGGATTTTTTAGTTAAAGCAATAGATTTGTCAGGCTTAAAAAACGATGTTGTTATTTGCTTAGATGTTGCGGCGTCTCAATTTTATGATCAAAATTTAAAAATATATAATTTTGCAAATAAAAAATTTACTTCAAGCGATATGGTTAATTTTTATGAAGAGCTTGTTAATCAATATCCTATTTATTCAATAGAGGATGGTCTTGATGAAGATGATTGGGAAGGGTGGCAAATTTTTACAAAACAATTGAGCAACAAGGTTCAATTAGTTGGAGATGATTTATTTGTTACCAATGTGAAACGAATTAAAAAGGGTGTTGAACTTGGGGCTTGCAATGCGGTTTTAATTAAGCCAAATCAAATAGGAACTGTTTCTCAAACTATTGATGCAATTAAGCTTTGTCATGAGGTAAGATATAAAACAGTAATTTCTCACCGCTCAGGTGAAACATGTGATACATTTATTGCCGATTTAGTTGTTGGATCAAAAGGTGGGCAGTTGAAGGCTGGTGCTCCAGCCAGAGGAGAGCGTGTTGCAAAATATAATCGTTTATTAGAAATAGAATCTTTGTTAAGGTCTGAAAAATAATTAAAAAAAAGGCGCTAGTGAAACAGCGCCTTTTCCAGCCTTTTTCAGGCTTTTTCAGGCTTTTTTCTTTTTTTAAGTTTCTTTAATCTGAGTTTTTCTTTACGTTTTAGCTGTCTTGCTTTTCTGCGTGAAATTGATTTTTTTTGGTATTTGAGAAGTTGTGTGCTTTCGGATGGGCGATAATAAGGATCTACGCCCAAGACTACGGATTTTGGTTGATATCGGCCTTCTGTAAAGTTTATAATTGGTTGGATATCTTGATCTTTAAGAGTTGCAAGAGATTTGGTTTCGCCTCTTTTTTTTGGAGGAGCAAAAAACCATTTTTGAATAGGGTCATTTCCGGCATAATAATCTTCATGTTTTTGAAGTTGAAGTTTTGTATAGTCTAATTTTAATTGTGTATACTCTCCTGGTTTCCCCTCAAATCTTGGTTTGATAAGGCATGGGCGTATAAAAATAAATAAATCTTTTCTTTCTACTTGTCGAGTTCTTTGCTTGAATAAGTTTCCTAGTAGCGGAATTTTTGAAAGGATTGGAGTGTTGTATAGATCATCAGTTATTTCATCTTGCGTAAGCCCGCCAAGAACTAAAACTTCTCCGTCTGTCATTGTTGTTTGTGTTTTAAGATTGCGTCTATTTCTAAAATCGGTACCTTCTTGGAATTCCTCAATATCAATTTCTAATATTAGATTGATAGTACCTTCTTTGTTAATTCCTGGTGTAAGCTTTACTTCAATTTTTGCATTTCTTTCTACCCTTTCTTTTACTACCAATACCGAGCTGGTACTAATTTCCCCCTCCATTGTTTTATTTTCTTTTATAGCTAGAGTGCTTTGTTGGTTGTTGCTGGCAACCAAATATGGTTGAGAAATGATATTAAAATTATCTGTACTTAATACGCTTCTTACAATAGCCCATATATTTCCTTTTTTTCCTATAGTTAAATAGGCGGGATGGTTTGAGGTGTTTTGTGATGCTACGTTTATCATGCTTTTTATTGCTGGCGGTGTTGGTGGTATAGGTATATGAAATGGTGTGTTTGGGGCTGCATTTGTTGGGACGGCGCTTTCTAGATGGCGAGTTTCAAAGCTGTTATTATAACCAAGTGTTCCCATTTTTTTATTTCTTAATTCTGCACCAAGAGATTTTTGATCTAGTTGTTTTACATCAACAAACAAAACCTCTATTGCTACTTGTGGTTGAGGCTTGTCTAATTTATCTATAAAGGCTTCTATTCTTAGCCAGTCTTCTTTTGTTGAAGCTATTAAAAGCCTGTTGCCAGCGCCAACGCTAATGCTAGCTTTTTCAACTTCTTCTGCTGATGGTTCTGCGGCTATAGTCATATCTTCAAAAAATTTTGTATGGCCAACTAGTGTTTTGCTTGTTTGAACAGGAGGTTTTATTACAGATTCTACTATTTGGGCGATTTTTTCTGAATCAGCATATTTTAATTCTTTAACATGTATTCTAGAGTCTGGTGAGTCTATAGGTTTATCTATATATTTTTTTATAAAATTTCTTATTTTTTCTATATTGGATTTGGTACCTAGCAAAATAAGTCTGTTTGTTCTGGGGTCAGATATAATTCTTGTTGATTTTGAAAAAAAAGCGGCTTGTTTTTGTTGAGTTAAATTAATTATAGGTCTTTGTCTTGTTTGTTGTGTGTTTTTTATAATGTATTCATTAAATAGTTTTGCTACGCCTTCAGCATTTGCTTCTTCTAGTTGTATTATTTGTATTGATTCTCTAAGACCGCTTGTGTCTAATTCTTTGATGATTTTCATAGCGGCTTTAATGTTAAAACTTTTTTCACTTATAAAACATGCGTTTAAGTTTTCATTATAAAGAACGCTTTTTGGCTCAAGCATAGAATTTAAAATGGGTTGAATTTCGTGAGATTTTATATTTTTGAAAAGATATACATAGCGAATCATGATATCGCTATCTGGTAAATCTTCAATTTCAGTATCGACATAAGAAGGTAGTGGTTGTTGTTTGCTTATGTTATTAGGAATAATTCGGTAAATATTATTTACGTTTACCATAGAAAAATTATTTGTTTCAAGTAGCGTTTGTAGTATGGTCCATGCTTGGTCAAGCGTAAGGGGAGTTCTTGTTGACATTGAAACTTTTAAGTTTTCAAGGTCTTTATGGGGGATTAAATTAATCTTTTTTTGATCTGCTATATAATTAACAACATTTTTTAGGGATGTATCTTTAATGTTTAAGTAAATATTTGCGTCTTGTTTTTTGTTGTCGTTTTTTTTATTATAGTCTAAATTATCTTTTTGAATTGTTTCGTTATTATTTTTACTTTGAGGCGCAAGCATAGGTAGATTTGCAAAAATAAAGAATGCAAAAAATGTTCTAATAAGAATTTGTATATTTTTTTTCATATATGCTACTCCGTTTCAGCTCAGTTTTTTATTAGCTTATTTTTAAAGGTAGCTATTGTTAGGTCAAAACTTATTGTTTTATCTTTTTCTTTATCTATTTTTAGATTTTTAATATAAACAATTTTCTTTTCTTCTATGTCTTTTAATATTTCTACAAGTTTTTCGCTTGTTTGATTTTTAAAAGTAGCCTTTAGGCTTACTTCTTCTATTTGGTTATTGCCTTCTATGGATGAAGTTAATGTTGTCCATGTATCCTCAGATTTAATTTGATGTTTTTTGCAAAAAGCCTCAAAAAATCCTTTTATTTCAAAATCTTTTTCTTTTTCTAAAAGAGATTGAATATATTTTTTTTGATTTTGAACTACTTGGTATCTTTTTGATATTAAATTTGTTTGTATGGTTAGGTGTTTAATATCATCTAACTGTTTTATTAATGAAGTGCTTTTTTTATAAATGAAATATGAGATGCTAATCATAATAAAAGCTATTACTGAAATGAAGATGATAAAATTCTTTTTAAAATTGTGTTGATTCAAGCTCCGTATATATATTTGTATTTTTTCAAAAAATTTCATAAAAATTACATCTCTTTTTCTTTTAGATTTAATGTAAATTTGGCTCCGCCACCTTCTTCCTCTTCTGCTATAGAGCTATCAGATTCTACTAGTGTTAGAAGATTTGATGTTGTTTCTTTTTTTAAACTTTTATCAAAAAGATCAAAATCTTGAAAATCATTTCCTGTTTTGGATTTTAAATATCCAAGCATGTCAATCGTTCTTATGTTGTTTCTATCATTAAATATAGAAATTTCTTTTATTGTGATATGAAATTTTTCTCTATTTATGATTTTTGTTAATTCAGACAATATTTTCAAACTAGGAATACTTAATTTTGTTAGTTGTCCCCATGCTTTTTCTTCTGTTTCTACTATGGTGTTCGTTTGTTTTGTTAAAATTGGCAGAGTTTTAAGTTTTAATGCGCGGCTGATCCTTTTTTTTATTGCAGCATCTTCTGTTTGTTTTGATGTTTTTAAAAGAACCTTTTTTAGTTTGTTTACTTCTGTTTGTTCATTATTGCTTACTTGTGATGATAGGCTTTTAATTTGTAAAAAACCAAAAGTAATCATAGAAATGAGCATAATAGCAGTCAATCCACATGCTGTTTTTATTTGTTTGCGAACTAAACTTTCTTCATATAGTGCAAACGTTTTTCTTCTTAGATTAAATTCATTGTGGAAAGGAGATGGCAGGGCGGTTCCTAATGCAATGGTGTATTTATGCCAATTTACTAACGGCTCCGTGGACGTATTTGTTAGGGTTTGCGTTTTGAGTATTTTTTTAGTATCAAAAATTTTGCAATCTATTCCTAAAACATTTGTTGCGAATGTATCAAAATTTTTAATGTTAATGTTTGAATAATTAAATAAAATTTTTTCAATTTCTTTGTAAAATCCTATTTTTAAACTAAAAGAGTTTAGTGTAAATTGAATGTCGTGAAGAAAATTTATGAAGTGTTTCTGGATAATTTGGTCAGTTTCCTCAATGCCTTGTTGCTGTAATTTTAAAACTATATCAGTTTCGTTTTGTTTTATTTCTTCGATTATTGCTTTTATAACAGTTGAAGTTCCTTTTGGTATATTTCTAATAAGTCTTAATTCACCATCTTGTAAGAATGCTATTTGAGTAAAATGTTCACGGGTTTCTATTATAGCAGAGCCATTTTTTATATTTTTGTATTCAGGTATTTGTTGGTATAAATCATATATTGCAAATAAATCTATAGTAATTTTTTTTGGAGATATTCCAGCTTCTTTATAAATATTTAAAACATCTTCTAAGTCTTTTTTTTGTGTGGCGGCTACTAAAATTTGAGTGTCATTTTCATCTTTTTCTTGCCTGGTAATAATAAAATCTATGATTGCGTCATCGGTGGAAAAAGGAAGCATCGGTTCAATTTCATTTTCTACCACAAGTCTTATTTTTTCAGTATTTTTGAGAGGAAGCTTAATTTCTTTAAAAATAACAATTGATGCTGGGATTGAGATATAAACGTCATCAAAATTGCCAATAGTATTTAATGCAGTTTGTAGCGAGGCGCTAACTCTTTTTGAATAATCTATGGCATTGTCTTTTTCAATAGAAAAACTTTTTAAATTTTGTATTTGCGTTTTTGATTTTGTTGCAAAAACTTTTGCAAATTTTATGTTTTTTTCATCTAAAGAAATTCCAAGTATTGTTTTAGGGATCAGGCGTACATTTCCAAGTTTTTCAGGAAGAAAAATATTTTTTATCATTTAGATCCTTTGTCTTTTGGCTCAATTGTTTGTTTTTTTTCTTCCGTTTGCGTTTTGGCTATTGTTTTTTGGCGTGCTTTTTCTTTTGCCTTTTCTTCTAGATCTTCTTCTCTTTCCATCTCGCGTCCTGTTTGTGAACGATAGTAAGGATCATTTTCAATATCTGCGCCGGCTGGTTGATAGCGAGCACTAGCATAGTCATCAATATTTCTAGCGTATAAATTTTCTTTAACGTCAAAAAACCAATTTTGAATAGGGTCATGTGATTTGGTTGTTAGAATTGCGTCTTCAGCCATGTCTTTTGCTTCTCTCAGTTTCATTTTTGTGTAAAGGTTCATTGAGTATTCACGTGGCTTAATAATGGTTGGGCACATAAATATAAGTACATTTTGCTTTGTGACGGTTTTAGTTTTATTTTTGAATAACCATCCCAAAACTGGAATATTTCCTAAAACCGGAGTTTTATAGACTTTTTCAGTTGTTTTATTTTTTACAAATCCGCCAAGAGCTAATACTTGACCGTTAGCAACAGATACATTTGTATCTAATTCGCGTTCCACTTTATTATCAACAGAGGTTCCTACAAAATTATTGTAAGTGATTTTTATATTAAGCTTTACTACACCATCTATATTAATTTGTGGTTTGACGTTTATTATCAAGTCGGCTTGAGTGTCTACTTTTCCAGTGATTTGATTTCCTTGTGCATCAAAGCCTGTTTGAGAATCTTTTCTTCTTGTTTCGCCAATTGTAATAGAGGCTTCATATTTATTTGTTACGCTTAAAAATGGTTGCGCAACAATGCTTGCGTTGGTATTACTTTGAAGCATTTTGAAAACACCCCAAAGATTAGCAGTTTTTCCAAAAGATAAAATAGTACTCCCTAGCTGTCCTGTTAATCCGCTAATAAGATTTCCAAGTAAGCTTACATTTGTGTCGCCTTCTTGTTCAAAAACCGTTTGATCGATTGATGCGGTTTGTGCATCTATCCAGTGTCCCAGTTGACCATGCTTTTTGTTGCGAGTTTGTCCGCCTATGAATTTGTTATTTTCTGCATCTACTAAAACAATTAGAGTTTCTACGGCAACTTGTGGTTGTGGTTTGTCAAGATTTTGGATTGTTTTTTTGAGCAATTTCCAGTCTTGTTTATCTGTGCATGCAACTATGAGACGGTTGCCTTCTTCATCTGCCTTAAATGTCATTTTTTTAAAATATTTTACGCCACCCCTAACTGCGCCATGCTTTACTGCTTGTTGACCTGCAACAGATTCTGGTGGGGCCAGAAGTGTGTTTAAAAGTTCAACCATTTGTTTTGCACTAATGTATTGTAATTCATATATATGAAGAGGAGATTCCAAGCCTTGGAGTTTTGTGTCTATGTGTTTTGTTACAAATTTTTCTATTTTTTCAATAGTATCTTTATTCCCCAAAAGAACGAGCGAGTTTGTTCGCTCTTCTGCTATTATTGTTGTTCCTTTTGCAAAATAAGATGAAGTTTCTTGTGCTTTTCTACCAAGTAAATATCTAAGACGCGCAATTTGAGGAGGTTCTTTTTCACCTTCTATTAAACTGTTAAGCAAATCACGAACTTCTGTTGCATTTGAGTATCTAAGCTGCAATACGCTAACAGCTTCTTTTAACCCTGTTTTGTCTAGTTCTTTAACTATTTTCATTACGGATTTTATATTGAACGATTTATCTACCAAAATTAGTCCATTGTTGTTTTCATTAGGTATTGCGGCGTGTGGACTGCCAAGCATGTTATTAACCCAAGGCAAAATATCGTTTACTTTTACATTAGATAAAAAGTAGACATAGCGAATATTTAAATCACTTTCAGGTAATTCTTCAGGTGGGGTTCCAATGTAAACAGGAAGTGGTTGAATTAATTTTCTGTCTTTAGGGATGACTTTGTAAATATCTCCAACCTTTATGATGCTATAACCAGCCATTTCTGTAATTGATAGTAAAATTCTCCAAGCTTGTGCTTTGGAGATAGGGTTTCTCATAGTAAGAGAAATTTTATTGCCGGAGAGAGCTTTGTCTGGAATGATATTAACTTTATGGATGTCTGCTACATAGTTGATGAAATTTATTAATTCTGCATTTTCAAAATTTAAATATATTTCTTCATCTTTGTTTTCTAATTTTTCTTCTTTGGAGTTGTCTTTAGGAACTTCATTTTTTTGAATATTTTCTTTTGTTGAAGGCGTTTTAGAAGTTTCTTTATCTTTTTTTTCTAAATTTTCTTGATTCTTAATTTCTTGATTTTGAGCAACAATTTTTTTTGGTTTTTCTTTAATTAATAAATGTTTGTTGTGATTTTGAATGTTTTTACCGCGAGCTTTTCTTGATTTTGCATATATCGAAGTTGAGCCAATAAAATAAGTAAATATTATTGTAATTATTAAAATTATTTTAAAAAATTTATTTTTCATGGGCTCGTTACCTTAATTAATTTTGCAAAGTTTTATCTAAACCGCATATTTTTTTCACGTGCTCTCATATTTCTTAACATTCTTTGGCGCATATTCCAAAGCAATTTTTCACGATCTTTAGGATGCATTTGGTTGAATTTTCTTTGTTGTTCTGCTTTTTGTTGTTCTTTGCTTAATTTAAAGATTCCTTTTTTTTCATCTTGCGCTTTTGCGTCTTCAAAATAATTATTAGGAGTTTTTTCAAGTAATTTTAGATTATAATTAATTGTTGTATCTTGTTCTAATCTTTTTAATTTTACAGTTATTTTATCATCAATATTTAGGCTTTTTATTTCTTTAAAAACTTGGTAGCGCTCTTTTGGGGTTGATAAATTATTATCATTTATTGAAACAATAATATCATTTTCTTTTAAGCCTAAGTGTGGGCCTATTTCTTCTTTGTTAAATTTACTAATTTGTACACCAAAAGGCTTTCCTTTTATATAAGTTGTGGCAGGAGTGAAAATTTCTAAAAATTGGCCTAATGTGTTAATTTGATTTTTAAATCTAATTGGATCAACTTCATAATTTTCATCATCGATTTTTTTTATTATATCTGTCCAGCGTTTTTCAACTGGTAAATTTAGCAAGTTGTCTTCTTTTCTTAAGAATAATGTTTCTTGTTGGCCGTTGTTGCGTAAAATTACAACCTTGTTTTTTGTTATTTTAATTATTTGTGAATCTTTTATTTGATTTCCTATATGATATTTTTCTTCTTTTTGTGTTTCATCCGCAATAAAAGCAGCACTTTTTTGTGGTTCTGTTGAGAACATGATTCCTTTTAGTGAAATTTCAAGGGGAGGTATTGGTTCAGGTGTTTTTATTGGTTCTGCTTTTGCGCTAGGAGGTAGTTGAGGTTCAGGTATTTCAGAAATTAGTTTCTCTTTAGGCTTTTCTGCCTCTGTGTATGTATCAAAAAGATCGTTTTTGTATATTGAGATAATATTTTTTTCTGATGGTAATTGAGTTTCTAATTCTTCAACTATTTTTGCAGGCAATACAGGTCTTATTTTTATTGACTGTGGTTTTTGCCTGATAAGAAGACTTACTCCAAAAACCAAAATAAAGATTATTAATAATGAGCTATTTAATTGCCAAAGCTGATGCTTCATTTTTTATCACCTTATTTTGAAATTTATATCAACGAAGTTACTCATTTAATATTTGGTATGTCAAGTAAAAGACACAACGAAAGATGATTAATGCCTTTTATTAAGGAGAGACAACTGTTTCAAGTATCTTATTAATTACATAATCTGTTGTTATATTTTCAGCTTCGGCTTCATATGTTAAAAGTATTCTGTGGCGTAAAATATCAAAAACAACAGCTTTTACATCTTCTGGAATAACAAAATGTCTGTTTTTTAAGAATGCATGTGCTCTTGCAGCATGATGCAACATCAAGGTTGCTCTTGGAGATGCTCCATAATCAATGACGTGTTCTAGGTGGTGAAGCCCGTATTCTTGTGGTTTTCTAGAGGTGAAAACAATACTTAAAATGTATTCTATTATTTTTTCATCAATATAAATTTGTTCAACAAGCTTTCTTGATATTTCTATATCTTCTTTATTTAATACGATATTTATATTTTCTTGGTTGAAAACTTTATTTAATATTTCTTTTTCTTCGCTCCGTTTTGAGTAATTTACCAGTAGCTTAAACATAAAACGGTCAATTTGTGCTTCAGGAAGTCGGTAAGTTCCTTCTTGTTCTATGGGGTTTTGTGTTGCAAGTACCAAAAATGGATTATCTAAAAAAAATGTATTTTCTCCAATTGTAACCTGTCTTTCTTGCATAGCTTCAAGTAAAGCAGATTGTACTTTTGCTGGGGCCCTGTTTATTTCATCAGACAAAACTAAATTAGCAAAGATAGGGCCTTTTTTAGTCTCAAATTCTAAATTTTTAGGATTATAAATTAAGGTGCCAACTAGATCTGATGGCAATAAATCTGGAGTAAATTGAATACGTTTAAAATCTATTCCTAGTGCTTTTGCAAATGTTTTTACTAAAGTTGTTTTTGCAAGCCCTGGAACGCCTTCAAGCAATATGTGTCCGTTACACAAAATTCCTATGCAAATTTTTTCTATTATACTTTCTTGTCCAACAACGCCTTTCCCAACTTCTTTTTTAAGGGAATGCCATTTTTCACTTTCTTCTTTTACTTGTTCTATTATTGTGTTGGTAATATTTTTTGTCATATGCTCACCGTTTAATTTGCAAAAAGACAAGATTAACTAGATCTTTTGATTAAAATTTAATTTATAAAATAGTATATCTATCTTTATGTGAAAATCTAGGGGTCTGAATTTAAGTGTATTTTAAATTTTAACGAACTTGAGCTTGAAGTGGTCCTTTACTTAGACCACGGATAAATTGATAAATATAAGGATCTTTGCATTCCCAAATATCTTTAGCCGGACCAATGTAGGCAATTTTTCCTGCATTTAACATTGCAACACGGTCTGCATATTTAAAAACTTCTACATCATGAGATATAACAATTGTAGTTGTTTTAAATTTTGTTTGTGTTTCTTTAATTAATTCATGAATTACTTTTGCTGTGATAGGGTCTAATCCCGTTGTAGGTTCATCATAAATTATAATTTCTGGACTTAACATTAGAGTTCTTGCAAGCCCCACCCTTTTTTTCATACCACCAGATATTTCGTCTGGGAATTTGTCTAAAATATCATCGCGAAGGCCAACTTCTCTTATGCGTTTTAATACTAATGGTTCAACTTCTTCTGCCGGGTTTCCAGATTCAAGCTTAGTAATTCCGACATTTTGAAAGATATTTAAAGAATCAAGAAGGGCGGCAAACTGAAATACATAACCACATTTTTTATATATTGCTTCCTTTTCCCGTCCTTTTAATTTTGTAACATCAATTCCATCAATGATTACGCTACCAGAGTCTGGTTGGATTAGGCCTATTATTTGTTTTAGTAAAACTGATTTTCCTTCACCCGATCTTCCTATGATTGCTAAAAATTCTCCATTTTTAACCGTCATATCAAGATCATTTGTGATGACTCTGGAGCCAAAGGCTTTTTTTAAATGATGAATTTCTATCATTACAAAACTTTCTAAATTTTAAGAAAACAGCAACGCTGTTAAAACATAATCTGCAATAAATATAGCAAGACATGCATAAACTACACTTTGTGTTGTGGAAATACCAACCCCTTTTGCTCCACCTCTTGTTATATAGCCTTTATATGTTGCTATCCAAGAAAGTAAAAAACCAAAACAAGTAGCCTTAATTAATCCACTAGTAATATCAAACATTTCTGCAAATTCCTTTATTTGTTTGATATAAAGCTCTGGATTCACGCCAAGCATATAAACAGCAACAATGTATCCGGCCATTACTCCAAAAATAGTACAAAACAGAGAAAGAAAAGGCATTATTGTTGTTGCGGCTAGCATTCTTGGGACCACAAGGTATTGTTTAGGGTTGATACATAAAGTTTTTAGGGCATCAACTTGTTCTGAAATTTTCATGGTTCCAATTTCTGCAGTCATAGCAGACCCGGCACGGCCAGCAACCATTATAGCGGAAAGAACAGGCCCAAACTCTCTGGCCATTGAGATAAAAACAATTGGCGAAATAAATCTTTCACCGTTGAATCTTTGTAGCGCATTAAATGTATGATAAGCAAGAACTCCGCCTACACAGGCCCCTGTGAGAGCAACAACGCTTATGGAATTTACGCCAATATGTTGTAGTTGATAGATATATTTTTTGATTTTTAGTTTTGAAGTAAAAAGAATATGAAGTGTTTCATATAAAAAAAGTCCGGCATTGCCAAGATTAAAACAATAATCAATAGACACCTTGCCTATAGAATCAACGAGTTTAATAAACATTAATTTCCTAATTTCTTGTTATTATTTCTCGCTTACCTCTTATTGCAACAAGAGTTAATTTTTTTAAGTTTAGCTAGAGAGTATAAAAATTATTTTATTAATGAAAGATTTTTATTTATTTGGATTTGTAGCTTCTTGTTGGTTTATTTTCTCATGCATAGGTGCTTTGTAGTCTTTTAATCTGGTTTCTTCTATTCTTTTTGTTTTTAAAATAGAAAGGCCCAAGGCTCCAACAATAAAAAGTGTTCCCATAATCCATGTAGCTTTTATAAAAAATTCTTGTCCGCCGGAACCGCCAAATAAAGATTGGCCTCCGCCGCCAATGCTACCAAGACCCATATCTCCTTTGCCTTGTTGTATAAAAATAAAAACAGCAAGAAAAAAACATAGAATAACAAAAAGCGTTGTTAGCAATGTAAACATAATAATAATCCTTATTTAAGAGGTTAATTTTTTTGTAATTTTTTCAAGTTTTTTTATATCTAAGCTTGCGCCGCCTATTAGAAAGCCATCAATTTGTTTAATTGATTTAAAATTTTCTACATTGTTTTCGTCTAGGCTTCCGCCATATAAGAATTTTAATTTAGCATGAGTTTTTAAAGATGCAATTTTATTTGATAACCAAGCAAAAATTGAGTTTAAATGATCTTCGCTTGGTATTTTGCCTGTTCCTATTGACCAAATTGGCTCATAAGCTATACAAGGGGTGAGGTACTCTGAAATTCGCGCAGTGTTTAGAATTGTAAATATATTTACAAGTTGTTTTTCTATTACGCTAATGGCTTTTCCTGCTTCATATTCTTCTTTGTTTTCCCCAACACAAAGAATAGGGCTGATATCAAAATCTATTAGATGTACAAATTTTTGTGCTATTTCTTTGTCTGTATCGCATTTGTATTTTCTGGTTTCGCTATGGCCTATAATGCAATAATTACATCCGGCTTCATGTAAGCTTTTGGCGGAAACCTGTCCTGTGAAACTACCTTTTGTATAGTTAGAACAATCTTGCCCCCCTATATTTACTTTTGTTTCTTTAAATATATTGCATAAAGGGTAGATGCTAATAAATGATGGACAAATAACAAGATTAATTAATTTATGCTGGGAAATATCCACAAGGGGTTCAAGATTTTTAGTACAGAATTCTATAGTTTCATTAAATTTTCTGTTCATTTTCCAATTTGCAGCAACTATATACTTTTTATTCATAAGGCTACTCATCTATTTTTTTATAAAGTTATTTTTAAAATTATAGTGTTTACGGTTAATGGAATTATGATAGATCATTTTTATATTTTTACCAACACTAATTCCTTTTTTTGTCTTGACGAAAATCGAATTTAAAGTAAGATCAGAACTTGCTTTTAAAAATATTTTTGCGCAACAATTTGGAAATCAAAAATGCCTAAAAATACAAAAAATTTCTTATTATTTATTTTTGTTTCAATTTCTTTATTAAGTTCACATCTTTTTTCAATGCGTCAATCAAATAGATATTTTCCATTTTTGGAAACGCCACAAATAGTGAAAAGAGGGAAGTTTGGAACCTTTAAGCCAGCCTTTTTTTATATTCGTGATTCTGTTGCGTGGGGCGACAATTGGGGAAGGATAGGAATACATGAGCTTTATGGAAAATATGATCTTGAAGATGTTATTAATAGTTTGCAATCGGTAACAGAAGATATAGATGAGCAAGCTTTTACGAATCCATTTACGGCTGTTTTGGGAGATTCTGGAGCAAAATATATTGATAAACCAATCAAGTATGATCTTAATGGAAAACTAAAAGCAATTGGTTTTACTTTAAAATATGAACAAGATCTTCCTTGGAAAAATACTTTCTTAGGTGCTTTTTTACCAGTAATGCATGTAATTTCCAATCAGGTATATAGTTTTAATCAAAACGCTTCTAGACTTGGCTTTACTCCTACTTCTGCAGATATTGACGAAATAGATACTGTTAGAAGATACACTCATGAAGAAATTGGTTTTCAAAGTCCAGATTATACAAAAACAGGTTTCGGAGATTTAGATTTATATTTTCGTTTTAGAGCGGAATGGGAATATCTTCATCTTATGCATGGTATAAATTTTAATTTAAAAACCGGTGTATTAATTCCAACTGGAGTAAAGCGCGATATCAATAATCCTGCAGCAGTACCTTTTATGGGCGATGGTCATATTGGTTGGTATTTATCAATAGTACAAGAATTTGAATTAAAAGAAGATTTACGGCTGGGAATAATGCTGGGTTATCTTTATCAATTTAAAGAAAAAATTATTGAGCGAATGTCAGTAGGAAGTGAACCTTCTGTATTTAGTTCGCTTAAAGGTCGATTGCAAGTTAAGCCAGGACCAACTCTTAAAATAGCACCATATCTTAGCATTTGTAATATTGTTGACGGGCTAAACGTTCAGTTGATGTATACACATTTAATGCACAATGATGATGATTTAGATGATCGTAGACCAACCAGTGAAATTGATAAACTAAATTCACGTCTTACTACGTCTGAAGATTTAACCAGGTGGAGAATGAATTTATTTACAATGGAATTAATGTATGATTCTAAAGCTGCGTTAAAAAAATGGCCGCTTGAGCCAATAATTTATGCAACATTTACAGTCCCTTTTGGCTGGATTGGTGGTAAAAATGCAGCCAAACATCATCAATTTTCATTAGGTGTAGAATTAAATTTTTAATAAATAATTGATAAAAAATTTTGGCGAATAATTATCGGGAGAGATTATGAAGTTTTGGCCTGCTACAAAATTATTTAGTTTTTTTTCTAATGATCTTGCCATAGATCTTGGCACTGCAAATACTGTTATATATGTTAGGAATCAAGGGGTTGTTTTAGATCAGCCTTCTGTTGTTGCTGTAAAATCTGGTACCAATGATGTTCTTGCTGCTGGTTTTAAGGCAAAAGAAATGTTGGGGAAAACTCCAGAAAGTATTGTTGCTTGTAGGCCTATGCGAGATGGTGTTATTGCAAATTTTGAATTAACAGAAAGTATGCTTCGTTATTTTATTCGTGAAGTTCACAACAATAGAAAAACTTTGGTGCGTCCAAGAATGATTATAGGTGTGCCTTCTGGAATCACGCAAGTTGAACGTCGTGCAGTTGAAGATTCTGCCCGTCAAGCTGGAGCAAGAGAAGTTTATACAGTTATGGAACCAATGGCTGCAGCAATAGGCGCTGGACTTCCAGTTGCCGAACCTACAGGGAATATGATTGTTGATATTGGTGGGGGAACTACAGAAGTTGCAATTATTTCGCTTAAAGATGTTGTTTACTGTAAGTCTGTTCGTGTTGGTGGTGATGATATGGATCAGGCTATAGTTCAGTATGTAAAAAGAAAATATAATTTGCTGATTGGTGAGCGTACCGCTGAAGTTATTAAAATAAATATAGGAACTTCAATTTTAGGGGATGAATCTAAATCTATGGAAATTAAAGGACGAGATCTTGTTTCTGGAATCCCTAAAACTATTTCATTTTCAGAAGCGGAAGTTTTTGAAGCTTTAGCTGAGCCTACTTCTGTAATTATTGATGCCGTAAGATCTGCTCTTGAAAACGCACCTCCGGAATTGTCTTCTGATTTAGTTGATCGTGGAATTATTATGGCAGGTGGTGGTTGCCTTCTTAATAATCTTGATATTCTTATTTCTAAAGTTACAGGCTTACCCGTAAAACGTTCTGACAATGCGTTGCTTAGTGTTGTTCTTGGTGCAGGTAAAGTTTTAGATGAGCTTGATTTTTTCCGCGATGCATTAATGAAGTAAAATATCTTTTTACCCTATGAAACCCTGACCATTTTACATATTTTTTTTAAACTGTTAATTTTTGTTTTTCTAATGAATTTATAAAACTTAGGAGTTATAAAAATGTATAAAAATATTTATTTAAAAAGATTTTTTTCTAATCCATTTTTTCAAAGCAAATTATTCAAAGTTATTTTTTGTATTTTAATTTCTTGGTTTTATGCAATTTGTTCACAGGTTGCAATCAGTTTGCCAATTGGCCCAGTACCTATTTATCTACAACCGTTTCCTGTTTTATTATTGACGTTTTTTTTAGGCAAGAGGGCAATTTATTCATATATTTTATTTCTTGTGCAGGGAGCGCTGGGTGCTCCGTTTTTTTCTAATTTTGGAAGCTTAGACAGACTTTTGGGTCCGAGTGGGGGCTATCTTTTTGGTTTTCTGTTTTCTATTTTATTTATATATTTTTTGCGCAAAGTTAAAACAAATTCTTTTTGTTTTACATATTTAAAATTATTTTTAGCTCTAATTATTTATAATATTTTTGGTTTATTCCAACTATCTTTTTTTGTTGGATTTAGAAATGTTTTTTATGTGGGTTTGTATCCCTTTTTATTTGGTGATTTAGTTAAAATTTTATGTGTAACAGTTTTGGTTTTTCGTTTTACACCCTACTTCGCCAACATGTCCTCCATAGCTTTAGCGACGGAGGAGGCTTCGAAGGGTTTGGAAAATAAAAAAAAGAATGTAGAAAGTAAGAGATAAGTTTTTGTGTTAAAGAAGATTTTAGTAGTAATAGCATTACTATTTTTTTTTATTGGCGGTGCGTTTTTTTATATTCTTGAGTCAGAATGGGTTGATTTTTCTAGCCTTTCAAATTATGAGCCATGCAAGCCTTCTATAGTTTTAGATGATCAAGGTGAAGTAATTGCACGTTTTGAAATTGATAAAAGACAATTTGTTTATTTTGACACACTTCCAAAAGTTTTAATTGATGCTTTTGTAGCAGCAGAAGATCATAAATTTTTTCATCACGGTGGAATTTCTCTTAAAGGAATGCTCAGATCTTTTTTAGTTAATATTTATCGTAGGCGTAGAGCTCAAGGAGCAAGCACCATAACCCAACAAATAGTACGGCTTCTTTTTTTAACAAGCGAGCGAACAATTGTTAGAAAATTAAAAGAAGTTTTTTTATCGATCCAGTTAGAGAGACAATTAACAAAAAAACAAATTTTTGAATTGTATATAAATAATATCTATTTTGGGCGAGGTATTTATGGAGTTGAGGCTGCATGTAAAAGGTTTTGGAATAAATCTGTAGATAAAATTAATGTAGATGAGGCAGCAACTCTTGCGGCAGTTGCAAAGTCTGCGCGTTTATATTCACCTCTTAATGCTCCTGAAAATTCAAGGGTTAGAAGAAATATAATTTTGCGCAGTATGTACAAGCAGGGATTTATTTCTAATGATGATTTCACTCAAGGATTAAAAAAAGATTTATGTATTAGTGAAATTATACCAGGCAATCCTATGCGTCTTTATATTCAAGAATGGATAAGAATTTGGGCAGAAAAGAATTGGGGTAGAGATGCTTTATATAAAAAAGGTTTAAAAATTCAGACAACAATAAACTCCACAATACAGCAAGCAGCAGAAAAATCTTTTTCAGATGTGATTTTGGAATGGCGTGAAAAAATTGGAAAAAGTTTAAATGGTGGCCTTCTTGCCATAGAAACACATAGTGGAAAAATAAAATCATTTATCGGTGGTTTAGACTTTAATCAATCACAATATAACCGAGCATTTCAGGCGGTTCGCCAAATGGGTTCTTCTTTTAAACCAATTGTGTACACTGCGGCTTTGCAAAAAGGTTTGGCAATGAATACTACATATAGTGATGAGCCAATATCTTTCAATATTCCAGGTTCAGGGGTTTGGGAGCCTAGAAATTGGACAAATAAATTTGAGGGAAAAATTACTTTGCTGCGTGCTCTAACTCTTTCAAATAATATTGTTACCATCAAAGCTCTAATGGAAGTTGGATTTGATCCTGTTATTAAACTTGCTAAAAAATTTGGAATCAATAGGCAATTAAATAAATATCATTCTCTTGCTCTTGGAACCTCAGAGTCAACGGTAGAAGAAAATACTGCAGCGTTTAATGTTTTTGCAAACCATGGTGTTTATGTAAAACCATATCTTATTGAGTGGGTTAAAGATGAATTTGCAAATAAAATTTGGCAACATGAAACAAAAAAAATAAATGTTTTAGATTATAAAACCAACTCTAAAATGGTTCATGCTCTTGCTTGGAGAATGAAAAGGAGTAGAAGTTTTCGTGGTCCTAAAGATTGGTTTGATAGTGATTCTATAGGGAAAACAGGTTCTACAAATGAGTCAACCACAAACTGGTTTGTTGGTTCTACGCCAGAATTAACAACAGCCGTTTATGTTGGCAGAGATGATGCTAAGCCTTTAGGTAGAAAAGTTTATGGATCTCAGACGTCTTTTCCTATTTGGCTCAATTTTTATAAATCTTTGAAATTTAAAAAGAAAACGTTTTATTTTGACCCTGCGCTAAAAGAAATTTCTATTGACTGGTTTACGGGAAAAAAGACAAATAAGGTTAATGATAAACATGCTGTTACCATGTTAGAGTAAAAATTCTGGCCGTTCGCCCTGAGGGATTTGCTTTGCAAATCGTCTCGAAGGGTTGTACGAATGGTCGATACAAATATTTTTTTACTAAACCCTTTACTTTCATTGCCTGATTTTTCTATCCTTTATTTATGAACATCTAGTTAAAAGTATCTTTTTTGGGGAAAGGGAAATCTATGAATATTTTAAAAACTCTAGTAATTGGTTTATTAATTACTTTTTCATCACTTATGCCGCAATGGGATAATGATTTTCAACTTACTAAAGCGCTAGATAATTTGGCTTCTTTTGAATATATGGAATTTCTTTTTTTGATAGGGTCTGCCGGAAGGCCATTGGGTATAGATTTTAGCGAGCGTGAAGCAATAACTTTTAAAAATAATTTAAAAAACAGGAGATTTTTCCTTGATTGTGGAAGAATTGATCCAATAGTTAAAAAATTTATTATTGAAAATATTACGCTAGCTGTCTGCGAAGATGGAAGAATTGTAACCGGAATTCCTTTAGAGTTTTATTCTTCGTTTACAGAATAATTTTAAAATTTGACGATATAAAAAGCCATTGTTTTACTAGGAACCTTTTTTCAGTGTATTTATAGAGATTAAAAATATAAGATTCGATGCTTTTATTTACAATCATATTTATATTTTACTTTGTATATACAATGTGATAACGTAAAAATCAGTTTTTTATTAAGTCTAAGGAGTATTTTATGATTAAAAAGTTATCAAAATATGGGAATAGTAAAGCTTTGGTAATTGATAAACCAATTTTAGAATTGCTTGATATAAATGAAAATACCCAATTAAAAATTACAATTGATGGCAAATCATTAGTGATTACGCCTGTGCGTAAAGTTAAAAAAGGAATAAAAAAAACAAGCGATAATAAAAGACTTCAAAAAATAGTTGAAAAAAATGTTAAAAAATATGCATCAGCATTAAAAAAATTGGCAAAGAATTAGGTATTTTGAATGGAGAAAATATATTTTTTAACTATCGAAGAAATTATTGATTTTAATAGACTTCTTATTAAATTATATGGAGGTATATTTGGAATTCGAGATTACAATCTTTTGGATTCTGCTCTTCATCAGCCTCAATTTTTCATTGCGGGAAATTATATTCACAAGGATATTTATTTGATGGCAGCCGCCTATCTCTATCATATTATTAAAAATCATCCATTTATAGATGGAAATAAGAGAACAGGTATTTTCGCAGCGATAAACTTTCTAGAATATAATTATGTAGAAATTGATTTGGATCAAAAAGAGTTTTATAAACTTGCTATAGATGTTGCAAATTCTAAAATGTCAAAACAAAAGATAGCAAATTTTTTGAAAAAGAAAGTTGTAGAAAATTAATTTGTATATTCTTCAAAAACCGTCAAAAGGTTTTTCTCTGGATTGAAAATATTACGCTAGCTGTTTGCGAAGACGGAAGAATTTTAACCGGAATTCCTTTAGAATTTTATTCTTTTTTTTAAAAACTGAATATAAAAAAGCCTTTGTTTTGCGAATTAACCTTTTTTTTTTGCATTAACTTGCTTTTGTGGAAATTGATTTGTTAACATCCAAATGGTAGAAATTTTGTGTTTAATGTTTTTGGTTTAACAAGATGAGAGGAATAATGAATAAGTTATTAAAATTTTTTATGTTGTTAGTTTGCGCTTTGGTTATGAACAATTTGAAGCTAAAAGCTTTTGAGCAAGATTTTAGGGAGAATTGTTCAATTTGTTTTGAAAGTTTGTATAAAAAAGATGATCAAGGAAATTTAATAGATGATAAAGGTGTTATTATTCCTGTTGATAAGAATGGCATACTAAATAATCCAGATGACGAAGCTCGACTTGTTCCATTTAATAATTTGGAAATAAAAATTTTACCTTGTGGACATAGATTTCATAAAGGATGTGTTGACCCATGGCTTAATGATCATAATACCTGTCCATCATGTAGAGCTACAACTCCTTCGGTTGAATCTCAACCGGTTTCATCAGGGTATGAAGTAATAGATAATTCTATAACTTATACCATATATACACAACAAGGCTTTGACGAAGCAAAGCAGTACTTACAGGATCATCATGAATTTGTAAATTTGAATTTGGATTTATGCTTCACAGAAACTACATTATTACAAATTCCACAAAATTTTTTTGAAGGGTTAGCTCATCTCCGCAGCTTAGATCTTTCTGGGAATCAACTAACAATTCTACCAAGATCAATAAGAAGCTTAAGCAATCTTCAAGAACTTGATCTTAGTTATAACAATCTTGATCCTTGGCCAGTTTCTATTTTACAACCTCTTATAGATCAGGGAACAAGAATTTATGGTGAAGATACGCAATTGCCAGCTCCGCAACAATTTTCTTTTTTAAAAAGAATTGGAAGAAAAATTAGATTTGCATTTAATAGATTATTCAAAAGAAAAGCATGATTTGTATTTTAATTAATAAAGCCGATTTGTGATCAAAGCGGCTTTATTAATTTTATAAATTATTTTTCAAAAGAGGGTTTTATTTTTTTATAAATATCTTTTAAATCAAATGAAACTTGTTTTGTTTCTGCTATAACAGCCATAAAATTGGTATCGCCTTCCCATCTTGGAACTATATGAATATGTAAGTGTGAAGGCATTCCCCCGCCGCTTGCTTTGCCCAAATTAACACCAACATTAAATGCACTAGGGTTTAGTGTTTTTTTTATAGCTTCAATTGCAAAATTAACTTCTTCCATTATTTCAGCTCTGGTATCTGCTGATAAATCAGATAAGTTTGCTTTGTGCTCATTTGGAATAATCATAAGATGTCCAGCATTATAGGGATAAATGTTCATTATTGTTGTGCAGTATTTTCCACGTTTTAGTATGAAATTTTTTTCATCATCATTTTCTTTGATGGCTTTGCAAAAAACACATTCGTTATCTTTTTTTGTATGAACAGATTCTTCTACGTATTTACTCCTCCATGGAGCGTAAATTTTTTTCATTACAAATTCCCTAATTTATTTTTTAATACTTTTTATATAAAGATCTTTTAATTGTTTTTCATCTACTGTTGATGGTGTTTGCATCATAGGACAATATCCAGAATTAGTTTTTGGAAATGCAATGACATCACGTATTGAATCTACTTTTGCTAATGTCATAATTATGCGGTCAAGGCCCAATGCCAAACCACCATGTGGAGGGAAGCCAAGTTTTTGTGCTTCAAGTAAAAAACCAAATTTTTCTTTTGCTTCTTTTTTTTCTATTCCTAAAATTTCAAATATTTTTTCTTGTAGCTTAGGGTCATAAATTCGGATTGAACCGCCACCCAGCTCTTCGCCATTGCATACTAAATCATATGCTTTGGATTTAACATTTTTCAGTTCTGTTTTTTCAATGTCGTCTGAAGGCTGCGTGAAAGGGTGGTGAGTAGAATACCATCTTTTATCTTCTGGGTGCCAATCAAACAATGGGAAGTCTGTAATCCAAGAAAAAGCAAATTTATTTTTATCTATTAAGTTAAGTGTTTTCCCAAACTCTTCTCTTAGTTTTCCCAATGATGTCCAAGCATTTTTGTGGTCACCGGCTATTAGAAATAATGTGGATTCTTTATTTGTTTGCGGGATTAATTTTGTGATTTGATCTAAAAAATCTTTATCTAGAAATTTTGATATAGCAGAATCTGGCAACCCGTCTTCTGTAAATCTTATGTAAAGAAGGCCTTTTGCTTTTAGTTCTTTTATTGCAAAAGTTGTTAATTTATCAAGTTCTGTTCTTGAAAACTTTTTATCTGGTATGCATATTGCACCAATTTTTCCATTACTTTCAACAACGGATTTTAAAAATTTAACCTCTGTGTTTTCAAAAAACTTTGTAATATCATTAATTTTTAATTCAAACCTAAGGTCTGGTTTGTCTGTTCCATAACTTGAAAATGCTTCTTGGTATGTCATTGACGGTATGCTATCAATTTTATAATTTATTGTTTTATCCCAGACGGTTTTAATAATGTCTTCTGTCGTTTTTTTTACATCTTCTTCTGTTGCAAAAGACATTTCAAGATCTAGTTGTGTAAATTCTGGCTGGCGGTTGGAGCGAAAATCTTCATCTCTAAAACATCTAGCAACTTGAAAATATTTTTCCAGGCCTGCGGCCATTAAAAGTTGTTTGTAAATTTGAGGAGATTGTGGAAGTGCATAAAAAGAACCTGGATTTAAGCGAGAAGGGACCAAAAAATCTCTTGCGCCTTCAGGTGTGCTTTTTGACAAAATGGGTGTTTCAATTTCATAAAAATCTTCTTTGTGTAGATGTTGGCGTATTGCAAAAATAACGTCATTTCTTAGTTTTAACACATCATGCATTTTGGTGCGACGTAAATCTAGATAGCGATATTTTAGCCTTAATTCTTCCTCGACCTTTTCTGCATCTTCTAGTTGGAATGGAAGAGGTTCTGACATATTTAGAATTTTAAAATCTTGAATGTGAACTTCGAAATTACCGGTTTTTAGTTTTTCGTTAATTGCGCCTTCGCTACGGTTTGTTACAACGCCTTTAACAAAGAGAACAGATTCAGGCCGTATGGTTTTTGCAATTTCAAGTTCTTTTTTGCCGATCTCGGGTTTAAAAACTAATTGAACTATTCCCGTTCTGTCACGAAGATCAATAAAGATAAGTTCACCATGATCACGTCTTTTTTGTACCCAACCACATAAAGATATTTCTTTTTCTAAAAATTTTTCACTGACTTTTCCGCAGTAAACGGTACGTTTGAATGTTTGCATGATATTTCCTTAGAATACGGGAATATTTATATATTTAAGTCTAAGTTGTGTTCTATTTCCCTGGCCGTTCAAATCCTTCGAGACGATTTGCAAAACAAATCCCTCAGGACGAACGGGCGAGACCTGAATTTTGATCATACTAACTAAAAGACTATCAGTTTCCAAAGAACATAACTTATAACGTTGGCTTCATTGTATCAATTTTGCAGCGAAAAAAGAAATGTATACATTTAAAATTAGATTTTTTGCCTAGAAACAAATGTTTTTTAGAATTTTTTATAGATAAGAGCGGAGGAAATCCGCTCTTATCTTTGAAGTAGTTTAGAATTTATAAAATAAACCGAGATTCATATAACATGCTGTATCGTTGCCAAGTCTGTAATTTGCAGGATCCAAACCTGTTCTATTTGCTGCATCAAGTTTGTTGTAAATATCACCTCTTAGCGGTGTTCCTTTTACATCATTGTAGTAAGTGCCAGGGAAGAATATTGCAAAGTCACCGTAGGCATGAAAGTTTTTAAAGACTTCATATCTTAGGCGCACGTTCCATTCTACACCTAAAAACTTACTAGCTTCTGCGCTTGATGTTGTTTCATTTGCGCGGTCATATTTATGTGCAGTGTAAGCTTTCCAATAGCTTAAAACGTTTGAAGTTAAACTAAACCTGTCAACGTTATGTTCTTTTGGAAACCACGTAATTCCTGCTCCAATAAATTGTAAATCAGTAAAGGAAGTGTCATCTCCTGCAGAGCGCTCATCTGTAGGAATTGTTAGTGGACGTTTGATTTTTCTAGCGTCAAGAACAATTACACTTTTAACACGTTTTCCTGTATACCATTCTTGAAGACCAACAAAACCGCGATAAGTCTTATCTTTCTCAATGTCTGAGTTTTGTGGTGAATGTGGATTTTTATCTCCGGAAGCATAACCATATGTTGCTGCTATTTTAACGTCTGCCTCATCAAAAGTGTACGCAGCATCTGCTACAAACATCCAACCGCCATATTTATTTGTATATTCTGGTCGGAAGCGAGTTGCGCTGTTATAAAGAGCTTCATCTCCTGTTCCAATATAAGAATCATTTGTAATATTGTTTGATGCATCTACTATTGTTTTGTTTGCTGTTGTTACATTTACAACTGCTCCATTAACATCAACAATTTTGGTATATTTTACAATTACTTGTGCATTAGAATTGCCAATTGCTAGCTCATTTCTGTCAATGTTGTAAGCCGTTTCTTGACCAAAGTTGAATGCACCTTCTGCTCCACACTCAAAATTATTTTTTTTAATGTCCAAACTTACACCAGCGGTTCCTAGCTCACTTTTGGCATCTGCTTCAAATTCTATTTTTCTATCAGAGGCTTCATTATAAAGAATGTAAGGTTCAAGTTCTAATGTTCCAAGTTTTGTATTTTCATCTTTCCATTTAAAACGAAGAGCCAAAAGATCATTATCTTTATCTACGCCTCGCCATGGTCTGTCTGATTTACCAACGTGATTTGCTTTGATGAAATTAAAAGTTTTACCAAGGTTGTCAGAATTTTCTTCTAGTTTTGCATAATAAAAATCATAACTTAATTTGTCTTTTATTATGTCTCCGTGAATATCTATTCCAGGTGCAAATTGATCACTGTTGTATCCAGACGATATTCCCAAAAAGTCTTTTGTTTGTCCGTAGACTGCGCCTAGCGCAATTCCTCTACCTAGACTAAAAGGGAAAAACCCAAATTTTGCGAATTGGACTCTTTCATGTTCAAGATTAAATACAGCATTTAAACTTACTTGAAACCATGTTTCTCTTAGATTGATATAAGCTTTTTTGTTTTTGTGTTTATGGCTTCCAACAACTACGTCAATTCCATCAAGTTTGATTGTATCATTTAGTGTATTAACAGCAGAACCAGAGTCTCCCCAAAGTCCTTTTGCGCGTAAATCGTTGAAAACTTCTAATGCGTTGTGCCCAAATTTTTCTTTACCCCAGGCAATTCTTCCTGTTAAATCTACTGTTTGTTTGAAATATCCTATTTCGTCTGGAATGGCGCTATTAAGCATTATAAGATTTTTTGCTAGATAAAAGTCAGATGATGTTTTTCCACCTACTGTAATTTTAACATCGTTTTTATCATAAATTGTGAACTTGTCATCTTTGTCTAATTTAAGATCTTCAAGCAAGCGCACTTCTTCTATTAGTGGAACTTCTTCTTTTTGTTTGGTTTCTATTGCTGATTTGTTTTGTTTTGTAGAAATGTCGTTTTTGAATTCTCTTGCTGTTGAAATGCTGAATAGCATCATGGAGCCTAGGAATCCGACCGACATGAATTTGTTGATTCTACTCTTTTGCATAAATCTCCTTCATGTTTCTATGCTGTGCTAAAGTGTTTTCGGCAGTCTTCAATGTGTGATTAAATTAATTATGTTACGTTTTTTGTCAACAGGAGATTTGGCTTTTATGCCCAAAGATAAAGCGTTTTTTACTAATTGTATTTTGTAAAAATTTGAATAAATGAAAAAGAAAAAAGCTGGATTTGACTATTGATAAACCAAATCCAGCTTTTATTTGTTAGATTTTTTTTATTATTTCAACAATGCTTGCAGCGTCAATACCTTCATATGAAAGTAGTTTTTCGCAACTTGCAGATCTTGCAATTTTTTCTACGCAGAGAGATTCAATCCTAAAGTCTTCATTTACTAGTTCGCTTTTTATAGCTTCTCCAATTCCGCCAGCAAGATAGTGATCTTCAACTGTTATAACTTTTTTTTGAGATTTATTTGCAACATCAATAATTGTTTTTTTATCTAATGGTTTAACGCTATAAAGATCTATTATTGAAACTAAAATATTTTCTTTTTTTAATTCTTCATAAGCTTTTAGTGCTTCATGTAAAGTTATTCCAGCCGCAATGATACAAGCTTTATCGTTATCACTTTGTTTTAAAATTTTGCATCCACCTATTTGGAATTTTTCATCTTCATTATAAAGAGGAATAGTTTTTCCTCTTGTTGTTCGCATGTATGAAATTCCATCATTATAATTTGTCATTTGTTCTACTAGTTTGTAAGCAGAAACGCTGTCGCTTGGGTATAGAACTACAGAATTTGGAATGCTTCTTATCATAGAAATATCTTCAAGCCCCATTTGTGAAGGGCCATCTTCTCCAATAGAAACGCCTGAATGAGAACCACACAATTTTAATGCATTGCGTCCAATTCCGGCCATGCGTATTTGGTCAAAAGCACGTGTTAAAAATGCTCCAAAAGTTGCAGCAAATGCAATCTTTCCTCTTGCTTGTAAACCAGTTGCTACGCTAACCATATTTTGTTCTGCAATAAAACATTGAAAAAATCTTTTAGGAAAATCTTTTTGGAAAATATCTGTAAATGTAGAATTTTTTACGTCAGCATCTAAAACAACAGCATCTTCACTTTGCTTTCCTATTGCTGCTAGTGCGTAACCAAATGCTTGGCGTGTAGCCATTTTGTTTTCATTAATGAAAAGTTTTAGGTTTGGATCTTTTTTTAGATCTATTGTTATGTTTTGATTATTTTTATTTTTAATTTCTTTTGGTTTGTGTGGTGTAAATTTTTCTAAAGTAACTTGTTCATGTAAAAATGTATCTTTTAATTCTTGTATACATTTTTCTGCATCTTCAACGCTAAATGGTTTCCCGTGAAAACTATTTTTATCTTCAACGTTTTTGATGCCGTGACCTTTATAAGTTTTAGCAATGAACATTATGGGTTTATCTTTTATTTGTTGTGCATTTTTAAGTGCGTTAACTATTTCTTCAATATTGTGTCCATCAATAATGGAAGTATGCCAACCAAAAGCTTCGAATTTTTTTGCATATTTTTCTACATCATGATTATGAATAGATTCTCCGGATTGCCCTAATCTATTGGCATCCACAATTCCAATAAGATTGTTTAATTTGTAATGTGCTGCAAATTCTGCAGCTTCCCAAACAGAACCTTCTGCAATTTCACCGTCGCCAAGCATGACGTATGTTTTGTAATCTAAATTTTCAAGTCTTGCATTTAGAGCCATTCCGGCTCCAATTCCTAGGCCTTGGCCTAAAGATCCGGTTGCGGCTTCATTATATTTAAAACGTGGAGTTGGGTGACCTTCTAAAACTGAATCAAATTCTCTAAGTGTTAATAAATCTTCATCTGAAATTACGCCAACTTGTTTCCATGCAGAATAGACAACAGGAACTGCGTGCCCTTTGGAAAGAATAAAACGGTCATTATTTGGATTTTGAGGGTTTGTTGGGTCATATTTCATAACGTAAAAAAATAGCGAAGAAATAATATCCGCCGCAGAAAGACATGAAGTGGGGTGACCAGACTTACTTTTTGTGGTTGCTCTAATAGAGTCAATTCTTAATTGGAGAGCCCTGTTTTCCAAAATTAAAGTTTCGTTTTTTTCTAGCGTATTATTCATTTGCTGCCTTTTCTTTTTAATTGTTTTTAATTAAAAATTATGTTTAGTCTTATAATATCAGTACAATATTTGCTAAAGTTATACACTAAAAAAAATATTTAGTTGATTAATAAGTTTATTTGTACGGTTTAGGATGTTCTTTTTAAGCAAAAATATGAATTATGTCTGATTTAGTAGGTAATATAATACACAAAGTTCTTCCAGAACAACATCGTTGGAAAATGAATTTACTTGCGAATTGGCCCAAAATAATTGGTGATTTAAGTGATAAAGTTAGAATAGAAAAGATTTCTTCTAATTTTATTGTTTTGGGGGTTTGTCATCCGGCTTGGGCCCAAGAGTTGTATTTGTTTTCAGATGTTTTGAAGAAAAAAATTAATAATGTTTTAAAAGAAGACAGAATCAAATATATTCGGTTTAAAACTGTTACTTTAGAAAAATCTTGCAAAAAGTGCAAAATGAAAACTAAAGAAGAATATGTTGATGTTGGTGTAAAGAGGACTGTTAGGCTTTCAGAAAAACAGCAAACTTGTTTGAAGCAGATTAAAAATGAAGCATTGCGCAAGTTGTTAGTTCAATATTATGGACGCTGTAGTGTTAAAAAATAAGGAGAGATGATGAATTTCGCTAAACAAAAATTTATTTTGATCTTAGTTGTTATTGTTAATTTTACATCATTGTTAGCGGTGAGTGTTTCTTTTGGTGATATAGAAGAGACGACACACAAAAACGCACAAAAATATTGTGACTTTTTGATTGGCGAATACGAATTAGCACAAGGAGATTTAACAGATTCAGCAGAAGCATTTAACAGATTAGGGGATAGCGAGGGCGCAACTCACGGACTAATACGTGTTTTAAGTGACCAAAATCGCCATGATTTAATTATTAAACATGTTGGTAAATTTAAAGACGATATAGAAATTCAACTAATTTTTTTCAGATCTTTTCTTGCTTTAGAAAAAGTAAAACAGGCAGAAAAAGTTCTTTTAGAATTAACCAAGCGTAACCCAAAAGACGCAAGCGTATCTTATTATTATTCTGTTTTTTTGATTGGTGAAAAACGCTTTGAACAAGCAGTCAAATTTATGGATGAGTTCATAAAAAAGACTTCGTGTGACTCCAGACATTTTTTATTTTATTTTCTAAAGGCAAAAACATACTTGTCTATGGAACAGGTTGAAAACGCAAAAAATTCGCTAAAAGAATGTTTAAAACTAAATAGCAATTTTGATAAAGCTTTGCTTCTTAAAGCAAATATTGCAGAAAAAGAAGGTGATACCAAAGAAGCTATGCGTTGTTATAAAAACATTTTAGACATGGGGGTGCAAAATGAGTTTGCACAACAACAATTAGTTAATTATTTATTTGAGAAAAAAGAATATAAAGAAGCAGAAAAAATTCTTCGTATGATTCCAGGTAATAACGCAGAATATTTTTTTGATTTAGCTTTGGTTGAGTGGAAATCAGGTCAACACGAGAGTGCACTAAAAGATATTAATGCTTCACTGCGTATGCAGCCAAATTCTGATTCAGCATGTTCTCTAAAAGTTGAAATTTTATTTAGCATGAAAAAGGGAGTAGAGCTTGTTACTTTTTTGAAAGGTTGGTTGCTTAAAGATCCTAAAAATAAAAAAGCATTAGATTTTTTTGTTTTACTAAAAGGACGGGGTCTTTCTAAAGATTTAGTTATTAAAGTTTTGAGTAGCCTTACAAAAACAAAAGAAGCTAAAAATTCAAAAAGCATTTGGGCATTGCTAGGTGATTTATATTTAGAAAATGAAAATTTTAATGAGTCATTAAATTGTTATAAAAAAGTTTTATCTCTCGGCAGAGATGAGTTATTAAAATCAAAATTATTTTATCAAATTGCTTATGTTTATATTTCTATTAATGATGGAAGCAAAGTGGAAGAATCTCTAAAAAACGCAATGGATTGTAAAGAGATTTATCTTCCTGTTTACAATTTACTTGCCAATTATTATTTGCAGACAAATAATAAAATTGATGATGCGCTAACTTTGATAGATAAAGCCTTAAAACATGATCCAAGTAATTCTGCATATTTAGACACAAAAGCTTGTCTTCTCATTAAAAAGGGGAAAAAGGCTAAAGCCAGAAAGATTTTTAGAAAGGCGTTGGAGTTAGACCCTGGAAGTATAATTTTGAAAGATCATTATAAATTATGCGAATAAAGAAAAAAGATAATTCTAAATATTTATATATTGTTGCCGGAAGTTCTGGGGGGCACATTTTGCCAGCCTTTGTTTTGGCACAAAAATGGCAAACTTCAAATCCTGGCGGTGAAATTGTTTATCTGAGTAGTGGTAAATCTATTGATAAACAAATATCAAATTCATTAGAAATAGAGTTTAAAAAGCGTCCGCTAAGACTAATTAATTTCCCTGCAAAAAAACTTTGGCAATACCCTAAATTTACAACGCAACTTTTTTTAACTTTTTTTAAAAGTTTGTTTTATTTAACGCGTCAAAGGCCCCAGTTGGTTTTAAGCACAGGTGGATACATCGCTATTCCTGTTTGTATTGCCGCAAAAATTCTTAAAATTCCAATAGATGTTTATGAGCTAAATGTTATACCAGGAAGAGCTACCAAGTTATTGGCTTCTTTTTGTAGTAAAATTTTTGTTACTTTCCAGAAATGTAATGACTATTTTGAATCTAAAAAAAAGATAAAGAAAAAATGTTTTTTAAGTCCGTATCCTGTTCGTTATAGCGAAAAGGATAAATTAGTTGATATGCAAAAAAATATTACTTTTATAAATCAGCTTTTACGTAGTAGGCAAAAAACATTTTTAATTAAGGAAGCAGAAAAGTTGGGGTGTGAAGGTTTAGAAGGTGAGCCATTTTATTCTTTTGATTTAAACAAAAAAACAATTTTTGTTTTAGGGGGTTCTCAAGGTTCACTTTATATAAATTCTTTATTTAAAGATTGGATTTTAGCGCAAAAAAGCTTAGCGAGTAAAATTCAAGTGATTCATCAAATAGGTTCCGCTGACCAAAATAAATGGAAAAATTTTTATAGGTCATTAGAAATACCGTCATTTATATTTTCTTATTATGATAATTTGAAAAATTTTTATTTAATTTCAGATCTTGTAATTTCCAGGGCTGGTGCTGGAACATTATTTGAACTTGAGTTTTTTAATAAAAAATCAATTATTATTCCACTTCAAACTCGTCAAACAGATCATCAAGTTTTTAATGCCCAGGAAATGGCAAGGCGTAATGGCGATCTTTTTGTTGTACAAAAACAGCAGGTTTCTCCTCAAAATTTGCCCTTATTTTCACAAAATATTAGCAATATTCTGAACCTCTAATAATTCTTTTTAAAAAATTACGCGCATTTTTCTTAAAATTTACAAAATTATAGCGAAATTAGTGGAAACAATCCAAGGGGGCTTTTGACTAAGTGTCAATATTCTGTTGAACTAATGATACGTAAAATACAGGGTTTTTTGAGTAGAATAAATAATTTTAAAAATAACTGGGAGGTTATATCAATGAATTTTTTATCAAGAGTAAGTTTATTATCAATATTTGCATTGTTGTTTTCATACAATGTGATTTGTCCAATAATTGTTCATACAACTATTCTAAAAAAAGATGACAAGGTTGTTTATTTGTTTAGTAATTTTAATGATCATCAACTAGGGATTAAAGGTTTAACTAGGCGGGCATTAAAACAACAAGCGGATCTAGAAAAAATTATTGCTAGATTGGATGATAATTTACTGATTTTAACAGAAGCGCCATATGATCCATATTTTTTATCAAAAATAAAAAACAGAGAGACTGTTACTCAAGCAACAACAGGACTTTTATTAGATAAATTAAAAGATCGTCATGAGTATCAAGATATACATGAAAGTGTCTTATCTGGTTATAGAAAGAATCTTGTAGATTATCCAGGTTTACCAAAAAACATTTCAGAGTGTTCAATCATGTATTCGGTTTGTTCATTGATGCAGACGTATAAAAAAGCACATGTTATGCCGTTGGATGATATTCGATATGATATTGGTTGGTTGTTTTCAAGCGGCTTATATAATCTTTCTTTTTTGAATAAAGCATTATTTATAGATTTAAATTACGAGGAAAAAGATTTTGTTTTAAATCATTCGCCATCAATCGATCGATTAGAGAGATGGCTTTTGCAATATACATTCAGGTTGAAGAGTTTAACATATGATCTTGATGAAAAGTATGCATGTTATAAAGATTTTATATATTTGAGTGAATTATTTGAAAAAGAACTTCAAAATTTTAAAGAACAAATTAATAAATTTTTAAGTGTGTATAAAAAATATCTTGGTGGCGATTTAGATGATGATCAGCTTAAGCGTATTCCATTAAATAATTTAATTTATTCTTTGTATTTTGTTAGTGAAGAGGCCAATAAGGCTCTTTGTGATTTAAGGAATTATTTGCATAACTTACAGTGTAATTTATTAAGTTCCGCCGTAGAAATAAATGCTTTTAATTGTATTTTGCATGCTTATAGATATAAAAAAATAGCAGTATTTGCTGGCTATAGGCATATTGAAAGTTTACTGGACCATTTAAAAGGTTTTGGGTATGAAGTTATTTATAGTTCAATGTTTGGGTTTGGTGATGAGATATTTTCTAGTCGGTTTGCTGACGTTTCTGAAGGGTTAAAAAAGCATGATTTTACACTAAAAGAATTTAATTATTCTTTTAGTGATAGCTTTAAGTTTCTTTTAGATGATCAACTTAAAACAATTGTAGAAGATAAATGCTCAGGAAGAATAAGAAGGCATAGTCCTTATGATGACAAGTTGAGTTCTCCAAAGTCAAAAAGGTCTAGAACCTCAAAATAAAGATTAAAAATTAAGGGATAGTTTTTTTGTGTATTAGTTATGATGAATGAGAATATGAATTGTTTTTTAAGGAAAGTGAATATTATTAACTAGGAGTTTTTATTATGAATAAAAAGATGAATTTTTTAAAAAAAGTATTGTTAGTTTCGTTGCTTGTTGCTCAAGTTTCAATATTAAAAGTTTTTTCTAGTCCTCCAGGAAATCAACCAGGAGATCAATTTCCTGTAAGTGGATATCCTGTTAATCCAACACAACAATTACCAGCAATTACAAGGGTTGTTCCTGTTATTCAAGTAGAAGATGCTGATCCTCGCAGAGAGCTGGAAGCTTATCGGCGTTATGTACCCACATGCTTTGCGTTCAATGCTTGCATAGGTGCGTTTCTTGCTTATGTAGAAACAGAATTAAATTCTAGTTTTGGGTGTGGTTATTTGGGCGCAACGGCATTAAGAGGGATTGTTGATGTTGTTTTATGTAAATATAAAGATAATTTGGCTGAATATTCTTCTTTATATAATATTCTTTCAGTTATATCGAGTTATTTTTTAGCTTATCAACAAGATGAATCAGATAGATTGGAAATGATTGGTTTTGGCAGCTTGATTTGTTCTGTATATAGAATGATTACTGATATTCCACTTGGATGTATGGTTGGCTTGAAAGATAGAGGCAGTGTTGTTCAAAAAATTGTACGTCGTTTACGTCGCACAAAACAGATGAGGCAAGCAAGGGCTTTTGTTCCAGCAGAAATGGTTTAATTTTTTAGGTATTAAAATATTGTTTTTTTATTCATTTCCTTTGGAATATTTAAGTTCATAAATTTCAAAATCGTTGGTGCAATGTTTGAAATGCCTAAGTTAGGATTAACAGATAATTTTAGACTTTGATTGTTTTGTTTACTGATTATTATAAATGGGACAGGGTTGCATGTGTGTGAACTTTTAGGATTACCATTTTCATCTAACATTTCTTCTGCATTTCCATGATCTGCGGTAATAAATATTGTTCCATTTTGTTTTTCTACAATTTCATCATAAAGTTGTTTTAGCTGTTTATCTAAAAATTCACATGCTTTAACTGTAGCTTTAAAATTTGCAGAGTGTCCAACCATATCTGGGTTTGCATAGTTGATGAGATAAAAATTGTTAGGGTTTGTTTGCAGAGAATTTAAAACTTTATCAGTTATTTTTTGCGCAGACATTTGAGGGTTTTCAATATAGTTTTTTGCTTTAATTGATGGGATTAAAACTCTAGTTTCATATTTAAATTTTTTATCTACCATCCCTCTAAAAAAATAAGTTACATGTGCATATTTCTCTGTTTCTGCAATTATAAAAAAAGTTTTTTTATTTTGTTCTAAAACATCAAAAAAAGTATTTTTGATTTCTTTATTTTCAAACAAAACAATATTATCAAAGGCTGTAAATTCATCTTTGTAGCGAGTTGTGGAAATAAAAAAAGTTAAAGGTATAAAATTTTCTCTTTTGAATCTGTTAAAATCAGGACTTAAAAAGCATTCAGAAAGTTGTCTTGCTCTGTCTGGTCTGAAATTATAAAAAACCATTCCGTCTTCAGGTTGTAGAATTCCATCTTTGATTAAAAGAGTTGGTGAAACAAATTCATCTGTTTCATTTTTTTTATAAGAATTTTCTAAAACTTCTTGCCAGGTTTTGGTAACAAATTGTTCTGTTGGAGGAGTTGTGAGAATTTTATAACTTTCTTGTATGCGTTCCCAGTTGTTGTCTCTGTCCATGGCAAAGTAGCGGCCATGAATACTTGCTATTTCCCCTATTTCTAATTTTTTACATTCTTCTTCAAGTTGTTTCAAATATGTTGCTGCAGATTTTGGTGGCGTGTCCCGTCCATCCAAAAATGCATGAATATAAACTTGTTTTAATCCTATTTGCTTTGCTAATTTTAAAAATGCAAAAAGATGCTTTGTGTGGCTGTGAACTCCAGAATCAGAAAGAAGCCCCATTAGATGTAGTGATTTATTTTTTTCTTTTAATTTTTCAAAAGATTTAATTAAAATTTCATTTTCAAAAAAACTTTCATCTTCAATTATTTTATGAAATTTAACTAAAGGATTTTGTGTTATTCTTCCTGAACCCATTGTGAAATGGCCAACTTCAGAATTTCCCATATAATTTGGAAGCAGCCCAACAGCTTCGCCAGAAGCCTTTAGTAATCTATTAGGATATTTTTTTAACCAATTATTCCAGTTTGGCATATTTGCATGCGCAATAGCATTACCTTTTTGATTTTTGCTGTAGCCAAAACCGTCAAGTATTACAAGCATTGTTGGATTTGCAGGGTTTTTCTCCATCTTTTTTCACCTTTTTGTTGAGAAAGTGTTTTGTGATAGACTTCAGTTTAAGTATATCTTAATACTCAAATTTGCTTTTTGGGAAGGAAATAGAAAATATGAATAAGAAAATATTATTGTTTGCGGTTGTTTTTAGTTTGATTGCAAACAATTTAGTTGCTCAACAAAATTATGCTGTAGATGAAATGAGTTTTAATGATGATGCAGATTTTGATGTTGACAATGATAGTTTAGATAGTTTACCACCAATAATAATTTCAAAACCTTCACTTTTTCAAACAGTATCTACTAGACTTGGGGAAGCAAAAATTCTTTGGGTTGCAATTCGTGAAGATCAAAAAGGGGAACTTTTTGGGGATACAGACGAAAAGTTAACATTAAAAGAACAAACAAAATTGCTATTTTCAACAATGAAAGCTATCAGTGAAGGTGTGTGGCAAATTTTGGAACCTTCAGTGTCAGATGCTAAAGATAAAGCTAAAGATAAAGCCAAAAAACATTTGGAAAAACATAAAAAAATGTATTTGTGTTTTGGTGGGGGTGTGGTTGTTGGCGTGGCGACAACTGTTAAATTTAAAAAATAAATCTTTTGTAAAGGCGTGGTTGTGGAAGATAAACATGTTTTTGCCATATATTTTAATGGTTTATCTAAATGCAATTTAGTTAAAGCTCAAAATTTCACTATTTGTGATAAAGAAATTGTACACCGCATAAAAAAGGTTTTACGTTTATTTGAAGATGAAGAATTAGTTCTTTTTGACGATAAACAAAAGGTAAAACTTAAATTATTAAAAGAAGATAAATCTAAAAAAAATATTCTTAATACTAAAGTTCTTAGTGTTTCTCAAAATATTAAACCCAAAAGCGAAATTATTTTAAGTGTTGGCCTTTTAAAAAAAGAGAACTTTGAGCGCATTTCATATTTTGCCGCCGCAATGGGTGCAAATGTAATTCAGCCGTTTCTTTCACACAAAGTTCAAAGAAAGTGGGGCGGCGCAAAAGAAGTAGAGCGGTTGCAAAAAATTTTAATTTCTGCATGTGAACAATCAAAAAACTTTAATATTCCACAAATTTTAGAACCATTAAGTTTTGATAAATTTATAAAAAATTTAAATACAAATTCCAAAAAGATATGTTTTGAAGTTGATGGAATGCCGCTTTTTGATTTGCTTTCTGATTTAAATGAGTTTTCTAATAATCAAATAATTTTAACCTTTGGACCAGAAGGTGGTTTTAGTAGTGACGAAATTGATACGCTTAGGAAAGCAGGTTTTGGTTTTATTAAATTAACTCCAACAATTTTGCGAAGTGTTGAATCTGTTGCTGTTGGGCTTGGGAGCGTTAGAAGTATTGTTGGAAGTTAAAGTAAAATATTTGGTGGAGCAAAAATGAAAAAAAGATTATTTATTTCTATTCCTATTCCACAATCAATGTCTGATATCTTTTCAAATTATAAGAAAAACATAAATCTACAAAATAATATTAATTGGACAAAAAAGGACAATTTACACGTTACGCTTTTATTTTTAGGTGATATTGAGCAAGAGGCAATTGCTAAATTAGTTGAAAATTTAGATGCGATTTCTAATAGTTTTAAACCATTCTATTTAAAATTTGACCAATTCGTGTGGGCGCCATCGGTTGATTTTCCTAGAATGATTTGGGGGAAATTTGCCAACAGTGAAAAGTACTCAAAATTGGTTGATGTTACCACAAAAGACCTAAAACAATTTTTTGGAATTAATGCAAAAAATGAAAATAACAATCTTATTGCACATGTTGAACATGTTGCACATGTAACGCTTGCAAGAATTAAAGATTTTAACAAATTGAAACCTATGCCATTAAAACAAGAAAAAGTAGAAGATTTATTTGTTAGCGAGTTTGATCTTGTAGAATCAGAACTTGGTAGCGATGGACCTAGTTATACAATAATTTCACATTTTTCTTTTTTAAATTAGGGGGAGTTTTTTATGCGTAAGTATGAATTTGTAGAACATGTTGCAGATATTCGTCTAAAAGTTGAGGCAGATAGCTTGGAAGAACTATTTAGCGTTGCCGTTGAAGGAATGAATGAGATTGCTTGCAAAAAAAGAGATGGAATTTTAGAGGCAGATGTTATTGAAGAAATAGGAATTAGCGCAAAAGATACAACAACATTGCTTATAAATTTTTTAAGTGATGTTTTAACCTACATGCATGTTAACCGTGCAATTTATACAAAAATTATTTTTACAGAATTAGATGAAAAATCTTTGCAAGCAACAATAAACGGATTTCATATTGACAAATTTGATGAAGATATAAAAGCCGTTACTTTTCATAAAGCTGAAGTTGTTAAAAATGATAAGGGCAATTTTGAGGCTGTAATTGTTTTCGATATTTAAATTTTTTGTCTTTTTGAAATTGGGGTTATTATGATTTCAAAAGAAATATTAAAAAAAATTTCCGATGTTCTTTGGGAAATTCCAAAATCATTTAGAGATGATATGTGTGTTCCGGCTAGGGTTTATGCATCTGAAAAAATGTTAAATGATATTATTTCAGATCGCTCGCTTGAGCAACTTGTAAACGTTGCAACTCTTTTTGGCATTCAAGAAAAAGCACTTGCAATGCCAGATATTCATGAAGGTTATGGTTTTCCTATTGGCGGTGTTGCCGCTATGGAACACCCTGACGGAATAATTTCTCCTGGTGGAATTGGTTATGATATAAATTGCGGTGTGCGTCTTTTAAAATCTGAACTTTCATTTAAAGATGTAGAAAAACACCTAGAAAGTCTTGCGCGTGAAATTTATCACTGGGTTCCGTCCGGTGTTGGAAGAGGGGGGCAACTAAAACTTAGTGATGAAGATATGAATGAAATTTTACAAACAGGTGTTAAATGGATGGTAAAGCAAGGATATGCAACACAAGATGATCTTGGACATATAGAATCTTATGGATGCTTAACTAATGCAGATCCTAATGTTGTTTTTGAACGTGCAAAAAATAGGGGACGTGACCAGCTTGGAACGCTTGGAGCCGGAAATCATTTTGTGGAAGTTGACGTGGTTGAAGAAATTCTTGATGAAAAAATTGCTAAAACTTTTGGTCTTTTTAAAAATCAAATGGTTGTTTTAATCCATACCGGATCTCGTGGTTTGGGACACCAAGTTGCAACAGATTATATTCGCAAAATGATGGATGATTCAGAAAAATATGGTCTTAAATTACCAGACCGTGAACTTATAGGGGTTCCTTTTTCTTCTCCAGAAGGAACAATGTATTTTAATGCAATGGCAGCAGCTGCAAATTTTGCATGGTCGAATAGGCAAATGATTTCTTGGGAAGTTGGTAAAGCTTGGGAGAGGCAACTTGGTGATACTGGTGGTAAATTAAAATTACTTTATGATGTTGCACACAATATTGCAAAAATTGAAGATCATGATATTGGTGGGAAAACTAAAAAAGTTATAGTTCACAGAAAAGGCGCAACTCGTGCTTTTGGTCCTGGCCATCCTGAAATTGCGGAAGAATACAGAAGTAGCGGGCAACCAGTTTTAATTCCTGGAAGCATGGGAACAGCGTCTTATGTTTTGGCTGGCGCACAAGGTGCAATGTTGCAAACTTTTGGTTCCACTTGTCATGGCGCGGGGCGAAGAATGTCACGAAAGGCTGCAAAAAAACAAGTTCATGGGAGAGAGCTTAGAGATAAATTAAAAGAAAAAGGCATTTTTATTCAAGCAGGTTCTATGTCTGGTTTGGCAGAAGAGGCACCAATGGCATATAAAGATATTGATGATGTTATTGAGATTGTTAATAAAGCTGGAATTGCAAATAAAGTTGCAAAACTTAGGCCTTGTGTTGTTGTAAAGGGATAGAAATTAAAATATGAAAAAACAACTTGGACAAACGTTTTTTAATCGTGAAACTTTACGGGTTGCCAAAGAATTGCTAGGAAAATATCTAGTTTGGACGCACAAAGGAAAAGAATATTCTTTGATTATTTGTGAGGTTGAAGCCTATGATGGTCCAGATGACTTGGCTTCTCATGCAAGCAGTGGAAAAACTGAACGTGCGCAAATAATGTTTGGACCTCCGGGGTATTTTTATATTTATCTAATTTATGGAATTTATTGGATGTTAAATGTTGTTGTGGGGCCCAAAGATTATCCTGCGGCAATTTTGTTTAGAGGTGCGGGTGAAATTTGTGGACCTGGCCGTTTAACAAAACATATAAAAATTGATAAATCATTGCATGGAAAATTAGCGTGCAAAAAAAATGAGCTTTGGTTTGAGGACAGAGGTGTTGAAATAAAAGAAAATCAGATAATAAAAACCCCGCGAATTGGAGTTAATTACGCGGGGTCAATTTGGTCAAAAAAACCTTATAGGTTTTTACTTTAAATGTTTTTTTAGAAGTTCTTGTATAATTTTAGGATTACCTTTTCCTTTGGTTGCTTTCATGGACTGACCAATAAAAAATGCAAACAATCTTTCATTTCCTTTTTTATATTTTTCAACAACATCAGGATTGTTTTTGATTATTTCAATAACAATTTTTTCTAATTCGTCTTTAGAATTTATTTGTTGAAGATCAAGTTCTTGAATAACGATTGATGGATATTTCCCGCTTTTAATCATTTCAACAAAAACATCTTGTGCTACTTTAGTGTTTATAATTCCTTTATCTATAACAGAAACTAATTCAGCAAGTGTTTCTGGTGTAATTTGGCATTCAGATAAAGCTTTTTTGTTTTCTTTAATGTAGCCTAGTAAATCTCTTAGCATCCAATTGCTTACTTGTTTTGGAAGCTTGCAGATTGCAGTAGTTTCTTCAAAAAAACTTGCTATGGCTGGTTGGTCTACTAAAACTTCAGCTTCGTTCGCAGTTAAGCTATATTCTTTTTGAAATCTTTTAAATTTGGCATGTGGAAGTTCTGGAATTACTTTTTTTATTTTTTCAATCCATTTGCTATCAATTAAAATTTCTGGAATGTCAGGCTCTGTAAAAAACCTATAATCTTGGGTTTCTTCTTTGGAGCGCATAGAAAAAGATTGTTGCTTTTTAGAATCCCAAAGCCTAGTTTCATGGACAACTTTCTTGCCTTCTTGTAGTAAATTTATTTGTCGTTTGATTTCGTAATTAATTCCTTGTGTTATAAATTTAAATGAATTTATATTTTTTAATTCTACTTTTGTTCCAAGTTCATTAGATTCTTTTTTACGTACAGAAATATTGGTATCTGCCCTAAAAGATCCTTCTTCCATGTTTGCATTGCTGATATTTAAATATTCTACAATTGCTTTGAGGCGCATTAAATATGTTTTGGTTTCTTGTGCATTTGACAAGTCTGGGTGGCTAACAATTTCTAAAAGAGGCGTGCCTGTTCTGTTTAGATCTACAAATGTTTCGCCACTTTCTGCATGGATATTTTTTCCAGCATCTTCTTCCATGTGAATTCTAATAAGTCTAATTTTTTTTTCTGTGCTATCTGGAAGGTCAATTATTAAGTGTCCGTCTTCACATATTGGTTTGTTTGCTTGTGTAATTTGAAAATTTTTGGGAAGGTCTGGGTATGTGTAATGTTTTCTTGAAAACTCGGTAATTTTTGCAATTTTACAGTTAGTTGCAAGACCCAACATGATTGCAAAGTCTATTACTTTTCTGTTTAAAATTGGCAGGGACCCTGGGTATCCTGCACAAACAGGACAAATGTTGGAATTTGGTTCTGATCCAAATTTATTTGAACATGAGCAAAAAATTTTAGTTTTTGTTTTTAATTGTACATGGATTTCTATACCAATATTGGCTTTGTATACAGGAAAACTGTCTAAAACATTTTTTATTTCTTCTGCAGACATGTTGAACCTTTGATTAAATGAATTTCTTTTTTATGAATTTTTAATTTTTTCAATTCTAAACTGTGTTGATTTTAGTTTTTCATCTTCTTCTAAGATTATTTTGCAGCTTAACTCTTTTTCTAGGGCTAAAATTGAAGCATATTCATTTTTTATAAGGTAATCAAATACATCGTTTGCCAAAATTAATGCAACAGATCCTCTAATGTGTTCTCTTTGTACAGTATCTTTGAATTGTTGAAGGGCTTCATAGCCTACAGTTTGTGTTGATTTTACAAATCCATATGAATTGCAACATTCACAAATTTTTGTTAGTTGTTGAACCAACGTTTTACCGGATCGCTTTCTTGTCATTTGAACTAAACCAAACTCAGAAACCTTTAGGGCAACTGTTTGAAATTTATCTCTTTCTTTTAGTGTTTTTTCAAGGAATCTTGAGAGACGGTGCCTGTTTGATGAGTTTGCCATATCTATAAAATCAATAACTATTAGGCCGCCAATATTTCTTAGTCTAAGTTGAGTTACTATTTCTTCAGCAGCTTCAATGTTTGTTTTAAGAATGGTTTCTTCTAGGTTTGATTTTCCTATATATCTTCCGGTATTAACATCTATAACATTCATTGCTTCTGTGGATTCAATAATTAGGCTACCTCCGGACCTAAGAGGAACCTTTTTTTGAAGTGCTTTGTTGATTTGTTTATCTACGTCAAAACGTTCAAAAAGCGCAGGTGGTCCGTTGTAGTATCTTATTTTGTATGCATGTTCTGGTGTTGTGTTTTTTACGAATTTATGAATTTTCTTTTGATCTTCTGCGTTATCTGTCATCACAATATCAACATCTTTATCTAAATGATCACGGATAACACGAAGGGTGATTGGAAGATCTTTATAGACAGTTTCGCCAACCGTTGCTTTTTTGAATTTTTTTAAAATGGATTTCCATGTAGAAACTAGAAATGCCAAATCTTTTTTAATTTCTTTTTCGCTTTTATTTTCCGACGTTGTTCTTATAATTGCGCCCATCCCTTTTGGTAAATTTTTAAACAAAAGACTTTTGAGGCGCATTCTTTCTTGTCGGTCTTCAATTTTTTTTGATATCCCTATTTGTGGAATGTTGGGCATTAGAACTATTAGGCGACCTGGCAGTGTGAAACAAGTGGTAAGTTTAGCACCTTTGCCATAAATTGGTTCTTTGTTGACTTGGACTAAGATTTCTTCTTTTTCAGAAAATATCTTGTTTATGTCCATTTCTTTTCTTATGTTTTTTTCTATTTCGTCTTTATTTGTGAAGTTTTTGTCACGTTCAAATGTTTTTTGAATAGCAAGAGCTCGGTCTATTTCTGTTATGTGTAAGAATCCAGCTTTTTCTTGACCTATGTCAACAAATGCTGTTTGTATTCCAGGTAAAACCTTTGCAACCTTACCCTTAAAAAAACAACGCTCTAATTCGTTTTTTTTAAGATAGTAAAAGTAAATATCCTGTAGTTTGTCATCACGAAGTACCGCGACCTTGGTCTGCCACGGGTTGTGATTTATTAAAATTTTTTTCATATCCCCCTCGAATATCATTTAATTTATAAAAATTTGTTAATAATTAATAAAAATTTTAATTTTCCTACTAATTATACCATTTGTTATTATAACGTATGAAAAAATAAAGATAATGTTTGTAAATAATAGTTGGTAAATTGATTAAAATGTGATAATGTTTCCTTCTGAATGGGTAGATGAGGCTAGAAATGAATTTTAATTATTAATCGAAAGGCGTGAAGATGAAAAAATTATTAGGGTTTTTGGCGGTTTTTGTTTTAGTTCTTGCTGGATGTGGCAAAAAAAATGAAGTTAAGATAGAAAAACAACCAAAAGATGTTGCTTTGAACCTAGATGGCTCCAAAACTATTCAAAAGACAGGTTCAGATGATTTTATAGTTGTAGATGAAGATTCACCAGCCTTAGAGGAATTTGCTTTTGTTGATGATGATCTTAGAGATGCTGGCGAAGAAGCCGGAGATTATTTAGCAGAAGCTGATATTGATGAAATTAATGAAAAAGAAATTGCAGCTCTCTCGCAAGAAGCAGATGCTGTTTTAGCGTTTGATGAAGATATTCAATTTGATAATGTCCAATATGCTTTAAATGGACACCATCCTCTAAAAAGTCAAAAAGAAGCTCTTGAAAATAACATAGAAAAAGCAAAAGAAATTGTAGCAAAAGGAAATAGCATCAGTGTAAGTGGCCATGGTTGCCAACTTGGAGATGCTCGTTTTAACATGGGTCTTTCTGTAAAGCGCGCCAATGCTATTAAAAATGAGATGTTGTCGGCTGGAATTTCTGAAGATAAAATTATTGTTGTTGGGTGTGGCCAGGAGTGTCCCTTAGTAACTTCAACTTCGCAAAGTCGGGATACTATGATAAAAGAATTAGCACTAAACAGAAGAGTTGAAATGACGGTCATCAAATCATAAGATATCTGATTTAATAAAAGTATTAATAAAAGACTTCTGGAACTTGTTCCAGGGGTCTTTTTTCTTTGCGTAAAACTTTTGGATTCCAGATTTTGAATTTTAGATCTAGTCCAAAAACATGCGAATCACTCCAAGATGCCCCTACAGCAAATTTGCGTTTTTGAAAAATGTAATAAAAATTTGTTAGAAAATGTTTATTTACGTGACAAAAACAACCAAATGTTAATCTATTGAAATCGTATCTCTGTGTGTCATATGAATTATAGTAAAACTTATTGTTAACATAGAATTTTAAACACTTATATTTAAGTAGGTCCAGGCTTACTTCAAGTTTTGCAAGTGCCCAATCGTCACTTTTTTCAATACTTCTGTAGTAAGTTGCAAGTGTTGTTTGAAATTTAAATTTTTTTCCAATTTTAAATTCATTATCTACAAAAACTCCTGGACTAAATTCACGTGTTAGCTCACCGGAGAATGTTGAGCGATAAATAGCGTATGCAGTATTAAAACCTAAAAAGTTTTCGCCCTTTATTCTTAACAGTATATTGGGGTCAAAAACGGACAATTGCCATACGTTTTCTGGGGTAAACCAGTTTGTTTGTGATACATCTAATATGATTTTGTCATTAACTTCGCCTATTATTCCTGCATTTTCTCTAAAATACCAGGTGTCTGCGTGAAGGGTTTTTGTTAGCAAAATTGTGAGAGACAGTAAAAAAAGAAATTTATTTATTATTTTTTTCATTTTTTTATTGGTTTAAATAAGAAGATTGATACTTAAATGTAAAATATTTTTATCTTGCCAAGGTTGACCGTAGGCAAGCTTATCTTTTTGTAATAAGTAACAAAAATCTAATTCAAGATGTTTGTTTACTTTGCCTCTGGCGCCAAAAGAAGATCTATTCCTGTCAGGTTTTTGTAGGTTGTGGAAATTGTAATAAAACTTTGTGTTTACATAAAAAGTTACATTTTTATATTTTAGGAAATCTAAATTTATTTTAAATGCGCAATAAGCAAAATAGTCTTGATATTCTATGAATCTAAAAGAGGCAAGAAATGTACTATTAAAACCGATTTTTGCAATTTTGAATTTATTGTAAATATTACATGTCGGTGTGAAAATTCTTGTGTAATCCCCTGGTTCGTTTCCTTTGACAAGGTCATATTCAGGGTCAAAGCCTATAAAGTTTTCTCCTTTGACGCGTAATTTTACTTCTTGGTTAAAGTCTATTTCTGTCCAACCTGATTTATCGAACCAATTCTTCTGAGTTATTGCTAGCGAAACATTTTTATTTACATCTCCAAAGATTCCAGTTCTTTCCCAGAAAATCCAGTTATTGCGAGAGGCAAAAATACTTGTGTGGAAAAATATTATAAAAAAAATGAAAAGTTTATATTTTTTTATTTTTAACATTTTCTTTTATTTAAATTTAAGTGAAAAATCTAAACCGAATACATTAGTGTCCTTCCAGTTGTGAGAATTTGAAACAGATTTTTGTTTTTGCAGAACGTAATAAAGTTGTACAAATAGTTTTTTTGTAATAAAGCCGCCGACCTCAAATCCAGTTCTGTTCCGGTCAATTTTTTGTGTATTGTAGTAGTTATAATAAATTTTATCAAAAACAGAAAATTTCAATTTTTTATATTTTAATAAGTCTAATTTTAGTTTAAATGCAACGGCTCCTCTGTCCTCGTTATATTCAATATTTCTAAATATTGCATATGTGTGTGTGTGGAAATTAAGACCCAAAAGTTTAAATGAATTTTTTAAAAATATTGAAGGTTGAAATTCGTGTATAATATCTTCTGATGTGCCAGGTGTGCCAGGATAAATGCCGTACTCTGCACAAAAACCTAAATAGTTTTTACCTTTTATGTTTAACAACATAGCTAAAGCTAAATCTGTTAGTTTCCAAATGTTGGTGCCAGTGCCAAACCAAGTCGCAACCATTCCGTGTAAGATCAGTTTTTTATTAATGTTGCCATTTACGAAGTTTCTTTGCCAATACATCCAATTATCTGCTGAAAGCTTATTTGATGTATTTGTAGCTATACAGATTGTTAAAAGAATTAAAATAATTTTGAAATATTTTTTCATATTTTTTCCTATTTTTTCCTATTTTTTTTAATTAGGTAAAATTATATATTTATTAGAATAAAAAAAAGAAGAGTTGATATGTTTTTTTTTAATTTTTGTTTATGAGAGGGTATTTATAAAGATTTTACTTTTGAATTTTTCAAAATTTACTTGAGACAAGAGTTGATGGATTGTTTTGTAATTTAACGATTTTATAAAAATATGCCTTATTTGTGTTGTCTGAATTTTATAAATTGCAGGTTTTACAGGTCCTAGTATTTTGAGATCCAAGTTTTGTTCTTTAGCAACTTTAATTAAATTATCAAAAATTATGTTTACTTCATTTTCTATTATCTGAGGATTTGGATTTCTTAGTTCAATTTGATTTAGATAACATATTGGTGGATAATTTAGCATCTTACGAAATATTATTTCTTTTTCATAAAATTTAAAATAATCTTGTTCGTTTAAATAGTTAAAAATGTCATGATCGTTCATAGTTTGAACAACTACCTTGCTACTTCTGCTTTTTCTGCCGGCTCTTCCTGCGGCCTGAATTAATTGTTGTAGAGTAATTTCTGCAGCATTAAATATTGGAAAATGTAGTCCAATATCTGCCCAAAGAATTCCAACAAGAGTAACGTTTTCAAAGTTGTATCCTTTGGTTATTGTTTGTGTTCCTACTAAAATGTCAATTTCACCTTTTGTGAATCTATTTAAAATTTCATGAGTTTTTTTCTTTTTTATTGTGGTATCTAAATCTGCACGTTCAGTTTTTGCTAGAGGAAACATTTTTTCTAGAATTGAAACAATTTGCTGAGTTCCTATTCCTTTCTTAAGAAATTTGTCATCAGAGCATTTGCAGCTAGGGCAATTCTTAGGAATTTGTTGTTTGTAATTACAGTAATGACATTTTAGGGTTTTAGTATTTTCTTTTTTACTAATATGAAGTGTGAGGCTAACAGAACAATTTGGACATTCAAATACAAAACCACATTCTTTGCAGATTACAAAAAAACTATAACCCCTTCTGTTTAAAAAAATTAACACTTGTTCTTTTCTGCTTAGGCATAGTTGAATTTCTGTTTGCAGCTCTTTGCTTATCCAAAAATTTTTCCTTTTAGTTTTGGTTAATTCTACTTTTTGAACTTGTGGGAAATTTCCACCAAATCTTTTATTTAATTTAAATAAATTCCAATTTTTAAGTTTAATGTTGTTAATTGAGGCTAGAGATGGGGTTGCAGATCCTAAAAGAATTGGAATATTATAAATATAAGCACGGTAAATAGCTAAGTTTTTACTGTTTAGCTTAGGACTTTTTTGTTCTTGAAAGCTGGTTGAATGTTCTTCATCTACAATAATTAACCCTAAATTTGATATTGGAAGTATTGCCGGCAGGTGTACCCCTATGATAAGTGACGGTGTATTTTGAAGTAAATGTTGCCACATATCTTTTTTTTCTTTGTTGGTGCACGCACTGTGAAACCCAAAAATTGGTACATTTTCGTCTAATTTATTTTTGAAAATATTTTGAAATTGTAAAGCCAAAGAAACTTCAGGGATAAGAAAAATTACTGATTTTTTAGCATTAAGAGTTTTTTGTATTAGTTTTGAGTAAACTTCTGTTTTTCCACTTCCTGTTACGCCGTGAAGAAGTGTGGGTACATATTTTGGATTTTGTATGTAATTTTTAAGATATTCTACAACATCGTTTTGTTCTTTAGTTAAAGTAATTTTTTTTGTTTTAGGAAATGTTTTTTCTTCTTGTTCGTGCTTCGTATAATTTTTTTTATTTTCTAGAAAAGTTCTAATTCGTTTATAAAAGTAAGCTTGGTCTAAGAAAAAAATTTTAGATATTTGCTGTGTAAATTTTTTATAAAATAAATCATTTGGGATTTGTTCTAAGCTTAAAGCTTCTCGTAGTTCAAAATTTATTTCTTTTGGGATTTTTACATATTCTTCCAAAACTAGCGCAGAGACATTTGTATTTTTTATTGGGACGCGCAAAATACAACCAGTTAGCTTTTGTTTTATACAAGAAGGAATTTTATAGAAAAGAGGCTTTTGGAAACCTTTTAATAGTTTTACTTTTACATACATATTTTAGAGCTTATTTTTTATATGAGTTTTTATCAACAAATTCTGGCTTGTGAATATTAACTGATATTTTACTAAATGGAAGAGGGACTTTGAATTGGTCCCAACTATTGAAAGTTAAAGCATGCTTGTTGCTGCAATTTATAAAAACAAGAGGGAGCTTTGACTCACTAGCAAAATATTTAATACTTCTTTGAAGTTGAAAGGCAGGGCCCCTGGAACCATCTCCTGCTAAAAAAATGCGTTTATTAACATCTAAAATGTTGAGAGTGTTGCGGATTTGTTTTATTGATGATTTGTATGGTGAGTTATAGACTACTTTAAAACCAAATTTTTTAAAAACGAAACCCATTATTTGTCCATCTCTGCTTGGGCTTATAATGCAGTGGGATATTATTTTGTTTTTGAATAAAAAAAACATAATAGCAATTAGATTTTGGTGCCAAAAATAAAATATTCCTTTTATGTGTTTCATTTCTTTTTTATCTTCTGGTTTATATTTTGTCTCTAGTCGGTAAGTCATAAAGATAATACGCAAGTATATGTATATCAGATATTTTATTATTAATGCGAAATAAGGTTTTTTTGTTAAAAATTTGGCAAAATTTAGTATAATTTTTTTAGACATAAATCCAGGGAATCCTTGTTTTTTCTAAAAATCTTGGTTTGAAGATTATAATGTACAAATTTTTTTTTGAAAAATTTTCGTTTTTTTTCTAAAAATCTTTTTTTTCTAAATTTTCTAATTGAAGCTTATAGACTATATTTTCAAAATATAAATACATAGTTTGAAAATATTTTTTAAAAAAAATGTTGTTTTATTTGACAAAGGTACACATAAATAATTTATACTTAAGTTAAATAAGCTACTATTAACCTACATAGGTTTTGCTAGGGAAAGATCTTAAAACTTAATTGTAGTTTCCAAGATCTTAATTAGTAGCTAGTTTCTTTTTTATAAAAAAGGAGAATAACGTGGCTGTAAAGAAAAAAGTAGCTAAGAAAAAAGTAGCTAAGAAAAAAGCTGCTCCAAAGAAAAAAGTAGCTAAGAAAAAAGTAGCTAAGAAAAAAGTAGCTAAGAAAAAAGCTGCTCCAAAGAAAAAAGTAGCTAAGAAGAAAGTTACAAAGAAAAAAGCTGCTCCAAAGAAAAAAGTAGCTAAGAAGAAAGTTGCAAAGAAAAAAGCTGCTCCAAAGAAAAAAGTAGCTAAGAAGAAAGTTGCAAAGAAAAAAGCTGCTCCAAAGAAAAAAGTAGCTAAGAAGAAAGTTACAAAGAAAAAAGCTGCTCCAAAGAAAAAAGTAGCTAAGAAAAAAGTTGCTAAAAAGAAAGTAGCTAAGAAGAAATAAATTGGATTTTTTATTTCGTGTTCATTTAAAAGCGGCTCGGATTTTTCCAGTCGCTTTTTCTTTTTATAATTGAGTTATTGAAAGTTCTATATAAATTAAACAATTATGGTTTTACCTTTTTTATTATTTTTTATAGATTTTCTTTTTTTTAATTTATTTGATTGTTGTTTTTTTCATTTTTTACTTGTTGGTTTTATTGTTCAACAAGTTTTGAAAAGCAATGATATAACCATTTCTAGTTTCTTTAATTTTTACATTTTACTTCTTCTTGTTGAGGATGTTTTTTTGTATGGTAGGTTTGGTCTTAGTTTAATTTATACAATCCCTATTATTTTTTTTGCATTATATGCTAGGAAGTCGTTGTTTTTACATACATACATTTTTGGGGGTCTTTTTATTATTTTCAGTCTTTGTGTGGATTTTTTTATAAAAAAAGAAATATTAGGCATGCCTTTTGTTGTTTATTCGACAATTAAGATAATATTTATTAACTTAATATTGGTGTTTTTAAGCATTAAATTAATAAATATTTGGGGTATACAGGGCAATCGCTCTTTATTGAAAAAATAAATTTTCATAAAAGAGAGGAAAGTCCGGACTCAAAACAGTAAGGATGCCTTAGGAGGCTTGTCCAACTAAGGAAGGTGAAAGCCTATGGAAAGTGCCACAGAAAATAGACCGCCAAGTCTTAATTGATTTGGTAAGGGTGAAAACGTGTGGTAAGAGCGCACGAGTAATTATAGAAATGTAATTACTGGCAAACCCCATCCTGAGCAAGACAAAATAAGCAGGTTTTTAGTTTACTGTTCTTTATGCCTGCGGGTATGTCGCAAAGATAGATGGTTGCCATCTTCTTTTTGAAGAAACAGAATCCGGCTTACACGTATGCCCCATTTTATTTTCAATTCAATTTAAACAAAATTTTTATGATTTTTTTTAAAAATTTCAGATATATTTTTTGGGTTATTCCTTTTGTTCTTTTTTTTTCAGGTTATTTTTTCTTACGTCATTTTATTCATAAAAAAGAATTTTCTACTCCAAATGTTATAGGGAAGAATATTCAAGAAGCTTTAGGTGTGCTTTCGTCGCGTGGTTTGAATTTGCGTTTGGTCCGACAACAAGAAAATGTTAATTTCCCTCCAGGGATAATTTTGGAGCAAAAACCGCTTCAAAATAGACCTATTTGTTTAAATCAACATGTTTTTGTAGTTATTTCTAAAAAACCAAAAGTAGGTAAAATGCCAGATTTTTTATCTAAAAAGTATAAAGATGTTTTACCTTCTTTGCGTAATTTTAATCCTTCACCAACTATCGTTTGGCTTCAAGGTGTTTTTCCTTCCAATTTTTGTATGGCTCAGCTTCCAACAGAAGGATCTTTTTTAGATGATAGTGAAATTGTTTTATATTTTTCATCTGGAAGTTGTCGCAAATTTGTGGTGCCTAATTTAAAGGGACAAAATTTATCTAAAGTTGAAGAAATAATGCAAAAATATAATGTTTCGCTAGATGTTTTAGGCAAAAAAGCAGCCGATGGTGATTGTATTATTATTGACCAGACTCCCATGCCAGGTTCAATTGTTGATTTATCTAAAAAGTTATATTTACAAGCTTTGGTAAAAAAGGCTTAGTTTAAGCTTTTTTGTTTATTTATTTATAGTTTGTTGACGTAGATTTTTAGATATGTCACAATTTCAGCTAAGTTGTCTTATACTAAATTCTTTAACAGTTATAGGAGCCGTTATGAGTGTGAATAAACGCATTTATTCAACATCTGATCCCTATAAATATTATGTGTCTAATTATTCTAATTCTTATTCTTTCATTTTAGCTTTTTCTTTTATTTTTATCTTATCTATGGCGCATTTTTGTATTGTGCCAAATCCTATTATTTAATTTTTTCTTCATTTTTTTATTAAAAATTTAAATTTTTTTTGGGCTTAATTTTTTTACATAAGGCTAATAATATGAGTAATTATCTATATTTTTATTTAGAGGAGAATAGTTATAAAGTAATTTTGAGTGATATTAATTTGATTATTATGATAAATTGTTATTTTAATGAATTTTGGGAGAGATTTGTTAAAATATTTTTAAAAAGAAGAGTAATAAGCATAACAATAGATGATTTCAATATGCTACAAGAGGAAGGGAGATAGTATGAAGCGGAAATCAAGATATTTGTGGTGTTTAGTTGTAATTGGGTTTTTGATTGTTGTTGCATCATTTTCAACTTCGCCATTGCTTTTAAGGTCGTTGAGATTTGTAGGTCTTTATATTTCAGATAGGTTTGGCCATATCTCAGCATATGCATCTTTATCATTTTTAATGTGTATTTTATTTAGAAATTTTGTGGAAGTAAGCGTTATTGCCCTTGTTATTTCTACAGTTATTTTTTCTACAGCACTAGGTGAAATGATTGAGCTGATAAGAGGGTTTGGTGTTGGTTATATGCCAAGCATCGGAGATTTCTTATTCAATTTCATTGGAACCTCCATGGGCGCTTCGCTATTTATGGCTGGCGTTAAAGTCAAAGGAAGAATGGTAAAGAAATAGTTTTTTATTTTCATTATTTAAGCTTAGCCCGGATTGATTTCCGGGCTTTTTTTTAGAAGATTAAGGTATTTTGAAGTTGCATTATGTTATAATAGGCTATTCGGGAATTAATTTAGGGTGATTATGAATATTAAAAACTTATTGAATATGACACTTTCAGAATTGGAATCTGAAGTTTTTGCAATTAAACAACCAACTTTTAGGGCTAAACAAATTTGTAATTGGTTGTACAAGAAAAAAATCTACAATATTGATTTGATGTTTAATCTTGCTTTAAGTCTTAGAAGAGAACTTAAAAAAAGTTTTAATATTTCGCTTCCTCTAATTAGTAAAATTACTAAATCAGAATCTGATCATTCCTACAAATTTCTTTTAAAAACTCATGATCAAAGATACATAGAAACAGTTTTAATGTCAGACGGAACAAGGGCGACAGTTTGTGTTTCTTGCATGATTGGTTGTCCGCTAAAGTGTAAATTTTGTGCTTCTGGTACTGGAATGAAATATGTTAGAAAGTTAAATCTTTCTGAAATTATTGGCCAAGTAATTATTGCAGAACAGTATGCAATTAAACATAACATTGTACCTAAAGTTACAAATGTTGTGTTTATGGGAATGGGAGAGCCGCTTTTAAATTATGATAACGTTGGAAAAGCACTTGAAATTTTGATGAGTGATTATGGGTTTAGTATCCCAAGAACCAAAATAACAGTTTCAACAGTTGGTATTCCAGAACGTCTTGCTGAGTTTTTTAATCAACACAAAGTAAGATTAGCCCTCTCTCTTCATTTTGTTGACGATGAATTGCGACAACAATTTATGCCAATTGCTAAAAATATTTCAATTAAAGATTTGATCTCAACTCTTCAAAAAGTAGAACTTGGAAAAAAAGACTACATAACAATAGAATATTTAATGATAAAAGACGTGAATGATAAAAAACGTGACGCCAAAAAATTAGTTAAATTATTTGCAAATTTAAAAGTTAAAATTAATTTGGTCCCACTAAATCCAGTAAAAGGTTTTGATTTTGAGGCATCTAGTGAAGATTCAATTAATGATTTTGTTAAATATTTGTGGTCCAAAAAAATAGTTACAACTGTTCGTAGAAGTAAGGGTAGAGATGTGAGTGGAGCATGTGGCCAACTTGCTTCTGATCAAAATTAAGTTTGCATTTAGTAGATTGTTTAAAAGAAGTGTATAGGAATTTTAAATTAAAATTGGAATTTAAATAGAATTTTTATAAGCACTAGCTTGCCATCATGCGACTTAGAATTTATTTTCTTCTTTATAAAATCCAACGTTTTTTAGGGGATTTCGTGCCAAATCCCCTATGACCCCTTGGCACATAAGGAGACCTTATGTATCCCAAACAATCGTAAGCTTTTTGTTTTCTATACAAAATAAATATCGGCACATCTCAGACGATAACATTTGCGCCTTATAAACTCAATGAGTTATAAATAAGTCGCAAAGATGTTCTAACTCGATGCACCGGTTCTAGAAAATCCCACGAACTATGATTTTTTAAATAAAAAAGAGTTTTCTGTCCGTTCGTGCTGAGGGATTTGTGAGTATAATTTGTCCCGAGTGTCCAAAGTTCGCGTAAACGCATCGAAGGAAGGGTTTGAACGGATTTTGTTTTAGGGTTTTATTTTCAAATTTTTCATAAAAACAGTAGGTTTTTTTTATTTCCACTAAATTCTGTGGGTTTTGCTTATTTTTTCAACCTTTCCTAATAACTTGGTATAATATGAAGATTTAGAATATATGTCTTTTTTAAGAATTATTGGTGGGGAATGGATAAGATAAAAATCAAGGGCGCTAGAGAAAATAACCTTAAAGATATCAGTTTAGATATACCTAAAAATAAGCTTGTGGTGATTACTGGAGTTTCTGGCTCTGGGAAAAGCACACTAGCTTTTGATACGCTTTATGCTGAAGGTCAAAGACGTTATGTTGAAAGTCTTTCAAGTTATGCACGTCAATTTTTAGGCGTAATGGACAAACCAGATGTTGATTTTATTGAAGGTTTGAGCCCTGCAATATCTATTGAACAAAAATCTACTAGCAAGAATCCTCGAAGTACTGTTGGAACAACAACAGAAATTTATGATTATTTCAGATTACTTTTTGCGCGAGTTGGAAAAGCGCATTGTCCAAAATGTGGTGATCCTGTTTCGCCGCAAACTTTGGGTATGATAACTGAAAGTGTTATGCAACACAAAGGCAAAGAAATAGAAATATGTTCTCCGGTCGTAAGAAAACAAAAAGGAACACACCAAAAACTTTTAGAGCAATTAAATAAAGATGGTTTTTCAACAGTTTTAGTTAATGGAGAAGAATATTTTACTGATGACGAAATAGTACTTAGTAAAAATCTTAGACATGACATTTCTGTAATAATAGATCTTTTTGTTGTAGATGATAAACACCATGTTGCAGACTCGCTAGAAACAGCTCTAAATCTTTCTAAAGGTTATGTGGTTGTAAAATATGATCTCAACAAATCTAAGAGTGAAAAAAAACTTTATACAAGTCATTCATCTTGTCCTAAATGTGAAATCTTTTTAGATGATTTTGAACCACGACATTTTTCATTTAACTCTCCTTTCGGGGCCTGTAGCGAATGTTCTGGCCTTGGCGTTGATAATAGTTTTGATGAATCTTTGGTAGTGCCAGACAAAAGACTTGCAATTGCAGACGGTGCCATCAAGGCTTTTAAATCTTTTGATAATTACAAAGTTCAACAAATTGCTTCTATTGGAAGAATGTGTGGGTTTAGTATCTTTGAGCCATTTATTGAATTAAAAAAACAATTCCAAGATTTAATTTTATATGGTTTAGCAGCAGAGTTGGATACATCTAATTTAAGGCGACGTGCTTTAAATTATTTAGAGCATTATGAAGGGATAATGCCTATGCTTGAGCGTCTTTATGAACAAACAGATAGTGAGCTGCGGCGTAGGGATATGGAAAAATTTATGCGCAGCAAGCCATGCAGTTATTGTTTGGGCAAAAGATTAAAGCGTGAAATTCTTGCTGTAAAAGTTGGTGGCAAAAATATCATTGAAATTACAGAATTTAATATTTCAAACTCAATTCAATTTTTTGAACATTTAAAATTAAACAAAACAGATTCTATTATTGCAAATCAAATTTTAAAAGAAATAAAAGCACGACTTGGATTTTTAGAAAGTGTTGGCCTTGGGTATTTGAGTTTATCTAGAAACATGGCAACTCTTTCTGGTGGAGAATCTCAGCGAATTCGACTTGCAACTCAAATTGGTTCCAATCTAACGGGCGTTTTGTATGTTTTAGATGAGCCCTCAATTGGTTTGCATCAGCGCGATAATATTAAATTAATTAATACTCTAAAAAGGTTAAGAGATATTGGAAACACCGTTATTGTTGTTGAACATGATGAAGAAACAATGTTGAGCGCAGACCATATAGTTGATATTGGTCCAGGTGCAGGAGTTCACGGAGGGGAAGTTATTTTTGCTGGAACACCAAAAAGTATTATTAAATCTCAAAAAAGTTTAACAGGAAAATATTTAAGCAAAAAACTAAAAGTTCAGCATAAAAAAACAAGACGTAAACCCAAAGGATATTTTAAAGTTGTTGGTGCGTGTGAAAATAATTTAAAAAATATAGATTTAAAAATTCCAAAGGGCGTTTTGACTTGTGTTAGTGGTGTATCTGGATCTGGTAAATCAACGCTTGTAAATACAACAATAGCAAGAGAGTTGGCGTCTCAATTTTATGATTCTAAAGATTTGCCAGGAAAACATGAAGATATTGACCATAACTTTAGATATTTGATTAATATTGACCAATCTCCAATTGGAAGAACCCCAAGAAGTAACCCTGCAACATATACAAAGCTTTTTGATCATATAAGAAAACTTTTTGCTTACACAAAAGATGCAAAAATACGTGGATATAAAGAAGGACGTTTTTCTTTTAATGTAAAAGGTGGTCGTTGCGAGCGGTGCCGTGGTGAAGGTTTTATAAAAATGGAAATGCATTTTTTGCCAGACGTTTATGTTAAGTGTGATGAATGTAAAGGAAAAAGATATCGCTCTGAAACATTAGAGATTTTATATAAAGGCAAAAATATTCACCAAGTTCTGAGTATGAACGTTGAAGAAGCTTTAGAGTTTTTTAGTTCTATTCCCCCAGTACAAAGAAGGCTACAAACGCTTTATGATGTTGGTTTGGGATATATTGAACTAGGACAAAGTGCCATCACGCTTTCTGGTGGAGAAGCACAACGTGTAAAATTAAGCAGAGAACTTTCTAAGATTTCCACAAAAGATTCTCTTTATATTTTAGATGAGCCTACAACTGGTTTGCATTTTGATGATGTTAATAAATTACTTTTAGTTCTTAACCGGCTTGTAGACAAAGGAGCAACTTGTTTGGTTATTGAACACAATTTGGACGTTATTAAAAACGCAGATTATATAATTGATATGGGGCCAGAAGGCGGTGATGCCGGTGGCGAAATTGTAGTTTTTGGAACACCAGAAAAAGTTGCAAAAAATTCCCAAAGTTATACTGGTAAATTTTTAAAAAATATTTTGTAGGAGGTTAGCGTGAAAAAGAACGTTTTATTTTTTTTATTAATAGTTATTTTTAGCGGACAAGTTTTTTCTGCACCAGAAAATCATGTAGGAGAATGGCAAACCGTAGAAAGGGGAAGAAGCAGAAGAAAAATTGTTGGGCCTGTAAAAACCATAAGATTTGAATATGGAGGTTATGAATGTTTTTTAAAGTTATTTAGGGTTAACTTGGATCGTTTTGGTAATCGTAGATGTAAAGTTCCAAACATTAAAGCTTTAGAAGCAGAATCTAGTTTCTGTGATGATATTTCATCTTTAGAGAAAACCTCAGAAGTTCGTGTAATAGAAAAGACATCTTTTGTCAGTGGTTTGAAATATACAACCCCTTCTTTGGTGAAAAATAGAAGCAGACGCGAAACACAGATTAGATATGATTTATTTCATAGGTGTTGTGATTTTGTGGGAGCTTTTGACTTAAAACATTATGGATACGAATCAGATACTTTTTCAAGGTTGGGAGAAAAACAAGTATTAGTAAGTATATTGGCTGAAATTAGTTGTCCGCGTTTAGGCTTCAAAGATTTAGGACAAATACAATTTACTTGGGGAAAATATGGGGATTGTTATCATAAATGGTTTCGTACTTTTAAGATTTGTGAAAGATTGGGGCCAGTAAAAAATTTATTGTGGAACTCTGTTTGTGATTTATTTAATGATGGAAAAATAGACTCAAGCTATTTAAATTTATCTTGTTTTGGGGACGCATGAAACAGAAATTTAAACTTGTAAGTAAATTTAAGCCTAAAGGAGACCAGCCCAAAGCCATACAAAAACTTGTAGATGGTTATAATAAATATAATAGGCAAGTTTTACAGGGAATTACGGGTAGTGGTAAAACTTTTAGTATTGCCAATGTTATAGAACAAATTAATAAACCAACTTTAGTTCTTTCTCACAACAAAACTTTAGCTTTCCAGCTTTACAGCGAACTCAAAGGGTTGTTTCCTAATAACCGTGTAGAATACTTTATTTCTTATTTTGATTATTACCAACCAGAATCTTATATGCCTCAAACAGATACATATGTGGAAAAAGATTCCAGAGTAAATAAACAAATTGAAATGATGCGTCTAAAATCTACCGCGTCTCTTTTATCTAGAAATGACGTAATAATAGTCAGTAGTATTTCTTGTATTTATGGAATTGGAAGTCCGTCAGACTGGCGAGACATGGCCTTTAAAATAAAAGTTGGTGATAAATTGCCTAGAAAAGATCTTTATCGCAATCTTGTTGCCATGCAATATGAGAGAAACGATATTGCACTAGAGCCTGGCCGTTTTAGGGTTAGAGGAAATACCACAGACATTATTTTGGGATATGAAAAAAATATTTTTCGCATAAATTTTTTAGGCGATCGAGTTGCAAGGATAAGTGAGCTTGATTTTGTTTCAAGCAATAAGATAGCAACTCTTGATGAACTCATGGTTTTTCCGGCACGTCACTATGTTGTTCCTGAAGATAGAATTGATAAGGCCGTAGAGTCCATAGAAAAAGAATTAGATAGGCATGCGCCAACTCTGCCAGAACTTGAAAAAAGGCGTGTAATTCAAAGAACAAATTATGATCTTGAGATGATAGCTGAAGTTGGGTATTGCAAAGGTATAGAAAATTATTCATCTCACTTTGAAAATAGAAAAATAGAAGATCCACCTTTTTGTTTACTAGATTTTTTCCCAAAAGATTTTTTACTTGTTATTGATGAAAGTCATCAATCAATTCCGCAATCTAGGGCAATGTTTCATGGCGACAGAGCAAGAAAGAAAAATTTAATAGACCATGGCTTTAGGCTTCCAAGTGCTTATGGAAATAGACCTCTAAAATTTGAAGAATTTGAAAAATATTTTAACAATATTGTTTTTGTTTCTGCAACTCCGGCTGAATATGAAATTGAAAGTGCGTCTCAAATTGTTCAACAAATAATTAGGCCTACGGGATTACTAGATCCTGTTGTTGAAATAAAACCAGTTGACGGGCAAGTAGATGATCTTATTGCTCAAATAAGAAAAGTTGTAAAAAGAAAAAATAGAGTTTTAGTTACAACTATGACCAAGCGAATGGCAGAAGATTTAACTGAATATTTAAGTAAAGCAGGAATAAGAGTTAGGTATTTGCATTCGGAAATAGATACTATTCAAAGGACAGAAATTATTCGGCAACTTCGTTTGGGCGAATTTGATGTTTTAGTTGGAATTAATTTGTTGCGTGAAGGTTTAGATATTCCTGAAGTTGAATTTGTTGGTGTGCTTGATGCTGATCAAGAAGGTTTTTTGCGTGATGAGCGGAGTTTGATTCAAATAATAGGACGTGCATCTAGAAATGATAGCGGCAGGGTGATTTTGTATGCAAATAAAATTACAAAGTCTATTAAGAATGCTGTAGAAATTACAATAACACGTCGTGCAAAACAGCAAGAATATAATAAAAAATATGGAATTACTCCAAAAACAATTATTAAATCTATTCCTGATTCTCAAGTTAAATTAAAAACAATTAAGCATTTAGCAAAAGGCGAAGTTCCTAAAATGATTGCACAACTTGAGTCAGATATGATCATTGCCGCAGATAATCTTGAATTTGAAAAAGCAATTGAACTTCGTGGGCAACTAAAATGTTTGAGGGATGGACAAGGAAATGGCTGAGGTTCAAAAATTTCCTAATTCTCCAGGAGTTTATTTGCACAAAAATAGTCTTAATGAAGTAATTTATATAGGTAAAGCAAAGAACTTAAAAAAACGAATTGCAAGTTACTTTAATAAAAATGATCAAGATTACAAAACGCAGATTCTTGTTAAAAATATTTCAACAACAGATTTTATAGTTACAAATAACGAAATAGAAGCGCTGCTTTTAGAAAACAGATTAATAAATAAACATAAACCCAAATACAATATCCAACTAAAAGATTCTAATAGATATTTTTACATTCAAATTACAAAAGAGACTTTTCCCAGAATTTTAGTAAGCAGAAAAACAAACAATAAAGATAAGTTTTTTGGACCATATACTATTTCTGTTTCAGACTTGATAAAAATAATCAGAAATACTTTTAGACTTAGGGTTTGTAGTTCAAAAATACCTAAGAGAACATGCCTTTATCATGATTTAAATCTTTGTGACGCCCCTTGTGAAAATAAAATAAGCCAAGATGATTACAAAAAAAGAATTGATGAAGTTATAAAACTTATTTCACATGGCGATGAGAATTTAAAAAATCAGTATCATAGTCAAATGCTAAAAGCTTCTAAAAATTTAGACTTTGAAAAAGCGTTAAAATTAAAAAAATGTATTGAAGTTTTAGATAGGTTGCAGCAAAGACAGATTGTTGATTTGCGCTACAATAGCGACCAAGATGTGATAGGTCTTGCAACGAATAAAGATAAATCAAATGTTGTAGTTCTAAAAATAAAAAAAGGTGTGATTTTAAAAAAAGAAAGTTACACATTTATTTCTAGCAATGATTTGCTCAACGAATTTATTAAAATTTATTATTCAAAAAATCAGTCTCCAAGCGAAATAATAGTTAAAGATAAGTTTGATGAAAAATTGCCACAGTATTTTAGTAATTTGTGGAATAGAAATGTAAAGATTTTGCAGCCTAAAAGCGGCACAAAACGCGAACTTGTAAGTCTTGCTATCAAGAATGCGTATGCAAAATTTAACCTAGAAGATCCCATTCTCATAGAAATAAAAGAAATGTTAGATTTAGCAACATTGCCAAAAATTATTGAATGTTTTGATATTTCAAATTTTGGTGAATCAGTAATTGCTGGTGCGTGTGTTCAATTCAAAAACAAACAACCAAACAAATCTGCATGGCGAACATACAATATTTCAGGTGACTTTGGTCAAGATGATTTTAGAGCGATTCACCAAATAATAAAACGCAGGTACTCAAAACACACATTGCCAGATTTAATTATTATTGATGGCGGAAAATTACAAGTAGATTTTGCGCTGAAAGCCTTGAGTGAGTTAGGTTTGAGCTGCAACATTGTGGGCCTTGCAAAAAAAGAGGAAACTATTGTTTTTGCAGATGGTAGATGTTTAAAATTAAACAAAAGGCTTGAAGGTTCAAAATTAATTATAAAAATTCGCGACAGTGTTCATAAATTTGCAATAGGTTTTAGTAGAAACAAATTTAAAAAAGTTTACAAAAAATCAGTGTTAGATGAAATTAAGGGCATTGGTGAAAAAACAAAATTTGATTTGCTTGCCAATTTTGGTTCGCTTGAAAATATAAAAAAAGCAGGATTTGAGGAATTAGCGGAACAAATTGGCGGGAAACGTGCAAAATTAGTCTTTGAATATTTTAAAATCTAAAGCTAGAAAGTGTGTAGGTATGAAAAAAATATTTTTACTAACATTGTTGTGTATCTTTAATTGTTCGTTTTTAAAATGTGCTAAAACGGAATATGTTTTTTCTCAAGCCATAGCGGAGTCTCCTTCTGTTAGAAAATACGGGATTTCGCGCAAACAACCAAATTTTAGTTTGAAAGTTTTAAGCATATCGTTACAACAACCACGAATTAAATTACAAAACTTGATTTCCGATATTCGTACCAAGATTACAGTTTCAAATTTAACTGATATTTATGATGATATTGTAAGTTTAAATTTTAATGTTGAAGATTTTACAAAAATTCATGATGAATTAAATCAAGTTATTCAAATGTTAGAAAGAATGGTTGAGCCATTTATAGGTTACAAGAGAATCAGTTTTGTTTCTAGGCTAAAGGTGCCTGATGTTGGAAAACTTATGTATGAAAAAGAGAACTTGCAGCATCTTAGAGGTTTAATTTCTTTGTCTTCAAGGCCATGATTGGCAGGTTGGTTAAGTAGTTTTTTTGTTTTATATATAATTTTTATTGACAATAAGCTTCAAATTTTAATACTTTGTGTCTGTGTATATTTAATATTAATAAATCTAAACGGGGGGCGTAATGAGAAAATCTATTTTTCTAGCAGTTATTCTTATTTCGAGTGTTTCGTTTTTAAAAGGTATGGGTGGAGACTTTGCAACGTTTCCAGAATATGTTTCGCCCAATGTTATTTCTGATGCTTCAAGAAGTCATTATCCTACACCAAGGCCCACAAGAAGATCACGTGCTTCTGCAGTTTTGGAATATGACATTGAACTAAAAGCTTTAAGTAGAGGTTTATTAAAACCTGTAATCTATATGACTGAATTAATGAAAGATATTTCTGATAAAATTACAGGGTTTGATGTTGGGTTGATTTTTGACGATATAAAAACACTTAAGTTTTTAGAAGTAGATATTGAATTGATTATTGAACATCTAGGAAAATTGATTACAAAATTAAAAGAGAGCGAGAGAGAAGGATTAAAATTTTCAAATCTACAAATACTCCATGGTTTATTGGAAGAACATATTAAGTTTTATTGTTAAATAATAAATATATCGTTGGGAATAATGAAAAAATCTTTCTTTCTTATCTTTTGTTTTATTTTTAGTATTTCATTTTTAAATGGAATGAAATACTTTCCTGTTTGGTTGTTTTCAAATGCAATTTCTAATGCTGCTAGAGAATATCGTGATTTTTATCAAAGAATATTGCCTGTTTCTACGCCTGTGCCGCAAGATATATTTAAAGCTTTGGATATAAAACTAGATATGTCTCACCCTAAGGTTTCTTGTCTTGAATTATTATCTAGCATTGCAAGATACGTGCGTGGGTACGTTACTGAGGAAGATTTTTCTGGTGTTGATTTAATTGTACAAGATATTATGAGTTTAGAATTTTCTGCTGAAGATCTTACAAGATTTTGTGGTGAATTAGATAAAGAAATAAATAAAGAATTTTCAGAAGATATGATATTGTACAAGCGGGTTTTAAGCTCACTTAAATCTGTATTGAGAAAATATTTAGCAACCTTTTTTTAAATTTTGACGAAAAAAAAGCCTATCTAAAAAAAGATAGGCTTTTTAATTTTAGTTATGTATTTATTAATACATTCCTGGCATTCCGCCGCCCATGCCACCCATGCCGCCCATTGGAGGAGCTGCAGGTGCAGGTTTTTCTTCTGGAAGTTCACAAACAACTGCTTCAGTTGTAAGAAGTAAACCAGAAATAGATGATGCATGTTGAAGTGCCGATCTTGTTACTTTAGCAGGATCTACGACTCCAGCTTTTATAAGATCTGTGTATGTTTCATTTTTTGCATCAAAGCCAATATTCCCTGTGGAATGTTTAACTTTATCAACAACAATTGATGCTTCTTGACCAGCATTTGTTGCAATAATTCTGATAGGTTCTTCAATTGCTCTGCGTATAATGTTAACACCAGCTTGTTGTTCAGCAGAAAGACCAGTTATGGAATCAAGTGCTTTTTGAGCTCTAAGGAGAGCAACTCCGCCACCGGCAACAATTCCTTCTTCAACTGCTGCGCGTGTTGCGTGAAGAGCATCTTCAACTCTATCTTTCTTTTCTTTCATTTCTGTTTCTGTTGCCGCACCAATTTTGATGATAGCAACTCCGCCAGAAAGTTTTGCAAGTCTTTCTTGAAGCTTTTCTTTGTCATAATCAGATGTTGAGTTTTCAATTTCTGATTTGATTTGAGCAACTCTTGCATCAATATCTTTTGCTTCGCCTTTTCCGTCAACGATGGTGCAATTGTCTTTGTTGATGATTACTTTTTTAGCGGTTCCTAAGTCTTTAAATGCAATGTTTTCAAGTTTGATACCAAGATCTTCAGAAACAACTTCGCCACCTGTTAAAATAGCAATGTCTTGAAGCATAGCTTTTCTTCTATCTCCAAATTCTGGAGCTTTGACTGCTGCAACTTTGATGGTTCCGCGCATTTTGTTTACAACAAGTGTTGCAAGTGCTTCACCTTCAAGGTCTTCAGCAATTATGAAAAGAGATTGTCCTTGTTTTGCGATTTGCTCAAGGATAGGAAGAATATCTTTCATGCTTGTGATTTTTTTATCACAAATCAAGATTGCAGGATCTTCTAGAAGTACTTCCATTTTGTCTGGATCTGTTATGAAGTAAGGAGAAAGGTAACCACGGTCAAATTGCATTCCTTCTACAATTTCAAGTTCGTTTTCAATTCCCTTAGCTTCTTCAACTGTGATAACTCCGTCGCGGCCAACTTTTTCCATTGCGTTTGCAATTAATTCACCGATTGATATATCAGCATTTGCAGAGATTGTAGCTACTTGTGCAATTTCGGTTTTGCCTTTAACCGGTGTTGCAAGTTTTTTAATTTCTTCAACTACCACTCCAACGGCTTTGTCTATTCCGCGTTTGATTTCCATGGAATTTGCGCCAGAAGCAATATTTTTAATTCCTTCGCGGTAAATTGCTTGTGCTAAAACTGTAGCTGTTGTTGTTCCGTCTCCTGCAACATCAGCAGTTTTAGATGCAACTTCACGAACGGCTTGTGCGCCAACATTTTCAAAATTATCTTTAAGTTCGATTTCTTTTGCAACTGTTACGCCATCTTTGGTGATGGTTGGAGATCCAAAAGATTTTTCTATAGCAACGTGGTGACCTTTGGGTCCAAGTGTTACTTTTACAGCATCGCCAAGAATATTAACTCCAGCTAGGATTTTGGCTCTTGCGTCTTGTGAAAAGAGAATTTGTTTTGCCATATTATTTGTACCTTTTTTTGTGTTTGAGATTTAGTGAAAAATTTATTTTATGATGCCAAGGACTTCGTCTTCTTTTAAAATTAGATATTCTTGACCGTCAAATGTAATTTCTGTTCCAGAATATTTTCCAAATAAAACCTTATTGCCTTTTTTTACAGCCAAAGGTTTTACTTTTCCTTCGCTGTCAACTCTTCCATCCCCAACAGAAACAACTTCACCATATTGTGTTTTTTCTTTTGCTGTATCTGGAATTATTATTCCTCCAGATGTTGTTTCTTTATCTTCAAGTCTTGTAACCAAAATTCGGTCATACAAAGGAGTAATTGTTTTTGGCATATTTGAGTTCCTTCTTGTTTGTAATGCAATTAAAAAGTATGTGAATGTTTAAATTTCAAAGCTAGAAAAAAATTATAGAAAAAAATGATAAAAAATCAAATTTTGTTTTAAAGATGCTTTTGTTGTTGAATAAAGGGGAATTAAGAAAATGATATTGACGAATCTGAGTGTGGTGGTATAAAGTTTTTTGAGACTAATTGTAGAGCGAGAAAGAAGGCTTTCTCGCTCTTTATTTTTTTACGCAGCTTTTATGATTGTTTTACTTTGTTTTTTAAAAGTTAATTTTTTCCAAAATTGTTTTACTTTAGACAGAAATCCTAGGCTTACTACAGCCTCTTCATCAGATTTTCTTCTTTTTATTTCAGCTTTAATTTTTCGAATTTTTTTCTTTAGTCCTTTTTTTATCTTTTTGTTTTGTTTTAGATATTCAGAAAACTTTTTTTGCATGGTTGTAGCAATGTCTAATAAGAGTTTTATGTTTAGAATTGTTTGTAAATCTTTATTTATAATTATATTAACCAAATCAGGTTTTCCGAAATCGGAAACAGGAAGAGTTGGCAGAGTATCTTTGGCCCATTGCATTAAATCCTTGTCTTGATTGTATTTTTCTAATATTTCTCTAATTATATATTCTTTGCTGCTATTTTTTAATATTGTTGGAATGGTATCTTTTACGTATTGAATTAAAATTGGGTTTTGAAAGTTTGTGCTGAATATCATTGAAAGGGTATTCACTTTCCATTGCTCGTCTTTAGCTTTAGAAATAGCGTCTTTAATTGTTGGAAATAGTGGTTCAATGTTTTTATCTAATATTTCTTGAATTATGTCATATTTTTCATAGTCTTCTTGAAATGTTGGAAGTGTTTCACTGATAATTGGAAATAAAGTTTGAATGTTATTATATAATATTTGTTGAATTATATTTTTCTTATTAAAATCATTTTTTATTGTTGGAATGGATTCTTTTACGCATTGAATTAATGTTGGGTTTTTAATGTTTTTGCTTAGTATAATTGAAGACAGAATTGATTGTTGTGTAAAATCGTCAGTAGTTGTAGCGATAACGTCTTTAATAACCGAAAATAGTGGTTCAATGTTTCCATCTAAGATTTTTTGAATTATGTCATGTTTTGCATAATCTTTTTGAATTGTTGGAAGAGTTTTTACAATTGCTGGAAATAGTGATTCAATGTTCTCGTCTATGATTCGTTTAATTAAAGCAATTTTTAGCTTATCCATTCTAATTTTTGGAAGTGTTTCGCTAACTGCTGGAAACAAATCTTGAATATTTTTATCTAAGATTTTTTGAATTGTCTCAGCTTTTTGATAAGCCTGATATAAGTTGTATGTTGGGAATATTCTTGTAAAGACAGGAAATAAATCTTGAATGTTTTTTTCTACGATTGTCTTGAGGATATGGTGAGTGTGGTCATAAGCCACAAATGAGGATTCATCTTGTTGCATTGTTGGGAGGACTTCGTTAACAATTGGAAACAAATCGCGAATATTTTCATCTAAGATTTTTTGAATTATGTTGCCCTTGTTAGAATTTTCTTGAATCGTATAAAGAGAATCTTTTATGGCTTGAAGCAAAATTGGATTTGGATTTTCTAAATCTAAAATCTCGTTGATAATTTCTATTTTTCTATATTCTTCCTGGATTGTTGGAAGTGTATCTTTGATCCACTTTATTAAATCAGAACTAGTTAATTGTTTTTTTAGAATTATGTTTATTATTTCAATTTTTGAAGAGTCGTTTTGAATAAAGGGAAGTGTTTCTTTGACCCATTGTATTAACTCAGGATCTGTAATATTTTCTAGTATTGATCTAATGATACCATATTTAGAGCCGTCCTCAGAAACGAGGGGAAGGTTTTTTTTAGCTTCACGCATCAAAGTTTGATTTGTTGAATGGTTTTTAAAAATAGCACATATTATTCCACCACCTTGTTCATTCCCCACAGAAAATTCCATTTTTGAAAAATTTTCTGTTGCCCATGTAATTAATTCTTGATCTTGAATATTACAATCTAGGATGTAGTCGATGATATCATATTTAAATTCGTTTTTTTTAATTGTGTTTAAATTGTCTTTAACCCATTTAATTAAAAATTCGCTAAAAGGTTTATTTTCGGAAGAAATTTTGTTTAAAGCTCTTAGTATGTAACAATAAAGTATTGTTTTTTCTTCTTCTGATTGTAGTTTGTTTATATTGTTTTTTACATATTCTCTTAAGTAATTATTATTGAAATTTTGTTGTTGTTCTGGGGTTAAAATGCCTCCTATAAGAATTGCTATAGCTTTTTCATTATTGATCTTTTCTAATGAATTTTTTGCCCAATCAATTAAGTTTTCGCTAATGTCTTTAGTGTTGAAAATAATATTAATTGCGTAAGCCATTTTTATATCTGACATATCATTAAAGGGTTTTTTTGTGGTATCAAAAATATTTGGCATATTTTTAAAAATCACCCGAAAATACGTTTCTTGCGGGTATTGGTCTTCTGGTATTGCCAGATATAAAGATTTTGCAAAAGTTATAAGTAATTTTTCATTATGATCTAGAGCTTCATGCTTAATAATATTTTCTAAAAGTTCACCTTTTTTTTCCGGCGCAAAAGTATTTTGAATAAGAATCGTAAAATACAAGTATTGTGTAAGTAGATTGCTATTTATATTTGTTTTTATTGTATTTATATTGTTATAAAAATCATTGGTATATGGTTTGTTATCTACATAAAGATTAAAAAAAATTATATTTTTTTCGGTATTGTACATATTCAAATCGTTGAAAATTTTTAGAGCATTTATATAATTTTGCGAAAATAATTTGTCTGAAGATGGGAATATAAGTTGAAAATGATTTGTGTCGAATTTCCATTCTATATTAAAAAAATTAGTATTAGGTTTTTTTAGGTAAAAAAAGACGGTGTTATTTTGATCAAATATATCTATGTTTTCATTTTTGTATTCAATTTCTACCTCAAAGCCATTAGCGGTTAGTTTTGCTGTGAATTCTTCAAAAGTTTTTGTACCAACTAAATTTTCAACAACCTTAAGCATATTTTTAAGGCCAATATTTATTTCGCAGATTCCACCGTTTATGTATGAAACGTCTTCAAGGTCAGATGTAACTACTGCCCAATCATCATGTGCTTGTCGTGTTTTCATTTTTGTTGGTTTTTTGTATTTGGTATAAAAAGTAGTGAGTTTTGGATTTACATTGAAATCGTTGAGATATTCAAGGTTAAATTCTTGTTTATCTTTATCATATAAAATTACGTTAAAAAAGTTCAAAAGAGATGTTCCGCCGCAATCTGGAAATAAAAATTCTCCATATTTTACACTATCCAGCATCCCAACTTCTGGAGGGAGTGGGTTGTCAAACAAGCTGTAACCTAAATGTAAAAAAGCGAGAGCTTCTATATTATTAATGTATTTGGTTTTTACTTTTTCTTTGTTTGCTTCTTTAAAGGTGTTGTAATCTGCTTCTGTGTATTCAAACGCATCTTCAGGGAAGCCATTTGTTGGAAATTCTGGGTTGTTAAAAAGTTCTTCTTTGTTGTTGTGTTTGTCTTTTAGTCCTGCAAAGTAAGAAAGAAATTCATTTTTATCATTAGTTTTTTTCCAAAGAGAACCCAAAAGTAAGAAAATTGTATTGTTTGGAATAAAGAGATTTGTTTCACCAAGTGACTTAACAAGAAAGTTTAAAAATTCATCTTTGTATTGTTTGTAAGTAGAATTTTTTATACCTGAATCTTTGTTATCTTTTGCTTTTTGTAATTGTTGTAGTAGTTTTTTATTCTCTGGATCTTTTTTTAAATCAGCTTCTAGTTTTGGAATATATCTTTTTTCAAAATAGGTATTTATTTTTTCTTGTATTTTGTCTTTATTTTCTTTTTCAAAGGCGTTTATGACATCTTTTATTTCTTGAGGGGTTTTACTTTTTACTCTAGATACATCTTTGATATTTTCTAGTAATTTTGGTTCTTGTTGTGTTAACAAACGTGCGATTTCTTTACCGGAAAGATCCGCGTTTTTTTCTATTAAAGATTTTCTTTTTTCTGCAACTTGAGTTTTGTATTCAGCAAGTTTTTGCATATTTATTTGATAATTATCAATTAAGCCTACAAGTTGTCCAATGAGATATGGAGTGAAGTAGGTTGCAATTCTTGTAGCAAGGTATGTGGTGTCAAAAGTAACATCATCGTGATGAACAAAGAAAATAGATCTTGCAAGCTTTACTGTATTTGAAGTTGGTAAACCAAAGCGATAAAGATTTTCAACATATGGACTGTTCCACAAAGTTGCACCCCACACTGGAGACAAATATTGTTTATCTTGTGTTAAAACCGATGCAAGCCCTCTGATTTGTGTGACTGGAATTTCTGCTTTGAGTGAAAATGCAGCTAAAAATGCAATTGCTGTTAGTTTTAAAAAAATATTTTTTACTTTCATTTTTTCTCTCCTTTTTATTTTTTTACGCAGTTTTTATGATTGTTTTGCTTTGTTTTCTAAAAGTTAATTTATTCCAAAATTGTTTGATTTTAGACAGGAACCCGAGAGTTGCAGTGGTTTCTGCGGTTTTTCTTCTTTGAATTTCAGCTTCAATCTCTTGTATTTTTTGGTTTAGTCGATCTTGTAATTGATCATGTTTAGACAAAAACCACCAAAAAGCTCTTTTAATTTTTTTTGCTACGTCTAATAATGCTTCAAGATTAATGTTTGGATCTGTAATATTTATGTTTAAAACATATTCGACGATATAAGGTTTAATATAACTTCCTCTTATGGTAAAAAGAGTATTTTTAACTGCCTTAATTAAATTTTGATTGCTAGAATTTTTATCTAAGATGAACTTTATTATGCTTTCTTTTATAAAATCATTTTGTATGGTAGGAAGAGTTCTTTTAACCCAAGATAGTAAATCAGGATTTGTAATATCTTTACCTACGATGAATTTTATGATTCTTTCTTTCGTAGAATCATCTTGTATGGCAGGAAGAGTTCTTTTAACCCAAGATAGTAAATCTGGATTTGTAATAAATTTTTCTAAGATTAATTTTATGATGCTCTCTTTTGCATAATCATCTTGTATGGTAGGAAGAGTTCTTTTAACCCAATCAAGTAAATCTGGATCTGTAATAAATTTTTCTAAGATTAATTTTATGAGATCAGTTGTGAAAGAAGAGTTTTGGATATCGGGTAAAGTAGTTTTGACCCAGGAGATTAGGTTAGGATCTGTAATGTGTTTGGATAGCATGTTAAGAATGATTACGGATTTGTCATTATTATCTTGGATACCAGGAAGGCTATCTTTTATCCAAGAAATTAAATCAGGATCTGTAATGTTTTTGCCTAGGATGTCACAAATAATTTTGGTTTTATTATGATCATCTTGGATATCAGGAAGGCTATCTTTTATCCAAGACATCAAATTGGGATCGATTAGACTTGTTGAAAAGAATAATAAATCTATGATTGTCGTTTTGTTCTTTTCGGTTTGGATAGTAGGAATAGTCGCTTTGGCCCAATGCATTAAATCCAGATATTTATTACCGTTTAGTAAAATTAGATATAGGATTCGAAATTTTCTATCAGCATTTTGTATGGTAGGAAGAGTATCTTTTATCCAAGAGATTAAACCAGGGTCTGTAATGTTTTTTTCTAAGCAGGTTTTAATTACTGAATATTTTTGTGTTTCAGTCATTTGCTTGAAAGCTTCTGCGTTGGGATTAAAAATTGGTAAATCAGATTTTATTACCGTCTCAAAAAATTCTTTTTGAGGATCTTCATCGTCTTTGAGCAGCGTAGTGTATAAATTTCTTATAAATTCAACTTTGATTTGGTTCCAAATATCATCATTAGATAAGTGCATGAGGTATTTCGGAACAATTTCTTTTATAATTTCTAGGTTAGTATCTGGATTTTCTAAATTTCTACTTAAAATTTCAAAGAATTCCAAAATAGTTCTTTCTTCTATTGGTCTTATTTGGCTTAAAAAATATTGACGAACATTTTGGTTTAATAAAATAATATTTTTTGTATTTTGATATAAAGATTGAGATCTAAAATTTTCAGATAAAATGTTAGATAAATATGCATATCGTTCAGATATTGTTGTGGTAGGGAAAATAATATTTGAATGTCCAGATGTGAATCTCCAAGCTATTTCAAAAGGCGAGGAGCTGACTTTTGTAATTTGTATTTTTACAAGGTTTTCGCTTCCTGTGTATCCTTGTTGAACATTATCTTCTTTACCCCAATCTTCATCGCTATAGCTTGCTACTTTTAGTTTTATTCCGGTTTTTTGTTCTAAAAGTTCTGCAAAATCTTCAAATGATGTAAGTTTAGAATTAAGTAAATGACTAATGATTTTAAAAATATTCCTGATGCCATTTCTAATGTTACATTTAGCCGTTGTTTCATTATATGTAACCCCTCTAATTCCAGATACAACATTTGCCCAAGCGTCATGCGCTTCTCTGGTGCACATTGTAGATTCATTTGGATATTCTGTGTAAAAATTTATTAAATTTTCATTGGCATCAAGGGATCTTAAAATATTTACATTGAAATTTTGTTCTTCTGTGTTCCAAATTATAGCATTAAAGAAATTACGAATCGTAGTTGACCCACAATCAGCAAAAGTTTTACCTTTATAAGTTGTTATCCCATAACTAAGAAGATCAGGAAGAATTTTATGTTGGTCTAGGCTAGCTTCTAGTATAAAAAAAGCTAGTTTATTAAAACTTAGTCTTTGAGGATACGCCATTATTTCTTCTTTTATGTTTTGGGCATCATCTGAAGTATAATTTTGATTAATATTACTTTTTAAAATTTCAATAAATTGATCTTTTTCTACATTGTCAGGAAGTAGTTGATGTATTTCTTCATTAAATAAATTTTTATTTATGAGCGTGTTGTAAAGTCCCCAAAAATATTCATAGAAATCTGTTTTGTTTCCTACTTTTTTCCAGAGCAAAGTTAGAAGAAGATAGATAGTATTGTTTTGAATATAAACTTCATTTTCACTTAAAGATTCAACTAAATCACGGTTAAAATGTTTTTTAGAAGATTTAATACTTCTTGCAGAAATGTTTGGAGTTGTTGAGAGTTGCTCTAAAACATCAGCTATTGATTTTTTTAAATCATATGATGGATTGTCAGTGTAGTTTTTAATATGTGCAACAATTTTGCCAATTGCTTCTGGTGTTAGATATGTAGTGATATTTCCTGGAGCAACTGAATTTCTAAGATTATTATCAACAACATGGAAAATTTTTCTAGCAAATTTTACGGTTTTTGTAGATCTAGGACCGAAGTTAGATAGGTTTTTAGGGTACAAACTTTTATCTAGCAGTGTTCCATAAACAGGGGATAAAAATTCACATTCGGTATTTAGAATAGATGCAAGGCCTCTGATTTGTGTAACAGGAATTTCTGCTTTGAGTGAAAATGCACCTAAAAATGCAATTGCTGTTAGTTTTAAAAAAATATTTTTTACTTTCATTGCTACCTCTTTTTTATTTTAAGCAGTTTTTATGATTGTTTTGTTTTTAACAAAAAACTCAACATAAATTCTCTAACTTTTGCATGCTAGCAAATCAACTTATCCAAAAGCAAGATAATGCAAAAAAAATAGTTAATGCAAAAAACAAAAGCTTTTTACACTTTCGTTTTTTGAGATTATGAGACGTTCAAACCCTTCGAGACTATTTGCAAAGCAAATCCCTCAGGGCGAACGGTATGTAAGGTTAATTTGTAGAACAAATTTTAAGCAATTTTTGCTTTTGCTCCAATTAGAAATGTTTGGTGTAATACAAGATTGTATTAGTCGGATTTTTGTGTGCCTTCAGGTTCTTCTTTTGATTCAGCATCTATGCCAATAGGACTATCTTCTTTACATTTACTGGTAATGATTCTGCATGCTTCATCTGGATCATCAGTAAGGTTTAAAAGTTTTGCATCTTCTTCTGTTATGCAATGATGTTTTAGAGCACTGTTATATACCCAGTCTAAAAATGGTTGCCAATATTCTTTACCAATTAATACAATTGGAGTGTTTGGCATATTGTGCGTTTGGATAAGGGTTAAAATTTCAGAAAGTTCATCTAATGTTCCAAACCCGCCTGGACCAACTATAAAACCAGCGGCGTTTCTAACTAATAGCCATTTTCTTGCAAAAAAGTAAGGGAGTGTAAAGAATTCTTGGACGTGTTTGTTTGCGCCGCCAAGGCGGGCGACGCCAATTCCCATGCTTACAATTTTTTTCTTTTTTTGAGGTTTGTGATTATTAAAATATTCAAGAGCACCGTAATTTGCAGCTTCCATCAATCCTGCGCCTCCGCCAGTGAGGATGGTGTAGCCTTCTGAAACTAATTTATTAGTTATTTGATAAATGGTTTTTGCGTGTTTGTATTCTTGCGGGAATCTTGCGCCACCAAAAACAGTAACAGATGGTTTTTTGAGTTTTGTAAATTTCCACATTGCTCTTAACATTCTGTTGTTAATTTTAGCGAGGCTTTTTAGAAAATGCAGGTAACGGCGTACTCTTGAAGACATAGTTTCTCCTTTTTTTTTAAAAATTATTTTTAAAATACTAAGAAGAATTATACCAGATTTATATTAGCAAAAAGCAAGAGATAAGATTTTTTGTGTTTATTCCTGTATTTGTTGTTGTTTTTTTTCGTTGATTTGAAGATGTGTTTCAACCAGATTTAGCTTGTAGAGTTGCAGGTCAAATCCGTGGTTATATCTAGAAAATAAAATTACAACATCCTTTTTTCTTTTTTTAGTGAATATTTTTAATCTTTTAATTGATGTTTCAATATATTCAACAAATGTTTTGGATGGGTCGCTTTTTTGGATAGCTATTTTTTCTGATTGATTTAGCTCTAAGTACTTTCCATAAAAAGTTGAGTAATGGTCTAGTTCTTGAGAGTAAAATTGTGCAAGTGCAGAATAGTTGCCTTGTGTTTTTTCAAATGAGTCTATAGCTTTTTCATTGATTTTGACTTCTTGAGAGGTTTGTAGTTTTTCAAGTAAATTTTTAATAGAGTCGCTTTTGCCTAGAATTGTGTTTTGATTTTGTAAAATGATTTCTTTAATTGTTTTTAAATCTTTTATGATTTTTGAAAGTTGGGCTTTGAGGGTTTCTGATATGGGCGAATAAGGAATGAATTTTTGACCCTTGTTTACATCTTTCTGAGAAGAATCTTTTTCTTGTGGATCGGTTGTTTTTGTATTTTCTAGGTTTTGTTTATCTTGTGTTTTTTCATTCATTCGTCACCTCATTTGACACCAAGTGGAATAAGAAAATAATAATTTAATGTAATTACCTCCTAATTTTGTAGCAAAAATGTCAAAATTACAAATGAAGTCTATAATCTTTAGTAAGTTAAAATTTTTTTATTAGTATTTTTATGTGATTTTTTGGAGAAATTTGTGGAAAAGATTAAAAAAGATGCAATTTTTTTAATTGATGGGTCAGCATTTTTATATAGGGCTTACTATGCTATGCGTCCCTTGTACACATCAAAAGGTGAGCCGGTACAGGCAGTTTTTGGTTTTTGTAGAACAATAAAAAGAATGATCAATGAGTTTAACCCAAAGGCAATATCCCTTGTCTGGGATTCTAAAGGTGAAACTTTTCGTAATGAAATTTATCCTCAATACAAGGCTACTCGTCAGCCTCCACCAAGTGATCTTATGGGACAAAAAGCAAGAGTTATTGAATTTGCAGATATTATTAATCTTCAACAAACAGCAAAAGTTGGTTATGAAGCAGATGATTTAATAGCCTCGCTTGCGGCAGAAAATAAAAATAATCAAGTTGTAGTTGTTACTCCAGATAAAGATTTACACCAATTAGTTGACGATAGAGTTATTGTATTTGACCCAATTAAAAGAATTTTAATTGATCAAGAAGTTTTCGTTGAAAACAAAAACTTTCAGCCCAAAGAATTACTTTTATACCACGCATTGCTTGGCGATGCTTCAGATAATATTCCCGGTGTTCGTGGAATTGGTAAAAAGACAGCACAATATTTAACTGAAAATTTTAAAACCCTAGACAATTTATATGAAAATTTAGATCAAGTAGAAAAAGATAGAATTAGAAATCTTTTAAAAGATCAAAAAGAGCAAGCTTATTTGAGTAGAAAATTATTTAAATTAAAAATTTTAAATTTAGGGATTGGTTTTAGCGATTTAGTTTTTGATAAAAATAATTGGAACAATGCATACGATTTTTTCTCCCAACTTGAGTTTTCATTTTTTTTACGCGGAATGAAGCCGCTACAAAAACAAGAAGAAGAAAAGGTTGAGCAGGTATTTTCAAAACAACTAAGTATTACAGATGCAATTTTGGAACCTGCAAAAAAAACAAAAGAAAAACATTCTAAAAAAGAAGCACAAAAACCGGTAACTGCTTTGCGTGAAGTTAAGCAAAATCCGTGGGAAAAAATTCTTATAGATGATAAAAAAGCACTTGATGATTTGATATCATTGTTAAAAAAAGCAAAAGTTTTTGCTATAGATACAGAAACCACAGGCGTGCGACCACTAAAAGATGAGCTTGTTGGAATTTCTTTTGCTTTTGATGAAGAAAAAGCGTACTACATTCCCGTTGCACACGAAACTTCTCAAAAACAGCTTGGGCGTTCATATACTCTTAAAAAACTAAAACCATTACTAGAAAATAAAAAGCTAAAAAAGATTTTGCAAAACGCCAAGTTTGACAGACTAATTTTTTGGCAGTACGGAATCGATGTTGCAGGAGTTGAGTTTGACACCATGCTTGCAGCCGGTTTACTGAGGCTTGAAGGTCGTAAAATAGGTCTTAAATTTTTATCTAGGCAATATCTTGATGAAGAAATGTTAAGTTTTGAAGATGTTACAGCTAAAAAATACAAAACATTTGCACAAGTGCCTATTGATCTTGCAACTAGGTATGGTGCGCATGATTCGCTGCAAACTTTTAAACTAAAAAAAGTTTTAGAAGAAAAACTTGGCAAGGTAAAAAAATTAAAAAAACTTTTTGAAAATATGGAAATGCCTCTAGCAGATGTTTTGTTTAAGATGGAGCATAACGGAATTAAATTAAATGTTGGCGTTGTTGAAAAATTAAAAAAAGAAGTTGATGAAGATCTAAAAATTATACAGGGTAAAATTTTAGCAAACATAAAGGGCTATGATGGTGATGAGTCCATTAATTTAAATTCTCCAAAGCAAGTTGAAAAACTACTTTTTGATGTTTTGGAGTTGCCTGTTATTAAAAAAAGTTCTGAGGGCGCACGTTCCACAGACCAGGAAGTTTTAGAGCGTTTAAGCAAAGTACATCCAATTCCAGGGTTGCTTTTGCAATATCGTGAATTATTTAAATTAAAAAGTACATATCTAGAGCCACTACCTTTTTATGTTAATGAAAAAACAAAACGCGTTCATACTACGTTTGGCCAAAGTGATGTTGCAACAGGACGTTTGTCTAGTTACAAACCAAACTTACAAAATATTCCTGTAACATCTGATTATGGAATTAAAATTCGTTCAGCTTTTGAGGCTGCACGTGGAAACATTCTTTTATCTGTTGATTATTCACAAATTGATTTACGCGTTTTAGCTCACGTTACAAAAGATAAAACACTAAAAAATGCATTTTTAAAGGGCGAGGATATTCATATCCAAACTGCAGCAGAAATTTTTGGCGTACCCCAAGAGAAGGTTACATCTAAACAGCGACAAGTTGGTAAGCGAATAAACTTTAGTATTATTTATGGCTTAACTCCTTTTGGTTTATCTAAGGATTTAGATATTAAACCAAGTGAGGCAAAAATTTATATAGAAAAATATTTTGCAAAATATCCTGGTGTTGCTAAGTGGATGGGGGAAGTTGTGGAAAAAGCCAAAGAAGACGGGTTTGTGGAAACTGTTTTTGGTAGAAGAAGATATGTTTCTGCCATAAGAGAAAAAAACAAAATTGTTTTTGAGTCCGCAAAACGACTTACAATAAATACACCAATCCAGGGAACTTCTGCAGAGGTTATAAAACTTGCAATGATAGAAATAGATAAAAAGTTAACAAAGAAGAAGCTTGAAACCAAAATGCTTTTACAAATTCATGATGAGTTAATTTTTGAAGTTCCTAAGTCTGAAGAAAAAGTAGCAGAAAAAATTATAAAAAAATGCATGGAAAATGTATTAAAATGGGAAATTCCATTGGTTATTTCATCTAAAAAAGGTAAGAATTGGATGCAAATTTCTAAATAAAAGATTGAAATTATTAAATTTAATATGTTTTTGTTAAAAAAGTTGGGTTTATGTTAAAATTTGATAAATTCTTTTTTGAGGCAAAGGCAATTGACTTTTAATAAAAAGGACGGCAATATTAGTTATATCATTTAATCGGGTATAGATTTCCTAAAATTGTCTTTTTAAAACGCAAGGTTTTTAAAGTTTTCACTAAAAAATAGTTTATATATTTTTCTAAAAGGATAACGATGTCAACAAGTAAAGCTGGGGGTTCTTCGCAGAACGGACGCGATAGTAAGGGTAGACGTTTAGGTTGTAAAAGATTTGATGGCCAATTAGTTAAATGTGGTGAAATTTTAGTTCGTCAACGTGGCACCAAATTTCATCCTGGTTTTGGTGTGAAAAGAGGCAAAGATGATACTCTTTTTGCTATTACTGCAGGATATGTAAAATTTCGTCCTGGTTTTAAGGGAAGAAAGTTTATTTCTGTCTTAGAGAAAATGATCTAAATTTCATAATAAATTCAAATTATTTCGTAAATGTTTTATAAGTCTAATGTTAAATTTAAAATTTTAAGGTTGGAGAGAGAGTAAAAATCATGATAAATTTCTTAAAATATCGTAAAATTTGTTTTATGGTGTCTGTAACTATTCTTCTAATAGGTTCTGTTGTATTTTTTATCAATTATAAAAAAACTGGTAGCGGTTTTTTGTACCATATAGATTTTGTTGGTGGGACAGAATTGACAGTTTCTTTTGAAAAACCAATAAAAGTCGCAACGCTCAGAAATTCTATGGGTGACAAGGGATGGAAAGATTTGACCATTCAGTCTGTAGGTTTTGGAGTAGAAAAAAGTAAATATAAAGAATTTATTGTAAGGGTTGGGGATACATCAGATAAGATTGAATCAAAGTTTGAAAAAGATTTGGATTCAGCGATATCTGACAATAAATCAAAAATTTTAGGAGTTTCCAGAGTTGGTGCAGAAGTTGGAAAAGATATTAGGTGGAATGCATTTTTAGCTGTTTTGCTTTCTATTTTAATTATTTTAATTTATGTTTCCATTCGTTCAAAATATCGGTTTGCCTTGGGAGCAGTTGCTGCAATTATCCATGACTTGCTTGTTGTTTTAGTTGTTTTTGTTGTGTTAAGAGAACAAATTTCAGTAGCGGTTTTGGCAGCAATTTTGGCAATTCTCGGTTATTCGTTAAATGATACAATTGTTATTTTTAGTCGTATTCGTGAGAATATGAAAAAATTAAAGGGTAAATCGGAGGTTGAAATTGTAAATATTAGTCTAAATCAAACATTGAGACGAACTTTGCTTACAAGTTTTTCAACATTACTTACAGTTGTTTCGATTTTAATTTTGGGTGGAGAAGCTTTACATGGTTTCGCACTTGCTATGCTTGTTGGTATAATTGCAGGAACATATTCTTCTATTTATATTGCCAGTCCAGTTATGCTTGCAGCCGGTTCTCCTTCTAAAATAAGTAATCAATAAGGGTTAGTTTTACAAATAAAGTAGGTGAAATGAGTAATACAAAAAAAACTACAGTAGAAAAACCATCAGAATTTGAAGATAAAAGTTTTTCTAAGAACTCTATCAATGTTCAAGAACTTAAAGATATGGATATCATCAAGCTGACTGATTATGCTACAAAGTTAGGGATTCGTTCAGCAAGAGAGATGAAAAAACAAGAAATTATATTTAGAATTTTAGAGTCTCAGTCTGATAAAAGAATAGAGATTTATGGTGAAGGCGTTCTTGAGCGATTACCAGATGGGTTTGGTTTTTTAAGGTCACCTAAGTTTAACTATATTCCTGGTCCAGATGATATCTATGTTTCTCCTGTTCATATCAAAAGATTTGGGTTGCGTACTGGCGATGTTGTCAGAGGCGTTTTACGCAAACCTAAAGAGAGTGAAAAATATTTTGCTTTACAACGAGTAGAAAGCGTAAATGGAATGCAGCCTACCATTGGTAAAAAAACTCTTTTTGAAAATCTAACTCCACTTTTCCCTACTGAACGTTTTACTTTGGAATATAATCCATCCATTATTTCAACAAGGATTATGGATCTTTTAACTCCGGTTGGAAAAGGACAACGTGGTTTGATTGTTGCTCCTCCGCGAACTGGAAAAACAGTTTTGCTTAAAGAAATCGCAAATAGTATTGTAAAAAATCATCCAGAAGTTACTTTGATAATTTTGCTTATTGATGAGCGACCAGAAGAAGTAACAGATATGCAACGTTCTGTTGATGCAGAAGTTATTAGTTCTACTTTTGATGAATATGCATCACGTCATGTTCAAATAGCTGAAATTGTTTTAGAAAAAGCAAAGCGTCTTGTTGAGTGTGGTAAAGATGTTGTTATTTTGCTGGATTCTATAACAAGACTTGCGAGAGCATACAACACGGTTTCTCCTGCCTCTGGTAAGGTTTTAACTGGTGGAATTGATGCTAATGCCCTGCAAAGACCAAAAAGATTTTTTGGAGCTGCAAGAAATATAGAAGAAGGTGGTTCACTTACAATTTTAGCTACAGCTCTTGTTGAAACCGGTTCACGAATGGATGAAGTTATTTTTGAAGAATTTAAAGGTACCGGAAATATGGAAATTCATCTTACTCGTAAGCTTGCTAATCGTAGAATTTATCCTTCATTTGATATTCAAAATTCTGGAACAAGACGTGAAGATCTACTTCTTGGCAAAGATATGGTTAAGAAGGTTTGGGTGCTTCAAAAATTCCTATCAACTATGAATACCATAGAAGGTATGGAGTTTTTGATAGATAAAATGCGTCAAGCCAAAACAAATCAAGAATTTTGGGATATGATGAATAAGAAGAAGGGTCGTTAAAAATCTTTCTATATCTTTCTGAAAATCAAAAAAGCCTAGGTAAAAAACCTAGGCTTTTTTATTACAAACATATTTGTTTTGATCTTCGTTTCGTCTTATTTTAATTTAGTTTTTATACGTAGAATTTTATTTATAATTCTTGCTGATTAAATTTCCCTTGATATGTTGCTTCACCTTCACATCTTTGAAAAATAAGCTGGCCGATCCGTACACCAGGAATAAGAAGAAGAGGTCTTGTATTTGTATTTAGTATCTCAAAAACTTGTTTGTTTTTTATTCCTGGTTGAACAAATGATGCGGTAATGTGAACAATAAGGCCAAGTCTTGCAAAACAACTTCTACCTTGAATCCATGCACAAATATTGTTTGGAAGGTGAATTTCTTCTTGAGTGATTCCTAAAACCATTTCTCCGGGTTGAAGAACATATTGATCTTTGATTTCTAGTCGTTCGGTGATTTCTTTATAATTTGCGTTATTATCAATTGGATAAGGTGTGTTTTCGCTTGAATTTTTAAAAACTCTAATTTGATTTGCAAGAGTTATATCATATGAGGCAGGACCTAAATTTTCTTTTTTAAAATGTGTAATAACTATATTTTTATTATAGATTTCTTTTAAAATTACATTTTTTGTAAGATTCATGGTTTTGCCTTTTTAATATTGCTTATAAAATGATTATCTTAGAACTATTTGCCTTTGTTATACTTTGTTATATTGTATTTAATAATTCATAAACTTAAAAGATGGACATAAAAAAGTATAAATTTTAATAAAAAAATAAAAAATTATGACACTTATTTTAGGAATTGAAACTTCTTGTGATGAAACAGCGGCCGCTGTTTATGACTCTTCTGCAAAAAAAATACTTTCAAATTGCGTCTTTTCCCAGGTTAAATTGCATAAATTGTTTGGTGGGGTTGTACCGGAAATTGCGGCACGCTCGCATCTTGAAAAAATTCAACCAATAATAAGCGATGCTTTAAATAAAGCAAATGTAACGCTGGATGACATTGATGTTGTTGCTGTTACAAACAAGCCAGGTTTGGTTGGATCTCTTTTAATAGGCCTTTGTTGGGCAAAGGGGATTGCCTGGGCAAAAGAAAAAAAATTAGTTTCTGTTAATCATTTACAAGCACATATTTTTTCTGCGTTTTTAAAAGATGATTTTAGTGTTGATGAAAAAATTTTAGGGTTTCCTCATTTAAATTTATCTGTTTCTGGTGGTCATACAGCTTTTTATTTAGTTGAAGGTTTTGGAAAATATAAACTTATTGGCCAAACGTTAGACGATGCAGCCGGTGAAGCTTTTGATAAAATTGCATTTGTGATGGGGCTTGGATATCCGGGAGGTCCGATTATTGAAAAACTTGCAAGTGAAGTTGGTTTTGTTGATTTTTTTAATTATCCACGCACAAAATTTTCTAAAAAAGAAGTCAAATTTAGTTTCTCAGGCTTAAAAACTGCCATCATATATGATCTTGTTAAAAAGGGTGTGTTTGATTTAGAAAAGGGTGTAATTAAGTCTGCGCTATCCGCTCAATTACAAAAGGAAGTAGCGAGTTCTCTTCTTGTTTGTATAGGAGATATCTTTGAAAACTCACTGCGTTTAGCTTTTAAGCAATATAGTGAAGTTGAGGGGTTTTCTTTTGTTGGTGGGGTAGCTTGTAACCAATATCTTAAAAAACGCCTAGAAGCAGTGTGCAATGAACTTAATAAGAAATTTGTTTCACCGGCTTGCAAATTTTGTGCAGATAATGCTGCGATGGTTGCACTTGTTGGTGGTTGCAAAGCAGAAAAGGGCGAGTTTGCCAATTTGGAACTAGATGTTTTGGATTAAATAAATAGCGATTTAACCGAAGTTGGCCATTCGTATAACCCTTCGAGACGATTTGCAAGGCAAATCCCTCAGGGCGAACGGCCGAGGATATTTAAACAGGCAAAGTAACTTTAACCAGATTTTCTTTTATATTAAAATCTTTTTTTACTTCTTGTTCTTGTGTATGAAACTTTTGTGAATCAATTGCGCTGCCTAAAAGAGATTTGTCTGATTTTCTGTTTAGATATATTTCATCTACATCTTTTTTGATAACAACCCGTGCAAGCCTTGCGGTTTTTGGAGGTAGATTGATATTCCAATCTTCAACAGATTCAACTATTTTGGGATTCATAGTTATTACTACGCAATTTTGTGGAATTTCATCGGAAGGCAAAGTTCTACTAATCCAAACAATTTGATTTTCTTGATTTCTTGCTGGTGTAAAGAATAAATAGTGTTTTTTGCGATTTATGTAGTGACCAGCAACAGTATTTGTTCTTTTTTTATCATTAGTATCAAATTTTTGTTCAAATCTAGAGCAAATTAGTATGCATATTGAATTTAGTTGTTCCATTTTAACATTAAATGTAAAAAAGCCATCTGCATCACTGGTTTTTTGAGCGCCAGAAAAGAATATAGAGAATTGTGGGCTAGATTCTAAATTTTGCGGACTTTCTATGTAGCCTTTAAGTTTTAGTTCATTTTCTGCTGGAAAAATGGAATTTAAGCTTTGTGACAAAATTAATAAAAATAAAATTCTTTTAAATTTCATTACTTTTACCCTCAAAAAGTATTAAAAATATGTTTTTATTATGACCTTTTTAATTAGATGCTATTTTAAGTTATTCTAAAATAACAAAAAATTAAATAATTTAAAAAAGTAAGGTTAGTTTTTAAATGGGATTTATTTATAAAAAATTTTCAAATACCATCAAAAAAGCGCTTAGTTCTAATGAAAATATTTCCAAATTAGTTTTATCATTTTGTATAGGGTTATACATTGCTTTTTCCCCATTTCCAGGTTTTCATACTATAATGATTTTAACTTTTTCTTGGATGTTTAAGCTAAACTTACCGGTAATGTTTTTAGGAGCATTTTTAAATAATCCTTGGACAATGGTTCCATTATATACATTCGATTATTCTTTAGGTTATTGGATTCTTCACAAATTGTTTAATTTAAATGTTCCTTGGGGGATATCTTTAGGCAAAATTTTTGGTAGCGGTAAAGTTTGTGTAATTTCTTTTTTAGTTGGGGGAAATATTTTGGGGATTTTGGCTGCATTAATAGCTTATCCAGTAGCAAATAAGATTTTTAAAAGAATGGCGAGTCAAATAAATAAAATATGAGTTTTTTAATCAATCGGGCTTATTATGAAAATTATAGCAACAAATAAAAAAGCATTTCATGACTATGAAATTTTAAGCAAACTTGAGGCTGGAATTGTTTTGAATGGTGATGAAGTTAAGTCTGTACGTGCTGGAAACATTTCACTTAAAGATGCATTTGCCACTATTCATGAAGGCGAAGTTTTGTTAACTAATTGTCATATTGCTTCTTATTCTCATGCATTTTCTAAAAAAGATAAAACACGTAGAAGTAGAAAATTGCTTCTTCATAAAAGAGAAATCAGCAAATTAATTGGTGATATTTCTAAAAAAGGTCTAACCGTTATTCCGCTTAAAATTTATTTAAACAACAAAGGCTTTGCAAAAGTTGAACTTGGCGTTGCTAAACACAAAAAGGCTGCTAGTAAAAAACGTGAATTAAGAGAAAAAGATATTATTAGAGAAACACAAAGAGAACTAAAAAAAGTAAGATAAGTTTATGATTATAGGCAACAGTGTTTTCCGTATAGAAAAATGTAAAAGTTCTTTTGATTTAGCAAAAAATAAAATTGAAGAGTTAGAAGATGGAACAGTTTTTGTTACTGATTTCATAGAAAACGCACGCGGTCGCGGAGGCCGAGAGTGGGTATGTTATACTGGGCAGTTGCTGCTTACCATCCTCTTAAAACCACAAAGTTTAGATTCTTCCGAAAAATTAAATCAACTGATAATGATTTTTTCAGTTGCCATTATTCGTATTTTAAAAAAATATAACGTTGGAATAAAGTGGCCCAATGATTTTGTTATTGGTGGTAAAAAGCTTGGTGGGATTTTGGGTGAAGTAGTTTGGAGAAATAACAAACCACAAGCCTTTATTGTAGGAATTGGGATTAATGTTAATAATGTTTTTTGCAAAAGCGACAAACTTTATGACATAGCAACAAGTTTAAAACAAGAGTTTGGTAAACAAATAGATAAAGATTTTTTATTAAATAATATTTTAAACGAAATGGATAAGTTATATTTTTCTTTTTTAAAAGACTCAACGTTTGATATTTTTGGCGAGTGGGAACAATACCAATTTTATCAGGGGAAAAATGTTAAAATTCATGGTTATGACGGGAAGATAGTAAATGGCGTTATTGAACAATTTTTTGCTAATGGAGATATTCTTTTAGCGAATGAGGATGGAAATAAAAATCGTTTTAGTTTTTATGAAATTTTAGAAATTGTTATCTGAATTTATTTGGAGAATTAAATGAAAAGAAAAACCACGTTGTTAATTTTTTTAGGTTTTGTTTATTGTCTAAGTATTTTTCCTAAAGTTGCAAATACTAAAGTTATTTATAACCCAGAGGCAGCAAAACAAGGCGTTAGAAAAGTTAAAGAGGATCTGGTTTATTTACACAGGTTACTTAGTGATTTTGATAAAACAAGCATTATAGAAGTTTATAAACAAGCTTATGATTTATATTTAAAAATGCCACAAACTTGGCAAATCAATTGGTCATTAATTGGAGAAGATCCAAAAAAAATGCAAAGATTGGCAGATGAAAGTATGCGTAGGATTAATGATTATATTGTTAGAAATTCAAGACATATTGGTTTGGTAAAACAATTATTTAATGGCTACGCTGAAATTGAAAAATTAATACAAGATGGTGGCGAATTAGAAAAAAGAGCAGATGAAGCAGTTGCCGAATATGAAGTCACAAAGCCTTTGGTTGGAGGTTATGGAAAATGTGGCGAAGAAGCAAATAAATTTTACCAGGATGCCTCACTAAAATACATGCAAGTAGCATTCGCTTTTAGAAGTTGTGGCTTGTATTTACGAGCAAGAACATATTTTGAAAAACAAGTAAAAATGCTAAATAAGATGGGGTACAAAGCAATTAATCCTATTTATTATTACCTGCTTTACCTATCAAAAATTGAAGCAAAAACAAGAGCCAATTATGTTGTTGAAGAATTAAAATTAAATAGAGGAAAAAATGCCTTTGTCCCAGATAATGTAGGTGAGTATTCAAATATAAAAAGAGATATAGGTAATCTTAAGATTGTTTGGAAACAAGGTGGCGAAGATGGGCAAGAATGGGTAAAAGAACAATGGGGCAAATTGCCTGCAGTTGAAAAATTGCAATATCGATATAGTGATTTTCAACAAGAACAAAATTTTATAAATAGATAAAAGTTTTTGGATTGTATTGTGTTGCGGTCGTTCGTCCTGATGGCGAGCTTTGCGAGCGTCTCGAAGGATTTGAACGGCTTTAGTTTTAAATGAAAGGAATAGGAATGAAAAAAGCGTTGCTGGTTTTTGCACTTGGGTTAACTCTGAATTATTCGCAGGCATTTGATATTGGTGATATAAAAATTTCTTGTGAAATAACTTTGCCCGTTTCTTGGGATGAAATGAATAAATTGGATGTTTTAGATGATTTTTCTGATGATGTAGAAAAAAGTATTTTTGATCTTACTGATTTGTTTAATTTTGATGCTTTAAAATCTGATTCATATTTAGAGCCAGATACTAGCTGGGGCGAATCTTGTAGATTTAGCACTTATGAAGAAGAAGATGCTTTTGTGATTAGAATTGAGCTTGATGAGCCAGAATTTCATATTACTAGTCTTTATTTAGAAGACGAGGGTGAAAATAAACACCTTGTTCTTTCTTGTGTTAAAGAAGAAAAAGAAGATTGTAAAGGCGAATATGAAGAAATAAATTTTGATTCTAAAGAATCTTTTTCATATAAAATTGGTGTTCCAAAAGACGTTCCAGGAATGTTTTTTTTAGAAAATAAGGGTGACCATGTTTTAATTACGTTTCCTCTAAAAAAAGAAGAAGAAGTTTTAGAAGAGAATTTAGAAGAAATTAAATCTATGAGTGAAACTAATCCCAATGCTGCCTCATTTCAACTAAGACGAGTTTCTACTTACGAAGAAGATGGTTTTTTTGTAGTTAAATTAAATATTGGTGAAACAAAACATGGCGAATTAAATTATCTTTTTGGCAAAGGCGAAGAAGAAAATTCAAAGAAAATTACAATTTCAGAAACTTTAAATAAAGAAGATGGCGAGTTTGAAAAACGCACGCTTTTTACGTGCACAGTAGATCTTCCAGAAAATGTAGATGGTTCTAGCGTTGGTGTAGAAAAACAAGGCGGAATATTGAAGTTTTCTTTTCCGGTGATTTGAATTCTTTTTTTCTAATTTTTCCAAATCTGTAAAATTCCCTCTGAGTTTTAGAAGAACTCAGAGGGAATTTTACTTTGTATTATTATTATTATTAAATTACTTGCTTTTATGGAATTGATTTTTATATATTAAAATTTGTTATAAACCTTGTTGGTTTTATTTGTAACGTAGAATGTGCAGATAATTGTGTATCGTAGGTAAGTTTTTTATTTAAGGAGAGGGTTTTATGAAAATGACGAGAGAGCTTAAGAATATTTGTTTAGTTTTATTACTATTATCAACATCAAATGTTTTGTTAGCGAAAAAATGGGTTAGAAAGGGGGACAAATTATTCAACAGAATCGGAACTCATGGTTGGGCTATTGAACGTGTTGGCAATAGCGATACTGGAAAAGTTTATAAATGGGACTGGGAAAAAAAAGAATGGGTCCATAAATATGGGATGTTGGATGAGAAGATAAGCACAATGGAAAATGATGAATTGGTTGTGAAACATGTAAAATTTAATCAAAAAGATTGGAAATTTTTAGATGTATCAAAGGATGCGGCAATAAGAGATAATGGTTATGCTTATAGATGGGTAGAGAAAAAAAACAAGTGGAAAAGAATTCCGTCTAAGGGTCAACGGGATTTGAAATTTTCTAAAATTAGTAAATGGCGGCCAGATCCTATGAAAACTGGTATCAATCCTTCATGCTTTGCGTTAAGTGATAAAGACAAAATACCTTACTTTTACAAATATGGTAAGTGGGAACAAAAGTCAGGAGGAAGAGGGGATAGAGACATATGTTTTGACGGAAAATTAAGTGGAAAAGGTAAAGTTTATGAGCATAGGGGGCTTTGGATAAGATTGCGGGCTAAAGGGCAAAAAGACTGGAGATTTAAAGCCATTGGAGATGGATTATGGGCTATTGGAAAAACAAGTGGTCATGTTTATAAATTTATAAACTCCAATATATTTAAAGCAAAATGGGTAAAAAGGGCTGGGTCAGGTCAAGGAGATTGGACATTCCGTGATATAGGACCGTTTTGGGCAATAGGGAATGGCGGTGGAGCAGTTAAATATGCTGCTTATTGCTGGCAATAAAAGTTAAATAAAAAAAAAGAAGTGCTGAATTTTCAGCGCTTCTTTTTTTATCCAAAATATTTTTATGCAAATATTTTCTTAACTTAACAATTCTTTTTTTCCTAATTTTGCCCAATCAGCATCAAATTTTGCAATTCCTTGTTGTGTTAGTGGATGCTTCATTGCTTGGTCTAAAAGTTTAGGTGGAACTGTTGCAATATCTGCGCCAAGCAAAACTGATTCATGCCAATGCATCATATGGCGAATTGAAGCGGCTATAATTTCTGATTGATATCCATATGTGTCTAACATTTCACGTATTTCAGCAATAAGTTGCATGCCGTCAATATCAATGTCATCCCATCTTCCAATAAAAGGAGAAATGAATTTTACGCCAAGCTTTGCGCCAATAAGTGCTTGCATGAGTGAAAAAATTAGAGTGAGATTTATTGAAACTTTTTCTTTTACAAGTTTGGAAATAACAGGTAGATAATCTTCTTGGAATGGAATTTTAACAGTTACATTTGGTGCAAGTGCTGCAATTTCTTTTGCTTGTTTGTAAACTTCATTTGGGTCTTTTTTAACAACTTCAATGCTAACATCACCTTTTACTATTGAACAAATATCTTGAAGAACTTCTTTTGTGTTTTGTCCTTCTTTACTTAAAAGAGATGGGTTTGTTGTTACGCCATCAATAATTCCAGTTGGAATCCATTTTTTTATCATTTCTCTATTTGCTGTGTCTAAAAATATTTTCATAGTAATTCCTTTAGTGGTTAAAAGTGTTTGTGGTAATATTCAAGTAGTTCGTCTTTTCTTTTTTTTCCTTTGCTTTCGCATTGAAAGCGCTCATAAGCATCCATGCCTTTGTGAATAGCTATAGAATCTGGGTCTTTTATGTTTAGTAATTTTTCTAATATTGGACACGGATATTCTACTGGTTGAATTCCTCTGATATCGGCGACATTAATTAAAATAGACAGTCTTGCTATTCTCTCATCGAGTTTACCATCGTTGTAATTTGTTATTTTTACAAGTTTTAGGAGTTGGTCAAAAAAATCTTTATAAAGAACTTGAGTTTCTTCGCCACTTTTTTGTCCTTTGTCTATGCATCCATATCCCCAATGAATACCGGCAAAAATAGCAATTATTTTTTGGTTTTCTTTTGGAATATTTAGTTGGTCAAAAAATTTAGTAAAGTTGAATGTTTTGTAATTATCAACAAAATAAGTTGTTTTATCTGTCAAATAATTAAATCCGTCTATGCAGTGATTTGGTTTGACAACGAAATTAAAACTAAGATCTCCAAATTTTCCTATATCGTGTAAAAAACCACCTAGTACGGCCGTGTCTAGATCACTTTTGTTTATACCTTTGCACCAGTGATATTCTTGGTCAAACCACATGCTTATTGCTTTTGCAACCCAAATGGAGTGAGCTAGCGGATCTCCAGCATGCCATATATCCAACTTTTTTTTATACAATTTCATGTTTTCAACAAGTTCGTGAGGTTGAAAAACTTCTTGAAAAATTTCAGTTTGTTTTGTATAAGAATCGGCTTTAAGTTGTTGTGAAAGATGTGTAGATGTAATGGAGAAGCAGAGTAATATTAAAAGAAAGAGAATTTTTTTGAAACTTATTTCTTTTGTGAACATAAATTATTTCTCAGGCTATTTTTGTATTGTTAAAGACAGCGCTAAACCTAGTATTTTTTCATTTTTTTTGCAAGCCGGGGAGGCTAAAAACTTATTTACTTGAAATTGAAAGTATTATTAGGTTATTAATATATGAAATAGGATGTTAAAAAAAATAGGAGATTGTGGTGGTAGAAAAGAAATCTTTGAAAAAATATGGTGAAAAAAGAGACTTAAAAAAAAGTAGTGAGCCAAAAGCAAAAGTTGGAGCTAAAAAAAAGCAAATTTTTGTTATTCAAAAACATGATGCATCTCATCTGCATTATGATTTTAGAATTTCTATTGATGGTGTTTTAAAATCTTGGGCTGTTCCCAAAGGTCCTTCAACAGATACCAAAGTAAAACGTTTAGCAATACAAACAGAAGATCATCCAATGGATTATGCAAAATTTGAGGGCGTAATCCCAGAAGGGCACTATGGTGCTGGAACTGTAATGGTTTGGGATTTGGGGACTTACAAAAACTTAAAAGATACAGATATGGCGATATGTTTCAAAAAAGGGCACATAACTATTTTTCTCATTGGTAAAAAGCTCAATGGTGGTTATGCGCTAACAAGGTTTAGGGGTGAGGGCAAGCAATGGCTTTTGGTAAAAATGGATGATGAGTTTGCAGATGCACGTAGAAATCCAGTTAGTTCTCAAACAACATCAGCACTAACCGGAAGAACACTAAAAGAAATTAGCAAGGAAGAAAACCCCAAAACCTTGGGATGAGTTTTTTGCTTTAAAACAGTCGTTAATTGCAGCAGAAAAAAGACTTAAGTCGAAGCATAAAATTTAAATTGTTGATTTTTGATAATATGTTTTTTTATACTTCAATTTATTAATGAAAATGTTGTTTTCATTTTATGAAAGGCAATTAACTTATGAAGTTATTGAAGCGTGTTTTTTTTGTTTTATTATTATCATCAACATCAAGTGTTTTACAGGCAAATTGGGTTAAAAAGGGAGATAAGTTATTTATAAAAGTTGGAGGGAATGGTTGGGCTATATCAAAAAACGATTTCAAGCCTTATTTATGGGAAAATGGTCTATGGGTACACAAGTACGGAAACAAACAAAAAGATTGGATGTTTGGTGATATAAGTGAAGGGTTTGCTATCGGAAAATCTGGTAGCGGTTTAAAGAATGGTATGGTTTATAAATGGAATTCTAATTCTAAGAAATGGGAAGAACATATATCAAAGGGTCAGGAAAGTTGGCAATTTAAAAAGATAGGTAATGATTGGGCAATTAGGAAAAGCACAGGCTATGATAATAATAGAGCTTATCAATGGAAGTATTTTTTGGGGAAGTGGCAATGGGAAAGATTAAATGGGAGCCAGGCTTTTAAGAGTATAGGTGATGGTTGGGCTATAGGAAAAACTGATAATAAGCCATATTCTTGGGAAGAAGGGAAGTGGAACCATAAGTATGGAGAAGGTCAGTCTGGTTGGGAATTTAGTAAGATATCTGAAAATTGGGTAATAGCTTCTGGTGGTGGAGCAAAGAGTGGAGCGGTATATTACTGGTATGCTTCACCACATAAGAAATGGGGGATAGTTCTTGGAGATGCACAAAAAAAATGGACATTTAAAGATGTTGGTAATGGGTGGGCTATAGGTGGCGGAGGAGGAGCTGAGCCTGAAAAGATTTACCGTTGGGAATAGTTAAAGAAGAAAAGCGCTAAATTTTAGCGCTTTTCTTCTTTAACCACAAAACTTATTAATCTATTTGGAACAAAAATTACTTTTATAATTTTTTTGTTTTCAAGCCTGTTTGCAATAATTTCTTCTACTTTTGGTTGAACAATTTCTTGAGTTGAATCTTTTGCCATTTTAATTGTTCCACGAAGTTTGCCATTAATTTGAATTGCAATTTCAACTTCGTTAACACTTGCTAATTTTTCATCAACTTCAGGCCAAGAGCAATCTTGCAATGGATGGCCAAGTTTTTCTAGAAGTTCAGAAGAAAAGTGTGGGACCATGGTGGAAATAGCAGTTAAAAACTTAATAGTAAGATCTTTATCTAATTTTAATTTTTGTGAAGTTAGATCATTTAAATATTCCATGATTGAAGAAACTGCGGTGTTGACTTTGAAGTGTTCAATTCTCTCTTGAAAATCTTTGAGAAATCTGTGGAATCTTTTTGTAGATTCTTCATTAGTTTTTTCAACAATGTTTTCTGGTGTTGTTAAAAAGTTCCAAAGTCTATTCAAGAAATTCTTAACCCCTTTAGTTGCGTCATCTTGCCATTCAATGTCAAGCTCTGGTGGTCCCATAAAAAGAATATAAAGTCGCAATGCATCGCAGCCAATTTTTTTTATAATATCATCAGGGTTTACAACGTTACCTTTTGATTTTGACATTTTTTCAATTTTGCCACTTTTGGTTTTTGAGCAAATCATTCCTTGATTGAATAATTTTGTAAAAGGTTCGTCAAATGGCAAGTATCCCAAGTCATGAAGAACTTTTATATAAAACCTGGAGTAAAGAAGATGTAAAATTGCATGTTCTATTCCACCGATATAAAGATCTACTGGCATCCAGTATTTTATATCAGCTTCATCAAAAGGTTTATCTTTTAGGTTGGGGTTTGGATAGCGCAAAAAGTACCAACAAGATCCTGCCCATTGTGGCATTGTGTTGGTTTCGCGTTTTGCGTTTTCACCACATTTAGGACATTTTGTGTTTACCCATTCGTCGATATTTGCAAGCGGAGATTCTCCGGTTCCTGTTGGTTGATAACTTTTTACATCTGGCAAAACTACAGGAAGATCTTTTTGAGGTACTGGAACTATTCCACATTTTTGGCAACGAATAAGTGGAATAGGCTCGCCCCAATATCTTTGGCGTGAGAAAACCCAGTCTCGTAATTTGTAACATGTTTTTGCTTTTCCAAAACCTTCAGCTTCAAGATATACTATAATTTTTTTGGAGCCTTCACCTGTAGCATCAAGTCCGTCAAATTGTTGGGAATTTACCATTACGCCATCATCTGTCATTGCACGAGTTAGTTGGCCTTTTTTATCATAAAGGTCTAGCTCTGGATTTTTATTGCGAATTACTTCTTTAATGTTTAGATCATATTTTTTTGCAAATTCAAAATCTCGTTGATCGTGAGCCGGAACAGCCATAATTATTCCGGTTCCGTATGTGTTTACAATGTAGCTAGCAAGATAAATTGGAAGTTTTTCATTATTTATTGGGTTGATGGCGTAGCTACCACTAAAGATTCCGGTTTTTTCTTTATCTTCATTTATCCGTTCTTCTTTGCTTTGTTGCGCAATTTTTTGTTGATATTTTTTTACAGCTTCTTTTTGTTCTGGTTTTGTTATTGCGTCAACAAGTTCATGTTCCGGAGCAATAGCCATAAAGGTTGCACCAAAAAGAGTGTCTGGTCTGGTTGTAAAAACTTCAAAATTAATTGAGTCATTTTCAAGAGGGACTGTGAAATTTACAATTGCGCCTTCGCTTTTTCCAATCCAGTTTTTTTGCATCAACTTTACTTTTTCTGGCCAGTTTAATTTTTCAAGACCTTCAAGCAATTTGTCTGCATATTTTGTAATTTTTAACATCCACTGACGGATGGGTTTTTCTACTACAAGTGTTCCACAGCGGTCACAACTTCCACCAACAACTTCTTCATTTGCTAGTCCGGTTAAACATTTTGGACACCAATTTATTGGTGATACTGCTTCATATGCTAGTCCAGCTTCATACATTTTTAGAAAAATCCATTGTGTCCATTTGTAATAATTGGGGTCAGTTGTATTGATTTCTTTGCTCCAATCATACATTGTCCCAATTTCTTTGATTTGGCGTTTTAAGTTTTTAATGTTTTTTTGAGTGCTTTCTTTGGGATGTTTGCCTTCTTTGATTGCGAAATTTTCTGCAGGAAGACCAAAAGCATCCCAACCCATAGGATGTAGGACATTATATTTTTGAAGAAATTTTATGCGTGAATAAACATCAGAGAGTACATAGTTTTTCCAATGGCCCATGTGTATACCAGAGCCAGAAGGATATGGAAACATGTCTAGGCAATAATATTTTTTTTCTTTTTTAGAATCTTTTGTTTTGAAGTAAGGATTTTTGTCCCAGTATTCTTGCCATTTTTGTTCAATAGCAGAAAAATCATAACTCATTTTATTCCTTGTTTGTTATCAAAATTTGATAATGCTCCATTTAATAATAATAGGAATATATAATATACTAGATTATTTTTGAATTCTTGAAGTAAATATGACATTAATATGTGTAAAAAATCCTACAGAAATCAGATTATTTTGACTTTTGGGTTTTGATAATTAGACTTGTTTAGCTAGAAAGTTGCCTAGAAATCAGGAGAAAAGTTGTGTTCAAAAGTAGGCGGATTTTTTTTGCTTTGATTTTTTTGTTTGTTAATGATTTAAATTCATCAAAGATCGGTTTTATTAATTTGTCTTCTTTGGCTGTTGTTTTTAAAACAACGGGAGGCGTTAAAGAAAAGTTGATACCACCTAAATGTAGTACTATACGGCAAATCAAAGGCGAAATTGATCATATAGTTGTGGAAATAACATATGATAGTTCTAGAGGACCTGTTGTAGAGGTTGGGTTTAAAACAAAAACAAAAGAAGATGAAATTTTGTTTTCATTATGCTGTGACCCTATTGAGTGGAAGACTCAGAGAACAGCTGCGAAATTTTTAGATTTATGGATAATTTTAAAAAAAGACAAAGGGCGATTAAGGCCGTTTTTAGGAATCAGGAGATTGCACTTGGATAAAGAATTAAACATTAATACTGTAAGTTTGAGGCTTTATGATGAAGGTGGCCGATATATTGAAACATTGTCGAATGACAAATTAAGAAAAATACATAAAGTTTGATAGTTGTATTAAAATTTTTACTTTGGGGCGGTTGATATGAAATTTCCAAAATTTTTGATTTCTTCATTATTATTAGTTTCTTGTTTCGTTGGAGTCTATCCAGAACAGGCTCAAAACGCAGAACAAGAAATTGTAGAACAAAAAGTTGATAATCTAAAAGATCAAACATTACTAGCTCGCAGACTACTTTTAAGATTTGTGCAGTGCAGTGTTGATTTAATTAATGAGCAAAAAGCAGTATTTCACAAGCTCGTTGCTATTCATGACTCTACTATTACTTCTGAAAATAAATTTAGCTTGAGAAAACAATTTACAAAAAAAGAATGGGAAAACTCTTGTGGCGTAAAAGAATTAGAAAAATACTATGATGATTTTGTAAAAGGTTTGGCAATTTCTTCTGATTTCTTAGCATATGATTCTCTTGATGAGGAAAGCTTAAGAAATCAGATTTGTTTTTTTGCAGAGAAAGTTTCTTCATTTTGTAGTGATGTTGCGCTTAGTGATTTTGAATTTTCAGACCAAGAAGGTTTGGCAGGTATTTTATTTAAAATTGAAACAGCTATTTTTAGAATTGAAAAAAAAGTTAAAAAAATTCAAGATGATCCTACATTTATTGGTCGTATGAAAAAGGTTTTGTGGGGTTCTAATTTCTCTTATAACGTATTGCCTGTTTTGGTTACAATAGCGTTACATATTTCTAATTATGTTGTTAAAACAAAACGAGCAAAAAAAGCTATAAGGATTGGCGATATTGGTGCCGCAAGTGCGTTGAGAGACCGCGAGCTTAAAGCAGCAGCTAATTTTGGAGTTGCGGTTAGCAGAGATGAGTTAATAGTATTATTAGGAGAAAGCTTTATGGGGTTATATAAATGGTTTCAGACTGATAGTTACAAAGAGCGAGAGTTTCAAAAGAAACAAACCTTTGGGTTAAGAAGCCAACGTGTTAAAAAAGTATCTGGAGAAAATGTTAGGTTTGATGATATTGTTGGCTATGATGATGTAAAACAACAATTACAATCTGTTGTTGAATCTTTAGTTAATCCTCTTAAGTTTAAAAGAATTGGCGTTGATGTTCCAAAAGGTGTTCTTTTATCTGGTGCACCAGGCACGGGAAAAACTTTACTTGCACGTGCAATCTCTGGCGAATCCGGCTGTCCTTGTTTCATAGTAAATCCAAGTGACCTAATAGAAGATAATATTAAGGGCCGTTCTGCCACAAAAAAAATAGATGATTTATTTGCGCAGGCAGAAGCTTCTGCACCGTCAATAATATTTATTGATGAACTTGATTTTATTGGAGGTCGCAAAAATAAAGATGGCGGACGCTCAACGGCTTTAGCTAATTTATTAACAAAACTGAATGGATTTAAAGCCAGAAACCCATATCGTCCAGTTTTGATTGTTGCTGCTACAAATTGTCCAGATGATTTAGATGAAGCTTTAGTTCGGTCCGGAAGATTTGATATTAGAATAGAATTAAAATTGGCAGGCGCGGAACAAAGACATGGGCTAATTCAAAAAGAGTTATTGTCTCGTTATTCTGGAAGCAATGAAGATTTTGATGTAGAGAGGATTGTGGAGTTAACAGAAGGGTGTAGTTCAGCGGATATTGTAAATATTATTAATAATGCCTTTTTGAAAACAGCATTTAAGGGCGTTGATTTTCCAACTGGGGATGAATTTGCGGATGCAACAAATGAAGTTAAAAATAGATCTGTATTACAATTTTAAACACTTAAAAAGGATTAACTCAAAATGAGCAAATTAAACGTTTTGCAAAAATTTTTATTAACAACATTAATATTTTTCACTTCTGTTTCAGCTAGTCAAGCAAATGTAGAAGTTTCTGCTGAAAGTTTAGGTCTTCAAGACACAACTCCAGTAGAAGTTGTCAGCAAAGAAGATGTAAAACTTGCTTGTAGGCTTTTGTTAAAATTTGCTCAGTTCGGAATAGATTTGTGTGGTGAGTATGAATATATTAAATTTAATTTGCTTAATGTTCATGATACTTCTTTAACCTCTGATAAGGGTGTGAGTTTAAATAAACTACTTACAAAAGAAGTATGGAATCAAGTTAAAAATATTGAATCAATAAAAAAAGAGTTTGAAACACTGGTTGTAGATTTTATAGAACAGTCTGATTTTTTAATTGACGATTCTGTTGATGTAGTTGAATTTAAAACACAAATCGATGGTTTTAGCAAGCAAGCTTTAGAATTTTGCAAAACTGTTGGTATTAATATTAAAGGTAAAAAAGAAAGTGATTCCATAAAGGATTCTTTGTATTTTGCTGAAAATATTATAAATCAAATTGAGTCTGAACTTACAAGACTAGAAGATGAACCTATGTTTACTTCAAAATTTAAAAAGCTATTTTGGGGTTCAGATTTTTCTTACACTTACTTACCAGCCTGTTTGACAGTTGGTGTATCTTTTTCTGAATTGGTTCCATTCTTGACAAATTCGAGTACTAACCCAAATCAAACATTGAAAAAAAACCTTATTTTAAAAACAGTTAAGCTTTTGCTGGGCGGATTCGTTAATATTTATAAAGAAGAACAAGCCGATTATTATAAATTAAGAAAAGCAAGAAAAGATTACAGAGTTAAACAAAAATATTTAGACAGAAATGTCTTTTCTTATGGCAACAGTGAAGATTTTTCAAATATTGTTGGTTATGAAGGTGTTAAAAAGCAACTATCTCCTGTTATTTCTTCATTGTTGAATCCACTTAAATTTAAAAAATTGGGTATTAGTGTTCCTGGTGGAATTTTACTAACTGGTTCTCCTGGTGTTGGGAAAACCATGTTTGCGCGGGCGATTGCAACAGAAGCAAAGTGTCAGTGTTGGGTAGTAAATCCTGGCGATTTAAAAAATATTGATTATCTCTTTCATCAAGCAGAAAGATCTGCGCCATCCATATTGTTTTTTGATGAAATTGACTTTGTTGGTACGCGTAAAGAAAAAAAAGATCATCTTGGTTTTTTGTTAACAAAACTTAATGGTTTTAAAGTTAAAAATCCATATCGACCTGTTTTAATTGTGGCAGCAACAAACAGATATGGTGAACTGGATGATGCGCTAGTTCGTTCTGGCCGCTTTGATGTTAGACTACATTTGAATTTACCAAACAAAAAAGAAAGATCTGCATTAATTGAGCGTGAGTTATCTACTAAAAATGCTTCTTGTGCTCAAGAATTGAATCTCAAAAAACTTGTAAAAATAACAGATGGTTGTAGTTCAGCCGGAATTATAAATACAGTTAATAGGGCTTTTTTGAAGACTTCAATGACTAGTGCTTGTCCAACATTGAAGGACTTTAAAGAAGCGGTTAAAGAAATTCAAAAACTTAAGTAAATCACAAATTATATATGTGCCGTTCAAATTTTTATGAATTTGAACGGCATTTTTTTATTAATCTGAATATTCAAATTTTCATTACATTTTTGTTTGTTTAAAACGACAAAATCATTCTTATTTGTAAATTGTTGACTAAGTATAGGTTAATAATTTAATCTTAATTTAGCTTTAGAATAAACCTTTAATTGTGTGGGGACGGTTTTAGGTTGTTTTTGGGGGCTGGAGTTGAAGTATTTTTATTTGTAATTAATTTAGATAGGGGGATTGGACATGAAGGCTATAAATCGTTTATTTTTGATTATTTCATTTTTAAGCTTTTCTTCATCTATTTTTGCAAAAGCAGATTGGACATTTTTAATTTATGCACAAACCAAAAATGATCTTAATGTTTATTTTTTACAAAATTTAAGGGATATGGCGCAAGTTGGTTCTAACGACAGATTAAATATTATTGTTCAGTGGGAACAACCAAAACGTGATGGAATTTGGCGTTATAAGGTTGAGAAGGGGAAGGTTCACTTAGATCAACATTTGGCTAATTCTGCAAATAATGGTTGTGTGAATGATGTTGTTGATTTTGCTAGATGGGGAGTTTCAAAATATCCTGCAAAACACTATGCATTTATTTTATCTAGTCATGGTAGTGGAATAATAGACCCAACTTTTTGGAAAGATTCTTTAGGCTTTAATGTTACAAAACTAGATGAAACGTCTAGGGGAATTCTTTTTAACTGGGAAAATAAAAGTTATATGACCAATCAACATCTTTCTCAAACCCTAAAACAAATTAAAAACGATATTTTAGGCAAAAAGCTTGAACTTTTAATAATGGATGCATGTTTAATGTCTACAGTTGAAATGCAATATCAAGTAAAAGATTATGCTAATTTTTTTGTAGGATCTGAAGAGCAATCATCTGCAATAGGTTTAACATTTTCAGATTTTTTTAGAGATTTAGCAAATAAATATTTAACACCATTTGAACTTTCTGCACTTATGGTAAATACATATAAACAATATTATGAAGAAAAGTTTGATTGGTATACACAGTCCGCTGTCAATTTGGAAGATGTTAGTTTGATTAAAGATAATTTAGATCAAATAGTTTTACACATAACTGAGTGTGAACAAGCGTATGGCAAAAGTGCTGTGAAAAATTTTGTTAAAAGGGCAAGAAAGTCTTGTTTGCAATTTAATGTTCCTATTTATGTAGATTTACATTCATTTTATTCTTCTCTTTATGCTGAATTGCAAAATGGTATTTTAAAGGAAGGTAGCGAGTCTAATGACATGTTTTCAGAATTATATTTTGGAGAGGAATCTTTAGATTTAGCATATACGCTTTCTCTTATAGAAGATCCTGAATTTGAAAATTATTTGGCAACATATTCGGACTTTTTTGAAGATAATCAAAATTGTGAAAATCAAATCTGTAATTTAGATAATTTGGATCAAGAAATGCTTACTTCTACTTTTACTAAAACAGATCTAACAAACACAACAAGTACAAAAAGTATTTCACAGGATACAAAAAGTAATTTGGTAGAAAAACTAAAGAATGATTTAATTGTTGGTATGAAATTAATTGAATCTAGCGTTGTGGCTAGTGTTTCTGGTTCAAGTATGAGTAAAGCAAAAGGTTTATCTATTTATTATCCTAAGAATAGAGTTATTGATGCTTCATATCTAAAAACCGAATTTGCCAAAGACAGTTTGTGGCTAGACTTTCTAAAAGAACATACAAGATAAAATTTGGCGAGTAAAAAATAAGCCGTTTAGTTTTTTGTTAAGCTAATCGGTTTATTTTTTAAATATTAAAAAAATATTTTTTTATTTTTTTTTCTACAAAAAACACTTCTTATACAATGTTTTAAAACTAACTTGCTATAATCTTGACTAGTTAGGTATTTAAAAAGTATAAATACTGCTGTAAACTATCGAAAACATGAAAGAAAAAATTTCGGGGAGTGTTTTCTATGAGAGCAGTTAGTCAAAAATCAAAAAGTTCTAATTTGTTTATCAGTACTCATGATGAAGAAGTTTTGGTTATCAGAAAAGAACGTCTTTTTCCGTACGGTGTTCCACATGGCTTGCATCCTGTAGACATAGACGGATATGAAAAACTAATATTGAGTGAAGGCCAATTTTTGTGGCGAACCATTGTTGAAGAAGATACAAATTTTAAACAAATTATTCCTTATTTAGTTTTTAATTTTGAAGACAAATATTTTTTAATGCAAAGAAGAGCAAGCGCTAGCGAAGTGCGATTAAAGAGTAAATATTCACTGGGGATTGGTGGACATATTCGCAAGGCAGACTTACAGAAGAAAAGTATATATGCTTGGGCCGAACGTGAATTTAAAGAGGAAGTTACTTATCGTGCTGGATTTAGTGTTGAGCCTTTAGGTTTACTGAATGATGAAACAGATTCTGTAGGTGAAGTACATACAGGATTTGTTTTTTTAGTTCGCGGGAAATCATCTTGCATTAAAATTAAGTCTGAACTTAAAAGTGGAAATCTTTTAACAATAGCTGAGTGTGCTTATTTCTATCCTAAGATGGAAAAGTGGAGCCAAAGCGTTTTTAATTTTTTAAAAAAAAGAAACAAAGAGAGTAATCATTATTTCTAAAAATAAATTAAAAAGTTAAGAGAGTTTTTCCCATATTTTTAAAAAATCATCAAAGCTAAGTTGTTGTGCGCGTAGCTTTAGAGTTTCTTGTGAAATTTTAGAGGTATCATAGTGTGTTGGAGCTAGATTGTTTTTTAGAGTTCTTCTTGGTCGCTTAAAGCACAATTTAGCAAATTTCCAAAACTCTTTTTCTTGGGGGGTTTTTTTTAAGGTGTTTTTTGGTTTAAAGTAAATAAGTCTGGAATGAACTTTTGGTGGTGGTGAAAAGCTACCAGGATTTATTTTATCCATAAGTTCAAAATCAAAATGATATTGCAAATACATTGAAGTGGCGCTATAGCTTTTACCTTTTTTGACAACAATTTTTTGTGCTACTTCTTCCTGCATCATTACAACGCCTTCTGTAAAGATATTTTTATTTTCTAAAATTAAAAATAAGATTGGGAATGTAATTTGATATGGAAGGTTTGCAAGCAACACCCATGGCTTTTCTTTTTCTAGATTTTTTAAATTTACTTCTAAAATATTTTGTCTAATTATTTTAAGCCGTGGATCGGTAATTTTATTTTTTGTAAAACTTGCCCATTGTTGATCTATTTCATAACACCAAAGTTGTTTACATTTTGTTTGAAGCAAAATTGATTCTGTTAGAAAACCATCGCCACACCCAATTTCTAAAACTGAAGTTTTTTTATCAATTTTTACTTTATCAATCATGTTGTCCACAACTTTTTTATTTCTCAAAAAATGTTGTCCTAAAGATTTTCTTTTTACAGGTTTGGTTTTTTGAATTGTTTGTGGTTTTTTTAACATTTTATTTCTTTCTTAAATGGTTTTTACAAGTACAAGGATAAACGTAAAAAAAATTCAAGTAAAACGGGCTATTTTAAAAATGCTTCAAAATGGCCAAATTTATTTAAAAACATAATATTTATGGAGTTTTGGTAGTTATTTTCTTTAGAAATTTTGACACATTATTGGTAAAAATGTAAAATAAATATGTCTAAATGAAAAGATTATTTGAAATTTAAAAATCCAGAAAATACGGGGGCGTAACGGCTTCGACGGTTTATTTTGAGGATTAAGAGCATGCCGAGTTTTGCTTTGGGAGCTCGTTAAAAAACTAAAGCAAATAACAATAAGTGCAGAACATAGTCCTGCAGCAGTATACGCTTAATCGCTATCTGCTCCTGTTAGACTGACGTGTCTGTCAGCTAGTCTAACTTGCATTATCAAGACAGAATTTTCTAGTTAGAGTTTTTAGTTTTGTATCTAGGAAATATCACTAAACTGACTGCATCTTGTGCTGTGCCTTCGAGGTAGAGTTGCAGTATATTCGAGGGATAAGCATGTAGCGCTTGATTTTCATTGTATTTCGGACATGGGTTCGACTCCCATCGCCTCCACCAGCTTTCGCCAACCTGTCCGCCAAAGCCTTGGCGACGGAGGAAGGCTTCAGCTGGCATGCCAAAAATTATAAGAATTTTTTATAAAAACTTTTATAGCAAAATTGATGCGAAAGCTGTCCGGCGAAGCTTTTATGCGAAGACGGACTTTTTACAACAACACAGTGCTCTTCTAAATTTCTTCGCTCTAAGAGAGCTTGCTCCTTCGCTAAAGCTTGCAGCCTCCGCCATAGTATAACCAAGACCAACTACCTTTTTTCAAAATGGCTACGACGGCTGGACGGAGTACATGACGCCTGGCACGGCCTGTCCGGCGAAGCTTTCGTGAAGACGGGGCCAGTTTGAAGTTTAGGATTTTTTACAAAAGAACAGTTCTATTCTAAATTTCTTCGTTTTTAAAATTAAAAAAAGGGACCTTGAAAAAGGTCCCTTTTTTTATACAGTTTTTTACTTATCTATTCGGATTCTATTTTTTTTGTGTGATCACATTCTTTATTTGGGCAAGCATGTTTAACATTGCCTTCTTTATCTTTGATAACCAAAAGATATTTAGAATCACATTTGGGACATTTTTCTTCTATAACTTCGCTGAATATTGCAAAACGGCATTTTGGATAACTGCTACATCCCCAAAAAGATCCGCCTTTCCATTTACGTTTTACTAATTTCCCGCCACATTTTGGACAAGGCATTTTTAGAGATTCTTGGTGAATGTATTTGCATTCTGGATATCCAGGGCAACTTAGAAACGGTCCAAATTTACCGAATTTTTGAATTAGATTGCGTCCGCACTTTGGACATTTGATATCACTTAATTTTGTTTCTGTTTGCATTTGAAGCTCAATTGTCCCATCTTCTTTTTTTGAGAAATTTGATGTGAATTTACACTCTGGATATTTTGAGCAACCAACAAAGTCACCAGATTTTCCGAATCGTATTACAAGAGGGCTTTTGCATTTAGGACATTTTAGATTTGTTTCAATGGCTTGCTTTTTGATATCTTTGCCTGCAAATTCTTTTAAATCCTTTTCAAAGTTTTTGTAAAAAATTCCTAAAACAACATCTCGTTTTATGTCGCCTTTTTCTATTTTATCTAAATCGTCTTCCATTTCCGCAGTAAATTTTAGATTAATTATATCAGGCAAATTTTCTTGTAACATTTTGTTTACAGCTTTGCCCAATAGCGTTGGGACAAATTTTTTCTTTTCTTTTTCTATATAATTTCTTTTTTGAACAGTTGAAAGGGTTGCTGCGTATGTACTTGGTCTTCCAATCCCCTGTTTTTCCATCTCTTTAACTAAGCTTGCTTCTGTATAGCTTGGAGGCGGTTGAGTAAAATGTTGTTTGGGTTCTAGCTTTTTTAAATCTAAAGGAGTATTTACCTCTATTTCTTTAGGAATTTTTACAACTTTTTTTTCATCTTCGTCTTCAACTAAATAAACTTTTAAGAATCCGTCAAAAACTAAAGTTGTACCAGTAACTCTGAAAATGTATATTCCGCCTTCAATACTAACTTGTTTTTGTGCATATTCTGCAGGAGTCATTTGTGAGGCAACAAATCTTTTCCAAATTAGTTCATAAAGTTTTGCTTGGTCTTTGTTTAAATATCTGTGAGCAATTTCTGGAGTAATATCTACATTAATAGGCCTAATTGCTTCGTGGGCATCTTGTGCGGCTTTTTTTGCATAAAGATTTGCAGTTTTTGGCAGATATTTATTTCCAAAATTTTCTTCTATAAATCCGCGACCACTTTTTATTGCTGTATCAGAAAGTCTAAGTGAGTCTGTACGCATATAAGTGATGAGAGCTTCTGGTTCGTCTGGATTTGAAAGTGGTAAGCCTTCATAAAGTTTTTGTGCGTGCATCATTGTTCTGTCTACTGAAAACCCTAATTTATTATATGAATCTTGTTGAAGCGTACTGGTCATAAATGGAGGAAGAGGCTTTTTGGATCGTTTTTTGAATTTTATATCTGTAACTTTGTAAGTTTCTTTTTTTAAATCGGTAACAGTTTTATCTGCGTCCTTTTTGTTTTTTAGCTTGAAGCTTTTGTTATTGATTCTGACTAATTCTGCAATAATACTTGTAGCATTATTTGTGAATGTTCCGTGAATAGACCAAGATTCTTCAGGTTTAAAATTGTCTATTTCTTCTTGGCGGTTGCAAACTAAAAGAAGAGCAGCAGATTGTACACGTCCGGCAGAAAGACCTTTTTTTAATTTTCTCCAAAGAATAGGAGAAACTTCATATCCCACCCATCTGTCCAAAACTCGTCTTGCTTGTTGAGCTTCAACTTTTTTTATATCTACCGTTGATTTATCTTCTATTGCTCTTGTAATAGCGGGTTTTGTAATTTCATTAAAAGTTATTCGGTACATTTTTGAAGTTTTAGGGATAACTTTTTCAATTTCTTTTTCAATATGCCAAGAGATAATTTCACCCTCGCGATCCGGATCAGTTGCCAAATAAATTTCTTCAACCATGCGAGCAGCTTTACAGATGTCCGCAATAGTTTTTGCCTTATCTTTTATGGGGGCATATTCAAGATCAACGCTAATACCATCTTTATTTTTTTTAATTTCTATTCCCAATTTCTTGGGTGGTAGATCTTTTACATGTCCAAATGTGGACATAATGTGGAAATCTTTTCCTAGAAACTTAGATATTGTTTTAATTTTTGCAGGAGATTCTACAATTAATAATTTTTTGGCCATTTTTTATATTTTTCTTTTATTTTTATCCTTTTATTCATCTGCTCTTGACCGCCGAAGCTTTTGTGTAGACAGAAGCGCAGGCTGTTGGCGGATAGGATTATTTAAATTTAATAAATGCAGCTTATAGCTTAAACTTATTATTTTCTGTATGTCAAATATTTACCACGAACATAATTTTTAGGGCTTTTTAAAAGCGTTTTTGAATTATTTTTTAAAAATTTTGATTTTTCGTTTAAAAATTTTTAAAATGTTTAGCTGGGAATTAGTTTAAGGGGCTATCTTAAAAATATATGGGAAACTAAATGTTTATAAATGCAGTTAAGTCTTCTTTAAAAAAAACAACGTTGTCTAGTATCTTTAAAGATAAAAAATTATTTTTTTTGGTTACTCTTAAAACGTTTCAGAGATCTTTATTATTTTTAGCTAAAAATTGTTGGGGTTTAATTTTAGCCTTATTTATTTTAAGGTTTGCAAAAGGATTTGAAGCAGTAAGTAATATTTTAAACTTGCTGCTTTTTTTTATTGCTATATTTGTGGTAAGGCCATCCATTGAACGTAAGAGTAGAATTTACTTTATTCATTGTTTTAAAAGGTTTTTTAGTTATTTGTTTGTTTGTTTAATTGCGTTTATTTTTTATTGGCAAAAATTGTACCCAATTTTAATTCAAAATGTTTTTTTAAAAATTTGTTTATATATTATTTTGATTCCTGCTTTTTTAGTTGGTACTCTTTGCTTTTTTGATACTGCTGGAGGAATTAATAATATTTTCCATTCAATATTAAGAACCATAAAGATTGTTTTGCTTAATATCCCTATGGTATTGTTCTGGGGGTTTTTTAGCTTGTTTGTGTTAAGTTTTGTAAAATACAAAACCTTTCTAATCTCTAGTTTCTTTAATTTAAATGCTTTAAAAGTGCTTTTTGGTGGTGTAGGCTTTGTGTTCTTAAATTTATTCATATTGTTTTTTATGTGTGTAGCTTCAACGTTTTACATCAAGGCAAGACACAGAAATTATAAGTTAATATTTGGGTAATTCTTTGTTAGAGTTTTTTAATAATATTGTTTTTTAGTGTGTTATTAAAAAAGTTACTAAGATTGCAGCCTTGAATTAATGATTGTTGTGGCCTTTCAAAATTAAAAATTAGGTTTACATGTTTCTTATAATCAAAACAATTAGAACGTACATTTTTTGGTTTTTAACCACGGCAATTTTTTTACCTATTTGTTTGTTGCTATCTCTTTTGCCAGAAGACATTCGTCGTAATAGAGTTTATTATTTTTTTACATTTATTTGGGACAGGCTTTTAGTTTTTTTTAGTTTTGTTTTGGTTAAGGTTGAAGGAAAAGAAAATTTACCAAAATATCCACAAAAACCAGCCGTTTTTGTTATGAATCACATTTCTTCTCTGGATATTCCTATAATTGAAGATTTAATTGGTACATATCCACATGTTTGGATTAGCAAGGCAGAATATGCTAAGATTCCACTTTGGGGGACGCTTTTAAAAAGAATGCATGTTTTGGTTGATAGACATTCTCCACAAAAAAGTATGCGTGCTTTAGTAAAAGCATGTAATTTAGTTAAAAATAAAAATATACATTTATTGGTTTTTCCAGAAGGGACGCGTTCTGCAGATGGAAAACTACAAAATTTTTTAAGAGGATTTGCAACTTTAGCCAAAAAAGTGCAGAGATCAGTAATTCCTGTAGCAATAATTGGGACTAACAAAGTGATGCCAAAAAAAAGTTTTTGGCTAAACCCAAGGGCTTCAGATGTAAAACTCATTATTGGTAAATCTTTTAGTTTAAAAGATGACGAAAGCGAAAAAGACTTTGTTGAACGTGTACAAAATTGGTTTAGACAAACATTAGATAAGGATGCGTGTGAATAAGTTAGTAAAAATAAACTTCTTTATATTGTTGGTTTGTGTGGGCGGTGTTGTGAAACTGAATTCTATGGATCCTAGAGTTGGAGATTTGGGCAGAAGTAGCAAGGTTATGATGCCTTGTTGTAAAAAGTTTGTTGATAGACGGAATTTGCAACGATATAGACAATATGCAGAAGGACATAAATATACGTATTTTACCAGAAAGGCTGCGGCAAGAGCAATTCTGTCGATCAAAAAAGAATTGTCTTTGTTTGGATGTTTAAGAGAAAGTGTTTTTTTAACTGAACAAGAAGATGGTCTTTTTGTAAATATAAAATATGAAGAATACTATTGTAGTTGTGGGGAAAAGACAGATATTGAAACAATTAGGCAGGCTTGCGGACTCGAATGATGTATTTTTAATTAATGTAGTTGTTTCTTTTAGGTTTGACATGAAAAAGATTATATTAATTTTTATTTATTTTTTATATTTTCAAAATTTTTTTGAAATTAAATGTGATGGACAATATCAGGAGTCTGTTGTAGACGATGGCCAAATACAATATGAATCGTTAAGTCTTGTTCGTTATAGTTGTCCCCTTTGTCAAACTGATGTTGCGAATCTTAATGATTTAAAAATTAATATTTTAGATCTGTTTAAGAAAATTTGTTGTTGTTGTTGTTGTGATACACCTCTTTTTTGCAGGTATAGATGTCCTAATTCTAAGTGTTGTAGATATGTTTTTTTTGAAGAAATTAATTTGTTTCGTGATCCAAATTCGTAGGTTATGTAATGTATTTTTTTAGATTTGCAAACCCAAAAATTTTTTATATTTTCATACCAATTTTTATTCTAGTAATTTTTTTTAGATTCAAATTTTATAAATCCGCTTTTTATTTTTATCCATTAGCGGGTTTTTTAAAAAAGAACAAATTTTCCAGATCTACTATTCATAAAAAAGTATTTTTTATTTTACGATCTTTGGTTTTATTAATTTTGATGTTTCTTGTTGCAAGGCCACAGTGGGTTGATGCAAATTCAAAAATAAAAGTTGAAGGTGTGGATATTGTATTAGCCTTAGATGTTTCTGGAAGTATGCAAGTTTTTGATGATGTTAAGGATCAACGCTCAAGAATTGAAGTTGTTAAAGATGAGGCAATTAGATTTATAGAAAAAAGAACTAATGACCCTATAGGAATTGTTATTTTTGCAAAGGATGCAATTGCCCGGTGTCCTCTTACTCTTGATAAAAACATTCTAAAAGAAATTGTTCAAAGTTTATATTTAGGCGTTATTGATGAACGTGCCACTTCTTTAGGTACAGGTTTGGCGTCTGCGGTTAACCGTTTGCGAAAGACTAAATCTAAAAGTAAAGTCATAATTTTATTAACAGATGGTTTGCCAACTTCAGAAACAGAACAAATAACTTGGCAAATGGCTCTTGCAATGGCAAAAAAATTTGGTATAAAAATTTATACCGTAGGAATTGGAAATAAAGATGGCGGTTATGTTCAAACACAATTTGGAGCAATTATGCAAGCAGGGGTTCCGCTAGATATGAAGTTGCTAACAAAAATAGCACAAGAAAGTGGCGGAAAAGCTTTTAGGGCAGAAAGTCCTAAAGATATGCGGATGATATACAATACAATTGATAAATTAGAAAAAACTAAAATTGAAACAAATGTTTTTCATAATTATTATGAAGCTCACAAGATTTGGCTTTGGATTGTTTTAATTCTTTTGTGTTCTTCGATTGCTTTGAGGTTATTTGTTTGGCGGGGGATTTCATGTTAAATATTTTTGGGGTTCATTTTGCAGAAGCACAGTATTGGGTTTTGTTTCCAGTTTTATTTTTAGTTTTGATTTTATTAATTATAAATTGTAGAAAGATTAAAAATTTTTCCAAAATGCTTGTTTCTACAAATAATAAATCAAAAATGCTTAAAAATTTTTCTATTTTTCGTTTGTATCTAAAAGTTATATTTACTTCTATCGCTTTGTTTTTAATAATCCTTGCTATCTTGCGTCCTCAGTGGGGGAAGAAAGAAGAGAAGGTGGAACAAGTTGGAAGAGATGTTTTAATTGTTTTAGATATTTCGCGTAGCATGCTTGCAAAAGATTTAAAACCATCACGTTTGGAGTTTGCCAAATTAAAAATTCGTAATCTTCTTTCTAAGTTTGATTTTGAAAGAGTTGGGTTAATAATATTTTCTGGAGATGCCTTTGTGCAATGTCCTATGACTTCTGATTATTCAGCATTTTTGCTTTTTTTAGACCAAGTTGATAGGCAAACAATATCTTCAGGGACTACATCTTTGGATAAAGCGTTTTTAAAAACTAAAGATGTTTTTTTAAGCTCCGAGGATAGAAAAAATAAGCTTGTTGTTTTACTTAGTGACGGTGAAGATTTTTCACTAAATTTGCCAAAAGCAAAAAGTTGGGCAAAAAAAGAAGATATTAAGATTTTTGGTTTAGGGATAGGGTCGCCTCAAGGTGCGCCAATTCCTGTTTTAGATGATGAAGGCAGTCAAGTTGGACACGAAATTGATGAAAATGGAAAACCCATTTTATCAGTTTTAAATGAAAAATTACTATCTTCGATTTGTAATGATTTGGGTGGAATGTATGTGCGTTCTGTATATGATGATTCGGATTTAGATAAAATTGTGGCGCGGATACAACAGTTTGAAAAAGAAAAATTTGACGAGCGGAAAATATCACATTTTAAAGAAAGATATCCTTGGTTTTTGGGTGTAGCTTGGTTTTTACTTCTTTTTGAATGGATATTGTGATGAAAAATTTTTTTAATTTAATTTTAATTTTTTTATTTATTCCTACAATTTGTTTTCCTTCAAAAATGTCTGATGCTTTGCAGGAATACCAAAAAGGTGAATATAAAATTTGTGGAGAAATTTTAAAAAAGCTTCAAGTTGCAAAACCTTTTGATAGCCAGATAAATTATAATTTAGGTATTGCTTGTTATAAGCAGAACAAGTTTGAAGATGCTAAAAATAATTTTGAAAGAGCATTTGAGCATGTTTCGCAGGAAAATAGTCAATTCAAAGAAGAAATAGCTTTTAACTGGGCTAATAGTTTTTATAAAAACACCTTAGATATTTTAGGTAGAGACTGGGAGAAAAAAGATTGTGGAGCAGAAAAATTAAATAAAGCAGAAAATGAAGTTAAGTTAGCAATAGAAAAATACAAAAAAGCTTTAGAAATAGATGCTTCTAATGAACGTTCTAAAAGTAATTTAAAATCTGCAGAAGATCTTTTGCACAAAATTCAAGAAAAAAAACAAAAAGAAAAGCAAAAACAACAAAATAAAGATAAAGAAAAACAAAAAGACAAAGAGAATAAAGAAGACAAAAAAGATTCAAAAGACAACCAGCAAAATAAAGACAACAAAGATCAAAAAGACAATAACGAAAAAAAAGACCAAGATAAGTCTGGTAAAAAACAGGACGATTCTCAAAAAGATAAACAAGAGAAGAACCAAAAAAATAACGAACAAAAAGATTCGCAAGAAAAAAATGAAAAAAAAGAAAAGGGTGGTGGTGAGCAAGATGCAGATTCACAAAAAGGAAAGCAAGATAAGAAAAAAGAGCAGGGGAGGCCGGATGATGGTGCTGAAGAGAAAGAAAAGGAATCTAAAAATAAAAATAAACAAAAACAAGAACAAAAAGATTTAGAAAAAAAAGAAGATAAAAAGCCGCAACAAGGAAAAGATAAACAAAGTGCGCCCGCCGAACATGGCCAAGATGATACAGAAATGCGTGGGATGAGAGCCTTTTTAGATAGGTTGCAGGCAAATGAAAAAGAAAATCAAAAAAAGTTGATGCTACAAAAAATTAAATCTTCGGCTGCAGGATCAACTAGTCAAAAAAATTGGTAGGTAAAATGTTAAAATTAAAACAAATTTTTTTCATTTTGATTTTATTCTCAAAAGCAATATTTGCCATAGATGTGAAATTACAATTTTCAGATAATTATGATGTTAAAGATTCTAGTGGCAATTATGTTGTTTATCTGCGTGAGCCATTTGAAATAGACGTTATTGTTTCTGGCGGGGGAGAAAACAATATTAAGCCAAAAATTGAAGGTCTAGAAAATTTTAATATATTTGGAAATTCTCTTTCTAGGCATTTTTCTTTTATCAATAACAAAACTTTATCTCAACTATTTTTTAAATATACATTAGATGCTGCGCAAGAGGGTGTTTTTAGCCTTGGTCCTGCGATAGTGGAAGTTGATGGCAAGAAAATAAAATCAAACGTTATAAAAATAAGGGTAGAAGAATACAAAAAAGAAAATCTTTCTAAAGGTGTTCAAAAACAAAGAGGAAGAATTTCATCTAGATATTTTTGCGAATTAATTTCAAACAAAAAAGAGGTTGTTTTAGGTGAGCCTATTTTAATTTCAGCAAAAGTGTTTTTTACAAACCCTAAGGCTAAAATTTCAATTGAGTTGCCAGATCTAAGTGAATTTGTAAGTGAAGAAATTGATCAAGAAATACAAAATAGGGAAGTGGTAGAAGGAATAACTTTTCATACAATTGAAAAAAGATTTGTTCTCATTCCGCTTACAAAAGGGAGTAAAGTTATTGCTCCATTCAGAGTTTTGTATCGTGAGCCTGTACAATCAGGGCCTGTAGGTCTTAGCTTTTGGGATGTAGGGGACATTTTTGGACCCAAATATAAAGAAAAATTGATTGCATCAAATAAATTAACTTTAAATGTTAATGATTTACCTCCTTCTTCTAGTAGTGCGGATGCGGTAGGTAAATTTAACAGTTTTAAAGCGTCTGTTGATTCAGATGAAGTTTTTGAAAATGAACCCATTACTTTTAGTTTGGAAATTGAAGGAGAAGGCAATTTTCAACAAATAGAAGTTCCAAAGTTAAATTTAGAAGATTATTTTAAATATTATGATTCGAATGCAAATCTTAAAAAAGATGTACAAAAAGGTTTTTTGTATGGAAGTAAAAAGTTTGAATATGTGCTTCAAATTAGTAAAGTTGGTGAAATAGAAATTCCAGCTCAAAAATTTACTTATTTTGATCCTAAAACAAAACAATATGAAATTCTAACTAGTAACTCTATCATTGTAAAAGTTAAACCTTCAAAGAATGTGGGAGAACAAGGAGTTTCATCGATATCAAAAAAAGAAGATGATCAAGGTTCTAATTTAGAAGATACACCAGCATATGATAAAGATATTTCGTTTATAGAAGAAAAGGCAGAGAGAAAAGAGGGCAAACAATCAAAAAACATTCCATTATGGTTATTTATAATATTGTTATTTTTGCCTTCATTATTGTTTTTAAAAACAAACATTATATCTTTTTTTGAAAAAAGGATTCGTTTTTTCAAACCCAAAGACCAGCTTTATGTAATTAAAAAAAGGCTAAAACAACTAAGAGAAAGAGATAGGATTGAAGATCTGTACACATTATTTTTGGACTTTTTCGCCAAAGAATTTAATATATCAAGAAGTGAAGTTTCACAAGAGTTGATCTATGAAAAATTAGAGTCTTTAGGCTGGCCACAAGTGCAAAAAAAAGAGTTTTTGGATTATTTAAATATTTGTGCAAGTTTATCTTTTTCTGGAATTCAAAGTGGGCAGGAAGATAAGTTGTTGATTTTAAGGGAAGCTGAAAAGTGGGTTTTAAGGCTTTACAGAAGGAATTGAGGGCTAAATGAAAATCAAATATATTTTTTTAAGTTCTGTTTTTTTAATTTTTACACTGTCATATGCGTATGTAGAAAATACTCATCAAGATTTGTTTTTAAAGGCAAACCTTCTGTATAAAAGTGGTAAATTTGAAAAATCAAAAGATTTGTATGAGAAAATTCCAAACAAAGGTTCTCGCGTTTATTATAACTTAGGAAATTGTTTTTATAGGTTAGATAAATACGGTTACGCGCTTCTTAATTGGCGAAGAGCAGAGAAACAATGGGGAATATACAATAAAAGTGAATTATTAGAAAATATTTATCTGCTTAAAAGCAAGCTTTTTGGCCAAAAAGAACAAACAACAAAAATTAAGTTTTTTCTAAACATTAAAAATCAAATTGTTTCATTCATAAAATCTGCACCACTTTTACTTATTCAAATTATCTTTTTTGTTTTATGGTTATTTTTATTCTTATATTTACGATATTTGTATAAAAAAAGACAAAAACTGCTTATAACCACGTTATTTTTTTTAATTGCGCTTACTGGAATCGTGTTGGCGATGAAATACACATTTGAAGCCAGACGCTATGGTGTTGTGGTTTGTAAACAGGCAAAATTGTTATCTGGACCATCAAATAAATTTCAAATTATTGGGGTATTGCCAGAAGCAAGAGAAGCCTTAATTAAAAAAGATTCTGCAAATTATTATAAAATAAAAGGAAAAGGCCAAGTTGGTTGGGTTAGTTGCAAAGATATGGAAGAAATTTAAATAAATTTGTTGCAACTTAGGCCGTATTTTTAGGTTTAAAAGTTTTAAATCTCTAAATTATTTTCTTTCTGTACTATTTTCTTTAGAATGAAAATTAGTAGATCGTGAATGGTTTAATGTTTTGGAAATAGAACTTAATCATTTTGATGAGTTATGTTTTCAAAATGGTTGTGGTGGTATTTTAACAAAGGGGATTTTAGATTATGGAAGCTAAAAATCTTTTAAAGGCCGTAGTTTTGGTAGGTCTCGTTGGTTCTTCTTTGGTTGTTCTTGGCGGTTGTACAAAAAAAGAAAAAACAGCTGGTGGCATAGGAATAGGCGGTCTTGCTGGTGCAGGTGTTGGTGCTGCAGTTGGTGGTGGCCCGGGTGCTGCTATTGGTGCCGTTGGTGGTGCAGTTGTTGGTGGTTTAGTTGGTAGTTCACTTGGTGATGATAAAGAAGACGAAAAGAAGTAGTATTTAAATAATGTAGTTCACATTTAAAATTGGTGAATTAATGAAGTGCCCAGGAAACGTCAAAAATTTAATATTTGTTTGCTTATTGCTTAATTTATCGCAAACACAATTGTTTTCTGCAAAAACAATTAGCAAAGTTTCGCTAAGAAAGGCAATTAAGAGGCGACATTTACAACGAACAAAAAAAGATAGATTTTCAAATAAAAAACGTTCTCTGGGCACTAAAAAAATTTCAAGACAAAATCAAAAAATAACTAGACCACAAAGGCAAAAAACAAGTTTGTCTGCTAGACGTGCAAGTTCTTCAAAAAATCAAAAACCAAAAATTATTAGTGGAAGAGGGGCAAATCGCCAAAAAGTTCAAAATACTAGAAGGTCGCATAATAATAAACAAGCGTCTTTGCCGGCGAGAGGAACTTTTCAGTGGCCCATTCGCAAAAACAAATTTTGGATCAGTACTTATTTTGGAAGAAAAGCACGTGGTCGCTTGCACGCAGGTCTAGATTTGGCCGCAACTAAAGGAACACCGGTTTATTCTGCTTGTGCTGGGCGGGTTGAATTTGCTGCAAATGCTGGTACATTTGGTAATATGATTTTAATCAAACACAACAAAACATTTAACAGCAGATATGCTCATTTACATAAAATTGTTGTGGGGCGGGGGAAGAGTGTTAGAAAAGGTGAGCTGATTGGTTACGTTGGGAATTCAGGAAGTGTTTCGGGTAAAAATGGTCATCATTTACACTTTGAAGTTTTAGCAAATAACCGACCGGTGAATCCTGTTCGAGTTTTGGGTTAATTTTTTCTAAATTTTTATTTTTGAGTTAAGCGTGAAAAATATACTTTCAGTTGAAAATTTACATGTTTGCGTGGACAAAAAGAAGATTCTTTCTGGGGTTAATTTAAAAATAAACTCTGGCCAAATTTATGTAATCATGGGCCCCAATGGTTCTGGGAAAAGTAGTTTAGCTCATACTTTAATGGGCCATCCAAATTATCATATATGCCAAGGGGAAATAGAACTTTTTGGCGAAGATTTAACAAAATTATCAGTAGATAAACGTGCTAAGTTAGGTCTTTTTTTAGCTTTTCAATATCCTTACGAATTTGAAGGTGTAGGGTTTTTAGATTTTTTACGTCAATCTTATAATTGTTTATCACAAAAAAAACTTTCACCAAAAGAATTTAGAACATTTGTTTTTGAAAAAATGAAGATACTAAAAACTAAACCAGATTTAATTACAAGAGAGTTAAATGTTGGTTTTTCTGGCGGAGAGAGAAAACAAGCAGAAATTTTACAACTTGCTGTGTTGCAACCAAAACTTGCAATTTTAGATGAAATTGATTCTGGACTTGATATTGATGCGCTTAAAAATATTTGTCATGGAATTAATCAACTCAAAAAAGAAAATCCACAAATGTCTTTTATTTTGATTACTCATTATCCGCGAATTCTAAAATATATTCATCCTGATTTTGTTCATGTTTTCAAAAATGGCCAAATTGTTGAGTCTGGTGGCAGTGAGTTGGCGCAAAGGCTTGAAGAATTTGGTTACGAATCTGAGTAATTTTTTTCTAGAAAATTAGAGTTTATTTTTTGTAGATTGTAAAAAAGAGTGGATTTTATGAAAAAAGTTTTTTTAATAGTTATCGTTTTGGTTTGTGTTGTCACGTCTTTACTGTTGTTTAAATACTATAAAACAAAAAAAATGGATTTTACAATAGAATGGCGTGAAATAACTCTAAAAACACAAGAGGCCATGGTTCCTTTTTTTGAAGAATTGCAGCAGATTAACATTCAAGCTTTTTTGCCGATAGTAAAACCATATTTTTATGCAAATGATCCAAGACTTGCAAATCTTTCGGTTGAAAAAAGATCTTTTGTGGAACAAAAAGTTATTGCAGGGATTTCCAAAGGTTTGCAAGATGATTTTTCTAGCAAAATAAACAAATTATATATTGGGTTACAAAATAACAAGATATTTTCAGCATATGTTGCAATTGCTAAAGATAGTCATAAAAAGGTTATAGGGTTTTGCTTATTCAAAGAAGTTTGTGTCAAAGATACTCTAGATTCATGCCTTCTTACTATTACTAAAGGATCTCGCAAACAAATTGATTCAGCAGATAAAACACAAGATAAAATTTGGGTAAATCTTTTGGCCGTTGTTCCCGGAACACAGAAAAAAGGTGTAGGAAAAAAATTGATATTTTCAGTATTTGATTATTGTCCGAATATTAAAAAAATATATCTTACAACTTCTGCAGATGATTCAAATAAAAATACGCAGGCTTTTTATGAACATATAGGGTTTACTCGTGTGCTAAAAGGAACATTTGTCTTAGGTCAAGGTGAATGTGATTGGATGCGAGAAAAAATAGTTTATGTGTACAAAAAAATATCTAAGTGATTATTTTTTATTTTATGAGAAGATTTTATGGTAGAAACTTTTGATGCGCGGATTATTAAGGATCAAAAATAATGGAAGATAAATGGGATGGCAAATATTATAAAGAGAATTCAAATCCACAAGAACAAACTGGTTTAAAGATTGTTGATTCTGTTGTATTTGGTGGCAACGAAAGAGTTCTTGATCTAGGTTGTGGTGATGGAAGAATTACTTCATATATTGCAAAAAAAGTTCCGCAAGGTTCCGTCATTGGAATTGATGTTTCACCCAATATGATTCAATTGGCAAAAGAAAATTTTGCACAAATTCCAAATCTTTCATTTAAAATTGCAGATGCAGCAACTTTTAATTTAGATCAGAAGTTTGATTATGTTTTTAGTTTTTCTACATTGCATTGGGTTGAGGATTTGATTGCTGTTTTTAAAAATATAAAAAATGTTTTACACCATAATGGAAAATTAATTTTTACTATTGGCAGCAATCAAGATTCACAAATGAAAAAAGCATTTGAAGTTGTTTGTAATATTCCTAAATGGAAACCACATTTTGAAAAACATGAAGATTTGTATCGTTCCAAAACCGCAAGCGAACTTGAAGAATTACTTGAATCGGCTGGTTTTGAAAATAAAACAATAGAAGTTTTTCATAGGACTGCTTTGTATGAGTCTTTTGACGGATTTGTAAAATGGTTAATGGCTTGCATCCCTCACAATACTGGTTTGCCTAAAGAAAAAGCTTTAGAATTTTCAAAAGATATTGCTGAAAATATTTATAAGCAAGAAAATGAAAATTTAAACGAGCCAATTAAGGTTCATTCACCATTCTTGAAAGTTAATGTTTGGTAAAATAAAAATTAGTTATAAAATTTTTTTTGCTATCCATTAGCCAAAAAAGAAGCCTAACAATATTTTACTTTAGAGAAATTTTTTTATGTATTGATAAAAAAAGGCTTGAAAATTGTGATTCTTCGCATTTGTTTTGCTAAATGATATATTAAAGAAAAATTATCTATTCATAAATCTTTATACATTTTTACAGGGTTTACATCATGAAAAAATATATAGCATGTTTTCTACTTTTTGCTTTTGGAGTTTCTTTTGCTGAGGATTTAGATCAGAAAACACAAACAAAAGAAAAGGGTTTTTATGAGGTAATGAGAGATGAAAATATAAAATCACTTTTGCATACAGAAAAATATGAATCTTGGTCTTGCCATACAACAAAAGAATATTGTGCCTTGCTTCAAAAATGGCGGGTTGAAGATAAAAATCCTACTCCAATTCAAAAGAGACGTGCAGGTTTTGACTTTTTTATACATCATGAAGAAAATAATCCCGTAGAAAGAAATGAAACAATTGATTTTACAACTCAACAAGATATTGAATTGTTATATGGACCCAAATCTGCCCCTGAATTTTATGTTTCTTCCAAAATAGATAGAACTTCAACCGAAATTGGCCGGATTACTCTTTTTAAAAAAATAATACAACCAGATACAGATATTGAATTTTTACAAAATCAACAAAAATTTATAAAGACGCTTGTTGACAATGAACAGCTTTTTTCTTTTTTAGATGAACAATTAAAATCATTAACTATTCCTGAAAATATGATTTTACGTTCATTTAATCCCCATGATCGTTACAAAGGAATACTGTCTAATAATCCAAATTTTAAAATAGATGTTCCATTTAGTGAGAAGCTTGCCAAAGAAATAAATACTAAAGAATTTTTACTTGAGTTAAAAGTAAAAAGTGGTTTGACTTTGTCTGCATATCAAAATGTTGCAACTGTTATTGGTGCGGTTATTGTTCCTTTATTGTTGGTAAACAAATTTCCTAAAATTGGGGATACAGCTTTTGGTGAGTTTATAAACAAAATAAATGAACAATTTAAATTGGAAGGTATGAGCAAATTTAGTTTGCCTGGAATTTGTCTTTCATGTGTGCGTACTCTAAATAAAAATATAGATTTTAATAGTGGAACTTCTAATAAGGTATCACGCATGTGGAAACTAAAATATTTACCCAGAATGCAAAACTATTATTTATATAGTTTTACGATTTTCAAATGTTTACAAGATAGGCTAATTTGTGTTGCTAATTATTTTAATAATATGCATTCCATTGCAAAAATAATTGAAGAGCATCCAGAGCTTGCAAATTATTCGCAAACTCTTGCAGATTTTCCAAAACAGTTAAAAAAACTTTCCTGTGAAAATAAAAAATTGAAACATTTTTTTAAACTGCTTACAAAAAAAACATTTAAAGGTGAAGCTCGTTATCTTAATTATGCTGGAAGATCTATTGCAGCATATCGTTTATTTTTGGAGCTAGAAGAAGAGATTACATCTCTTATGTTATCTATCGGCGAACTTGACTCTCTTGTGTCTGTTGCTCGACTTTATAAAGAATTCAAAAACAATGATGTAACCTTTTGTTTCCCAGAATATATAGATCCTAAAACCCAGGAGTCTCCTTGTATAAACATAGAAAACTTTTGGTATCCTGTTTTAGACACTCAAAAAGCAGTTTCAAATTCTTTAACTTTGGGTAAGCAGTATGAAAGTAAACAAAATATAATAGTTACTGGTCCAAATGCTGGAGGGAAGTCTACAACTATAAAAGCTCTTGTTGTAAATTTAATTTTGGCGCAAAGTTTGGGGATTGCCGCAGCTGAAACGTTTACATTTACACCGTTTGAAAAAATTATGACATATCTTAATATTACAGATGATATTGCTGCTGGAAATTCGCATTTTAAAGCTGGCGTTGTAAGGGCGCGAGAAGTAATAGAAACCACAGATTTGCTAGAAAAAGGACAATTTGGTTTTATTGCATTAGACGAAGTTTTTAACGGAACAACTTTTAGAGAAGGGCAGGCTGCAGCATACAGTTTAATAAAAAAAATTGGCACGAATCCACATAACATATGTGCAACTTGTACACATTTTCCTATTATTCCATTACTTGAAAAAAGTACTGATGCATTTGCAAATTACAAAGTTAGTATAGAAAATACAAAAGGTGGAATATTTTATCCATACAAACTACAAGAAGGTATTTCAAATCAAATTATTACTTTCAAGATATTAGAAGATGAAGGCTTTGGAGACGAGTTTTTAGCTGAAGCACAAGATATACTGGAAAATTATTCATAAATAACAAATTAATTTTAAAGGGTATGCAAATTATGTTTTCTTTTAATAAAAAATTTTCATTATTAATTGTTTGTTTTTTATTTTTACAAATCAATGCCGAAATTAAACATGTTATTATCAATCTTGGTGGGGCAGTAATTCCGCTTGATAATTTGTTTGCACAATGTCGTGAAACATTTCGACTTACAGAAGATCAGTTATCTATTCATGCTGTTGCAGATAAAAGTTTGTCTAGTTACTTGAGAGATGATTTGGGATTAGGGTTAAGAGATATTCTTCCAAAAGCCAGAAGGTTATGGAAAACGTCAACTGCTCATACTATACAAACAGGTATGAATGAAAGATTAAAAGAAGTTTTCTGCGAACTTAAAAGTAGAGGCTATGGTATAAGCGTAGTAACTTCTATTAACCAAGAGGCAGTTGAACAAAAAATAGAAGAGGAAGGCTTGGGGGGAGTTTTAGAGTACGCGTCTGCTGGAAATAAGGTTATGTCTTTTTTGTATAGGGAGAGAGCAATACGTGGATTATTAAGAAGAAAACATTTAGAGCCGCGTAAAGTTTGTGTATTTGTGATGAGGGTGGTTTTCTTAAAAAGTATCAAGATGTTGGATGTCAAATTTGTGCAGTTTCTTGGGGAATGAATTCAGGAGAATTTTTGAGTACATTTGGCCCTGAATATTCGATTGAACAACCAGAAAAATTATTAGATATTTTGACTGGTTTTTAATAAACTTTTGATATTATTGAGAAAATAAATTTTTATTAAATAAGCAATGGGTTAATTCAATGAAACTAAAAAATAAATTAAGAATATTTTTATGTTGTTTTTTATTTCCTCTAGCATGCAATGGTAACAACATCAAAGTTGTTATTTTTGATTGTGGAGGATTTACTATAGATCATAACCCTCTTATTCAAAGTTACGTAAAACATTTTAAGATTAAAAGAAAGATAACATCGCTTGAAAATAAAGGTGTCATGCAATTTTTAAAAGAGGATTTGCGTGTACCAATGTGGAAAATAGTTTTACATTCTTCAAAGCTTTTGAGCATGTCTGAAGATCACATAATCAAAACAAAATTTTTTGCAGATGTAAAAACCACATTGCAAAAAATTTCTGATATGGGGTATCCAATAAAAGTTGTTACATTAGTTTCCAAAAGAAAAATTGAAAAAAAACTAGAACAAGAAGGTTTGTCAAAAATGGTAGAACATGTTTCGGCAGGGAGTTTGATAGGGTCTTTTTTAAATAGAAAAAATATAATGAAAAAATATTTAAAAAAGAATAAACTTTCTCCTGGTGCTGTTTTATACATTGGTGATGATGTTGGTAAAATTCAAAAATACAGGAAAATAGGCCTTCAGGTTTGTGGAATATCTTGGGGGTTGAATTCTAAAGAAGGTATCAAACAAATAAAGCCAAATTTTTTAATTGATAAACCAGAAGAGTTATTAGAAATATTGCAAAAAGTTTAGATGTAAAAATTTTCATTATATGTGATAAAAAAAAGGGCTAGCAAATTTGCTAGCCCTTTTTTTTAGATAAAGTATCTATTTTTTAGTAACGTCCGCCGCCGCTTCTGCCGCCGCCGCCGTAACCGCCACGACTTCCGCCGCCGCCGCCGCCGCCGTAACCGCCACGACTTCCACCGCCGCCGCCGCCACGATTATTTTCACGTGGACGTGCTTCGTTAACTTTTAGCTCTTTACCACCAAGATCATTTCCGTTTAATTCAGCGATAGCTTTTTTAGCTTCTTCGTCGTTTGGCATTTCAACAAAGCCAAAACCTCTTGAACTGTCGGTAAACTTATCTTTGATAATTGTAGCTGATGTAACTGTACCGCATACTTCAAAAGCTGTTTTTAACTCATCTTCTGTTGTTTTATACGACAAATTACCTACGTAGATGTTCATATCGAACCCCTATTATTTGCCCGGCAAATTATGACATTTTCCATTCAATCCTAACAATTCAATCTTGAACATCCAACAGCCGGAAATCTAAAAAAATATAACAATACATACCTCGATAATCTCAGTATATACCTTAATATTTTCGGTTTAAAAAACTTTTTTGTCAAATTTCTATTCATATTGAGAAATAAAACAAAATTTTATTAATATTTAACTTCTTTAGGCAGGAAATTTGTGTAGACTATAAACGTAAAAAGATATAAATATGGTCTTTTTTATACAAAATAGTATCTAAATACAATTTGAAAGTTTATTTTTTATGTTATCAAAGATGATACGGTTCTTTTGGCCCGATTTGTCTGATTGGGAAATCAAAAAGTATGGTTTGTTAACGTTGGCTTTTTTCTTTGTGATTGGTGCTTATTGGTTGCTTAAACCAATTAAGGATGGAATATTTTTCAATATTGTTGGGATTTATTATCAACCTTTAGCCAAAGTCCTTTCTGTTGTCACAATTTTGGTTCTTGTTTTTGTTTATACTCGTTTGGTTGATATTTTTGAAAAGCAGCAGCTTTTTTATATAATTGGTACTTTTTATATTTTTGTTTTTGCGATTGTTGCATATTTAATTGGTTTGCCTACCAGTGGGGCGGGCGCCATCAGTCCTAAATTGCTTAAAGGTGTTGGTTGGGCAACTTATTTATTTGTTGAGAGTTTTGGTTCAATAATTGGGGCTCTTTTTTGGTCTTTCACGGCTAGTGTTAGTGATCCGCTTTCTGCCAAAAAATGTTATCCGATGATTATAGCTGGGGCGCAAATAGGAGGGGTTTTGGGACCTTTTGTTGCTTGGAAATATGCAGAAGTTTTAGGAATGCGTTTTTTATCTGGGCTTGTGTCATTTTTAATCTTAATGCTTATTTGTACAATATTTCTGTTTATGAAAATTATTCCAAAAAATGAAATAGAGGTAACTCCTGAGCAAGTTTATAGCAAAAGCCAAAAGCCAAGGTTTTTTGAAGGTATAATTCTAGTATTCAAACGCCCATATCTTTTAGGTATTTTAGCTATTGTTTCTTTTTATGAAATTGTAAACACAATTATAGATTTTCAAATGAAATGGCAAGCTCAGGCCATTTATACTACAAAAGAATCACTAACATCATTTGTTGGTTTATTTGGTGTTGCCTCAAACAGCTTAGCTTTGATTGTGGCTTTTTTGGGTACAAGTTATCTTATGAAAAGATATGGTCTGAGATTTTGTTTATTGGCTTTCCCAATCAGTTTGGCAATTGTTATTAGCATTTTGCTTTTTTGCGCAAAATTTATTGGCTTAAATGCTTTTACATTGCTTTGGATTACTTTTTTTGTGATGGTTGTTACGCGTGGTTTAAATTATGCCCTTAATAATCCAACAAAAGAAATGATGTATGTTCCAACAAGCCGAGAAGTGAAATTTAAGTCTAAGGGTTGGATTGATATGTTTGGTAGTAGATTTGCAAAGGCAGAAGGTTCTGTGTTTAACAACTTCTTAAAAGGATCGTCTTCTTTATTAATGTATGCAGGGTCTCTGATATCTTTAGGCTTTATTGGTCTTTGGGTTCTGGTTGCAATTTTTGTTAGTGGCAAATTTAAAAAGCTTGTTCATTCTGGCGAAATCATAGAGTAATAGAGTAGACGTTAATTTTAAGGAGTTAATTGTTTGCTATATTTATCCATTAATTCAAAATACGTAGGAATACCTTTGCAAACGATATCTGCAATTTCTTCTTTATAAATATGAGATGTTAAATTTCTTTTTTGTATCATTTCAAGTAACATTTCGGAGTCTTTTTCGCTGATTAGTTTTGCTTTGCATGTAGCCTTAATTACAGGTTTTGGGACATTGGCTTCTGGAATAATTTTAATTTTATCTTCAAGATATATTTTTAGATATTTCCAAAATAAGTCTGTAGAAATTTCAAATCTTTGTATTAATGAGTCGCGAAAACTTCTGTATGCTTCTTCGTGGTCCAAAAAGCCAATTTTTTGATTCTTATCTATAAGTTCTATTTTTTTTAAATTATCAATTGCATTTTTTAAAGTTTTAAGTGCTTTTAAAAGATAATTATGTTTAAGGTTTATTTTTCCCACAATATTCCTTCCTTTTTTACTTCATTTTTTAGATCATCTGTTGCTGTGTGTAAATCAACTAGATCAATAAAAAGCGGTAAATTTGTTTCTTCTATCTCATTATAGATTACGCAAATTGTTTTTATATCAATAGGTTTGCCTATATCTAGAGCAATATCAATGTCAGAACCTTCTTGGTGGTCTTTTCTTGCTCTTGATCCAAATAAATAAATTTTGCATTTTGGGATATGTGTTTGAATTATAGATATTAATTTTGGTTTGTATTTTTCTAAAATTTTATTTTTATGCATATGTTCTCCTTTTGTATTTATAAAAATAATAAAGCATGTTTATTTTATTATACCACCACCCAGGCAAATATCTTCTTCATAAAATACTGCAAATTGTCCAGATGCAATTCCTTGATCTTTTTGTTCTAAAATGACTTTTGCTGTTTGGCTATCAACAAAATTGATGGTGCAGGGCTTGGGAAAAGTTTTGTGGCGAATTTTAACACTAAGATGATTTTTTTTAGGTTTTTCGCCATTTATCCAGTTAAAATTTGTTACTTCAAATTCTTTTCTAGACTCACTGATTTCATCATATTTATTTGAGACATAAATTTCATTTTTTTCAGGATTCTTTCGTGTTACATACCAAGGTCCACCAGAAAGTTGAATTCCTTGTCTTTGTCCAATCGTGTAAAACCAATGACCTTTGTGGGTGCCTATTTTTTTATTTGTTTCAAATTCAATAATGTTTCCGCTTTTTTCACCTACATGATGTTTTACAAAGTCTCTAAAGGCGAATTTCCCCAAAAAACAAATTCCCTGACTGTCTTTTCTTAAAGCCGCCGGAAGTTTGTGTTTTTCAGCAAGCTTGCGAACTTCATTTTTGTTTAGGTGTCCAATTGGAAACATAGCTCTTGAAAGTTGTTTTTGAGTTAAATTACATAAAAAATAAGTTTGATCTTTTATGGGGTCTGGCGACCTTTTTAAGATGTATGCACCGTCTTTTTCTTCTAGTTGAGCGTAGTGACCTGTGGCAACTTTTTCAAATTCGTTATCTATTTTGTCAAAAAAGATACCAAATTTTATGTGTTGGTTACATAAAATATCTGGATTAGGCGTTCTGCCTTCTTTTGTTTCTGCAATTGTGTATGAAACTATTTTTTTGTGATATGCGTCTTGAAGTGGAATGATTTTTAGCGGAATATTTAGCATTTTGCATGTTTGAGTTGCAAATTTTAGATCTTCTTGCCATGGGCAACTGCCAAGCGAAGATAATTCATCTTCTAGCCAAATTTTTAAATAAAAGGCTGTGACGTTATGTCCTTGGTCTTTTAAGAGTTTTAGGGCAAGTGAACTATCAACTCCACCTGACATTAGAGCAGCAATTTTCATAAAATATTTATTTTTTATCCTAATTTTGTTTTAGTATTTACTGTTAATTAATATAGCAAAAATGTGGTTTTTCTAAAAAGGGGTGTAATGATTCTATATTTTTTGTTGATTTTGATAGTTTTAATATTATTAGGTCTAATTGTAGCTTTGGTTTATTTTTCACCATTAATGAATAAATTACCCAAATCAACAGGGCCATATTCTGTTGGAAGCGTTACCTATGATTGGGTAGATAGTTCTAGAAGGGAAAAGTTATCTAAAAATTCAAAGGATAAACGTGAATTGGTTGTTCAGGTTTGGTATCCAAGTAAAAAAAACAAAAAATCAAAAAGATTATCTTATTTGCCTGGCCGTATGCGGCACATAAGAAGAAGTTTTAGTAAGTTTTCACATTTGCCAAAATTTATATGTAAAAATCTTTTTGATATAAAAAGCCAAACAATTTCTAAAGCAGATATTTTGCAAGATGAATCGGCTTTTCCGGTTATTATATTTTCACATGGACTAGAGGCATATAGAGATAGCTATGAAATTTTTATAAATGAATTAGTTAGTTACGGATATGTTGTTGTTGGGATTGATCATACTTATGGTTGTGGATTAACCCAATTTCCTGATGGCAGACTTGCCAATGTTCATAAAAGATTAGAAAATAAAAATTTGCTTGATAATGATTGGATTGTTTTTGCAATTGGGGTTGTTGATACTTGGGTTAAGGACATTAAATTTGTTTTAGATAAGTTAAAAACAATTAATTCTGATTCTAAAAGTAGATTTTTCAAAAAATTAGATTTAAATGGGGTTGGAATGTTGGGACATTCTTTTGGTGGAATTACAGCAGTTGAAGCAGCGCGACAAGATCCGCGTATTAAAATTGGTATAAGTATGGATGGTTGGAATAGCGATATTAATTCTAGTAGAAGAATTGATAAGCCATTTGTTTTTTTATTGGGTGATGAGTCATTGTATAGTGGCTTGGCAAAAGATCTTTCGCCAAAATTTTTTAGTATTTTAAAAATGAGTAAAGAACAATATAAAAACTGGTCAGAAAAGATGGTTAGCGTAAGAGAGAGTTTTTGTACGGAAAGTGGTGAAAATTGCTATCAAATATTTATTAAAGACAGTGGGCATGGAGTTTTTACAGATTTTATTTTTTTAAGAAAACCTTTGCGGAAATGGCTAAACTTAAATATGGGAGATGTAGACCCATATGATTCTACTAAGGCAATTAGAACATACTTACGTTCTTTTTTTGACAAATATCTTTTAGGTAAAGATTTATCTTTTGAAGAAATATTTGAACTTAGGTCTCCAGAAGAAAAATAGCCGAAATACAGGAAAAGCCGATTTTAATTTGACAATAAGCTCAATTACAATATATTTATTTAATCATCGCGGGGTAGAGCAGCCTGGTAGCTCGTTGGGCTCATAACCCAAAGGTCGCTGGTTCAAATCCAGCCCCCGCAACCAAAATTCTTTTTTCCATCATCATTTCTTTTTTATATTCTAAAGTTTTAATCTACATACAATTAATTTTTAAATAAATTTTTTTTGTAAAAATTGGTAATAGAAGACCGGCATGGCATTATCATAGATTGTTTTTAGCGACATATTTTTTTATACAATTTTAAGAACATATTGCATAAAGAATTGACATGCCAAGTTTTTAAGGATAAATTTCATTTATCTTTTTGCGGGAATAGCTCAGTGGTAGAGCATTGCCTTGCCAAGGCAAGGGTCGCGGGTTCGAATCCCGTTTCCCGCTCCATTTTTTTTCTAAAAATCTTTACAATTAGGCAGTGGTTGCCAGCATATCTTAATTTTGCTAAGTTTCTTATTGAGCGCATTATTTTTACTGTTATTCAAAACAATTTTATATTTTGATTTATATTTTAGATTAAATTGTTTTGATTTATATTTTTTATATTTTTTTTTGAAAGGTTTTGAACAATGAAATCTGTTCTACAAGAGGCGCCAACTATTGCAAAAGCTGTTGCAAAGGCCTGGGATAAAGCTGGGCAGCCCTATGAGTTTTCAGTGAAGGTTTTTAATGTACCAAAAAGAGGCTTTTTTGGTATTGGCAAACGTTCTGCTATCGTTTCGCTTTCGTATGAGACATCAAAGCAAATTAATTATTCTGCAGATGAAAAAAAGCCAACAAGTCGTTATAGGGATAATGAACAAAAACAAAAGCGGCAAGATGTTCGTCAAACCAAAGATCAAGCTTTAGATCAAAGAAGAGATAGAGGTTATCGCAGAGAAGAAAATCAACATGAATCAGGGAGAGATTTTTCTTCTTGGACTAGTGATTCAGTAAAAGACATAAGCTTATGGATTAAAGATTTGGTAAGCATAATGAAAATTAAAGGTAATTTTTCAGTTTCTGTAAATAAACAACTTCTAAAAATTACTTTTGATAGACCTCTACTTCCAGAGATTTCTGATGAAAGATTGTTGTTTTCTAGTTTTGCATACGTTGTCATGCAATTTTTAAAAAGAAAATATAAGAAAAAGTTTAGAGATTGTAGGTTGGCTATAACTTCCAATAGAGGATAATTAAAATATAAGTTTTAGGGGTTAGATCTGTTCCCAATGTAATGTTGGGAACAGATTTTTTTTAGGGATATGGGACAAAATAAATTTATTTCAAACAATTATACTTTTGATGAAGATACAATAGTTGCTTTATGTTCCCCTCGCGGAAGTGGCGCTGTTGCTCTGATTCGCTTGTCAGGTGAAAATGCCGTGAAAGTAGTAGACAAAATTGCTAAACTTCCTAGTGGTAAATCTTTAGTAGAGAGTTCTTCTCATACCATTCACTATGGACATGTTGTAGATAGTTCAAAAAAAAATGAAGAAATAATAGATGAAGTTTTATTTTTTTTAATGCATGCACCTAAAACTTTTACGGGGCAAAATACTGTAGAAATTAGTTGTCACAACAATCAATTTATTATTGATAAAATTATTCAACAGGCAATTCTTTATGGAGCTAGGGCTGCCGGTCCGGGGGAATTTACAAAACGTGCTTTTTTGAGCGGAAAAGTTGATTTGGTTCAAGCAGAATCTATAAACGAAATTATTGGCGCCCAAACTCAGCTGGCTTTAAAAAAAGCTATGTCACAGCTAAAGGGCTCATTCTCAAATTATATTCAAAAACTAGAAGAAGAAATTAATGCATTGCTTGGTATTGTAGAAGCAAGTTTTGAATTTTTAGATGAAGAGCAAAGAGATCTAGATTTTGACGGTATGATAAAAAATAAAATTGATGAGCTTCTTGCAGATATAGAAAAAATAAAAATTAATTATGATCAGCAGCAACAAATTAGAGAGGGTGTTAGGATTTCTTTTTTAGGGGCTGTGAATGCTGGTAAATCAACTTTATTTAATGTGCTTTTAAAAAAAGATAGATCCATTGTCACAGAGATTGCAGGTACCACGCGTGACAGCATTGAGTGTGGAATTTACAGAAGTGGAAATTTTTGGACATTGGTGGACACAGCTGGTTTGCGAAAAACAAAAAACGTTATTGAAAAACAAGGGATAGATAGGTCTTGGAATGAGGCTAAATTAGCAGATATTGTTCTTTTAATTATTCCGGCAGATATAGACTTTTCAGATAATGAATTTGATTTTTATAATAAAATTGTTCAAGAATATAAAAGTAAGCTTGTTGTTGTAATTAGCAAACAAGATGTAGTAAAAAATGGTTTACCAAGTAAGATTCAAAAGTTTTTAAATAACTTGGATGTTCAGGTTATTGAAGTATCTGCTTTAAAAAACATTGGCATTGATCAACTAGAAAAAATAGTTGAACAGAAAGTGCAAAAATTATTTTCCCAACTTCAGTCGCCATATCTTTTGAATAAAAGGCATTACAGCTTGGTTGAGGAAGTTGAAAAAAGACTAAAGAATATAAAACAAAATTGTTCAGATAATATTGAACATGAAATTGTTGCAATTAATCTGCGAGACATTTTAGAGCATCTTTCTTGCTTAACAGGCAGAAATGTAAATGAAAAAATGCTTGATAGTGTGTTCAAAAATTTTTGTGTCGGAAAGTAATATTTTAGATATAATTTACGTCGCCATCTGCATCAATAAAAACACATAATTCTTCGCCATATTTATCAAATTTTGAATATTGAATTCTAATTGATTGATGAGTTTTTTGTTTTTTACGTTTTGCTCTGCATTGTGGACAAATTCTTTGCATGCCGGGAGTTTGGTTCCAAGTAGCAAAACAGCTTCTGTGTAGTTTATGTGTGCATTGATAAGGTCTTATTGCTTTTTCCCCTAATGTGCCCAAGCAAATTGAACAATTTCTTTCTTCGTGTTCAGATACTTCTGGCATGCTTTTTATTGTTTGGAAAAATAATATTGATGTGATGATGACTATAATTAATTTGAAACGCTTCATGTTCCCCCCTAAAAAAATAACGCATTAAAAGATTTTTTTTGCTTATTTTTTAATTTTCTAGATTTTAACACAATTTTATTATTAAAATTAACAATAATAAAAAAATGTTTAATTTTTATTGGAAACAAGGGGTAAATTTAGAATGAAATTAAGATATTTTACAAGATTATTCATCCTTTTGATTATCATTAGCGTTCTGGTTATTTTGTATTTTTCAGGGTTAAACAGATATATTTCTTTTGCATATTTTAATGCGAATAAAGCGGAACTACTTTTATATGTACATAGAAATTTTATGTTTTCAGCTTTTTGCTTTGTTGGTATTTATGTTTTAGCTTCTGTTTTCTTTCTTCCTATTACGCCGCTTTTAGCTGTAGCTAGCGGTTTTATTTTTGGTATTTCGTATGGAGTTTTGTTTACAATAATTGGTGCAACTATTGGAGCAGTTTTGGGATTTTTATTAACAAAATACATTTTAGGAATTCTCATTCAAAAGCGTTATAAAAAAAAGCTTGAAAAGTTTAACCGCGAAGTGAAAGAGCATGGAGGTTTGTATTTGTTTGCTCTGCGTTTTTCACCTTTTATTCCTTTTGTTTTTGTTAATTTAATTGCTGGTTTAACCTCAATCCCCTTAACCACTTTTTTTGTGTCCACAGTTTTGGGAGTAATTCCAATTTCTTTCATTTATGCATTTGCTGGGAATCGCTTTGGAAATATAAGTTCTTCTGCAGATGTTATGTCTTTCGATGTTATTTTTGCCTTAATTTTACTTGTTTTGCTTTCTTTGTTGCCTTTGTTAATTAAGCGAAAAATGCGAAAAAAGTTAAAAATTAAGTGAGGCAATTTTGACAATCTAAATTTAAATTCTAAATTTTTAGGCAAAAAACGCAAAAACCCTTTAAAAACCTATATAAATTCAATATAGGCGTTTGACTAATATAAATATATTTATAGACTAAAAAGTACGTGAAGTAGGACTGTTTTTAGTTTAATTTTAATTAATGGAGGATTGAGATGAAAATCAATTCATTTTTAAAAGTGTTAGTTGTTCAACTAACTTTAGTAAGTACGTTTTTCGGTAGCGTTTCTGCAATTAATTGGAAACAGGTGTTTTCGCAAGAAGGAGTTGGAGAGCGTGAACTAACTCTAGAATCAACTAACTTTCAGCAAGCTATGGATTCTCAAGGAAAATGGTTACGGGATTGTCCAAGTTTAGCTCCTTTATTTTTAGACACTAACCTTGGTTGTTTAACTAAAATCAAAAATGATAATGTTATGTGTGTTGTTAATTTTCTTAGAAGAGCAAAAGATACTTCAAGGGTAAAAAAGTTATTTAAGCAAATGATTATTGCTAGACGGAAGTTGTTGTCTGGAGCAAATCATGAAGTTTATAACAAGATTCATCAAATGCTATCTATAATGTTTGATTCAGAAGACGTAGGTGGTTTGAGAGAAGTCTATGATGAATTAGCTAACGAAGCATCTGTTTTTGTTGGAGATGATCAGCAATTTCGAATGTCTCTTATAGAAAGAAATAAAAAGAATAGAGTTTTATTTGAAATTCGTTTGAGAGAAATATTTCAGTTTTTACATCCTGGACTTGAGTTTAAAATTCCTTCAAAAGATGTGCGCATGGATTTCCCGTCAGATGATATATTAGCATCTATTATTATTGCCAGTCGTTTATTTTATAATACTTTGGCTAGTTTGCCGCTTGGAGAAGAAAGTAAAAGATTAGATTTTTATGGAGTTAAGGTTTCTAGGCGTAGCTCTATTCCTATTCGTCCTTTTATTTTGTTTGGAATGTAAGATATTAAAATATTTTTAGTTTAATTTTAATTAATGGAGGATTGAGATGAAAATCAATTCATTTTTAAAAGTGTTAGTTGTTCAACTAACTTTAGTAAGTACGTTTTTTGGTAGTGTTTCTGCAAATTATCAAGAAGAAGCATATTCGCATACTTCGCAATCTGACGTGGAATCTAGAGAAGTTCGTGAATTAAGAATTGTAGAGTGCCCATATAGTGAAATTCATAGAGGTCATGGATCTATGATTCGTGGTGATGTGATTTCATGTTTAGATCTTGCTATGGGTTCAATGAGTAGATGTCGTGATGATAATGTTGTGCGAGTTAAGAATTATTTAGAGTGGGTAAAAATTAGCAGTGAAGCAACAACAAAATTGTTTCAACGTATGGTTCTTGCTCATCGTATGTTGTTAGCTAGAGATAACCGTGCAGATTATCGCAGACAGCACCAAATTTTATCTACAATAGTTAGTGCTTCTAATCCCACATTAAGAGAAAGATTAAATATATTTATTAAAGATACTCTGGCGGTTTTTGTGGGAGATGATCTTGAAATGTTTAACTGTCGTATGCAAGCGGAAAAAGCGAATTGTGAATTCTTTGAGACTCGTTTGTGTGAAATGTTTAAATTTTTGCATCCTAAGCTTAATTTTGAAATACCTTCAGCAGATGTTCCCATAGAAGTTCTATCAGATGATATATTTGCATCTATTCTTGTTGCCACATGGCAGTTTTATAATGTTATGTTTGATGTTCCACTTGGACAAAGTCGTAATTGCATTTTTCATGAGGTGCAAAGTAGGCTTGTTAGGGTTACAACATTAGTTTATGATAGATTTCAAGAACTGTTTTAGTTTAATTTTAATTAATGGAGGATTGAGATGAAAATCAATTCATTTGTAAAGATGTTAGTTGTTCAACTAACTTTAGTAAGTACGTTTTTTGGTAGTGTTTCTGCAAATTATCAAGAAGAAGCATATTCGCCTACTCCGGAATGTGCAGTGGAATATAGAGAGGTTCGTGAAATAAGAATTGGACAGCAGCTCTTTTGGGATGCTACAAGGAGTAGTAGGATCAATGGACCTATTACGCGCGATAATGCTATTGTTAGTTTGGATCATTTTATTTCTTTATTTGATAGAAGTTGTGATTATAATGTTATCCGAGTTAATAATTATTTAGAACAGGCAAAAGATCCCCATAGAGCGAAAAAGGCATTTCGACGTATGATTCTTGCTCGTCGTGTTTTGTTATCTGTATACAAACGTGCAGCTTATCTTAGGCAGCATCAAATTTTATTTACAATGTCTAGTGAAGCTTCTGGTTCCCAAATAATAGTGGATTTCGAAAAATTAATTCTTGAGAATCTTTGTCTTGATGATTTTGTTGGTGATGATCGGGAATTGTTGCAATCTCTCATACAAAGAGATCAAGCGAATCGTGAATTATTTGAGACTCGTTTGTGTGAAATGTTTAAGTTTTTACATACTGAACTTAATTTTGAAATACCCTCAGAAGATGCACGCATAGAATTTCTATCAGATGATGATGATACATTTGCATCTATCCTTGTTGCTATGAGTTTATTGTATAGCATTATGAGTAATGTTCCACTTGGACGAAGTGGTAATTTAATGTTGAGTCATGTGGAAACTTATCGAGTACAAGTTCCAACATTAGTTTGGTGTAGATATTTAGATCTTTTTTAGTTTAATTCTAAAAAAAATTAAATGGAAAAATCCAGGTATCTTTAATTAGATATCTGGATTTTTTATTTTTCAAAAGTCCTCAATCTTAGCCTTATTCATATAAATTATTTATTAAAACTTGTGTTTACTCATAGTTCTTTTGTTAAACTTTTATTTAGTTGATGTTTGTAACAAATTTAAGGGAGAGCTGATTATGAAATTAAATCCAAAAAAATTTGCTTTAGCAGGTGTTGTTACCGCTACTATTATGTCTATAATTTATTTTATTATAGTATTTTTTGGAGCAATATTGTTTGCCTCTTTTAGGTTTAAACCTTTGGGTTTTCTTAGTCTTTTTACACTTATTATTTTAAGCTTTTTATATATTTATGTTGGTTTATGGATGCTTGCTTTTTTCTATAATGCGTTTATAAGTAAAGATAGATAGTTGGAAGATAAATTATTGTTTGAATTATAAAAAGGGGTACTATTACAAGGTACCTCTTTTTTTAGTATTGATTTTGGGGGAATTATAAAATGAATGAATGTACTTTTATTATTTTGGGCGCAACAGGTGACTTAACAAAACGCAAACTTATTCCAGCTATTTACTGGTTAGTTAAAGATAAAAAAATAGACAAATTTGCTATTATTGGTGTTGCAAATTCAAAATCAAACATAAATCAAATTCTTAGTGAATCAAAAAAATTTATAAAAAAAGTTGATGGGCGTGTTTGGAGAAGCATTGAGGCTTCTTGTTATTATCAACAATTTGATTTTTATAAACCACAAGATTTTTTAAATTTAAAAGATGTAATTAGTATTGTTGAAAAAAAACATAAATTGTCTGGAAATAGACTATTTTATCTTGCAACTTGGCCACAACATTTTGAGGTGATTACAAAAAATTTGGTAAAATCAGGTATTGTTGAAAAATATGAAAATCAAAAACAAAAAAAGGTTGGTTGGAGCAGAATAGTTTATGAAAAACCTTTTGGTTATGATTTAAAATCAGCAAGAAAAATAAATCAGGCAATTCTAAAATTATTTAATGAAAATCAAATTTACAGAATAGATCATTATTTAGGCAAAGAATTGGTTGGTAATATTGAGCTTGTTCGTTTTACCAATCGTGTTTTTGAACCACTTTGGTGTAATAAACACATTGATTCTATTCAAATTATTTTAAGTGAAAATATTTGTGTTGAAGGGCGAGGGAAATCTTATGATTCTTGCGGTGCGATTAATGATGTGGTGCAAGGTCATATGTTGCAAATTATGGCCCTTGTTGGAATGGAAGCTCCCAAAATGTTGAGTGGAAAATATATTCGCGATGCAAAAGAAAAGGTTTTGGAAAAAGTTATAGTTGATGATGTCTTGCTAGCGCAATATGAAGGATATTTAAAAGAAAAAGGCGTTGCACATAAATCTAAAACAGAAACTTTTGGTGCTGTAAAACTTTACATTGATAATAGAAGGTGGCATGGTGTTCCTTTTTATTTGAAAACTGGTAAATGTTTAGACAAAAAAGAAATAGGAATTCATATTCGTTTCAAGATGGTTAAATGTCTTTTAAATCAGAGTTGTCCTTCAGATTCAAATTATTTAACAATTAAAATTCAACCAGATGAAGGTTTCTTTTTGGAATTAAATACAAAAGTTCCGGGAAAAAATGAAGTGACGCCAGTTAAAATGGATTTTTGTCATACATGTTTGTTTGGTCAAAATACTCCTAAAGCTTATGAAGTTTTACTAGAAGATGTAATTCGTGGTGATCAATCTTACTTCTTGCGTTCAGACGAAATACTAGAATCTTGGAGAATTGTGGAAAAAATAAAGAAACTAGCAAAAAATAAAAAACTTTATTCTTACAAAAAAGGAAGTAGTGGTCCTGTGGAATTAGAAAAATTTGATAAAGCTAAAAAATTAAGGTGGCGTGGATGAAAGTTGGTTTAATTGGTTTAGGAAAAATGGGGGAAGCAATTGCTTTTCGTTTAATAAAAGCAGGACATAAAGTTTTTGCCTATGATCCAAATGTAGATGCAACAAAAAAAGTAAAAAGACTAGGTGCAGAGATTGTGGGTGATATTGTAGATTTGCCCAAAAAAGCAAAAATCATATGGTTGATGGTGCCAGCTGGAAAAATTGTAGATCAAACAATAAAAAAACTAAAAACAAACTTAAAAAAAGAAGCCATAATTATTGATGGCGGAAACAGCAATTTTAAAGATTCTATTCGTAGAGCAAAAAGTTTAGAAAAACAAAAAATTTATTTTCTTGATTGTGGAACATCTGGTGGTTTACATGGCAAAAAAATGGGTTTTTCGTTAATGGTTGGTGGTGATGCAAAAATATATAAAAAAATGCAACCAGTTTTTAAAGCAATTTCTGCAAAAGATGGATATGCCTATATGGGACCAAGCGGGTCTGGTCATTATGTAAAAATGATTCATAACGGAATTGAATATGCACTTTTGCAGTCTTATGCAGAAGGTTTTAATCTTTTGAAAAACGGAAAATTCAAAAATTTAAATTTAGAAAAAATATCAAATGTTTGGGGACATGGTTCTGTAATTCGTTCTTGGATATTAGAGCTTTTGCATAACGTTTTTAAAAAAGACCAAGATTTAAAAAATATCTCTGGTGAGATTGGTGAAAATTTAACTGGACGCTGGAGTCTTCAAGAAGCAAAAAAACAAAAAATTCCTCTAGATTTGGTTGAGCGTTCATTGAAAATTCGTGAGTTGTCCAGGGAGAGTGGAGGTAATTACGCAACAAAAATTGTTTCAATGCTGCGCAATCAATTTGGCGGACATCCACTAAAAATTCTAAAAAGGAAATAGATATGAGAATTATAGACATTAGTTGGCCTATTGTTGAAGGGATGACTGAATATAAAGATAAAAAGTCATTAAATCTTAGGCAAACTAAAAATTTTGAAACAGACGGTTTTCGCGAAACATTAATTTGTTTTAATTCTCACACTGGAACTCATATTGATTCTCCTGCACATTTCCTAAAAGACGGGAAAACATTAGATAAAATTGCACTAGATAAATTAGTTGGCGAGTGCCAAGTTTTAGATTTTAGTGATATTGATGAAAAAATTACCAAGGACGATTTAGAAAAATATGATATTCAAAGCGGAGATATCATTATTTTAAAAACAAAAAATAGCGAACTTAGTAAAATAGGTCCTTTTAATTCAAAATTTGTTGGTTTAAGTCCTTGTGCTGCAGATTATCTGGTTTCAAAAAATATTAAATCAGTTGGAATTGATTATTTGGGAATAGAGTGTGGGCAACCAAAACACGAAGTACACCAAAAATTATTGGAAAATGAAATTTTGATAATCGAAGGATTGCGTCTTGCAAAAGTTGAGGCAGGCAAATATTTTTTATGTTGCCTGCCTCTTAAGTTTATTGGACTTGATGGATCTGTTGCAAGAGCAATTTTGCTAGAAAAAAATATTGACTAGCGAATTCATTTATTAGTGTTTTTATTTAAAAAGTTTCAATATCCAGTTGTGTATAACTGTAAATAAAAATCCTAGTATTGCTCCGCTTACTAATCCGTATGCTAAACCTACAAATGCACCTAACCAATTTGGTGTAAGGCCTGGATACGCAGAATAAAGTAATACAAATATTGGATGACTATAACCTCCAAAGTTTATTCTCCACATATCAAATAATGGTGCGGAAAATAAATATAGACCACAAATAATTGCACTTGTTATTGTCCAAGAAATAATACTTAATTTACTTGGAACAATTTTTTTCTTTTTTCTTGGTTTTTTTACCATGATTTCCTCTTCGTCTAAAAATGAAACTGCTTGTCAATACTTTTTGACACAAGGGAATCATAAAATAAAGAGATTCTAGTAGTAAATAATATTGTATAAAAATTAATTATTTCCCTTATCTAAGGGGTTTTTAAGGTTTAAAAATTAGAAAAAATGAAAAATTGTTTTAGTTTTCTAGGATTATTGTGACTGGACCATCATTGATTAATTCTACGTTCATGTTAGCTCCAAAAATTCCTGTTTTTATGTTTGGATAAACCTCTTTTAGTTTATGAACAAATTCGGTATAAAAAATTTCTGCTTCTTGTGGTGGCATTGCTTTACTAAAAGATGGCCTGTTTCCTTTTTTGCAATCTGCGTAAAGTGTGAATTGAGAAACTAGTAAAATTTCTAGATTTAGATCTTTTATGCTTTTATCCATTAAGTTTTTTTTATCTGAAAAAATTCTTAAATTTGTTATTTTTTTGATAATGTATTCAGAATTTTGGTGGGTGTCATTTTGTTTAAATCCAATTAATACAAGTAGCCCTCTATTTATTTTTGATATTAATTTATTTTCTGAAGAAACGCAGGCTTGTTTTACTCTTTGAATAACCGTTTTCATGATTATTTGCCTTTTTTGTTTACTTTTTGTTTAAATGATTTGTTATTTTAGAAAGGTGTATAAAAACATTTTTGTTATTAAAAAGGGTTTTTGAGTATTATGCAAACTTTAGTTTCTTTATTTGAAAAAAGCGTTAAGAGTTTTAAAAACAATAAAGCTTTGAAAATGAGACCTCGTTGGAGAATGATTTCTTGGACATATCATGATCTAAAGGAATATGCCTATAAAATTGCGGCTATGCTTGAGAGTCATGGTGTTGGTTATGGCGATAAAGTGATTTTAATATCACAAAATTCCCCATATTGGGTAGGTGCTTTCTTTGGGATTTTGCACAAAGGTGCGGTTGTTGTTCCACTTAATCCACAAAGTAGTGAAGAGTTTTTAAATAAAATTATAAAAGCAACAGGCGCTAAAGTTGTTTTAAAATCTTTTATATTATTTTCTAAAAATAAAATCAAAATTCCTGTTGTTGATATAGAAACTTTTACCTCTAAAAGTAAATTTTTTGAAAAGCACAATGTAAAACCAGATGATGTTGCAGAAATTGTTTATACTTCAGGAACTACCGGGGATCCAAAAGGTGTTGTTTTAACTCATAGAAATATTTACTCAAACTTAGAATCCATTTCTGGTATGTCAAAAATTACAACGGCTGACCGTACTGTTGCTGTTTTGCCACTTTTTCACATGTATGAGCAAACTTGTGAAATGTTTACATCTCTTAAAAATGGCGCTTGTATTTTGTTTTCTACAAGTGTTAGTACAAGAGCAATTCAAAGATCTCTTCAAGATCAAAAAGCTACAAAATTACTTGTTGTTCCAGAGTTGTTAGAAACTATTTTGAGAAAAATAGAATCTAAAGCTCGTGAAAATAGACAAAAAAGAAAATTAAAAAAGCTTTTTGCTTTTTCAAAACATATGCCAAAATTTTTACAACGTTTGCTTTTTAGGAATGTTCACAAGAAGTTTGGTGGTAAATTAAAAATTATTGCATGCGGAGGTGCGGCATTGTCTGAAGAGGTTGAGCGAAAATGGGATAGTATGGGTTTTACTATTTTACAAGGTTATGGACTTACGGAGACTAGTCCGGTAATTAGTTCTAATACTGAAAAACAAAAACGAGTAGGTTCTGTTGGAAAAGTTGTTCCTGGCGTAAATGTTAGTATCGGTGAAGATAAAGAAATTTTAGTTAAGGGTCCAAATGTTTTTTCTAGTTATTATAAAAATGAAGAAAAAACAAAAGAAGTTTTTGACGAAGATGGAAGATTTAAAACGGGAGATATGGGTTACTTTGATGATGATAAATATCTTCATATAAGTGGCCGTAAAAAATATGTTATTGTAAGTTCTTCTGGTGAAAACATTTATCCAGAAGACATAGAAAGAGAATTTAAAAATCATTCACAAATAAAAGATGTTGCGGTTGTTGGGTATTCGCTCAATGGTAGAGAAATTGTATATGCAGTTTTCCTTTCTGATTCTGATGATGTGGGAGAGATAGTAGCAAAAGTGAATCGCAAACTTTTACAGTATCAGCGAATTCAAGATTGGGCTATCTGGCCAGACACTGATTTCCCGCGTTCGGCAATTAGAAAAGTAAAAAAGAATGATGTTTTGGAGTGGTTAAAGAAAAAAGAAGAAGATGAAGAAACAACATCAAAGCCAGCAAAAGTTTCTAAATTAGTTTCGCTATTAAGTTCTGTTTGTGGTAAAAAAACGGATAAAATTCATTATAGTTCTAAATTATATTCAGATTTACATTTAGATTCGCTAATGAGAATAGAATTGGTTAGCCGGATTGAAGATGTTTTTGATGTTTGTTTAGATGAGAATGTAATAACACACAAAACGACGGTTGATGAACTTGAAGATTTGCTGGAAGGAAAGCGAAAAGAAAGAAAGGCAGAACGAAAATTTAATTCTTGGGTTTTGTCTAAAACTGCGTGTGTTTTTCGTTGGCTTTTGCAACGGATCATTTTTTTTCCTTATATTAGAATTTTTCTAAAGATTAAAGTTGAAGGCATTAAAAATCTTAAAAAATTAGAATTGCCTGCAATTTTTATGTGTAACCATCTTTCATATATAGATGCGGCTCTTGTTTTAAAAGCATTGCCAGTCAAAATTAGAAATAAAATTGCAATTGCTGCGGCAATGGATGTTCTATATCAAGATTATAAATATGCCTCAAAACTTGCCGAGCTTATTTTTAATACTTATGTATTACCAAGAAGAGAGACAGATAATATCAAACCAGGATTAGATAGAACAGGAAGGATTTTGGATAAAAATTATTCTGTGTTAATATTTCCTGAGGGTGAAGTTAGTTTAACAAATAAACTTTTACCTCTAAAAAAAGGGGCAGGTCTTCTGGCTGTTGAAATGGGTGTTCCAGTTGTTCCTATTATTATAAAAGATGTAAAAAAGTTTATAGGAGAAGAAAGCGTAGTTCCTAACAAGCGTGGCACAGTTAAGGTTAAGTTCGGAAAACCGATTGTGTTTGATTCTAAAGTCTCTTATGACGAAGCTATTAAAAAAATTTATGATGCTATGAAAATTTTAGTAAAAAAAACAGGATAATTATGACTTCTACAAAACAAAAATTTAAGATTTCTAATAACTATTTTATACTTTTAGCGGTAATTTTGGGGGTAGTGACCGGGATTTTGCATGTCTCATTTTTAGATAAAGTTGCAAATGTTATCTCAGAAGTTTTTCTAAACTTACTTAAGTTGATCAGTCTTCCAATAATCTTTTTTTCTATAGTTTCAACAATTTCTGGAATGAAAAGTTTTGATGAAATGAAGATTTTAGGAAAAAAAGTTTTGAAATATACTTTGATTACAACTTTGATTGCAGCAGCAATTGCGCTGGGTTTGTTTTTAATTATAGATCCAGTTTCATCATCTACAATAGTAAAAAATACTGTAGTAGGGGGTGGAGTAGTTGCCGGAGGTACTTACTTGTCATTTCTTTTAAAAACTGTGCCTTCTAATATGTTTCAAACCCTTGGCGATAATAACAATGTGTTGGGAGTAGTGTTTATTGCAATGCTTTTAAGTATTTCAATTCTTTGCCTACCAGAAGAAAACAAAAAAGTTTTAAATTCGTTTTTTTCTAGTTTTTTTGCGGCGATTTTGAAGATAACCACATTTATTGTTTATCTAATTCCTTTTGGGATCTGGTCTTTTGTTTCAATTTTTGTTGGTGATTTTAATAAAAACGGGGAAAATTTTCATGGAATATTTCTTTTTTCTTTGGTTGTTTTGCTTGCAAATTTAATTCAAGGATTTGTTGTTCTTCCGATTCTTTTAAAATTAAAAGGAATTTCGCCTATCAAATCAGTAAAAGGAATGTTTAAAGCTTTGACTATTGCTTTTCTTTCTAAATCTTCAAATGTAGCATTACCTGTTACAATGCAATGTGCGCAGCATAATTTAAAAATTTCACCGCGCGTTTCTAAATTTTCTCTTCCTCTGTGTTCTGTAATAAATATGAATGGATGTGCTGCATTTATCTTGATTGCAGTATTGTTTGTTTCTATGTCAAACGGAGTTCATTTTTCTGTTTTGGAACTGATTGCCTGGATATTCATTGCAACTATTGCGGCTATTGGTAACGCTGGAGTCCCTATGGGTTGTTATTTTCTTGCAAGTGCATTTTTAACTAGCATGAACGTACCGCTTTATTTGATGGGAGTAATTTTGCCCATTTATACAATTGTCGATATGGTAGAAACTGCGCTTAATGTTTGGTCAGATTCTTGTGTTACTGCAATTGTGGACAAAGAATTGCAGTAGATACTTATTATACAGTAATAAATATCTAAAATTTGTTTAATTTAGGCGTTTTTTGTATCCTTTAAGTTCGTGTATTTTTGGTGGTTTAGTTATTGCGGATTTTTAAATGTTAAGCAAATTTTTTTATAAAACGCCTAAAGGTCTTAATCAAAAGATTGTTAGGGATATTTCAAAAAAGAAAAAAGAGCCAAAATGGATGTTAGAATTTAGGCTAAAAGCTCTTAGTATTTTTGAAAATAGTGGGTTGCCTAAGTGGGGACCAGATTTAAGCAAAATTGATTTTAATGATATTTATTATTATATAAAAGCAGTTGATAAGTCTAAGTCTAGCTGGGAAGAGCTTCCTGATAAAATAAAAAAAACTTTTGATAAGCTAGGGCTTCCTGAAGTAGAAAGAAAATATCTTTCTGGAATGGGTGCGCAATATGAATCTGAAATGGTCTATCATAATATTCAGGATAGTTTAAAAAAACAGGGAGTAATCTTTTTAGATACGGATTCTGCTTTGCGTGAATATCCAGAAATATTCCAAAAATATTTTTCTAGTGTTGTTGAATTAAATGATAATAAATTTGCTGCTTTAAATAGTGCTGTGTGGAGCGGTGGCACGTTTATTTATATCCCAAAAGGTGTTCATGTTGAAATGCCTCTACAAACATATTTTAGAATTAATCAAGAGAAAATGGGTCAGTTTGAGCGGACATTGATCATTGCCGATGAAGATAGTTTTATCCATTATATTGAAGGTTGCACAGCTCCAACGTATCGTTCTAATTCTTTGCATTGTGCAGTTGTTGAAATTATTGCAAAAAAGAATGCAAGGGTTCGATATTCAACGGTTCAAAATTGGTCAAAAAATATTTACAACCTTGTAACCAAGCGCGCAGTTGCATATGAAAATGCAATTATTGAATGGGTTGACGGGAATCTTGGTAGTGGTGTAAATATGAAATATCCTGGGGTGATTTTAAAAGAGCAGGGTGCAAAGGCGGAAGTTATTTCTGTAGCATTGGCATGTGAAGAAAATCAAATTCAAGATACTGGGGCAAAGGCAATTCATTTGGCGTCAAATACAAGTTCGCGAATTATTTCAAAATCTATTAGTAAAAATGGTGGTGTGTCTAATTATCGTGGTCTAGTCAAAGTTGCAAAGGGTGCAAAAAACTGTAAATCTTATGTTCAATGTGATGCATTAATTTTAGACAAAAAGTCAAAAGCAGACGCCTACCCAGTTATTGAGGTTAATGAATCTAATGTTGATGTGGCGCATGAAGCGCGAATTAGTAAAATTGCAGATGAACAACTTTTTTATTTGATGAGCCGTGGAATAAGCAGGCAAAATGCACAGTCTCTTATTGTTAATGGATTTATTGAACCATTTGTTAGTGAATTGCCTATGGAATATGCCATTGAAATGAACAGATTGATTGAGCTTGAAATGGAGGAAGGGATATGAAGAAAGTACATATATCTCCAGATGAGAGTGCGGCGCCAAAGAGATTGAGTGAAATTTGTGTTATTGATGACGGTAAAAAAAGTTTTGATATTGAATTAGTCGTTTCACAAAATGCCCGAATTAATTTAAATGATGATTTGGTTAATTTAAGCGGCAAAGTAATTATTACATTGCATGAAAACAGTTTTATAAATTATATTTTTGATTCTACTAAAAATAATAAAAACAAAAATATAGAACGAAATTTAGAAATTTTTCTTATGTGTAAAGGTGCAGAAGCAAACGTTAAATTTTTGTGTCTTGGTAAAGATAATAGAAATTACAAATTTAAAACAATTCAGAAGCATCTGGCAAGTCATACAAAAAGTGAACTAGCTTTTAAAAATGTATTATTTGATGGATCTAAAATTACATGTGAAAATCTTATTCGCGTTGAGAAAAACATTTCAAATATTTGTGCAATTGAAGAAATGAAAAGCTTACTTATTGGCGAAGATGTAAAGGTGGTTGCTATTCCTAAATTAGAAGTTAATGCCGATGATGTTTCTTGTCGGCATGGTGCAGCTATTAGTCAGCTGGATAGTGAGCAACTTTTTTATTTGCAAAGTCGCGGGATGACAGATGAAGAATCTAAAAAAGTTCTTATAAATTCTTTTTTGAAATAAATGATTTGTATAATTTAAAATAAGTGTAAAAAGGAAAAGTATTGAGATTGTTTAAGTATATTTTTTTGTGTTTATTGTTTTTGAATTTCAATTTTTTAATTTGTGATGGGCCTGTAGCGGTAACTGTTGTTAACAATACAGAACGTAAATTGGGAGTAACTTTTAGAAACTCATCTGAATTTCCAGACGGATTTAGTTGTTATTTATTAGAGCATAACAAGTTCGTTACTAAGTTGTTGGTAACGGAAGGGGATTTTTTTTGTTATTTTCCAGAGGTTTCTGATGGTTTTTTACATTTTTATTATGATAAAATTAGTGGTAAAACATGGTTTGGTTGGTTGTATCCTGATAAATATTCTGTTGTTATTTCTTATGAAGAAGCTTGTTTAAAAGGAAGCTCTTCAATTACAGTTAGAGCGTCTTTAAAAGAAAGTTATGATGAAGATGCAGATTCTCTTGTAAATAAGCTTTATTATGAATTTGTTTAGAAGTTTTTTTCTTATTTTTTTATTTTTAACACATTGTGAAATTAATGCAGCAAAAGAAGTTATAATTACGAATCATACAATATTTGATGTTGTTTTGTGTGGAAGCATTAATCTAAAACCAGGTTTTGCATATTTATTGTCAGTTAAAGATATCTGTAATTGTATTTTCCTTGATTTTATTGTTTGTTGTGAATCAGAACATGAAGGGTATTCTAATTTTATATCCGTTTCTGATATTAAAGTAACTTTGGCTACTACTGATAATACAGTGGTTGTTATAAATTATAAAGAAGGAAACATTTTGGTTGAAGTTGGTGGGAACGAAGTTGGAGTTAGCGATGTATCTATGTGGAGACACGGGTAAAAATTTTATCTAGGGAGTAAATTTGTTAAAATAAATTTACTCCCTAGTCTTTTTTTTAGATATCTAAGTTTTTGACAAAGTGAGCATGTTTTTCAATATAATCTTTTCTATCTTCAACAACATCACCCATTAATGAAGTAAACCATTGGTCTGCTTGTACTGCATCTTCTATGCTAACTTGAAGAAGTGTTCTAGTTTCTGGATCCATGGTTGTTTCCCAAAGTTGTTCTGGATTCATTTCTCCAAGACCTTTATAGCGTTGAATGGTCATTAGAGATTTTCCAGTTTTGATGATAGCATTATTTAATTCTAAAACACCACTGCTTTCAATGCCATTTTCTTTGTTTATTACCTTAAATAACCATTCCATATTTTCTAGTTGAGACACTAGTTTAAACAAATCTAGAAGTTTTTTAGTTTCTTCTATTTTGAAGAACTTGATAGGCAAATCCCAACTTTTTTTCATAAAGTTGAATGTTAATACAGACCTTGGTTTAGGATTAATATCAAGTGCCATTTCTTCTGATACATTTTCTTCTTGTTCGCCAATTATTTGGTATTCTTTGAAATATTCAGAAAGTTTTGTAACCATTTCTTGCATTTCATATTCTTTAGAAGGCCAAGAAATTTCTTGGAAAAATTTCATAAGTTCATGGCAAAACGGAAGTGTGATTTCAAGCTTATTGCTTAATTTTGTTGCAGCTTTTGTGTAATTTAAAATATCTTTTAATAGTTTTTGCCAATCGTTATCTTTGAACTTTTCACCATCTACCAAAAGTTCAGTATGTTCTGTTGCCCAGTCAAAAAGAAATTTATTTAATTCTGAGTCATCTTTTAGATACCGTTGAACTTTTCCAACTTTGACTTTGTATAAAGGAGGTTGTGCAATATATAGATACCCGTTTACAATTAGTGGTTGCATGTGCCTAAAGAAGAATGTTAGTAAAAGAGTTCTAATGTGTGCACCATCAACGTCAGCATCAGTCATAATGATAACTTTATGGTATCTTGCTTTTTCTGCATCAAAATTATCTTCACCAATTCCTGCGCCAACTGCAGTGATAAGGTCTTTTATTTCATTGTTGTTTAACATTTTATCAAGGCGAGCTTTTTCTACGTTAATAATTTTACCTCTAAGTGGCAAAATTGCTTGTGTAAATCTATCGCGAGCTTGTTTTGCACTTCCTCCTGCAGAATCACCCTCAACGATGTATAACTCAGTTTTTGAAGGGTCGCTATCTGAGCAATCTGCAAGTTTTCCTGGAAGGATTGAAGATTCAAGTGCTGTTTTTCTACGGGTTAATTCGCGAGCTTTTTTTGCAGCAGCTCTTGCTTGTTGAGCAAGGGTTGATTTTTGAATAATTTTTTTTGCTACATGAGGATTTTCTTCAAAGTAAGTGTCTAAAAAAGAATAAATCCAGGAATCTACCACTCCTTTAACTTCAGCGTTACCAAGTTTTGTTTTTGTTTGACCTTCAAATTGTGGCTCTGGAACTTTAATACTTAAAACACTAACAAGACCTTCGCGAACGTCATCGCTAGAAAGATTGCCATCTTTTAACAGTTTTAATTTTTGTGCGTATCTGTTGCAGGCTTTTGTTAGAGCAGACTTAAATCCTGCTTCATGAGTTCCGCCATCTATTGTTCTGATGTTGTTCACAAAGCTAAACGATTGTTCGCTATAACCATCATTGTATTGACATGCAAAATCAAGCATGTATACATCATCTTCTTTGTGAAATTCAATTATTTCAGGGAAGAGTGGGTTTTTTTTAGTATTTACATGTTGTATAAAAGATGGAATTCCGCCTTCAAAATAAAAAGAATGTTCTTCATTTGTGCGCTCATCTTTGATTGTTATTCTAAGGCCTTTGGTTAAAAATGACATCTCCCTCATTCTTGTGGAAATGGTGTCGAAATTGAAATCTGTTATGCTAAAAATAGATTTATCGGGCCAGAACCGAATGTAAGTTCCTGTTTTGTCTGATTTGCCGATAGATTTTAGAGGGGAGTTGGGCACACCTTTTTTATAAAATTGTTGGAATGATTCCCCGTTTCTTTTTACCCCTAATTCAAGTTTAGAAGAAAGAGCATTTACTACAGAAATTCCTACTCCGTGCAGACCACCAGAATATTTATAAGAATCTTTATCAAATTTACCACCGGCATGAAGTTTGGTTAGAACAACTTCAGCAGCAGAAATTTTTTCTGTTGGGTGCATTGATACAGGAATTCCACGTCCATTGTCTTCTACAGAACATGAACCATCTTCATAAAAAACAATGTTTATATTAGAACAAAAACCGGCTAAAGCTTCATCAACAGAATTATCAACAACTTCATATACTAAATGATGTAGCCCATATAAATCTGTGGTGCCAATATACATGGCAGGGCGTTTTCGAACAGCAGTTAAGCCTTCTAAAACTTTAATTGCTTGTGCGCCATATTCATTTTTCTTTTTTGGATCTTTATCACTCATTTGATTTTTCCCTTAATCATGGAAATTCTAAGAAATTTTGCCTTCCCCCTAAAGTAGTTTTTTATAGGGCTTTTTAGCACGTGTTTCTATTATAACAAAGGTGTTTTTTATTTGCCAATTTTTAACAGTATTGACGTTTTTTTGTGATTCTTTTTTAATTTTTTTAATTTGATTTATCCTGTTTTCTTTGGTTTTGAATTTATGGGGTTGGGTGTGGAAAAAGAAAATAAACATTTTTATTACATGGACTTGGCTTTGGAGCAGGCTAAAATTTCTTTAAAAAACAATGAAGTTCCTGTTGGGGCTGTTATTGTAGACGAGAATGATAAAATTATTGGTTCAGCTTTTAATCAAATGGAAAAACTTGGTTGTCAAAGTAAGCACGCAGAAGTTATTGCCATAGAACAAGCTTGTAAAAAAAGGGGAGATTGGAGATTGGATGGGTGTAGTATTTATATTACTCTAGAGCCGTGCGTTATGTGTTTTGGTTTGATTAGCTTAAGTAGGTTTAAGGCTATTTATTTTGGGGCACATTCTCCTCTGTTTGGTTTTGGGCTTGACAATGTTGGTGTTTTTCCGTTATACAAGAAAGACTTATTTATTGAGGGAGGTATAAAAGCTCAAAATAGTATGGCACTATTGAAGGACTTTTTTAAAGAAAAACGCATAAAAAAAGGAAGCAGTATGAAGCAGAGACTAAATTTTATAGCAAAAATGAAGCAAGATTTGCTATCCAGAAAAGATGAACTCGCTGCCTTGATTGAAAAAATGTCACATGAAGAAACTGGGGAGCGAGATCAAGTTAAAGATAGCGGTGACGAAGCACTTGCAAGTACTATGGACAGGCTTCAAAGTTCAATTCAGCGAACCGAAATTGATGAATTAAAATTAATTGAGCAAGCTATTATTAGAATCGACAAAAATGAGTATGGAATTTGTATAGATTGCGGAGAAGCTATCAACTTAAAAAGACTAGGGATTTATCCTTATGCTGCGCGGTGTATATCGTGTCAGGAAGATGCTGAAGTTTAACTAGACTAAATTGCCGGGGTAGCTCAGTGGTAGAGCAATTGATTCGTAATCAATAGGTCGTCGGTTCAACTCCGATCTCCGGCTCCAATTTCACATTTTGACAAATCGTGGCATATTTTATAGTATGATATACAGTTTAAAATTATTTTTAAATGCATAAATTTTATCAGATTTTATCTGGAAATACGGAGTTTTATGAAAGGATCAAAGGCATCTGCAATGTTTAACGGAACTGGTAGAAGAAAATCATCTGTTGCAAGGGTTTGGTTAAAGCCTGGCAAAGGTTCAATTATTGTTAATGGGCGAGATAGTAAAAAATATTTTGATACCGACGTTACACGTCAGATAATCAAAGAGCCTCTTAGTGTTAGTGGCGTAAAATCATACTTTGATATTCAAGTTAATGTTCATGGCGGGGGAATGGTTTCTCAAGCTGGTGCAATTCGTCTGGGTCTTTCTAGAGCGTTAGTTTCTTCTGATGAAAATTTACGTCAGTCGTTAAAAAAGCAAGGTTTTTTGCGTTGTGATTCTAGAGTGAAAGAGCGTAAAAAATATGGCCAAAAAGGCGCAAGGGCTAAGTTCCAATTCGTAAAACGTTAAAAAATTTGGTCCTGTTGAAAAGCAGGACCTTTTTTTATTCTTTGTTATAATCGTTTTTGTCTTTATAAAATTGTTGCTCATTTTTCCAAATTAAAAAGAGAGTTAAAAAATGTGTGGAATTGCTGCTTATGTAGGAAAAAAGCAATGTCGAGAATTTGTAATGGAAGGTTTGTCTCGGCTTGAATATCGTGGGTATGACTCGGCTGGTCTTGTTTGTATTGATTCAAAACATGGCCATTTTGCTTTTCATAAGGCTAAGGGCCGTCTTTCAGAATTGGAAAAAAAATTAAATAATTGTAGTAATGATGGATTTATTGGAATGGGGCATACCCGTTGGGCGACTCATGGAGTTGCAAATGAAGATAACGCACATCCTCATTTTGACTGCGGGAAAAAGATAGCTCTTGTTCATAATGGAATAATTGAAAATTTTGAAAATATTAGAAAGAAATTAATTGAATCTGGACATGATTTTTGTTCGGATACAGATACTGAAACAGTAGTTCATTATTTTGAAAGCATTCTTCCTCTTCATAAAAATTTAAAGCAAGCCGTAGTTGCGCTTGTTAAACACCTTAAAGGTGCATATACGTTTGTTTTCTTAATGGAGGAACACCCTGAACAACTGTTGGTTGTTCGTCGTCGTTCTCCTGTTGCAATTGGTCTTGGTGAAGACGAAATGTTTGTAGCTTCAGATCCATTAGTCTTTTCTGACAAAACACAAAAAGCAGTTTTTTTACCAGATGAAAGTTTTGCTATTGTTAAACGTGACCAAATGGAATTGTACGATTTTTCTGGTAAATCTTTGCCAATTAATGTTAAGGATGTAGACGTTCGTTTTATGCATGTTGGAAAACAAGGTTTTGATCACTACATGCTTAAAGAAATTTATGAACAAAAGCAGTCTATTGATCGTACAATTAGATTTTACAAATCTCTTGGTGGAAGAGAGCATTTAGAAACTGCGAATGTTTCAGAAGACATGATTTGGGAGCAACTTGGATTAGATTCTTCTAAAATAAAATCATTGCGTTCAATTAATTTAGTTGCTGCTGGTACATCTTGGCATTCTGCTAGAATTGCACAATTTTTCTTTGAGAGTGTTTGTCATATTCCTACTAAAGTTTACTTAGCTTCTGAATTTCGTTATATGCCTCTTTTTGCAGAGGAGGATAGTTTCTTTATTGGCGTTTCGCAGTCTGGGGAAACAGCGGATACGCTTGAGGCTTTAAGGTATGTCAATGATGCTAAAATACATACTGTTGCGCTTACAAATGTGGCTGCAAGCACAATGGTACGTGAATGTGATGGTTTTTTGCTGATGCAAGCAGGTCCAGAAATATCTGTTTGTTCAACAAAAGCCTTTTCTGCGCAACTGGCCTCTCTTTATTGGTTAGCGCACAGAATTGCACTTGAAAAGAAATTAATTGATGCAAAAAAAATGAACGAGTGCGAGAGTGATCTTTTAGTAGCAGCTGAAATTTTAGAATCAACAATTGAAACATATAAACAAGAAATTATTGAAAAATTAGCTAAAAAATATTCCAAATTTGATAGATTTATTTTTTTAGGTCGTCATATTTCTTATCCTTTTGCTCTTGAAGCGGCTTTAAAATTAAAAGAAATATCTTATATATTTGCTCAATGTTATCCATCTGGTGAATTAAAGCATGGTCCGATTGCTTTAATAGATCAAAATACTCCAATTGTTATGTTTTCATCTTTAGATGAATTGATTTATCAAAAAACTGTTTCCAATGCTCAAGAAGTTAAAGCAAGGATGGGGCATCTTCTTTCTTTTGTTTTTGAAGGACAACATGAATTGATATCGATTTCTGATTATTCTTTTGTGATACCTAGGGTTAAGCCTCTTTTAGGTCCTCTTGCTATGACTGGATTAATGCAGTTTTTGGTATATGAAATTACAAGAACATTGGGACTTCCAATTGATAAACCTAGAAATTTAGCAAAGTCGGTTACGGTAGAGTAAAATTTATTCCTCTGGAAACAAATTTAGAAGCTCATAAACATTTCTAAATTTTACAATTTTACAATTTGTTTTTAGTTGTTGATTTTGTGAAACAAAAATGGTTTTAATTCCAAAATTTTCTGCTTCTTTAGTTTTTCTATCAACTTGTGTTGTTGGTTTTATTTGTCCTGTTAGGCTTATTTCTGCCATGGAAATTGATTTTTCTGGTAGTGGCTTTTGAAAGTAACTTGAGAGAAGAGCAAGAGCAATACCTAAATCATTTCCATGCTCTTTTATTTTTAAATTACCGCTTACTTTGAAAAATATATCATGCGAACTAAATCTAACTTTTAAATATTTTTCTAAAATTGCAGAAATTAAAATAACTTGTTTTGGATTGACGCCACTGACAACGCGCTGTGGTATTCCAAATTTTGAAGATACGCATAGTGATTGAAGTTCCAGAATTAGTGGTCTTGTTCCTTCTATGTATGCAATTAGAGATGCTCCTGGGCAAGCTGTGCTGTTGCTAAGAAAATGTTTGTTGATATCTGAAATTTCTACAAGCCCGCGCGATTGCATTTCAAAAAAACCAATTTCATTAATTGTTCCAAATCTGTTTTTAACGCTTCGTAAAATTCTTGTTTGCCATTGATCTTCTCCTTGTAAGTAAAATACTCCATCAACCATATGTTCTAAAAGTTTAGGGCCTGCCATGTATCCGTCTTTTGTTATGTGTCCGGTTACCAAAATTGCAATGTTATTTTCTTTTGCAAGACGCATTAACTCAAAACCGGTTTCTCGTAATTGTGAAGTGGTTCCAGGGATAGAATCGGTTTTTTCAAGGTGACAGTTTTGTATTGAGTCTAAAATTAAAAGATTTGGTTTTTCTTGTATGCATGTTGTTATTATATTTTCAAGTGATGCCTGATCAGAAAATAAAAGATTTTCACATGAACAATTTAGTCGCATCGCACGGGTTTTTACTTGTTCTAGTGATTCTTCTGAGGAAAAATAAATGACTTTATTAGTTTTTGCTATTTTGTTTGCAACTTGCAGAAGTAAGGTAGATTTTCCAATTCCTGGATCTCCTGTGAGTATTAAAAAAGATCCTTGTAGTATTCCACCACCAAGAACTCGGTCCCACTCTTTTATTGTAGAACTCATTCGTGACTTGTTTTGTGTTTGTATGGATTTTAAATTAAAAAGCTTAGGAGGTTCTTTTTTTGTTGAATATAAATTTGATTGGCTTTTTCTTATTACTTCTTCTTGAATACTATTCCACTCATTGCAATTAGGACAGTATCCAGCCCATTTTAAAGTTGTATAATCGCACTTGGTACATTTATATGTTGTTTTGTTTGTAGACATAAATTAAATAGATTTTATTATTTCGTTTGTTTTTGTTTTCAATAAAATTGGTGAAATTGTTATTTTTGCTGGCTTATCTATTACGAAACAATTTCTACAACGAGCTTCATAATATTCTTCTGCGCCAACTAAAATAATAGAGTCATCGTATTTTGCTGGCTTGCCATTAATTAGGCGTTGAGAAAAATATGCTTCATTTCCGCAACAAACACAAATTGCCTTTAGTTTTGTTATATGATCGGCAATTGCAAGTAGAGTTGGAATTATCCCAAAAGGCTCTCCTCTAAAATCAAGGTCAAGCCCAGCAACTATAACGCGTTTTCCAAAATTAATTAATGAACAAACTACAGAAATAATTTCTGTAGGGAAAAATTGTATTTCGTCAAAGCCTATTACATTTGTATTTTTGCTAGTTACTTCAAGGATATGATTTATTGATTTTCTAGATCCATCAAAAGGGAACGCTTTTTTTTTCTGATTATTATGTGAAACGATACAGGCTTGGCTTTTTCTTTTATCTATTTGATGCTTAACTGTTAAAATGTTTTGTTTTGCATATTCAGCACGCCTTAAACGGCGCATAAGTTCTTCTGTTTTGCCAGAAAACATTGAACCGCAAATAACCTCAAGTGATCCTTTTTTCATATTTTTTAACCTTAAATTTTGAACGTTTTAATAAAGATTTCAGCTTTTTGTAAATCGACTTTATGGTCTATTCCTATAGTTTGCTGATTTGTGGTGTTAACTTTAATTTTTAGACCGTTATATAAAAATCTTAGTTGTTCTAGTTTTTCCATTTTTTCTATATGGCACTGTTTCATGCAAGAAATTTTTTTTAGTGCATCTGTGGTGTATGCGTAAATACCTATGTGTTTAAAATAATTTTTACTTACAATGTTTTCGCGCTTAAATGGTATGGCATGTCGTGAAAAATAAAGAGCAAAGTTTTTTGAATCACAAACAACTTTTACTACATTTTCTGACTCAATTTCTTCTTTGTTTATAATTTGTTTTTTTAGCGTCCAAACATCAGCATTATCTTCTTGATTTGTTTTTAGAAGTTGGGTAATCATTTTTTTTGTTATAAATGGTTCATCACATTGCCAGTTTACCCAGATGTCAGCATTTATAATTTTTGAATTCATAACTTCAATTAATCTGTCTGTTCCTGATACGCATTTTTGCGAAGTCATGATATATTTACCATTAAATTTTTTTATTAGATTAGCTGCTTGTTGTGAATCTATTGCAAATAATACGCAGTCAAAGATTTTGGTTTTATTTGCAGCTTCAAATACCCATTGCATGAGCGGTTTGCCACCAATGGTAGATAAAATTTTTTCTGGGAATCGTGAGGAGTTTAACCTGGCAGGAATTATACATGCGATTTTTTTATTCATAGTAATTTGATTTAGGTATTTAAATTTAAGTTTGAATTGTTTAATATAGACGTCTAATAATATTTTTCAATAAATCCAAGGCAAAATAAGAGTATAAAAGCTAAGTTTTATGATACACAATGACTATATTTTAACTGAACAGTCAGGAAAACTATCTGGTGAAGTTTCTTTACATGGTGGGAAAAATGCTGTTTTGGTTATAATGGCATCTCTTTTATTAACTAAGGGGAAATCTATTCTTAAGAATGTTCCTAATTCTGCGGATGTTTCTCAGATGATTATGCTTTTGAAAACGCTTGGAGCAAAAGTTTTTTTTGATTCAAAGTCCAATTATTTAGAAATCGATACTAGCCAAGTAAACAATTTTGATGTTTCTTCTGAAATTATGGGTAAAATGCGAGCATCAATTCTTGTTGTTGGTCCATTGCTTGCACGTTTTAAAAAAGCAAAAGTTTCTCTTCCTGGTGGGTGTGTGATTGGAGCAAGGCCTATAGATTTACACTTAAAAGGTTTTAAAAAAATGGGAGTTGAAATAGAAGAACACGGTGATTTCTTAAATGTTTTTATTGTTTCTAAAAAACATGAGAAGAATAGAATTGTTTTAGACTTTCCTTCTGTTGGGGCTACTGAAAACATAGCTATGCTTGCTGCTTTAATGGATTGTGAGACCACTATAATAAACGCAGCTTTAGAGCCAGAAGTTTTTGATTTTTTAAGCGTGCTAAAAAAGATGGGCGTGTCTATTTCTGCTATTGCACCCGCAACGCTTAAAATCATTGGCAAACCAAGTCTAAAACCAATCCAACACTCAATTATTTCTGACCGTCTTGAAGCAGGAGCTTTGCTTTTGGCTGCTGCTATGTCTGGCGGTGATATAAACTTACCTCAAGCAAGAGTTTGTGATATGGATATATTTTTGAGTAAATTAGAAGAAATGGGGCATCAAATTTTGGTTGGAGAAGGTGATATTGGAGTTCGTTTAATATCTTGTCCTTCTCCTAAAGCTGTAAATTTTAAAACAGGGGTTTATCCAGGATTCCCTTCAGATTTACAGGCTCCAATGATGGCTGCTCAGTGTATTGCTGATGGAACAAGTGAGATAGAGGAAACCGTTTTTGAAAATAGACTTATGCATGTTAATGAATTGCAAAAAATGGGAGCACAGATTTCGGTTTCTGGATCAAGGGCAATTGTTCGTGGAGTAGAAACCTTATATGGTGCGAATGTTATAGCAAGTGACATACGAGCTTCATGTGCTTTGGTATTAGCAGGTCTTGTTGCGCAGGGTGCTTCAAAAATATTTGGACTTCATCATTGGCGACGTGGCTATGATTGTCTAGAAAAAAAATTAACCAAACTAGGGGCTAAAGTTTCTGTTTTGGATGGAAAAGTTATTTCTATTCCTCTTGAAAAAAAACTTCAAAAATCGAAATTGATTAGTTGAAAGCTGAAAAACTTGCAGAAAGCTCTAGAAGTTCTTTGGTGATTAGAGATTGCCTGGATTTATTGTATTCTAGTGTTAATTTTTCTAAAAACTTATCGGCATTGCTGGTTGCATTTTCCATTGCTAAAAATCGTGATGCTTGTTCCGAATAGAGCGACTGAAATAATAGATTTAGTATTTTTGTACGTAGATATTTTAAGGCAATAAAATTTACAATCTCATTTTTATTTCCTTCCCAAATTAGATTATCATCTAAAATCCTTTTTTGTTGTTCTTTGTGTAAATTTTTTTTATCTAATTCAAAAGGGGTTAGGATTGTTTTTTTTGGGTTTTGAATAAAGAAGTTTTTAAAGAAATTGCTATAAGCGGTAATGGATGAAAAATTATTTTCATTTCCCATTATGATTTTAGTTATTTCATTAGTTATGAATAGATAATTTGTAGTTTTAAGGGTGTCAAAATTATATAAAGATCTCCCTAGTTTTTCTTGTTCTAAAAATTGTTTTGCTTTGTGTCCTATTGTTATGAAAAAAGGTTTTTGGTGTTCCTCTAAGAAGAAGTTTCTTCTAAAAAAGCGAAAAAGTTCTGCATTGAAACTGCCGCAAAAACCTTTTGTTGATGATATTAAAATTATTAAAGGGTTGGTATTTAATACGTCTTTTGGAAACAAAATAGGATTTTGTTCTTTATTGATAATTAATGATATTTCTTCAAATAGTGTTTTTATAATTTTTTCATAATAATTTATGGGGATATTTATTTTTTCTAGTTTAGAATAAAGCGACATTGATATTAGTCGCATAGCAAAAGTTATTTTTCTTGTGGTTTTTATTGAATTTATTTTGCGTCTCAGTTTTATAAGCTGTGACATTTTTTATACCTTTAAAACAATTTTTTAATAACTGTTTATGTTTGAAATGTTAGACTAAAACTTAATTGAAAAAAAAGCCAGATTATGATTTAAATTAGCTTTTTATGGTTTAGTTTGTTAATAATTTGGCTTAAGGATCTTAAAAAATCTATTTGGAGATTACCATGGTTTTGTTGATAGATGGATATAATCTATTGCGTAATATTTTTCATAAACAAAAAGGCAAATTAGATAAACAAAGAAAAGATTTAATACAACAACTTTCTTATTATAAAAAGAAGAAAAATCTTGAGATTGTGCTTGTTTTTGATGGCGGATTGTTTAATCATGCTACTAGAGAAATAAGAGGCGGAGTTGCGGTGATTTTTTCTGGCCAACACTCAAATGCTGATGATTGGATTTATAAATATGTCAACAAAAACAAGGAAAAAGAAATTTTACTAGTAACTCAAGATCGCGAGCTTATTAACCGTTGCGGAAAGCATAACGTTGATTCGTTGGATGTTGCTGATTTTTACAAATTATTACAAGATGTTTTGATTGGAGAAACAAATAATCCAATTGTAAGTGGAAACACAAAAAGTGTTCAGAAATATGACCATGAAATTGATGATATTTATCAACAAATAGATAGAGAAGGGTTAGATTTATTAATGTCACAATCCGATGTTTCTTCTGTTTTGAAAGACGATGAAGTGTCCAAAAAAATTAGGAAGAGTAAGTCAAAAACGTTATCAAAGAAAGAAAAGAAAATTTTGAATAAATTAAAAAAGCTTTGAGGTATAAAGAAAAAGCGGTGAATATTATGAAAAAGGTTTATGCCATAAAAGATATAGATTCTGTTGTAGAAGAGGTTTTTTTGCCTAAACTAAAAAAGTATACGATTTTTACTTTTCAAGGTCCTCTTGGCGCTGGAAAAACAACTTTGATAAAGAGGGTTTTAGCAAAAAGCGGCGTGAAGGAGATTGTTACAAGTCCAACTTTTAATTATTTAAATAAGTATCATGGCAATTTCGGTATGATTTTTAATCACTTTGATCTTTATCGAATTACATCGTTAGATGGGTTTTTAGAGCTTGGGTTTGATGAGTATTTATACCAAAACAAAGTAATTAATCTAATAGAGTGGCCACTAGTTATAGAAGATCTACTTGATAGTGAAGATCTAAAATCTAAGGTTTGTAATATAAAACTTAGTTACGATCCAAAAAATTTAAGCATACGTGTTTTGGAAACTAAATAAGCTTTATTGGCTTTTGTATTGACATATTGTTGTAAATTGGGTTTTTTATAAAAAAAGTTGCAATCTTTATCAAAATATCTAAGCTTTTAATACAGTTTTTAGGTTTTTTTGTTAAAAAGGCTGGTTTTGAAATATTTTAAAATTATTTAAGGGGAGATGCCCGAGTGGTTAAAGGGGACGGACTGTAAATCCGTTGGCTACGCCTTCACAGGTTCAAATCCTGTTCTCCCCACCATTAAATTAGGTGCGGGAATAGCTCAATTGGCTAGAGCGACAGCCTTCCAAGCTGTAGGTTGCGGGTTCGATTCCCGTTTCCCGCTCCAGCTTTGAGCGAAAATGCTGGCGTAGCTCAGTGGTAGAGCAGCTGATTTGTAATCAGCAGGTCATGGGTTCAAGTCCCGTCGCCAGCTCCATTAAGTAATGACTAGGAAGAAAAAAGATTCACTAACTTTTGCAATTACGGATAAATGAGCCCACGTAGCTCAGTAGGTAGAGCACTTCCTTGGTAAGGGAGAGGTCACCGGTTCAAACCCGGTCGCGGGCTCCATTATAATTTGACTAAACGTCAATTTATCAGTAAGTATTATAGGCAACTAGGGTAAAAATAATTAATTCGAATTAATTTAAACTGAAAGAATTTCTCGTATGGCTAAGAATAGAACCATCATTCATTTATCATGTAGCGAGTGTAAATCAAGAAATTATAGCAAGCGGGTTTCTAAAAAAAGAAAATTTGCTAAACTAAATCTTAATAAATATTGTTCAAAATGTCGCAAAAGTAAGTTGCACAAGGAGACTAAGTAATAGGCCAGTAGCTCCTAATTGGTAGAGCAGCAGACTCCAAATCTGCGTGTTGGGGGTTCGAATCCCTCCTGGCCTGCCACTGCCGGAGATTTTTTTTGTTTTATTTGGAAGTAAATTATGAATAAAGTTGTAGTATTTCTCAAAGAAGTTAAGTCAGAATTGGGTAAGGTCACATGGCCAAGGCGCGATGAATTGATTGGTTCTACGATTATCGTGTTTTTGTTGGTCATATTTTTGGGTGCATATTTAGGGATAGTAGATACTGCTTTTTCTGTGTTAATTAAAAAACTTTTTATGTTTTAGATAAAGAGATCGGGTTTATTAGATTATGAAACGTTGGTATGTTGTTCAAGTTTATACTGGGTATGAGGAAGTAGTTAAGGCCGATTTAGAAAAGCGGATTGAGGCTGAAGAATCGGGCGGACTTTTTGGTAAGGTTATGGTTCCTACCGGAAAATCTTTGGAATTTTGGGCAGATGATGATGCTGAAAATAAAAAAGAGAAAATATTTCCAGGATATGTTTTGATTCAAATGGAGATGGTTAGCGATGCATACCGGCTTGTTATGTCTTCGTCTCGAGTATATAAATTTTTAGGCGGAGAGACGCCGATGTCGCTTTCTGATGCTGAAGTTGAGCGAGTTTTCTCTCAAATGAGTGGTCGATTGTCTGTGGCCACAAGCAAATTGCCTTTTGGTGTTGGCGGCGAGGTTCATATTTCTAGCGGGCCATTTTCGGGATTTGTTGGGATTATAGAAAAAATTGATGAGGAACATAAGAAGTTGACCGTAATGGTGAGTATTTTTGGCCGTCTTACTCCTGTCGAATTAAGTTTTGAGCAAGTTAAAAAATAATAATATATAATTTTTAGTAGGTTTTAGTTATGGCAAAAACAATAAAAACTCGGATTAAATTACAAATTCCTGGCGGAGGCGCAACGCCTGCTCCACCCGTTGGTTCTGCTCTTGGGCAGCACGGTGTAAATATTATGGATTTTTGCAAGCAATTTAATGCTGCAACATCAAAATTAAAAGGGAGCACTATTCCTGTTGTCATTACAGTTTATATTGACAGGTCTTTTGTTTTCATCACCAAAACTCCACTTGTTTCGGAATTAATAAAGAAAAAAATAAATTTGGCTAAGGGTTCCTCTAATCCTGGTACAGATGTTGCTGGTAGTATCAAATGGAGTGATTTGGAAGAAATTGCAAAAATAAAAATGCCTGACTTAAATGCTTTTGATATCGAAGCAGCAAAGAAAGTTGTTGCTGGAAGCGCAAGAAGCATGGGTCTTAAGGTTGTTGATTAGCAAAATAACGAATTGGATTAAATTATGGGAATAGCAGGAAAAAAATATCGCGAAGCCAAAGAAAAAGTAGAAAAAGAAGATTTTAAGTCTTGGCGGGAGGCCGTTACGGCCGTTATCAAAACCGCACATGCAAAATTTGATGAATCTGTTGATACAGACATTGTTTTAAGCATTGACGCTTCAAAGGGCGAGCAAACAGTTCGCGGGTCTGTAATGTTGCCTCATGGAACAGGAAAAAAAATTAGAGTTTTAGTTTTTGCCAAAGGCGAACATGAAGAGCAAGCAAAAGCTGCAGGTGCTGATTATGTTGGCTTTACAGATTTGATTGAGAAAATATCTGGTGGGTGGATGGAATTTGATGTGGCTGTTGCGACTCCAGATTTGATGGGACAAATAGGTAAAGTAGCTAAGATCTTGGGGCCTAGGGGTTTGCTTCCAAACAAAAAATTTGGTACAGTAACACTTGATGTTGCTAATATTGTTTCGGATTTAAAAAAGGGACGTCTTTCTTATCGTAATGATAAAGGCGGGTGCATTCATGCTCCTTTTGGCAAAGTGTCTTTCGGAGAAGAAAAGCTTTGCGAAAATCTTGTAAGCCTTATTAAATCAGTTTCCTCTAATAAGCCTTCTTCCGCTAAGGGGAAATTTATAAAAAAAATTATTATTTCGTCTACGATGGGGGTAGGTATATCGTTAGACCAGGATGAGATTCTTAAATAATTGGCAAGGAGATCCAGAGAATGAATCGTCAACAAAAAGATACTGCAATTTCTGACGTTAAAGATTACTTGACACGTTCGCAGGCGGCCTTCTTGGTTAATTATAAAGGGCTAACTGTTGCGCAGTTACAGAAGTTTCGTAAAGAGTTGAGAGTGGAAGATGGAGTTTTTAAGGTTACAAAAGCACGTTTGATGAAACTTGCTGCTGATAAAATTGAAGCAGGAGAAGGATTTAAAGAGAATTTTAAGGATCAAGTAGGGTTGGTTTTTGCTTTACAAGAAGCTCCGCCAGTAGCAAAGGTAATTAGAACATTTGCTAAAGAAAATGAGGCCTTAGAAATTGTTGTAGGATATTTTGAAAATCATGTGATTTCAAAAGAGGAAGTTATTTCGTTAGCATCTGTGCCCTCAAAGAATGTTTTGTTTGGCAGGCTTGCTGGCGCCTTACAATCACCGCTTTCAGGATTAGCATTTACGCTTAGCGCTGTGGTTTCTAAACTAGCTTACGCTTTAGATGCTGTAGTTAAAAAAAAGAAAGATGAAGGTTCAAAAGAGGGTGATGAGTAAGTTGATGTGTTGTTTTAATTAAAATTGTAGTTATTTTTGTCTAGTTTGTGCAGGAGGACTCGATGTCATCTAAGATTACTAATATTCTTGAAGAAATTAACAAGCTATCCGTTTTGGAATTAGTTGATCTTGTTAAGAAAATTGAAGACGAATATGGTGTTTCAGCCGCAGCTCCGGTTGCCGTTGCCGCGCCGTCAGCAGCTGCCGCAGAAGGTTCAGCCGCCGAAGCTGAAAAAACAGAATTTAAAGTTATTTTGAAGGATATTGGATCAGAAAAAATTAAAGTCATTAAGGCATTAAGATCTGTAACTTCATTGGCTATAAAAGAAGCTAAGGATGCCGCAGAATCTGCTCCTTATGTTGTTAGCGAATCAGCACCTAAAGATGAGGCTCAAAAAATCAAGGAAGCGCTAGAAGCTGCGGGTGCCAAAGTAGAGTTATCTTAAATAATATTAATAAAGTTTACCCCGGAGTAGATTCAACTAGTTTTCTACTCTGGGTTTTTATGCATTAGGGGTTGGGCAAACCAAGTTTATAATAATTTTATGTTTTTGGGAGCTTCTGAATGTCTCATTTTCGCAGAGGTAAGGGTTTATTAAGAAAGTCTTTTGGTAAAATTAAAGAATCAGTTTCTTTGCCAAATCTAATTGAGATTCAATCAAAATCTTATAATGATTTTGTGCAGTTTGATTTTTTACCTTCAGAAAGAAAACAGATTGGTTTAGAAAAGGTTTTAAGGGATATTTTCCCTATTGGATATCAAGATCGTGTTTCTCTTGAATATGTTGGTTACGAGTTAGGTGATTGGTCATGCGCTTGTGGGCAATTAAAAGGCTTAGAGAGTCGTTATCATTGGTCTTGTTCGTCTTGTAAAAAGACAGGACATAGTAGATTAGATAGTTCTAATACTTGTTCTCATTGTAAAAAGCAATCTGCAAAATATATTTTGTGTAACAAGTGTTTATCAAGGGTTTCTGTTGTTGTTCCTGTATCTGCAAATGAGTGTCGCTATAGTGGCAAAACTTATTCTCTTCCTTTAAAAATCAAAATTCAATTAATCACTTGGGATACAGAGGCCAAGGGTGATGAAAAAGTTATTCGAGATATAAAAGAACAAGAAATTTTCTTTTGTGATTTGCCTATTATGGTTGATCTTTATGAAGGGCAAGATGGTAGTTTTTATTTAGGAAATCATGGAATTTTTGTTATTAATGGAGTTGACAGAGTTGTTGTTAGTCAGTTGCATCGTTCTCCAGGTGTTGTTTTTGTTTTAAGTAAAAAGACTAAGGATTTTAGAGGTAATCCTTATAATATGGCAAGAATAATTCCTACTCGTGGGTCATGGTTGGATTTTGAGTTTGATCACAATGATATTTTATATGTTCGTATTGATAAAAAGAAAAAGATTTTACTAACAACATTTCTGCAGGCTCTTGGTATTGAAAAGGATCAAATCTTATCTCTATTTTATTCATTCGAAGATGTTGATATTAACGATGGTTCCTTCCTCAAGAAGGTAGATGATTTACTTGTTGGACAACGATTAGAACCTGGCGCTCTTCCTAAAAAACGCGAAGCGGATTTTGTTGTTGGTAAGCGATTAACATTTGAAGATGTTAGAAAATTAAAAAAGAAAAAAATTGAATGTCTTAATGTTAGAAAGGCAAGTCTTTTAAATAGGATTTTAGGAAAAGATCTTATTGACGAAACTACAGGTGAAATACTTGCCGAACAGGGACGAGCCTTAAGTGAAACTTTATTAGATGAATTATCTAGCCGTGATAATTTAACAATGAAGATTATTCGATCTTCAGGTTATGTTTTTCAACCTACGATTGCTTTGACGCTAGCTCAAGATAACATTTCTGATAAGAAAGATGCTATTAAAGAAATATACAGTAAGCTTCGACCTGGTGATATATCAGAAGTTGAAGTTATGGAAGAGTATATTAATAATTTATTTTTCAATACTCGTTTTTATGATTTAGGTCGTCTTGGAAGAATAAGAACAAATAGAAAGTTAAATCTTTCTACGGATGAAGAAAAAACAAGCCTTGATTTAGAGGATATTTTAGCCACAGTAAAGTACTTAGTTAATTTACGTGAGCGTGGCGAAGGAGAGCTTGACGATATTGATCATCTTGGAAATCGCTGTGTTCGTTTGGTTGGAGAGCTTCTTAAATCTCAGGTTTATGTAGGTTTTGCGAGAATTGAAAAGGTTGCTAAGGAAAGATTGCGTGTACAAGATAGTTATGCAACTTTAATGCCTTATGATTTTTTAAATGTAAAACCATTGTCCGCGGTATTAAAAGAGTTTTTTGGTACAGGGCAGTTGTCTCAATTTATGGATCAAACTAATCCATTAGCTGAAATTGCACATAAAAGACGTTTGTCTGCTCTGGGGCCTGGAGGAATAACTAGAGAACGTGCTACGTTTGAAGTTCGTGATGTTCACACGTCTCACTATGGTAGGATTTGTCCTATTGAAACTCCTGAAGGTCAAAATATAGGTCTTATTTCATCGCTTTCAACATATGCAAAAGTTAACGATCTTGGATTTATAGAAACCACATATCGTCCTGTTGATAAAGGTGTGGTTAAAGATGATGTTGTTAGTTTAGATGCATTTACAGAAACAGGGAAAGTGGTAGCGCAAGCTACTGTTCCAGTTGATAGCAAAAATAGATTAGCAAAAGGTCAAGTTTTTGTTCGTAAGGACGGTAATATTTTTCTTGCGGATTCTAGTACGGTTGATTATGTGGATGCTTCGCCAAAGCAATTGGTTTCTGTTGCAACGGCTTTAATACCATTTTTGGAGCATGATGATGCTAACCGTGCATTGATGGGATCAAATATGCAACGTCAAGCTGTTCCTATTGTTAAGTGTCAAAGTCCCATTGTTGGCACAGGAATGGAAAAAGATCTTGGAAATTTAGAAGGAGCAGTTTTATTGGCCAAAAAATCTGGGGTCGTTGAGTATGTTACTTCTGATAAAATCTTTATTCGAATAGACGATGAGCTAAAAAGTAAAGAATGGTTTGCGAAACCTCTAGATGTTTATCCTTTAAAGAAGTTTTCTAGATCAAATCATAATACATGGATACATCAGTCGCCAATTGTAAAAGTTGGAGACAGTGTTAAAAAAGGTGATATTTTAACAGACGGGCCCGCTGTGAGCAGTGGTGAATTGGCACTGGGTTCCAATATTCTTGTTGCTTTTATGCCATGGCAAGGTTACAACTTTGAGGATGCAATCATTCTTGGTAAGCGTTTGGTAGAAAAAGATTCTTTTACTTCTATACATGTTGAAGAATTTACGTCTGAAGCTCGTGAAACAAAACTTGGACCAGAAGAAATTACAAGAGACATTCCGAACGTAGGTGAAAGGGCACTAGAGGCCCTAGATGAAAATGGGATTGTTAAAATTGGAACGCGAGTAAAGCCAGGGGATATTTTAGTAGGTAAAGTTACTCTTAAAGGGGATGTCCAATACTCTCCAGAAGAAAAATTGTTAAGAGCTATTTTCGGTGAAAAATCTAGAGAAGTAAGAGATACTTCTTTGCGAGTTTCTCCAGGAATTGAAGCAACCGTTGTCGATGTTAAAGTTTTTTCTAGAAGTGGTGTTAGAAGAGATAAGCGTTATAAAGATATCGTTATAAAAGAAACCGAAAAACTAGAAAGAGATTTATCCAGACATGTTAGCGTTCTCTATAGCGGAGCAAAAGATAAAATAATTTCTTTGGTTGTTGGGTTAAAACCAGCAATTAAAAAATGGAATAAATTTACAGAAAAAGGTGTTTTCTCCGAGAAAAAATTAAAAGAAGTTAGTGTAGATGAATTGTTTGAGATTGATGTTGTTGATAAAAACATTTTATCTCAAATTAAAGAATTTAGAGAAATCGTTGGCAATCAAATTCATGTTTTAAATGCACAGAAGGAGCTAAAAATTAGTCATCTCAAAAAAGGTGATGAGTTGCCTTCTGGTGTAATTAAGATGGTCAAAATTTATGTTGCAATGAAACGTTCTGTTTCTGTTGGAGATAAAATGGCTGGCCGCCATGGAAACAAGGGTGTTGTTTCTCGTATAGTAGATGTTGAGGATCTTCCTTACATGGAAGATGGTACTCCTGTAGATATAGTATTAAATCCTCTTGGTGTCCCTGGTCGTATGAATATTGGCCAAATCCTAGAAACAATACTTGGTATGGCAGGTAAAGCTGTGGGGAAAAATTTAAGAAAGCAACTAGAGCAGAATTCTTTTTCTGAAATAAAATCATATCTTCAAAAGTGGTATGGTAAAGAAATCATAGCTGATATAGAGCAAACCCATGGTAAAAAAGGGATAGAGGAATTAGCAGAAGAGTCTGCCAAAAAAGGTGTAGGAATGAAAACACCTATTTTTGATGGAGCAGATTATGACAAAGATATACTTCCGATATTGAAAGATTTGGATCTTCCGATAAGGAGTACTTACCCTCTTTTTGATGGTAGAACCGGCGAAAAGTTTGATCAAGAGGTTACTGTTGGTTACATTTATATTATGAAGCTTAATCACTTAGCTGATGATAAATTACATGCTCGTTCTGTAGGTCCATATTCTTTAATTACACAACAGCCTCTGGGAGGAAAAGCTCAGTTTGGTGGTCAAAGATTGGGTGAAATGGAAGTTTGGGCTTTGTATGCTTATGGTGCTGCGTATACCTTGCAAGAAATGTTAACTGTTAAATCGGATGATGTTAACGGCCGTGTTAAGGTTTATGAGTCTATTGTTAGAGGGGAAGACGTTCCAGATCCAGGGATTCCTGAATCGTTTAATGTGTTGGTGAAGGAGTTGCAGAGTTTAGGGTTACAAGTAGATTTATTTAAGGCAAGCAAGGAGCAAGTTAGTGAGTAACAAAATACTTGATCGTTTTCGTGAGTATATTAACGTATCTCAGTTTAATGCTATTAAGCTTGGGATAGCTTCACCAGAAAAAGCTCGCTCGCTCTCTTATGGCGAAGTAAAAAAAATAGAAACCATTAATTACAGAACACTAAAACCAGAAAAAGATGGATTGTTTTGTGCACGTATTTTTGGTCCTGTTAAGGATTGGGAATGTAATTGTGGTAAATATAAGCGAATGAAACATCGTGGAATTACCTGCGAGAAATGTGGAGTAGAGGTTATTCAATCTCGAGTGCGTAGAGAGAGAATGGGACACATAAATCTTGTTTCTCCTGTCTGTCATATTTGGTATTTAAAAGGTATCCCTAGTTTCTTAAGTTTAATTATGGGTTTGCCGGTAAAATACTTAGAGCGTATTATTTATTTTGATAGCTATGTGGTGATTCATCAAGGGACATCTCCATATCCTCGTTTAACATTATTAAATGCTCAAGAGTATGAAGATTATGTTAGGGCGCACAAAGAAGATACAGTTTTTAAAGCTGAAATGGGGGCAGAGGCTATACACGAATTGCTTTCAATGATTGATTTAAGTTTTGAATGTAGAAAGCTTGAAGAAGCATTTGCTCAAACATCTTCTGTTGCTATTAAAAATAAAATGGCTCGTCGCCTAAAAGTGTTATCAGGTATGCTTAGGGCAAATATTCGTCCAGAGTGGATTGTTTTAGAAGTTTTACCTGTTATCCCTCCAGATCTAAGGCCTCTTGTTCCTCTTGAGGGTGGAAGATTTGCAAGTTCAGATTTAAATGATTTATATCGTCGTGTTTTAAATAGAAATATAAGGCTTCGTAGATTGATTGAGCTTGAGGCTCCAGATGTCATTATAAAAAATGAAAAGCGAATGCTTCAAGAATCTGTAGACGCTTTAATTGATAATGGAAGACGAGGACAGCCTGTTTTGGGTTCCAACAAAAGATCTTTAAAATCGCTTAGTGAAATGCTTCGTGGAAAGCAAGGCCGCTTTAGACAAAATTTATTGGGTAAGCGTGTTGATTATTCTGGAAGATCTGTAATTGTTGTTGCTCCCGAGTTGAAAATGAATCAATGTGGGCTTCCTAAAATTATGGCATTGGAATTATTTAAACCATATGTTTATGTTGAATTGCAAAAAAGAGAGCTTGCAAGTAATTTACGCGTTGCAAAAAAGATGGTTGAAGAATTGTCTCCAGGTGTTTGGGACGCACTAGAAACTGTTGTAAAAAACAGACCGGTATTATTAAACCGTGCTCCAACTTTGCATAGGCTTGGGATTCAAGCTTTTTATCCTATCTTAGTGGAAGGAAAGGCTATTCAAGTTCATCCTTTAGTTTGTTCTGCTTTTAACGCTGATTTTGACGGTGATCAAATGGCCGTTCACGTTCTTTTGAGCTGTAAAGCTCGCAAAGAAGCTGAAGTTTTAATGCTTCCTTCTAAAAATATTTTATCTTCTGCTCATGGACGTCCTGTTCCAGTTCCTTCTCAAGATATGATTCTTGGTTTGTATTACATGACTAAGGGTCGCAGTAATATGAAAGGAGAGGGGGGAGTATTTGCTAATATTAAAGAAGTGGTTTTGGCTCATCAACAAAAATGTGTTGATGTTCAAACATTTATTAAGTTAAGACTAGGTTCTGGAAAAATTGTTGATACAACTGTCGGTAGAAGTCTTCTTTATGAGGCTTTGCCTGAAAAAACAGAATTTAGTTTAGTTAATAAAGCCATGAAAAAAAAGGACATAGCAAATCTTATTTTAAGTATATATAAGATTGTTGGTGGTGATGAAACTTCAAAAGTTCTTGATAAGCTGAAAGTATTAGGTTTTAGTGGTGCAACTTCTGCAGGAATTTCTCTTGCTTTTGATGATTTGGTGATACCTGAAAGCAAAGCAAAATTAGTTGAGATTTCTAAAAAAGAAGTTGGAAATATTGAAAAACTTTATATGGATGGTGCTATCACAAACCGTGAACGTTACAATAAAGTAATTCAAATTTGGGCGCGAGCTACTGAAGATATTGCTTCTGATATGATAAAAACCTTAGAGACTCAAGATAGAGTTGCTGTGGCTAACAAAAAGGGCGAAAATCTTCAATTTAATCCTGTTTTTATTATGTTAGATTCTGGAGCTCGTGGATCTAGGCAACAAATTCGTCAGTTAGGTGGAATGCGTGGTTTGATGGCAAAACCGTCAGGCGAGATTATGGAGACTCCTGTTGTTGCAAACTTTAAAGAGGGTCTAAACGTATTCGAATACTTTATTTCTACACACGGTGCTAGAAAAGGGCTTGCTGATACGGCGCTTAAAACAGCTGATTCTGGTTATTTATCTAGAAGGTTGGTAGATGTTTCACAAGATGTAGTTATAACCATGAATGATTGTCATACTTTAGGAAGTATTCAATTAGATGATCTAAAAGTTGCTGGAGAAGTTGTCGAGACTTTAGGAGATCGCTTATTTGGTCGTGTATTAGCGGATGATGTTATAGATGAAACAACAGGAAAATTGATTGCATCTCAAGGCGAATTGGTTATAGATGATTTACTTGCAAAAATTAATGAGGCAGATATTTCACGTGTTTCTGTTCGTTCCGTCTTAACTTGTCAAGCAAAGCGTGGAGTATGTGCTACTTGTTATGGTCTTGATTTATCTAAAGGACACATAGTTGACGTTGGAACTGCTGTTGGAATTATTGCGGCGCAATCAATTGGTGAGCCTGGAACACAGCTTACTATGAGAACTTTCCATATTGGTGGAACGGCAAGTGGTTTGGTTGAAAAAAATACACATGTATCTAGATTTGACGGAATAGTTCAATTTCGTGGTGTACATGTAGTAAAAAACCGCGAAGGTCAATCTATCGTTATGAATCGTCGTGCAAAAATTGCGATAGTTTCAGAAGATGGCCGTGAATTAGAAGTAATGAAATTAACTTATGGTACAACATTGTTTGTTGAAGATGGCCAGAACGTTTTGGTTGGCGATAAACTTGCAAAGTGGGATTTAAACCAAAAAATCATAATGACTGAAAAAGTTGGTACGGTTCAGTTTGTTGATTTGGTTGAAAATGTTACATATCAAGATAAATATTATGAAAAAACGGGTCAAACTCGTAAGGTTGTTTTGGAGAGGAAAGATGAAAAAAGACAACCATATCTTGCTATTATTGGTGATCATGATGACGAGGAGATAAGATATTTTCTGCCAACTGGTGCACACATATATGTTAAAGATGGCCAAAAAGTTTTACCAGGGGATGTTTTAGCAAGAATTTCAAGAGAAGAACAAAAAACTAGGGATATTATTGGAGGCTTAACTCGTGTTGCCGAATTATTTGAGGCACGTATTCCAAAAGATGCTGCAATAATTAGTGAGACAGATGGTAAGGTTCAATTTGGTGGTTTGCACCGTGGGAATCGACGAATCATTGTTACTAATGATGAGGGCGAAGAATTTGAGTATAGTATTCCTCGTAGTAAGTATTTAGCAGTTGAAGATGGTGAACAAATTCAAGCTGGTGCAAATCTAACTATGGGACTTATTAATTCACATGATATTTTGAGAATTTTGGGCCCCGATGAACTACAAAAACATTTGGTTCAAGAAGTTCAAAAGATTTATTTACTTCAAGGTGTTGGAATTAATGATAAACACATTGAATTAATTGCAAGGCAAATGCTTAATAAGGTAAAAATTGTTGAGCAAGGGGATACCAATTTTGTAATTGGGGATAGAGTTAGTAAGATACATTTAAAAGAAATTAATTCTCTTTTGATAAGCGAAGGAAAGAGGGGCGCTCTTGCTAAGCCAATTTTGATGGGAATTACAAAAGCATCACTTTCTACAGATAGTTTTATATCTGCGGCGTCTTTCCAAGAGACTACTCGGGTTTTAACAGAAGCATCTGTTAGTGGCCAAGTTGATTATCTTTATGGTTTGAAAGAAAATGTCACAATAGGTAAGTTGATACCTGCTGGAACTGGTGTTAAATCTTTTAAATTAAAGTATTTAGGTGAAGAAGTTTCTCCTCTTGAAAAACAAGCACGAGAAGAGGAAGAGCTTGAAATAAAACTTGATGATATTTCATTAAGTTGATAAAAAGTAAATTTAATAATTAATAGGCGCGTAGCTCAGTGGTAGAGCATTGCTTTGACGTAGCAAGGGTCAGCGGTTCGATCCCGCTCGTGCCTACCAAAAAATTTGTAAGAGTTTTTAAACGACAGTGATTTTTGCTAATTGAGGTTTTTAGAGCATGTTAACAAAAGAGCGTAAAAGCGAAATAATAAGTGAATTTGAAAAACAAGGTAAAAAAAGCGGCACAACAGAAGTTCAAATAGTTCTTCTTGATGAACGTATTAAACAAATTTCAAAACATTTACAGTCTTTCTCCAAAGACAAACATTCTAGGTTTGGTTTAATTAAAATCATTAGCCATAAGCGTAAATTAATTAAATATTTACAAAGAAAAGATAAGGCAAGTTATACAAAACTGATGGAATCTTATCTTGCAAAATAGTTTTGTAAATTAATAAATTTGTAGAATTTGTTGGTGTTTTATTTTTATGGAGAGGCTTGTTTTATTTATTTAAGTAATAATTTTTGTAGGTTTTTTTAAAGAGTCATTATGAGTAAAAAATATAAGTTAGGGAAAACTGGAATAGAAGTTGAGTTAAATAAGTTTGCTATTCAAGCAGATGGTGCTGCATGGATTAGTCATGGAAAGAATATTGTATTATCAACAGCTGTTGCGTCCAGGCACAAAAGAGATTTTATGGGTTTTTTCCCTTTAATGGTTGAGTATAGAGAAAAAACATCAGCTGCCGGAAAATTTCCTGGAGGTTTTATAAAAAGAGAGGGCAGACCTTCTGATCATGAAGTTCTTTCTTCACGTTTGATAGACAGGCCAATTCGTCCTTTGTTCCCTGAATTTTATTTTAATGAGATTCAATTGCTTTCTACGGTTTTTTCAGCCGATGGTAAATTTCCAACAAATATTTTGGCTTTAATTGGATCATCTGTTGCGCTAACAATATCAAAGATTCCTTTTTTGGGACCTATAGGTGCTGTTCGTGTGGCAAAGATAGACGGAAAATGGGAATTTAATGTTGAGGAAAGTGAGCAAGAAAAATCTGAAGTTTCTATAACTGTTGCTGGTACTAAAGATGGTGTATCAATGGTTGAAGGAAATTGTAAAAATTTATCAGAAGATGAATTGGTTGAAGCTTTATTTTTAGCTCATGAAGAAATAAAAAAACAAGTTGATGTTCAGCTTGAAATACAAAAAGATTTGGGCGTTGTAAAGGATTCAATAGAAGAAGGTAATTGGAAAGAGCTAGAAGAAAAAGTTCAAAAAATATTGCCTAAGAATTTTGTAGAAAAACTTTTTGTTTCTAACAAAACAGAACTCTATAATGAATTAGCAAATTTAAGAGATCTAGTTGCTGAAAAATTTGAAAAAGAAATTGAAGCAAAAGAAGTTTCTAAAAACGAGTTAGGTTTTGTTTTTGATTTGGTTTTAAAAAAGACTTTACCAGATGCTATTGTTGAAAAGAACAAACGAGTTGATGGTAGAAGTTTTGATGAAATTAGAAAAATAAAATGTGAAACAGATCTTTTGCCTTGTGCTCACGGTTCCGCGTTTTTTCAACGTGGAGATACACAAGCTTTAGTTAGTGTAACTCTTGGTACTGCAAAAGATGCACAAACTGTTGAACCGCTTATTGGACAAAGAATAGACAAAGATTTCTTGCTTCACTATAATTTCCCTCCATTTTCAACTGGCGAAGTTAAGATGATAAGAGGCGTTGGTCGTAGAGAAATTGGTCATGGTAAATTAGCAGAATCATCCTTCAATTTTGTTTTGCCTTCTAAAGAAAAATTTCCGTACACTATTCGTGTAATTTCAGACATCTTGAGTTCAAATGGTTCTTCATCTATGGCTACTGTTTGTGGAACAACATTAGGTTTAATGGATGCCGGTGTTCCTATTACTGATTCTATTGGTGGAATTGCTATGGGAATGATACAAGATTCTAAAGGTAAATTCCATGTTCTTTCAGATATTTTAGGCATAGAAGATGCGCTTGGTTTGATGGATTTTAAGATTACTGGAACAGACAAAGGTGTAATGGCTGTTCAAATGGATATAAAAGCTAAAGCAGGATTTTCTCGTGAAACACTTAAGGGCGCTTTAGAGCAAGCAAGAGTTGGTCGGCTTCATATTTTATCTAAGATGAACGAAGTTATGTCCGCACCACGTGAGCAACTTTCTGAAAATGCTCCAAAGATTGTGGTGTATCATGTTGCAACAGATAAGATAGGTTCTATTATTGGACCTGCCGGTAAATTTATTAAAGAAGTTATTGCTACAACCGGTGCAGAAGTTGATATTGATGATGATGGAACAGTAAGAATATATGCAAAAAATAATCAATCAGCACAAGATGCACTTATGTTTATCAAAGGCCTTGCTGGCGATATTGAAATAGGAACTATTTATGAAGGTAAGGTTGCCAGAGTCGCCGACTTTGGACTTTTAGTTGATATTTTACCTAGCGTAACAGGTCTTGTTCATATTTCTTTTATTGATAGAAATTTGCAAAGAGATTTAGACAGAGACCATCCAGTTGGTTCTACATTGAAAGTGAAAGTACTTTCTTGTGATAAAGAAACTGGACGTATTCGTTTGGTAGCACCGGAATTGGAATATAAGAAATAATAATTTTAACCAGTAAGCGACTTTTGTTTTCACCAAAGTAGTTTAAATAAAAATGCATACAGCTAGACGGTTATTTTTATATTCAATAATTTTATACGTGATAAGTTTTACTTCTTGTGGAAAAAAGAAAACTTATCACGTTTTTTTTAATTTTGATAAATGTCCTCTTTATATTGATATGCCCAAGAATGTAACAGTTTTTGAAAATTTAGGGCCTATTTTATATGATACTTTGTGTAATCATTTCAGACGGGTTGGTTTTACATTGTCAACGCGTAGAAGAAATAATTTTATATTAGATACAAAAATTAAAAGACTTGTGCAAGAACCCAAGTTTGTTTCTTTAGATGTTTTACCTTATGCTTTTAGGGCTAAAGTTGAAGTGAATGCAAAATTGTTTGATCCTGAAGGTGATTTGTTAGAAGAGAAAAATTTTTATTTTCATAAATGGTTTTCGCGTTCCAAAGATCCGGTTATGGGATCAGATTATTTAGTAGATCAGTATAGAAATTTATTTGTGAGTTTTGTGCCGCAAATAGATCAATATTTTAGAAAATTTTTACTTATTCGTATTGAAAAAAAATGAACTTTTTAGAATTTTTAAAAACCATTAAAAATAAAGATTTTGGGCAACAATACAACGTTTTATGTTTTAGTGGTGATATTTATCCATTACTATTTTTTAAAACTATTTTTGATTTTTTATTTGAAAAGAAAATTATAGAAGAAAAACCACAATTTGTTGAAGTTGGCAAAAAAAATGCAAATGAATTGTTTTCTTGCTTGCAACAAAGCTTTTTAGGACAAGTGCGGTTTTATTATTTAGGGGATTATTCTGGAAGGTTAGATAAAAAAAAGGAAAAAGTTTTACAATTCATTTTTTCTTATGATGGACCACATTCAGTTTCATTATTTGTAGATTCAAAAATTAAAATAAAAAAAAGTAAGTCTTTGTTATCTATTGATTTGCCAAAAGCTATTAAGAAAAATGATTTTTTATCATTTGTTGATTTTTTGCAAAAAGATTATTCAAAACAAAAACATGCGGCAATTTCAAAAGTTTTTAATTCTGTTAATGCGCTTTCTTTAGATGAGGCTTGTCGGTTTGTTGATTGTTTAGATCTGGTTAGCACAAAATCTATTGGCGAATTTGAACAATATGTAAAATTATTTTTAGAACCAGAGAAATCCCTTTTTACATTATCTAGTTATTTTTTTGCCAGAAATTCTAAAGCTTTCTTTTCTTTGTGGAAAGAGATTTGTAATAGTTATCCAGATATTTTTTGGATAATGTATTGGTCAGACCAAGTTTGGCGTGCATATTACGTTGTTAAATTTCAAAGAAAAAAGAAGCCGCAAGCAGCTTCAAAAATTTGCTTTAGGCTTCCATTCACTTTTAGCAAAATGCATTGGAGAGACTATACTTTGCAAGAACTTTCTGGTGCACATGAATTTTTATATAATGCAGATTATGCTCTCAAGACTGGAAGTAAGTTTTGTTTTTTAGATTTGTTTTTTGCTAAACACTTTTCCAAATCTTTTTAATACATTAATGTTGATTGGTTTGGTTCATTTTCTAAATATTTATTCAAAGCATTTGTAATAACACAGGAAATCATGTTAGATATGCTGCTATTTGTTTCTCTGTCTTCAATGTCGCCAAAGAGATATTTAGCAAGGCCTTGGTGTTGTTTTGGAAAGTCTATTTTAATTTTACCTTTTATTTCTATGCCACGGTCTTTTAATAATTGTTCAAGAGTGGCTTTTGCTTGAGTGATTGAACCTAATTTATCAATTAGATTTAATTTAATGGCTTGAGTCCCTGTAAATATTTTTCCTTCTGCCCATTCATGACTTTTTTTAAGATCTAGATTTCTTTGTGCGGCTACATCAGATTTAAATTGTTGATAAACATTATCAGAAAAATCTTGTAGAAGTTTTGTTTCTGCTGGTGTTCTGTCACTTACCATACTGAGTAATGTTTTAAATTTTCCGCTTTTAATCTCGTCAACTTTGATGTTATGGTGATTGATAAATTCTTTTACGTTTGGAAGAACCCATTTAGAACCAATGCTACCAATAAGAGAAGATGGGTTTGATATTATGGCGTCTGTTGCTGTAGCTATGTAGTAGGCCCCGGAAGCACATATCTCATCAATAACAGCAATTACAGGTTTTTCTTTTTGAAAGTTTTTTAATTCTGTGAATATTGCCTGTGAACTTCCTGCGCATCCTCCGCCAGAATTTATTTTTACAACAAGAGCTTTTATTTCATCATTCTTTTGAAATTTATGAATTTTTTTAATTAATCTAGAAGGATCATCTTTAATCATTCCAGATATTTTTAGGTAGCCTATGTGCGTATTTGGAGCAACAACTTTATTAATTTGTTTTTTTATATTTGTTAAAAATGCAGGTAAGAATTGAAGTATGATTATTAAGAAAAATATATTTTTTAGAATAGCGCCAAACCTATTTGTTTTTTTTTCTTCTTTAGCCATCTGTTTCCTTTTTTTTATTATTGTTAAAAAATTAACCAATTCTGATTCATTTTAGCTTGATGTTTTATTTATATCAAAATTATAAAAAGATATATTTAATAAAAGGCTACAATTGGGCCTTTATTGATTGGTTTTTTTTAGTTAATTGTTTTTTGTCTGTGTAATTGTGCATTATAAGATAGATGATTTAGGTAATTTGAAAGTTGTTGGAGGGATAAAAATGGGACGCTTTGTTTTTAAGCATTTTGGTAAATGGACTACGATCATAGCGATTTTTATAATTTTTTGTTTTGGTGGAGTAAGAGTTATGAGATTTTTTAATTTTAAAAGTTTTTTTATTAAGCCTAAAGTTTTATTGGCAGCTCACCGGGGCTTGTCTTCTATGTATCCAGAAAATACCATGATTTCTTTTAGGAATGCTATAGATAGTTCAGATTTTGTTGAGTTAGATGTTCAGTTAACCAAAGATGGTGTTCCTGTTGTGATACATGATGAAACTTTAGAGCGTACAACCAACCAAAAAGGTAATGTTAGTGATTTTACACTGGAAGAAATAAAAAAATTAGATGCTGGTAGTTGGTTTGATGAAAAATATAAAGATGAAAAAATACCAACTTTGCAAGCAGTTTTAGAGTTTGCCAAAAATAAAATTAAACTTTTAATTGAAATCAAAGAGGTAGATACGCAAAGTCAAAGGGAGCAAATTGCGCAAAAATGCCTTGATTTAGTTAAAAGGTATGGAATGCAAAATGATGTTGCTTTTTTGTCTTTTGATCATAAGGTTTTGCAAGTTATTAAAAAATTAGATCCTCAAGCTAAAATTTATTTGATTTTTGGTTGGAGTGATTTTTCTCACGATTTAATTAAAGAAAATAAAATAGTTGATTATGCAAAAGAACATTTAGCCTCTGGCGTAATTTTTAATTCTAGATTGGTTACAAAAAAATTAGTAAAAGAATTGAAAAATAATTGTCTTGTAGTTGGTGCTTATACCATCAACAATATTGGCGAGTTTGGTAAATTTAGAAAAATGCATGTGGATTTAATTTGTAGTGATGAGACAAATAAATTAAAGGATTCTTTGTGAGTTGAATTTTATTATTAATAATCCATATGAATTCTTAGTTTAATTAAACCTTTTGCCATGCTAAATATTCCGGGATTTTTATTTTTTAAATTATTTTTATCTAGGCCATTAAAGCACTCAGTGTCAATGATTGCTATTTTAGACTTATCTGTAGTGACTGTGACATTATCAAAAGATACATCACTATAATTGAATTTACGTATTAATTTTTTAAGGTTTTTTAAAACATCACTATTTAATTTATATATAGCTTTTTCTGAATCGTATTCATTTAATATGTTTAGTTTTTCTGCTATTACAATAAAATTTTCATCTTCAAAGTCTGTAGTATTTGGGATTTGGTATAAGTATTTTTTAGGAACAATGACATTTGTAATGTTTTTTATTTGAAGGTATTCATTCATTTCAGAAGCGCTTATTACTCTGGTCATATTTCTATATTTATGGCCAGATGCTGCAATTTTTATTATAAAATCAGGTATTTGCGGATGTTGGCAAATTATTTCAGTTAGTTTGTCGGTATGTTTTGTTTTAATTATTTCAAATTTTTCTATTCTTTCTTGTAATTCTTGTATCGTTGAGGTTGTTCCACAAATAGATTTTTGTGTAAGTGAAGATATTAAATCTTTATCTGGAAAAATTTGTTCTAATTGCGTTTGTAGTTCTTTTGGCGGAGCATATTTTTCTACGAATTTTTGTTCTGCTTGAGTTAGTCCATGTAGAAATAAAGTGGAATTTGTAATAACTACTAAGAAATTAAATAATTGTTTTATCAATTTTTTTGACATGTCCCTAATTCCTCTAAATTTTTATTTAATTTATTTAGCATTTAAAAGAAGCTATCGAATTGAAAATGTGCTAGGTACCATCTTTCGATGTCTATATCTTCAACAAAATAACAAATTTTATGAGCGATTTTTGCAAACTTAAAAAGTATTTTTTTGTCTTCTAGAATTTCTGGTTTAGTTGTATATGTACTTAATAAATAGTAAATTTCGTGTAGCGCGTTTAGCTCTTTTTTTAACCAACAAGAATGCCATTTATGTGGGTTATGATGATTGAGATAAGTTTCACATTGTTCTGTGTCGATAATTGCAATTTTTTGATTTTTTGTTAGAAATACATTTTGCGAATCAAGATCAATATTACCAGAACCAGTATTTCTAATAACTTTGTACAATTCTTCAAATTGTTTTTTTGTTAAATCCCGTAGTGAAAGATTTGGATCCCTGTCTAATTCTTCTGCAATTACACAATAATTATTATCATTTAGGGCATCATCTTTACCAAGGAAATGGTAAAGATATTTTTTAGGTACAATGATATGTTGTAGGTTATATCTAATTATACAATTTCTAATTAGTTCAGCTTCTACTATACGGCCTATATTATAATGCAATTTTGGATGTGTTTGTTTTGGTATATAAAAAGGTGGTAAAGCTATTTTAATTATTAATTTATTTAGTTGCGGATGTTTGCATATTATTTTAGCCCCACCTATACATCCTTCTTCTTCTTCGTCTGACCACGTAGAGAAGTTTAATATTTCAAATCCGGATTTGTTGAAAGAATTTCTTAAGTAGTCCTTTTGTTCATGTAATGGTATTAGTGATAAATCCATGTTTGGCATAAGATTGTCTAATCTTTCTTTTATTTCTTCCGAAGCTAAGTGTTTTTCTATGAATTCTTGTTCTGCTTGAGTTAGTCCATGTAGAAATAAAGTTGAATTTGTAATAACTACTAAGAAAGTAAATAATTGTTTTATTAATTTTTTTGACATGTCCCTAATTCCTCCAAATATATTTTTTTTAAACTTCCCCGTATTTAAAGGCTAAATGAATTGTAATTGGTTGTCAAAAGGGCCCATGGGGTTATGCAAATTTTGCACAAATCCAGCGATTTTTGCCTTCAAGGTCTTTGTGAACTGAAATTGTGTTGAAATTATTTTGAATTAATAGGTTTTTTAGTGAATTTGCTTGGAATTCGCCCATTTCTAAAACAATTTGTGGAATGTTATTAGTTTCTAAAAGTGAGTTTTTTTGTAAATGTTTGTTGGCATCAATAATAATTTTTTCATAAATTTCAAGGCCGGTTTGGCCGCCAACTAGAGCTTTTTTATCTTCCCAATCTTTTACACTTTTTTCTAAATTTGCCCATTCATTCAGTGAAAGATAGGGTGGGTTGCTGACAATGATGTCAAATTTTTCATTTTCTAAATTTTCATAAAGGTCAGAAATTATAAATTCTGCATTTTTAATTTCATTATGTTTCTTGTTTTTGTTTGCAAGTTTTACAGCATTTGGATTGATATCAATGCCAATGATTGTTATTTGTGGAAATGCTTTTGCAATAGAAAGTGCAATGGCCCCAGTTCCACAACCAATATCTAAAATTTTGAATTTATTAGTGGATTTATCCAAATCAATTTGTTTTATTTTTTCAATTAACCAAGTGCACCATTCTTCTGTTTCTGGTCTTGGGATGAGAATTGGAGGTTGTAGTAAAATTTCAAGATTGCAAAAAGGAACAGTTTCTAAAATATATTGAAGTGGTTTTTTTTCTTCAACTCGCAGATGAATCCATTGTTCTAATTTTTGTTGTTGTTCATCTGAAAGATTTAAATTGTTTGAAAGTAGAAGATCAGTTTTAGTTTTTTTTGTTAATTTTTCTAGTAACCACAAAGCTTCTTGTTTTGCAAGAACGTGGTCATTGCAAACTTTATTCAATCTATTTTGCAGCGAATTTATTATATTTTTTCTATTCAAATTTTTTTTAAAAATCATTTCTAATCACCAAGTAAATTTTTTACATATTCATCTGGGTTGAAAAGTTGTATATCTTCTTTTTTTTCGCCAATGCTTATGTAGATAATTGGAAGTTGAAATTCTTTTGTGATAGAAAAAACTATTCCGCCTTTTCCTGTTCCGTCTAGCTTGGTTAAGATAAGGCCGTTTAGGTTTGTTGCCTCATGGAATATTTTTGCTTGTTGAAATGAGTTTTGTCCAAGCATGGCATCTATGGTTAACCAAGTATTTATTTTTTCATCTGCAAGCTTGCGTTGAATTATTTTTTTTATTTTTTCTAATTCTTTCATGAGGTTAACTTTTGTGTGAAGGCGTCCTGCTGTGTCTATAATTAAATGATCAAATTTTTCATTTTCAAATTTTGTACAGGCATCAAAAATTAAAGAAGCTGGCTCTTGATTATCTTTGCCGCTAAAAACTTCAACATTAATTCTTTCTCCCCACTCTAAAAGTTGTTGTGTTGCTGCGGCTCTAAAAGTATCTGCAGCTACAAGTAGGACTTTTTTATTTTGGTTTTTAAGTTGATTTGCAATTTTGGCGGCAAAAGTTGTTTTACCACTGCCGTTTACACCAACTAAAAGTAAAATTTTAGGGTTTTCTTCTTTAGGATTGTGTTGCTTTAAATGTTCTAAAAGTAATTTTTCTAGTTCTGTTTTGATTTCTTGGCCGGTTTTGATTTTTTGATTTTTTAGAAGATCGCGGAGTTGTAGCATAATTTCTTTGGTTGTTTTCACTCCTGTGTCTGCAGAAATTAGCAAAATTTCTAATTCTTTTAAAAATTCTTCATCTATTTTATTGCGTGAAAATAGTGTGATGGCTTTTGTGGTAAAAGAATTGTAAACCTTTTTAATTTTGTCTTTGATGAAATTAAACATATTGGCCTTTGTTTTTGATTATTAAACTTGCTTATGAATATAGCATTTTTTTGCAAATCTAAAAAAATATTGAGTTTTATTAATGAATAATGCGATAACAGTTTAGTAGTTTGTTTAAATTGTTGACTTTGAGGAAGCGTATTTGATAGTATTTATTTAGTCAACTTGAGTAAATACGAATATTTTTTAAGAAGGAGACGATGTAATGAACAAAAATATTTTGTTTTTGTTGATAATTTTAGGAGCGAGTTTATCTTTGCGCATTTCTGCAGATAAATATACCATTCATAATGAAACAGATTATGACGTTGTTGTTGAAGCTCAATATCGTGATGCAAACAAGAATCCACAAATTGCAACAAAACTTGTAAAGAAACAGACGGCCAAAAAAGTTTCTGCTGGTATTTTCAATCTACCACAGGTAGATTGTTTTGTGATAAAATATAATAATGTTGTTGCATTACAAATTGGCCTTGATACGTCGCAGGCGAAAACTAAAGCATCTTTAAAAAAATCTGCAGAGGACTTGAAAACCGGTGTTTATATAATAAAAAATCAGGTAGTTCGCGCTCAAATTTCTATAACAGAAAGCGTGTTGAGCGATATGAGTAAATTGCTGCTATCAAAATTCGAAGAAATAGGAGAAAAAAGAGAGTTTACAATTAAATCTATTCCAAGATTGGCCTTTTTTGCTCAATAATTTTAAGTTTTTATAATGCGGGGTAATTATTACCCTGCATTATATTTTTTAATATTCTATATTCTTTTCAAAAACATCTTCATTCTACGATAATCATTTTTTGTTAATAGTGAAAAAACTTCGCAAAATTGATGGATTTTTTTTGTGGAGAGTTTTTCATTTTGTTTAAAAATAGCCAGAAGTAGTTCATCTAGATTTGAAATTTGGTTTTCGAAATTGAACAAAAGATACAAAAAATCTGGTTTAGAGAAAAAGTTGCTAGCAATCTCTTTGGAGCTTTTTGCAATGAATGCGTGAATTTTAGAAGGTTTACTTGGAAGTTGGTAATGAAGAGTTTGTAGTTTTTCTTGTTCTTCTTTGAAGCCCACAACTTGAACTTTAAATGTTGTTTTTAAAAATTCAAAAATTTGTGGTTGTTCGCTTTTTAACTCTTCTTCTGTTTTTTGATATGGATATGGATAACGAATTGGGTCAGATGATCCTGTTTGAATTTGGCTAACAACACCAAAGATTGTTTGATTATTGCATTTTACTTCAATAAGAGAGCCAAAATCTGGAATTATATCCCACTTCCAACATTGTGCCAAAAAATTGTCTAGTGAACTTTCAATTACTTCTGCAAAGCAATTTTGTTTATAATTTGTTTTCACGCAATAAACTTTCTTTTTTTTTATATCTTTATTTAAAACAGAGTTCGTTGTTCTTCACTTTCATTGTGCATTATAAAATTTTTTAAATAAGTGGAGCGGTGAATAATTGTTTTTTCTAATTTTTTTAATGAATTTACGTGAAGCTTAGTTCCATAGCCTTTATGTTTTGCAAAACCAAATTCTGGAAAAGCTTTACCTATTTTTTCCATTAATCTGTCACGTGTTACTTTGGCGACTATAGAAGCGGCGGCAATAGAATTTGAATAAGATTCACCAAAATTCATACTGTAACATTCTAGTTTCTCATTGTAAGGATTTGTAATTTCTAGAGGCATGGCATCTGCCAAAACATACTTAACCCTAGAAGAGATTTGTATTGGAACATGGTCTAAAAGTTGCCGGGTGGCTTTTTTCATGGCTTTAAGTGTTGCTTGGTAAATATTCAGACGGTCAATTTGCCTGGGATTTATAATAATACTGGTATGCCAACAGTTTTTGGATATCCAAGAGAAGGCAAGATTGCGTTGAGCTTCGGTTAATTTTTTTGAATCTATAAGAAATTTATAATTTGTTTTTTGGGGCAAAATTGCTGCAGAAACCACCAGTGGTCCGGCAAGACAACCTCTTCCAACCTCATCTGTTCCGCAAATAAAAAAATCACTTTTCCAGGCGGTTTTTTCAAAATAATTTGGTAAAAGGTCGTTTTTATTAATTTTCATATAGAAAAGGGCGAATTATTCAATTTGACAGTTTTTTCTTTTATGGCAAACTAAAAGTACGTTAAATAAACAATTTTTTAGTATTTTATAATCTTTTTATTTTATAAATTTAATTAGGAGTAAAAATATGTCAATATCAACGGAATTAAGAGTTAAGGAATTGCTCCGTGAGCGTGGTTGGACTACTAAAGTTTTATCTGAAAAAACTGGAATGTCTGAAAGTTACCTTACTCATATCAAAAATGGAACACGTCGTTGGAACGAAGATGCACTGTGTAAACTTTCTGGTGCGTTTGAAATTCATCCAACAGATTTGTTTGCTCAGAGAAAAAGTCGCACAGACGATGTAGAACAAAAAGTTAAAATGCCACAAAGTACAGAAGCTGATCTTCAAGTAAATGTGGTTCCTGTTATGGGAGATATTCCTGCAAGTCCATCTCCATATAATAATCAACTAATGCAAGTTACATCTGGGTACAAAGATGTTTTCGTACCAATATTGAATACCAAAGATGATTCAATGTTCAGTTATTGTATTGAAAACAATTCATTAGCACCAACATATGTAAAAGGTGATTATCTCATCATATCTCCAGAAGCTTGGACGCGTTCAGGTGATATTGCAGCTGTTGAGTATGGTAATGACAAACCAGTCAAAGCAATAATGCAGGTTACATATCTTGATGATTTTGTTGTTTTAGAGTCTGTAAATCACAAAAATGCTCCAACTGCTCTAATCAAAGGTAAAGATCATTTTAGAATAATTGGTAGAGTAATTTTTCGTTATCAAAAACTTTAATTAGCCCTTTTGATTATTGAGTTTTTATGCTAAATTAAAAGCTCATTTGAAATAACTTTAGGGAAGGGTCCCATTAACAGTTTGCTAATTTTGTAGCCTGCACATGTTGCAGGCTATTTTATGTAGTTTTACTGTTATCTCCGGTTATAGTGTTTAGTTTGTATTTTTTTAGGAGAACCTTTTATTATGATTCGATACGAAACTCTTATTCTTGCTCATCCAGATTTAAAGAAAGATGATGAGCAAAAAATCGAAAAGTTATTTGAAGAATTAACTTCAAATAAGGATTGTGAGCTTATTTCCTTTGAAAGATGGGGAAAATATTCGCTTACATATCCAGTCAGAAAAGAAGATTACGGTATTTATTTCTTAGTTAGATATTCTTTGCCAAAAGATCTTGCCAACAAGTATCTACATGAGGTTCATGATTTCTTCAAAATAAGATGCAGCGAAACTGTTATGCGCTATGTACATAAAGCATTAGCAGAAGGTGCTTCTTTAGAATATCAAAAGCCTTTGTCTATGGATGAACAAGAAGCTGAACCTAGAAAGCCTTATGAACAAAAAAGACATGAATCTTTTGACAAACGACCGGCTCCCGCTTCCGAAACAAGTGAAGTAAAAGAAGAGGTTGTTGAGGTTGAAGAAAAAGATTTAGATAAAGATGGTGAAAAGGTTGTTTCTGTTGAAGAAAAAGAAATAGCTAAAAGTTAAGGAATTTAAGACATGGCAAGATTAAAACTTAAAGTTAGTACCAGATTAGTTAATAAAAAGTCAAGAAAACAAACCTTTTCTGGCAAAAAACATTGTCGTTTTTGTGCTAACAGAGAAAACGAAAGTTCACTAGATTATAAAAATATAAATTTACTTCGTGGATTTTTAACAGAAAGAGGTAAGATTTTACCTTCTAGAGTTTCTGGAAATTGCTTTTATCATCAAAGAATTTTGGCAAATCAAATCAAAATCGCCAGATCTATGGCATTGTTGCCTTATTGCCCAATGCATAGATAATCTAATCAGTATAAAAGCCCTGCAAAATTTGCAGGGCTTTTATTTTTTTATCTTTATTTCTTATTCGCAAAATAATCAAAAATTTTTAGCATTATCAAACAAATAATAATTCCACTTCCCAGTGAAACAGATAGATTTACTAACGCACCATAACCCACCAAAAATCCTGAAATTACAAATGAAATTGTAGTTGCAATTATAACAGGGTAAGCATAGGTAAGTTGTGAGCGAATGTGGTCCATCAAATCTGCGCCGCTGCTAGATGCAGACATTATTGTTGTTTGTGCTGTAGGTGCAGTTTGGTCTCCGGCTACAGCGCCAGCCAAAATTGCACCAAGAGTTGGAAGTAAAATTGGTAGTTGTGAAAGAATTATTGGAGTACTTAAACCGCTTAAAGATATTATCATTGGAACTGCAATTGGAAATAAAATTGCAATTGTTCCCCAAGAAGAACCAATAGCGAATGTAATAAACAAAGATGTCAAAAAATACATTGCCGGTAATAAACGAATATTAAATGAACTTAAAATTGTATTTGCCAGGTATTCACCGGTTTTCAAATCATTGCTCAGCATTCCTCCAAGCGCCCAAGCTAAAATAAGAATTATAATTGAAGTTAACATTAATTCTGTGCCGTCCCAGCATATTTGTCCAAGTTGTGAAAATTTTATTTTTCTTCTGATGAGTAAAAATATAAAACTTGCTAATAATGCTATGATGCTGCCCCAAAATAGTGCAATTTCTGTACTTGTATTTTGAAATGCTTCAAGCAAATTATTATTTCCACCAAATAGTTTGTATTTTCCAAAATAAAGAAAAAATGCTAAGACACAAATAAATAGTGTTGCTATCGGGAAAATGAAATCTATTATTGATGTATTTTTTCCTTTCATCATGTGGTGTTTTTCCATTTTATGAACAATAGGTTTCCCACCGCCAAAAACATCTCCAGTTTTATTTGCAATGTCTTCATGTTTTTTCATAAGTCCAAATGAAATTGATTTACGAATTATAAAAAAGACAGCAATGATCAAAATAAAAGAATAAAAAATATAAGGGATTAAGTTTAAATAAAGATAAATTGGTTTAGCACTTACAAGCGTTGTTGCCATTGCATTATCTGCAACACCAGATTTTTTTATTTGCATAATGATGATTGCAATCCAGCTGGAGATTGGAAATAAAATACAAAGCGGGGCAGCCATGCTGTCAACAAGGAAGGCAAGCTTAATTCTAGGAATTTTAAAAGAATCAGTAAGTTTATGCATCACAGAACCAACTGTAATGCTGTTAAAAAATTCATCTATAAATAAAATTCCTGAAAGAGCTACGGTTGAAGCTTCTACGTTTTTTTTGCTTTTCGCTTTTTTTTTCATGAGTTTGCTATAAGCATATGTTCCACCGCTATATGAAATGAGTGCAACTATTATTCCTACAGCAATTATAAAAAGAAAAAGGAATAGTTTTTCATTTTCCCAAAATGTTTTCCAAGATCGCAATGAGTTTAGTTCGGTATTTAGCCATATTCTGTGTAATGAGAGTTTGATGGTATTTATAATTGAAAAGTTTGTGATGATAAATGCGGCAGACAATATTCCACAAATAAGAGAAAACATTATTCTGTGTGTTGCAAATGCCAAGACTAATGTGATTATTGGTGGCAATAGCGAGGTCCATGTAGGTTCCATAAAAATTCCTTTCGCAGAAATATAAAAACTTTTGATTTTTAAAGAATAGCAATATTGTTTTATTTAACAAAGGATTGGGTGTAAATGGATGTTTTATGGCGAAGAATCCGCATCTTTTTTTATATTTTTAGATTTCCTTCAAAAATCAAATGAGCATTTGCTTTTTGAAAAATGGTTTCTTTTTTGTCTGTCCAGATTTCAAGAGTGCCGCCAAGCATTTGAATTTTTATTTTTTCATTTAACTTAATTTGTTTAGTTTTTAGTAAAGTTTGAATTATTGCAGCTGCGCCAGAACCACATGCTTGTGTGATTCCACATCCACGTTCATAAACTAAAGCATTAAAAGTTTTTTTATTTTCGTGTTGCCAGATAAATTCAGTATTTGTTTTATTTTTAAATGTTTTGTGATTTTCAAACAAATTGCCGTTTTCACATAGCCATTGCTGATTTGTCTTTTTAAAAATAATAAAATGAGGATTGCCAACATCTACCATGTGGCCGCTATAAAATTTGTTCTTAATTTTTATTTTTTTTGTTTGAACGTATTTTGCTTTGCCTACATTAGTTGTTATTTCTTCATTTATTTTGCACTGAATTTTTTTGTTTCCCATTACGACATTAAATTCTTTTGGAAAATTGTGAAAATCAAATAGGTGTTTTGCAATACAGCGAATTCCGTTGAAACAAACCCCGCCATCACTTCCATCGGCATTAAAGATTAAGGATTTTATTATGGATTTTTCTTTTTTTAAGATTAAAATTCCGTTGGCGCCAATTCCAAAATTTTTGTTGCAGAGTTTTTGTGTGGTTTCAGACCAATCATTTGAATTTATTTTTTGCTGAGTTACTTTTTCAACTTTCCCTAGAAGATCAAGTAAAATGAAGTCGTTTCCAAGAGATTCGTATTTATAAAAATTCATAAATATCTTGGGCCGTTTCGGCCCTCCGGGCAATCCTTCGAGACGATTTGCTTTGCATAAAGATGCTTCGCAAATCCCTCAGGACGAACGGCCGGAAGGATGAATTTATAAGTTAATATTTTGGCAAAGTTAGAAAAATAAAAATTTAATATTTTTGATTGCATGAGATTAATCAGGCCGTTCGTCCTGAGGGATTTATGAGTACATTTTATGTACGGGTATTTTTGTCCCGAGGATCCTGAGTAAGCGTAAGCGCATCGAAGGAAGGATTTGAACGGCTTCATTTTGTTTATAGGTTGAAAACTTTACTTAAATAAGCACGTCCAGAATCTGCCAAAATTACAACCATAACGTCATTTTTATCTAGTTTTTTAGCATAATTCAGCGCTACGTGCATAACGGCGCCGCTACTAAGTCCAACAAGTAATCCTTTTTTTGAAAGTTCTCTTGTCATTGCAAATGAGTCTTTATCTTCAATTGTAATTATTTCATCAATGACTTTTTTGTTTAGCGTATCACTTATAACGTCTACGCCAATTCCTTCTGTTTTATAAGATTTAGGATTTTTGCAGGAAAGTTTAGAAGTAGCTGCATCAATGCCAATGATTTTTACATTAGGATTTTTTTCTTTTAAGTATTGTCCTACACCAGAAATAGTTCCACAACTTCCCATTCCTGCAAAGAAATGTGTAATTTCGCCATTTGTTTGGTTCCAAATTTCTGGGCCGGTTGTGGAATAGTGGGCTGTGACATTTTGCTTGTTGTAGTATTGGTTTGGCATAAAAGCGCCATCAATTTTTTCTAGCAATTCTTCTGCTTTGCTGTGATAACTATTTGGATTTTCAAGAGTGTCTGTGTCTGGGCAGACATAAACATGTGCGCCATAAGCGCGAAGGGTAGAAATTTTTTCTGTGCTTGTTCTGTCTGGGACCGTTATGATTACTTTATATCCTTTTATGGCCCCAATCATGGCAAGTGCAATGCCTTGATTGCCAGAAGATGCTTCAATTATTGTGCCGCCTTTTTTTAAATCACCATTTTTTTCTGCTTGTTCAATCATGAAAAGCGCTGGGCGGTCTTTTAGGCTTCCGCCAGGATTTAAATATTCTAATTTTGCTAAAAGTGTTGGTTTTGTGTCAAAATTTAATTTAGCGATTGGGGTGTTGCCAATTTGTTGAAGTGTGGTCTTGTAAGGAGTTTTGGAGTTCATGATATTATCCTTAGATTAAAAGTCTTTTAGTGCAAACATTATAGCAGTATAATAGATTTATTATTTAAATTTATAAAAAAATATTTTTGATTTTGAAGGGCTTGGTTATGAAATCAAATGTTCGTGTTAGATTTGCGCCATCTCCAACTGGTGAGATGCATTTAGGAAATATTCGTGTTGCATTATTTAATTATTTATTTGCAAAACAAAAAAGTGGAACCTTTGTTTTAAGAATTGAAGACACAGACCAACAAAGAAATGTTGAGCTTGCAGGGAAAAAAATTATCGAAGACCTCAAGTGGATAGGTTTGAGTTATGATGAAGGGCCAATTGTTGGGGGTGAGTTTGGTCCTTACTTGCAATCTGAGCGAGTCAAAATTTATCAAGAAAAATTAGATGAGCTAATTTCAAATCAAAATGTTTATCGTTGTTTTTGCACAGCTGAAGAACTAGAAGAAAAAAGAAAACATCAACTAGCTGTTGGACAGCCTCCACGTTACGCTGAAACATGTCGCAATTTTTCTGATGACATGATTGAAAAAAAACTAGAAAAGAAAATGCCTTTTATTTGGCGCCTAAAAATTAATCATAAAGCCGAAGTTGATATTGTTAGCATGGCAAGGGGTAAAATGCATTTTGAAATGAAAAATTATGCGGACTTTGCTCTTACTCGCCCAGATGGAAGTTTTACTTTTATGTTTGCTAATTTTGTAGATGATTGGCTAATGAAAATTTCACACGTTATTCGCGGAGAAGATCACCTAACAAATACTGCAATGCAAGGAGCGCTATTTCATGCTTTTGCTGTATTGCTTCCAACTTTTTGGCATTTACCAATTATGTGTAACACAGAAGGCAAAAAACTTTCTAAAAGAGATTTTGGTTTTGCGCTAAAAGATTTACAACAAGCTGGGTTTTTGCCACAAGCAATTTGTAACTATTTGGTTACTGTTGGTTATTCATTTAAAGATGAAGTTCAAAGTTTAGAAGAGCTTGCTAAAAATTTTAATTTTGAACATTTACACAGCAGTGGTGCCATTCGCTATGATGTTGAAAAATTAACTTGGTTTAATCATAAATGGATAGAAAGATTGGATTCAAAAATATTATTAAATTATGCTAAACCATTTTTGTATCATCAATTACCGCAAACTAAAACTTTAGATGATGAAAAATTAGCTTATCTGGTTGGCAAAGTTAAAACTGACGCTAAAACACTTAATGATTTCGGTGCATTGTTAACTTTTTATTTTCAAGAACCAGACGTGAAAAAAGATGTTTTAGATGAAAAATTTGGAAAAGAAAAAGTTGAAATAATTTTGCAACTAATTTCAGATACTTTAGAAAATACAGATAAAGCAGATGTGTTTTTAGATGTGTTGAAATCAAAAGGCAAAGAGTTGAATCTTAAATCAAAAGAATTTTTTGGAACTTTTCGTTATATTCTTAGTGGTCGTTTTCAAGGTTTATCCATGCATGATTTATTAGACATGCTTGATTGGGAAGTTATTAAGAGTCGAATTAATAAAATTAGTTTCTAGGTGTTAAATAAATAGGGTTAAGGTATTTTTCAACGCAGTGTTCGTCTCTGAAATATTCAAGGGAGGGGGGTTTATGGCGTTTTTCTCTAGTTTTTGAATATACAGGGATAAGTGATTTATAAAATTGGCTTGCTGTTGTTAAATATTCAGGTTCCATTATTCCAAAAGGGGATACTGTTATTAGAGCAAACTCTTCTGTAGAACCTAGTACTTTGGGTGGTAAGGGATATTTTTTTTTTTCTATTTCTAAATAAGTAGCATTATTTATTATTGGTGTATATCGATATTCTTTCAGTAAGGTAATCGTTGTTTCTGGATAACTTTCTGTTTTACTTATTATTTTTATTTTTACTGTTTTGTTCGTAACATTTTGTACCATGATTGGTGCTAGATTGCTGTAACAAAAAAGTTTGTTAGTAAATATGAAAACGGTTGTTAAAAACAATATAGAAATTAATTTTTTATTCATTTCTTAATCATCCCCAAGCGACAAATTGAGTATATATAGGAGTTATTATAACAAACCCAAACAAGCAATTTTGAGGTCCCATTGTCTTTTCGCATATTTCATAAAGATCGTACGTTTTATCATTGATTTTAATTTGTACTCGTTGTCCACGTATAGTTAGGTGAATTTTTTCGTTTCTTTCTAATTTTAATATTTTTCTTGCTCCCATCTTATAAGATTTTCCAAAGATAGTTTTTTTTGTTATTTCTATATTAACTACAGAATCACTTTTATTTATTATTTTCACCTGCTTGGTGAAACAATAAGTTTTATCTGTTTTGAAAATAGTAAAAATAATTGTTAGAAAAAGTATTAAATAATATTTTTTATTCATTTTTTTTTCTTAGGTTTCTTAAATACATCCATTAACTTCGCAACGATTGGGTAATTTTTTTAATTCTAAAATTAGGCCTTCTTTTTTGAAATAATTCATTAAAGATAAGAATTCTTCTTCATAAGATGGAGAAACAAAAAACTCTAAAAGATTGTTTTTTGCATCCAGTGAGCGGTCAAATGCCCAATGGTCTTCATTCCGCAGGCAGCCTGCAATAAACCAAATTTTCTTTCTAACAGCTTTTGCTTGATAATATTTACTATACATAAAGTACTCACAATTAATTTTTTAAATTTTATAAAGAGGAGTATTAAGTTTAATAGAAACAAAACTTAGAGCAAAATTAATAAATTTATGCGTTATTTCAAGGCTTTTTTTTTGTTTGGAGCTGAAATGTTTACATTTGATTTTCTTATTGATTATTATAAATCGGGTTTTTAGCGTAAATAAAGTTTTAAATAATGGTTAATGCTGGGTTGTTATATTTTGATTCAAGAAAACAGATTTATATCTTTTCTAAGAGATTTTTCTAAAAAACAAAGAATAGTTATCTCTATTTTAGGATTTATTATTCTATTTTCGGTATTTTTTGGGGCTTGTTTTTTATTACCTAATTTAAAAATATCTAAATTAAAACTCAATCAGCAAGATTTACTAAAACAAAATCTAGATTTAAGTGAAGGGTTTACGAATTTTTTATCTGCAAATAAAGATAATAAAAATCTTAATAATGATATTGCCAATCAATTTAGCTATTCAACCAAAAATTATCTTAATTTGTTATTACGCCAAGTTAATAAACATGGTTTGAGTTGTGGAAAGATTGATAAGGAAAATAAATTTACTTCAAATTCTAAAACTTCAAAAAAATATTTTGTTTTATTTTCTAATGGGAGCTTTGAAAAACAATTTTCATTTTTTAAATTTTTAAATACTTCTACTTTTCCAATAAAAATTAGAAATGTAGAAGTGGAGACAAATGATAGTGGTGATATTGAATTTAAATTGAATTTTAGGCTTATATAGATTTTTAAGGGAGGAAGTAGTGAGGCGAGTTTATTTTTTGTTAATAACAATTCTTTCAAATAATTTTTTTATATTTTCCCAAAAGATTCGAAATCCGTTTGTTTTTTCTAAAAATCAAAAATTTTATAGCGAGCAAAGCGTTCATTTGGTAGGAGTTGCTAAATTTCAAAACAGATTAGGTGGAATATTGAAGATAGGAAAAAGATCACAAGTTGTTTTTGAGGGGGAAGGTATGAGTGGCTACAAGGTAAAGTCTATACATGAAAAAAGAGTTTTGTTAGCAAAAAATGAAAAAGTAATTGAGTTAAAGAATGGAAGTTAAAATGATAAGCAAAGTTTTGGTAATTTGTTGTTTGTTTTTGCAAGTTCAAATCTTTTTATTTTCAGATGGACCTGTTATTCCCAAAAAAGATGTTAATCTTACTAATTTTCCAATTCTTTCTCCACTACTAGTAGATAAAGATAAAAAGAAAACAAAGAAAGAAAATAAAGCAATAGAAGAAATTGTAACTAATGTAGTTTCTGGTAGTGAAGACAATTTAGATAAACAAGCAAAAGAGTTAGTTGCAGACAAACAGAAGCTAGGAGAGTTTTTAGAAAAATTACCAGATATTCTTGGAGGTCAAAAAAGCAGTTTGTTGCAATGTGATTTTAGAGAGGTTTTGCAAAGTCAATTTAATCATAAAGAATTGGTTGAAAATAAAATTACATTATCTTTTAAAAATTCTCCTATTGAAGAAGCTATTGAGTTGATAAGTAAATTAAGTGGTTTAAATTTTGTTTTAGACCCAGACGTTAAAGGTGTTATAAAAAATATTAATCTAAAAAATGTTCCTATTGTATTTGCGCTAAAAACTTTATTTTTAAATAATCAGCCACAGCTAACAATACTTAAAGAATTTAATATTTATCGTGTAACTACTTTGAAAAAAGCACAGGTAATTCTAAAAGAAAAATTTGAGAATTCACAGGAAAATCAATTTAAAAAAAATGTTGTGACTATGAAAAATGTGAAGTTTAGCGAAATGTTTAAGCTTCGTGTTGAAAAAATGTGGCAAAGCATTATTGGCAGCAACTCATACAAACCAGGATATTATTTAGTTTGTGATGATGAAAGTAGAAAAATATTTTTCAGGGGAAAGCTAAGGCAAGTTGTTGAAATGAAAGAATTTTTACGTGAGGTTGATATAGATTTGCCGCAAGTAAAAATAGAAGTACGGCTTGTTATTGCACATAAAGATTTTGAAGAAAGTTTTGGTTTTAGGTGGTCAGGAATTTATAACCGGCGTGCAAGTTTGGGCAGCGGTTGGGGACCAATTGGTTTTGGTCCACTTGGTGATGTTAAAAATGAGCCAAAAGAACAATCGCTTGTTTCTCTTACTGATTGGGCGTTAAATTTATTTTCTTCAAAAGGTGATAGTTCACGTACTCTTCACATTCCATTTATTTTTGGAGGTAAAGATTTAAATACTAAACGTTTGAATTTAGTTTTAAATGCAGCAGAAAATAAAGGGGAATTAAAAACGATTTTAAAACCTTCTATTTTAACAAACCATTGCGAAGAGGCAGAAATGTTGGTTGGAGATAGCATTCCTATTGAAACAATTGTTCAAGAGACCATAGAAGGTTCACTGCGTGATATAACAACTGCAACATACATAGATGTTGGTACTATTTTGCGTGTCAAGCCCATGGTGGCTCCTTCAAGAAAATCAATTTTGTTAGAAATTTTTGTGGAAAATTCAACTCATAAAATACCAGCTGGTCAAAAATATCCTACAATAACAAAAACAAGATCCAAAAGCAGGGTAGCATTGAGAAATGGGCAGACTACAATGATTGGTGGTTTGATTGAAAATTCAAAAACAATTAATCAATCAAAGATCCCGGTTCTGGGAGATATTCCTCTTGTACGTTTTTTCTTTAAAGGCACGCGTAAAGAAATAAAAGACCATCAACTTTTAATTTTTATTACACCTACAATAGTTTGATTTTTTTGGAATTATTGACTTGATTAAAATATGATCATTATTATTTGGTTATAAGAATCTAATGTTTCTTTTGTAGCCGCATCGGCCCTTCGGGCAACCCTTCGAGACGATTTGCAAGGCAAATCCCTCAGGGCGAACGGCTAGAACTGTACGAAGTTACAAAATTTGTTATGTATAAAGGCAAAAAACAGTTTTTCACTGATCCCAAAAAAAAGAGATTTATCCACTCAAAAAAAAATGTACGCATAGGTAGGCCTTTAATGTTACTGAAAAATATGGAGAACACAAAAAGTGCTATTTTTCAACCTGTAGTTTGTACTGAAAATAAAAGGTTTTTAGAGAGTTCGTACAGTTCTAGCGAACGGCCAGGGGAAAAGTAACTTAGGTTTTGAAATGTAAAATATGTTATCCAGCCCGTTCGTCCTGAGGGATTTATGAGTACATTTTATGTGCGAGTAAATCGTCTCGAAGGATTTGAACGGATTTAATTGGGATGTTATCATTTGATTAGAATAAGTTGTGTTTTTTATTGGAAAGGGTGAGTAGTGAAAAAAATAAGATTGTTGTTATTTGTTATTTTAAGTTTTTCAAATATTTCAGCTTACAATCGTAAAGCACATATTCAGCTAAAAAACAAAGTAGAAAACACAGAATCTAGTATTCAACAAACTCAAGATATCCCTCAACCAGGTTTCTTTTCTGATTTAAAAGATTTTTTTGAGAGCTTGGCTCATATGTTTTCAAATTCTTATTATTCAGAATGTACCGTAAGCAGTTTGAAACCGGTTGATCTTTCTCTGAAATATAATGAAGTTTGTTTTTTGTGTTCAAACAATGCTTTTTTTTCTTATGGCCATGGATATTTTCCTTTTGCCAATCAACATTGGAGTATGAAAAAACAACTTAAAAAAGGAGTGCGAGCATTTAAGCTGGAACTGTGGACAACTGGTAAAAAAACAAATTTAGAATGTACTCGCAGACAAGCTGAGTCTGATGAAGATTTTGCAAAAAGGGCGGAGGTTCGGCTTAGTTTTGGTCCAACTAATATTTCTTCTGTTTTGTTGCAACCTCTTGAAACGATGAAAATTCTTAATAAATTAGCACCAACTTGGTGGCAAGTGGGAAGTGAAAGTTTATTTTTGATGATGAGAAAAATAACAACAATGAAATTTGAAAAAGCCTTAGATGTTATTAATCATTTTTTGAATAAAAATAAAAATGCAAATGAGGTTTTGACAATTTTTTTGAATAATCAGTCAGATAACGGATTGATTGATATTGTATTAGAAAATGCAAAAATTTCAGATTTGATTTTGAAACCATCAGATTGGGATCCTGACAAAAAAAATGGCTGGCCAAAACTAAAATGGATGATTGAGAATAAAAAACGTGTTGTGATTTTTAATAATTTTGACCAAACAAAATATACATTTAATAAATATGATTATGTTATTGAAAATAAAGGGAGTGAGGTTGATTTAGATAAGGCTTGCCTTGAAAATTCACTTTCTCAAAAAGTAGAAAAAAATCGATATCTATTTAATGTTAATCTTTTTCCGGCATCGCCTTTACCTAAAACTTTTGAAGGGGCTAAACTTTTTATACGGGAGTTTTGTGCTAGTAATGATTATTATCTTCTTAATTGGTTTGGCCTGGGTGGCTTGCTTGCTAGAATATATACCAACGGTTTAGATGGAAATGGAAAGTTAGATCAACGGTGTCCTAATTTTATAACACTAAATTATGTTAATCTTGGAGACGCTATGGCGTTTGTTAATACAATAAATGATGCATCTGTTGCAAATAAAAAAAGAGCAACAACAATTTTTAGGTCTAGTGAAAAAAAATCGAGACAATTTGTTTTGGGCAATGTTTTTAATTTTTTTAGAGAAAAAGATGTGGGTCAATATAAGATTTTTTTCCCGGTTGTTGGATATAAAGAATGCGAAAATGTCTTTGAGCTAGGTAAGTAGGCTGGAATGGTTTCCTGGTCAAAATAGAAAACAAGGAGATTGTGTACAAAAATAAAATTTGTTTTTTCATAATTACATTATTTTTATTTTCTAATATTGAAGCTAAAAAAAGTTTAAAAAAGCCACAAGAAGCTTCTGTGCGTGCAGAGTCTGTATTTAAAAGGTTTATCAAAAATCCTTTGTTTTTTTTTAGTGATAATTTTCATGTTGTTGAAAAAGGAGTTTGTTATAGGTCCAAGCAGCTACAACCACGAAGGTTGAAAAAATACGTAAAAAAATATGGTATTAAAACAATCATTAATTTACGTGGTGTTAATAAAAATAAAATGTGGTGGCAGAAAGAAAATGAAATTACAAAAAAAAGTGGAATTGATTTGGTAAATATTTCTCTTTACAGCAAGGCTTTTCCAGATAAAGGGAATATTATAAATTTGTTAGAAACTTTTAAAAATGCTAAACGGCCTATTTTGATTCATTGTTGGTCTGGTGCTGACCGTACTGGTCTGGCTTCTGCGCTCTGGATGTTAGAACAAAGGCAAAAATCATTAAAAAAATCTTTGCGTCAACTTTCGTTTCGTTATGGTCATGTTAAGTTTTTTTGTCCTGATATGCGCAGGTTTGTTAAAATTTGGGGGAAATCAAATATCTGACTTATTTCTTTATAAAAAAACTAAAATAGATTTTTGTTAAATCTGTAGGTAAAAAAGCCTTTGTTTTACGAATTATCCTTACATCCGTTCGTCCTGAGGGATTTGCGATTACATTTTATGTAGGAGTAAATCGTCTCGAAGGATTTGAACGGTTAATTATTTGAAAAACTAATTAAAAAAAGACTTTGTTCTACGGATTAGCCTTTTTTTTGCATTATCTTGCTTTTGGGAAAATTGATTTGCTAGACTAAAAAAGTAAATGATTTTTGTTTGGTTTCTTTAATTGAAAGGAAGAGAGATATGAAGAAACTTTTTTTGTTGTTGGTGTGTGTTTTTTCTGTGAGCTGGCAATCTATTAAGTCAATGAAGAGATTATTGAAAAATGAAAATTTAGAAATAATGGAGTTACATGGAAGAACTGCATCAAACCCCATATGGATAGAATTTTTCGATAAAAACATCGGCAAGTTGAGCTTAAAAGAAGATTCGCGTGATTTTTTATACTGTGAAATATCAAAAGCTGACGGATTGGATGAACTTAAAACGTATTTAAGAGATCATCTCGAGTTGAAAAATTTGGGTATTCGGTTGAGTGAAGGAATAGCTTTTACAGATAATTTTTTTGAAAATTTAACACATATCGAATTTCTTAGCATTAAAAAAAACAAACTATCTAAGATCCCAGAATCAATTAGCAACCTAAATAATCTGGTATTTCTGGATGTTTCTGAAAATAAACTAACTAGAATCAATGTAAAATTACCTGCAAGTTTGCAACAGCTTGCAATAGTGAATAATAATCTAAAAAAACTTTCAACAAGAACTTTGCCGGGCGGTCTTCAAGTGCTTCTTCTAGCCGGAAACGAAATAAAAGAACTACCAAGTTATATAACAAATTTAACTAGTCTTACATGGCTTAGTCTTACTAAAAATAAGTTGTCACTTTTGCCATATGATATAGGAAATTTAGTGAATCTTGAAAGCCTTTCGCTTGCAGAAAACCAAATAGTTGGTCTTCCATGTTCAATAGGGAAATTAATAAAGCTTAAATCATTTACTATTAAAGATAATAATTTAACATTCATTCCAGAAGTAGTTTTAAATTTAACGAATCTTGACCGGATAGATTTTTCAAACAACTATATTGATCCTTGGCCAAGAGAGTTGGTAGAAAAGGGAATAGATGCTGATCTTCCGCCTGGGTTTCTTGGCTTCGGTGTTCAAAAACTAGCATCATCACAACCAGTATCTTTTTTAAAAAAAATAGGAAATAAAATTAATCTTGCCTTTGGAAGTATATTTTCAAGAAAAGCATAATTTAAATAATTTTAATAAAAAGAGGCTGCGAATTTTGAAATAAATTCGAAGCCTCTTTTTTATTTATTAAGGTTTCTTGCGGTTTCTATTTGCTTTTTGCAAAAACAAATAAAGATTGTTATACATTGAAAACAATTAAATAAATTCAAAATACTTGCGGGGGCAACTGGTGAATTCAAAAGTTTATTCTGCTACAACCATTGGCGTAGATTCTCATATCGTAGAGGTTGAGGCAGATCTTTCTTTAGGTCTTATTAAATTTTACATAGTTGGTTTGCCAGATAAAGCAATCAATGAAAGTAAGGAACGTATAAGAGCAGCGCTAAAAAATAGTGGCATTCGTGTGCCGCAACGTTTTATAACAGTAAATTTGGCACCAGCAGATTTAAAAAAAGAAGGCATTCTTTTTGACCTGCCAATTACTGTTGCAATTTTGCGTGCAGCTTCCCTGTTAGATTTATCTAGTGAATTCATAGAAGAAACTATTTTTTTAGGGGAACTTTCTTTAGACGGTAGCATCCGTCCGGTCCGTGGTGTTTTACCAATTGCACATGGCGCACTAAAAATGAAAAAGAAAAGATTAATTGCGCCATATGAAAATGCGGCTGAAGCAAGTTTGATTGAAGGAATTGAAGTTATTGGTGTCAAAAATTTAACTCAACTCGTTTCATATTTGCGTGGTGAGGTAAAGATAGAAAAAACAAAATCAAACTTTGAAAATTTTATTAATTCAAATAATGAATTTAATATTGATTTCAGTCAGGTGAAAGGGCAGTGGCAAGCAAAGCGAGCTCTTCAAATTGCGGCAGCAGGTTATCACAATATTCTTTTTATTGGTCCGCCCGGTTCTGGTAAAACCATGCTTGCAAAAAGATTAACAACAATTTTGCCAAATCTTAGTTTTGATGAAGCAATTGAAACTACAAAAATTTATTCAATTTCCGGTGAACTTTCTAAAACATCACTTATTGCAAATCGTCCTTTTCGCTCTCCGCACCATACCATTTCACAGGCAGGTTTAGTGGGTGGTGGTTCCATGCCAATTCCTGGTGAGGTTAGTTTGGCACATAACGGTGTTTTGTTTTTAGATGAGCTTACAGAATTTAAAAGAACGACTCTTGAAGTTTTACGGCAACCTCTTGAAAGTAAAAAAGTTTTAATTTCGCGTGTAAATATGAGCGTGGAATATCCAGCATCTTTTTTACTTGTTGCAGCACTTAATCCATGTCCTTGCGGTTTTTATGGAGATAAAACAAGAGAGTGCAAATGTAGCAAAAAACAAATTGATCAATATTTAGGAAAACTTTCTGGCCCTCTTTTGGACCGCATTGATTTGCATGTAAATGTTCCTGCAGTTAAATATGATGAAGTAAAATCTAAAGATAATTTGAGAAAAGAAAAAAGTTCAAAAGAAATGTTTTCAGAAATTCAAAAAGCAGTTATTGCCCAAAAGAAACGTTTAGGTTCGCTACGAAATGCAGCTATGACGCCTGACCAAGTAGAAAAACATTGTGTTTTAGATGATGACGCTGAGCAAACTCTAAAAAGAGCTTTTGAAGTTTTAAGACTTAGCATGCGTGGTTATCATAAAATTTTAAAAATTGCTCGTACCATAGCAGATCTTGCTGGTGTTGAAAATATTAGCAAATCACATATTCAAGAAGCAATAATGTACCGTTCTCTTGATCAGATTTTTAACAAAGGGTAAAATGCGTTGAGTTCTTTGATGTTGTAAAAATCAGAAGGAAAACTATTTATTTGATAATGTGATATTAAAGTTATTGTTTCTGTCCGAATCGGCCCTTCGGGCAACCCTTCGAGACGATTTGTAAAACAAATCCCTCAGGGCGAACGGACAGGTTAATAAATGTGTGATATGAAATTGTGATATAAGTATAATTTTAGGATATTTAAAATAAACACAAAAGTTACTGTTCACGGCCGTTCGTCCTGAGGGATTTATGAGTACATTTATGTACGAATAAATTGTCTCGAAGGATTTGAACGGTTGTTCCTGGCAGTCTTTGAAAAATATTTTTTATAAGGAATAAAGATTTTAGAAGTAGATGCAGAAATTAAGGAACCACATGAAAAAGATATTTTTAAGTTTGGTTTTTATAATTAGTTTTGGTTTAAATGCTGTTGGTGAGCAAGAATGTGTATTATGTTATGAACCAATGATGTCTTATCAAGAAACTATTACATTAAGTTGTTTGCACACATCACATAAATCTTGTTTTGATTTGGTTGAAAGATATAAAAAATCTACACAATCAGAAGTGATTCCTATTTGTCCTTGTAAATTGTCACAAAATCCTGATTCGTTTGGTGTTGTTTATCTTGTTCCTCGTATTTTTTTTAATCCATTAAGCGTTAGGATTAGTTATGTTGAATATAAAGGCGATGGTTCTTCATGTCTTGTAGACATTTATCATATAATTGGAAAATAAGGAATCCCATGAAAAAGATATTTTTAATCTTAATTTTTATAATTAGTTTTAGTTTGAATGCAGTTGGTGAGCAAGAATGTTGGTTATGTGAAAAACCAATGAGGAATGGTGAAGAAATAGAATTATCTTGTGGGCATAAATTCCACGAATCTTGTTTTGATTATTATCGTGAAGTATTGGATGATCATGGTTGTCCTTGTTGTAGTGGCGATGATTGGGCGATAGCTGCTGGTGTCGAAGCGTGGGCGCCATCTGATGGTGGCTATGCGTGGGATGTATAGCAACCTGTAAGGACTGATTTAGGTTCCTATTTTGGCTATGATAACCATTGATAATAATGTTTAAAATTTAAAAGAAAAAACAAATATGATTTTAGGAATAGGAACTGACATATCTGAAGTTTCCCGTTTTAGCGATTGGGAAAATTTCTCAACAGAAAAAAAACTAAAAATATTTTCTAGGCACGAACTTGAAAGTTTTAAAAAATCTTCAGCATCATTTCCTCAATTCCTAGCATCTCGTTTTGCCGCAAAAGAAGCTTTTTATAAAGCTTTAAGCATTTCTCTTGTTACTCTTGGTTTAACAAAACAAACATTTTCTTTTTATTTTGCACGTCAACACATTGAAGTTGAATTTGGGGAGTGGGAAATTCCAGTTTTAAAAATTAATTGGGAAGCATTTGAGCAAAAAGTTGGAGTAGCTTTTGCTAACAATTTTAGAGTTAAACTTTCCATTTCACATGAAAAAACATACGCTATTGCTTTTGTAATTATTGAAAAATCTTGCCGAGGGTAGTTCTGTGAAAAATATAAAAATTGGAAATATAATTTCTGGTTCTTTGGTTGAAGGATTAACCGCAAGGCTAGACAGCGACTTTCCTCTTGAGCGCATAAAAACAGGCAAATTTGTTTGTGTTGTTGGTGAATATTATAAATTTTTTTCTTTGATTACAGATTTAGAACTAAATGTAACAAATCAGGACATTCTTCTTTTTCCTCCGGGGGAAGATGAAAAACTTTTACATGAAGTTTTAAAGAAGAGGGATATTTTCGCCAAAGTTCAACTGCGCCCCATGTTGATGTTAGACAAAGATAAAAAGCATATGCCTGTAAAAACAATGCCTTCTCATTTTGCTGGAGTTTATGAGGCTAGCGCAAAAGATGTTTATGATATTTTTGGTGATGAAAATCAAGATAAAAAATATTTTCATGTTGGAACGCCTCTTGATATGGAAACACCGGTTTGTTTGAATTTAGATTTATTTGTTGAGCGTAGTAACGGAATTTTTGGACGTACAGGAACCGGGAAAACCTTTTTTACACGGCTTATTTTAGCTGCATTTGTAAAGAGTGAAAAAGCTGTAAATCTTATTTTTGACATGCATAGTGAATATGGTTTGCAAGCAAGAAAAGAGGGTGGAGGAGAAAGTTTTGTAAAAGGATTAAAAACACTTTTCCCAAGTAAAGTTGTAATTTTTTCGCTAGACCCAGAGTCTACGCGGAGGCGTGGAGGTGCTGCAGATGTTGAAGTTGTTTTAAGTTATCAAGACATTTCCGTTGAAGATGTGATGGCACTGCAAAATGAACTTAATTTACACCCAACTGCGCTTGAAGCAGCGTATTTGATTGCAAGTAAATATAAAAAAGAATGGCTGTCGGTACTTTTGGCTCAGGGCGAAACGCTAAAAGAATTTGCAGAAGAGATTGGTGCTCATGCAGAATCTGTTAGTGCGCTCTACAGAAAACTGCGCCGTTTAGAAAGGTTTCCGTTTTTACAAAGAAGGCCTCTTGGCGAATCTGTTGTGGATAAATTAATGGAATATCTTGAAACTGGAAAACACGTAGTCTTGGAATTTGGAAATCATACTTCTATGCTTTGTTATCTTTTAATTTCCAATATTTTAACCAGGCGCATTCACAGTGTTTATGTTCGTAAAACAGAAAAGTTTTTAGCTTCTGGGCAAAAAGAAGATGAGCCAAAAAAGCTAATGATTACAATAGAAGAAGCTCATAAGTTTTTAAATTCGCAAGCTGCAAGGCAGACAATTTTTGGAGTTATTGCGCGTGAAATGAGAAAATATTATGTTTCACTTTTAATTGTAGACCAGCGGCCGTCTGGAATTGATCCGGAAATAATTTCACAAATTGGTACAAAAATCGTTGCGCTTCTAAGTGATGAAAAAGATATTCAATCTATTCTTGCCGGAGTTTCAAATTCTTCCCAACTTCGCAGTGTTCTTGCAACTTTGGATACTAAAAAACAGGCATTAATTATGGGCCATGCTGTTCCAATGCCAGTTGTTATAAAAACACGTGAATATGGTGAAGAACTTTATAAAGATTTAGTGGCGTCATTTTTAAAAAAAGATGTAGAAAAAGCCATAGAAGAAATTTTCTAAATTAATTTACTTGTTTTTTTCCAAACTATTTTTCTAATTTACATAAGGTGTAAGTTGTGTTTTTTAGGAGAGGAGAGTTTTTATGCGTAAAAATTTAAGAATTTTGACGTTGATGTTGTTAGTTTTTTCAACAAAATTATATAGCCAAGCCTATGTTCTTCCTGGTTTTTCTTTTTACGAAATAAATCAAGTTTCTGATTTTAACAGTGTTAAACAAAATATTTTAGATAACAATAAAGTTAATATTAATTTGTCACTTGATAATGAAATTACAGAAATTCCCAAAGATTTTTTTACTGGCTTAAACAATATTCAAATGCTTAAAATTAGCCAAAAGCCTTTATTGCAAGAAGATAAAGGAGTTAGGATTTTGCCAGAAAGTATTTGTGAGCTAAATAGGCTAAATCGTCTTTTAATAGTTGGTTTTCCTTTGGTATCTTTGCCTAAAACAATAGGTAAACTTTCAAAATTGCAATATCTTGGTGTAATAAACACTAATATTACAGATTTGCCTAAGTCTATAGGTAATTTGTCTTTCTTGGTGGCACTTAAACTTAGTAATAACAACATAAAGTTTTTGCCTGAAAGTATTGGCAATTTAGTAAGCTTGGTTTCTTTAAATATTGAAAATAATAATTTAATTGGTTTACCAAGCAGTATTGATGGTCTTGTTTTCTCTTTGGCTAATATTGCGATAGGTGGAAATAACATTATTTCATTATCTCCAATGTTGCTTGAGATGCAATTGGTTGGCATGTTATCAATTAATGGCTTAGGGGATCAAAAAATAGAAGTGAGTTTTTTTAGAAGAGTTGGAAGAAGAATTCGGTTTGCTTTTAGGAAGTTGTTTAAAAGGATGGGTTAGAATTTTTAGTTGATAATTTATTTAAAAAGTAAAAAAGCATGCGAGTTTTAAGATATAACTCGCATGCTTTTTTGATAAAATTTTATTTTCCTTTTAGAAACTTTTTCATTTTTTTGGTTAATTTTTGTTTTTTCGTTTTTTTGGTGGCAGAAGGTTTTTCTGTTTGAAAAGATTGTCCTTTAATAAGAGTATTTGATAACGGTTTAAGTATTTCTGTTGGCCAAGGAACAAGATGATTGAAGGAAAGCATAAGCATGTTTAACTGTGTTAGCTTCCCAACTTCTGCAGGTAATTTAGTAAGTTTGTTCTCATCAAGGAAAAGGTTTTTCAACTGTGTTAGCTTTCCAATTTCTGCAGGTAATTTAATGAGTTTGTTATTAGAAAGAATAATAGTTTCTAACTTTCCTAGCTTCCCAATTTCTGCTGGTAATTTAGTGAGGTTATTTTGTTTAAGTCCAAGAAATTTTAATTTATTTGTTTGTTTTAATTTATTTAGTTTACAAATTTCTGGTGGTAATGCAGTGAGTTGGTTATTAGAAACCGAAAGAACTAATAAGTTAGGCAGAAGTCCAATTGTTCCTGGTAAGGTAGTTAGTTTGTTGTAGTTAAGATTAAGGTCTTTTAAGCTATAAGTTAATCCAATTGTTGCTGGTAAAGAAGTAAGGTTGTTGAAATTAATTTTAATCACTTTTAATTTTTTTAAATTTCCAATCGTGTTTGGCAAAGAAGTAAGTTTGTTTTCCTCAAGAAAAAGTTCTTCTAAATTACTTAGATGAAGAATTGAGTCTGGTAAATAAGTAATTGGGGTATTAGTAATATAAAGATATTCTAACTTTTTTAGTTTCCCAATTGATTCTGGTAAAGAAGTAAGTTTAGCCCCAGTCATGACGAGATTTGTAATATTATTTATATTTATACCTTTAAAAAAATCTTCCGGAATTTGTGTTATAGCGTCAGATAATTCCAAACCCAAAGCGTTAAGACTAGTATTATTATTGAAGAACTCTTGAATTGCACCAAAACCTTCGGGTTTTAATATTTCACACATTAATAAATTAAGTCTTTTCCCTCTATCGTTATCGCTTTTCTCTATAATTTCTTCCTTTATTATTACATTTCTAGTTTGTTTCAATATTTTAGGCTGCAAATTGCCCACAACAAAAGAACAAGCTAGCAACAAAAAAAGTTTCTTCATAATCTATCTCCTCTTTTAACAAAAGAAACTAACATTAAAATTGACACCTAACATATATTAGCAAATCAACTTATCCAAAGTAAAGATTTTACAAAAAAAAGGATAATCTCTGGAACAAAGGATTCTTTTTAAGTAATTTTTATAAAAAATTACTTAAAAAGAATGGGATATCAATTTTTAGATAATTACAAAAATTACTTAAATTTGACGACAATCACCTATAAATATATCCTGATTTTGTTTCTAAATTTATTTCAAAAGTTTATTTATCTAAAAGGACTGAACCTATGGAGAAAGTTCCTAAAAAAAGTTGTTGTTGTTGCAGTGATATGCCAAAAAATAAAAAAAATGATTTTGAAGTCAAAGACCTCTCTCTTGCTTCACAAGGAAGAATGAATATTGAGTGGGCAGAAACCCAGATGGGAGCTTTGCTAAAAGTTCGCGAAAGATTTGCAAAAGAAAAACCACTAAAAGGCATTCGCGTTGGAATGGCATTGCATGTTACAAAAGAGACTGCTGTTTTAGTTGAAACTTTGATGGCAGGTGGTGCGCAAGTTTCAATAACTGGTTGTAATCCTTTGAGTACACAAGATGATGTTGCAGCTGCACTAGCAGAAGCTGGTGTAAATGTTTGGGCATACAAAGGAGAGAGCAGCGAAGATTATTACAGATACATCCGAAACGTCATTGAAACTAAACCTCAAATAACCATAGATGATGGTTGTGATCTTGTAAGTGAAATTCATACAAATTATCCAGAATTAATTGATAGCATAATTGGTGGTGCAGAAGAAACTACAACAGGAATTATTCGCCTTCGTGCCATGGAAAAAGATAATGCTTTAAAATATCCAATTATTGGTGTTAATGAAAGTGAGACCAAACACCTTATGGATAACATAAAAGGAACTGGTCAAAGTACTTTAGATGGAATTTTACGAGCAACCAATATTCTTCTTGCAGGAAAAACATTGGTTATTGCTGGTTATGGTAACTGTGGAAAAGGTGTTGCAAAACGTGCCCAAGGCATGGATGCAAATATTGTAGTTACAGAAGTAAATCCTTTTAGAGCTCTTCAAGCTTCAATGGACGGTTTTAGGGTTATGCCAATGGCGCAAGCTTGCAAAATTGGAGAGATTTTTGTAACAATTACTGGCGTTAAACATGTTATTAGGCCTGAGCATATTGAGCAAATGAAAAATGGCGCTATTCTTGCAAACTCTGGCCACTTTGATAATGAAATTGATGTTGAAGGTTTAAAATTACTTTCAAAAAAAACAAGACGCATTCGTCCATCAATGGATGAATATTCAGTTGGAGAAAAAAAAGTTTATCTTTTAGGTGAAGGCAGGCTAGTAAATCTTGCTTGTGCAGAAGGTCATCCATCTGCAATTATGGCAATGTCGTTTATAAACCAATCTTTTGCATGTGAGCAACTTGTAAAAAACAAAGGTAAATTAGAATCTTCAGTTTATATTTTGCCAACAGAAAATGGTGGCAAGCTTGAAAAAATGGTGATGGGCTCTTTAGACATTCCTAATGATCAAGTTGCAAGGTTGCAAATTGAAACAATGGGAATTGAAATTGATGAGCTGACCGAGGAACAAAAAGAGTATCTTACTTCTTGGCAAGAAGGTACATGATTAACTAGGCAATTGACTAGATTGGTTAATCATTATATTATTTTTCGACATAGGTGAAATTTATAAGTTTTATATTTATAGAAAGGTGTGAATGTTATGAAAAAGGCATTATTGTGTGCATTGGGTTTAAGCATGGCGGCGCTTAGCGCAGAAGCTCCAACGATTGTTTCTTTTGACAAAGCTTTAGCAATTCAAAAATCTGCAGAAGGACAAGACGCAGCAGCTAAATATGAAAAAGAGCGTGCTACTTTTGAAAAAGACTTACGTGATATGGGACAAAAAATTAGAACAAAAGGAGAAGCTTTAGAAAAACAAGTTAAAGCAGGTCTGCTTTCTCGTGAAGCTTATGTTGCAAAACAAGGTTCACTTGCAATAGAAGTTAGAAAAGCTGAAAGATTTAAAAAGGCAAGAGAAGAAGATATTGAAGCAAATCTAAAAATTAAATACGAACTTGTAGGTATGAAGTTTGATGAAGCTGCAAGAGCAATTTTCACAGAAAAAAAAGCTAAACTTATGATAGACATCAGAACACCAGGTGTTTTAGCGGTTAATCCAGATGCAGATATAACTAATGAAGTTATAAAAAAAGCAAATGCAAAATATAAAACATCAAATCAAAATACAGGCGCAAAAGCTTAATTTTTTTTTGATATGAAAATAAATTTAAATTTAAAACAAATTGTAGAATTGGTCGGTGGAGAAATTTCCACCGACCAAGATTTTTTTGCAGAAAATATTTCATCTCTTAAAAATGCAAAAGAAAACGATATTGCAGTTTACATAGAACAGGGTGATGGAGCTGTTTTTGATTCTCTTTCTCTTGAAAGTATTAAAAATAGTTCTGCGGGTTTGATTCTATCTTCTAAAAAATATGTTCCTCAAAAAAATTATTTAATTGTAGAAGATCCACTTTTGGCATTTCAAAAAATTGTAAAATCTACTCAGTTAAAAAATGAGTTTGAAGATAAGTATTCTAAAAAATATCCAGATTCTTTTGTGAGCGAGCAAGCGGAAATTGGTGAAAATGTTACCGTTGATGCTACTGCTGTTATAAAAGCTGGTGCAAAAATAGGAAATAATTCTGTTATTAGTTCACATGTATTTGTGGGTAAAAATTGCATTATAGGTTCAAATGTTTTTTTACATCCTGGAGTTAAAGTTTTAGAGCGTTGTGTTATTGGAGATAATTCAATTTTACATTCCGGCAGCGTTGTGGGTTCAGACGGTTATGGATACAGACCCGGAAAAACAGGAATGTGTAAAGTTCCACAAATTGGAATTGTACGTATTGGTTCTCATGTAGAAATTGGGGCAAACGTAGCAATTGACCGTGCCGCATTTGACCAAACAATTATTGGGGATGGTGTTAAGTTAGACAACTTTGTGCATATTGCACATGGTGTGCAAGTGGGTCCGCATACAGCAATAATTGCCCATACTGCAATTGGAGGAGGTGCAAAGATTGGAGTTGGGTGTCAGATTGGGGGACATGTTACAATCAGAGATCATATAAGTATTGGTAACGGTGTAAAAATAGTTTCTAAAAGTGCCGTAATAAACGATATTAAAGATGGTAAGACAATTGCCGGTGTGCCTGCTATATCTTTTCTAAAATGGAAACGAATGTATGTTTCTTGGTTGAAACTTCCAGAAATTATTAAATTAAAAGATGCATTTTTAAAAAAACAGAAGAAACAATCTTTGTTTAAAAGGTTATTTGGAAGATTTTAAGTAAGCATTGAGTTTTTTATATACATAAGTAAAGATAGGTTTTGTTGAACCTGATACGTCATTTTTGAGGGAAGAGTGATGGATAATTTGGAATTAATAGCAATTTCTAATGGTTGTAGCAGTGTTGGGACATTAGTTTCTACTTGCGCAGATTCTTTAAAAAAAAGCTTTATTACAATTAAAGTTTCTAATTTTGCAGATACAGAAACAAACATTATTTTTAAAGATTATGAAAAATTTAAAAATAAAAATATTTTGTTTATTCATCAATTTTCTTTTAAAAATGAGTGCAGCATTAATCGTCAACTTATGAATTTTTTGTTTGTTGTTGATACTCTAAAAAATTCAGGAGCAAAAAAAATAGTATCATTTTTGCCATATATGCCATATGCAAGGCAAGAAGGTAGTCTTAGTGGAGAGGGAGGCGGACTTTTAGGAGCATTAACTAATTTATTTAAATGTTCACAAATAGATAAAGTTATAGCCTGTGACCTTCACGAACCGTCTGTCATTTCTAAACTTCCAATAGATTTTGAAGAAATTAAACTTGATTTTTTTTGGGCAGATATTATTTCTAAAAATAAATTTATTGATTTTGAAAAACGCAAAAAAGATATTATTCTTGCCTCGCCAGATAAGGGCGGGATTCGCAGAGTTAAAAAAATTGCTTCTATTTTAAATTTAGATTTTGTTTCTGTCTTAAAAAAGCGAATTGGTTTTGATCAAACCGTTGCTAAAACTCTAGACGGTGATGTAAAAGATAAATTTGTTATTTTAATTGATGACATAGTTGATACAGCGGGTACTGCAATTAATGCTTGCAATATGTTGATAGAAAAAGGGGCAAAAGAAGTTATAGGTTGTTTTAGTCACGGTGTTTTGTCTGCAAATTCAACTGAAAATATTGAAAAAAGTAAATTTAGCAAAATTTTTGTAACAAACACTATTATTTTATCAGAGCAAGATATAAGTAAAAAAGTAGTAGAAGTTTCAAGTGACAAATTTATGTGTGAAAAATTGTTTGATCTGGTGAAGGTGGAGGTATAGGGACTTATGAGTGAAGAAACACAAAAAAAAGAAATAAAGGCGATTATTGGTCTAGGCAATCCTGGTTCTAAATATTCTTGGAATAGGCATAACATAGGTTTTAGAATCATTAATAGCTTGGCAAAAAGTTTTTTTGTTTCTTGGAAATCTTCTGAAAATATGGAAGTTGCTCAAGTTAGATTAAATCAAGACGGTGGTGAATCTACAGATGTTTTTACGGCAGGTAAGATGATTTACTTAATTAAGCCGCAAACATTTATGAATTCTTCAGGCAAAGTGGTACCTTTTTTGCAAAAAAGAGGGATAAGTGCTGAGAATGTTTTGGTGATTCACGATGAGCTTGAAAAAAAATTTGGACAATTAAGTATTCGGTTTGGCGGAAGTGCGCGCGGTCACAACGGACTACGTTCTCTTATCAGTATAATTGGGCCCAAGTTTTGGCGTTTTAGGTTTGGTATTGGAAGACCAGATGATAGGCAAGAAGTGTCTAACTACGTTTTGTCTAATTTTACAGCGGAAGAAGAAGAACAAATGCCTTCATTCGTTGAGAGTGCTGTAAATCAAATTAAAGAATTTTGCGAATAGCTTTTTAAAATTTGATAGATTTGACGAATATCAATTCTTAGGGCAATTTCTAGTTTAATTAGTATTTTTTGAATTAGTTTTTAGGTGGTGCAAAAATGAAACTTTCTCTTGCTTGGATTTTTGATCACATCAATGCGGATTGGAAAAAACAAAATATTGAAAATCTTGTTACAAAATTCAATCAAATAACAGCAGAAATTGAAGATTATTATCCTGTTTCTTTTAAGTTAAATTCTTATGTGTTAGGAGAGGTGCAAGGTATTGATGGTGATGAGGTATCAATATTTGTTCCTGAAAAAAAGAAAGAAATTGTTCTTCCTATGAGGGATGATATTAAAAATCTTTCTTCTTCTCGCCTAGAAGATACAAGTTTTATGATTCATTTGGGTGAAAAGTCCAGGTGGGCTGAATGTAAAGATTTTGGTTTGAGAAAAGAAGGCTATCTTCCAGCTTTTGGAGTTGAAGGTAAATATCTAGATGGTTCTTGGAGAGAATTAGTAGAGAGTGAAGATATTATTTTAGAAGTTGATAATAAATCACTCACTCACCGTCCAGATATGTGGGGGCACCGTGGGTTTGCGCGGGAAGTTGCAGCTTTTTTGGACTTAGAGTTTTTACCAAAACGCAAATTTTTAGCAACAAAAAGTGAAAAACATTTTGAAAATATTTCTAAAGCATCACCAACTAATCCTTTTGTTATAGAAAATAAAGCGCCGCAAGCATGCCATCGTTTTTCTGGCCTTTACTTTGAATCCATAGAAAATGGGCCGGCAGAACTTTTTATGACTATGCGTTTATTAAAAGTTGGTGTTCGTTCTATTAATGCACTAGTTGATTTAACAAATTATGTGATGTTGGATTGGTCACAGCCAACGCATGCTTTTGATGCCGCAAAAATTCAAGATAAAAAAATTATTATTCGCATGGCAGAAAAAGGTGAAAAATTAACTCTTCTTGATGATGCTAAACTAGATTTAACTAATAAAGATTTAGTTATTTGTGATCCATCTGGTCCTATGGCACTTGCAGGCGTTATGGGCGGCGTAAAAGATTCACTAAGTGAAAAAACATCTACAATATTTTTGGAGTCTGCAAATTTTGATGCAGCGTATGTGCGTAGAAGTGCATTTAGACATAAATTAAGAACAGAGTCTTCTTCTCGTTTTGAAAAAACTCTTGATCCAAATCAAATCACAGATGCCATTTTGCGTTTTTTAGCTTTAGCTGAAAAATTTAATATTAGCTTTGAGTGCTCAGATGAAATAGCTGTTTTAGGTGCTCCTCTAGAAGAAAAGATTATTGATGTTTCCCAAAATTATTTAAGCTCTCGTTCTGGTGTTGAGTTTAGTGATCAAGATGTTATTGAATCACTAAAAAAAATAGGCTTTAGCGTTGAGAAAAAAGATGATATTTACACAGTTGTTGTTCCTTCATTTAGATGTGCAAAAGATGTAAAAGCAAAAGAAGATATTTTAGAAGAGGTTACGCGGCTTTACGGTTATGGCAAAATAAAACTTGAGTTGCCGCGCTTATTAAAAAAACCTATAGAAAAACAACCGGCGTTACGGATTAGAGAAATAAAAGAGTTTTTTGCATTTTCAGCAAATATGGACGAACAACAAAATTATTCATTTTTTGATGAAAGCTTTTTGGCAGAAATTGGGTATGCACCAAAAGAAGAAGTCATTAAAGTAATTAATCCAATTTCCCAAAATTATACAAAATTGATTACAACCCTTTTGGTTGGTTTATTCAAAAATGTTAAAGATAACTTTATGGTTGAAGACCAGTTAGACTTTTTTGAGTGGGGAAGGGTGTGGCATCTTAGCGATGGTAAACCATTTGAAGACAGAAAACTTGCTGGAATATTTTTCAATAAAAGAAAAGAAGTAGATTTTTACAATTGCAAAAGTTATATTTCCCAGATTCTTAATATTCTTGGTATAAAAGCTGAATGGAAAAAAGTGACAGAAGCCTCTGAGCCTTGGCAAAATCCATATCAAACTGCAGAAATAATTTTTGAAGGACGTAAGATTGGTGTTGCAGGAAAAGTAGATAAAACATTTTTATCCAAACTTGATGTTTTGCCAGAAAGTGATGCTTTTGTTTTTGAATTAGATGCAGATTTATTACGTGACTTTCAAGCTGCTACAAAAAAATACATACCAATTTCTAAATATCAGCAAACATCGTTTGATCTTAGTTTCTTTGTTCCACTAAATATTCAAACCAAAAAACTAGAAGATATTTTGTGGAATATTGATCCACTTGTTAAACATGTTAGTTTGTTTGATTTCTTTGAAAAAGATGATTGGAAAGACAAACGTGCTTTGTCATTTAGAGTTAGAGTTGGTAGTGGAAATAAAACACTGGAAAAAGAAGAAATTGAAAATGTTCGTATGCGAGCTGTAGAACAAATAGAAAAAACTGGCGCGGTATTGCGGTCGTAGATTTGAATTTTTATAAGCCCCATTTTTTTGGGGCTTATTTTATTTATTAGATTTTTGGTGACGTATGAAAAAACAATGTACATCTTGTCGGCTAACAAATTATCTTCTTTTATTTTTTACAATTTTGGGTCTAGATAGGCTTACAAAGTTTTGGGCAATCAGTGAGCTTCAAACTAAAAACATAAAAGTTTGTTCCTTTTTAGATTTAAGTTTGGGTTTAAACAGGGGAATGGTTTTTGGATTATTTAGTTTTCAAAGACCTTTTTATTTTTATCTAATAACAAGTTTTGTAATTTTAGTATTGATATTTTTTCTAGTTTATGTGTATGCAGAATTTAAAAGTGGTAAAAGTTTAATTGCTCACATCATGCTTTTGGCTGGTGCGGTTTCTAATATTATTGATCGTTTTATTTGGGGAGGAGTTGTAGATTTTGTTGACTTCCATGTTGGTAGTTGGCATTGGTATACATTTAATATTGCAGATGTTTTTATAGTTGTTGGAATTTTCTATATTGCTTGGAGGGAGATCTTTCATGGTAATAATAAATTACTTTAAAAAGTTTTGTTATGATGTTGCAACATTTGGTGGGCTTGGGGAATGGTTTATTGGTGGTTTTATTGCGTCATTCTTTGCTGTTCCTCTAGTTTTAATTGGACGTGCACTTTCATATCTTATGCCGTCTATTTTTCATTGGTTTATTCTTGGGTTTATTGTTTTTGCCATTATTGTAATTCAAGTTGCATATAGCTCGCTTGAAGAAAAAAAAGATTCAGTTATTGTGCTAGACAAAATGGTTGGCATGATTATTGCACTTTATGGAATAACCATAAGAATGGCGAATTGGAAGGTTATTCTTGTTGGTTATGGTTGCTTTTTTGTTTTGACATTACTTAAGCCCTTGCTTCTCAGAAGTAAGTTTTTGCATAGAATTGACCATATGTCAGGTGTTGTTGGTGTGCTTGCTAGTGATGTTATTTTTGGTGTAATTACAAATCTTTTACTTAGATTGATATTGTTTTTAATAAAATAATAAGTGGCTGCATCGTATAGAAGTATTTGAATGGCCACACAAAAAATTGACAAAATAAATGACAACAATGATTTTCAAACTTGTAAAATATTTAAATATTATAAATTGGATTTATCCAAATTACTGCAGAGAGTGTGGTCTTTTTATAAATTCTGACATAGGTCTTTGTGAGAAGTGTAAACAAAAAATAAAATTAATTGTTTCCACTTCTTTGCCCATTACACCAAAGTATTCTTTAAATATTTTTTCAATCTCTGACTATACGCCTCCACTAAAAAGTTTTATTTTACGTAAGTTTTATGATGAACCCCTTGCAAGTAAGCAACTAGGAAAACTTGTTTGTGAATTTACACCTATTAAAAATTTTGAATTTGATTATATAATTCCTATTCCACTTCATTGGACTCGTTATGCCAAGCGCGGTTTTAACCAGTCAAAAATTATGTCAAAAGAAATTGGTAAGATTTGCAATGTTCCAGTGCTTGATTGTTTAAGTCGTGTTAAAAGAACAAAATTTCAGTCTCATTTATCTGGAATTGATAAAGAAAAAAATCTTAAAAATGCTTTTAGATTAAAAAAAAGAAAAATAGAAAAGTTAAAAGATATTTTAAAAAATAAAAGAATTTTAATTGTAGATGATTTGTCTACAAGTGGGGCGACACTAAAAAATGCCGCCCGTATTTTGGTGGACTTAAATCCTTATTCTTTGTTTGCGGTTGTTGTATGTAGGAAATTGTAAGTATTTAAAATTTAAGAAATGAGATGTTAAGCTTGGGCTTCATCCATATAGAAATCGCTTTTAATCCCACCAGACAAAATAATCCTTTCATCTTTAAGATCAATATGAGTTTTATTAGATTCAATATTCATTTGAGGATGTTTTAGAAATACTTTTTTATCTGTTTCAATTAAATGTTTTTCAAAACTATACAAAAAATCTTTTCCAAACAGTTGGAAGTCGCTAAAACTACCAGAAACCTTTCCTTTTAAAAACACATCTTTTGTTTTTATGTTTATTTTTGTAGTTCCAGAAACAAGATGTGCTATTTCATTATCTTGTGTAATTAATTTACAAACAATGTCATTGCAAACAATTTCATCTCTATCTTTAAAGAATTTGGAGATAGCAGCGTTTATTTTCCACCCTTTAAGTTTCTCAGGGGCTATTTCTTTGAGAGATACATTTCTTGCAATTACTTCAGCTTTTTGTATAATTTCTTTTTTTTGTACTACAACTTTTTTAGGAGGTTTTCTTTTTGTAAAAAAAAAGATGTATACAAAAATTATGATACAACTTATGCATGCTGAAATAATTGTTAAGATTTGTTTTTTGGTCATGTTTTAGTTAACGGATGTTGTTATTAATTTTTGTGCAAAATGTTTGTTTTGAACATAAAGTACCAAATCAAGCAATAATCTAAAAACATTTACACCACCATTTTTGGGAATGATTAAATCTGCTTGTTTTTGAATATAGAAAGGAGTGTTAAGCGGACAGGTGAAAAGTTCTACGGCATCTTTAGCTTCATAATCTAGAAAGTCATCACCAAAATAAAGAGTTTCTTCTTTTGGTATTCCAAGAGATTCTTGAATTTGCTTAACCTTTTCTATTTTGTTTTTATACACGCCTATAAAAACTAATTCATCTGGTATGCCTAATATTTTTGCACGCTCTTTTACATGTGGACTATCTTTGCCTGTAAGGAAAGCAATTTTTACCCCTTGTTTTTGTGCTTGCTTTGTTGCAAAACCATCCTGAACAGAAAATCCTTTATCTTCTCTGATTCCGTAAACGTTGCTATCTGTTAGGCAGCCATCGATATCTGTAATTATTAATTTTATTTTTTTAATTTTTTCTATTAAGGATTTGTTTTTGAGAGTTTCTGTGAACCAAACAAGGTCACAATTTTGTTTAAACATTATTTCCTCCTACAACTTAGTATTTCTACACCGTTTGTCCTGAGGGATTTGTGAAATAAATCGTCTCGAAGGATTTGAACGGATATGTTTTTTATAGATCAATGTTTAGTATAAAACAAAATTAGCAATGAGAGAAATTGGTGGGCTTATGAATAAATATTTTAATACAAAAATACCTGATTTTAGGTGTTTTTAGAAAGTTTATTTTATAAATATTGACTTGCGTTTTTTTTTTAAACTAATATTATTACTGCGATTATGTTTTTGAATGTTTAGATAGGAACTTAAAATTATGGCAAAAAAAACAGGTTGTATTTTAATTTTAAACAAAATTTTTTTGATTTGAAGCCCTCATGTTGAGGGTTTTTTTTTTCCTAAAAATTCGGCGAGTATTTTTGAGGCAAGTTGTTATTAGTATTTGTTTTTTAACCAAGGATTTTTATATGAGAAAAATTGGATTATTACTTTTAACATTGTTTGTTTTTTTGAGTTGTAATTTTGTGAGTGCGGCAAGAGAAAAAATGACGCGAGAGCAAGTTGCAGCAGCTATTGAGAGGTTTGATGGGGGTATTCTTACTCTTTTTTACAAAAAGGATTTTAGTGGAGTTTATCTTGGTGATTTAAACTTATCTAGATGTAATTTTTCAGATTGTGATTTGTGTAATGCTAATTTTACCGGAAGGTGTACAAATTTATATCTAACTAAATTTAATGATTCATTGTTAGATGAAGCTGATTTTTCAGGTGTTACTTTAGACAAAACGAAGATGATGAGGATAAAAGCAAAAAAATGTAAATTTGTTGGTTCTGTATTATTAAGAACTAATTTTATTGATGCTAAGTTAAAAGAGGCTGATTTTAGTGATTCGATTATGGAAAGGCCTCATTTTTTGAGGGCCGTGTTAATCAATGCAATATTTTCTAGATCTACAATAAATGGTGCTAGTTTCCGTGAGGCAAAATTAGGATCAGCAAGGTTAGATGAATTGTTGGCAAGTGGTGTGAGTTTTTTAGATGTTCGTGCAGAGAAAGCAATATTTGATGATGCTCGTTTAATTGATCCTGATTTTTCGCATTCTCATTTAATGCATACATCATTTAGGGACGCGGACGTTTATGGTGTTGATAAAGCGGCAAAATTTGAATCAACTCGTATGGATCATGCAGATATTTCTGGTATTGATGCTAAAGGGTGTTTGTTTGATAAGACGGATTTTGATCATGTAAAAGGATTGGAGGATGCATATAGTTTTGAAGGGAGTTCTTTTGTACAATCAAAATATATATCTAGATCAAAGTTAAGAAAGGCAGGTCGAATGGGCGCCGGAACATTAACAACAGGAGTGAAAAATTTAAGACTTGCATCACGTTTAGTGGGTGGCGCGTTAAGGGTAGCTGGGAATGCTGGAGCCAATGCGGCTGTTTACTCTTCTGTTGATCATGTAGCGCGTGGTAGCGGTCAAAGCGGCGTCGGAGGTCAAGGCGGAGGAGGCGGTCAATTTTCTACAGGAGGAGCAGTTGGTTCTTTTGCTGCTTCGGCTTGTGCAGGTGCTTTAGGTGAGGTATTATCTGGATATGGTCATGGAGGAGATTTACGACCGGTTCTTAATCGTGATGGTGGAGATGAGGTTGGGCAAAAAGTTGAGTTCTTGCTAAGGAAGCGAGAATGTCAAGGTCAGAGAGATGAGGAGATAGAAAGATTAAGAGCAGAACTAGATCATGAAATAGATATTGGTGACCAGCGGTTAGCTTCTGCCAAAGAAACTGAATTAAAAGTAAAAGAATTGTCATTCGAATTGGAAAAAATTAGAAGAGAGAAATCATATGGGCAATTAGTTGAAGAAAAAAGGAGAATATACAAAGACATTTTTTACAGTGTTCTAGCTTTAGGTGCTGCTGGTTTTGCTTCATTACATAGTTTAAATAGTTTTGTATTTTGAAAATATTTTCAATGCTTAGTTGTTAAATGAATAGATTTTTTTATTTTTATTTTTTTATTTTTTTTAGTTTTATAAGTGCAGGAAATCCTGAAGATTTACAAAGAGCTTTAAGCGGTGATAAAAATTTGCGTGGTATCGATTTGTCTAATGAGACCTTGCGTGGAGTAGATTTTTCAGGAGCAGATTTGCAGGGAGCTAAATTTTTTGATTCAACATTAAATAGAGTAATATTTAATGGCACCAATCTTGAGGATGCTGTTTTTTCTGGTTCTGTTGTAACAAATTGTGTTTTTAACCGTGCAATATTAACGAAATCAAAGTTTTGTGGTGCAGGAATTGTTAAATCAAGGTTTGTGGATTGTGAACGAATGAGAGACATAAATTTTAAAGGGTCATCTTTATTTAATGTGCGATTTATAAGATCAAAGATGCATTGTGCAATTATGCGTAGAGCTAAAATGGATGAATCAACGTTTAGAGAAGTTGAGATGCAAGGAGCTATTTTAGATGAATCAGAAAATTTAGGGGTTACTTTTTTGGACGTGAAGCTGGAAAGGTCAAAGATACGGGATGCTGAGTTTATTGACGGTGCTTTTTATTTTTCAGAATTAAGAGGTAGTGATTTAACTGATTCTAGGTTTTTAGGGAAAACCAAAAATTGTGAATTTAAAGTAAGTGGTATTGAGTTAATAACGTTAGTTGGTGCAGAATTAATTAATTGTTTATTTTTTAAATCAAAATTTGAAAGTACAAGCTTTAGAGATGTTTTTAGTGTTGAAGGTTCCTTTTTTGACAGGGCGTGGGGGATAGATCGTGATACTTATGATTTATTAAGAAAAATGGGAGCAGATGTACGTCAGTATAGAGACGATATTTATGATGCCTTAGATTCTACCGTAGAGCAAGGTGTTGGTTTTGTTGGGGCCTATTATGGATCAGCTGGTGGCCAGCTTTGTTCTAATTTTGCTGCGGCTGGAGCAAGAAAATACTATCGAGAAAAAATAAGTGGGAGAAGAAAATAGAATTGGAGGATTTATTTATGTTAAAAATAAAATTGCCTTTATTTTTTTTAATTATTTTTGCCCCAATTTTTTTGGGGATATCTGGTTTAAATGCAGGAAAGAATAAACGACGACTAAAAAAGCTGCAAAGTACCCAAGCCGTAGAACAAGTTGCAACACAAATTCAAGATTTATTTTCTGGTGCAGATCCTGGTCGTTTTCCTTCTAAGGATTTTACTTTTGAAGAGATTCCTGATGGAAAACTTTTGTGTGCAATTAGAATTAGTGCTGTTGATGGAGAATTGCCAGAAGATCTGGGGAGCTCTTTTTTGAAAGATGCTGAGGCTGGAGTAAATTCTCTTATAGGAGATACGGGATATAAAGTTTCTAAAAGTACCTTTTGTAAGTCTTCACAAAGCGTTCCTTTTTCAGTTTCTAGTGTTGAAATTCCTCCTTTGCAATCTGAACCTGGTGAATATCTTCAAATTGCTCTAGAAATTTCTCCAGATACATCAAAGGTTGAAGCGTGTACATTTGGCTTGGAGCAATCAAAAGAAATGTCTGTTCCTCAGGCGCCACACACTTCAATTCCAGTATGTTCTTACGATCGTGATATTGGATTTCAAAGAGATATGCAAGATAAAGTAAAACATGGTTCTATTGACCAAAGAAAACAATATGATCAACAAAGTTTTGAGGAGGTAGCAGAAAGACTTAAGAGAGATGAGTATCTTTCAAGTTTGACACCAAAACAATTGGACGAGTATAGAAAAGGACAACTTAGAAAAGATTTTGGTTATTTAAATGAAAAGTATTCTCAAGGTGAAATTAGTAAACATGAAAGTGATAGAGAATATCTTGAAGGGTTAAAAAAAATTATACATAACTTTGGGGATCTTACTGATGCTGAAAATAAATTACGTTCTGAATTGCGATCAGTTAAAAGATATGGGCGTTTTTCATCATTTAGAAAGTATAAATGGCGTCATTGTAGGCATGATAAATATGCTGTTTGTGAATGGATTGATGATCGTTTAACAAGAATTAAGGAAGTAGAAAGACGAGATATCGAGGTTCAAGAAACAGCAAAAAAAGAAGCTCTAATCAAAGTTCGCGATGTTTTAAAACAAGAATTTCCAAGAGTTATTGGTGAATTATCAAAAGAAGTTGAAGCGCCAAAGGTTTCTAGAGAAAAAATTAGCCAAAGAGTTAAGCCACCATCAGAAGAACTTTTACAAAAAAGTGAACGTTACGATGAAAGTGCAAGAAAACAAGAATCTGAATTTTCTAAGAAAAAGGCAAGGGGTGATGCAAAAAAAGGGCGCAAAGATTTAGCCGATGTTGTTGATATTGGAGCGTATGAAAAAGAGTTTGGTGAAGAACTTGGCAGGTTGTCGAAAGGCAAATCAAAAGAAGAGGCGGATACAGATTTTGGTCCTGGTGACAAAGAATTAGAAGCTGTGGAAATGGATGATGGTGGTGTTAGGGATTCCCATTGTGAAGATGTTAGAAAATTTCCTTCAGGCGAATTGGATGAAGGTGCGGAAAAGGCCATAAGAAAAGCGGAAAGAAAAGAGGCTTTTAAACAAACAACCTCAGAAATTTTACACAGAGCGTCTGTTGATGTTGGAGTTGAAGCTGTGAAGTCTTCAGTTCGCGGATTAACTTCTTTAGTTCTTGGTAGACTTAGAAAAGATAGTGGAAGATCTCCTGGGGTTGCAAGGCAAAGAGTCCTTTCTCAAAGGTATGGCGGAGGCGGTGTTTCTCATGGTGGCGGCAATCCATACGGTTGTCATGCGTCACGCGCACGTGCTGTTATTAGAACTACTACTTTACGCCAAGGACATACAAGTGAAACATTGCAAGATATTTTAAGTGATGCATCTGATTTTCTCAGTTCACCAGATCCTTGTATTCAAAATGCGGCAGAAATTATTTTTCAAACCGCAGGTTTTTCTGTACAACAACAAAAGGTAGGGTGTATACAAGAAGCATCTGTTCTTGAAGATTTTTGTTCAAGTTTACTAGATTATTGTAAGGAGATTGGTGGAGGTACGTTGCGTGGCGGAAGAAGTTCTGTAGTTGGTGCAGCTTCCCTTGCCAGATCTTCTCTTGGGCTAGCGGATTGGGTAGCTAGTAGAGGTCCGTGTGGGAAATTAGAAGATATGGCAAGATGTGCAAGCGCACTTGTTGCACTTGCTCCTAAAGTTGTAGATGCTTTAGATAGGTTTGATGAATGGTGTGATTTTGAAAATCCTGATTGCGGATTTAATAGAGATATTGAACGTGTAAGAGATTATATTCACAAGACGCCTGGTCCACAATTAGCAGGGGATGTTGCAGAAGGGTTGTCTCGAATAATAACTTTATATGGAATTGATAGAGTAGCTTTTTCTGCTGTGGGCAAAATACTTAGTCCTTTAAAAACGCTGATGTCTGCTGATCCTCAACTTGCTTCTACGATGGCACGTGGAATTAAAGATGGACAGAAAGCTAGAAAATTATTTGGACCTTCACGCTCTTTAACTTCTGCCCAAAAAGCTTACATGAAAAAATCTGTAGGAATATATGGTGAATTAAAAAATCCGCCATTTTCTTTAGCCAGCGCACAACCACGCTTAGGTAGAAAAGCAATTGGGGAAATTACTAGGTTGGAGCGAGAAACTTTATTGAGAACTTCAAGGAGTGCACCAAGAGGATCAAGAGGTTTGTCAGAAATTGCGCCATATAATTTTACGTCCAAGGTAAAATTTACTCATGCTGAATTTGAAAAATTTGCCAAAGATTATCTTGGAAGTGGAGCAAAACAATTTAAAGATAGGCTTGGAGATGCTGCAGGATTAACTAAGGAAATAGTTACCCCAGAAGGTGTTTATAAAAGATCTGTTAGGTGGCCCAAGGTTAAAAGAGGCAGGTATTTAGACGGCGATCTTGTTGGTAATATTGAAGAATTTTTAACACCAAAAGGTTTGGGCGAAAAAAGTAAGCTAATAAAAAATTGCCATGTTAGGATAATTGATAAATAGTTTAAAAGCTTAAACCAAGGCCTTCACGAAATTTTTCAGTAGCTGTAATTGGAAGTTTACCTTTGGGTTTTTGTTTTCCACTAACAACTTTAGCGGCAGCAATTTCTGCTTGCGGTTCATCTTCGTAAGCAACTACGATTGCATCTTCATCTCCAAAAAGTCCCAAGGTGTAAGGAGTATCAAAAATTATTAGAACAACTTTTTGGTCAGCTTCTATTAATTTGTTTAAGAGTTTTAGCGATTGTTTGGTTAATGCACGAGTGTCAAATATTACAACATCATAATTACTAAATTTATCTGTAAGAAATTTATAGTTTACAATTCTACAAAGAACTTTTTGAACAGAATATGCAGTGACATCAAGTGAACTTTTTAAGGTATTTAAAAATTGATTATTTTCTTCATCTATTAGGTTAGAAACATAAGCAATTTTGGTTTCAGGATTTTTTAGCGGTAAAAGTTTGTTTTTATTTTTAACTACTGTGATAGCTTCTTCAAAAAGTTGGGCTTTTAATTCTTCTGCATATTCAGAATTAATTTCTTCCAAATTTATTGTTGGTTCTACGAGTTTATTTTCAAAAAGATTTAACCACTCTTTTGCCATTAAGATTTTTAAAACTTTTTTATCTATTTCTTTTTTACTAAAGAGGCCAATTTTGATTGCTTGTAAAACCGCTTCAACAGATTTGCTTATATCTTTTAGCATTGTCTTGGTGTCTGGTACAGAATCTGCAAATACTAAAATGTCATTACCTGCGTGCAGTGCGCGCAAAGTTGTTTCGCTGGCGGTAAAGTGATTTGTGATAGCATGCATTTTTAGAGCGTCTGTAAAGACTAAACCTTTGTACTTCATTTGTTTTTTGAGAATGTCTTTGATAATTATTGGAGAAAGAGATGAAGACAAATTGGAAGTAGAATCTATTTTTGGAATGTGTAGGTGTGCAATCATTGCAGACATAATTCCAGCATTAAACGTTTTTGCAAAAGGATAAAGATCAACATTTTTTAGTTCTTGGAGTGTTTGTTCTATTACTGGAAGTTTTATGTGTGAGTCTAAATATGTATTTGCGTGCCCTGGGAAATGTTTAGCGCAAGCAATAACTCCGGCATCTTGCAAGCCTTTCATAAATGCAACGCCTTTTTTTGCGACATTTTTTTTATTTTCTGAGTATGCACGGTCATTTGTTATTGGATTTTGTGCAATTTTGTTGATATCTACGACGGGTGCAAAATTTACATGTACGCCAGATAGTTTGCATTGTTTTGCAATTTCTTGTCCTAGTTCATAAATTAATGTGTTATTTTGGATGGCGCCTAGTGTGACATTAAAAGGAAAGTTTATAATGTCTGGTAGCCGCATGTTGAGTCCAACCTCACAATCTTGTGAAATTAAAAGTGGAAGTTTGGAAATGTTTTGGTAGTGGTTTGTGAGTTCAATTTGTTTTTGCAGGCTGCCATACATAAACATTAAGCCGCCAATGTGATATTTTGTGATTAGTTTTTCAATTGCACACTTGTCTATTTCGTTATCATAAGAAAATGCGCCAACTGTAAATAGTTGGCCAACTTTTTCTTTTAGACTCATTTGGCTTAGAATTTTTTTGGCGTTTGATTTTGAAAGTTTCCAGAACGGTTTTTGTGGGTTTATAGAGGTGAAGGTTAGCGAAAGTGCAAACAAGGATATAATTAAATTTGACTTCTTTTTCATTCTCTCTCCTTTAATTGTTGTTTTTACAATATATATAAGAATTATATAAGTTTAGGAGAGATTTTCAAGAATGATTATTTGAAGATGATTTTTTTTAACGCTTCTGGTGCATTATCATAATGTTCAATTACATGATTTGCATGGTGAAGAAAGATAGAATTTTTTTTGCCTTGGATTCCTATGCATTTCATGCCTGCAGATTTTGCTGCTTGAAAGCCGTGTAGGGAATCTTCAAAAACAATACATTCATCTGGAGAAGCGTTTAGTTTTTTGGCTGCATGTAAAAATAACGCTGGGTCAGGTTTAGATTTGTTGTTTACGTGTGCGATATTGTAGATGTCGTTTCCAAAAAACTTAAATAGATTAATTTTTTTTGCAATGTGTGAAAGAGATTCGCTATCACAGTTTGTGGCTATGCAAGATGAGATGTTATGGTCTTTTAATTGTTTGTGAAAATACTCAAACCCACCGATGAATTTTATATCTTTATTGAAATTTTGAATTGCAGATTGTTTTGTTGCGTTACTTAATTCCAAAACAGACTTTTCTAAGTTGAATTCTTTTTTTAATTTTTCCCAACATTCTATTAGTCCAATTCCTGCAATCTCGCTGTATAGTTTTTTTTCTTCATCTTTGTCTAGACTAATACTTTGGGATCCCAGTGTGTTTTTGACTGCTTGGTCCCAAATGTGTTCGGTTTCAATTATTGTGCCATCCATATCAAATATGATGGCTTTTATTTTTTCTTTAATTTTAATCATTGTTTTTTATAACCTCCAAGTTAATAAATATAATTGGAAAAAATGTTTATAATTCCATATCTTTTATTTTATTGTATTTAAAAAAAGCGTCAAAAATCAATGTCTTTTGGGCCTTTTTTATTAAATTTAGATCTTTTTTTTATATTTAATTTAGATTTAATTAAGTTTACAAAAACTCTTATTTTTTTAATAAACTTTGATTTTTCATCATTTGTTATAAATTATACTTGTTTGTACTTTAAAATGTTAAAAAAGAGGAAATTATGAAAATAAATAAAAGAATTTTTATCATATTATTGGCGGGATTTTTTTTAGTTCTTTTAACTTTTGCAAAACTTAATTTTTCATTTGGAGCTAACCATTTAACATTTTCTTTTAGTAATATGATTTATCCTGTGTTTGGGGCGTTTTTAGGCTTGATTGATTTGGTAGTAATTAAGTGGTTTAGTTTGATTTTGCTTGTTTTATTTACAGGCAAAATGCCTATTACTTTAGTAATGTTTGGAATTCCCTCTTTTTTGGCGGCATTAACTTTTAGATATTCTTTGAGTAAAAACTATAAAAGTAAAATTTTTGATTTTTGTTTGCGCGTACTTATTCCTATAATTTCTATTTCTATATTTATTTATAATTATTCTGCAGCATATGCATATTCTTTTTATTGGTTGATTCCAATGTTTTTGTATTTTCTTACTAGAAAAAAAGTTAATATTTTTTATTCAGCATTGAGCAGTACATTTATTGCGCATGCTGTTGGCGGAGTATTTTGGATTTTTTCAGTTAATATGACAACCCAGCAATGGATAGGTTTAATTCCTGTTGTGGCTATTGAGCGTTTTAGTATGGCCGTTGGGATGAGCTTCGTTTATATTTTAATCAAAAAAAGCATTTGCGTTATAAAAAGAAGAAAAAAATTAAAAACAATTAGTTAACTCTTTTAAAAAATCGAGAACAAATATGCAACATCTTGCAATCATTATGGATGGCAATAGGCGGTGGGCAAAAAAAAATAAATTAGCTTCAATAATGGGACATGAAAAGGGTTTTGGCACTATAGAAACAGCAATTGATTTTTGTATAAAAAGTAATATTAAATATTTGTCTATTTACGCTTTTTCGCTAGAAAATTTTAATAGGAGCGAAGAAGAAAAAAAGTATCTTCAAAATTTATTTAAAAAACATATAAAAAAAGAGTTAGTAAAATTTATTAAAAATGGAATTAGAATTAGGTTTGTTGGGGATAGCAATTATTTTCCTAAAGATTTAGTTTCTCTAATTGAAGATGCAGAAGAGAAAACAAAACATCTTGATAAATTAAATTTTAATATTTTGTTTTGTTATGGTTCTAGGCAAGAAGTTGTTGATGCCACAAAAAAAATTGCTCAAAGCGTTAAAGACGGATTGCTTGATGTTGATGAAATTAATGAAAAAAAATTAGAAGACAATCTTTGGACAAAAGGTATTCCAAATCCAGATCTTATTCTTAGAACTGGTGGAGATTTGCGACTTAGTAATTTTTTACTGTTTCAGGCAGCGTATAGCGAATTGGAATTTTTAGATTGTTTTTGGCCAGAGATAACAAATGAACATTTGCAAAAATGTTTAGATAAATTTAAAAAGAAAAAAAGAAATTTTGGAGTTTAAAAAAGGATAAAAATGAAAAAGGGAGTAGCAGTAATTGGGGCAGGCGCTTGGGGAACTTCATTTTCTACTTTGCTTGCAAATAATGGTTTTCAAGTGAAGTTGTGGTGTTTTGAAAAAGAAGTTGTAGAAGATATTAAGCACAAAGGCGAAAACAGTAAATATTTGCCGGGTTTTAAATTAGATAAAAAAATAAAACCCACAAATGATTTGCAAGAAGCTTTAAGGGATGTTAAATGGGTTTTTGAGGTTGTGCCTGTAAAATTTATGCGGAGCGTTCTTGAAAGCGCAAAACCTTATGTTGATTCCAGTCAAGTTTGGGTTCTTTTGAGTAAAGGAATTGAGCAAAAAACTCTTTTTCTTCCTTCTGATATTATTAATGATGTTTTTCCTTGTTTTGTTCAAAAAGTTACAATTGGTGGTCCAAATTTTGCCAAAGATTTTGCATGTGAATCTTATACGGCAACAACAGTTGCGTGTAAAGATTATAATTTAGGTTTTGAGATTCAAAAAATGCTTGCCAATTCTTATTTACGTCCATATTTGTCTTTAGATCTTATGGGTGTTCAAGTTGGAGGCGCTATTAAAAATGTTTTAGCTCTAACTGTTGGAATTTTTCGTGGAGCAGGTTACAAAGATAATACAATTGCTTTTTTGCTTACGCGAGGTCTTGTGGAGATGGTTGAAATCGCACGTTATTTTGGTGGGCAAAGACAAACTATTTATGGTTTATCTGGGCTTGGGGATTTAGTTTTATCATCTTTTGGAAGTGTTGGCCGTAATCAAAAAGTTGGAATGATGATTGGAAAAGGTGATAATGTTGACAATATTTTAAAAACAACTGGTTTTGTTCCAGAAGGAATAAATACTATCCAGTCTGTACGTCAACTTATTGACAGAGGGAAGCTTGATTTACCAATTTGCCGAGGAGTTTATGAAATAATTTTTGATGGTAAAAAAATAAATAGCTTACTTGATGAATTAATGGAACGTCCACTTACCAAAGAATATACTTTTTAGTTAGGTTTATGAAAATGAAGAAAATATTTTGTGTTTTTGTTTTGATACTTTTGTCTTTTATTAATATTAAAGCTGAATCAGTTGAAGTAGATTTATCAAAAAAAGAAGTTGTTGCTGTTATTGGAGCGGGGGCTTGGGGAACTGCTTTTGCTACATTGCTTGCAAACAATGGTCATGAAGTGAGATTGTGGTGCTTTGAAAAAGAGGTTGTAGAAGGTATTGAAAAAAATAGAGAAAACAGTAAATATTTTCCAGGTTTTAAATTAGATGAAAATATTAAACCTACAAATAGTTTAGAAGTGGCTTTAAAAGATGTTAAATGGGTTTTTGAAGTTATCCCTGTAAAATTTATGCGGTCTATTCTTGAAAATGCTAAGCCATATGTAAATGAAGAACAAGTTTGGGTTCTTTTGAGTAAGGGCATAGAGCAAAAAACACTTCTTTTCCCTTCTGATATTATTGATGAAATATTTCCTTGTTGTGTAAAAAAAGCAATTATTGGTGGTCCTAATTTTGCTAAAAACTTAGCTGCTAAATCTTATACTGCTACAACAGTTGCATGCAAAGATTGTGATTTGGGAAATCAGCTTCAAAAGATTCTATCTAATTCTTATTTTAAACCGTACTTGTCTTTAGATATTATTGGAGTTCAGGTTGGAAGTGCAATAAAAAACCTTTTAGCTTTAATGCTTGGAATTTTTCGTGGTGCTGGTTATGAAGATAATACAATTGCATTTATTCTTACTCGTGGCCTTGTAGAAATATCTGAAATCACAAAACATCTTGGAGGTCAAAAAGAATCTATTTATGGTTTGTCTGGTCTTGGGGATTTAGTTTTATCTTCTTTTGGAAGCGTTGGTCGTAATCAAAAAGTTGGTATGATGATTGGTGCGGGAGATAATGTTGACCATATTTTAGAAACAACTGGGTTGTTTCCTGAGGGAGTTAACACTGTTCAGTCTGTACATCAACTTATGGATAGAGATAATTTAGAGTTGCCTATTTGTCGTGGTGCGTATGAAATAATTTTTGAAGGTAGGAGCGCACAAAGTGTTCTTGATGGATTAATGGAGCAGCCACTTTCAAGAGAAGATATTGTTTAGTTAGTATTATGTGAAAATCTTTACCAATAGGTTTTTTGTTTTCTAAAGATCAACTTTATGTCCAGGATGTGTAGCTGTGAATCGCTCTCTAATGTTAAATTCGGCTTGTAAGCTTAGTGAAGATGTGGGCAAGTCGGCAGGTTTAGAGTTAGGTATTAGTTGCAAAAGAAATGTTGGTTTAGTACTTTCTAAAAGTTTTTTTAGTACACAAAGGATCTCTTTTCCATTTATGTAATTTAAAAGTTCTTGTTCTGTAAGTTTTGTCCTTCTTTTTAAATATTCTTCATCTTGTTGAATAAGTTCTAATTTTTCTTTTTTTGTTGCTGCTAGATATTCTATAATTTTGTCTACGCATTTTATTATTGTAGATTCGTCAATATTGTTCTGACTAGAAAAGTTTTCTATTTCTGTAAATCTAATTGAATAAAGTCTTTCTATCGGAATATTTGGTTTTAGATTTAAAATTCTAAATGCTTCTGCAAGTCCAATATAAGAATAATCATCAATTAAATAGAAAGGCAAAAAATCTGATAGCAACATTGTTGTTGGTTGTTTTGGAATAGTTTGGTTTGGTGGTGTAGCTAATAATGTTGAATTTAAAGCGACAAGAGATAATAATATTTTTTTTAAACTTTGTGTTGTTCCCATGTTTCCCCATATTTAAAATTGCCTGTCAAGTTTACTTACTAAAAGTAAATTTATAAAGTCTTGTGTTCCATAAAGTTATTTTTTTAGACTTATGTAATTAAGTTTTGTTTTGAATAAATATTGGAGATTAAGTTATGAAGCCTTTTTTTGTAGTTAAAGCATCTGGGGAAAAGGAGCTATTTTCTCTTAAAAAATATCAGGTGTCACTACGCAGATCTGGTTGTAGTGATGAAGCTATTTTAGAAATATTAAAAAAGATTAAGCCAGTTTTAAAAGATGGTATAACAACAAAACGAATATATAGTGAAACCGCAAAATTGCTTAAATGTAGAAATCATGGAAGTGCAAGCAGATACAATTTAAAAAGGGGAATTTTAGATTTCGGTCCAAGTGGTTATCCGTTTGAAAAATTTGTAGCATCTTTATTTAAACGCCAGGGATATAAGGTTTCTATAGATAAAATTGTAAATGGAAAATGTGTGGCTCATGAAGTTGACGTCATAGCAACTAAAGGTAACACACGGGCAATGATAGAGTGTAAATTTCATAATAAACAAAAGTATTCTTCTAATGTTAAAACCTCTCTTTATATAAAAGCGCGTTTTGATGATATAAATCTTGGTCTGAAATTGCGCGGAAAAGAAAAAGAAAGATTTAATGAATGTTGGATTGTAACAAATACTCGTTTTACAAGCAGGGCAATAAAATATGCTGAATGCGTTGGCATAAAAGTTTTATCTTGGCGATACCCACGAAAGGGTGGTTTCGCTGAAATTGTAGATCGGCTAGGCATGATTCCAATTTCATGTTTAACAATTCTAAATAAAAAAGATGTTAATATGCTGCTCAAAAATGAAATTGTTGTATGCGAAGATGTGTTTAATAATCTTGATGTTCTAAAAAGACTTAAATTTAGTGAGAGAAAAATTAATGGCGTCATAGATGAATGTAAAAATATTATGCCTAAATAATTTTTATAAAAAGAAAATGAATTAAATTTAAAAAGGGGCATCTTTAGAAGCTAAAGACGCCCCTTTGGGCTAGTTAGCTTATTGTTGAAAGGATGATTTAAAATCATCTAAATCAAGATCTCTTACATGAGAATAATATTTACTTGAAAGTTTAAATATTCCATTTTTAGCCTGATGAATAGGGCCTTTTAATCTTACGTAGGTTTTGTATTTATTAAACATTTTTAATTGTTCTTCAAATCTGTTGTTTGGAGCAATATTTTTTAATTTTTTGGCTGTTTTATCCCACATTCTTTCACTGGCTCTAACGATTGCTTTTACAGGCTTTTTCTTAAAAGAGATTCTTTTTTTAGGTTCTTTTATTTTTGTTAGGAGGATTTTTTGTGAATTTCCTTCTATGTCAAGATATAGGTTATTGCATTCTTTTACAATATTGCCTGTTGCCGTTATTTTTATATCTTTGATTCGACATGCTGTGTCTTTTTCTATTAATTCTTTTATGTTTGCAGGATCAAATTTATTATCTGGTTTAAATGTAATGATTACAAAAGATCTTTTTTTGTTGAGAGTTACAGATTTTACAGGATCAAGAGAAAGAATTTTTTTTGCTAGTCTATTAGAGCAAAAATTGCAGCGGAGATTGTCTACATGAATTTTGATTTCTTCAATGGATGCGCTTACCGCAAAAAACGATGTTAAGATTAAAAGATTGGCGATGATGAAAATTTTTTTTATATCCATATTTCATCCTATTTGGGTTAAATTGTTTTGGATTAACAGTTGTAGCTTAGCATATTTATTTTTACTTTCTAGAGGAAAATACATTAAAACACGCAAATGTTATAATATACATGTCGTTTAGTTTTATTTTATTGGAGGATTTAATGAAAATTTTTTATAAATTGTGTGCGTTTTTTTTAGTTTTTATTTTTAATTTGGGAATAAATTTAGGTGCACTTACTTTAAACGGCATTAAAAATAAAAGTAAAAATTTTATTATATTTTGGACGGATGAGAGTTTTTTTTGTCGAGAACGAGATAAATCGCTTGCCAAAGGTACATTTGGTTTGAATCCAGATGAAACACTTTTATTTAAAAAAAAGATGGACTCATCTTTTGTATTTGGCGTTGATTCTAAAATTTTATCTTTGGAATTGGAACGAAATATATTAAAGAGGGATGGAGGTTTTCCACAGATTGTTAAAACGTTTATTGTATTAAATGAACAAATTGGCGAATCTAAAAGTTTTCTTGGTAGGCTTGAGACTATAATGGATAATATTTTTATTGTTATAAGCAATAAAGGTAAAGTTTATATAGAATTTACTTTATTAGTTTAAAACTACGAACTTGATTTTTTCTTTTTTTAAAATACTTTTTAGCGCATAAAAACATTTCCAACCATATCTATTTAATTGTGCTTTATTCAAATTAATTTTTACACATTTTATTTTAAATAATTTATTTAATTCAATTACGGCTTTTAAGCTTCTTGATCTTGTTTTTTTTATCTCTAATTCTTGTATTGTAATATTTCCAAATTTCTTTGTTAAAAAAGGCGCTACTTCAAAAGCAATAAAACTATCAACAGATTCTTTTTTGTTTAAATAACCCTGGTCTTTAATAGTGATAGTTTTGTTTGGATTTTTTGTAATTTCTAATTTGTTTTCAATATTGATGATGTTGTTTGTTGATGTTGGAATTTTTAGCAGAAGAATAGCAGTAAATAAAAATGTTATTAATAAGGCAGTTTTTATTTTTAAGGTAGTGATTTTTTTGCTTGTCATTATGATTCCACCAATAATTGGTATTAAAACAAGTAAAAATATATTTTTTGGAAGCTGAAAACCTATTAGCCAGTTTTTGCTTCCTTGTTTTAGAATAAAATCCAAAACGTTTGTTAATTTATTTAGTAGGTTGGGTAAAAATAGTGTTGGGATTTTTAGGCATTCAGCAAAAAAAATAATTGAAGAAAGAATTAAAAATACAGTTATGAATGGTGAAAAAATAAAATTTCCAACTAATGACATTAGTGATATTGGAAGCCCCCAGTTAATTAATATTGGAAGTGAAATTAAAGTTACAATTAACTGCGCAAATAAAAAGCCTTTTAAGTAGTTTTTAATTCTTGTTTTTATATGTTTTTTGTTCATTTATCAATGTTGTTATTTGCGTGGAAAATTTAAATATAGATTCTTCCAGAAAATATTAGAACTGCCAGATTGCGGAGGCTTGCTCATTTTGGTTTTTAAATAAGATATTATTTTTTCACAATTTATAATTTCATTTTGGTTTTTTGTGGTTTGAGATTTGTAGAGTTTAACCAGGTGGTTTGTAAAATGTGTTAGAATCTCGCCCGCAAGCTCAAAACTTTCATTGTCAGATAAATTAGCTTTTTTTAGCTCAGATAAAAAATTTAGAGGGTCATAAAGTTTATTTTCATCTAAAAAATACAAAACAAACGGATTAATATTTGAGTTTTTAGAGTGGAAATGCTTAATAAGACATCTAGAGCGAATGGTTGGTAAAATTATTTCTATATTATTTGTTAAAAGCAGGAATTTGTAACCTGGAGGGGGTTCTTCTAAGATTTTTAGCAAACGATTTGCGCAAGTTTTATTGAGGGTATTTACTTTTTCTAGAACAAAAAAAAATGATTGGTTTTTTTCAAGGCTAAAACGAATTTTTTCAAAGATTTGCTGAATATGGTCTACAGAATAATTTTTTTCTGGGTGAATCCACAAAATAAAAGGATGTTGGTTTTGTTTGATTTTTTGGCATTCACTGCAAAAACAATTTTCTGTGCTTGCCTTGCTTTTACAAAATATTTTTTGAAGAAATAAAAATGTTACATGTTTGAGTTGGCTACTTTTGCCTTCCCAAAGTTGTGATGGTATTTGTGAAAGATTATTCATACAGAATTTTTAATTAAATTTACAACTATATTTTTTGCTTTATCTAGTAATTCATTAGCGGACAATTTTCCGTCTAAAATAACAACATTTTTACGATTTTTAAAAGTAGTTTCAAAACCATTTATGATGTGTTGCCAAAACTCTTTATCTTGTTTTTCAAATGGAGTTGGCTCTAGCTTTCTTTGTTTTATCCGCTCAAAAGCAGTTTTTTCATCTAGGCGAATATAAAAAACTAGATTTGGTTTTATATTGTTCATTGCCCAACTATTTATTTTTTTTAATATTTCGATATCAAAATTAAAACCATAACCTTGGTAAACAACTGAACTATCATCCATTCTGTCAGAAAGAACAATTTTACCTTCGTTTAATGACGGGATAACAATTTCATGGAAGTGTTGAGCCCTATCTGCAGCAAATAAAAGATATTCTGTTTGTCCACACATTGAATTTTTTTCTTGGTAGAGAATTTTTTTAATTTCTTTTCCAATTTTTGTTTTACCTGGTTCTTTTGTTGCTAAAACATCAAAACCTTCTTTTTTTAGTTGTTTATGTAAATTTTTTATAAGAGTTGATTTCCCACAGCCGTCTATGCCTTCAACACTTATTAGAAAACCTTGTTTATTCTTGGTCATTTTTTTCCAAGTTTTATTTACAAAAAACTTTATTGGCAAAAATTTTTGATTGTATTGCAAATGTGGTCTATTTCTTCATTTGTTAATTCAGGCCAAATAGGCAGAGCTAAAATGTTTTGTGTCATATTTTCTGCTATTGGGCAATCATTTTTTAGTTGAGGATCTGTTTGTAAAAAATCAATTTGTGTGAATGATTCAGGGAAATAAATGTTGCAACCTATATTGTTTTTTTTCAAATGTTCTGCAAGATCATCTCTTAAGTTTGGATTTTTTTCATCTTTTAGTTGAATGCAAAATTGATGATATGTGTTGTGTGAATTTTTTTCTTCTCTAGGAAGTTGTATAAAATTTATTGAACTTAAATTTTTACAGTATCTTTCTGCGTGTTTGCGACGTTTATTGTTTAAATCATCAAGTAAATTTAATTTTTCATCCAAAATGACTGCTTGGATGGCATCAAGCCTGCTGTTTATTCCGTATTCTTCATATGCATATTTATCGCTTCGTCCATGATTTCTTAATTTCAACAAACGCTTGGAAAGTTCACTTTTGTTGGTACAAACAGCTCCACCATCTCCGCAAGCACCTAGGTTTTTGGTTGGGTAAAAAGAAAAAGTGGAAATATCTGCAAATGTTCCAGATTTTTGTTCATTGATTTTTGAACCAATTGATTGTGCAGCATCCTCAATAGTCCATAAATTCCATTCTTTTGCTATTTCGTTAATTTTTGCCCAGTTAGCGCATTGGCCAAAAATATTTACGGTTAGCATTCCACAAATATGTTGATTGGTTTGTTTATGTGTGGCTTTACCATTTTTCATTGTTGCGTTTTTGGTTAGCCATTCGTGGATTTTTTGTGGTGAAATGTTACATGTATCAGATTCAATATCAATAAAAACCGGATGAGCTTTATGTGCTATTATTTCGCTAGATGAAGCTATAAATGAAAATGGGGTTGTAAGTACGATAGAATTTTTTTGAATATTTAGCGCTTTTATCGCTAACCAAAGTGCATCTGTGCCGGAGTTGCAAGAAATTACATGTTTTGAATTTAAATATTTTTCAAGTTTGTCTTCAAAGTTTTTAACAAATTTTCCGCCAACGAATAGTTGTGATTCAAATACTTTTTGAACCTGTTGAGTGATTTGAGCCTTGATTTTATTCCATTGTCTCTGAAGTGAAAAAAAAGGGATTTGGTTATTCATTCATGCTCCAAGTTATCAAGAATTACATTTAATTTTAGACACTAATCTTAAATAGAAACATTATATTTGTTAAGCGAAAGTTTCATAAAAGATTTGGGAAATAGCCTTTTTTTATAAAAATATGTACAATTTGTATTCAAATACATTATTGCAAATTGTTTTTTATGAGCCAAGCTTAAAATTGTGTTGTTTAAACACAAGAAAAACAGTTTAAAACCGTCAAAAGATTAAGCTTTAAAAAGAAAGGTGTTCTTATGGAGGAAAAAATTCGAAAAGATTTTGAAGAAATGGTTGAGCAGACTAAGTTTTTGGCTGAGCAACAAGCTATTTCTAAGGAATATTGTGGTGAGCAATTTGTTCAACTCATTGATTTTATAAATAAAAAGATTGTGAAAAAGGGTGACGATCCTGAAGTTAAAAGATATCAAGAAATTGCAAATATGATTGATTTGCACTATCAAAGCTTTCTTAATGAAGTTGAAGAGGATATCAATTTTTTAAAAAAACAACTTGTAGCAGCTGAGGCTGTAGAAAGTTGCCCAGACTCAGAAAAGAAAAAAGAACTTTTAAAATTATTTTTAGACGGCGAAGATTTGCTTGATACAGAGCAATTTAAACAAGAAATTTTACAAGAAGCGCAAGAAGCAAAAAAGACTTTTAAGGTAGTTATAGATGATCTAAAGCTTGCCATTGATGAGGGAAACCTAGATGAAGTTTTAGTTTACCTACAAGAAATGGAAGAGGGGCGCGAAAAAGAAAAAGAAGAGATTGAAGGCGAAGAAGGTATTGACTTGTTTGATTGGGTTGCTCGTGATAATGATCTTGAAGGATGCGACGGGAAATGTTCTAGTTGCGACGAAGGTTCATGTTCAGCAGACGATGATGGTGAAAAAGAGGATCTTGATAAATAAGATATTCAAAAAAAAACAAGTTTCTGTTTGTTTTTTTTATAAAATGTTTAATACCATAAAATGAATGTTTTTATAATTTGGCGTGGTTTTATGAGTAAAATGTATAAGTTAGTTTTAATTTTAATGATGAGTTTTGGTGTTGCTTGTGCTATTAGTGAAGCTGATAGTCATGTGAATGCAGTAAAAGCAATAGTGATTGAGGTTTATTCTTTTCTTAACAACAATAATCAAGACTTAAATCAAGATTTAAAAAAGTTGGATCAAGCTTTTTCTATTTTTTCACAAATTTTGGAAGACTGTGAAGATAGCGATAAATTAGCTTGGTGTTCAAAGGTTTTGGATTCTTTATATATTGGATTTGTTTTGCTTGTTCGTGCAACTTTTGATGGCTATGATTCCCAAGGGGATGGACCTGGATTGTTGGTAAATTATTTTGATGCAGAGTGGCCGCAAATTACAGAAAAAATTTCTATCAAAAACAATGATATTAAAATTGCGGTGCTGAAAAAAGAAATGCTACGAATTGAAAGTTTATTGTGCGAAGTTGTTTAACTAAACAGGTTTTTTGATGCCAAAAATGCTTTATCTAATATGTTTAATTAAAAAATAATATTAATTCTTTTTATTTTTTGGTAAGTTGTATAAATCTATTTTTAATCAAAAATTTCTAGCCCATTACTTTGATTTAAAATATGTAAATATGGTTTTTGCGTATTTGAATGAGCTTTTGTCAATAAAGTTAAAAAGTGTTACAATTGGCACTTAATATTTTTCATATTTATAAAATTGTGTGTTGATAAAAGAGGCTTTTGTGAAAAAAGTATACGTAGATCCTGGATGTATTTGTTGTGGGACCTGTGAAATTATTTGTCCAGAAGTTTTTAAAGTTGGAGATACCGTTTCTATAGACGAATCTGCTGATTTACAAAAAAATGAAGAATGTATTAAAGAATCCGCAGAAATTTGTCCTGTTGGCGTAATAAAATATGAAGATTAGTGGTTATTAATTAAGGAAGCGATGAGTTTAGTTCAGCAATTAAGAGAAAAAATTGGATTTCAAAATATAGTTAGCGAGGATACTTTATACAATAAGGTTAAAAAATCATTAACTATAAACGGAAAAATCATTTTTGTTGGAAATCTTTTAGAGAGAGCGGCCAAAAATTATCCAAATCAAACCGCTGTCATTTGTCAAAAAAAATCAATTTCTTATGAAGAGCTTTTTTTAAGATCTGTTTTGCTTAGTAAAAAAATTAAAAATTTGGGGATTAAGCCTGGAGATAAAGCACTTCTTCTTTTTGAAAATTCAATTGAATTTTACATATCTTATTTTGCAATTTTACAAATAGGTGCTGTTTGTGTGCCTTTAAATACCTTTCTTCACCAAAAAGAACTTCTTTCAATAATAAATGATTGTCATCCAAAAATTGTTGTAATTTCAAAAAAACTTAGTAGTAACCTAACGAATATTCAACATAAAGATTTAAAGATTTTGCGTGGCGATGATATTGATTGGAATGTTTGTATTGAAGATTTAAAAAATGAGGCAAAAGATTTTACACTTCAAACATTGCCTGAAAATGAAGTTTGTTTACTTCTTTATACTTCTGGAACAACAGGGGTTCCTAAAGGCGTGATGCTTTCATCTAGAAATATAATGGCAAATACAATACAAAGCCTTGCGCGTCTTGGTATGCATATGAAACTTAAAGATTCTTTAGATAAAAACGAAATATTTAAAGAAAGATTTTTGGCAGCCCTTCCGCTTTTTCATTCTTTTGCACAAAATACTTGTGTATGGTTTCCTATTGCTATGTGTGGAACAATTATTGTAATTCCAAAAATTGATAGACGTGAAATTTTGGAAGGTTTAAAAGAAAAACCAACGTTTTTTGGTGGCGTTCCAGCACTTTACGGCCTTCTTTGTTTAATGAAAACGGCACCGTTGGATTCAATTAAGCTTTTTGTTTCTGGTGGAGATGCTATGCCAGATAAAATTCGTTGTGCTTTTTCTATGGTTTATGGAAGAAAAATTTGTGCCGGTTATGGTTTAAGTGAGGCCTCTCCTGTTGTTGCTGTAAATATTGAAAATAAAGAAAACTCAACAAATGTTGTGGGGAAACCACTTGTGGGTATTGAGTGTGATATTAGAGATGAGGGTGGTAAACCAATTGGGAAATCTAAAATTGGTATGCTTTGGATACGTGGTGAAAATATTATGTTGGGTTACTACAATTCACCAGAAGAAACTTCAAAAATTTTAAAAGATGGATGGTTGAATACTGGCGATCTTGCACGGCTTGATGCCAATAATCACTTAGAAATAATGGGTCGCTCTAAAGATCTTATTATTCACAAAGGATTTAATATTTATCCACAAGAAATTGAAAATGTTTTACTTACCCATCCAGCAGTTTTTAAGGCAGCAGTTGTTGCGCATGAAGACGCAACCTCTGGACAAGTTCCTATTGCTTTTGTTGCTGTAAAGCCTGGGGATGAAACAGTAGAATTTCGTCTAAAAGGTTTTTGTGATGAGTATTTAGCTTCCTACAAAATTCCTAGAAAATTCGTATGCTTAGATGATTTGCCAATGAATTCAACAGGAAAAGTTGATAAGAAAAAACTACAAATTTAAACAAAGATTCTTAATTCTCATGAAAATTTATAGTGTTAAATTTAAAAAAAGCAGTAACTAAAATTCCGTGTTGAATTATATAAAAGTATGTTTTTTTTATAGATTTTTTTAAATTTGGAAAAATTAGGTAAAATAGAAAAGGTTATTTCTGATTTTTATTTGAGGAGTTTGTGAGATTATGTCTCTATTTTATATTAAAGTTATTTTGTTTGTTGTTTCTTTATGCGCAGCATCAGTTCTTGCATTTTTAGAAACCGCTTTTACAGCATTGCGTTTATTTAAATTAAAAGAGCTAACTTCAAGAAAAAAAAGATATGCTCATTTGTTTGAAATTTGGGAAAGTAGCCCTAGAAGCATTCTTATTACTATTCTTGTTGCCAACAATCTTGCGCATGTTCTTTGTTCTGTTTTAATTACAGATATCATGCAAAGTTTGTTGGGTGACACTGGTTTCGCGTTGATTATTGGTGTTTTAACGGCTACGGTTATTATTCTTGTTATTGGAGAGATTATCCCAAAAAGTTATGCAAAAGAGCGTTATGAGCGTATTTTTGGTGCGACTATTTGGATTGTTTATGTCCTTTATTATCTTTTAAAACCTTTTGTAAATATTTTAATTAGAATTTCGGATTTTTCTTTGCGCAGAAAGGGAAGTGTTTCTGTTTCTGAAATGGTTACCGAGAAAGAGATTAGATTTTTAATTGACTATAGTGACAAGAAAAAATTAATGGAATCAGAAAAAACAGAAATGCTTCAAAATGTTTTTACCCTAGGACAAACAATTGCAAAAGAAATTATGATTCCAGTTACGGATATTGTTTGTATAGATGTTAATACAAGCTTAGAAGATGCAATGGCGCTCTTTTTAAAATTTCGGTATACCAGATTGCCTGTTTTTGAAAAGAAAGAAGATAATATTATAGGTCTTCTTCATCAAAAAGATCTTTTTGAAATTTTGTATAAGAAACAACAAAAATCTTTACGTGATCTAGTAATACCAACTTTGTTTATCCCTGAAACTAAAAAAGTTAATTTTTTGTTAAATGAACTTTTGAGTAAAAGGATTCACATGGCAATTTTAATTGATGAACACGGTGCTGTTACGGGTCTTGTTACTCTTGAAGATATAATTGAAGAAATTGTTGGAGATATTAGTGATGAGCATGAAGTTGTTCATCAGGAAATTGTTCCACTAGAAGAAGGTGGCTGGCTAATAGATGCTCGTGTTGATCTTGAAGAAGTTGCAAAACAATTAAAAATTTCTTTTGATGTTGAAGAATCAATTACGCTAGCAGGATTTATGGCAGAAAAACTTCAACACATACCTAAAAAGGGTGAAAGAGTCTTGCATCAAAGATATTGTTTCCAGGTTCAACGTGCAAGTTCGCGTAGAGTTTATCAGGTTTTAGTTTTTAGCGAAAAGAGCGAGGGGAATTAACTCTTTTTTGTTTGCAAAGTTTTAATTTTATAGCCTAAAATTCCTAGACCTAAAATGATCAAATAAGGGATTAAATATTTAAATCCTTCTAATAATAAATCATTAAAACATAAGTATAAAAGATAACCGCATCCGGCTAAGGCAAGCATGCCAACGAATTTATTTTTTTTGCTTTTATAGTTAAGAAAAAAGGCAAAGCAGCTTAAAAGATAGGCAATTGATACACCAAAATTGCTCATTACTATCAAGCTTGTTGTTTTCGTGGTGATTGTGAGAAATAATATTACAATAAATGTTTGTGCTAAAATGCAAACCCAAGGGCCTCTATAACGATTTAGTTTAGTTAAGCTTTTTGAAAAAGGCAGTTTGTTTTCTTTAGCTATTGCAAAAATATTCCAGTTGTTTGCATAAAACATACTGTAATATCCACCTAAAAAGGAAGACAAAATGGCGCTTTGAATTATGATATTACCGTATTTAATGACAGATGGATTATTTGTTAGTTTTGGAATTATGCTGGTGAATGGATTTATAAAATGTGTTCCGTGTATTCCTATTAGTAAAAATTGAATTAATGAGTAAATACCGGCAATTATCATAAACGAAATCAAAATTACTTTAGCTGTGTTTTTTTTACCATCTTTAATTATGTGGCTAATTGCACAACATGCTTCAATTCCAATATAGGCGAAAAGTGCAATTGGGATGGTAGACATAAAATTTGAGATATTAGTTGGAGGAGCAAGTGTGAAGTTTGTAACTTTAAACAAACAAAGGCCGCCTAAAATTACAATAGCGAAAGGAATTGTTTTTAGTATTGTTATTAAACCCTGAGTTTTCCCCAGTATTTTTATGTTAAAAAGATTTAATAGTGTGAAAAATATTATAAAAAAAATATCTGCACCAATTCCGCTGATTCCAAAAGAGTTAAATAAATAATTGGTTAATCCTAATTCTTCAGAGAGTTTTCTAAATCCGTGAAGAATTACGGCGTTTCCTGCTGCGGTTCCAATAAGGTATCCCCATCCACTTAGAAATCCCCAAAACTCGCCTAATTTTTTGCGACTGTAAACATAAAGGCCACCAGAAACAGCTTCGGTTCTTGATAATTTAGCTAACACTATAGTTAGTGGAAGCAGGAGTAACGCTACTGATAACCAAATAAGAGGAGCTAAAACACCTGTTCTTGGTGAAATTGCTTGTATGCTTAAGAAAAATCCGCCGCCAATAACTATGTTGATGTTAATGAGAATGGCTAAATAAAGGGAGATTTTTTCTTTACTCATAAAACGGGCTTTCTTCTTTTTTGTTGAATTTTAAAGATTATGAATCCTATTATTATTGATAGCAAAAATGGAAGAATATAGATTAAATTACCTATCTCTTGCCAGCTGTAAAATATTAAAATTCCACATGAAATAAATGCTAAAACAGGCGTTACAAGACTTTTGAATTTCTTTTTTTGTATTTGTATTTTTGAAAGTGAAATAAGTGTTAGAAAAAACGCACCAAGCATTCCAAGATTACTTATGGATATTAAAATTATCTTATGATTTATTAGTGTTACAAATAAAAATTCGAAAAAACCAAGTGTTAGAATGGCGTAGACAGGTCTGTTTATTTTGTTAATTTTACTTATTGTTTTTGAACAAAACATAAGTTTTTCTTTTGCCATAGAACAAAGAAGAAAGCTTTGTGTATTAAGGGCACCATAAATTGCACTTGCATATGCTGCAAGAATTGCAGATGTAACCAGCGAGGACAACATATTAAATATTAAATTAGAACGAATGCCTAAAAAATTTACAAAATTTGAAGTTCCAAATAAGGACAGATTGTTTGCACCCATAATTTTGATGAGTCCAAAGTGAAATATTGTATAAATTGATACAACCAGAAAAAAGCCAATAATAATTGCTCGCGAAGCATTTTTTTTGCTTCCTTTTATTAAGTGACTCATGCTGCAGCATGCCTCAAATCCCCAATAACCAAATATTGCAAGCGGAAGAGTTGCTTTTAGACTTTCAATGTTGTTTTGTGTAACCATTAAGTTGCTAAAGGGGTTGCCCCAAAAAGTAAAAATTAAGAAAAATACTAAAATTATGATCGGAAGCAATTTGAATATGGTTACGACGGATTGAATTTTACTTACAGCTTTTAGACTGAGTAGGCTTAAAAGGCAAAATGTAGCAAAAAATACAGCATTAAAAAGAATTAGATAATTGTTAATTCTGATAAAACCTAACTTATAAATTAGTAAATCACGAAGAGCTAGCATTTGTGTAGACCCAACAGCAACATAACCTAAAAAATAAATCCAGCCGCTTAAAAATCCTACAGTTTTACCTAAAGTTTTTCTGCTGTAATTGAAAAAGCTTCCTTCTTCAGGGAAAAGCTGTGAAATTTTAGAAATACTTAAAACGATTGGTAAGAAAACAAGCGCGCTAGCTGCCCACCCTAAAAAACTTAATCCGCCAGCTTTTTGTGCCATTAATTGTGGATTGATAAAAATACCAGCACCAACCATAATGTTTACATTGGTCATTATGGCTGTGAAAAGAGATATTTTATTTTCCTTCATTTTTTATCCTTGAATTTCGATTGTTTTTATTAGTTTTCTAATTAATATATTTTAACGAAAGTTTAATTAAATAACTATATTTATGCTTATTGATTAAGTTTTGTATAAAAAATAATTATTTGGCAGCATAAATCTTGAAAATTTGTTCATGTTTGATATCATTGGCCTCATGTAGATTAATGTTAAGCTACATGGTAAAAGAATAGTTTAAAGTTTGGTGAAAAAGCGAGAGGTAGACAAAGGGAATTTAATATGAAAAAGACTATGTCGATAACATCTAAGTTGGTAGTGGCGAGTGTTTTGGTTGTGTTTCTTGGTGGGTGTTTGGATAAAATAAAAGAAAAATTTACAGGATCTAAAACACAAGAGACATTGGTTGCGACTCAAAATACAGATGATAAAATCAAAAATCTTGGACCAGTTTTGGTTTATATAGATAAAGAACCTGTTTTATATCAAAAAGAATTTGAAGGCTATTTGGCACAAATGCTTCAAATGTATCCACAACTCAAGGGCCTTATGACCGTTGATTCGTTGCCAGAACCTATGAAAAAAAATGTTTTGCAAAAGTTAGTTGATCAAAAATTGATTATTGCTTGGGGCAAAAAAAATAATGTTGAGCAAGATGAAGAATTTGTAAAATCTTTAGATGAAGCTTTAAAAATGATTAAAGATCATTTAATGATTCAACAATTTGAAAAGAGAATGTCAACAGACATTGAAGCAACAGATTCTGATGTTAGAGCGGAATTTAATAAAAATAAGAAAAAATATGTTAAAACTTTAGGCGGAACAACTCTTTTAGGTGTTAAATTTAAAAATGATGCAGATGCTGCAGACCTTTTAAATAAAGCAAAAGGCAAAGAAGATCAATTTAAGGAAATTGTTAAAATAGAGACAAAAGAAAAAGTTAAAGATTTTGGTAAAGTAAGTGAAGATACATCTCTTCCTGGTTTGCCTAAAGAAGTTAAAGAAGTTGCTATAACAATTACTAAGTTTCCAGCGCTCAAAACAGTTAAAAGCGGTAAGTTTACTTGGGTAATTTGTGCTCCTGACAAAGTAGAAACAGAATACTTAGAATTTGACGAAGTTAAAGGTCAAATTGAAGAAATGATCCGCAACGAACAAACACAAAAAGCTATAGAAAAGAAGATTGGCGAACTCAAGAAAGAATATACAGTTGAAATTCGCGAAGAATTATTGTCACCAACAAGCCCAGACGCTGAAGAGGCTGAAACAACAGATGACAGGAAAGCTTCAGCAGTTGCAGCATAATTTAAATTTGAATAATTAGAGATAAATTTGATGGGGTGAGTATTTTGAGTACTTGCCCCATTTTTAAATTGGATGATGTTTTATGAATAAGTTTACACTGTTGGCGTTTTTTTTATTTTTTTCTACAAATGTTAATTTAATTAGTAGAACATTAGTAAATAAAATTATTGCTAGGGTTTCAAACGTAAATATTTTGCAAACAGATATTGAAGTTCCAAGAATTGATAAGCAAGTTTATACCCTTGATGAGGTTGTCGCTCAAATTCTTTATTTTGAGCAGGCTCTTAAGCGGCAATTAATTCCTTCAAATGTTGATATAGAACAACAAATATCAACCTATAAAACGTCAAACAATATCAAGACAGAAAAAGAACTAAAAGAAAGTCTTTCAAAACACGGTTTTACAATAAAGCGATACAAATCAGAATTAACCAAATATATTGCAGTGTCCAACCTTCTTCAGATGGAAATCAAATCTAGAGTTTTTGTAACTGCGCAAGAAGTTGAAAATTATTATAAAAAACATCCAGAGTGGATTGAAGAAAAATATATTTTAAAAACTTGTATTGTTCCTTTTGACCAAGTTGAAGATAAAAGCAATCTTTCAAGTTTATCTAAAAAAACAGATTTGGACTGGATAAAAACAGATGATTGGGTAAACAAATCTGAACTTTCAGAACAAATTTCTTTTGTTTCAAAAATGAATAAAGGACAAATATCAAAACCTATAAAAACTCAATATGGATATCAGTTGGTTATGCTTGTTGAAAAAAAAGAAAGGGCTAAGTCATCTTTGGATGAGAGATATGTTGAAATAGAAAAAAAGCTTAAAGAAGAAAAAATGGGGAAAGTTGAAAAAGAATATAAAGAAGAGCTTTTAAAAAAGGCTAACGTTGTGTATTTGGATTAGTTTGTCTAATTTTTTGGGTTAGGAATAATTGTGATGAAATTAATAACAAATAAATTATTGATGGCTATTTGTTTGAGTTTTTGTGTTTCCAGCGTAAAACCTATTAGCGAAGAAGGTGTTGCTGTTGGTTCCGTTGGTTGTGGTGTTGCTTCTGGTGTGGGATCTTGTGCTATGTTGGTTGAAGGTGGAGTTTCTAGGGTTAAGGCTGGAATTTTAAGTACACTTGCAGCTGTTGGTGGCGGTTTTTTGGGATATAAGTTTTTAGCGCAATTTACTTCTCATGGACGCTTAAAAAGAGCACTTAAGCGAATTTCCCGTGTAGAGAATAATCCTTTTTTAACTAGAAGTTTTTCTTCTAAAGATGAAATGATTAATTCTATAAAGCGTTGGTATGTTTCAAGCGATTGGCCTTTAGTTTCTGCAAAATTAAGATTAGATCATATTAGAAATGATTTGATTAAAGCTATTAGCTTATTGAACACAGCAATGGATGGTAACAGAAAAGATGGATTTTTCTGTGAAGAATGTGAAGCATATAAATATAAAGCAGAATATTTATTGGAAAAATGTTTAGATGCTATTGGTTTTATTAGAAGTGATGAAAGCTATTCAACTCAGTATAAACTTTATCAAAAAGACAAAGAATTACAGATGCAGTCGCAACAACTAAGTCAAGATCTTTGGAATCACTATAATGATCAAAGCCAACGTGAACGACATCATCGTGAAGTAATGGCGAAAAAGAAATAATAACATTTTAAGAGGAAACCTATGAACGGCTTTGTAAAAAGAATTACATTGTTAATATTATTGAGTGCTATTGTTAATAGCTCGTATGTACAGGCAACTAACTCAAAAATGACACCAGAAGGGAAAATGTTGATTGCAGGTTTAGTTTCTGTGGCAGGGATGGGATGCGGTTCTTATTGTTGGACAACTTCGCCCTATGTTAGACTTCAAGATGTAAGTAAAATTATTTTACATGCCAAAAGATGTAGGATATGGAATGAAGAATATTGTTCAGAAGATAATATTGTTAATGATTTAAGATTATTATATGCAGCCTGGGAAACCCCTTTGATGGTAGCAAAAGGTGAATTAATGAGTCTAAAAAATAGATTGATAGATGCAAGTGATATTTTGAATACTATTTTAAAATCAAAAGCTAAAAAATTATATCCAAGGTGTGAAAATTTGATTTATGAAATAAAAACGTTGGTACAAAAAATTGATAATTATGTTCTAGTTGTTCTTTCGAGTAAAGAATATAAAAAAGAGTTAAAAATTGTAAAAATGTTATTGGGTTAGTCTTTTAGCATGTTGGTAGCTGTAATGTATGTATTTAAAAAAGAAAATTTATTATTTATGGTTCGAAACTTTTGCGTAGGATTAATAGTTTTTTTAGGATTTGGATGTTTACAACCTTTTGCAGAAAGTTTTACTCCAAGTTATTTTGATGGTGGACCAATTACTACGTGTGAAGCAGGTTATCATTGGTGGAATTATACAAGAGAAGGTGCGTTTAAAAAGGCTGTAAAAATTATTAAAAGGATAAAGAAGAGCAATTTTGTGAGAAAAAGTTTTTCAACAAGAGAAGAGGTTGAAACTTTTATAAGAACAAAATTTTACAAGTCTGACTGGCCTTTGATTTTAGCTGAAAAAGCATTGGCAAAATTAAAATTTAAATTATCTTTTACTTTAAATGTTTTGTACGAACTTTCTTTAGACGAAGATTTTATTTTTGTTAGTGAATGTAAAAACTTTCTTGATGCAGCAACAGATGTAGAAAAAAAGCTTAATTTTGTTTTTGAGGTTGTTATTAATTCGCCAAATTATAATTTGGAAAAGGATTGGTTTAGAAAGTCCGAAATTACACAAGACAAGCTTAAGATAGAAAAAGAGAAATTAGATCAAAAAGAAAGACACCATCAAGATGATAATTTATATAAAGCCGTGAAGATATTACAAGCTGCAAAAACAGAAACGGTTGAAAGACGACCTGTTGTGCCAGAAACACAATCTCAAACAGGTGCTACAATAGTTGCGCAGGAATTTGCAAATTCTAATTCAAGATAGCTAAAACAAAGAAATATAAATTTGTTACAAAAGGCAGGGAAGTTTTTCTCTGCCTTTTTTGTTTTATCTTACTAGTATAAAAAATAATTTTTTTGTAAAATGTTGTGGATTGAATTTTATAAATTGATATTTTTTAAACATATTTTCTAATGAAACCTATTGTTGTAGTTATTGGCACTCGTGCAGAAGCAATTAAACTGATCCCTCTTTATTTAGCTTTAAAAAAAGAAAGTTTCCCTGTAGTTCTTTGTGCAACGTTTCAACATTTTGAAATGCTTAAGCAGGTATGTGAGCTTTTTGAGGTTGTACCAGATTTTAATTTGGAAGTAATGAAGGAAGATCAGGATATATTTCATGTTCATGAAAAAGTTTTAAACAGAACTAAAGAAGTTTATTTGAAAGTAAAACCATCCTTAGTAATTGTGCATGGCGATACAACAACAACTCTGTCTGCTGCAATGTCAGCTTTTTATATGCACATTCCAATTGCTCACATTGAGGCAGGGCTTAGAACTGGAAATATGAGTTCTCCTTTTCCTGAAGAAATGAATCGTAAAGTTGTTGGCCAAATTGCAACTTATCACTTTGCTCCTACTGCTTTTTCTACTGCAAATATTTTATCAGAGGGAGTGCCAAGACAAAATGTTTTTTGTACAGGTAACACTATAGTTGATGCTTTGAATTTAATTAAAGAAAAAATTGTATCTAAAAAAGTTTTAATTGATCCTAAATTGAAAATTAAAGTTGAAGAAGCAAAAAAAAAGAAACAAAAAATTGTTTTACTAACAGCGCATAGGCGTGAATCATTTGGGGAAGGCCTTTTAAATGTTTTTAAAACTATGAAACAGTTTGTTCTTGATTATCCTGACGTTTCTATTTTTTATCCATCTCATCCAAATCCAAATGTTTTAAAAGCTGTTAAAAACTCAAAAATAAAAGAAGAAAAAAAGATTTATGTAACAGGGCCTCTTTTACACACAGATTTAATTTATCTTTTAATGAATGTTGATTGGGTTGCAACGGATTCTGGCGGAATACAAGAGGAAGCGGTAAGTTTAGGAAAACATGTTCTTTGTTTGCGAGACATAACAGAGAGATATGAAGGTGTTTGGGAGGGCTCAGAGATTTTGGTTGGTACAGACCCTAAGCGGATCAGAGATGGAATGTTAAAATTTTATTCACATAATATTAATTTAAAACCATCCATGGTTTATGGTGATGGAAGGGCGTGTGAGCGGATTGTTTCTATTTTGAAAAATAAATTAAATTTTGAATCTATCTTTAAAATAGATGATTTTGCCGAAAAGAAAAATTGTAGTTTGCAGGAAAGTATATGAAAAACATTTCGGTTATTGGTTTAGGGTATATTGGTTTGCCAACTTCAATTCTTGCAGCACAAGGTGGATATAGCGTTTTTGGGTTTGATGTAAATTCAGATAAAATTTCCAAAATAAAACTTGGTGATCCTACTATAGTTGAACCAGAAATTAGCGAACGACTTTTGGAAGTTTTGCAAAAAAAATCTTTAACTGTTGGTAATAAAATAAAAAAAGCAGATTGTTTTGTTGTTGCCGTTCCTACACCTTTTACAGAAGATAAAAAAGCAGAATTAAAGTATGTTTTTGATTCTGCAAAATCAATTAGTAAAGTTTTGAAAAATGGTGATCTTATTATATTAGAATCAACTATTCCTGTTGGAACTACAGCTAAGTTTTCTTCATATCTTGAAAATGAAACATTGTTAAAGGCAGGAAGCGATTTTTTTGTTGCACATTGTCCTGAGCGAGTTTTGCCAGGTAAGATATTTCAAGAACTAGTTTTTAATGATCGTGTGATTGGCGGAATTAATTTAGAGTCCGCTAAAAAAGCAAAAAAGTTTTATTCATTATTTGTTAAGGGGGAGATGGTTTTAACAAATGATAAAACCGCGGAAATGGTAAAGCTTATAGAAAATAGCAGTCGTGATGTTCAAATTGCTTTTGCAAATCAAGTGGCGGAGATGGCCCAATCTGCAGGGATTGAAGCGAGAGAAGTAATTAAACTTGCAAATAAGCATCCTAGAGTGAATATATTAAATCCTGGTTGTGGTGTTGGTGGACATTGTATTGCTGTGGATCCATGGTTTTTAATTAATGATTTTCCGCAATGTTCTACTTTATTGTCCCAAGCTCGTAATATAAATGATTCGCGTCCTAAAAAAATAGTAAAACATGTTTTGTTTGAAATTGAAAAAATTCAAAATATACAGAAACCTAAAGTTTTAGTTCTTGGTGTGACGTTTAAAGCAGATGTTGACGATATCCGCCAATCTCCTGCTTTGCAAATAGCGCAAGAATTAAATAACTATAGAAATGAATTAGATTTATTTGTTTGTGAACCAAATGCAAAAATAAGTGATTTAGGTTTGGAGCAAGTTGATTTGAAAAGAGGACTTTTAGTTGCGGATGTAGTTGTTTCTTTAGTGTTTCATAAAGAATTTAAAAATATTTCTTTTGATGATTTGCAAGATAAAAAAGTTATAGATACGTGTGGCTTGCAATATAGTATTGAAAAAAATCAAAATATTGGTTTTTCTAAAAATCAAAATTCTGTTAACGAAATTGTTTTAGGGGGTTAGTTATTATGAGACAAGTTTTTTTTAAAAAAGGTGAAGCTGTACTAAATGATGTTTCACTTCCTGAATGCAAAAAGTATGATGTTATTGTAAAAGTTCATTATTCTTTTATAAGTTCTGGTACAGAGGGCGCAACCCTAGCGGCTTCTTCTAAATCGCTTTTAAAAAAATTTACAAGTAAGTTTGGAGAAAATGTAGGGAAAATAAAAGCTGCGGTCAAAGAAGATGGAATTGCAGGAACAATATCTTTAATAAAAAGCAAGGCGTCACAATTAATTTCTGTTGGTTATAGTTGCAGTGGTGAAGTTTTGTATGTCGGTAGTGGGTGTCTTGATAAATTTAAGCCAGGTGATTTTGTTGCATGTGCTGGAGCTGGAGTTGCAAACCATAGTGAAGTTATTTCTGTACCACACAATCTTGTTGTTAAGCTTTCATCAAATAAATTTTTAAAACAAACAAGTATGGTTGCGCTTGGTGGTATTGCCATGCAAGGTTTACGTAGGGCAAATTTGTCTTTAGGTGAAAAAGTTTGTGTTATTGGTTTGGGCTTGCTTGGTCAACTTAGTGTTCAGCTTGCAAAGTTGTCTGGTCTTCAGGTGATTGGTATTGATATTGATAATGAACGCTTAAAACTTGCCAAACAGTTGGGTTGTGATTTTGTTTTAAATGCTAGAGAAGTTGATATTAAAAAAGAAGTGGATTTTAAAACACAGCATTATGGTATGGATGCTACAATAATTACAGCAGCTGCAAATTCTGGAGAAATTATACAACAGGCTATGAGTGTTACCCGTCGTAAAGGTAAAGTTGTTTTGGTTGGAGATGTAAAAATAGATTTTGACCGTAACCCTTTTTATTCAAAAGAAATTGATTTTTTAATTTCTTGTTCGTATGGTCCTGGTAGGTATGATCGGTATTATGAAAGTGATGGAGTTGATTATCCTTACTCTTATGTTCGTTGGACAGAAAATAGAAATATGCAACATTTTGTAGATTTAGTTGAAGAAAAAAAAGTTTTAATTGATCCAATTGTTTCTCATGAATTTGATATATCAGAAGCTTCACAGGCATATGAAAAGTTACAAACAAAACCACTAGGATTAGTTCTTTCTTATAAAGATAATAATAATAAAGATGAAATAGTTGATAATTATTTGAGTGAAGATAGAGCCATTTATAACTTTAAACCGTATGTTTCTACTAAAAAAGAAATTAAAGTTGCTGTTGTTGGTGCTGGCGGTTTTGCAAAAGTAAAACTTCTTCCAATTTTGTCTAAAATTAAAAATGTAAAAATTGATACAATTGTTGATGTAAATTCAGAACAAGCAATTAATATTGCAAATCAATATGGTGCTAAAAATACAACAAATAATTTAGATGATGTTTGTAAAGAAGATTCAATAAATGTTGTTGTTATTGCAACACCACATCAATGTCACTTTGAACAGGCTTTGACTTGTTTAAATACAGGCAAAGCGGTTTTTGTTGAAAAACCTGCCGTTGTAACAAATGAAGAGTATTTTAAGCTTGAGAAATTTTTAAATCAATCAGATGGTTATTTATATTGTGTGGATTTTAACAGATCTTTTGCGCCTTTTAATATTGCAATTAAAAAAGAGATTAAAAATAGAAGTACGCCATTAATTATAAATTACAGGATGAATTCTGGTTTTATTCCTAAAGAACACTGGGTTCAAGATAGAAAGCATGGTGGAAGGATAATAGGAGAAGCGTGTCATATTTTTGAATTATTTTGTTTTTTAACTGGTTCACAGCCATTGTCAATTTCTGTTGACAGTTTAAATACAAAAAACAGTGATCTTTTATCAACAGACAACTTTGTTTCGACTATAAACTTTGAGGATGGTTCTGTATGTAGTTTGACTTATACATCAGTTGGAAGTAATAAACAAAACAAAGAGAGAATGGAAATTTTCTTTGATGGTAAGTCAATTGTGATGGATGACTACAAAGAATTAACTGGTTATGGTTTGAATTCATCTTTTAATAAAAAATCTATTAAACAAGATAAAGGCCATGAGTATTTACTGAAAGAATTTATGAAATCTGCAAGTTCTGATTGCATCTCACCAATTAGCAAAAACCGAATTTTGTTGGCATCAAAAATTAGTTTGATAGTTGATGAACTTGCAAATTTTGGAGGGAGTACAAAGGTTTCAGATTATTCCAGTTCAGAACTTGTTGTAAAAAAATCAAATAAGAATTTAAACAACAATCAATTTTCGTTATAAGGATAAATTTAATGAAGCGTAAAAAAGTTGTTGTAATTGGTGCTGGTCCAGCAGGGTTGACAGCCGGGGTGGAACTTTTAGCTACCGAAAAGTTTGAAATTACAATTTTAGAAAAAGATTCTGTTGTTGGAGGAATTGCAAAAACTACGGATTATAAAGGATATAAGTTTGATATTGGCCCGCATCATTACATTACAGATTCGCCAAAAATAGAAAAATGGTGGATAGATTTAATGGGTGATGACTTTATAAAGTTGAATCGATTTACGCGTATTTTCTATAAAAAAAGATTTTTCAATTATCCACTTCAAGCCTTGAATGTTATTAAAGGTTTGAATTTATTTGAATGTACTTTTTGTGTATTTAGTTATTTTAAGTATCGTTTTTCCCCAATTAAAAAAGTAAAGAGTTTTCAAGATTGGGTTACTAATCGTTTTGGTAAACGTTTGTTTAATATTTTTTTTAAAACTTATACAGAAAAAGTATGGGGAATTAAGTGTAGCGAATTATCTGCAGAGTGGGCTGCAGAGAGAATTAAAACATTTTCTATGTCAAAAGCAATTTTTTATGCTTTTTTTGGTAAATGGTTCAAAAAAAATGCTCCAAGAACACTGAGTACTAAATTTTATTATCCAATGTTTGGTTCAGGAACTCTTTGGAATAAAGTTGCATCAAATTTTTTATCAGAATCTAATTCTAAAATTAGCAATAATGAATCAGTTGTAAAAATAGAACATAATAACTATAAGGTTTTAGCTGTAAATACGATAAGTTCGTTAATTAAATCTGGTGTAAACAATTTAAAGCGTTATGAAACTGATTATATGTTTTCTTCTATGCCACTAAAGGCTTTAATTTTGAGCCTTGATCCTGTACCTTCTGCTGAAATAGTTCAAGCTGCTAATTTTTTAAAATATAGGGCTTTAGTTACTGTAAATTTAGTTGTAAACAAAAAAGATATTTTTCCAGATCATTGGCTTTATATTCATGATGAAAGTGTAAAAATGGGGCGTATTGGAAATATGAATAACTTTTCAAAATATCTTGTTGCAAATGAAAACCATACTGCTTTAAGCTTGGAATATTTTACATATGTTGATGGTGAATTTTGGAACAAATCAGATTCAGAATTGTTAAATATAGGAAAGAAAGAGCTTGAAGATATTGGTATTGCTAAACAGTCTGATATTGTAGATGGTATGATTTTGCGTTGCCCTAAGGCTTACCCTGTTTATGATGATAATTATAAAAAAAGCTTAAGTGTAATATTTGATTATTTGTCTAATTTTTCAAATTTAAAATTAATGGGAAGAAATGGTTTGCATAGGTATGACAATATGGATCAAGCAATGTTAGCTGCTATGAGAGTTGTTGATGAAGTCTGCGAATTTGAAAAGTTAAATATAAGTCGAGATGTAAAGAAAACTTATAGTGAGAGTTCGTTATGAAAAATTTTGGATATTTGTTTTTGTTTTCATTCATTTATATTTTTTTATCAGTGTTTCTTTTTGTTAAGGTACCAAATATGGCTACGCGAATGGAAATTGATTCACCTGCCTATACTAATTATACAGAATGTTTTGAAAAAAATTGTTCATTTGTTCAGCCAGGGCAAACTGAATGTAAAACTTGGTTTAGTATCGGTTATCCTTTGTTTATGGTAGGAGTAAGGAATTTATTTGGAAAATCATATCTACCAGTTATTTTAATACAAATTTTATTAGGATTACTTTCTATATTATTGATTTTTAAAATTGCCGCGTATTTTTTTTCTAGCAACGTTTCTTTATTAGCAACTTTTTTTGCTTCAATAAGTTTGGCATTTTTAATATATCCGCAATTTATTTTAACAGAATCTCTATTATGTTTTTTGCTTATTTTTGCGTTTGAGAGATTTTCGGCATTTTTGCATTGTAGACATTGGAATCAGATCATAATATCTGGATTTTTATTTGGCATTTCTATAATTGTTAAATCGGCTGCGATATATTTTATTGTTTTTTTAACATTTTTTTTATTGATTTGTGGATCAAAAAACAAAATAAAAAAAGTTGAATCAGCATTTGTTTTTCTTTTGTTTTTCTTTATTCCTGTCTTTGGATATGTTTTTTATAATAAACAGACTTATGGTTATTGGTATCTTAAGTCAGTAGATAAAGTAAATTTATATGATTTTCTTTTGCCTCAAATTTTACAAGAGCAAGAAGGATTGTCAGACGAAGAGGCAAAGGATAGAGCTAAAAATTTGAGGAATGTTAAAGAGTTTGCTTCTGGGACTGGTTGGGAAAAAGCTCAGGATTTATTGATTGAAAAAATTAAAGAAGATCCAGTTTTGGTTATTAGAATTTGGTTAAAAAATGTCATGAAAACTTTTCTTGGTTTATATACAAATCATTTGAAAGTTTTACTTTATCCGCAAATCAAAGGGGGCGATTGCTCTTATTTTTATTTTTCTGGTTCATGGCATCAAAAAGCTTGGAAGTATTTTACTTTTGGAACAAATTCAAAATCAGTTGTAGTCCTTGGAATAGTTGAAGCTTTTTGGAATTTAGTTAGATATCTATTTGTTTTTCTAGGATTTATTTATTTGCTAATAAAGCGCAAATATTTGTGGTTTATATTATTTGGTGGTTATATTTTTTATTTTTCTTTTATTACAGGGCATGCAGGGTGTGGGCGGTTCAGAAGTATGATAGAAGCGCCTTTGGTTATAATGACAGCCTTGGGGGTTTGTGTTTTGTATGATTTATTTGTTAAAAAAAAGATTTCTATTTTAAAAAATGAAAATTCATGTGTGGAATAGCTGGATATTTAAATCTTACTAAGTCTAATTTTTCTGTTGATGATAGTTTTTTAAACAAAATGCAACAGGCGATGGTTCACCGTGGACCTGATGATTTTGGTATTTGGAAGTCAGACGAGCATGGAGTTGGTTTTGCCCATAGAAGATTGAGCATAATTGATTTAACTGTTGCCGGTAGGCAGCCTATGCTTGATGTAGAAAAAACCGTATCAATTTGCTTTAACGGTGAAATTTATAATCATTTAGAATTGCGGAAACAGCTAGAAAACCTTGGATATCAATATCGTTCAAATTCGGATACGGAAACATTAATTTATGCATACAAAGAATGGGGAATAAATTTTATACATAAAATTGAAGGTATGTTTGCTATTGCAATTTTTGATTTGGTTAAAGATGAACTCTACTTAATTCGTGACAGGATTGGGATAAAACCATTGTGTTTTTCAATAAATGAAGGCGTTTTGAGTTTTGCATCAGAAATTAAGGCTCTATGGCAATTTCCTTGGGTTAAAAAAGAGATAAACCAATTGGCGCTTTATCATTATTTAACTTTTTTAGTTTCTCCTGCACCAATGACTTTATATAAAAATGTCTACAAATTACCATCTGGTTTTTATGCTAAAGTAGATTCGTCAAAAAATATTTCTTTTAATGAGTGGTATAGTCCTATTGTAAATACTAGTCATGCTGATAAAAAGAATTTTGAAGATGAAAATTTTTGCAAAGAAAAATTAAGGTATCTTTTGCGAAAATCTATAAAAAAAAGAATGATGGCAGATGTCCCGGTAGGGGTTTTTCTTTCTGGTGGAGTAGATTCTAGTCTAAATGTTGCCTTAATGTCTGAATTTTCAAATAAAATTAAAACCTTTAATGTTGTTTTTGAAGATGGTTTGGAGTTTGATGAACGGGTGTGGGCAAAAAAAGTTTCTAAACAGTTTGGTACAGAGCATCATGAAATTGTAATTTCGGAAAAGGAAGCATTCCAAGCTTGGGAGAAAATAGTTTATCATCAAGATGAACCATTGGCAGATTGGGTTTGTATTCCGCTGTATTTCGTTTCAAAACTTGCAAGAGAAAATGGAGTGCCGGTTGTACAAATAGGAGAAGGTTCAGATGAACTTTTTTGTGGATATGGTTCTTATGCAAATATTTTGAATTTGTATAAAAATTGGTGGAAACCAACCCAGAGATTTACACCAAAAATATTTAGAAAGTTTATGTCTTTTGCTTTACAACAAGGTCATAAAAATTTTAAACATATTGATTATGTAAAAAATTGGGCACAAGATAGGAATCTTTTTTGGGGTGGGGCCATTTCATTCAAAGAAACGGCAAAACAAAATTTATTTAAAAATAACAATTTTTTTGAGCAAGATGATATTGTAAATCAAATTTATTCTGGGTTAAACCAAAATTTTGATAGTTATAACATTGTTGATTCTCATCTCGGTAAATTAAAAAAACTAGATAAAGATGCAGATTTTCTAAAATCTATGATTTATCTTGAATTAAAAAATAGATTGCCAGAACTTCTATTAATGCGTGCAGATAAAATGGCAATGGCACATTCTATAGAAGGTAGAGTTCCTTTTCTTGATCATGAACTAGTTGAGTTTTCTCTGCAAATGTCTTCTTCTTTAAAATATAAAAATGGAATTACTAAATACATTTTAAAAAAGGCATGTGAAGGCATTTTGCCAGATGAAATTATTTATAGAAAAAAAGTAGGTTTTGCTGCGCCGGCTAAAAAATGGCTTAGAACAGGGAGCTTTTTTAAAAATTCTTTTGAACAAAAGTTGCAAGAAAATAAATTGGGTAAATTTTTAAATATGTCTTTTGTTGAAGATTTGCATAAAAAACATTTGAGTGGGGCTAGTGATTTTTCGCCACAATTATGGGTTTTGTATAATTTGTTTTCAATATCAAAAGTTTAAAAAGTCGGATGAAGATAATTCTATAAATTTAAAATTATCTTTTGTTTCTTTAATCCAAAAATGTTTGTCTTTTAGCAAGTCTATATCTGCATTGAAATAGTAATTAAGTATAAGTCTAAAAGTATTTACGGGCGTAATTGAATCATATAATAATTTATTGCCTTCTTCTGGGAGATATATGGCATTTAAGCAGGCCAGCCTTGCTGTAACTAAAGTTTTAGATGGTTTTGTGGAAAAGGTAAGACCATTATCAACAAGACCGGGTCCGTGATCTGATTGAATAATTATTATAGGTGGGGATTTAGAATTATCTAGAATGTTGTTTATAATTTTTTTGACTTCTCTATTAATGATTGGTAGTTGTCGCGTATAGCTTTGTTTTCGCTCTTTGTTTGTATCATAAATTGAATCTTGTATAACTCCATTTTCTTCAAAAATAAAAGGTTCATGAGGAGAAAAGATATGACAAAAAACGAATTGCGGCTTTGGAGAATTATTTTTAATATTTTTTAGAGTGTTAAATTGAAACATAATTCTTTTTGAGTGTTTTTCTGACCATAGATCGGTTAGGGAAAATTTGTTTAAATATTTAAATACAGGGCCAAGCATTGTTGTAAAAAGTAATTCTTGTGAGAAATTGCATAAAGCAAAAGGACGTACTCCGATTTCTAAATCAGCTAATTTGTTTCGGGCCGTAAAAGAATATCCAGAAGATATATTTATGAATTTATATCCATGCATTTTTAAGAATCGGATAATAGGGCTTGTGGCTAAGTGTTCATATTGAGAGAATCTTTTATTGAGATAACTTTTTAAATAACTTGATGTTAAAGAAGATGGTATTGATGTTTGAGTAGATGGATAATTGCTAAAACTTTTTTTGGCTACAAAAAAACCTTTTTGAGTTAAAAATTGTGTAAAATTATTATTATCATAATGATATAAATTCTTTAAAACATCATTTCTACCATATGCGTCTAAAATAATATAATAAATATCAGGTTTGTATTTTACGGTTTGTGTTTTATTTTTAATTATTTGAGGAATATTCAAGTCAATCTTTTCAGTAGCTAATAAATTGGAGAAAAGAGTGTAAATATTTATGGTTATTAGGGTAAGAGAAACAAATGTAAAAAAAATTAGGAGAGATTTGAATTTTTTATGAGATTTAACAATATAGAAAAAGATTATTACAAAAATAAGGATCCATATTAATAAAAAAAACTTCTGTCTGAATAATTTAATTCCTAAACAAGTAAGTTTGTTTAATGTTTGACATAGCTTATTTTCGTCATTAAAGATTCTTCCATAAGAAAAAAACATTAGTATAAAAATTGATGAGATAATATAGGTTTTTGTGTGGTTTTTTGTAACAAATAATATTGTTTTTTCTACTAGAAAGGTAAAGACAATAAAAAATGCCAATATTAGTATAATTTCAGTTAAATATACTTCCTCAAGGTTTGTTGCCCAGAGAAATAAGATTGAATGAAGAGAAAAAAAATAAGGTGTGAATTTATTTAATTTATTCATGATTCTGTATTTTTAATATTTTAAAAGTTATTTTTTGTTTTAAGCTAGACTCTTTTATATTTTCTTGTGCTACTAACTTTGAACAAGGTTGAATTGATCCGTATGAAGGAGAATAATATCCTTGAATATGTGTGAATTTTAAGGTTGTTTGCATTTTTAATAAAGTTTTGTTTTTGTGTTTTATATTCCAAGTAAGCCTATCTTTTTTATCAAGTTCAATGTTTGGATGAAAAATTAAACTCCAATTACATTCTAAGGGACCATTAATTTTTTTGGAGTTCCACCAATCATTTATTTCAAATTTATCATTTGTATAATGAATATTTCTATACGGTGTTTGCCCCATTTTTAAATGTTTTTTATGATAATTAGTTATTGAAATTTGTTCATTATTATTTGTACATTCTATTTCACAGGTATCTATTTGTGTAGTTTTGTTTAATTCAAATAAACCAGTTGAATCCAAGTTTTCCAAACTTTCATTATTTTGCGACAAGTAGAAAGTGTTATGATTTTCGGCAGATCTAAAAAAGTTACGCCATTTTGTATTTGCAGTGTAGAGATAACTCCCTGGGTCTACAAGTACTGGTATGCCATCAAAGCTTAAAGTAATAGAAAGTTCATCATTGTGAAAATGGCCAGAAGGTTGTTTTGGACTAAAAGTGGGATTACGGAAGGTTATGTGCCAATTTTTATTTTTTATAATGCTTAATCCAAAATCAGGATAGTGCTTTAAGGTCTTTTCGCTATTTGTTGTATTTACAGTATTTATTCCACTAAGAATTCGTCCACTATCATTATCTCCAATTTGAACTAGGTTATGATTTTTATCTGAGCAATCTTTAATAAATTGAAGCATTTTGTTAAATCTAATTATAAATTTATGTGGTAGTGGCAAATTGTTTGTTTTGCAAAGTAGATAGAAATGTAGAAAAATTTCATAAGTTAATTTGTGATAATTTGTGGAACCTTCGTATGTTGAGCCATCTTCTTGGATTTGCTTAAAAAATTCTTTTAAAATTTCTTTATAAATCTTACGCAGTCTTTTTTTGAAATGTTTTGAGTTAGAAAAAAAGAAACAAAGGTAAAAATACCCAATTAGATCAGATAAATAATGGTTGTTTGTGGGAAGATGTTTTTCCCAATTGAATTCTAAGTAAATAGCATGTTGGTAGAGTGAATAAATGAATTTTTGCCAAAAAGAGGTAGTTATAGATTTTGAATTTTTGAAAAAATTAAATGCGTAAACCCAGTTTATACTGCGAATTGCAACTTCCATAGGTCCAACCCAATTTGCTCCAAACAAGTATGGATTATTATCTATCCAATCATTAACAAGGACAGAAAGCTTTTTTGCATATTTTTCATCATTTGTTGTTTCATAAGTTTGTCCTAGAAAAAATAAATATTGAAAACGCGATAATTCCCATGGAACTTTTATATCATAAGAATAATTATAAAAATTGCTATCTTTTGATGATTTTATAAGTATATCTTGGTAAAAAATGTTATTTATTTCAGGGTTTAAATTGGCTTTAAAATCTTGTTGCCAGTTTGTTTCGTTTGGTGGAAAATTTATTGCTTTGTTAAATGTTTCAAATTGATTATTACAAACATTATCTGCAGCATTAATTATAAATTTGTGATCTGAATGGTTTTGTGGGAGACAGTTTATAAATTCTTGTGACTTTAATATTGAATTTATAAAGTTTTGTTCTTTAAAGCTTGATAGAGAAAAATTAAATGACTGTTTAATTTTGAATTTTTGTGAGGCTTTATCCCGTTTTAATCTAAAAATTTTCTTTTTTATTTTGAGCTTAATGTTAGTTATAGGATATTCTAAGCCTAAAATTATTGTTTTATTTAATATATTTTTTAATTTTTGTGTATTCATAAGCATTTAATTTTTACATTTTAACTAAATATATATAACATATTTTTACCTGAATGTTTTTTAGATATTTAAAAAGTAAATAAAAATAAAAAGGTAAAACCATGAAGCAATTTTTTAAAGGCTTAGTTCAACCTTTGTTGATATCAGTTTTTTTTGCATTTTTTTTATTTTCATCAAATGTAGGGGAAGCTTATTTCGCTGAGTTTTTAGTAGTAATTTCTTTCATTGTTTGTTTTGTTGGTTTAGCTCTTAAATTTATAAACTTGTTTTTTAATAATTATACTAAATCATCGATTTTTCTAAGTACATTTCTAATTGTTTTTTGTTATCTTTCACCTATCCTTGAATCCATTAAACAGTCTTATGGAGGTGAGAAATTCTTTCGTGCTAGATATTTTTTAATTCCTTGTATTATTTTTCTTTTTTTGCTTTTTATAAAACTTAAACGTTCAAATAAAAAACAAATGTCTGGTTTTTTTTCAAGATTTTTAATCTTACCATTTTTGTTTTTAATTTCACTATATGTCGTAAAAATTTGTATATCTGAGTATAAAATCAATCGATTAATTGATGATTATAAAAAAGAAAATAATATTTTTAGAAAAAAATATTTATCTGATTGTTCATTAAATAAATCTGTTAAACCTTTGCCTAACATTTATTTTATAATACTTGATTGTTATGCATCACATGATGTGATGTTAAAAGTTTTTGGTTACGATAATAGTGATTTTTTAAATAAATTAAAAAAGCTTGGGTTTTTCATAGCAGATAAGTGTTATAGCAATTATCCTTCTACCTTCTGTTCTATCCCTGCTACTTTGAATATGAATTATTCTAACGATAAATTATGGCGGAATGGTAGTCTTAGTTATGGTCTTTCTAAATATATAATTGCGAATAATAATGTTGCATGGTTTCTTAAAAATATGGGCTATAAATATTATTTAAATCCTTCTCATTGGGGATTATCTCAGTTTTCGAAGAATTCTGATTTTGATTTTGGCAAGGGGGTTAATAAATATGTAAATAAACTTTTAATTAGGGCAACATATTTATCTGGTTTTACTAGTATTGTTTTGGAAAATACTTTAATTGCTCCATTATGGCGTAAAATCCAGAATTCTATGGTTGTGTATCGAGTCAAATCTCAATTAGAATATTTGAAATCTTTTTCAAAAGAAAAGGGTCCATTTTTTATTTTTTCTCATATTGTGTGTCCACATGGTCCATATTTGTTTAATGCTGACGGTTCACCATCTAATAATAGATGGTGGGAAGACGGTATTCCTTCTCAAGCGGAGTTTATAAGCAGAGAGATTTATAAGGTTGTAGAACAAATATTAAAAGATTCGTATAATCCGCCGATTATTATTTTGCAAGCAGATCATGCTTTGGGGACGGATGATTTATCCACAAGTGGAATTTTAAATGCTTGGCATTTGCCAGATAAAAAATCAAAACAATTATTGTATTCAACCATTTCTCCAATAAATAATTTTAGATTTATATTTGATAATTATTTTGGAGTTAATTTAGGATTATTAAAAGACGATTATTTTGTGTGGAAAGAAGGTAAGGGTTTTGCCAAAATTACAAAATAATTATTTAATTTAAGAATTAATATGAGTTTATTTAAAGAAATAAATAATTATCTTTCTAAAAAGGATAAGTTAAATCTTTTTTTCCTGCTTTGCTTTTCAATTTTTGTTTCAGCTATTGAAACATTAAGTATTGCAATTATTATGCCATTTATTTCTGTAGCAACCAATTTTGATTTAATTAATAATAATATTTACTATAAAAAGCTTTACATGTTTTTGGGTTGTCATTCACCTGTTCAATTTGTAATAGTTCTGGGAATATTGTTGGCTGTGTTTTTTATATTTAAAAGTGGGTTAAGTTTGCTTTTTATTTGTGTATTAAATTATTTTGCACAAAGCAAATATCATACTTTTGTTTTGAATGTTTTTAATCGTTTTTTAGACATTAGCTATCGGAGGTTTACTACTGAAAGTTTTGCAACAATTAATAAAGCGGTTTTTTCTGATGCAAGTTCGCTATCTCAAATTTTGACAGCATTTTTGCAATTAGCATCAGAAATGCTTACAGCTTTTTTTATTTACATTATGCTTTTATATGTAAATTGGAAGATGACATTGTGTTTAACTTGTTTATTGCTTTTAAATGCATACGGTGTTATTAAGTTTTTTTCTAGAAAGATTGCACATGAGGGCAAACAAGAAGGGATAATTTTAACAAGATTAAGTAAACTGCTTAATGAGTCATTTGGAAATTTTAAATTGATTAAACTTCTTTCAAATAAAGATGGTGTTGTAAATCAATTTGATAAGTCTGCTTCTCGTTTGGTTAAGGCAAGGACTATGAATAAAGCACTTCAAGATGCACCGCGTGTTTTGCTTGAAGTGTTAGGTTTTTTGATTTTAGTTGGGATAATAATTTATATTATTTGGGCTTATAGAGATCCTAGTAAGGTTTTATCAATTGTTTCCATTTATGCTCTCGCATTTTATAAATTTTTACCTTCGGTAAGTAAAATTTTGGCTTATTATAATTTGATGGTTTTTTCAAAAAATTCATTAGGAAGTTTTTATCTAGATATTCCAAAGTATGTTGAAGAATTAGGGGATAATGAAATTGGATTTGATGGTAAAATAGAATTTAAAGCGGTTGCTTTTAGATATGAGAAATTTAAAAAATTATTGGATGATGTCAATTTTGTTATTCAAAAGGGTGAAAAGGTTGCCTTTGTAGGAGAAAGTGGGTCAGGAAAAAGTACTTTATTGGACCTTGTTATGGGGTTTTATCAGCTGGATGGGGGGCAAATTTTAATTGATAATAATGTTTTGAGTAAAGACAATGTAAGGTCTTGGCGTAAAAATATAGGTTATATTCCTCAGGAAGTTTATTTGTTGAATGGTTCTGTTGCTGAAAATGTTGTTTTTGGTAGGAAGTATGATAAAAAACGACTTATAGATTCTTTAAAACAAGCAAATATCTATGATTTTCTATTAACAAAAGATGGAATAGAGACAAAAGTTGGAGAAGATGGAATAATGTTTAGTGGTGGTCAAAAACAAAGAATTGCTATTGCAAGAGCTTTGTACTCAGATCCAGATGTTTTAATTTTAGATGAGGCTACTTCTGCTCTTGATAATGATACAGAATCCAAGATAATGGAGGAAGTTTATAATTTAAAAGGTGAAAAAACTTTAATAATTGTAGCGCATAGGCTTAGTACCGTTGCCAGATGTGAAAAAATTTATAAAGTAGAAAATGGTTGTGTTTGTGAGAAAATTTCTGTTTTCAAAAACCAGCAAAACAATATTATTAATAGTGTTGGAATAAATTAAAGTTTTGAATAAAAAAGGGTTTTAGTAAAAATGTTTAATGGAAAATCTATTTTAATTACTGGCGGTACCGGATCTTTTGGTAAACAGTTTATAAAAACAATATTGGAGAAGTTTTCTAATATTGAAAGAATTATAGTTTTTTCTAGGGATGAATTTAAGCAATTTGAAATGTCAAATATGCCAGAATTTAAAGGTATACCAAACCTTAGATTTTTTATTGGGGATGTTAGGGATAAAGATAGGCTTTATAGAGCATTTGACGGTGTGGATTATATTGTACATGCAGCTGCTTTAAAGCAAGTTCCATCTTGTGAGTATAATCCTTTCGAGGCCGTAAAAACAAATATTATAGGGGCACAAAATATTATTAATGCGGCTATTGATAAAAAAGTTAAAAAGGTTATTGCTTTAAGTACAGATAAAGCTTGTGCTCCAGTTAATCTTTATGGGGCAACAAAGCTTTGTTCAGATAAATTATTTATAGCAGGTAATGCTTATTCTGGTGCAAGCGATACGATATTTTCTGTTGTTAGATATGGAAATGTTTTAGGCAGTCGTGGCTCGGTTGTTCCATATTTTAAAAAATTAATTACTTCTGGATCTAAGTTTTTGCCTATTACTGATTTTGAAATGACAAGGTTTTGGTTAAAGCTTGAAGATGCTGTTGAAATGGTACTTAAAGCATTTGAAATAATGGAAGGAGGAGAGCTTTTTGTTCGGAAAGTTCCTTCTATGAAAATAACAGAGTTGGCCAAAACTATGGCGCCTGATTTGCAATTTAAAAATATTGGGATTCGTCCGGGAGAAAAAATTCATGAGGTTTTAATTTCGCGTGGGGATGCTTTACATACTTTTGATTTTGAAGATTATTATATTATAAGGTCTTGTTTGGATAATCAATTTGGTTATAAACCAAATTATTATAAAAAGGGAAAACAAGTTGATGAATCTTTTGAGTACAGTAGTGATAAAAACATTGATTGGTTAACTATAGATCAAATGAAAGAAATGGTTAATGAGCTTTAAGAAAGATTATTTTTACGGCAAACAATCTATTTCATGGTCAGATGTTTGGGAAGTTATAAAAGTTCTCCGTTCTTCTTTTGTAACCCAGGGACCCAAAGTGTTAGAATTTGAAAAAGCAATTTGTGATTATACAGGAGCAAAATATGCTATTGTTGTTTCTAATGGCACTGCAGCTCTTCATTTATCTATGTTGGCGTTGGGGATATCAAAAGAAGATGAAGTCATAACGTCTACAAATACTTTTTTAGCTTCTGCTAATTGTATTTTATATGTTGGAGGGAATGTTGTTTTTGCTGATATTGATTCTAAAACAGCATGTATCGATTCTAATGAAATAGAAAAAAAAATAACAAAAAAAACAAAGGCTATTATTCCAGTACACTTTGCTGGCCAATCTTGTGATATGGAAAAAATTCAAAAAATAGAAAAGAAATATAATCTATTTATTGTTGAAGATGCCGCACATGCTATTGGTTCTGATTACAAAGGTAATAAAGTAGGTTGTTGTAGATATTCTGATATGTGTATTTTTTCTTTTTTTCCTACTAAAAATATAACTACCGGAGAAGGTGGAGCGATAACAACTAATAATAAAGAATTGTATGAAAGATTATTAAAATTACGTTCACATGGTGTCACTAGAGACCGAAATCTTTTAATCAAAGATGAAGGCCCTTGGTATTATGAAATGCAGGATCTTGGTTTTAATTATAGGATGACTGATATTCAGGCAGCATTAGGTTTATCTCAACTCAAAAAGATAGAAAAATTTAAAAAAAAGCGAAGAGAATTAGTTGTAAAATATAAAAAAGAATTTGCTAATGATGAAAGATTTTCTTTTTTAGAAGAAAAAAAAGATTCAGATGCTTTATTTCATATATTCCCTTTGTTAATAAACTTTGAAAAAATTAAGTTAAATAAAAAACAATTGTTTGAAGAATTAAAAACTAGAGGACTTTATTTACAGGTTCACTTTATTCCTGTACATCTACAGCCTTTTTATAAAAAGTTAGGCTTTAAAGAAAATGATTATCCAAAAGCAGAAAACTATTATAAACAAACCATATCTTTGCCGCTTTATCCAACTTTAAAAAATAAAGATATTACTTATATAACTGATACTATAAAAAAGATTGCTATTTAATCTTATTCTTCGTTGCCATAATCACACAATCTTTTTTGATACAGAGTTTTTGACTTTCTTGTTTCATCAAATATATGGCTTTTGCCATTTCTAAATCTTCATAGTTATCAATATCGACTGCAGATTTCCAATCCATAGGAAAAAATGCTAAAGGTTGAGAATAAAAAGTTTTTGTTTCTTTTAACTTTTCAACATTTGCAATCCAAACTGCGCCTGTAGGGCAATAAAGATCATCTAGATCTTGAGAGCGTGATTTTAGTCCTTGTGGATATAAAAAATCAGGTTTTAGTTTTTTATCCAATCTAGCGGCCCACCATGGGTTCATCCATCCAAATTTAAAACAGCTTATTTGAAAAATGCCTTTTGATTTAATAAAATAATTGTATGCATCGTTGATGTCTTTATCGTTTCGTATTGGACAGTTTGGTAGTAAGTGAAAAACTGTTTTGTATTTTTCTTTTAATTTAGTTTCTATTTGTTCTAATGAATATAGCAAGGCGTCACCACTATTAGAAACATTGTCAGTATATTTATCGCGCAAAAACGGAACGTCTGCGCCAAAAGATTTTGCTATTTCGGAAATTTCATTATCATCTGTGCTCACAAACACTTTATCAAATATACCTGATTTTAAAGCAGCTTCTATGGTCCAAGCAATCATTGGTTTTCCGCAAAAGGCTAAAATATTTTTTTTAGGGATTCTTTTTGAGCCGCCTCTTGCTGGAATTATAGCGATATTTTCTTTTGTTACCATACTGACCATCCTCCGTCTACAATTAAGTTGTGACCTGTTATTCCGCTAGAAAAGTCTGAAATTAAAAAATCAATTGCGCCAATTACTTCGTTGTCATTTAACATTCTGCTTGAAGGACAAAGTTTTGAATATTTTTTTTTAAATTCTTCAGAAACCCTTCCCTCTACTCCTCCATATGAAACGGTGTTAACTTGGATGTTGTACGGGGCTAGGCGAATTGCAAGTTCTTTAGTTAGATGTATTAGAGCAGCCTTTACAACACCATATTGTATAGGCGATTCTTGCTTGGGATTATTATATAAAGAAGGGTTTGCTGGTACTACTCCATACATTGAACCGATGTTGATAATCTTTTTTAAATGAGAATTTTTTTGTTGCGCTAAACTCATTGATAATTCATATGGAGTTATTATTCCTAGTGTAAATTCACCAAGCCATTCGTTTCTTTTTGTTACGCCATTAGGGCCAATTTTTAGGTATGTCAAGCTTCTTGCGCAGTGAATAATAGAAATGGGATTAAGGTTTTTTGCTTCTAATGTTTGTAAGATATTTTTTGAAAAATTTTCTTTTTCTAGATCGATAGTAATGCCAATTAATTTATTATCAACATTTGATGGTTTAATATTTTTTTTAAGAGAATCAATTTCATTTTGTTTTTTTGATGTGAAAATCACATCAAAATTTTTTTTGTAGAAATGTTTAACTAGCTGAGAGCCAATTTTTCCTGTGCCGCCCGTTATCAATAAGCATTTGTTTTTCATTATTAGATCCACGCTCGATAATATCAATTATTTTAAAAGTGAAATTTTTTGATATAGGTTTTTCTTTTTTTGTAATTATATCAATAAAAAGGTTCATTGTTTTTTTTGTAGCATAAAAATGATCTTTATATAAAAGTTCTTTATATCCTTTTTCTCCATATATTCTAATTGATATAGGGGCTGGCATTCGGTTTCCAAAAGCTGTAAAGTTTGTGACTAATCCACTTTCCCAACCAATTGTCACAATTTTTTTATTTTCTATTACTGAAGTGTTTGTTTTTGTAATTTGTCCTTGATTGCCTATTATTTTTAGTACTGGTTCAATAATATGTCCACTATATCTTTCCCAATCTTTTATAATGCATGCATCTACGTATTCTAATTTTCCCAAATTATTATAATCTTCTTTGCTTAGTTTAAATTCTTTTGAATTCCCTATTGCTGAACAAGTGAAAATTTGGCCCTCATATTGTTCTAAATCAAAAATTTGTTGAGCAATATTTTTTTTTATTGCAATTGGTTTATCAATATATATAGGTAAACCTTTTTTTATAAAAAATTTACTTATCTCATAATGCTTTTCGTGGTCATCTCTAGGGACTAAAATGGCATCTACGTTTCCCAACATATCTACGTAAGATGTAACAATATTTGGAATATTACTTACTTTGGCAATAGTCTCAGAATCTTTTGGGTTTGGTGTCCAAATATGGGTTACTTGAGCATTAGGGATAACAGCCTTAGTTGATTTTTGTTTTGATAAATAATCTCTGATGACAGGGAAAGGACAATCTTCTAAAAAGTTTAGATTAAAGCCATTAAAAATAGCTGCCCAAGAAAAAGGATGTCCGTTTCCTTCGCTAAACCCAATTAATCCAAATTTTAATTTTTTCATTTTTATACCTAAATTGGTAGACTGTTTTTACAGCCTTTTTCTATAATATCTATAACTTGAAGAGTGAAATTTTTTGATGGTGGATTTTCTTTTTTTAAGATTATATTAACAAATGTTTGAAGTGCTTTTTTGAAAGCAAAAAAAGTATCTTTGAATATTAAATTTTTATATTCATTTGTTCCAAATAATCTTATTGAAATTGGACTAGGTATTTTCCCTAGTGTTGTAAATGATGTTATTAAACCACTTTCCCATGAAATACTTACTTTTTTTATTGAATTATTTTGTATTATATTGGTCTTTTGTATTTGTCCTTGATCACCAATTATTTTTAAAACTGGCTCTATTATGTGAATACCATATTTTTCCCAATCTTTCATAATACAGGCATCTACATATTTAATATTTCCTAATTTATCTATTTCGTTTTTCGTTAAAGCAAATTCTTTTGCATAAGCTATTGCAGAACAGGTAAATATTTGATTTTTGTATTTTTCTAAATTAAACATTTGGTTTGCGATGTTGGTTTTGATAGCCAGAGGTTTGTCAATGTAAATTGGCAAGCCTGCATTTATGAATGGTTTACTTATCTCATAATGATTTTCATAGTCATCTCTTGCAAGTAGTATTCCATCTATTTTTCCTATCATATCTTCGTAATTTTCAACAATGTATTTAATATTGCATGATTTGGCTATATGCTCAGCCTGTTTTTTATCTTGAGTCCATATGTGGGTAACTTTTGCGTTAGGGATAGTGTCTTGTGGGAAATTTTGTTGTGCTAGGTATTGTGGAATAACAGGGAATGGACAATCTTTCATATATTTAGAATTATATCCATTGAAAATGGCGGACCAAGAGTAAGGGTGTCCATTGCCTTCACTTATGCCAAGTATTCCTAATTTTAATTGTTTCATTTTTTTATATTCCATTTTTGAGGGTCAAGCATATTATCATTATCAAAATAGGCAAAGTCTGTCCACGAAAGGGTTATGTTTTTATTATAAGCGTTGATATTTTCAAGAAGTTGCTGTTTGTTGTTTACTCCAATAACAATATAGTCAACTTCATTTATTTGTTTTACGAAATTTAAAGTTGCTTGTATAGACGATATTTTTTTTTCGTTTAGCATTTGATGATATTTTTTTAAATGTTGGTGTATAGGTTTGAAAAAAGGGGATACTTCATTTTGTGGCATTAAAAGTAAACCTTGTAAAAAAACTGATCTAACATGAATTTCTACGCCAGCTTTTTTGAGTTTTTTTAAGTGTTCAAATTTTAAAAGTCTTTGATCAAAAATGTTTATAGGAAGTTGAATTATGTCAAATGCATAATTTGCTAGAAGATTATCAATTTCTTCTGCTGTATAAACAGAAAATCCAATTTTTTTAATAAAACCAGATTTTTTTAGTTTTAACATCGTATTAAAAAGATTTTTACCATTTTTAACTAAAACATCTTGTGAATTGTGAAATAGTACACCGTAAATATTTTTTTGATGTAATTTAATTAATGATTGTTCTATATTTTTAACTAAAGAATCACATTCTTTTTGGGAAATTATGGGTGAGTTAAAACGAATGGTTTTTGTGACGATTTTGAATGGGTTATCAAAAGTTAAACTTTTTCCCAATACTATTTCACTTTGTCCGTAAAGAGATGCTGTATCAAGAAGTTGTATTTTATTTTGTTTTGCTGTTTCTAAAATTTCTTTTACATCATTTATTTTTGTTTGGCCTGTTTTGTTTGATATTCCATAGCTTAAGCCAAATTGTACTGTTCCTAGTGCAAGCTTCATATTTTTTTATTAATCGTATATTTTAAAATTAAATTTTTTCAAAATTAACATTACTGTAAGGATCTGGCAATTGTTGAATATTTAAAGGTAAGAAATGTATAAATTAGGGTTGAAGCTTTGGTCTATAAATGAAAATTATGTAAAAGAGGCAATTCGATTATTTGAAAAAGGTATTTATCATTATATTGAACTTTTTGTTATTTCTGGTTCATATGACAAGTTTATAAATTTATGGAAGCATTTAAATATTCCATATGTTATTCATGCTCCTCACAGTTATGCTGGTTTAAATACTGCAAAAAAAGAAGATAGAAATAAAAATTTAAAATTAATTAATGAAATATTAAAATTTGCCAATGATTTAAATGCAGAGATAATTATTTTTCATCCTGGAGTAGAAGGAGAAATAGAAGAAACTGCTTTTCAGTTATGTCAAATTAATGATACACGAGTTGTTGTTGAAAATAAGCCTTATGTTGGTTTGAAAGATGAAATTTGTAATGGTGCAACTATTGAAGAAATTAAGTTTGTTTTACAAAAAGCAAAAGTGGGATTTTGTTTGGATGTAAGTCATGCGATCATTTCAGCTAATGCGCAGGGTTTAGAACAGTTTAGTTACCTAAAAGCGTTCAACGAGCTAAGACCTAAGATTTATCATCTTTCTGATGGTGATTGTAAAGGGGTTTATGACGAGCACAAAAATTTAGGTAAAGGTAGTTATGATTTGAAAAAAATTGTTAAAGAGGTTTTACCAAAATATTGTTGCATAACTATTGAAACTAAAAAGAAATTTAAAGATAGCTTGAGTGATTTTGAAAAGGATGTTTCTTATTTAAATAATTTACTAAAAAAATAATTATTTTTCGTGTTGAATTTTATGTGCTTCTATAATGTTTTCTATTAACATTGCAACAGTCATAGGTCCTACGCCTCCAGGAACAGGTGAAATTAACGAAGCTTTTTTAACTATATCTGAAAAATTTACATCACCAACTATTTTATTTTTAAGTTTGGTTGTTCCGGCATCAATAACAATAGCGCCTTTCTTTATATGTTCTCCACTTATAAGGTTCGCAACTCCTGTTGCGCTTATTAAAATATCAGCATTTATAGTTTCTTTTTTTAGATCTTGTGTTGTTTTATTACAAATGATTGGAATGTTATTTTCTTGTTTAATCATCCAGGCTAAAGGCTGACCAACTAAATGTCCATGGCCCACAAGAACGACTTTTTTATTTTCTAAGGATATATTATTTTCTTTAAGTAACCGTATTATTCCTTTTGGTGTACAACAAGGTAAAAAAGTTTTACCAGAAATTAGAAGTTGTTTATTTGTAGAACAAAGACCATCTACATCTTTATTTGGGTGTACATAGTCCAGTATTTTTTGTGTATTGATATGTTTTGGAAGTGGTAATTGAACCAAAATCCCCGTTATATTGGAATTTTTATTTAAATTTTCGATTGTATCGTTTAATTGTTTTTCTGAGACATTTTTACTGAATTTAATTAATTTAAAATTTATGCCTGCTGTTTTGCATTTTTCTTTTTTTATTTTTACATAACTTTCTGATGCAGGATTGTCACCTGCTAATATTACAGCCAAAGACGCTTGGATATTATTATTTCGAATTTTTTCCTTTAGTTCTAAAATAATTTTATTTGCTAATTTTTTTCCATCTAGCAATTTATTCTCATAAGGAGAAGTTTTTGTGGTAAAAATAACTTTTTTTTCGCTTACAATGATATCGATTTTCTGGTCATGATTTTCAGGATCTATTTTAGGAAGTATCTGAAGTTCATATGCTAAACAAATTGTTTTAATATTTTTATTTCTTGATAAGAACTTGTCAAAAAATCCTTTTCCTCTTCCTATTCGGTTGCCTTTTTCATCAATAGCGATGCAAGGGATTATAATTAAATCCAGTTCTTTAGGGTTTATGTTTTTACATTTTGCTAGTGGTTCAAATATATCAAAACTACCTTTTTCTAGATCTTTTAGTGAGTTTATTTTCTTAAATTCTAATTTAGAATTGTTGATTTTAGGAATAATTACAGTTTTGTTTTTTTTTAAAAGCTTGGATATTAGATTTATAGTAGATACTTCATTTTCTTTGGAATAGTAAATACCTATTTTTTGTGCTTTGTTAAAGAAATCTAAATTAAATAAATTTTCTTGAATCTTTAATGATTTTTTGATTGCAATTTTAGAATCCAATGTAACTAATTTATTTTTGATTTTTTTTCTAATTAGGTTTTTCATGAGTTTCTATAATTTCAAACTTACCTTCAAGTGTATTTTGTTTTTTATTAATTTTAGAAAATAAGATATTAAAATTCCCCACTTTTATAAATGATTTTGGATAACCTTCACCATCTAACATTCTTATGAAATCATAAAAATCAGCCAAGCTATTTAGTTGGGCATTTTGTATGTTGCTTTGTTCGGGTTTTCTTCTTTTAAAAGGTATAGTTTCGCCTTTTTGTTTATACGGTATTGGATTATGTTCTAATATATAAGGAATCAATTTAAAGAAGATAGTTTTTGATAATCGTTGAAATATTTGCTGAGCCCTACCCGTTTTTATACAAAAATCCTTTTTTAAATATATATCTCCTGAATCTACGTTTTTTTCTACGTTTATAGCAGAAATTTTTGTGTTGTATTTTTTATTTATAATTAAGTTTTGTAAAGGGCTTCCACCTCTGCCATAAGGAAGGTCTGTCATATGAAATACAATACATTTAAAATTTTTGTAGATTTCTTCTGGTATAATCCAAGACCAATGTGGAAAAAAAACATACTTTGGTTTAATTATATTTAATGTATCAAATGTAAGTTCATTTTTTTTTGATAAAATCGAAATGTTATATTTTTCAAAGAGAAGCTTTTTTAATTTTTTCCCGTTTTTAACATTCCAAGATTTTATAGTTGCAATAACTATTCTTTCCTTAATCATAATTAAGATTTTTAATTTTTACAGGTTATATTATTTCTTTGGGTTCTTGCTTTTTATGTTCATAACACTATTCTATTTTTGCGTATTTGTTAAGTAATCTTGTTCAGCGAAAAAGGTGTTAATATCGTGCAAAATGTTTTAGTAGTTGCTGCTCATCCAGACGATGAAATATTGGGTTGTGGTGGAACTATAGCAAAGCATGTAAAAAATGGCGACATTGTTAATGTTGTTATTTTAGTAGAGGGGGTTACTAGTAGAGATAAAAATAGAGATATAAGTAATCGCAATGAAGAACTTTCTAGACTTGGTGATATTGCCAAAAAGGCAAATGGTTTTTTAGGAGTAGATTCATTAAATCTACATGATTTTCCTGATAATCGTCTTGATTCTTTGGATCGTCTTGACCTTATTAAAAAAGTAGAAGAATTTATAAAGAAATTTAATCCTCAAATTGTTTATACTCATCATTGTGGCGATGTTAACATAGATCATCGTAGAATTCATGAGGCTGTTGTTACGGCATGTCGTCCTATTCCTAATCATTGTGTAAAAAGACTTTTGTTTTTTGAGGTTGCTTCTAGTACAGAGTGGCAAACATCTTATTTTGTTTCTTCTTTTGTACCAAATTATTTCGTAGATATCTCAAATTTTTTAGATCTGAAACTGAAAGCGTTAGAAATTTATAAATGTGAAATGAGAGATTATCCGCATGCTCGTTCTATAGAGGCCTTAAAGTATTTAGCTAAATGGCGTGGTGTTTCTGTTGGTGTAAAGGCTGCGGAAGCTTTTATTTTGGGACGAGAAATAAATTAAGCTTATTAGGTAGTATTATGAATAAAAATGTTCAATATAATATAAATAATTTTGACATTCGCCTAGCTAAAGAGTCTGATTTAATTGATGTATATAATTTATCAAATGATTTTGTTGTTAGGAATAATTCATTTAATTCAGATAACATATCTTTAAATTCTCATACTAAATGGTTTTATAAAAAAATAACTAGCACGGATTGTTTGTTTTTTGTTATTCGAGATACTAAAGGAGTTCTTGTTGCGCAAATTAGATTTGATTTGGCGAATAAAAATAGTAAAGATTATATTGTTACAATTCATTTAAATAGTTTATATCGGGGCAAAGGTTTAGGGACAAGCTTATTAAAATTGGTATCGGATAAATTAATTAAAGAGTTTGGTGCAAAAAAAATAATTGCTTATGTTAAATTAGAAAATATTGCATCTAAAAAAAGTTTTTTGAAGGCAGATTATATTTTAGTTTGTGAAGATGTTAAGGATGGTTTTAAGGTTTTTAAATTTGAATATTTGGGAATGTGATTTATAAATTTTTTTTAGTGAATTGTTTTGGAGAAAATAAATGAAACTCGGTAAATATGAAATAGGCAAAACTAATAGACCATTTATAATTGCAGAAATGTCAGGCAATCACAATCAATCTCTTGACCGAGCCCTTAATATTGTAGAAGCAGCAGCTAAGTCTGGCGCACATGCCTTAAAGTTTCAAACGTATACGGCTGATACAATGACTCTTGATGTTGATAACAATAAAGACTTTTGTATTAACGATCCTAAAAGCTTATGGAATGGAGAAACTCTTTATAAGCTTTATCAAAAGGCTTGTACTCCTTGGGAGTGGCATAAGCCTATTTTTGATAAATGCAAAGAGTTAGGTATTATAGGTTTTAGTACTCCATTTGATGAAACAGCAGTTGATTTTTTAGAATCTTTAGATGTTCCGTTTTATAAAATTGCATCTTTTGAAAATACTCATTTGCCACTTATACGCAAAGTTGCATCTACAGGTAAACCTATAATTATTTCTACTGGCTTGGCTAGTTTAAGTGAGCTTGATGAGCTTGTAAAAACAATTAGAAGTGCAGGAAATGATAATATTATTTTATTAAAGTGTACTAGTAGTTATCCGTCTGATCCTAAAGAATCTAATATTTTAACAATTTCTCATATGAGAAATCTTTTTGATTGTGAAGTTGGTTTGTCAGATCATACATTGGGTATTGGTGTTGCTGTTGCAAGCGTTGCGTTAGGAGCAACCATCATAGAAAAACATTTTACTTTATCTAGGGATGATGGTGGGGTTGATTCTGCTTTTTCTCTTGATCCGGACGAGATGAAAAATTTTGTTATGGAAACACAAAGAGCTTGGCAGTCTCTTGGTAAAATTAGTTATTCTATGAGTGAGAAAGAAAAAAAATCAATTCAATTTAGACGTTCTCTTTATCTTTCAAAAAATGTGAAAGCTGGCGAAGTCCTTACAGAAGGAAATCTAAGAATAGTTAGGCCTGGTTTTGGTTTAGCACCTAAATATTTGGATTTTATTTTGGGAAGAAAAGTTTCTTGTGACTTAAGTAAAGGTACAGCGATTAAATGGGAAAATATTATTTAGCTTTATTTAATAGGTGGGCTAAATTTTTGTAGATTTTTAATCCTTCATGAGCGCTTTTTTCTGGATGGAATTGACATGCAAAAATGTTTTTGTAAATTATGCTAGAACAATACTTTATTCCAGCATAATTTGTATGCGTTAATATTATGGTTTCATTTTCTGGGACAACATAAAAAGAATGTACAAAATACATATGCTCTTTATTTTTTATATCATTTAAAGGTTGTATATACCATTCGCTGGAGTTTATTGTTTTAGATTTATGAACTTGATTCCAACCTATTTGAGGTACTTTGATTTGTTTATTTTTAGAAGTTGTAGTAGAAAATTTTTTTACATACCCAGGAATAATTCCTAATCCTTTGGATAAACAAAATTCTTCACTTTTACTAAATAATAATTGCATTCCTAAACATATTCCCATAAAGGGTTTGTTGCTATCTATAAATTTCTTAATGGTACCTTCAAGGTTTAAATTTTTTATGTTTAGCATTGAATTTGAAAATGCGCCGACTCCGGGAAGTATTGCCGCGTCAGCATTAAGTATTTGATTTTTATCTGATGTTATAGTTGAATTTAGACCTACAAAATTACATGCTGATTGAACACTAAACATATTGCCCATTTTGTAATCTATAATAGCTACAGTAGGTTTTTTAAGTTTTGTTTTCATTGAGATTTGTCTAGTTTTTTATTTCGTACGACATTTTATATTTTTATCCTTTAAATATTTTTTTATTGTGTTTATGTTTTGTGTTTTTAAGTTGTTATGTTTTTTATTTGTATTATTTTTTATAAAATCGATATTTCCTTCATTTGAAAATTTTGCAAAATCAATATTTTTATTATGGAAGTTGTAATGTAGCATTGAAGAAATTGCAACAGCGTCAGCTTCACCATCAGATATCACTTTATATATATGTTCTGGTTTGTTGGCGCCGCCATGAGCAATTACAGGTATAGAAACAATGTTTGTTATAGATTTTATAAGTTCAAGGTTAAATCCCTTCCCTGTTCCTTCATTATCTACAGACGTCAAAATAATTTCTCCAGCCCCCAAGGTTTCGACTTTTTTTGCCCATTCACAAACTTCGATACCGGTATGTTCTCTGCCGTTATCTGTATATGCAAAATATTGGCCGTCATTTTGTCTTATGGCTTCTATTGCAATCACAATTGTAGAAGAACCAAAAACTCTTGATGCTTCTTTTATAAGGTTTGGATTTTTAATTGCCGCTGTATTTATAGCAACTTTATCTGCGCCGGCTCTTAGTACTTTGTTGATGTCATCGATTGTGCGTAATCCTCCTCCTACAGTCAGAGGAATGAAAATTTCTTTTGCAGTTTTTGAAATAATTTCGGATAAACTATTTCTTTCATATAAGCTTGCTACAACATCTTGATATAGTAATTCATCAGCTCCATTTTCATAATAATATCTAGCGAAATCTTCGGGTTTTCCTAGAACTCTTAAACCTTCAAGATGAATTCCTTTGACTAAATTAGGTCCTTTGATGTCTAGCCGCGCGATTATCCTATGATTCAATGGTATTATCCTTATTGACTAAAAATATTTTAGTATGATGTGTTCCTTAGTTTCCATTTTCCATTTTCATTTAACCAAATATGAGGAGATCTAAATTTATTGCATAATTCATGGAAGTATTCTGGGTCTATTTCTAGATAACTCATGATTTCTTCAAAGTATCTATTAGGAAATTCTCCGTCAAAGCGTTTAACAAGTGCCAATCCTTCTTCTCTTGTTATATGGTTATTGCGAATTTCTTGGGAGGCATCATATGTTGATCGTCCAATGCCAAATTTAATGAATGTTGTGTAGTAATGAAGGTCATCAATTTTGTCGTCTATACTATTATACTTGCTGTAAGTTCCTTGAGACCTAAATGGTCTTGCCTGAAAACCTGTATTTTCAACGGCATAATAATATGCTTCTTGAGGAGTCCATTTTAGATAATATCCTAAATAGTGGACCTCAATATTTGATTCTTTTAACTCATTATAATTAATTGGTAGAAAAGACATTAAATCACTTAATTGTATTTTATATTTTTCTTGTAATTCTTTAATTGAGACACCTCCAAGAGAGATGTCATTTAAATTGTTTATAGTAAAATAAGATTTATCTCGAATAGATGTAAGATTATCGGCTATAGGATTTCCATATTCAGCTTCGTTTTCGCCGTAAAATATTAATGGAATTCCAAATTTGGCAGAAATTTTAGGTGCTAAATTTTTTTGTCCTAAAATAAATGTCTGGAAAGGATGAAGTAGATTTTCAATGGAAAGTTTGGTTAATAATTTCATGACTTTTCCATTGCGGTTAAATGAAATATTATCGAATCCTCCAATATCCAACCAGTTTTTAAAATTACGGTATCCATAATCAGTATACAATATTGGTGGCCATGTAATAGTGAGAGGATTCATACCATATTTATATTTTAATATATGAGCCTGGAAACTACTATCTTTCCCTCCGCTTCCTGGGATAATACAGTCATAAGAACCATCATTTTTTCGATGCTTATCTAATAATTTTAATAGTTCTTCTTCTCTTTTTGACCAATCAATCTTTTCTTTTATTTCAGATTGCTTGCAAGCATCACAAATTCCATCATTGTTGATATTTAAGGTTATTTTTTTGCTTTTGATTGTGTGTTTGAATTCTGCAGTTGATGTTGGTCGTTGATTGGACATAACGCAGTGATTACAGAAAACTACACTCTTTGGTAGGCCGTATTTGGCTTTAAGGTTGTCGCTCATTGCTAGGCTTCCATTTTTTATGAAAGTTTAAAATTTTTATTGTTGATTTTTAAATGACAAAATTGTTTAAATGTTATTTAATTTATTTTAACATTTTTCATTTAAAATAATAATTTAAAAAATAATGAAAGATTTAGTTTTATAAATATGATTTATTATGCTGTTAAATTGGTATTTCATGAAAACAAAAATTAGTAAAATTTTTAATGTTTTAATAATTGGAGCTGGTAGTATTGGGGCTTTGAGGGATGCGCCTAATTCTGAAAAAATACTTTCTCACGCACATGCATTTTTAGGTTGCAATGGTTTTAATTTGATAGGTTTTTTAGATATTGATAAAGGTAAAGCTGAATATGCAGCTAATTTATGGGGAGGAAGGGCTTTTAGTTCTTATGAGGTAGTTTTTTCTGTATATAAAATTGATGTAGTAATTGTTGCGGTTCCAGATGATTTTCATTATTTAGTTTTAAAGCAGATATCACAATTTCCAATTAAATTTGTTTTTGCTGAAAAGCCTTTTACTAAAAACGTAAATGAAGCTAAAGAAATTATAACGTTATATCGAAATAAAGGTATTAGTATAGCTGTAAATCATTCAAGGCGTTTTGTCCCGGAATTTGAAAAAATTAAAAACGAAATTTCTTCAGGATTATATGGTGAATATCTTTCAGGTACTGGATATTATGGCAAAGGAATTTTGCATAATGGTTCACATATGATTGATTTTTTAATGTATTTTTTAGGAGAAGTAAAAAGTAAAAGCATTGTTTGTGGTGATTATGATTTTTATGATGATGACCCAAGTGTTGCTGCTGTTTTATGGTTTAAAAACAACCGTCCATTTTATTTACAAACTATTGATTGCAAATTGCATACGACTTTTGAAGTTGATTTTATGTTTGAGAAAAAAAGAATACGTATAGTTGATTTTGGTATGAAAATAGAATTGTATGATATTCTAGATAATTCTATTTTTAAAGGTCACCGAAATGCAGTTAAAGTTGATGAAATAGAAACATCACATGATAAAAATATGTATTTTGCGGCAAAAAATATTTATGGATATTTATCTAAAAATGAAAAGTTAAGCTGTACGGCCCATGATGCTTATAAAGTTATGTGTGAATGTTGTGAATTAAAAGATATGTTTCAGACTAGACATGATTTTAATAGATCTATAAAGGAATCTGAGTGTTCAATTTAGCAATAAATGGTGGTCCCAAAACTAGGACAAACTTTTTCCCAGCTCATAGGACAATGGGCGAAGAAGAAAAAAAGGCAGTTTGTAGAGTTATTGATTCTGGTGTTCTTTCAAAATTTATAGGTTCTTGGCATGAAGATTTTTATGGCGGAACAGAGGTGCAAAATCTAGAAAAAGAATGGTGTAAATATTTTAATGTAAAGCATTCGATCGCTGTTAATTCAGCAACTTCAGCGCTTTTTTGTGCGGTCGGGGCTGCTGGGGTTGGACCGGGAGATGAGGTTGTTGTCCCGGCTTATACTTTTCCCGCTTCTGCCATTTCCCCTTTAGTTTATAACGCTATCCCCATTTTTTCTGATATCGAAGAGGAATATTTTTGTTTATCCGCTGAATCTATAAAAGCAAAAATAACCACAAGAACAAAAGCTATAATTGTTGTTGATTTATTTGGCCAACCTTATGATGTAGAAAATATAAATAGACTTGCAAAAGAACATAATTTATTAGTTATAGAAGATTGTGCTCAGGCTCAGGCTGCTAAATATAAAAATAAATTTGCTGGAACTTTGGGCGATGTAGGAATATATTCTTTGAACAGTCAAAAACACATTAATTGCGGCGAGGGCGGAATTATAGTTACTGATGATGATATTCTTGCAGATAAAATGCGTATGATTAGGAATCATGCCGAAGCCGTTGTTGAAGGTAGAAAGTTTTGTGATTTAACTAATATGATTGGATTTAATTATAGAATGACAGAACTAGAAGCTGCTGTATCAAGAGAACAGTTAAAAAAATTAGATTTTCTAATAGATGTGCGATTAGATAATATTGAATATTTAAATAAAAAATTATCTATTGTTCCGTGTATAGAAGTTGCAAAAGTTAGGCCCAATGCAAAACATTCTTTTTGTGTGCATCCAATCAAATTTAAACAATCCGTTGCAGGTATACATCGTGACAAGTTTGTTGATGCTGTTAAGGCTGAACTTGTGCCAACAGAATTAAGAGAGTCTGAGGGGGTGCGAGTTTCTTCTGGGTATATAAAACCTTTATATTTACAACCACTTTATCAAGAAAAAATTGCTTATGGAAAAGGTGGATGTCCATGGAATTGTTCAAAATATCAAGGGACTGTCGATTATAAAAAATGTATTTGCCCGGTTGCAGAAAAAATGTATGGAGAAACTTTAATGATTCATGAACTTATGAGACCCGGAATGACAAAAGAAGATTTGGATGATGTTGCTAGTGCATTTATAAAAGTTTGGGAAAATATAGACGAATTGAGATAACAAATTAAAAAAAAATTAGGCAAAAAAAAGGATACAAGATGGATAAGCGCTATCAAAATTCAGAACAAATGCTGCAAAGGGCATTAAAGAGTATTCCTCTTGGTACACAAACTTTTAGCAAAAGTAAAATTCAATATCCATATGGTGTGTCTCCTTATTTTATACAAAAAGGAAAAGGAAGTTATGTTTGGGATGTTGATGGAAATAAATATATAGATTTTGTAAATGGTTTATGCCCCATTATCCTTGGATATAATGATATAGATGTTGTTAGTGCAGTAAGAAAACAATTAAAAGAAGGAACAATTTTTTCATTATCTCATCCAATTGAAATTGATGTTGCAGAAAAAATAATTGACATGGTTCCTTGCGCAGAAATGGTTAGATTTGGTAAAAATGGATCGGATGCTACAAGCGGAGCAATTCGTTTAGCAAGAGCATATACAAAAAGAGAACGGGTTGCTGTTTGTGGCTATCATGGTTGGCATGATTGGTATATTGGTTCGACAACAAGAAATTTAGGTGTTCCAAAGTCTACTGTTAACCTTACTCATAAGTTTAATTATAACGATATTAATTCTTTATTTAATGTATTCAAAAAATATCCAAATCAAATATCGGCTGTAATTATGGAACCTATGAATATACAATGGCCTAAAAACAATTTTTTGTTAGAAGTAAAAGAACTTACACATAAAAATGGAGCAGTACTTATTTTTGATGAGGTTATTACAGGTTTTAGATTTTCAGAAGGAGGAGCTCAAGAATTATTTGGTGTTGTTCCAGATCTTGTAACTTTGGGGAAAGGGATGGCAAATGGGTATCCTCTTTCTGCTATTGCTGGGAAAGCTAGTATCATGAAATTGTTAGCGGAAGTTTTCTATTCATCTACCTTTGGCGGAGAAACATTATCTTTAGCCGCTTCATTGGCGACAATGAATAAAATTCAACAACAATCGGTGGTGGGATTTGTAAAAAAACAGGGCGAAAAAGTTGTTAATGGTTTGAATAAATTAATTGAAAAATATGAGCTTAGTTTAGTTTTTGATGTAGCTGGACATCCAAGCTGGTCTTTTTTAATTATTAAAGATTTTGAAAAGTATTCTAATTGGCAGATTAAAACATTATTTCTTCAAGAAATGTTTAAAAAGGGGATTTTAACATTTGGAACACATGTAATGTCTTTTGCACACAAGGATAAAGATATTGAATATTTGCTGAATTCTTATGATGAGATTTTTGTTTTAATTAAAAAGGTTTTGAAAGATAAATCATTGGATAAATATCTTAAGTGTAAACCTCTAGAACCACTTTTTAAGGTAAGGTAAGAAGTAAAATTTTTTGAAACTTTTGATAGAGATATAATATGGAAATGAAATGTTTGGCTATTATTACGGCGCGTGGAGGAAGTAAAAGAATCCCTAGAAAAAACATAAAACCATTTTTGGGGGCTCCAATTATAAAATATTCTATAGATGCAGCGTTAAAGTCAAAATGTTTTGATGAAGTGATGGTTTCTACTGAAGATCATGAAATTGCAGCGATTGCAAAATCTTTTGGAGCAAAAGTGCCTTTTTTTAGGTCAAAAGAAACGGCAAAGGATCATTCTACGCTTGTTGATGTTATAGATGAGGTTATATTTGAATATAAAAAACGTGGGGTTAGTTTTAAGTATTTTTGCTGTATTTTGCCAACGGTTCCATTTATATCGTCACAACTTCTAAAAAAAAGTTTTCTAATGTTAGATAAATCCAAATCGGATTCTTTGATTCCTATTACCAAATTTAATGTACCTATTCAACAGGGGATAAGAATTATTAATAATAATATAAAATTGTTAAATGAGAAAAGTTGGAAGACGAGGTCTCAAGATTATGAGCAAATTTATTATGATTGTGGAATGTTTTATTGGATGAAGGTTAACAGTTTTTTAAAGCAAAAAGATTTGTTTGCTACGGATTGTGTTCCTTTTGTGATTTCTGAATTGCAAATTCAAGATATTGATACAAAAGAAGATTGGGAGATGGCCCAATTGAAATATAAATTACTTAATAAATTAATTTAAATTTATTTCAAAGGTGGTTTGATGTCTTTAGTTAAATTTATTTGTAATGAGAGAATATATTTAAGAGAAGTAAGAAAAAGTGATGTTAATGAGAGATATTATAATTGGTTAAATGATCCTGTGATTAATCAATATTTGGAGACAAGATTTTTACCGAGGTCTATTGATAATATTTTGAGTTATGTAAATGAGATGGATGCGAAAGCAGACGAACCTTTTTTTGCGATATGTTTGAAAGATAATGACGAGCATATAGGTAATATAAAGCTTGGACCAATAAATTGGTTTCATAGAAGGGCGGCAATAAGCCTGTTAATTGGTGAAAAAAAATATTGGGGAAAAGGATATGCAACAGATGCTATATCTTTGGTAACAAAATTTGGGTTTGAAACTTTAAATTTAAATAAACTTTCTGCAGGATGTTATAGTAATAATATTGGAAGCGCAAGGGCCTTTGAAAAGTGTGGTTATGTGCGAGAAGGGGTAATTAGGTCTTATGCTATTGTTAATAATAAAGAGTTAGATTGTTTTCTTTATGGTTTACGAGCAGAAGAATTTTTTGCTGTGGAAAAAGATTGACTAATTTTAAGATTTTTTTATTTTCTAGGGATCCAGGAGGTGCAAATACTATAATTCCTCTTGTTGCTCCTTTAAAGTCAAAAGGATATAAATTATACATATATGGAAAAGATTTTTCATTATTGCGGTATTCTAAATTTGGGTTGAATGGCAAAGATATAAAAGTAGAAATTGCTAATATTAATGTAAATTCAGTTGAATTGTTTTTAAGAAAGATAAGGCCGGATATTATTATAACAGGTACTAGTGCTAATGATTTTACAGAAAAATATATTTGGCAGGCTGCTAAAAACTTGGGAATATATTCTATTGCAATACTTGATCATTGGATAAATTATGGAGTTCGATTTTCTAAATATGCTGTATCTGATTTAGATAAATATATAAAAAATAAAAGGCATGTTTATTTACCTTCAAAGATTGCAGTAATGGATGAGTATGCAAAATTAGAAATGATAAAAGAAGGAATAAATAAATCTTTAATTTTTGTGTCAGGGCAACCCTTTTTTGAATTTTTAAATATACAACAAAAAGAATATCTTGAATCTAAAGATAATTTAGTTGTTGCTAAGGACAAAGATGATTTTGTAATTAGCTATATTTCTGAGGCGATTTCACAGACTTATCCTAATAATTACTGGGGATATACAGAAAAAACAATTTTCGATGAATTTTTATATGCTTTAGATAGAGTTATTTCAAATTTTGATAAAAAAATTACATTAATAATAAAGATTCATCCTAGAGAGATAGAAGCTTTTTATTTAAAAAAGATTAATTCTTATCGCGGGAAAGGTATTAATTTTATAATTGACAAGCAACTGAATTCTTGGGAGTTAATTTGTAAAACCGATATTGTTTGTGGTATGATTTCTATGTTTTTAATTGAGGCTTCAATTTTAAAAAAACCTGTTATTAGCATGCAAATTGGTTTAAAAAGAAAAAATAATTTCGTTTTGGATAGAATGGGAATAGTGGATACTATTTTAGATAGAGAAAGTCTTTTAACTAAATTAAATGATGTAATTATTAATAAAAAATTTCCACAATCGTATTTTAGTGTAATATCAAATCCTATAGAAAAAATAATAAATCATATAGAAGATGTTTTGTGAAAACCGAAGTTAATTAAAATGAAAAAAATTCTATTTTTTGGTTTAAAAAATTTATCAACTCAAAATTTATCTACACAACTTGAAATTATGTCAAATCACATAGAAAAAGGGGATGAAGTTTATGTTTTGCGTTGTAACAGTTTTCTTCCCAAATGTTATTCAAATTTTTATAAATTAAAATCAGTATGTTTCCGGTGTAGGTTGAATTTTGATTCTGGTATGAATTTGCTTAATTTGCCTAAGAAAAATATATTTACCATAAAAGATAAAGCAAATTATTGTGATTTTCCAAAAGAATTTAAAAACCAAAATGAATTACTACGATTTGCCGCATTGGGAGGTGTTAAGTTTGGTTTTGGTGTTGTTTCGAATTTGATTTCTGAGTTAAAAAATTCCCAACTAGATACAATTAAATATAAAGTTGAGATTGAAAAATCACTAAAATCATCAATTTTGATTTATGAATCAGTATATGAATTATTACAATTTCTTAAACCTAATATCTTTTATGTTTGGAATGGTCGATTTTTTGATGTTTGGCCAGCTATTGAAGCATGTAAAAAATTAAATGTTGAATTTTATACTTATGAAAATACTCCAAGTATGTATAAATATTCGATTTTTAAGAATCGACTTCCGCATGATTTACAAGCTATAAAAAAAGAGATTGAAACCTCTTGGTCTGAATCTATTCTTGAAAAGAGTGAAAAAGAGCGCAGGGCGAAGCAGTTTTTTATAAATAAGCGGAATAAAAGTGATTTGTATTCTTGGGTTAAAGAGCAAAACGAACAGGAATTACCAAAAAACTTTGATATTACTAAAACAAATATTGCTATTTTTAATTCATCATTGAATGAATATGAGGCGTTTGATGAGTATAAAATTCCTATTTATTTAGATGAAAATGACGCAGTAAATAAAATAATAGAAGAGTTTAAAGACCGAAAAGATATAGTATTTTATCTTAGAGTTCATCCTCAACTAAGAGGGCTAGATAATTATCAGATTAGGAAGTTAAAAGATATAGAAGCTTTAAAATTTGAACATTTTAAGATTATTTGGCCGGAAGAAAAAGTCGACAGTTATGCGTTGCTAGATAGTTGCGACAAGGTTGTTTCTTTTCATTCTACAATTGGAGTAGAAGCTTGCTTTTGGGGGAAACCTTCTATTCTTATAGGAAAGGCTTTCTATGAAGATTTAGGTTGTTGTTATATTCCTAAGAACCACAGTGAGGTTCTTAAATATATTAATTCAACGTTGACTCCATTACCATTAATAGGACCTTTAAAGTATGGTCATTGGATGTCGTCTATAGGAACTCCATATAAAAAATATCAACCACTAACGATTAGTACTGGAAATTTTATGGGTAAAGGTTTGTGGTCGTGTGTAAGTTTAAAAAATAAATTAAAATTAAAATCCTTAGTATTGCAGGATTTTGGCTTCAAAAATTTATTAGTAAATAAATTAAAAAAAATTATAAAAGGTAAAACGAAGTGAAAGTTTTATTTTTTTCTATAAATAATATTGCTACGCCACATTTTGAAACAGAATTAGAATTAATGTCTGACCATCTTGAGAAAGGGGATGAGGTTTTTGTTTTAAGATGTAATAAAAATTTAGAGAGATGCTATTCCAACCCAGAGCATTTGAAATCAACTTGCTTTAGTTGTGGATTACGTTTTGACATTGGTATGAAAAGGGTGGGGATATCTAAAGATAATATTTTTGGGTTGAATGAAAAAATTAAATTAAAAGATTTTCCAGAAAGTTTTAAAAATTTAGACGAACTTAAAAATTTTAAAGTTTATGACGTAAGACTTGGTTTTGGTGTTTTTTCTTATTTGGTTTCTGAATTAAGAAGTCATAAGTTTGATGTTAATGCTTATAAAACTAAAATTTTAAAAACCCTAAGATCTTCAATTTTAGTTTATGAATCGGTTTATGAATTTTTAAAAAAGATCAATGTTGATACAGTATATCTTTTTAATGGAAGGTTTTTTGATCTTTGGCCTGTTGTTAAAGTTTGTGAGCAGTTAAATGTTAATTACTATGTTTATGAGAAAGGTGCTGATGCTTTAAGGTATTTTCTTTCTAAAAATTGTTTGCCACATGATTTAAGCTATGTAAAAAGAGATATTATTCAGCATTGGGATGAGCCTAATGATAGTAAAATTAATAAATATGACATTGGTAGAAGTTTATTTATTAATAAAAAAAAACGTGAAGACAAAGTTTTTTGGATAACAAGGTTTGATGCCTTAAGATCATATGTAAAAAATCAAACTAAAGATTTACTTCCTTTAGATTTTGATAAAACAAAAACTAATATTGTAATATTCAATTCTTCTATAGATGAATATGAAGCTTTTGAAGAATATAAAAATCCTGTTTATCGGGATGACTATGATTCTTTAATTAATATTTTAGAAAGTTTTAAACAAAGAGAAGATATAAAGTTTTATCTGCGTATTCATCCAAACTTAAAAGGTTTGGATAATAATCAAATGCAAGAACTTAAGAAGCTAGAAAGCTTAGGCTATAAAAACCTGACAACGATATGGCCAGAAGACAAAGTAGATAGCTATGCATTACTTGATAATTGCGATAAGTCCATTTCTTTTATTTCTACAATGTTGGTAGAAGCAACTTTTTGGGGGAAGCCGGCTATATTAATAGGACATGCTTTTTTTGAGGGTTTAGATTGTTGTTATAGACCAAAAAGCCATAAAGAAGTTATTGAATTAATTGATGCAAAATTAGAGCCAAAAAGAAAGGAGGAAGCTATAAAATATGGTTACTGGCTTATAACTTTTGGTATAAAGTATAAAAAATTTAAACCTACGCAACGGTTCATGGGAGATTTTTTAGGGAGAAGCTTGTGGAGCGATATTAAATTAAAAGATAAACTAAAATTAAAGTTTCTTATAGTAAAAGATATGGGTGTTAAAAGAGCATTAAGGTGGCAATTAACAAAAAATGCAAGAAAAATTCAAGATATAAAAAGTAGAATTTTAAATTAAATTTAAAAGGAGATTTTGTGATTAAGGGTATTATAAAAAAGTTAATCTTATTAAGTTTTGTAAGTATTTTTTTTATAAATGAATTAAATGCATATATAGATTCTGGTACCGGAAGCTTTATGATTCAAATTTTGATTGCTGTGTTATTGGCAATTGTTTATGCGTTGTTTGTGTATCGTAAGACAATCAAAGATTTTTTTATAAGAATTTTCAAAAAAGACAAGAAATAGTTTTTTGTTTGTGAGTAGTTTTTAATGATTTTTAAACAGGATAGTTTTAAGTATTATTTACTTCAGCCATTATTAGTAGCAATATTTCCAGGACTTTTTTTATTTGCAAATAATACTGGAGGAACGCTGTTATTAGAATTTTTAGTACTTTCTTTGATCATTATAATTTTTTCAATAATTGTTTTTTTCTTATTAGATAAAATATTTAAAGATCGCGTTAAAAGCTCTGTGTTTTTAACTGTGTTTATGATAATTTTCTTGAATATTGGTAAATTGGTACAAAAATTTGAGCGATTTAGATTTTTATCAATTAAGGTTTTTGGGTGGAAATTTGTTTTGTTATTTTCCTTTTTTATAATGATTTTATTTTTTATTTTTTTATTTAAGCGTAAAAATCTAAATAAGATGTGGGCTACTTGTTTAATTTATCCTTTTTTATTTTTAAATCTTTTTGCCGTTATAAATGTCGGAGTTGGAAAGTATAAGTGTTATAAATTAATATCTGATTATGAAAAAATTAATGATTCTTTTGAGAAAAAGCATTTTAATATTGATAAAGCGGAAAATTTAAAAGATTTGCCGAATGTGTATTATATAATTCTTGATCAGTATGTTTCAAGCAAGGTTTTGCATAAATATTATGATTATGATAACAGCAAGTTTTTGCAAGGTTTGAAAGATTTGGGGTTTGTTGTTTCTGATGAATGCTATAGTAATTATGAATTTACCGCTTTATCCGTTTCTAGTTCATTGAACATGAATTATCATAAAAAATTAACTAACATTAATGTTAGCGAAATACTTGAAGAATTTGCGGACTATTGGATTAAAAAAAATAATGTAGTTAAATATTTTTTGCTGAAAGGGTATAAATATCTACATATTTCTTCACATTGTCTTTATACTTCTTCTTCTCCACTATATCATGATAGAAATGATTATCCTTGGAAAATTTCAAAACGATTTAAAGAAAGAGCTCATTTGGGTAGTAGCTTTTTAGATTCTTATCTATCAGATACAGCTTTGGGTATGTTTTGGGTTAAATTTAATTTAGGAAAAGAAAGAGAAATTCTTTTAGAACAATTTCAGGAGTTAAAGAATTCTACAAATTTAAGAGAGCCTTATTTTATTTTTTCACACATTCTTTGTCCTCATAGTCCTTATGTTGTTGATGATATGGGGAATTCAACTTATGAAAATTGGCCTGATGTAGAAAATGGGTACATTAATCAAGTTGATTTTGTGTCTAAGGAAATCGAAAAAACTATAAAATATATTTTAAAAAATTCTAGAAAGAAACCGGTTATTATTTTACAGGCAGATCATGGAGTTGGCACTTTGTTAAAAGAAAAAGATGCTTCGCCAAAATCTTTTGGAAAAGAGAAGACTCTTTGGGTTTTTGGCATATTAAATGCTTGGTATATACCAGATGAAAATGTAAAAAAATTATTATATGATAATATGTCGCCTGTAAATAATTTTAGATTTATATTTGATAATTATTTAAACGGTGATTTTGAATTATTAAAAGATTATTCTTTTTGGCGCAAAGAAACTGACGAATGTTTTGAGAAAGTTGATTTTTGAAAATGAAAAAGATTTGAAGTAATTATTATGCATATTAAAAAGGTTTTAGTAACCGGTGGTACAGGGTTTCTTGGTAGCAATTTATGTCGAAGGCTAATTAAAGAAGATTATGATGTTGTTGCTGTAGATAATTTAAGTGCCAGTAGTATTGAGAATATTTCTGATTTATTAGATTTAAAAAAATTTAAATTCATAAAACATGATATTGTGAAATCAATTGATTTAAAAGTTGATTGGATATTTAATTTAGCATGTCCCGCATCTCCTCCTCGTTATCAAGCAGATCCAATACAAACAACCAAGACAAGCGTTTTAGGTTCTCTAAATATGCTTGAGCTTGCAAGAAAAAACAATTCTAGAATATTACAAACTTCGACTAGTGAAGTTTATGGTGATCCAACTGTTCATCCACAGGTTGAAAGTTATCGTGGCAATGTTAATCCGATTGGCATAAGATCTTGTTATGATGAGGGAAAGCGTTGTGCTGAATCATTGTTTTTTGATTATCAACGTGAACATAATGTTGATATAAAAGTTGTTAGAATTTTTAATACCTATGGTCCATATATGGATCCAGAAGACGGAAGGGTTGTAAGTAATTTTATAATGGCAGCGTTGAAAAATAAACCCCTTGAAGTCTATGGTGATGGGTTGCAAACGAGGTCTTTTTGTTATGTTGATGACATGATTGATGGTTTAGTGAAGATGATGCAATCTGAAAATAAAATAACAGGACCAATTAATTTAGGGAATCCAATTGAACGAACAGTTTTGGATATTACTAAATTAATTAAAAAAATGATTAAAAGTGATTCTAAAATTGTTTTTAAAAAATTACCCCAAGATGATCCAATGAAACGTAGACCAGATATTTCTTTGGCAAAAGATTTACTTGGTTGGGATCCAAAAATAAATTTTGATGTTGGTTTAAAAAAAACAATAGATTATTTTAGACGTAAATTATTTTAAATGTGTAATATATGAAAATTTATGTATAATCTCATAGAAATTGTACCTAAGTTTTGTATATAGTTATAACTTTTATATTCAAGGCATAAAAAATAAAGAGTGTTAGTATGAAAAAAAAAGTTTTATTAACGGGTGCGGCAGGGTTCATTGGTAGTAATTTTTTAAAAATTATGTTTGATAAGTATGAAGATTATCATTTTATAGTGTTGGATTGTTTAACTTATGCGGGCAATCCTGATAATATTCCTTCATATATAAAAAACTCACCACGTTTTGAATTTTGGTATGGGTCTGTTACGAATCCAGATATTGTTAATTCATTAATGTCACGTTCTGATTTCGTTGTTCATTTTGCAGCAGAAAGTCATGTGGCAAGAAGTATTTTTGATAATAGTAAATTTTTCGAAACAGACGTTATTGGCACTCAAGTTATGATGAATTCTCTTTTGAAAAATCCACAAATAGAACGGTTTATACATATCTCAACTTCTGAGGTTTATGGTACGGCTGAGAGTCGTCCTATGAGTGAAGAACATCTTTTGAATCCTAAATCTCCATATGCTGGGGCTAAGGCGGGCGCCGATAGATTGGTATATTCTTATTGGTCTACTTATGATGTTCCTGTTACAATTATTAGACCTTTCAATAATTATGGAGCATGTCAACATCTTGAAAAAATGATACCACGTTTTGTAACGAGTGCGATTAATAAAAAACCTCTTACTATTCACGGGCAAGGATTAGCGAAAAGGGACTGGCTTTTTGTTGAGGATCATTGTGATGCTTTAGATAAAGCTTTGCATTTAAATGATTTTTCTAAGATAAAAAATGAAATAATTAATATTGGGACGGGCATAGATACATCAAATATTGATATAGCAGAAATAATTTTGGAAAAATTGGGTTTGTCTTGTAAATATTTAAAATTTATTGGAGATCGCCCTGGTCAAGTTGATTGCCATATTGCTTCAACACAAAAGGCAAAGGAGTTATTGGGTTGGCAGGCAAAGACGACCTTAAGTTCAGGAATTGATAGAACAATAGAATGGTACCGCAATAATGAAAATTGGTGGAAAGCCATTGAGTGGATGAAATTAGTTCCAATATATACCTCAAAAAATACTATAGAGATGCATTAACTTATTATAACCAATACCTTTCTGTTGTAGAGTTATGAAATTATTAATTTTAGGTTCTTTTGGAATGTTAGGGAGGGTCCTTGTTGTCGAAGGAAAAAAAAGAGGATTTGACGTTGTCGCGCTTGATAAAGTTGGTGGCGATATTTCTTTAGATATATGTGATGAAGATAAATTAATCTCTACAATTATTAATGTTAAACCGGATATAATTATTAATACGGTTGCCATTGTAGATCATATTGTGTGTGAAAAAAATCCTTCTTTAGCTTATTTAGTGAACGCTAGGCCATTAAGTTTTTTATCTAGTATTTCTAATAAATTAGGTATTTATTTAATTCAAATTTCGACTGATTACTACTATGCGGGAAAAGGTAAGTGTAAGCATAACGAATATGAACCTGTTTCTTTATTAGTTGATGAATATGCACGAACAAAATATGCAGCTGAAATTTTTACATTAATTTCTAGTTGTTCTTTAGTTGTTAGAACAAATATTGTTGGATTTCGATGTGATGATAAAAGGCCTACATTTTTGGAATATGTTTTAAATTCTATAAATCATAAAAAAGAAGTAACTCTTTTTTATGATTTATATACTTCTAGTATCGATATTTATCAGTTTTCAATCGCTATTTTTGATTTAATTAATCTTCGTCCTAAAGGTATATTAAATCTTGCCAGTACTGATGTTTCTAGCAAAAAGGAATTTTTTGAATTGTTAGCTTTAAAACTAGGTTATGATTCTATATATTTTAAGTATTGTAGTGTTGTTAGTTATAAAGAATTACAGAGAGCAGAGGGCCTAGGGTTAGATGTTTCGAGGGCTGAAAAATTACTAGGTAGAAAATTGCCAAATTTAGAGATGGTAGTTGATGAAATTATAAATAAATATATAGAACTTAAGAATTATAATTTGTTATAAATAATATAAAAATATGATTAGTGATATTTAATTAAAAACTATTCTTTAACCTGTTGTGAAATTATAAAAAACCATTTAATAAGATTTTATAAAAAAAAATAAATTTGGTGATACATAAGATGAAAAAAATTTCAGTTGTGATTCCGGTTTACAATGAAGAAGAAAATATTTTGGAGCTATATGGACGCTTAATAAAAGTATTAAACAATGATTTTTCTTCTATGATTTATGAAATTGTTTATGTTGATGATGGGAGTACAGATACAACATTTGATATTTTAAAGTGCCTAAATAAAAAGAATGATAATATTAAAATTGTTCAACTTAGCAGAAACTTCGGTCACCATATTGCAATAACCGCAGGTATGGATTATGTTGACGGTGATTTTATAATTACAATGGATGGAGATTTGCAGGATCAACCAGAAGAAATTATAAAGCTTTATCGTAAATTACAAAATGGTTATGACGTAGTTTTTGGTGATCGTCAAAACAAGAAGTTTTCGGTTTTTAAAAGGTTTTGTTCTCGCGTTTTCGCATTTTTTGTTAGTATTCTTATATCAGATAAAATTATAGTAAATTCACATGTTTTTCGGATAATGACTAAACAAGTTGTTGACAATGTAAAATCTTGTAGAGAAACAAACAGGTATGTTATCGGTCTTATTGGATGGGTTGGATTTAAGCATTCATCTGTTCCCGTAGAGCATGGCGCGCGGTTTAAAGGTGAAACAAAATATAAATTTTCTCAACTAATATCCTTGGCTTTTGATGCTATTTTTGCGTTTTCAGATAAACTTCTTAGATTTATTGTTCGTTTTGGGTTGTTAATGATTGTTTTTAGTTTTGCGTTAATGTTATATCTAATTTTAAGAAAATCATTATATGGTGGTTTTGTTAAAGGATGGGCGTCGTTAATATCCGCAATTTTTTTTATTGGAGGAATACAAATTTGTATTTTGGGTGTATTGGGAGAATACCTGGGAAGACTTTATATGGAAGCAAAGCAACGACCATTATATATAGTTAGGAAATTCATTAAATAAATTGGTGATAAGTTGTTTTTGGAATAATTGACTGGTTAAAGTTAAATAAGACTATTTGGCTGTTGCTTGTTAAGGAAAAGCTATGCGAGATTTGATTTTTGTTGAAGATCTCACTGAAGTTACGGATAGGGATATACATTTTAAGGATTTTTCAAATGTCAGAATTTAGTTTATTTAATTCGAAATTAAAATTAATAGGTGGTTGCTTTGGCAATGTAGATTGCAATACTACTGACATAGAAAAAACAAAAGGTTTGTTTTGTTGTGCAACAAAAATTAGTTTAATAGAATGTTTGGAAATTGTTATTAAGAGGTATAAAGAAAATGCAACTTTGTGGGAAAGTTTAAAGAGGATGAAGCAATTTCTTATTTGTGCTTGTAATAATGTTATGGAGATTCATTAATGTATAAAATTGAATTTTATCGACATAATATTTCACAAGAAGATAAACAAGCAGTGTTAAGCGTTCTAGATTCTTTATTTTTAACAACTGGAGATGTAGTTGCAGAGTTTGAAAAAAAGTTTGCAAAGTATCTTGAAAGTAAATTTGCGGTGGGGGTTATGTCTTGTACTCATGCGTTAGAGCTTTCTTTGCGATATTTAAATATTGGACCAACGGATGAAGTTATAACAACTCCAATGTCGTTTGTTGCTACAGCGAATGCTATAGAATATGTAGGAGCTAAGCCAGTTTTTGTAGATGTTGAACAAAAAACTGGGAATATAGATGCAAATCTTATTGAAAATGCGATAACAAAAAATACTAAAGCAATTCTTCCGGTTCATCTTTATGGCCAAATGTGTGATATGCGAAAAATTCGTGAGATAGCAGATAAATATGATTTAAAAATTATAGAAGATTGTGCTCATTGTATAGAGGGTATGCGTGATGGAGCGCGACCTGGGCAATTTGGAGATATTGCTTGCTTCAGTTTTTATACAACTAAAAATTTAACTTGCGGGGAAGGTGGGGCTGTAGTTTGTAATAATGAAAAAATTTACAATTGGATGCTTCAAGCAAGATTACATGGTTTAACAAAAGATGCTATTGATAGATATGAAAAAAAATATGAGCATTATGATATGAATTTTTTAGGTATGAAATGCAATATGAGTAACATTCAAGCTTCCATGATGATTCACCAATTAGATAATTTAGAATTGTATTTGGAGATGAGGGAAGCAATTTCAAAACAGTATGAAAAATATTTTTGCAAAGAAATAAAATTACAAGTTTCTAAAATTGTTTCTAATTCTAAACACGCAAGACACTTATATACAATTTTGGTTGACCCTAAAAAAAGAGATGAGTATTTACATAAATTGCAAGATGCTGGAATTGGGGTTGCTGTAAATTATAAACCAATACATTTAATGAAATATTACCGAGAAAAATATGGCTATAAAAAAAACGATTTTTCTAAAGCTGAAAAAATAGGAAAGTCAACAATATCGTTGCCTTTGTATCCAAAGCTAAAAAAAGATCAGGTTGAGTTTATTGTTGATGTTGTTAAGAAAATTATACGTTAAGGTTTTTTATTTATAAAAGTATATGCTGTGAGATTAAATTTAAATAATTTATATAAAAATACAAAAATATTAGTTGTTGTTTGTAGAAAAAAATATGGATAGTATGGTGCTTTTTAAGTCAAAATTAGATAAGTGTAAGTCTATTTTAAAATTAGATAGAGTTAAAAAATATAAAAAACAATTTTATGAAAAAAATATAAATATTAAACAAGACCACAATGTTGATGGAGCAAAATTTTCTTTTGTTAGATTAAAAGAGACCTTGAAGCGACATCCTGGTTTTTATCGTTTTCTGATAAAGGTTATTAGTCATGAATATATTCCTTGTAAAATAAGAGATGAATTGATAAAAAATTGTTTGGATTTAAATGGTATAGTGGTAAATATGGCTTCTGGAAACTATATTATTAATGAAGATGTTATTAATATAGATTTATATGATTATTCTAATGTAGATATCATTTCTGATGCTACAAACCTTCCATTAAAAGATAATTCCGTGGATTTGGTTATAAATGAATCAAGCTTAGAACACATCTATGATTATAAATCCGTAATAGCAGAAACGTATCGTATTCTAAAATTTGGTGGGAAAGCTTATTTTGTTATTCCTTTTCTTTATGAATTTCATGCAAGTCCTAATGATTTTCATCGTTTTACTAGCGAGGGTTTAAAAAAGTTGTTTAAGGAATTCGATTTTTTTATTGAAAAATTGGGACCTTCTGGAGGTATTGCTAGTAGTTTTATTGGTATTCTTATAGAGTTTTTTTCTATTTTATTAAGCTTTGGAATTCGTGGTTTATATAAATTTTGGGTAGTTTTTTTTATGTTAGTTTTATTTCCAATTAAATTTTTAGATTATTTTTTAAATAAAATTCCTTATTCAACAAACGCAGCAGCTTCTTTGTATATTGTTGTTCAAAAAAATAAATATTAATTGATGTCATTAAATAAGTTGTTAGAAGGTTGCTTATGAATAAAATAGCAAGCAAGTTAGTTAGTTTTTGCGTAAAGTATCAGATTGTTTTGGTTAATTGTTTGCTTATAATTTTAGGGTTTTGTGTTTTAGGTTTGCCTTATAATAAAATGGGTTTTTTAAATGATGACTTTGGAGTGTTTTTAAATTGTCGGTTAAAGAGTTGGGGTGATGTTTGGCGTGTATTGTGCTCTGATATGAATACTTGGACATTTGGTTTCAAAATATCTAAAAATTTTTTAACTATTGTATATCGTCCAATTCCAATGCTTCTTTTATCGTTAGAACATTTTTTATGGGGACTTAATGCTTATTATTATTATTTAGTTAATATTTTATTGCATAGTATAAATTCGGTATTAATTTATAGGATATTTTCTTGGTTTCTGGATAAAAGGCTTGCGTTTGTTGGAGCGCTATTGTTTTTGTTCCATGGTTCGATTGGTTCTTGGATTGTTTTGATTTGCACAGATCAGGATATTCTTAATTTAACGTTTTTTCTTTTAGTTGTTCTGAGCTATAAAAAATATTTGGATACTGAATATTTTAGATATTATGCTTTATCTGGTTTTTTGTTTTTATTGTGTTTGTTTACAAGAGAGCCATTGTCTATTTTTCCTTTGGGATTGTTTTTATTTTGGATTATTATTGGATTTTACAAAAAGTTAAAAGTTGCCGATTTATTAATTAATGCTATACAAAAGGTGTATTTATTTATTTTCCCTTTAATTATTTATGTATCTACGAGATTTGTTTTGTTTGGTTTTGATTTTTCAGATCTTGGATATTTGAGTGGCCCTAATGCGAAGACTATAAAATATTATATTTGGAACATTCTTGAGTTTATGAAAGATATTACTGGATTTACTTTTTTAAGTAATCCGGATCCTAGAGGTAAAATTTTATTTTTTATTCCTTTTGTTTTATTGTTTTTATTTCTTTTTATTAAAAACACAAAGAAAATCTATTTGTTTGTTTTGGGTTTGGCGATTTTGTTATTTTCTTGGCCTTCTTTATTAATGACACATCATGCTCGTTATATATATGCAGCAATTCCATTTTTTATTTTGTTTTTACTTATAGCTATAAGATATTCAAAGATTAATTTTTTATCCGGATGGAAGTCTTGGATAGTTTATATGGGTTTATTTGTTTTTATTGGTTGGGGTATTTATGATAATATGTCAAAAATTTCAAAAAATGAGGAGATAACTCATATTGCGGATTTGGCATTAAAAGATTTTGTACAGACATATATAAGTGATGATCTTACAGGAAGAGAGAAGTTTGTATTTGTTGGGTTAGCACACTGGTTGTTTTTTACAGGGTTAACTCAAGCTGTTTGGCTTTATTCTGGCAATGAACAATTGCAAGTTTATCATGATTTAAATATAGATTTTATTTTGAGAGATTATCGTAATATTGAGTCTTATAAAAATATAAAAGAAGGATTTCATATTTTGCCGATTAAAAATGGGTATAGATTTATTTCGCACGATGATAGGCTTTATTTTAGTGTGTCACAACCTAATGTTAATAAGATTGGTGATGAATATATGGTTCCTAATAATATGATGAGTATTAGAATTGTGAATGAACTATTTGATAAGTATAAAGCAAAAGACGTTAGTATTTTTTTTAATAAGAATTATTTTAAACCAGAAGATAAGGTTATGTTTTTCTCTTGGGATTGGAAAGAAAAAAGATTTGTTTTATTACCCAATTGTTTTGATTTTTTTAAGTAAGATTGATTTGTGTTTCATTTATAAAGGTAATTTGAATGATTAATAATCAAATAACAAAAAATATTTCTATAAAAGAGAGGTTTTTTACTAAAGAAAAATTATTGTTTGGTAGTATTGTTTTTGTATTAGTTTTTATACTATGTGGGGTTTTATATAAAAATATGGGGCACGATTCAGATGCTTTTGGAATGGTTTATGGGGCGGCGAAGGAACGTTTTACGTTTGCTTCTTTTTTTAAAGTTAAATCTTCTGCTGATACTGAATCTACTTTAAATGAAATGCATAATAAGGGGTGGGGAGATGTTAATTTTTTTTCTACTTATAGGCCTTTGCGTAAATTAATGATTTATTTTTCATTTAAATTATTTGGTGAAAATGCTTATGCTTATTTTTTGGTGGCGGCTTTTTTTCATGCATTTACTTCAGTTTTATTGTTTTTAATATTTACTTTTTTTCTTAGCAATTTATATGCCTTTTTGTTAAGTATTGTATTTGCATTTCATCCTGTTTTGTTTAATTCTTATATTGGGCTAACATGTCTTGCTATTCCTGTTTTTTTGTTTTTGTTTTTATCAGCATTTCTTTATGCATTGTATTATAGGTTTAATTATCTATTTTTGTATTTTTTGTCAGCTGTTATTTATTTTGTATCATTGTTTTTTTATGAGATGCCTTTGTCTTTTCCTTTTATAATTTTATTATTTTTACTTTTTTTTGATAAAAAAAATATTTTTAAAAAATCATATTTGTTTTTTTTAGCTATGGCTTCTTATTTTTTTACAAAGATACTTTTGTTTGGTGGAATGGCAAAAAACCAAAATGTAACTATTTTGAGTGTTGTTAAACTTATTAAATGTCGAATAATAAGTACATTAAATAATTGGTATCAGATGATTAAGCCTTTTTGGGGAATGCAGGATTTTTCAAAGGTCTTTGTTTCCGTAATTACAGGTATTTTTTTAATTGGAGTTGTTTTACAATTAATTTTGGATAAAAAAAATCGTAAGAAAATTGTTTTTTACATACTTTCTTTTTTTGCAGCATCTTGGGTTTTGTTCATATATTGTTCTAATGGTCGCTATCTTTATTTTGCGGTACCATTTTTTTGTTTGATTGTTTTTGAGCAGATTAAATTTTTATCAGGTTTTTTATCTGTAAAATTTAGAAAGGGCTTTGTTGTTTGTGGATTGTTGCTTTTTTCAGTATGGGGTATTTATAGAGCAACAAGTAGTTTGAAAAGAAGGGAGTTATATACTTATAGAAGAGATATTGCATTTCAAAATATTGTTAAAAAATATGGTTCTATTAAAGATTTGCAACTTGTATATTTGGGGGCTCTTCAGTCTTATAATAATGAAAGTTTTTTATTGATGTCTTGTATGGCTCAAGCATCAAGTTTGTTTTTTAAGAATTTTAATTTGCCTGTATATCAAACAATAGAATTAAGATTTTATGTAAAAAAAACAACAGATAAAAACTTTAATATCTATCCTATTCCCGGGGGCTATAGATTTGTTTCCACTGACCCGGAAAATATTTTTGTTATGTGCCCTTATTCTTGGGTTGAAGGCAAGGATGTTGATTCTTCAATGGGTGTGATAAAAGTTAACAAAAAATTAGATGGGTGGCAGGCAACAGATGTGTCTTTTGTTTTTAATGATAGATGGCTTGAGTTATTCAAATCAAAAAATACTATATTTTTAACTTGGGATGTTGCTAAATGGGAATTTGTTGAATTGGAACACAAGAATTTATTTAAAAATTAGATTTTCAATTTTCTGTAACTAAGGGTATTTTTGTGAAAGTTGTTATTGCCGCAGGAGGGAAGTTTCATGCTTCGAATTTAGCTCAACAATTAAATAAATATGGGTATCTAAAAAAAATTCTAACAAATGATTTTGAACAAAATGAGAATTTTCGAATTTCAAATCAACACATTAATAATTATAAATTTGGTAATTTCTTAGATCATATTTATTTTAAATTTAGATTGTCTTATTTGATAGAATTATCTTCTTGGTATTCCTTTAAAGATGATTTGTTTGACAGATGGCTGGATAGTCAGCTGCAGAATATTGGGGATATAGATATATTTGTTGGTTGGGTAAGTTATTGGCTTAAAAGTTTATCTTCTATAAAAAAAACAGGATCAAAAATTGTTGCAGAGGTTGGTTCTTGGCATGTTTTAGAACAACAAAAAATATTAGAAGAAGAATTTAATCTTGCAGGTATAAATTTTTCACCATTAAATAAAAAAAATGTTGAAAAAATTTTACAAGAATATGAAGCGGCAGATTATGTTATGGTGCCGGCACAACATGTTCGGCAAAGTTTTATGAGGCAAGGCTTTTCTTCTAAAAAGATTTTATATGTTCCCTATGGTGTTAATTTTGAAAAGTTTTCCAGAAAGCTAACTATTAAACCAGATAAATTTAGAGTTATTTTTGTTGGACAATTATCTCTTCAAAAAGGTGTTCAGTATTTAATAAAAGCTTGGGAAAAATTAAACTTACCAAAAGACAAAACAGAGCTTTTGCTGGTAGGGAATAGACAAAAGTGTTTTGATAAAGTTTTGAAAACTTTAAATGTTCTCCATAATGTATGTTTTTGTGGTGCTGTGAGTCAAATTAAACTAAAAACTTTTTATGATAATTCATCATTGTTTGTATTGCCATCTATTCAGGATGGTTTTGGTATGGTAATAAGTGAGGCTATGGCTACTGGGCTCCCTGTAATTTGTACTACCAATACTGGTGGTGAAGAATTAATTAAAAAAGATAAAGAAGGTTTTATTTTACCAATTAGAGATGTTGATGCTTTAGCTGAAAAAATAATGTGGTGTTATGAAAATCAAAATGAATGTTTTGAAATGGGGAAGAGGGCGCAAGAAAAAGTGAAAAATTTTACTTGGGATCATTACGGTGAAAAAATCATAGAAACTTATAAACAAATTTTACAAAAACAATGAAGATAAAAAAGATATTAGTTGTAGGAGAGTTTTGTGAAGGGGCAGCAGCTTATTCTTATTTAAAAGCGTTTTGCGATTTAGGTTATTGTGTAGAAAAATTTAATTGTAAGAAAAAGTATTTATCTAATTTTAACCTTGGTATTTCTAAATTTAACCATTTGATGCAGTTGGTTGATAATTTTATTATTAATCGGCTTTTTAGATTAAAGGTAAAAAAAACAAGTCCTGATTTGGTGTTTATTGCAAAGGCGGACAATATAACACACAAATCTCTTTATTTTATTAAAAGTAAATTTAAACAATATCTTGTTAATTTTTATCCTGACAACCCATTTTGTTTTTGGAATGGTAATTCTAATTCAAATATTTTAATGTCTTTTCCTATTTATGATTCTATTTTGATTTGGTCAAAAATGTTAGTGTCGACAATAGAGTCTGCTGGTTGTAGAAATGTTATATATTTCCCTTTTGTTTATGATAATGATGTTTTTTCACAAGAGATAAAAATTATAGACGAAGATCATGATAAATATAAAAGCGATGTCTGTTTTGTTGGAACTTGGGAAAAAGACAGAGAAATATGGCTTGAAGATTTGTGTAAAGCTATGCCACAACTAGATCTTGCTATTTGGGGTAATGATTGGGATTCAAATTTAGCCAAAAATTCTATTTTAAGAAACAAACTTAAAGGCCATGCTGTTTATGGTGTTAAGATGATAAAGGCTTTTAGGTTGTCTAAAATTGTACTTAATTTTATTCGTAGGCAAAATATGACTTCTCATAATATGCGAACCCTAGAAGTTCCTGCAAGCAAAGCTTTTCTTTTGACAGAGCGAACAGTGGAGCAGGCAGAAGAATTATTTTCTGAAGGTGAGAGTGTTGCTTGTTTTATCTCTTTAGATGAATTAGTAGAAAAAATAGATTATTATTTGAATCACAATGAAGAGAGAGATAAAATTTCCAAAAATTCCTGGGAAGTTGTAAAAAAATATGAGTTAAGAAAAAATTTGAAGAATTTTATCAATACAATTGAAAGTGATGTTTAGTGAAAATTCTTATGTTATCTGAAGATTTTCTTCCTAATGTTGGAGGAATTACTTCTCATATTGTTTATTTATCTAAAGCATTGGGAGAGCGTGGGCATAAGGTTAGTGTTTTAAAACCAAGCCAAAAAGAAAGAGCTAAATTTAAACACGAATATGGTTTTGATGTAATTCATTTAAAGAAAAAACAAACAGATTGTTTAAATAAAATCTATATAAGAAATCAAATAAAAAATTTATTTGAAAAAGAAGAATTTGATATTTTGCATTGGCATCAATTAATTGGATATGAGACAAAGTTTTTGCAAAATGTACCTAAAGTTTTTACAAATCATACTTCCATGTATTTAGAAGAATATGAGAAGGTGTTAGGCCGTATGCGTTTGAAATTTATGCTTTCGCACGCTGATGTAATTATCTCTCCTAGCAGGGAACTTAAACGAAAATCTTCAATTCTTTATCCACGTTTTGGAAATTATTATATCTCAAACGGGGTTGATGAAAAAAAATTTTCTACAGCTTTAAAATCAAGAGAAACGAAATTTGAATTTATATGGAAGAAAAAAAACAAAGACAAACTTGTTATTTTGTGTCCTAGAAGGTTGGAGCCTAAATGTGGAGTTAAATATTTTATAGAGTCTATTCCTCTAATTTTACAAAAAAATGATAATTGTTATTTTGTTGTTGCTGGGTGCGGTGGATTTTTTGCAGAAGAAAGAAGGCTAAAGAAATATTTGGATGAGAAGGGTGTTTTAAATCAGGTAAGTTTTCTTGGAGATGTTAAAAATGAAGATATGCCACATTTATATAAACTTTCTGATATAGTGGTATTTCCTTCCTTAATGGAGGCAACAAGTATTTCTTGTCTAGAAGCTATGTCTTCACAAAAAGCAATTGTTTCTACAAATGTAGGAGGTCTTCCTGAGTTGATTGAAAATGATGTTGATGGTTTTTTGGTAGAAGCGCGAGATCCTATTGCTTTGGCAGAAAAAATACTAAAAATGGCTAATGATTTTAAGTTGCGTGGTGAAATGGGCAAAAATGCGCGTCAAAAGGTAGAAAGTTGTTTCACTTGGAATAAAATTGCTGAAAAAACCGAACAAGTTTATCAAAATGTTTTAGATGAATATTTATGAAAATATTAGTAATTAGTCAAACTTATTGTGAATGGAATTCTCGGGCAAAATGGCGAAGCTTAGTTAAAGATTATTCTGATGTAGAAATTAAGGTAATAACTCCGCAATATTGGCCAGATGTACTTTCAAAAGTGATATCAAAAAAAGAACAAATAAATAAATTTTGTGTTTTGCCTTCAAAAACTTTTTTTTTAGGGCATGAAATTTATCATTTTTATCCTGGCTTAAGTAAAATTATTCGGAATTTCCGTCCAGATTTTATTCAGGTTGAAACCGGAAGTAATTCGCTAGCTTTGTTACAAGTTATTTTAATTAATAAATTTCTTAGGCTGGGGGCAAAGATTATCTTTTTTTCATGGGTAAATTGGATTCCAAAATTTGGATGGAAATACAATTTTTTTTATAGTTGGATAGAGCGTTTTAATCTTCGAAATTCTAATGGCGCTATCTTGGGAAACAAAGATGCCGAAAATATTTTATTAAAAACTAAAAAATTTCAGAATAAAACTACTGTAATTCCACAATTAGGAACAGATTCAAATGTTTTTTGTGCGGCTAAAGATAAGGCAATTTTTAAAAAAAGATTTGGGTTAGATGAGAATAAATTTGTCATTGGGTTTGCTGGTAGATTGGTTGATGAAAAGGGTGTTTTGTTTTTAATTGAAACTTTTGAACTTTTAAAAAAACAAATAGAACAAAAAGTATTTGAAACATTATGTCTTGTTATAGCCGGTGATGGTCCAGATATTACTTTGATAAAAGAGAAGATTGGGAATTCAGACGTAGGTAATCAAATACTTTTATTGGGTTCCCTAGATCATGCACAAATGCCTGATTTTTTTAAAGCGATTGATATTTTTGTTTTGCCTTCTTTTGATACATTATCTTGGAAAGAGCAATTTGGGCAAGTTCTTGTTCAGGCTATGATGTCTTCAATTTCCCTGATAGGTTCTGATGCTGGAGAAATACCAAATGTTATTTGTGATTCAGGATTGATTTTTAAACAGAAAGATAAATTAGATCTTGTAAGATGTTTAAAAATATTATTATCAAAACAACAGCGTAGTGTTTTTGAGCAAAAGGGTTTGCAGCGAGCAAAGAAATATTATTCTAATGATGCTATAGCTAGGCAAACATATGAATTTTATAATCAATTGTTGCAAGAAAATTAATTTAATTTAACTTAATTATTTGCTATGCATAATTAACTTTATAAAAGGGAGTTTTTAGGTGAAAAAAATTGCAATTGTTGGTGCTGGATATGTAGGGCTTGTTACCGGCGCTTGTTTTGCTTCTAAAGATAAATTTGTAATTATTGTTGAAAGAGATGAAAAAAAGGTTGAAAAACTTTTGAGAGGCGAAGTTCCTTTCTACGAGCCGGGTCTTGATTTGTTAGTTCAAAAAGCTATTTCTGATCAAAAATTAATTTTTGTAAAAACAATTTCTGAGGCGTTGGCACAAAATCCTCAGGTTATTTTTTCTTGTGTTGGTACTCCTCCAAAAGAAGATGGTTCTTCTGATTTATCTTATGTTTATAGTGTTGCTAGCGAGATTGGTAAAAATATTAATGATTATATTTTAGTTATTAATAAATCTACGGTTCCTGTTGGAACAGTTGCAAAAGTTAATGAAATTATAAATTTAGAAATACGTAATAGGGATTTATCAGTTGACTTTGAGGTTGTATCTAATCCAGAATTTTTAAAAGAGGGTGATGCTGTAAGCGATTTCTTAAATCCTGATCGCATTGTTGTTGGCTTAAAAACAATAAAGGCAGAAACCATATTAAGAAATTTATACAAGCCATTTTTAAAAAATTCTAATCAATTTATGGTTATGAATCCAGAATCTTCTGAGTTAACCAAATATGCATCAAACGCCATGCTTGCAACCAGAATAAGTTTTATCAATCAACTAGCACTATTTGCAGATAAAGTGGGAGCAGATATTTTTGATGTAAAAAGTGGGATGGGAAGTGATGGGCGAATTGGTGGTAGCTTTTTAAATGCCGGCATTGGCTATGGCGGAAGCTGTTTCCCAAAAGACGTTCAAGCCTTGGTAAGTATGGGAAAAGAGCATAAACAGCCAATGTCATTAGTGGAAGAAGTTGAAATAATTAATAACAAACAGCGTATTTTGTTTGTTGAACAAATTATTAATTATTATGGTAAAAATTTAAAAAATAAAAAAATAGGGATTTTGGGGCTTGCATTTAAACCAGAAACAGACGACATTCGTTGTGCCCCTTCCGTTGATGTTATTTCAAAATTATTGGAATATGAGGCAAAAGTAATTGCTTATGATTTAGTTGCGGCTGAAAATGTAAAAAATATTTTTGGTGATAAAATCATCTATGCAACAAAAGCCAGTGATGTTTTAGAAAATTCTGATTGTTTGATTTTAATGACAGAATGGCGTGAGTTTTTAAAATATCAACCTAAAGATTTTTTAACTCTTAGAGATAGAGTTGTTTTTGATGCAAGGAATTGCTTTGATCCTATTGCTATGAATTTAGAAGGAATTAAGTATTTTTCTATTGGAAGAAATTCGATTTCTAAAATAAGTGACGCGTCTTCTGCTGTTATGCAAAAAACCGAAATACAAGAAGCTTTAAAATAAAAAAGTAAAAAATATAAATGTGCGGAATAACTGGAATTATTAATCTTCAAAACAAATTAGACTCTTCAGTTTTGAAATCAGATCTTTATAAAATGACTGATGCTATAAAACATCGTGGAAAAGATGGCAAAGGTTACTTTGTTGATGGTAAAACTAAATGTTTTTTAGGACATAGGCGCCTTTCTATTATTGATTTGTCAGACACTGGCGCACAACCGATGTATAGTTATGATAATCGGTATGTTATTGTTTTTAATGGTGAGATTTATAATTACAAAGAGCTTGCAATAGAACTTGAAAAAACTGGTGTTAATTTTACTTCAAAAAGCGATTCGGAAGTTTTGCTTTACAGCTACATTGTTTGGGGAAAAGATTGTCTTAACAAACTGCGCGGAATGTTTGCATTTGCAATTTGGGATAAAAATGAAGAAAAATTGTTTGCAGCTCGGGATCATTTAGGAATCAAGCCTTTCTATTGGTTTTTTCAAGAGAATGTTTTTGCTTTTTCTTCTGAATTAAAATCTTTTTTTAATGTTTCCTTTTTTAAAAAAGAATTAAACCAAGATGCAATATCTCAATATCTTTCTTTTTATTCTCTAAATCCACCCGATACTTTTGTTAAAAACGTTTATATGCTTTTGCCAGCACATTTTATTGAACTTAAAAAGGGTGAATTAAATATAAATCAATATTGGAATTTAAATGATGTCAAAACAAATAATGATTTTACAGATTTAGAGAGTATTAAAAAAAATGTTAGGGAAAAATTATTAGAATCGGTAAAATTACGAATGCGTGCAGATGTTGATGTAGGGGCTTTTTTAAGTGGGGGGCTAGATTCTTCTACTATTGTTGCACTTATGTCTTCTATGACAGATAAAAAAATAAAAACATTCAGTATAGGTTTTGGGCAAGAAGGGCAATACCTAAATGAGTTGCCGCTTGCTAAAAAAATTGCACAAAAATTTGGGTGTGCACATTCTGAATTAGTTATTGACGGTAAATTTTTCAAAGACAATTTTAATAATTTTATTGATGCTATAGATCAACCAAGTGGCGACGGTGTTAATAGTTATTTAGTTGCTAGTGCAACGTCACAACATGTAAAAGTTGCTCTTTCTGGTTTGGGAGGGGATGAAGTATTTTTAGGATATAAATATTTTTATGATTTAGTTAAATTTGATTCGGCAAGTAAAAACAATTTTAAAAGACAGTTTTTACCAATATTGTCTTATTTATTTAATAACTTTAGACTTTTTCAATCTGTTGCCTATAGAAGTGGGTTAGAGTTTTTAAGGTTTTACGGTTTAAAAGACGAAGATATTTACATAAAAAGCCGTACGCTTTTTTCTGAAAATGAAAAAATAAAAATATTAAAATTAGACATTGGAAATGTTACACAAGCTAAAAATTTTTTAGATAAAATTTTTGTAAACAATATTGATAGATTAAATAATTTTTCAAAGGCAGATCTTAGTTGGTATGTTCCTGGTATGCTGCTTCGTGATGCAGATGCAACTTCTATGTCACATACCCTTGAAGTTAGATTTCCGTTTTTAGATAAAGATTTGATTAGTCTTTTGCTAACTATTCCAAGTAAAAATAAAATTTATTTAAATCAAAAGGTAAATAAGCCACTACTTGCAAATTTGTTTGATGATTTACTACCAGAAGAAATTTTAAAATATCCAAAGCATGGTTTTGAAATGCCGGTTGGCTTTTGGCTTTTAAAATATTTTGAAAAAGAAATAAATGATCTTAAAAATGTTAGTTGGCTAAATAAGACTTACGTAGAAAAATTAATATATGATTTAAAAATTAGGCCTAAAAATTATTTAAAAATTTGGACTATTTTAGTTTTAAATAGTTGGCTTGTGAGAAATCAATTTGAGGTTTTTGATGGATAAAAAAAAGATTCTTTATATTCATCATGGAATTGGGATTGGTGGAGCTCCGCTAAGTTTGCTTTATCTTATTCAAAACTTAGATAAAACTAAGTATCATCCCATTGTTTTATTTTTGCATAACTCAGAAGTTGTTGATTTATATAAATCCAAAGGTATTGAAGTAGTAGGGCCCATAGAAGTTGGTGATTTTTCTCATACAAAAGTTTGGTGGTATAAGTGGTATCATCCTCATCATCTTCTAAAAGCGATCTGCAATACATTTCAAACTATAAAAAAAATTGCTCCATATTGGTTTGAAAAAATAAAGCCGGACATTGTCCATTTAAATACAAGCACTCTTATAGCTTGGGGCAAAGTTGCATACAAAAAAGGAATTCATGTAGTTTGGCATATTCGTGAACCCCTTGCTTGTGGTTATTTGGGTTTGCGTAGAAGAGTTGTACAAAAATTTGTAGAAAAGTATTCAACAATTATTATGCCAATCTGCAAGAATGACTCAAAACCATGGAAAAGTAATCCAAAGTTGAAAGTTGTTTATAACGCAGTTGATACAAAATTATTTAATTTTAATGTTGAACCTTTTCAAATAAAAGATTGTGAAAATAATCCAAAAATACTTTTTTTAGGAGGGCTTTCTAAAGAAAAGGGAACATTGGTTATTTTTGAAGTTTTTAAAAAATTATTAAATAAAATGCCTAGTGCAAAACTTATTGTTGCAGGGTATTTTGACAATAATGAAAAGATAAAAATAAAATTAGATTATTATTTTCCAACAGAAAAATATAAGAGAAAAGTTAATAAAACTTTAAGAGATATAGAGAAATCTGTAATTTTTCTTGGTCCCATCAAAAATGTTCCACAAGTTATGGCTGCTAGTGATGTTATCGTATTTCCTGCTACGGTTGGACATTTTGCACGGCCCATAATAGAAGCAGGTTTTATGAAGCGGGCTGTTGTTGCTTCCAATTTACCTCCGTTAGATGAATTAGTTATTGACGGGAAAACAGGGTTTTTGATTGATCCTAAGAATTTTGATTTGTGGGCAGATAAATTGTTTTTACTTTTAAATAATGAAAAATTAAAAGATCAAATGGGCTGCGAAGCTTTAGATTTTTGTAAAAAACGCTTTGATGTTTTAGATCAAATCAAAAAAATACAGAATGTTTATGAAGAATTATGATTGTATTAAGTTTTGTAGTTCTGCATGTTTTAGTAATGTGTTGATTTTATTTTTATTATCAGGATCACTGATAGGTTTTGGAAGATGAGCGTCTCTGTAATAACCATTTTTTAATAATTCGATATCATATTTCCAGTTATTTCTATCAATAGTACGTTCAAAAGTATTTCCAAGTTTTATTAAACAACCATCTTTTTTCTTCCATATTTTCAGATATGCAGTTAGCATTCGCTCATCTGTTGACCATATCATTTTTCTTGTCCATTTTGCTTTGTCATCAATTTCTTCTGGGGCTTTAAGTGTTGCGCTAAGTTTGTACCAATATTGAATTGTTTTTTTTATATCTGATAATTCACTGATTTGAAAAATTTCTTTATATATTTTGCCTTTTGCTGCTGTATAGCATAAAGGAATAATTCCGTGGCTTGTTCTAAATTTGTCCATATAAGTTGAATATACTACGAATTTATCATCTGAAAATTCATCTACAGTTCCAAGCAAGTAATCTTTGTTTAATGGCAACATATCTATATCTGATATTAAGCAAACATCATCTTCAAAATAACAGGGGAGAAGAAGTCTGATAACTTGTGCATGGTAAGCAGTTGAAATATTGTTAATAGGTTCAAAGCGAACTATATCACCTAAAGATTCATCAATTTTTAAATCTTGGTCTCCTATAAGGGCGAGTGTTGGTTTTACACCCATTTGATTCCAAGCTTTTGCAATCATTGGCCAAAAATCTAGGTAACAAGGATTATTATTAGTGGATAAAATTACGCGATCAATTTTAACAGAAAGTAAGCATGAGGCGTAAAAATATAGAAGAAATAATAAGTATGATTTTTTCTTCATTTTATCAGCACACAAATTGTTTTTAGATTTTTATATTTTAAATTTGGAATGTATTGTTGATTCCAACTTCATTTGGAATTTTAATGTTTTTATTTGTTTCTACTATTTGTCCATCTTGAACTAGTAAAACTTTATCCATTTTTTCAACTAAAGAAAGTCTGTGAGAAATGACAATAACTGTTTTTTGTTTGCAAATTTCTTGTAGTGTTAGACGAATTATGTTTTCTGATTTTTGGTCAAGAGAAGATGTTGCTTCGTCAAAAATTAAAATTTCTGGATTTTTTAACATTGCGCGTGCAATTGTAAGTCGTTGTTTTTGGCCACCGGAAAGCAGTGTGCCATCTTCGCCAACTATGGTTTGATATTTTTCTGGCAGTTCATCAATAAATTCGTGAGCATGTGCTTTTTGGCAAGCTAAAAAAACTTCTTTTTTTGTTGCCCCTTGTTTGGCATAAGCAACATTATTGAAAACCGTATCATTAAATAAAAATGTTTTTTGACCTACATAACCTATTTGATTACGTAATGTTTTAAGCGTTAATTTTGTAATATCTTGTTGATCAATGTAGATGTTACCGGATGTTGGATTTATAAATCCTAAAAGTAAATCACAAAATGTACTTTTGCCAGATCCAGATGGTCCAATAATGCCTAAACTGTCACCTTTTTTTATTTCTAAATTTATGTTTTTAAAAATTGGATAATTTTGTAGATGACTAAAAGACATATTTTTGAAGACAATTGAATTGTTAAAAGATGGAATTTGTATATTCCGATTTTGCATTGTTGGATAATTTAAATCCATTACATCAAAGACTCTTCCTGCTGCTGCTGTTCCAGATTGTATATCCGCATAAACATTTATAAGTCTTTTTAGTGGTTGGTAGGCAAGTATTGTTGCTGCAAAAAATGAAGTTAATTGGCCAGGGGTTATGCTTCCAGAAATAACTTGGTGTGCGGCAATGTAAAAAATCATTCCACATCCACCCATTGCAATAATTTCTACAATCGCTGGCGTAATAGATGTAGCTTGTACATTTTTCATTACGCAACCAAAATAGTTTTTTAAATAATTAGAAAATCTATTTACTTCAACATTCTCAGTGTTAAATGATTTTATTTCGCGAATTCCAATAAACATTTCTTGCAAAAGTGAACTTATGTTGCTCATTCGCTCTTGACTTTTAGATGTTGTGGAACGCATTTTTTTACCCATTTTTTTTATTGTAAAACCGATAGCAGGCCCTACGAAAATCAGAAAAATGGCAAGTTTAAAGTTTTGAATAAAAGCAACACTAATTAAACATATTGCTTCAAAAAAACTTCTAATACCATTTCTAACCGCCGCAGAAGATGCATTTTGAACAATAGTTATATCGCTAAGAAAGTGAGACATTAGTTCGCCAGTTGTTTTTTTTTGAAAGAATGAAATTGGGAAGTAGACAATTTTTTTAAAAAGATCATAGCGTATATCATTGACAACTTTGTTCCCAACCCAGTTCATGTAGTAATTTGAAAGATACATAAAAATACCCTTCATGGCATACAAAGATACAAATCCAAGGAAGAAAGGGATAAGTAAGTTTATGTGTCGTTGAACAAAAACTTTATCAACAATGTGTTGAATGATGTAGGTTGGTGCAGCAGAAAATATGCCAAAAAAAATTGCAGTGGTTCCAGAAAGAGCAAGTCTTTTCCAGTAGTGTTTTGTATAAGATAATATTCTTTGTAAGTGGGTCATAACTAAACGCTCAAAATTTGTTTATTTAAAGGTATTTTTCTTAAGTATATCTAGTTAGTTATTAAAATCTAGTTGAGCATATTTAGTAAATACTAAACGGTTTGCAAAGCTTAATAACTTCATTTTTTAGTGAGATTAAAAATTTTTCATCATTTCTTTTTTTTATTGCTTCATTTATCCAATAAACAATTTGCGTAACTTCTTTTTCTCCAAAACCTTTTGTTGTAATTGCTGGAGTTCCAATTCTTATTCCGCTTGTTATTGTTGGTGGTTCGTCATCAAAAGGAATACAATTTCTGTTAACTGTGATGTTACATTTTTCAAGTGTTTTTTCTACGATGTCTCCTGTGATTTTGTCTGCTGAAAGTGTAGAATTTTTATTTAATTTTTTTAAATTTAGTAAAAATAAATGATTATCTGTTCCGCCAGAAACAACATGATATCCTAAATCTTGAAAGGTTTTACACATTGTTTTTGCGTTTTGGATTACTTGTTTTTGGTATTCTTTAAATTCTGGTTTTAGTGCTTCTTCAAACGCAATGGCTTTTGCTGCTATGACATGCATAAGCGGTCCGCCTTGTGAGCCTGGCATAACCGCTTTATCTAATTTTTGTGCAAAATCTGAACGGCAACAAACCAGGCCGCCTCTTGGACCGCGCAGAGTTTTGTGTGTTGTGCTGCTAGTAAAATCTGCAAGTGGAATTGGATTTGGGTGTAGTCCGGCTACAACTAAACCTGCAATATGTGCCATGTCTACAAAAAATATAGCGTTGTTATCTTTTGCAATTTTTGAAATTTTTTCAAAATCAATAAAACGTGAATAAGCAGAAGCGCCTGCGACTATCATTTTTGGTTTGTGTTGATTTGCTAGAATGTCAATTTCATTATAATCAAGTTGTTCATTTTCCGCATTTACATTGTATGAGACAAAATTAAATAATTTGCCTGAAAAATTAACTTTGTGTCCATGAGTTAGATGTCCACCAGAAGCAAGAGACATGGCCAAAACAGTATCCCCACTATTTAGTTGGCTTAAATAAACGGCCATGTTTGCTTGTGAGCCTGAGTGTGGTTGAACGTTGATATGGTCAGTTTCAAATAATTTACGACCAAGTTTTGTTGCATATTCTTCTACTTGGTCAATAATTGCACAGCCAGAATAATATCTTTTATTTGGATATCCTTCAGCATATTTATTGGTTAAAATACTGCCGGTTGCATCTAAAATATTTTTTGATACATAATTTTCTGAAGCTATTAGATTTATGGTTTCGTTTTGGCGTGCCTTTTCCTTGGATATTAGGCTAAAAATCGGATTTTTCATATTAACCTCGAATTTCGGTCTGGAGATATTAATCTAAATTATTGACTTTCTTTATTACAATATGTCAAAATAATTAAGGTTATTAATAAACTTTCTTATTATTATTGATTGATGAGATTCAATTTTAGTATGAAAGTTTTTATAAGTCATTTTTTAGGTTTTTTATAAGTTTGAAAAGGAGAGTTTGTTATGAAGAAAATAATTATAGGATTATTAGTTTTTTTTGCTCTAGCGGCAAGTCTTTTGCCAGGGAGCTTTGGGGACAGTTTTGGGGGCTCTTTTTTGGGGTCAACTGTAGCAAATGTTGCAACTAGGCCACAAGTTAGCGGCGGGAATGCTTCAAATACTGCACGAGCAGCTATGGATTTAGCCAATAGAGCTGCACAGTCTGTTAATCAATTAAATGAACAAGTTGCTAAAATGTCTTACGAAATAAATAAAATTAGATCTTTAGAGACTAGAATTTATTCTCTGGAAGAGCGAGATAGAAGACTTGAAGAAGAGAATAGAAGACTTGAGCGAGAAGTAAAAGATTTGCGTGATTTCTTGTATGGCAGCAAAAATGTAATTGAAACAAAAACCGTTGAAGTTATTTCTAAAAAGCAAAATGACCCAGTAGTAGATACAAAAGACGTCATTGTTGAGAAAATAAGTAGTGAAGTTGTAGAAGTTGAGAAATAAAAAAATGAAGGGATAGTTGTGAAAAGGGTAGTAGTTGGAATATTGTTATTTACAAGCGGATCTATTTTTCCAGGTGATTTTGGGAGTAGTTTTGCAGGTTCACTAGGAGGTTCTTTTGTTGGTTCATCACTAGCAAATGTTACAACTCGGCCTAGAGTTACTTACAAGAGTTCTGGTGATGCCGCAAGGGCTGCAATTGAAATAGCTAACCAGGCGAGTATTGCTGTTTCACAATTAAACGCAAGAGTGAGCCGTCTAGAAAGTGAAATTGCTAGAATGGGGGCAATAGACTCTAAAATAAATTTTATGGAAAGAGATATCCAACGCCTTAAACAAGACAACGACAAGATTTACTCTAAGATGATAGCGCTCGAAGATGAAAACAGAAGGTTATCTTCTAGGCTAAAAAATGGTACACAAAATAAAGTAGATAAAAAATCTTGGTGGTCGTTTAGTTAACATAAATTAAGTTGTTAAAAAAAGCTACGTCAAACTCGTAGCTTTTTTTTGTATTTTAATAAAAAATTGCTTTTTTATTACTTTATTTTACTATTATTAAACCTAAATTGGTGGGTTATATTTAATCATTCATTTTCTAAGAGGTTTATGTGATATCTACATCAGATTTTAAACGATCAAGTACCAAAATTTTAAGAAATGGCGAGCCTTGGTTGGTTATTGATTTTCAACATGTTAAACCAGGAAAAGGTGGGGCGTTTGTCAGAACCAAGCTCAAAAATTTAATTACGGGCAGAATTTTGGAAGAAACATTTCGTTCTGGTGAAAAATTTGAAGATCCAGATTTAGAATCAAAAAAAATGCAATATCTCTACAAAGATAGTGATTCTTTTAATTTTATGGATCAGTCTGATTATGATCAAATTGAGTTTAATGAAAAACAAATAGCATCTGTTAGTAAATATTTAAAAGAAAATGAAATTTATAAAATTTTGTTTTTCAAGGGAAATCCTATTACAGTAGAGCCACCTCTTTTTATGGAACTTGTTGTTGTAGAAACTATTCCAGGAGTAAAGGGAAATACGGCCCAAGGTGGTACAAAGCCTGCAACACTTGAGACAGGTTTAGTTGTTCAAGTGCCTCTTTTTATTAATGAAGGCGATAAGTTAAAAGTAGATACAAGGACTGATGAATATATAGAGCGTTGTTAAATTAAAGATCTTTGAATTAGGAGTTTGTTCAATGGATGTCAAAAACAAAAATGGCAACCAAATTTTAGATGGTCAATCTTCAGATGAAGAAACAAAAGAGATAGAAAATAAAATAGTTGATTCAAATGAAGATATGATAACTCCTAGTTCTAGGCGTGACGTTCGTTCATTAGCCTTTCATTTAGTTTATGCTATGGAACAATTAGATTATAAAGTTTCATTGGAATCTATAGTTGATAATTTCCGTCGCGGTTTCAAAGTTAATATTTCTTCAGATTCATTTGCCATAATTTTATCTAGTGAAGTTATTTCTCGCAGAGATGAGCTTGACACACAAATGAAACCAATTTTAAGAAATTGGAAACTTGAAAGATTGAGTTGTTGTACAAAGCTTATTTTAAGAATGGCTTTGTGTGAATTGCAACAACCAGATGCCATACCAAATATTATTATAAATGAAGCAATTGAGTTAGCAAAAGGATTTGCAGAAAACGATGCATACAAATTTGTAAATGGTGTCTTAGATGAGTTTGTAAAAAAAGTTGGGTTAAAAAATGATAAATCAACTTAAGTTATGTTTTTATTTTAAAAATCACTATCCTGGCCGCATCGGCCCTTTGGGCTACCCTTCGAGACGATTTGCAAGGCAAATCCCTCAGGGCGAACGGCCTGATAATATTAAATTTGATAGAAAAATAATCTAGGTTGATTTATATAAAATTTTGTATTCATGCTATTCATACTGATACTTGTTCAGAATGAGTTATTGATATAATCGTCCCGTTCGTCCTGAGGGCGAGCATAGCGAGCGTCTCGAAGGATTTGAACGGGCAGAGAAATCTGGGAGAAATATAGTGTCTATTAAAAATGATATTGAGTATTTTAAAAATTTGAGTGGCAATGCTAAGCCACTTTTTTTTATTATGGGGCCATGTGTAATTGAGAGTGAAAAACATTCTCTAATGGTTGCAGAAAAATTAAAACAGCTTAGTGAAAAATTAAAATTCAAATTAATTTTTAAAAGTTCATTTGATAAAGCAAACAGAACGTCTTTGCAAAATTTTCGTGGTGTTGGGCAAAAAGAAGGTTTGCGTATTTTAGCTAAAGTTAGACATGAGTTTGATATTCCTGTTATTACAGATGTTCATGAATCATGGCAGGTAAAAGAAGTGGCTGAAGTTGTTGATATTTTGCAAATTCCAGCGTTTTTATGTAGGCAAACAGATCTTTTAGTTGCGGCTGGAAAATATGGAAAAATTGTTAATTTAAAAAAAGGACAATTTGCGACAGCTACATCTATTCAAAAAGCATCAGAAAAAATTGAGTCAGCAAATAAGGAAATTTCTATTTGGTTGTGTGAGCGTGGCTATACATTTGGTTATGGCGATTTTATTGTTGATTTTAGAAATTTTCCAATCATGAAAAGTTTTAAGCGACCAGTAATTTTTGATGCTACACATTCTGTTCAACAACCAAGTAGCCTTGGTGGTTGTTCTGGCGGGGATAGAAAGTTTGTTTTGGATTTAGCAATTTCTGCAGTTGCACAAGGCATAGCGGGAATCTTTATGGAAGTTCATGATGAACCAGAAAAAGCACTTTGTGATGGTCCAAATTCTATTCGTTTGTCTCAGTTAGAAGGTTTGCTTAATTATTTGATTGATTTAGATAAATGGATTAAAAGTAAAAATAAGCCAGAAGTTTTTTAGTTCAATAAAGTTCTATATTTTATCAAAAACCACTTTATCTAAGCAGTAATTTTGATTTTTAATTTTATCAGGAATAGATAAAAGACTTTTTGCGATTGTAGAATCATGAAAATCTGAATGAGACGGGTTTATTATTTTTTCTTTAGTTTTTATAGTTGCTTGTAAATTTCTTATTCTTTCATGTTTTGGCAAAGTTCGTTTGTAATATCCTAAGACAGGCTGAACCAAATCTGCTGATGAATAAAGATTATAAACATTTTTTATAATAAACATATCAGGTGCATAAATATCTTCATCTATTGGTGTTGCAAGTAAGAAAACATCTTCTATTAAATATTCTTTTGAGGGAGGAGGGCTTTTCAAGTGTATTTTTTTGCTTTTTTCTTTGTTGATATTTTCATATGTTTGAATTATTAATTTTATGTTTTCTAAGTAATCGTCATTTCTTAAATTTGAAGGAAGTAATTTTTCTAAATGTTCTAAATAAGTTTTTAAATCAAAATTTAAAATAAAAGATTTCGTTTTTCCTAAAACAATAGTGTCATATGCAGCATTTATAAGTTCTTCTAATTCTGCATAAAGTGTTTCGCTATCATCGTCCTCCATAAGTTGGTCCATTGGGTCATTGAGTAATTGACTTGCAAGATTTATAACATTTCCACCGTGACTGTGACCAATCAAAATTATAGTTTCATTTTCCGGATAACTTAAAATTAATTTTGCTAAAATTTCTGCGGCTGTAAGTCGAGATTTGTAATTATTTTCTGCTGCCCAAGAAAATGGAACAAGGTTTTGATTTTGAAGTTTTGCTTGTTGTTCAAGTTCAATATAAAAATCACTATTTGGTTTGTACCAATCTTGATTAATTGCAAATGTACCGTGAACTAAAATTATTACGCTATTGAGTTTGATGTTGAAAAGAAAGAATATTGTTGAAATAAGAACAAGATATTTTTTTATAAAATTAATCATAATAAAAAAGGGCTGCGCAATGCAGCCCTTTTAAAATCGTTTTAATTTATTTTTAAGTCAGGAAAAAAGAATAACATTTCTTGTTTTGCTGTTTCTTCTGCGTCAGATCCATGAAGCGCGTTAGGGCCTTTACCTGTACCATAAAGTTTACGTAGTGTATTTTCAGTGGCTTCTGCTGGGTCTGTTGCTCCCATAAGATCTCGCCATTCTTTTATGGCATTATCTTTTTCTAGAGCAAGTACCACAACAGGACCTGAAGTCATAAATTCTACAAGCTCTTCAAAAAAAGGTTTCCCTTTGTGAACAGCATAAAACTTTTCAGCTAAAGATTTAGTCAAAAGAATTTTTTCCATTCTTATGATTTTGAAATCAGCTTGTTCTATGCGGTCAATTATTTTTCCAGTGTAGTCAGATTTAACTGCATCTGGTTTTATAATAGCAAGTGTTTTTACTTTCATGTTTATTTTTTCTCCTTTTTTGCAGGAGAAGTTTCTTCTTGCTCAGGTTTTATTGCCTTTTTTGTTTGCTTGGCAGTCAAATTGGTCTTGTCTTCTCCAACAGCGATTTCATTTTCTAGTGTTTCTTGCTCAATAAGCTTTTTCTTGATGTCTTGAAGATTATTAAGTTTTGCTGCGTGCTCTGCTAGTGCTTGCTGAAGAGGACTGTTAAGTGTTTTGCTTCTTGTTGTGTCTTTAACTTTTGAAACAAAAACTTTTCTGTTTGGTCTAAATTTAGGAGCTTTTCTTTCTTGTGGTTTTGGCTTAATAGTTTCTTGTGGTGTTGTAGGTGTTTTAGATAAAGCTTTCAGACTTAAACCAAGTTTGCGATCTTCTTTATTAACTTTGATGACTTTAAAAGTCATTTTTTCATTAATTTTTAATATGTCTTCTATTTTTTCTGATTCTTTATCTTTATTGTTTGTAACTTCTGAAATGTGAACCAGACCTTCAATGCCATTAGGAAGTTTTACAAATGCTCCAAAATTAGTGATTTTAGAAATTGTTCCTTCAACTGTGGTTCCTGCAGGGTAGTCTTCTTCAATGTTTTCCCAAGGGTCACTGCTAAGCTGCTTTATTCCCAAAGAAATTTTTCTACTTTCAGGGTTTATTGCTAAAACAATAGCTTTTACGCTATCGCCTTTTTTGTAAATTTCAGAAGGATGAGAAATATGGTCTGTCCAAGATAAGTCTGAAATATGAACAAGTCCGTCAATTCCCTCGTCTATTTGAACAAATAAACCAAAATCTGTAATGTTGCTAATTTTTCCACTTAGGATATCGCCAACATTAATGGTTTGGGCAACTTGTTTCCAAGGATCTGTTTTGAGTTGTTTAACACTCAACGACATACGCCTGTTTTCTGTATCAAGAGCAACAATTACTGCTTCTATATTTTCATTAACTTCAAAATGTTTGGACAGGTTTGAAATTCTGTTTGTCCAAGAGATTTCAGATATATGAACAAGTCCTTCAATTCCTTTTTCTACTTCTATGAATAGACCATAATCTGTTATGCTGGAAATTCTGCCTTTTATTGTATTATTAACAGAATATTTGTCTTCAATGTTATCCCAAGGATTTTCTGCAAGTTGTTTCATGCCAAGAGAAATTTTTTCTCTTTCTTTATCAAAAGAAAGAATTTTAACAGTTATGTTATCTCCAATTTTCACTAATTCACTTGGATGATTGATTCTGCCCCAAGACATATCTGTTATATGAAGGAGGCCATCGATTCCGCCGATGTCAACAAATACACCATAGTTTGTGATATTTTTAACGATTCCTTGAACAACTTGATTTTCTTGTATGGTTTCAAGAGCTTGTTGGCGGCTTTCTTTTCTTTCTTCTTCAATGTGTTTTCTACGTGAAATAATGATGTTGCCGCGCTTTTTATTTATTTTTAGAATTGTACAAATAACTTCTTCGCCTACAAATTGGTCAAAATCTGTAACTCTTTGTACATCAACTTGTGAACCAGGTAAGAATGCAGGAACTCCAATGTCAACACTGAGTCCGCCTTTTACTTTATGGGTTACAATACCGCGAACAGGTTCTTCTTTTTGTGCCAAGTCAGAAATTCGATCCCATGCTTTGATAGATTTAGCTTTTTGATAAGAAAGAACAACGCTTCCTTCTTCATCTTCTAGTCTGTCTATGACAACTTCAATTTGGTTGCCTTTGGCCATTTGTTTGCGTTCAATTGATGAAAATTCGTATAGAGGAATAAGTCCGTCTGATTTGTAATGGATATCAACAAGAATTCCATGTTCTGTGTTGTCTAGAATGTTACCAGATACAATTTGACCAACTTGAAACTTATCAATTCCTTCATAGAAGCTAGCGATTTCTTTTTGTTGCTCTGGGTTTAACTGAAATTCATTTTCAATTAAATCAACGTTTAGCATGGCTGAACTATTTATTTTGTCTGCCTTGTTTTGCATAAAAAAATTTCCTTACCGGCACTAAAGTTATGTTTTTGTTTAAATTTAAAACTAAAGATTAAAAAATCCCCATTTAGCCTCCTTGGCTAAATAGTTAGTCTAAAAGGGAAAACCAACATAAAAATTATCACTTTTGGACAGCTTAAAATCTATCAAAAAACTTTCATTTAGGCAATTAATACACAAATAGGTGTTTTTTTGCATTTTTTATAAAAAGTGAGTTGTTTAAGCGTTTTTAGGAGCATTTAAAGTGCTGGCAATTTTAAAAATATAAAGAGATTCTTGCTTTAATCTTTCCATATAAGTTAGTTCTGGATTTTCCAAAATTAATGATTTTTGTAGATTTTCTAAAAAAGTTAAAATTTCTTGTGTGCTTAAACTTTCTCCTTCAACTTCTAAAAGCTGTTGTTTTTCATTATAAGTTTTAGCAGAAAAATTTATTTTAAAGTTTTTTATACGTGTATTTGCTGGGATGTTTTTTGATATTTCCAACAATACCGCATATGGCAGAGAATTGTTTTTTGATATTTTTATGTATTTTTCTATTTTAGATCTGAGCAAAATATTTTCTTTTTTAATTTTAGGGGCATCTACTAATTTCTCTTGCAAATTTTTATTGCAAAGGGTGATGGTCTTTATTTTTGTTTTTAGAGAGTTAATAGTATTTATTTTTTGACTTCGTATTAATATGAAAATTGTGATTATGAATATTATTGAAAAAAGAGATGATCCTACCCAGGAAAAAGGATTTGTATGTTTTGGTGGTAAAAAGATTTGAAAATGGTTTTTTGTTTGTTCTAACTTTTTTAAACAGATACCAGTTTTTTCTAAAAGATTAACAGATATAATTTTAATAATTTTTAAATTGGTTTTACTTAGTGCTAGGCCAACTTGAAGAATTTGGTATTTTGTTAAAACGTCATCTTCTAAAAGGTTGCACATATAAACTATTGTGTGTCCTTTTTTGATTTTATTTTTCTCTAAAAATTTATTTGCATGTGAAGTTATTATTGTTGGGTTACATATTATTCCTTTGATTATTTCATTGTTTTGAAGAGAAATGTTTTGTGTTAAGTTTTTTCGTATTTGCAATGAAGAATTTTTGTTTTTTTTTAGTAGTGTTAAAAAAAGAGAGTTGTTGCTGATTTCTATATAAACAATATCTTTTTTTAATTTAAACATATTCAAAGCAAATTTATATAGGATATTTTTTTAATAATTTTGGATCTAAATCTTTTAATTTTTCTTCAATTTTTTCTAAAGTTAACAATCCTGGTTTTGCTCCTATGTATTTTATGACTGAAGCACTATTGATAAGCCCGCATCTTAGCGAACGTGCAATGTCTTTTGTTTTTCTATATATTCCAACAAAGCAAGAGCCAAATGCGTCTCCGGCACCAAGTGTGTCAACAACTTGAGTTTTTATGCCAGGGTGAAATAAAATTTCTTTTTTATTTGCTACGTAGATACCTCTTTTACCATCTGTAACTACAACAATTGATGGACCGAGGCTGAGCGTTTCTTTAAAAAAAAGTTTTAAATTAAAATAAAGATCTTCGTGCTCAATGTGTGTATGAAGAAGGTAAGCTTCTTTTTCGTAGACTTTTTCTTCTGATGTCTCTTGTAATTCATTTTCAATTGCTTGTTTATAATGTTCATCAGTTTTCATCAAAGATATCATTAATGTTTGTGCCTCAGAACTATTCAAAATTAATATGTCGATATTTTTGAGTGAATTTCTTAGGTTTAAAGCGCCTTTGGCAAGTTGGCTTATTCCTGGATTGGTAGCTACTAAAACATTGTGTTTCTTTGCATGCTGAGCAATTTGTGGCAAAAGTTTAGATGAATCGTGACTTAATGACGTTATATAAATTAATTTACTTTTTTCTATTTGTTCAAAAGGAATTTCTTCTTTTTTTATTTTGCCGTTTATTCCGCGGTATGCAAAAATTGTTCGCTCGCCGCGTATTGAATTTATAATAATAGACTTGCCAGTGTCTTCAGATTCTTTTTGTACTATTGCAGATATATTGATCTTTTCTTCTTTGAGTCTTACTTTTATTTTTTCTGCTGCTTCATTGTTGCCAATTTTACAAAAACAGGATGTTTCAAAGCCCAGCTTTTTAAAAGAAACAGCAGAATTTGTAGAGCCTCCACCACTGTGGTATACAATTTCATCTACTTCTATTTTTTCACCGGCTTCAAAAATCATGTAACTATCTTCACAGAATTTTTTTGTAAGTCGCAGAATATCTGCGCCGTCGCCGCATCTAAGATAAATATCTTGAGTTGCTCCGCCAATTGTTAAAACTTTCATTATTTCCTTTTTTTTATTGGTTTAATTTATTTTGATAACAATATAAAAAATAGTAGATAAAAAAATCAAGAACATTTTTTATTTATGCAAAAGACTGTGTAATTTAGAACGTCATGTTATGTATAATTTTGGTATTTGGTTAAATAATGATTAAAAAAAAGGTGCGAAAATTAATTCGCACCTTTTTACTGATAACAGGAGAAAAAGTATTAAGCTTGTGTTACTTTTCTAGTCATTAAGACTTTATCTAATACTTCACTAACATTTTCTACAAAATATATTTTTACATTTTTTTTAACTTCACCAAGCTTATCTAAATCAACGGCATTTAATTTAGGAACTATTATTTTAAATAAACCTTCTTGTTTTGCGGCAAGTATTTTTTCTTTTAATCCACCTATTGGAAGAACTTCTCCTTGAAGGTTCAACTCTCCGGTCATTGCATAGTCATTATTAACAGGTCTTGATGTTAAGGCAGAAAGAACTGAAGAGAGTAGAGTTATTCCTGCAGATGGGCCGTCTTTTGGTATTGCGCCAGCTGGTACATGAATGTGTAAGTCATAATGAGTGAAGATTTCATTTGGTATGTTAAATCTTTCTGCGTGTGATCTGGCATAAGTTAATGCTGCTTGTGCAGATTCTTTCATAACACTACCCAGTTGACCAGTTAGAATTAGTTTTCCATTTCCTGGCATTAAAACGGCTTCAACTTGTAAAACTTCACCGCCACATGGAGTCCATGCCAATCCATTAGAAACCCCAACGCGATGCTTGTGAAGAGAACCATGAGTAGGTATTCTTGGTGTTCCTAAATAGGTTTTTAGATTTTTTTCAGTGAAACTTAAATTTTTATTGTCTTGAAGAATGCCTCTTGCAAACTTTGCGCATAATTTTTGTATTTTTCTTTCAAGTTGTCTTACGCCAGCTTCACGAGTATATGATCTAATAACATTTTTTATAACATCATCAGTTAGTGTTAGGTTTTTATTTTCAAGACCATAATTTTTAATAGAATTGTCTAATAAGTGACGTTTTGCAATTTCTAGTTTTTCATTTACTGTATAGCCAGAAAGTTCTATAACTTCCATTCTATCACGTAGTGGTCCTGGTATTGTGCCTAAATTATTAGCAGTTGTTATAAATAAAGCTTTTGATAAATCAAAACTTATTCCTAGATAATTATCATAGAAAGTATTGTTTTGTGCTGGATCTAAAACTTCTAGTAAGGCAGATGATGGATCGCCTCTATGATCTTTTCCTATTTTATCTATTTCATCAATCATAATTAGAGGGTTGTTGCTTTGTGCTTTTTTAAGTGCTTGAATAAATCTTCCAGGCATTGCTCCTACATAAGTTCTTCTGTGTCCTCTAATTTCAGATTCATCATGTACGCCACCAACTGAAATTCGGCTAAATTTTCTTCCAATACTTTTTGCTATGGATTGGCCAAGAGATGTTTTTCCAACACCAGGAGGACCAACAAAGCAAAGAATGGGTGTATGGCAATCTTTATTCATTGCACGAACTGAGATGAAATCAAGTATTCTATCTTTAATTTCTTCTAGTCCAAAGTGATCTTCATCTAAAACTTGTTTAGCATGATTTATGTCTAAATTATCTTCTGTATTTTTGTCCCACGGAAGAGTGTGCATCCAGTCTAGGTAGTTTCTTAAAACAGTATACTCCATAGAATCTGGAGGTGTTTTTTCAAGTCTTTTTAGTTGTTTCTCTACTTCGCTTTTTGCTTCCGGCGGGAACTGAATTTTTTCTAATTTTTTCTTTAGTTCAGAAACATCAGAATCAGAGTCATCACCTAATTCTTTTTGTATAGCTTTGAGTTGTTCGCGAAGATAGTATTCTCTTTGTGATTTATTAATGGACTCTCTAGCATTTTGTTGTATTTTTTCTTGAACTTTTGATATTTCAGCTTCTTTATTTAGTTCTTTATAAATATTATCTAAGAGTTCCAAAATTGTTTTTGATTCTAGAAGTTTTTGAGCTTTGGATACTTTTAAATTTAGGTGAGATAAAACAAAGTCGGCAACTTTTTCAGGGTCTTTTACTTGTGCTAGTATTATTTGAGAATCAGGCCCAAATGTTCTGCCGGCGCTGCTCATGGAATCAATTAATGAAATTATATTTTTAATTCTTGCTTCAACTTCATTTGAATCCATTTTTGTGTCTATTGGTTGAGGCTGAAGTCTTACGGTTAGAATTTCATTATCCTTAAGAATTTCTTCCACAGAAGCTCTAGAAATTCCTTGAACTAAAATTTTTACTCCGCCTTCGGGAAGCTTCATCATTCTCATGACTGTTGCAACCGTTCCGGTTCTGTAAAGATCTTTAATTCCTATTGGTCCCTGAGCTCCTTCTTTTTGTTCTTTGGTTGCTAGAAGTAAAACTTTTTTAGAGTTTTGCAGAGAATCTTCTACACCTTTTATTATTTGTTCATCTAAAACTAATAGAGGTACTACCATGTGTGGAAAAACGACAACGTCCATTGTTGGAATTACTGGTAAAACCGTCGGTATTTTTTCATTCATTTTTTTTCTTTGGTTTAATAAATTTTTCATATTGCCCCCTTTGCACTTTAAAAGTTTTTGAGTGCGGTCCCTGTCTCTATATAACAGAATATGTTAAACTGTTCTAAAAAAACAATAACTTAATTAAATATAATGAAAAGCTCCTTGAACTAAAGGGTTTTTGAAATGGAAAATTTTATTTTTTTTATAAAAAATTGATTTTCTGGGTGTAAAAAGATGGAAAATATATTTTTAAGATTACAAGATATTGAAAAGACTTTTAAACAAGCAGATAAGAAGCAACATGTTTTGTGTGGAATTAATGCAACTTTTGAGCAAGGGAAAAGTTATTCAATTACAGGGGTTTCTGGAAGCGGAAAATCAACTTTATTACATATTTTAGGGGGAATTGATTTTCCTAGTAGCGGAAAAGTCATTTTTAATGGGAAAGATTTAAATAATTTTAGTAAAACAAACAAAGAGCGATTTTTAAAAGAAAATATTGGTTTTGTTTTTCAGTTTCACTATTTAATACGGGAACTTTCTGTATTAGAAAATGTTATGTTGCCAGGTCTTATTTGTGGACAAAAATATTCTACTGCTAGCCAAAAAGCTTTATCTTTGTTAAAAAGTGTTGGATTAGAAAATAAGGCAAAACAATACTCTTTTGAGCTTTCAGGCGGAGAGCAACAAAGAGTTTCTATTATTAGAGCTATTTTTAATAAACCAAAATTTCTTTTAGCAGACGAACCTACAGGAGATTTGGATGAGGAAAATGCACTGCAAATTGTTAATTTGCTTATTAAATGTCAAAAGGAGTGGGGGCTTGGTTTAATTATTTGTTCGCATGATAAATATGTTTATTCTAAGATGCAAAAAGTTTTTAGATTGCATGAAGGTAAATTACAAGAAATTTGATTCGTTAAAAACAAAGATATTTTGAGATAATAATTATTAATTTTTAAATTTATTTTTTTTATGAAAAATCAGCTATACAAAAAAACAATTCTAAGAAAAACATTCCAGTTTGGTGGCCTAACTTTTATTAGCAGAATTCTGGGTATTGTTCGTGAAATGTTGCAAGTGCGTCTGCTAGGTCTTAAAGGAATTTCAGATGCTTTTATTACTGCGTATCGTATTCCAAATTCTCTAAGAAAAGTTTTTGCAGAGGGCGCACTTTCTGCTGCAACTGTTCCAACATTTGTGAAGATTGTAAAAAAGGATGGTCCCAAAAGAGCTAGCAGATTAATGAGTGCAACATTTTTGTTCTTTGAGGGGATTGTTTTTTTGCTTTGTATTTTGGTTTATTTATATCCGCATGCAGCTATTTCTGTAATTGCTGCTGGCTTTTCACCAGAGCAATATGCCTATGCTGTTCCGTTTCTTAGAATTCTTTTCCCTTTTATCTTTTTTATTTCAAGTAGCGCTCTTCTGAGTGGTGCACTTCAGTCTGTTAATCATTTTTTTATGCCTGCTTTTGCGCCAGCATTATTAAATGTTTTTTACATTTCTGGTTTGTCAGTATGTTTATATTTTAAATGGTCGTTAACGTTTTTGTGTTGGGCTATTATTTGTGGTGGTGCCGTTCAATTTTTATTGCACTTAGTTTTTTATTTTTCTTATAATTTTTCTTTTCAGAAAGTTAACAAAGAAGCATGGCAAGATTTTAGGAAAGTTTTAGCAAAATTTATTAATTGTCTTTTTGCAGTTAGTGCTATGGAAATTAATTTTTTGATAGATAACACCGTAACTTCTTTTTTAGGAGAAGGATATATATCTCTTTTCTATTATGGTTCAGCTTTTATGAGAATTCCCATAGGTATTTTTGCAGTAGGTTTTGCAACTGTTTTACTCTCTCATCTTTCAAGAATTGTTACATATGCTCCAAGGCGTCTTAAGTTTTATATTCTTGAGGCTACAAAACTTACTTGTTGGGTTATTGTTCCAGCGTCTTTAATTTTAATGTTTATTTCTAAAAAATTGTTTTCAACTTTATTGTTTAGTACTAGGGGTACGCCACTTCAAATATTTCAGGCATCTTGGATATTGATAATTTTTTCTTGTGGTCTTGTCTTTTTTTCTCTGCATAAAATTTTAACTAACATGTTTTATTCTCTTGGTGATACTTTGCGTCCTACTATAATTTGTATTAGTGCAACTCTTGTAAATGTTGTTGGAAATTTGCTTAGTATTAAATTTTTAGGGAAAAATGCTATTTTTGGAATTGCTGCTTCAACAGCTTTGTATGGTGTAGTTTTGGCTATGCTTTCTTTTTGGTTTTTATACAAAAGGCATGGAGTAGTTTTTTACATTAAAAACTTTTTTATTTTTTTGTTTAGATATTTGATTCAAATTGTTGTGTTAGGTTCATTCTTTTTATTACTACATTTTGTTGTTTTCAAACTTCTAGCATTAACTCAATATTACAGTTTTTTTTACAATAGATGGGGATATTGGTTTATTGCTTCTCCACTTATTGTTGCTTTTATATTATTATTGTTTTTCTCTAAGAAATTGTTTCGCGTTAAACTTTATTTTCTAAATCGTTAATTATTATTTTCATATTTTTGAAAATAACTTAAAATGGTTTTTGCGATAAACAAGTAATGTTCTGCAAGTTCTATTCAAACAAAGGATTTAGTATGAAAATTAGTGATAAAAAAGTTTTTCTAACTTTTCTTTTTCTTTTAATTTTTACTCAAAAATTTTTATTGTCTTCTATTTCTCAAAAATCTGAAGTTGCAGCAGGTCCTGTTGCTTTTAATTCTACAGGCTTATTTAGTTCCCGGAATGTTGCTGCATATTTGGGAGCAAGTTCTAGTGCCAGCAACATTGGCAAAAATTCAATTGTTAAAATTTATGTAAACAAAACAGATCCAACAGACCCAGACTCTCTTGAATTAGTTGAGTTTGCTGCAGAAAAAGCATGGGTAAATTTTTACGAAATAAATAGTGAAGGCGAGTCTGTTGGTGGTGAAGATGGTGATCTAGTTACAAATCCAGTTTATAACAAAGCAATTTCCTATTTAACTCTGGCAAGCGATATTCCTGTTGTTGTTCTTGCAACAGATAATGATTTAGGAGCAGATCAAAAAATTTGTCATGTAAGTTCTTCTGCTCATGTTATGACAACTACTCAAAAACTTAATGATGCAAATGGACAAGAAACTGCAGGGATTGTTGGTTTGAGTGCACAAGGATCAAATGTTTTTGCGGCTGTAAAACCAAATGGGGGTATTTTTGGTGCGGCTAATTCTGGATTTTCTCTAGTTGTTACAGAGTCTGGCACGCTTGTTCCTGTTAACGCTGTGACTGGTGCACAGCCAGGAAATATAGCAGCAGATTTAGATTTAACTGCAGGAAGTTTAGTTGCAATTGGTCAGGCTGCTTTGGCCGGTACAAATGTAAATATGTTAGCGTCTGGTAGATTGTATATTGTTGTTCGTACTCATAGATCAAATGCCGCAAATGCTGGAGGGACTGTGTCTTTGTTGATTGGTTCAATTGATAATTCAGATACAGATAATCCGTATAAATTAGTTTTGGAGCCAGCCATTGGCTTAAGTGCTTCAAACTTTATAGAAGATAATGATAATTATGGCGTAGGTTTTTATCATTCAGCAGATGGCGTAGATGTTTGGTCTTCTCTTTATAATGTACAAACTCTTTATACAAGTACTAAACAGTTTTATATAGTTTTAAATGGTGGTGTTGCAGAAGATGAAAATGTAAAAAATAAAATTTTTGCACTTCCTATTGTGCAAGCAGGTACTGATTCTGGAAAAATTGCAAACAAAAATGATTTTACTCAAGCTGTTAGCGAAGCATCAGAAATGACATTAGTTACAGATGATGCGGCAAATGTTGGTGCTGGTGATCTACCAACTGATGCAGATCAAGAAGTTCAAGATATGTTTGTTTTAGGAGATGCGGTTTTTGTTTGTGTAGCTGGTCCAACTGGAACACCGAACGCTCCTGAAAAGCAAGGCATATTTATGAGTTCTGCAATTTTGGATCATGAAGGCAAAGTTGCACGCTGGACTCCTTGGCAAAGAGTTATGGGGAGTACTGATAAAGTTATAGGTGGAATAATAGATCCTTTTTTTGGTGATTTTATGTATCTAACTTTAGATAGTACAACAAATGCTACAGACACTATTAAATTTACTCAATGGAATGATGGTGTAAATAGTGGTGAAGGTGATGGTTTACTAAATGATCTTGTTAGCGTTCTTGCTGACGAATTTCCACAAGAAAATATGGGCGTTCACCAATTATTTAATTTTGATTATGAAACACCAACTTTTACACAAAGTTATGTTGTGTCTTTAGATAATAGAGTTTCTGTTGGTGTTGCAACAGGTTATGAAAAAGTTGTTTTAATAGAAAATGGTTACGGTAGTAGCGATGGTCTTACTCCCAGTACAGGAAACTTTTCTTCTTCTATTTTAAGGTCCACGAATGGCTATGCTCCAGATGGTGCTAGCGGTACAAAAGCTATGGCTATCTCTGGTGGTGTAATTGATACACTTGGTCCACTTTGTACAGCAGATATTTCAAGATGCGCACTTGCAGATGGAACCTATAAAGGTTGGTTGTTTGTTGGAGGTTATAATGGTGTTGCTGTTTTGAGTGATGCAGATGGAAATGGTTGGGATACAGATAATGTTGATGGTGGTTTAAAAAAAG